>Ga0255784_10000009_pt1 | contig 218336 bp, 211 predicted proteins | sample 101ome_14_FD_179982 | JGI IMG/M metagenome (GOLD analysis project Ga0255784, IMG submission 179982) | Coastal salt marsh microbial communities from the Groves Creek Marsh, Skidaway Island, Georgia - 101403AT metaG (version 2) | ecosystem: Environmental > Aquatic > Marine > Intertidal zone >...
GTACTGGTTGGTATAAGATTGCTACAGTACAGAATGACTCACCAACAGCAATCACTGGCGTTTCTGGATCTTATTCACTGGAAACTGACGGAACTCCTACTGTAATCACAGCGGTTTCTACAGACCCTGAAGGATTCCCTCTGACATGGAGTTATTCTACAAGTGGACTTGGAAGTATTGCTACAGTATCGCAAACAGATAATGTATTCACAATAACTCCTAGTACTGATGATGCCAATATTGGAACTTTTACTTTAACAATTAATGCAACTGATGGTGTTAATGGTGCGGTTAGTGCAAATACATCAATCACTCTACAATTTTATATTGCAAACAGTAATTATACAACCTTGTTAGCAACAGCAGTAGATACATCAGACAACAACAATATAACCGATAGTTCAGTTAACAACCATACGATCACAGTTAATGGTGATGCCATCGCTGGTACGTTTAGTCCGTATAGACATGGTGGATACAGTGCTTATTTTGATGGTGTAGATTCTAGACTTTTCATACCAAACAATGAATTAGAAATAACTACACAAGATTTCACAATTGAAGCATGGATAAATTTTGAAATAGGTCTTATTACTATTCAAGTTGCAAGTAATGGCGAGTGGCTTACAGGAGATAATGTAGGTTATAGTTTCAGAATTCAAACTTCTGGGAAAATTCAGCTTTCAGGTTCTGTCGGCGTTTGGAACTCATCATCAATCTTTTACACTTCTACGAATTCCGTGCCAAGTAATGAATGGGCTCATATTGCTATATGCAGAGAATCTGGAGTTATCAGTTCGTATATAAATGGTATTAAAGATCCAACAACTGCAAATTATTCTTCTTCACTAAATCAACTTGGAGATAACGATGGAACCGCTAATGTTGGGTATTCTTATGTTGGCGCATATATTGCAGACAATACTGTGACTGGGGTGCCCACAGGATATATGGCTGATTTTCATTTTAAATTAGGCTCAGCAAAATATAATTCTAATTTTGATGTTCCAACAGAAAGATTAACAGCTGAAGCTGGAACCACTATATTATTATTTAACGACAACACAATAAAAGATAACTCTACAAATTCATTTACTGTAACGCCTTTAGGGGGTATAAGTTTACCGCCTAAAGGGCCCTTTGACAATTTACAGTACTCAACAGGAATACACGGTGGTTCTGTTTACTTTGATGGGTCTGGGGATTATTTAAGTGTTCCTGACGATGCTTCGCTAGATTTAGGTACAGGCGACTTTACTTTAGAAGCTTGGGTTCGTATGGATAGTACATCAGGTAATAGAATAATTTTTGAAAGATATACTTCTGGAAATAATGGAAGCTTCCAATTGTACTATAGAGGTACTGGCAACTCTATAGCTTTCTGGACTGTGGCCGACGGTGTTATTGCTCAAGATCCAAGTTCTTCTACTATTAAAGTAGGCTTTTGGCACCATATAGTTGCTACTAGAGAGAGTGGTACTTTAAAATTATATGTCGATGGTTCTCAAGTAGCATCTGCTTCATGCACAACAAATTTTGATAGCACGTTATCTTTAACGGTTGGTGCACAGGTAAGTACTGGAACAAATTACTTTGGCGGTTATATATCTGATTGCCGGATAGTTAAAGGAACTGCTGTTTACACATCAAATTTCACTCCACCAACTGCTCCTCTTACTGCTATTACAAACACTTCATTACTTCTTTCAGGAACAGACGCTTCAGTCATTGATAAATCCCAGACTAATAATCTCCAGCTTGTTGGAAACACTACTGGATCAACCACTCAGGCTAAGTTTGCTAATACTAAGTCAATGTATTTTGATGGAAGCGGTGATTATGTAAGTATTGCAAGCAATCCGGCATTTGGTTTTGGCACTGGTGATTTTACAATAGAGTTTTGGACTTATTGGGGTGGTACATTAAATACAGGAAATGGTGGCGCTTTTGTAGGACTCAGATCAGCTGTGGCAGCAGAGGCACTCGTTGTCTACTTAAGCACATCAGGTGAAATTATGTTTTATGATGGTCCTGCAAATGTAGAGGTTGGTTCTGGAGTTACTATAACCCAAGAATGGACACATATTGCCCTTACTAGAGAGAGCGGATTATGGAGAATATTTGTTAATGGAACACTCGGCGCAACAAGAAATAGCAGTACCGATTTAGGTAGTTCGAAGCCTTGCCGAATAGGTCAAGCCGTAAATGGTACGACAACTTCGTATCACGGATATATTCAAGATTTAAGAGTCACTAAAGGTCTTGCAAGATACACCGCAAACTTTACACCGCCAACAGAACCACTAAAAGGATAAACTCAAAAACATATAAATAGTCATATCAAAGAGAGGTATGACATGGCCGTAGTTACATCCAGAACAGAATTCAAATCTTATTGTCTAAGAAAATTGGGTTCTCCCGTAATTCAAATAAATGTAGCAGATGAACAGGTAGAAGATAGAATTGATGATGCATTGGAGTATTATCAAGATTATCACTATGATGCAGTTGAAGATACATATCTTGCACATCAAATTACTCAGACGGATATGGATAATAAATACATTCCTATCAATAATAATATTATTGGTATCAAACAAGTAATTCCTTTATTTCAATCGGAAAATAGTTCAACAAATATGTTTGATATTAGATATCAACTTTTCTTGAATGATGTTTATGATTTACAAAGTGCAGAAATGTTGACTTATCAACTAACACAAGATCATCTTCAAATGGTAAATGAAATCATTACTGGAAGAGTTCCAATTCGTTATAATAGACATGTGAATAAATTATATCTTGATATTGATTGGACTGCTGCTGTTAGTGTAGGAGAAAATATTATCATAGAAGCAACAAGAGTTATAGACCCAGACACATATACTGATGTATGGAATGATAGATGGCTTAAAAGGTATGCAACTGCTCTTATTAAAAAACAATGGGGAGAAAATCTAACAAAATACGAAGGTGTTCAATTGCCTGGCGGAATTACTTTCAATGGTAGTAGAATTTTAGATGAAGCAAATCAAGAAATTGAAAAGTTGGAACAGGAAATGTCTTTAAGTTACGAGCTTCCAGTAGATATCATGGTAGGATAAGATGGCAACTAATCCTTATATAAACACTATCAACTTTACGGCTGAACAGGATTTGATTGGAAATCTAGTAATAGAATCGATTCAAATGCATGGACAAGATTTTATATATGTTCCAAGACAGATTGTAAATGAAGATACAATATTTAATGAAGATACATTGAGTTCGTTCACTGAAACACATACTATAGAAATGCATATAGAAAGTGTTGATGGGTTTGAAGGTGAGGGTGATATGTTATCTAAATTTGGATTGGAAGTTAGAGATCAGCTAATTACAACTGTTTCGATAAGTAGATTTACTGAAGTCACATCAACTGAAAGACCAAAAGTTGGAGATTTATTATATTTTCCCATAACAGATAAAGTTTTTGAAATTAAGTTTGTCGAAGATGAGGTTCCATTTTTTCAACTTGGAAAAATGCATGTATATCGATTAACATGTGAATTATTCTCATGGGCAAGAGAAACAATCAATACTGGAATAAACGAAATTGATAATAACTTTATTGCGCCCGCACAACCGGCAGCTGCGGTTGATAGTACAGTAGATAATTCACCAGATCCAGACACGCAACTTATTCCATTGTCTCCACAAACAGTCGATGGTGTCATTGACTTTACGAAAACAAATCCATTTAGTGAGGATTACTAATGTTAGGTAATGCACATTTTTATAGAAGCACAATTAGAAATTATGTGATTGCATTTGGTTCTATATTCAACGATATAGATATAGAAAAAACTGACGCGAATGGAAATGTTTTACAAGTTATTAGAGTTCCTATCTCATATGGGCCGACAGAAAAATATCTTTCAAGAATTAATAAAATAACTACAACTGGAGATCCAGCAATTGTTCTACCAAGAATGAGTTTTGAAATTTCTGGTTTTAATTATGCAGCGGATAGAAAATTACCAAAAATTAAAAAATTATCAAAACAAAATTCCTCTGATGCAGATAAGAAGAATCTTGTGTATCAACCAGTTCCATATGATATTGGATTTACACTTTCTATTATGACAAAAAATGCGGATGACGCAATGCAAATTGTGGAACAAATTCTTCCATATTTTACTCCATCATTTATTATTCCAATTAAAGAAGCAAATGAACTAGGTATCGTAAGAGATACAGCTCTTACATTAGAGTCTGTAGATTATTCTGATGATTATGAAGGCGACTATATATCTAGAAGAGCTCTCATTTGGACATTAGGATTTAATATGTCTGGTTATCTATATGGATTACCAAGAGAACAAAAAATTATTAGAACTGCAACTACAAATGTAAAAGGATTGCCAGATCAAACTACACAGTTTTCTAAAAGTACAATTACTACAGACCCAATTGATGCGCGGAGTACAGACAATTATACTTTCATAGAAACTTATGATGATTACTTTGGGGATGAATAATGAAAAAGACATTGAATGATAAATTAAGTGATTATTTAGAAATAGAAAATAAAATTGAAGAACAATCTAAAGAAATAATCGAAAAACAAAAAAGTAATATTGAACAATATTCTACAAGAGATCAAAGAAGTCAGGATTTGTTTGATGATTATAACGATCATAGAGATACATTGAAAGACTTGGTTTCTATGGGACAAGAGAGTTTAGCCAGTTTGATTCAATTAGCAAAAGAGAGCGAACATCCAAGAGCATATGAGGTTGCGGGACAACTGATGAAAACAACTGGCGAGTTAACAAAAGACTTGATCGAATTACAACTCACTATGAATAAAATTGAAAACACAAAAGATGGCGGAAAACCCGCCAAGGTCACAAACAATGCTATTTTTGTTGGAAACACAAACGACTTGTTAGAGACTCTAAGAGGAAAAAATAGAGAAGAAAAATCTGATGAGTAGTGACATTTATTTAAACAATCCAAATTTAAAGGCTGTTGGAGTAGAAATAGATTGGAGTGAAGAACAGGCAGCAGAATATGTAAAATGTATGGAAGATCCTGTGCATTTTGTAAAAACATATATGAAAATTGTGAATGTTGATAAAGGACTTGTAAATTTTGAGTTATATCCATTCCAAGAAAAAATGATACGTTCTTTCAATGAAAACCGTTTTACTATCTGTAAGATTGGTAGACAGTCTGGAAAATCAATTACATGTATTGCATTTTTCTTACACTATATTCTTTTTAATAAAGATGTGTCGGTTGCATTGCTTGCAAACAAATTGGCTACTGCAAGGGAATTGTTGAGTAGACTGCAAAGAGCATATGAAAATTTACCTCATTGGTTGCAACAGGGAGTGATGGTTTGGAACAAGGGCTCTATTGAATTAGAAAATGGAGCAAAGGTTTTGGCAGCTGCCACATCTTCAAGTGCAATTCGGGGTGGTTCGTATAACATTCTTTTCTTAGACGAATTCGCATTTGTTCCAAATGAAATTGCCGAAGAGTTTTTTAATTCTGTGTATCCTACAATTTCATCTGGACAATCTACAAAGGTTATTATTGTTTCTACTCCACAAGGAATGAATCACTTTTATAAATTATGGGTAGACGCAGAAGAAGGAAGAAATACATATAATCCAATATCTGTTCATTGGAGTGAAGTTCCTGGCCGAGATGAAAAGTGGAAACAAACTACAATTAAAAATACAAGTCCAGAACAGTTTAGACAAGAATTTGATACGGAATTTTTAGGCAGCACAAACACATTAATAAATGTGACGAAATTGAAAAATATGCCATATAAAAATCCAAGAAAAGTTGGAGAAAATGGAAACTTAAAAATATATGGATTTCCGAAAGAAGGAAAAACTTATTTTTGTACAGTTGATGTTTCAAGAGGAAAGGGTGGAGATTATTCTGCATTTTCTATTTTTGATGCTTCCGAAGTTCCATATACACAGGTTGTAACTTATAGATCTAATAATGTCCCTCCATTAGTTTATCCAACTATTATAAGAAGAGTTGCTCAAATGTATAATGAGGCTTATATATTAATAGAGGTAAATGATGTTGGCCAACAAGTGAGTGACATCTTATATCACGATATGGAATATGAGAATCTAATAAGTATTAACAGCGATACAAGAAAAGGACAAAGTATAAGTTCTGGATTTTCAGGAAGAACAACAACTATGGGAATTCGCACAACCAAGGCTACAAAGAAAATTGGTTGTATGAATATGAAAAGTTTAATAGAAGAAGATAAATTAATCATAAAAGATTTTGATACTATCAATGAATTGACATCTTTTGTTTCTAAAGGTCATAAATATGAAGCAGAGACAGGAAAATTTGATGATTTGGTAGACACCTTAATTTTGTTTTCGTGGATGACAACCGATAGTTTTTTCAAAGAACTATGTGACTTAGATACTAGACAAGAAATATACGAAGAAAGATTAAGACACTTAGAAGAGAATATGTTACCATTTGGATTTATTTCATCATCAAATTCCGCTGATATTTTTGTGGATGATGATGGAGATGTATGGACTACAGATGGCATGAATGTGTAATTGTGGTGAGTTTAATGTTTTTATAAATAAATAGAAAATAACTTTATAATTTAATCAAAGGAGATAAAAAAATGGCATTCCAAGTAAGTCCTGGCGTTAACATTTCTGAAATTGATGCATCTACTAGCGTTCCAGCCTTAGTTACTAACATTGGTGCTATGGTTGGGAGATTTTCTAAAGGACCAGTTGGTCAAATCACAGAAGTCTCCAGCGAAGAAGAATTGGTGACAATTTTTGGCAAACCAAACAATGCAAATTATAAATCATGGTTTACGGCTGCGAATTTCTTAACATACTCAAACTCTTTAAAAATAGTTAGAGTTGCAAATGATTCAGCAGTAGCACAAGCTAATAAGGCTCTAAATGCAGTATCAGGTAAAGTTACAGTTTCTTCTGCGACAGCAGGAACACAAACAGCAACAGGTACAGCAGAGTCATCAACTACAATATATGGTTCATCTGCACAAACATTTACTGCTGCAATCACAGGTTCAGTTCAGTCATTTGACCTTTTTGATGGGGTAAATGATGGTACTAACGATCAATATTTACTTCCTCGTTTGGATAATACAAGCGCATTGGTTACTGCAAATGGTTCAGCGGCCGGCACAGACACAAATATAAGAGACTTGATTGCATCTGATGTAACGGTTTCTGTTAGAGGTGTTGGAGAAACATCTGGCGGTCTAGTTCCAGCATCGAGATATGCTTTAGCTACTGGTACAAATTCTGGTGATGTTACTAAAATCACACTTCAGGAAGTTATTGGTGATAATTCTAACTCCGGCCCTTGGTATATTCATGCTCAAGCAAACGCAGCATGGAAAACAGATGGAACAGGATATGCAACAGGTGGGTTCTTCTATCCACTATATACAAGAATGACTGATGCAAACGCAGCTGATTCTGCAGCGGGCGGTACTGGTTCTTCACACGGCCATTACTTCTCAAAATATGCTAGTGCGTTTGACTCAAGTTCAATTGCAGCTAACACTATCACACTAACAAATGCAAATCATGGATTTGCACAAGGAGATGTTGTAATCTTTAAAGAAGGAACAGCAGGTGATACTTTAGGACTTACAGATGGAACATCATATTATGTTGCAAGTGTAAGCGGTGCTGCTGTAACACTATCTGAAACATATACATATTCTACTAATACAGCTGGCGCAGAAATCGCTCTTTCAGCTGGCGCACAAGCAGACCATATGTTACATAAAGTATTTTATATGCCAGACCTTTCTACTTTGGCTGTACACGAAGGAGCTGCTGCACCAGCAGACACAAATATTCTTCTTTGGGCAAACAATAATGACGAAGTAGTTATTGCTGTAGCACTACAACAATCACACTTGATGGATACAGCGCCTGGTTCATATGCAGTTCAAAATGGACTCGTAACAGCAACTAACAGTGTTGATGGTGCATATTCGGCATCTGACTTTACAGTTTCAGCAAATAGTACGACTATTACATTTACATCAAATGCACCAGCAACTGGAGAAACAGTAACAGTTATAGTCCCTGCGAGAAGATCGTTTCCATTGTCTCCAGCAGTAAATTCAACAACAGGACAAACTCTAGAAGTTGATGTTGCTGGAACTGCACAAGTTTCTGGAACCGATTTCACACTATCAGCTGATGGTGCAACGGTAACTTTCTCAACTGCCCCAGCAGACGCGGCCGCGATTACTTTCACAATCAGAAACGCAGCTGCTAATTCATTCTCATATACTGGAGCAACTCTCTATATCAAAAATGATGATGATTTTGATAATAATTTTGGGTTTGGTGCGGCAGTTGCAAATGGTCATGAATTTGCAGCGAAACATCCAGGCACATGGGCAAATGGCATGAAAGTGTATATTGTAGATGAAACTACATATACAAACTTTAAAACCACAAATCCTGCAATTGCCTCTGCACTCAAAGGTGTACCAAGAGCAAATGACATGACAATTGATTTGACAGCATCAAATCCAGTGGGAACCCCAGATAACGAAAAACTCACACAAGGAATTTCGTTGGTCGTAACAATGACTGACCCACAAACTGGAACTGAAAGAGTTGTTGAAACTATCGAAGAGATGTCAAAGGCAGCAAATGGTAAAACAGAAGTTGGTGAAAATCGTTACTATGTAAATGTTATCAACTCCTCATCAAATTGGGTAAAAATTCTTAATCATCCAATTGCAAATGGTGATTGGGGCGGTGATATTGTTGTAAGTAATGGAGGCAGTGTTGCTTCTAAGAGATCATTTGCAACATTGGCGACTTCTGGAAACACAGATGGAACTGAACTGTTCATTTCTCGCCCATTTGGTGGTGGACAAGATGGTATTACTCCAACTGTTCAACAGTTTCAAGCCGGATATGACATGTATGCAGACGCAGAAAATGTAGACGTAGGTTTCATTTTACAGGGCGAAATGGCAGATGTAGCAGATAGTTTGGCTGCAGCGCAAGGTGCAGTTGGACACATCATTGATATCGCAATCTCAAGAAAAGATGCAATCGCATGTATTTCTCCTAGAGAAACAGATGTTGCCGCTGATAGAGATGCGATGTCTAGTGACAATACTATTGCATTCTTCCAAGGTGTTAAATCAAGCAACTATGCATTCGCAGACTCAAACTACAAATATATGAGTGATAAATTTAATAATACATATAGATATGTTCCATTCAATGGAGATACTGCTGGATTGATGGTTAGAAGTGAATTGGAAAGAGATGCTTGGTATTCTCCAGCCGGATTTAATCGCGGTGTATATAGAGGCGTAGTAAAAACTATGCAAAATCAAACAAAAGCAGACAGAGATGCGCTTTATTCAGCAGCAATTAACCCTGTTGTTAGTTTTGCTGGACAAGGAACTGTTCTGTTTGGTGACAAAACCTTCACACAAAAACCATCTGCATTTAGTAGAATTAATGTTAGAAGATTGTTTATTGTTCTTGAGAAATCTATTGCAACTGCTGCTAAATTCACTCTATTCGAATTCAACGACGAATTCACAAGATCTCAGTTTACATCTCTTATCGAACCATTCTTGAGAGATGTACAAGGTCGCCGTGGAATTTATGATTTTAAAGTTGTCTGTGACGCAACAAACAACACAAGTGAAGTGATAGATAGAAACGAATTTATTGGAGACATCTTTATTCAGCCTGCAAGATCAATCAACTTTATCCAACTCAACTTTGTTGCAGTTAGGACAGGCGTTGATTTCAATGAAATTGTTGGTGCAGTTTAATATAAATAGATTAAAATAGGAGATAATAAATGGCATTCAACATAGAAACATTCAAATCAAATTTTGGGGATGGTGGTGCAAGACCCAATCTATTCAGAGTACAGCTTACTATGCCAACTGGCGTAACACCATTACCAGACAATGCCGCGTTTCTTGTTCGTTCCGCACAAGTTCCTTCGTCCACCATTGCACAGGTGGACGTGCCATACTATGGTAGACAGGTAAGAGTGGCTGGAAATAGAACTTTCGAACCGTGGACGGTGACAATTCTAAATAGAGAAGATTTCAATGTAAGAAATCGTCTTGAACAGTGGATGAACAATATCAATTCACACAATGGAAACACAACCACATATGCTGGCCAGGGATATAAAAGTGATGCTATTGTAGAACACTTTGGTAAAGCTGGAGAAGGTGACATTATTGCAAGATATGAATTTAGAGGTTTATTCCCAACAGAATTATCATCAATTGAATTATCATGGGATACAAATGATGTTGTAGAAGAATTTACATGTACTTTTGCCTACGATTATTGGCAACACAGCGGCGTAGTAAGTTCTTAAGCAACTCAACTAGTTATTGGAATATAGTATGGAAGTGAAATTATTTGGGTTTACCCTATTAAAAACAGCAGAGCAATCAAAAGAATCTAAGTCATTCATACCCCCAGAGAGTATGAATGACGATGGTTCTTTGCATGTTTCTACAAATTTTTATACAACTACATATAATTTGGAAAATAATGCAAAAAGTGACGCAGAATTAATCGATAGATATAGAGATATGTCTATCCATCCTGAAGTTGAAATTGCAATTGATGATATTGTATCAGAAGCAATTGTCAATGAAGCAGATCAAAATCCAGTAAAATTATTAACTAAAAATGTAAATCAACCAGCTTCTGTTAAGAAGGCTCTTGTCGAAGAATTTGACAATGTTCTTTCTTTATTAAATTTCAACAGAGCTGGTTATGATATTTTTAGAAATTGGTATATTGACGGTAGAATTTATTTTCATATAATTATCAATCAATCTAAACCAAAAGATGGTATTATAGAACTCAGAAAAATTGATCCTAGAAAGATCAAAAAAGTAAAACATATAGAAAAAGACGAAAAAACTCAAGGAAAATTGGTTAAATCTGTCTCAGAATATTATGTTTACAACGAAAAAGGCCTTTCCAACGGCGACAAAACTACTGGAATTCCCATTTCCCCAGACTCAATAGCACATGTAAACTCTGGCCTAAGAGATGCCAGACGACAATATGTTATTGGTCATTTACACAAAGCAATCAAAGCCCTCAATCAATTACAAATGGTGGAAGATTCTGTAGTAATTTACAGATGGACACGAGCACCAGAAAGAAGAGTTTTCTATATTGATGTAGGAAATCTTCCAAAAGTTAAGGCTGAACAATATATTGCAGACATTATGAATCGTTATAAAACTAAAGTTGCATATGATGCTGCAACTGGTGAAGTAAAAGACGATAGACGCCATATGTCTATGCTTGAAGATTTTTGGTTTCCACGCAGAGAGGGCGGTAGAGGTACAGAGATCGAAACTTTACCAGGCGGTTCTAATTTAGGTGAAATGGATGATGTTGTCTATTTTCAGAAAAAACTTTATAAATCTCTAAATGTTCCTATTTCTAGATTAGAACCAGAACAGTCTCTTGCATTGGGCCGTGCTACAGAAATAAATAGAGATGAATACAAATTTAATAGATTTATTGTAAGATTAAGAAACCAATTCAGTGAACTATTTCTTGACCTTTTGAAAAAACAAATGATATTGAAAGGTATTGTTACTTCAGAAGAATGGAAAGCAATATCTCAACAAGTTATCTTTGACTTTACACAAGACTCTTATTATTCAGAAATTAAAAATACTGAAATGATAAGAGACAGAGTTGCTTTGTTATCCGAAATGACAGATTATATGGGTAAATATTACTCTCATACTTGGGTACAAAGAAATATTCTAAAGTTTAGTGATGATGAAATAAATAATATGAGAAAAGAAATTCTTGCTGAGCAAGAAGATGAAATTTTTGGAAAAAATGAAAACGAAGAGGGCTTTTAAAAATGAGCGAAGAAAATATAAATAATAAATATCTAGATATAGTAGACAATTCTATTTTAGGAAATGGTACTGCAGCTGCAGATGCAATCAATTCTATTTTGAAGGACAAAATTGCCACAGAAATAGATGATTATAAAAAAGAGTTTGCAAACTCCATGTTTAATGGAGAACAGGAAACAGATGTTGATTCGGAAGAAGAAGTAGAAGCCGAAACACCAGAAGAAGAAACAGAAGAGGCATAGAAAAATGTTAAGTTTTGAAGAATATCTTTCACAAGACCTTGATGAAGCAATCAAGAGAAAGGTTGTAGTTCGTGGTGGCAAAAGAAAGATTAAATTCAAAACTAACAGAGATGGCTATAAAGTCGTAGGAAACAAAGAAGTAAGAATTAGTCCTACGGATGCTAAAAAAATGAGTATTAGAAATACTAGATCTGCAAGAAAAAGAAAAGGTAAAGTAAATATCTCTAATATTCGTAGAGCAAGATCAATGACAAAAAGGACGGGTCTATGATGAAACTCATAACAGAAGTAGTAGAAGAAATCTTAGTAGAACAAAAAGGAAAAGACCTTTTTATCGAAGGCGTTTTCCTTCAATCAAATATAAAAAATAGAAATGGTAGAGAATACCCTTCCGAAGTCATGGATAGAGAAGTTGCAAGATATAATGAAAAATATATTGCAAAAAATAGAGCCTTTGGTGAATTAGGACATCCAGAAGGCCCTACAATTAATTTAGAGAGAGTTTCGCACATGATAAAATCTCTTACCAAAGAAGGCAATAACTATGTTGGTAAGGCAAAAATCATGACTGAAACTCCATATGGTGCTATTGTGTCAAACCTAATTAAAGAGGGTGCATCATTAGGTGTTTCTTCTAGGGGTATGGGTAGTGTTAAGCAATCAGGTGGAAGGAATATAGTACAAGACGATTTTTATTTGGCCACAGCAGCCGATATTGTTGCGGACCCAAGCGCTCCAGATGCGTTTGTGAACGGTATCATGGAAGGAAAAGAGTGGGTCTGGAATAACGGAATTGTTCAAGAAAAATCAATTGCTGAGTATCATAGAAAGATGCAAGAGGCAAAACAAAGAGAGCTCGAAGAAGTAAAAATCAACTTGTTTAAAAATTTCATGTCAAAATTGTAATTATTATAAATAAATATAAATTAAACTCGTAGGAGAATCAAAAATGGAAAATTTAGAAAATAAAGAGATTGTTGACGAAACGAAAGTTGAAGAAGCAATCGAAGAAAAAGTTGAAGTTGTTGAAGAAGAAGCAGTTGAAGAAATTGCTGAAGAAACAACTGATGAAGTAGAAGTTTCTGAAGAATCTGAAGAAACAAGTGAAGCTCCATTGGAAGAAATGGACCACAGTAAAAAGAAAAAAATGAACGCTTCTAAAGATAAAGATATGGAAGATGAAAATAATGAAGATGATGCAGATGATGACGAAGAAGTGGTAGAAAAAAAGAAAAAAATGAACGCTTCTTATAAAGTTAAAGCAGAAGATGTTGACGTTAAAGAGGATGTCGATGCAATGCTACAGGGACAAGACCTTTCTGAAGAGTTTCAGAATCAAGTAACAACAATCTTTGAGGCCGCCGTAGTTTCAAAAGTCAACGAAAAGTTGGAAGAAATTTATGCAGACTACGAAACTGAGCTTCAGGAAAATGTTGCAGAAATTAGACAAGAACTGTCTGAAAAAGTTGATGAGTATCTTTCATATGTCGCAAAAGAGTATGTTGCTGAAAACAAACTTGCGGTAGAAAATAAACTCAAGCTTGAGATTATGGAAAATTTCATGAGTGGTCTGAAAAAGGTCTTTGAGGAAAATTATGTTGATGTTCCAGAAGAAAAAGTCGATCTTTACGGTGAAGCTTTGGAAACTTTGGAAGAAAAAGAACAAAAATTGAATGAGCAATTTGAAAAGAATATCAAGTTGTCTAAAAAACTTGAAGATCTTGAAAAAGAAATTATCTTGAAAGATGTAACTGAAGGACTTACTGTTTCTCAAGCAGAAAAAGTACGTTCTTTGAGCGAAAGCCTTGAATTCACTACCAAGGAAGATATGATGGAAAAAGTTACATTGATCAAGGACAATTATTTTCCATCTGAAACAATTGTAGAAAGCGCAGTATTAGATGAAAGTGCATTAGAAACTTCAGTTGAAGATTCTCCAGTGGTTCAAGAGGAAAATAAATTTCAATCTGTGATGGATGTTTATGCTAGAGCACTAAATAGACCTAAAGATTAAAATTTTATAAATATAATATAGTATAGCAAATAAAATCTACTAAGGAGAAAAAAATGCACGACTTTAATGCAATCCAAATTCAGGAGTTGAAAGAAAAGTGGAAGCCTGTGCTTGAGCATCCTGATCAAGCTGAAATCAAGGACCCATATAGAAAAGCGGTTACTGCCGTTCTTCTCGAAAATACAGAAAGAGCTACAAGAGAAGAAAACGCTCTTGGAACACAAACCATGGCATCTCTCAACGAGACTAACGTGGCTCCTACTGCACCAGACAGCGGAAACCTAACATATTCTGATCCAGTAATCATTTCCATGATTCGCAGAACTATGCCAAACCTTATGGCATATGACCTTGTAGGTGTTCAGCCAATGACAGGCCCAACAGGTTTGATTTTCGCAATGAAATCGCGTTATACAAATCAGACTGGAACAGAAGCTCTCTTCGATGAAGCTGACACAACATTTTCTGGAACAGGCACACACGCCGGTACAGATCCATTCGCAGGTTCTTCACTTGGTGTAAACGCAGGCGGAGAAGCATTTGTAGAATCAGCAAATGGTTCACAAACAGGTGCAGCTGGTTCAACAGCAGCTGGTGAAGGCCTTGGAAAGGGTGTTGATCAGGGAATGGGCACTAACGGACATTTCAACGAAATGGCATTCTCAATCGATAGAGTATCGGTAACTGCGAAAACCAGAGCGTTGAAAGCAGAGTACACAACTGAACTCTCACAAGACTTGAGAGCGGTACACGGTCTTGACGCAGAGTCAGAACTCTCAACAATTCTCTCCACAGAGATTACTGCTGAGATTAACCGTGAAGTACTTAGAAATCTTTACGACCAAGCAAAATTGGGTTGTGCGGCACAAACAACAAACAAAGGTATCTTTGATTTGACAACTGATGCTGATGGCCGTTGGAGTGTTGAGAACTTTAAAGCTCTTATGTTCCAAATCGAAAAAGAAGCAAACGTAATTGCAAAAGAAACACGTAGAGGAAAAGGTAACGTAATCGTATGTTCTTCTGATGTTGCTTCTGCTCTTGCAATGTCTGGTCTTCTTGACTATAACCCACAAATGGACACAGCACTTAATGTTGATGACACAGGACAAACATTCGCCGGCGTACTCAACAAAAAGTTCAAAGTGTACATTGACCCATACTTCTCATCCGCTGGTGCATATGACTTCGCAATGGTTGGATACAGAGGTTCTTCACCATTTGATGCTGGTTACTTCTATTGCCCATATGTTCCAATGCAAATGGTTCGTGCAGTTGGTGAGAATACATTCCAGCCAAAAATCGGGTTCAAAACTCGTTATGGAATGGTTAAAAACCCATTTGCTGGTGCGGCTCGTACTCCTGCTGCGGATGGCGCTTTCCCAACAGACGGCAACCAGTACTACAGATTGTTCCGCGTGGACAACATCAACTCTGCTGCTTAATAAAAACAATAAAAAAAGAAAAGCAGAATATGGGGGGCTCAATGCCCCCCTTTTTTTATTCCTAAATAGTAAGATAATAAGGAGATTTCGCAGTGGATGTAGATACTCAAAATGTAAATTACCTCAATACACAGAACTTTAGTTTTTCTACAAATATGTGTCCATCACTAGAGGACTATGTTCAATCTGTAAGTATTCCTGGCGTGACTTTAGGCGAAGCAATAGTGGAAACGCCATTTATTAAACGTCCAGAGCCTGGAGATAAATTAATTTTCTCTGTTATGTCAATTGGATTTTTAGTAGACGAAGAAATGAAAAATTGGAAAGAAGTTTATAATTGGTTACTTGCATTAGGATTTCCAGACAATTTTCAACAATATGGAAACTTTACTAATGCAAGAAGATTAGAACTTGGAAAATCTGTTTTTTCAGATTTAGTATTAATTGTTTATAACAACCAAAATACACCAGTTTTAAAATTCACATTCAAAGATGCATTTCCTATAGCCATAGGAGATATTCCACTATCTTCTACAGAAACAGCAAGTATTGCGCCTCTGACAACAGCAGATTTTATGTTTAGGAGTTATTCGGTAGAAAACTTATAATATTATTGGAGAACATTATGGAAGAAAAATATTCAGTGAAATTGGCTGAGTTGACACAGGAATCCGAAAAAGATATAAAAATAGATTACCTGAAATTAGCAGATGAAATTGTTCACAATCAGAATTTGATTGGGAAGTGGATGACTCATCAACAAGTATACGAAATAAAATATCAGTTTTTAGAGATAGAACACAAAAAGCTTTTGGCAATAAAGACAAAGTACTATACAGGAAAAATGTCGGAAGATGAAATTGTGGCAAGAGGATGGGAAATTGAAGGAACAAAAATATTAAAATCTGATTTGAATATCTGGATAGATGATGACGAAGAAATTATTAAATCTAAAAAAAATCTATTGATATTAAAACAGATAATAACTTTGATTGATAAAACCATTGATATTTTGATAGATCAAAAGAAATGGACTATCAAAAATTTTATTGATTATAAGAAATGGTTAGAAGGTAATTAATGAGCAAGTTTTATGTTCACAAACTAAACGAAGTGTATGTTCAAGTAGATTCCCCAGAACTTTTTATGTTGAAAGAACTGGTGGACTACTTTACCTTTAAGGTGCCTGGCGCTGAGTTTATGCCCGCATATAAGAATAAATATTGGGATGGAAAGATAAGACTTTTCAATCCTACTAATTGTAAGTTATACTTAGGCCTTGTTGAACAACTAAAATATTTTTGCGAAAAAAATGATTATGAAATAGAATATGATGAAGATTTACAAGATCAAAATTTTTCACCAAAAGATTTGGAAGCACTTGCAAAATTCATTAATCCACATAGTCAAGGAAAAAAAATTGAATATAGAGATTATCAGTTAGATGCAATCTATCATGCAATCAAAAAAAATAGAACATTACTTCTTTCCCCGACAGCTTCTGGTAAATCACTCATCATTTATACTTTGGTAAGATTCTATAACATGCACCCAGAAGTAAAAGGAAAAAAAATTCTAATCATAGTTCCAACCACTTCACTAGTTTCGCAGATGTATGGTGATTTTGCCGATTATGGATGGGATGTAAATAAGTATTGTCATAAGATATTTGCTGGCCAAGAAAAATATACAGATAAAAAGGTAGTGATATCTACTTGGCAATCGATATACAAAATGCCGAGAGATTATTGGGATCAATTTGGAGTAGTGATTGGCGATGAATGTCACTTATTTAAAGCAAACTCTCTTAACAAAATCATGGATAGATTAACAGAGTGTAGATTTAGATTTGGAACAACAGGAACATTAGATGGAACAAAAACTCATAAACTTATTCTTACAGGAATGTTTGGAGATGCAAAACAAGTCACATCTACAAGAAAGCTAATTGATAACAAAACTCTCGCAGATTTTAAAATACAATGTCTGGTACTAAAATATCCTATGGAGACATGTAAAGAAATCAAAAAACTGAAATATGCTGATGAGGTAGAATGGATTGTAACAAATCCTAGAAGAAATGAATTTATAAAAGACTTGACATTAAATCTAAAAGGTAATACACTAGTTCTTTACAATTTTGTAGAAAAACATGGAATACCTATGTACAAATTAATAAAGAATTCTGTAGAAGAAAATAGAAAAGTATTTTTTGTTTCTGGCTCAGTAAATGCAGAAATAAGAGAACAAATTAGAGCAACAACGGAAAAAGAAGATAATGCAATTATTATTGCATCTTATGGTACATTCTCTACTGGTGTAAACATTCGTAATTTGCACAATGTTGTTTTCACATCTCCGTCAAAGAGTAGAATACGAAACTTGCAGTCTATAGGAAGAGGCCTCAGAAAAGGAAATAATAAAACATCAGCAGTCTTATATGATATAGCTGACGATTTTCGTTATAAGAATTATATGAATTTTGCAATACGCCATTTTTACGAACGTATAAATATCTATAATGAAGAAAAGTTTTCGTTTAAAATAAATGAAATCAAATTATTTGGTTAGGAAACTCATGCACGATTTCAAAATAGTCAGGCTATCAACAAAAGAAGTAATTATTTGTAAGACAAATTCTAAAAATGCGTCTGCAAGTTCAATTATTTTGGAAGATCCGTTTGAAATAAAATCGTTCATGAATCCTCAAACTGGAGACTTTAATTCAACTCTCATAGATTGGTTACAATATAGTGATGATACTATAGTAGAAGTTGCCGCGTACAATGTCATTGCAATGAATACACCTTCCCCAGAAATTATTGACCATTATGAAATGATTTTAAGAAGAAAGGCTGCAGCTGCAAATTCTGAACTCAATGAAACTGAAGGGCCTGGATTAGAAGATGTTGATGAAGAACATGAACATACTATTGAAGAACTTATGAGAATGATAAACGGTAATAAAGTCTATCATTAAGGGTCTACATACCCAGTATAACAGTAGAATCAACTTGTGTCAATAGAAAAAAAAATTTATTTTCTATTGACAAGAAACACTTTTTTATGGTATTATCTTTGTAATTGTATAAGGAATTATTATGTATGGCTAAGAAAAGCACTAGAAATCATTATGTAGATAACAAAAAGTTGTTGGAAGAGATGACAAAATATAAGGATGCCGTCAACCTTGCCGCTGAGCAGGACACAGAGCGCCCAAGAGTTCCAAATTATATTGGTGAGTGTATTATGAAGATTGCACAGCATCTCTCTTATAAACCCAATTTTATCAACTATACATATAAAGAAGAAATGATATCAGATGGTATTGAAAATTGTCTATTGTATATTGATAATTTTAATCCAGAAAAATCAAAAAATCCATTCGCATATTTTACTCAGATTATTTACTATGCTTTCATTCGAAGGATTCAAAAAGAAAAGAAACAGACTTATGTAAAATATAAGGCATTGGAAAATCAAGAATTGATTGATGAAATTATGCAAGGACCAAATGGTAGTCCTATGAAAAATAATTTCTTAGAATTTATTCACAATAATATGGATGATTTTCTTGCAGACTTTGAAGAAACCCAAAGAAAGAAAAAACAAAAAGCCAAGGAAAAGAGAGAAGGTAAGGAATCTGAAACTTCATGAAAATTGCACTGATTACGGACACTCACTTCGGCGCTAGAGGTGACTCCACACTTTTCCATGACTATTTTATGGAATTTTATGATAATGTATTTTTTCCTTACTTGGAAAAGAATAATATTAAGACTGTAATTCATCTTGGAGATGTTACAGACCGAAGAAAGTTTATCAACTATAATATTCTTGATGGCTTACGAAGTGGATTTATAAAGAAGATTAAAGACTATGACTCTTATTTTATTATTGGTAATCATGATGTGTATTATAAAAACACAAATCGTATTAACTCTATGGAGCAACTTTTCGGGGATGATTTCAAGACTTATACAACGGCCACTACTCTTAATTTTGATGGGACTGACATTTGTTTTATTCCTTGGATAAATTCTGAGAATTATGATGAAACTCTAAAACACATAAAGAAAACCAAAGCAAAAATTGCGTTAGGACATTTAGAACTGAATGGTTTTGAAATGATGCGTGGTATCAAGTGTGAAGCTGGTATGTCTATTGAACACTTTAAAAAATTTGATTTGACTTGTTCTGGACATTTCCATCATAAAAGCAATCAAGGAGAAATTCATTATTTGGGAGCCCCATATGAATTATTTTGGAATGATTGTGATGATCCTAAAGGATTTCATATTTTAGATACGGGCTCAATGGAATTGCAGTTTGTTCAAAACCCACATCAAATGTTTCATAAGATTTATTATGATGAAAATAAAAAATATGATTTGTCAAAATATGAAAACAAATATGTAAAAATTATTGTTAAAAATAAAAGATCTCAATATAAGTTCGATACATTTGTTGACTCTTTATATAAGAAAGATGTTGCTGATTTATCTATTGTCGATGAAACAGATTTTCAGTTTGAAGAACAAAGTGATGTAGACACTACAAAAGACACTATGTCTCTTCTTACAAGTTATATCGATAATTATGAGATTGATGTTGACAAGAACAAACTAAAACAGATTATGCAAGATTTATATGTCTCTGCTTTGAGAGGTGATTGATGATTGAGTTTAAAACTATTAAATGGAAGAACTTTCTTTCCACTGGTAATTATTTTACAGAAGTGCAACTAAACCGTTCATCTTCTACTCTTATTGTTGGTGAGAATGGAGCAGGAAAATCTACCATTTTGGATGCATTGACATTTGGTTTGTTTGGAAAATCTTTTAGAAAAATTAATAAACCACAGCTTATAAACTCTATAAACAATAAAGATGCTTTGATTGAGATTACCTTTAAAATTGGTAAGAATGATTACTTGGTGCGCCGCGGTATCAAACCCAATATTTTTGAAATATGGGTAAATGGTAAAATGTTAGACCAAGATTCAAAAATTCGTGATAGCCAGATTTATTTGGAAGAAAACATTCTCAAACTGAATTATAAGTCATTTACTCAAACTGTTATTTTGGGTAGTGCTACTTTTGTTCCTTTCATGCAACTTTCTGCAATCGATAGAAGAGAAATTATTGAAGATATTTTGGATATAAAAATCTTTTCTGCAATGAATGAAATTCTAAAAGCAAAAATGGCTGCATTGAAAGAAACAATGACAGAAAATGAAAAAAACCGTGAAGTCCAAGATTATAAGATTGAACTTCAAGAAAGAAATATTGAAGATGCAAAGACGACAAAGAAAACTGCGATTAATACTTTTAAGAAAAAGATAAAAGAAAAGAAGGCTGAACAGAAACAGTGTATTGACAAAAATACAGAATTGCATGAACAAATATCAAATTTATTGGAAAAGATTATACATGAAAGTAAAATATCTGATAGAAAGAAAAAACTTGAACGTCTAGAAACTAAACTCTCAAATAATGCAGAAAAAATACAAAACGACATCTCATGGTTTGAAGGCAATGATGTTTGTCCATCATGCCAACAAGATATTAATGAAGATCATAAGAATTGTATTGTGGAAGAGAAGGATAAGAAAAAGGAAGAAGTTTTGACAGCTGTTCAATCTTTGTCTGATGAATTGATTGAGATTGATTCTGAATTACATTATATTGAAGAAACCAAAACATCTATCACAAATCTTAATAATGTAGTTAGTTCTAATAATGATAAACATCAATATCTACAAAAAAATATTGATGAACTTGAGGCTGAAATAGAAGATGCGGAAAATAATAATACAAGCGTTTCTAAATTAGAAAAGGAATTAAAAGAGTTTAAAAAGATTTCCAAAGAGTTGGACAATGAACGCAAAACTCTTTCCGAAACAAAAAACTATCATGTGGTTGCATCACAGTTTTTGAAGGACACTGGTGTAAAAACTTCTATTATAAAATACTATTTGCCAATAATGAACAAGTTAGTAAATAAGTATCTACAAGAAATGGATTTCTATATTAACTTCACAATGGATGAAAAGTTTAATGAGAATATTAAATCCAGAGGCAGAGAAGGATTTACATATAGTTCTTTTAGTGAAGGAGAGAAGATGAGAATTGACCTTGCTCTCTTGTTTACTTGGAGAGAGATTGCTCGAATGAAGAACAGTGTCAACACAAATCTTCTGATTCTTGATGAGGTGTTTGATAGTTCTTTGGATGCGACTGGTACAGACGAGTTTTTGAAGTTGTTGAACACATTAGGCGGCAACAATGTCTTTGTGATTTCACATAAAGGAGATATTCTATATGATAAGTTTCACAGTGTGATTAAATTTGAAAAAGTAAAAAACTTTAGCCAAATTGAAAAAAATTGAAAAAAAACTATTGACGAACCATGCAGTAATGGTATATACTGAGATAATACGTCACTCAAACTACATTAGAGGATTTTTTCACATGAATGAAGATGAAATAATTAATATTATCACAAATAGTAGTTTTCAAGATTTACAAAAACTTAGGGTGGACTCTGACCACATATCACTTATTGAATTACCAGACATTTATGGTGCTCACCTATATTGCACTTTCATAAATTCTGGAGAGACAATGGATAGATATTTTGGGTGGCATAAAGGTGAGTTTAATGGTACATACTATGGTTCGCCAGTTAAACATTCAAAAAAGTTCTGGTCAGATATGCGAAAGTATCCTAGTTTAACTTTATGTTTTAATGTTGGAACTCCAAGAGATATGAATGTGAGGGAGGGTAAAATACTGAAGGCTATCGATGCAAAGTCTAATGAAAAGTTCTTCAATGAGAGCAATGGTGGTGGTGCATTAACTAAAGGTCAAAAATCAATTACTGCATTAGATAATATTGTTTATAACTTAGAAAAAAATGTATATCCAATTCAAAAAGTAGATAAACATAAACTCTATGCTATACAACCACACCAAGTAAGAGAAGTAATGGAAATACCTAATAAGGTGCAATCTATTCTTAATCATATACTAGATACAAAAGGTAGATGGTTGGATGGAAATTTTCATTACGTTTTAATTCTTAAAGATTTCTATGGTAAAGATAAACATCTTAGGATAGGTAGTTTTCACACACTAAAAGCTTGTATGAAAACAGATTTTGTTGGTGAATTAGATGCTGTCTTTATACCGAAAAAAGATTGGATTAATTTAGACGAAACTGAAATTAAAGATTTAGGACATACAGATAACAAAAGAGATGATAAGGTAAATGATTCTGTAAGTTTATCAGAGGCTATATCAAATGCCGTTTCTTTTATTAGAAATAATAATATTGAAGACCATAAAGACCAAAGTGTAAAAGATAAATTCATGCGTTGGGGATTTACTAAAACTGAATGGGAAGCAACTATTAGAAAAACTTTACGAAATACACTAAATGATAGTAAAGCAAAAAATGCAATACCACCCAATCATATTAAAAAAAGCTGGACTGAAAAAGAAAAGTCTCAGATGATTGAAAGACATACAGACGAGAATACTTTTGTTTTTATTTTATCCACAGCTTGGTGGTCAAATAGATGGGTAGGTTTTGACGCACTAATGAATATTGTAAAGAATGAGGAAGCATTTAAAAAAGATTATTGGAAAATATTCTGGTTAAATGAATCAGACACAGCGTTTTTAGATTGGAATAAGATAAAAACTAAAAAAGATGAAGAAGGTAATGTGGTTTTAAAACCAACAAGAAAAACTAATATTGAACATGATTTACAAATTTTGTTTTCAAAGTTTGCTGAAGATATTAGACCTATTCTTATTTTTGAAGATTTACCATATTCAGAACCTAACGAAATTAAAAATGATAAAAAAGTATCTTGAAAAACATATTAAAGATAATGTGTTAGATGAAGAAGTTAGTTTACTATTAAGTGGTGGTCTTGATTCTATATCTGTTGGTATTTCTGCTGAACTAGTTGGGAAGAAAGTAAACGCATATAGTTTTTATCTTGAAGGTGTTCCTTCATATGACTTTGCAATGGCTGCTAATATTGCATCACAAAGAGGTTGGAATTTTACTCCAGTAGTTGTTCCTACTACAAATCTTAATGAAGATTGGTTTAGATTAGTTGATTTGGGTTGTAGAAAGAAAACTCATTTTGAGTGTGTATTTCCTTTCCTATATGTTTATCCAAAAATAAAAGAAAAGTATGTTCTTACTGGTTGGGGGGCGGATGGATACTTTGGACCAAGTAAAAAAGCTATGATGCGATATTCTAGTTATAGAAATAAAAAAAACTATGTTAAATATTGTAAAGAACACAATCAAAAAAGATTGAACTGGAACGAATTCAGACTTGAATATCTTGATGGAGACTGTGCTGGTTACAAAGAACACACAACCCTTGCGGAAAAACATGATAAGATACACATAGCACCATATAAAGATAGTAAAGATATTAGAAAAGAATTGATGAATAAGAGTTGGACAGAGTTAAATACACCCAGACAAAAAGAAATTATAAGAAAAGACTTTACAATACTAAAAAAGTATGGTAATATAAAGCCACATATAAATTTACACCTCGGTTCTGGTATAGATAAATTGTTTGAAACTTTTTTGAAAGACTCGACAATTAATTTCAATAATAGAAAAAGAATAATGGATGTTTGTAAAGATTGGTATAAAAATCCGAATAGTTTGAGAAGGTATAATATATGAGTTATACACCATATAATTTACAAGATGTTTATGATGCATCTGAACAGAACAAATTTAAAGTGATTTCAACTTTTGCCGGTGGTGGTGGATCTTCCACTGGCTATCGTCTTGCTGGTGGTAAGGTTCTTGCAGTAAATGAGTTTGTAGAAGAGGCATGTAATACCTATAAAGAAAACTATCCAGAGACACCTATTCTGCCTGGCGATATTAAAGAATTGACTGGGCAACATTTCTTGGATGCAGCTGGAGTAAAAGTTGGGGAGATAGATATTCTGGATGGTTCTCCGCCATGTTCTGCGTTTTCTGTGGCAGGCAAACTATCTCATAATAGTATTGAAACTGAATACTTAGATTTTGATGGTAATGTTATGACACGCAAAGAAAGTGGTAAACATTCTGATGGATGGGGTCAAACTAAAAAGTATTCTGATGGAAAGATAGTTGAAAATATTGAAGATTTGTTTTTTGATTTTCTGAGAATTGCTGATGAAATAAAACCAAAAGTAATCATTGCAGAAAATGTTAAGGGATTGACTGTTGGAGAAGCAAAAAACTATCTTAATCAAATACTCAATAGATTCGAGGAAATTGGATATAATATTTCGTATCAAGTTTTGGATAGTAGATATTTTGGAGTTTCGCAGACTCGAACCAGATGTATTTTTATTGGAGTAAGACAGGACATTGCCGATCAAGTTGGCTTGAACTTTATGACAATTCAAAATGTTTTTCCAACTCCAGATTTGAAAACAATTCCTCTGAAAGATGCTTTGATTGGTTTAGAATATGATGATGAAGAAATTTCTTATCTTACTGAAAAGTTTTCTAATACTGCATATTGGAAACAAACTGGTAGTATAATGCCCGTTGATCCAGATAAAGTTCTAACAGGAGGCGATTATCACCCGAAAGGACACCACTTTAACTTGAAAAGAGTATCACAGTATGCTCCAGCACCGACCTTAACCGCTATGGGGAGTGCTGATACTACTGCTGGTGCATTCCACTGGGCAGAACCTAGAAAGTTGACCCTCGGCGAGCTGAAGCGCATTATGTCACTTCCAGATGACTTTAAACTTACTGGAAAATGGAATCAAAAAGCAGAAAGAATTGGAAGGATGGTTCCGCCACTGATGATGAAAAGAATTGCAGAATCTGTATATAAAAATGTTTTGGAGAAATATAATGGCTGATTTCACATTTGCACACCGCGAAGAAGGTTTTGATGAACATATTGATAAAAGTATTAGAGGTTATGGAGATTTGTTGGATGATGTAATTTCTCTATCAAGATACTTTGTGGAAGATGGTACTAATGTTTATGATATTGGATGTTCAACTGGTAAACTGACTCAACGAATGTTGGAGGCAAATCAGGATTTTTGTTATGATGCAAATTATATTGGTATTGAAGTTGCAAATGGATTTTATGATGATATGATAAAAAGACAGGAGCATATCAGATCAATACACCCTTGGGTCCGTGTTGATTTTAGACATGAAGATGTAAGAGACACTGAATTTGAAAATGCCTCTTTAATTACTTCAATATTTACTTTGCAGTTTATGTCAAAAATTGATCGGCGATTTACTATTCAAAGAATTCATGATGGATTGAATGAAGGTGGCGGTTTTATTTTTGCAGAAAAAACTATTTGTCAAAATGCAAATTTTCAAGACATGCTCACATTTAATTATTATGATTTCAAAAGAAAATCTTTTGATACAGAAGATATTATGAATAAAGAAAGAACTCTTAGAAACATGTTGAAACCAAACACTTGGCAAGAAATAAATGAAATGATGTGGGACGCAGGTTTTGAAGATGTCCAACCTTTCTGGAGAAATCATATGTTTGTTGGAGCAATTGCCATAAAAAAATAAAAAGGCCCTTGACAAAACTGATTCGTTCCTGTAGCATGTAAATATAAGTGATGATTCCTATGAAGGAAATATGTGATGTCAAATGTTCTATTTACAAAGAACTCCAAAAGTCTCCTAGCCAAACTGATGGCAGAAGAAGACCTTACGGTTCAACATCGTAAAGTTGAAACCGCGTTTTTTGACGTTGAAAAACGTCTATTAGTTGTACCAATTTGGAAAGATATGTCCGATAACCTTTATGACTTGTTTATGGGTCATGAAGTTGGACATGCTTTATATACTCCAGCGGATACAGAAGTTCTCCAAGAAGCAATCGACCGTTCCAACAAAGACTTTGTAAACGTAGTCGAAGATGCTCGTATTGAGAAAATGATGAAAATAAAATTCCCTGGCTTGCGGGCTCCTTTCTACAAAGGATATCAAGAGTTAAATGAGCGAGATTTCTTTGGGACAAATAATAAAGAAATTTCTACCTTTTCTTTCATTGACCGTATCAATCTGTTTTACAAATCTTCAATGAATGATTTTGAGTTTAACATGATATTTTCAGAAGAAGAAAAACCTCTTGTGAAGAAAGTTGGAAAAACAGAAACTTTCGAAGAAGTTGCAGCTGTTGCAGAAGAGATTTACAACTTCATCAAAGATAAAGTTCAAAATCGTCAAGAACAGAATTCCCAACAAAGTGGTGGTGAAGGTTCTGGTGAACAATCTCAAAATTCAGAAATGTCAGAACTAAAAGATGACAATTCACACTCTTCTTCATCTTCTCAAACTGAAACTGAAAATGAAGAAGAAAATCAAACGGATGGTTCTGGTGATGGCGGTTCTTCTGATGATACAGGTGAAGATGAACAAAATTCACAAGAATCTGGTAGTTCTTCTAATTCTTCTGATGACGAATCTGATGGAGAAAATGGAAAATCTTATACATCAGCTGAAGAAGAACAAAATGCAAATGATGTTGCATCATTGGGTGGTGGAAGTGGTTTCTCTGACCCTGATGAATTTTCCTCTAAAACTGACAATTCAATGTCAGAAAATATGTCACAAATGATTGATCGTATGGCAGATAATATTGAATATTACACATTATCTGATTTAAATCTGAAAGATCATGTGATAAGTCATGATATGATTCATGATGCAATCGATGCGGCCAAAACTTATTTTTACAATAACTCAGATTGGACTAGTTTTGCAAAAAATAATGTAGACAAGATTTCTCTTTACAAAAAAGTATTGAGTGATAACAACGCTACTATAAACTATCTTGTAAAAGAATTTGAAATGAAAAAATCTGCACAAGAATATGCAGCGAGTTATGAAACAAAATCTGGAAATCTGAATACCAGCAAAATTTGGAGTTACAAACTAAATGATGATATCTTCAAACGTAAATCGATTACTCCAGAAGGCAAAAATCATGGCATGGTAATGATGGTCGATTGGTCGGGTTCTATGCACTCTATGTTATATAAGACCGTTGTTCAAACTGTTGTCCTTGCCACATTTTGTAAACGTGTTGGAATTCCTTTTGATGTTTACAATTTCTCTGATCAAAACCGAGATTATGATGATGGTAAAAAGTTGTTTGCCGATAAAAAGAACGGTGTTTATAACAATCGGACATTTATCTATAATAATGTTAAACTTCATCATGTTCTCAGCAGTTCAATGAAAAAATCAGAATTTATCAGGGCATGTAACAACTATCTGTTTTTGGCTTGGGGATTGAACAATTGTTATGGATTGATGCGTTCTAACAAATTGCCTCATAATGTCGATCTTCAGCTTGGTGGAACTCCTCTAAATCAAAGTTTGATGATTCTTGACAAAGTTGTTCATGAATTCAAACGGAAACATTCTGTAGAAAAAATGAACTTTGTTGTTTTGAGTGATGGTGCTGCCGGCGATACAATTGAGATAGTTGATGAAAATTCTGGTTGGCATCGTTCAGTTGCAGCAACCTGGCGGCATCATCCCAAAACTTCTGTGGTTTATCATGAGCGTTCAAAAAAGACTTTCGTTCATCAACAAGGTTATCGTTCTAAAAATAAAAATGCAAAAAATCCTACTGAGTTTCTTGTCGAAACAATGAAAGAAGTTCATGGTGCAAAATCGATTGGATTTTACATTATAGACCGTACTTATGATCTAAATAACGCAATTCGGGCATATGTATTTCGGGATCGTGATGGATACCATATGTATAATAACGAACTTTCAAAAGTTCGTTCAGAGTGTCGCAAAAATGGGTTTTATGCAGCAAAAGATTGTGGGTATGATGAATACTATATTCTTGATATGCGTACTCAAAATGAAGATAGTGAACTTGAAGTTGATGAAAATATGACAAAAGCAAAAATTGCCAAACAGTTTTCAAAATTCCAAGGTTCAAAGAAAACCAGTCGGCAAATGTTAAATAAATTTGTCGATATCGTGAAGTAAAAAATGAAAAGCCCTTGACAAAAGGGCTATCATTTGATACCATAATAATGTAATTGATGATTCGTGAAACCTTCCAAGTGGAGAATATATAATGTGGAATAAAACGAAAAAAATTGAGTTTCTTACGAAACTCATGGCAGAAAGTGGTTCTGTTGTTTCCAAACAAGAAATCAAGTCGGCGGCTTCCGCTTTTGGTGAAGCAAGTCCACAATGGATGTGGAAACCAGAATTTCGAGCCGGACATGGTAAATATGATATTTCAAAATATGCAATGAAACTCACTGGTAATGTAGTCCAGATGAAACCAGTTGCACAAACAGTGACTGCTGTTCCTACTACAGTAGTTTTGCCTGAACGTCATATCGATTCTCTCGTTCCAGAGAAAGATCCTAACTTTGTGAAATTTGGATTTTACAATGATTTGAAAACTATCCTTCAATCAAAAATGTTTTATCCTGTTTTCATTACTGGTTTGTCTGGTAACGGTAAAACTTATGGAACACAACAACTTTGTGCCCAACTAAATCGTGAATGTATCACGGTTCCTATTACAATCGAAACTGATGAATCTGACCTTCTTGGCGACAAAACTCTTGTTGATGGTAATGTTCTGTTTTCTCAGGGCCCTGTAATTGACGCAATGGAACGTGGCGCAGTTCTTATTCTTGATGAAGTTGACCTTGCATCAAATAAAATTATGTGTTTGCAATCCATTATTGATGGTAAAGGTGTTTACCTCAAAAAAGATAATCGGTTTGTAAAACCAGCTCCCGGCTTTACTGTGATTGCTACAGCAAACACAAAAGGTAAAGGTTCTGATGATGGACGTTTCATTGGTACTAATGTAATGAACGAGGCGTTTCTTGAGCGTTTCAAAATTACATTTGAACAAGAATATCCCAATCAATCAGTTGAGAAAAAAATTCTCAGCAACCATCTGCAATCTTGCAAAGGTTCTGTTACTGATGAAGATGTGTCGGTGATTGAAAATCTTACGGTTTGGGCATCTGCCATTCGTAAAACCTTTGAAGAGGGTGGGATTGATGAAATCATTTCGACTCGGCGTTTGGTTCACATTGTAGAAACATTCTCTATCTTTGGAAATGTTTTGAAGGCTGTTGAACTTTGTACAAATCGTTTTGATGATGATACGAAAGCATCATTTGTAGATCTATTTTCCAAAATTTATGGCGGAGAAGAAATCAATGAAACTGAAACTGAAGAAACATATGAAGAGGAAGTACCCTTTTGATAGACTATAAATTCAATGAAGATGTATTGCTCGAAGAAGTTCGAGCATACATTGATAAGACCTACGAAGGTCATTATTCTAAAAACACATACCAATCAACTGAAGTAATCATGGGCAGAGGACATGGTGAAGGTTTTTGTATGGGCAATATAGACAAATACTCTAATCGATATGGTAAAAAAGGTTCCACAGAAGATTGGAGAAAAGACTTGCTTAAAATCATTCATTATGGTATACTGGCTTTATATAATCATGATATGACTTATGGAGAAAATGATGAGCATCAATCTGAAACATTCTGATAACTTGGATCGAGACTATAAAAAACTCAGCAAGGGCAGAAAAGAATATGTCAAAAAAATGGCATCAAAACAAAAACAAACTATTTCTAATTACTTGAATTCTAAATATGGAGAAATTGAAAATGAAATTGAGTGAGCAAACGCAAAATATATTGAAGAATTATTCGACTATTAATCAGTCAATTTACTTGAAAAAAGGAAGTCGATTATCCACTATTTCTGTTATGAGAAACATTTTATCAGCAACTGATGTAAGTGAAGAATTTCCAGTAGATTTTTGCATTTATGATTTGGGAAAATTTCTAAATCTTTTGAAGATTTATCCAGAACTAGATTTTCATGATAAGTTTGTCATGATGAGCAATGGAGCAAAGACATATAAATTTATGGCTGCCGAACCATCTATTATTGTCTATGTTGAGAATACCTTTGAATTAGAAGGAAGCGACAACAATCCAGAAGGATCGAAACCTTCGCCGGATTGGGATATTAATGTAAAGCTTCCAAATTCTACACTACATACTATCAATCAAGTGGCATCCATTTCTGGACTTCCTGATTATTCATTGTCAACAAAAGACGATGGAGTTGTTTATTTTTGTGCATTGGATAAAAAAGATGATACATCCAATGTTGCTGAAGAACCAGTTGGTGAATCAAATGCAACATTTAATATGTACTTCCGTTCAGAAAACCTAAAGCTAATCGAAGGTGATTATGATGTAGGGATTTCTAAAAATAAAATCTCAACTTTCCGACACCAGAAATTGCCAATTCAATATTGGATTACACTTGAACAAGATTCGACTTATGGGGAGTAAGTATGGACAATTTTTTATGGGTAGAAAAATATCGTCCATCCGATATCGATAATTGTATTCTAACTGATGAACTAAAATCAACATTCAAAGAGTTTGTTGATACAGGAAGTTTACCCAATCTCCTATTGTCTGGCGGGCCAGGTGTTGGTAAAACAACTCTGGCTCGTGCCTTGTGCAATGAAATGAAAATGGACTATATCTTAATCAACGGTTCCGAAGATAGTGGTATTGATGTTCTAAGAAATAAGATTCGAAACTATGCATCAACTGTAAGTTTTGATACTGGAAATAGTAAAGAATTTGGAAAGGTTATCATTTTAGACGAAGCGGATTATCTAAATCCACAATCAACTCAGCCCGCTCTGCGTGGATTCATTGAAGAGTTTTCTGGTAATTGTAGATTTATTCTTACATGCAATTTCAAGAATCGTATCATTGAACCACTGCATAGTAGATGTTCTCTTGTAGAATTTAAAATCAAAAAATCCGACAAACCAAAATTGGCAGGAACTTTTTTCAATAGAGTAAAAACTATTCTTGATAAAGAAAATATTTCTTATAAAGAAAAGGTGGTTGTGGAACTTGTAATGAAACATTTTCCAGATTGGAGAAGAGTCTTAAATGAACTCCAGAGATATTCTGTTGGTGGTGAAATAGATGAAGGCCTTCTAACTGATGTGGGAGAGGTAAATATAAACAAACTCACATCGGCGATGAAGGATAAGAATTTCACAGAGATTAGAGGATGGACAACTCAGAACTTGGATAATGATCCAAATACTTTATATAGAAAAATCTATGATGGACTGTATGAACACGCAGAACCATCTTCAATTCCTCAAGCAGTTGTGACTATTGCAGACTATTCATACAAGTCTGCATTTGTTGCCGATCAAGAAATAAATCTTGTGGCGTGTTTGACAGAGTTGATGATGGAGTGTGATTGGAAATGATAAAACCAAATACATCATTCTATTTAAATGTGAGAGACATTGAAATTATTGAACAAGCTCTCAGGGCAAAAGCAGGCCGAAGAGGCCTTGCTATCGCTCAGGGAGAAACAAGCGATAAACTTAGAGAAGAGATGCATGAAATTCAAGATTTATTAGGAAGAATTCATGAACAAAAAACATGGTATCGGCCTCAAAAAGATATATATGTGAGTGGATAATGAGTTACGATTTATTTAAAGATTATGTGCCAGCAATTTCTCATACTAAAAAGAGATTGATGGATTCTTTGGACGAAGAATGGGAAAAGAAGTATCAATCATTTTTGGTAAATAGAAACTTTTCTAATTATCACGATACTATTATGTATGCAAATGAAATGAATATGCGTCCTCATATGGACAAAAAAATGCAATTTGATTATTTACTAAATAGTATACGTCCAAGGAAAAGATTTTCGCCTTGGCATAAAAAGTCTATTCATAATGATTTTAATCATGTAAAAGAATATTATGGATATAATAATAAAAAAACAGAGGAAGCTCTTAATATCCTCTCAAGCGAACAGATTGATGAAATTAAGAGCAAACTGAATAAAGGCGGATAATTATGTCGATTTTAGAATCACTAGTAGAAGTCACTCTTAGCGATCAAGAGGACTTCTTAAAAATAAGAGAAACACTCACTAGAATTGGTGTTGCATCTAAAAAAGATAAAAAACTTTATCAATCTTGTCACATTCTTCACAAACAGGGTAAATACTACATTGTTCATTTCAAAGAGCTATTTAAGCTTGATGGAAAATCATCTGATTTTTCAGAAAATGATAGAGCAAGAAGAAATACAATCGTTAACCTTTTAAAAGAATGGGGATTGATTAATATTATCAAAGAAGATGAACATGTTGATGCACCAATTTCACAGATAAAAATTCTCTCTCATAAAGAAAAAGATGATTGGGAATTAGTACCTAAATATAATATTGGAAGAAAGAAATAATGACTAACTTCGAAAAAGTGAAAGAATTTATGGAAACATACGGGCAAGAAGTGTTAACTGATGCTCGTTTTCCAGATGCAAATACTATCGCACTTAGAAATGAGTTGATAGAAGAAGAACTAAATGAACTGAAACAAGCCTCGCTTGAGGATGAAGAATTGGTTGATGTTGCAGATGCACTAACTGACTTATTATATGTCGTTTATGGAGCTGGACATGCATATGGAATTGATTTAGATAGATGTTTTGAAGAAGTACATCGTTCTAACATGTCTAAATTAGGCGAAGATGGAAAGCCAATTTACAGAGAAGATGGAAAAGTACTCAAGGGCCCAAATTTTTTTGACCCTGATTTGAGAAAAATTGTTTTTTGATTATATATAGTATAGGATCGTGGATTCCTTCACGCTTTGCGGTAAAATCCACTTGGTGCTCATTAGAGGCCAATTTCAAAACCTTGCTTAATAGGAGGAAAAAACATGGTTACGAAATTTAAAACTTTAGACCCTTTTATGCGTTATAGTGTCGGGTTCGATAGATTGTTTAATGAACTTGAGAATTTGTCTCAAACAACAACGCAAAACTATCCCCCATACAATGTAGTAAAAGTAAACGATTCTGATTATCGTATTGAAATTGCTGTATCGGGATTTTCTGAAGATGAACTTGATGTTGAAGTTAAAGAAGATACTCTTACAGTAACAGGTACAGTAACAGAACGCGAAGAATCTAACTACTTGCATAAGGGAATTTCGTCTAGAAATTTTGCTAGAACATTCACTCTCAATCCAGACATTGTTGTGAATGATGCGAAACTTTCTAATGGAATGCTTGTAATCGAATTGGAACATGTAATTCCAGAAGAAAAACAGCCTAGAAAGATTGAGATTAATCGATCAATTGGCAAAAAGGGAAAGAAAACTCTTTTAGTTGAATAATAAATTATCGGGGAGCATTTTGCTCCCCAACTAACCAAGGATAGAAAAATGGAAACTCATGATCAGCTAACTATTGAATTGGAACAATATAAAATAGAAAACGAGAAGTTTAAAAATGGAAATAAATCTGCCGGAGTTCGGGCAAGAAAACATTTGAATGAACTTGTAAAACTTTGCAAAACACGCCGAATGGAAATTCAAGATGAAAAGGAATGGATTGTAAAGGGAACATAAATTATGTCAGATAATGAAAATCAGGTGAATGAAGAACCTATCGAAGAGCCAATTCTATATCGGACTAGTTCAAATGGTAAAGATATTAGATTCAATCCAGGCCTTCCGCACGATAAACTGATGCAAGAACTTTTAAACAATAGACAAATTGTAGAGGCAAGTCCTCATATTGTTCAGAAAGTTTTGAACATGGAATGGAAATGGTTTGAACGCAGAGTAATTAAATGGTTAGGAGATACGGAGTATTCTAGAAAGTTGCAGCAATCTCTGAGAAACCATATTAAAAATGAGAAAAAATGGGTTGAGCGTGGTGCAAAAGCCGAAGAAGTTCAAAAATATCAAGGATAACATAGGAGTGATATAATGAAATTAGATTATACAAGCAGTTTAAAATTACGAGCATTAATTCGTAAATATGAATTTGAAAGAGATGCAGCAATTGCAAATCTTCAAGTATATTTCGAAAATGGTGCTGGTGTAGGGGATCATGGAGATACTATTGGATCTATGGATGATTTAGTTACGCAGTTGAATGAAGCGGAAACTAAACTAAAAACTATTATTGCTTATTTTGCAAATGTTCCACAATCACAACCAGTACCAGTTTCTACAGAAGAAGCACCATCAACAGATGGCAATTAAGGTAGTCAGACTTCTATCTGGCGAAGAATTGATGGGAGATATTGAAGATAAAGGCGAAGGTAAGTATTTCTTAAAAAATGCTTGTCAAATTGTCACTTCATATGCAGATACAACAACAGCAACAGCAAGAGTTGGTCTGTCTCCCTTCATGCCTTATACAAAATCGTCTGATGGAATAGAATTAGAAAAAGCATATATTGGATTTATTGTTGATCCTGTAAATGAACTAACTACGGAATATAATAAAGTATTTGGTAGTGGTTTAGTTCTTCCCCCAAGCAAACCAACACTTACTACATCTCCGCCCCGCGGCAATCATGGTTTTGTAAAAATATAAAAACCTTGACAATTTGAATTTTATAGTATATATTATGAGGTATTATGCGTTTTTATACTAATGTACAAAATATTGGAAACAAAATTCTTGTTAGAGAATATAACAATGGTGAACGAAAAAAATTAAGGTTAGATTATAAACCATCTTTATTTTTTGAAACAAAAGACAGAACATCAAAATATAAATCTCTTGATGGAAAAAATCTAAAAAAAGTAACATTTTCGGCCATTAACGAAGCAAGAAGTAAGATGCGAGAAGTCGAAGGACTGTCTCCTATTTACGGAATGACGCCTTTTATCTATCCATTTATATCTGATACTTATAATGATATGGAATTTGATATTGATAAAATCAATATCGCAACACTTGATATTGAGGTTGAATGTGAACAGGGATTTCCAGAACCAGCAGCTGCGGCTGAACGAGTGAATGCTATTACTTTAAAATATAATGGACTTTATACAGTTCTTGGTCTTGGAGATTGGGAACATAAAACTCCAGAAGTCGAACATCTGAATATCAAATATTACAAATGTACAAGTGAAATGGAACTTCTACGTTCATTTCTGAATTTGTGGGAGTCTGCTGATATTGATATTGTAACTGGATGGAATGTAAACTCTTTCGATATATTATATCTTGTAAATAGAATTACTAAAATCTTGGGCGAAGAACAGATGAAACGTCTGTCACCTTGGCGTTCTGTAAACAAAGTTCAAAAAAATATTAGAGGACAACTTACAGAACATGTTCAGCTACTTGGATTAAACATTATTGATTATCTTGACTTGTATAGAAAATTTACATATGTCACCAGAGAATCTTATCGATTAGACCATATTGCATTTGTTGAACTTGGCCAAAGAAAACTTGACCACTCTGAATTTTCATCGATGCATCTATTTTATAAGATGGACTATCAGAAATATATAGATTATAACATCATTGATGTTGAACTTGTCGATAGACTTGAAGATAAACTAAAATTGTTGGAACTTCTCATTACTATTGCATATCAGGCAAAGGTTAATTATGATGAAGTTTTTTCTCCAATCAAAACATGGGACTCGATTGCGTTTAATCTTCTAAGACGAAACAAGATAGTAATTCCACCAAAAACAATAAGTCAAAAGACTGAGGCCTATGCCGGTGCATATGTAAAAGATCCAATTGTTGGAATGCATGATTGGGTCATGTCTTTTGATTTGAATAGTTTGTATCCACATCTTATCATGCAATATAATATCTCACCAGAAACATTAGTTGAAACAGATCGTGTTGATACAAATGTAAATACTTTGTTAGAGAAAGGAACGGACACAGAAGCATGTCAACAATATGGATATTCTCTCACACCAAATGGCGTTCTTTATGATAATTCAAAAAAAGGATTTCTTCCAAAATTGATGCAAGGTATGTATGATGACCGTGTACAATATAAGAAAGAAATGTTAAAATGTAAACAGAGAAAGATTGACGGCGACGGCGATCCAGTGGAATTAGATAAGAAAATCGCCGCACTAAACAACAAACAAATGGCAGCAAAAATTCTTCTCAATTCAGCTTATGGTGCGTTAGGAAATCAATATTTTAGATATTTTGATATTAGACAGGCTGAGTCGATTACTTTATCTGGTCAACTAAGTATTCGTTGGATTGAGAAAAAAGTAAACGAATACATGAACAAGGTATTAGGAAATGAAGAACAGAAAGAATATGTCATTGCAAGCGATACAGATTCGATATATGTTGTTTTTGGTGACTTGGTACAAAGAGTGTTTGGAAAAGGAGATTCGATATCGGAGAGTGATGGTGGTATACAAACCGAGCGAGTGGTATCATTTCTTGATAGAGTTGCTCAGGAGAAATTGGAACCTTTTATTGATAAGGCTTATAAAGAACTTGCTGAATATATGAATGCATATGACCAAAAGATGGTAATGGCTAGAGAGGTGATTGCATCAAAGGGTTTGTGGACTGCGAAGAAGAGATATATCTTAAATGTTCATGATAACGAAGGAGTCAGATATAAAACCCCAGAACTAAAAATTATGGGTATTGAGGCTGTTCGTTCTTCAACTCCGGCTGCGTGTAGAGATAAACTAAGAGAATCCTTTAAAGTTATAATGAAGGGTGATAATGATGAGTTGATTGAGTTTATTGATAAATTTAGAGAAGAATTTAAAACAATGGATGTACCAGACATTTCTTTTCCAAGAAGTGTTAATGGCCTAAAGAAATACTTTGATTCGAAAGATTTATATACAAAAGGCACACCAATTCATGTGAAAGGTGTGATTCATTATAATAATTTGGTGCAAAAACACAAACTTGGAATGTCTTATCCTTTAATTAAGGAAGGCGAAAAGATTAAGTTTGTATATTTGAAAGAGCCAAATCCGATAGGAAACAATACAATTGCAATTCAAGATTCTTTACCAGAAGAATTTGACTTGCATCGATATATTGACTACAACAAACAATTTGAAAAGGCGTTTCTTGACCCTATTCAAACTATCACAGACACAATTGGTTGGAAAACTGAAAAAATATTTACAATTGATGACTTTTTTTAATAGGAGAATAATATGACATCTGGACTAATGAGTAAGTTAAGAAAGAATACGTCTTTCAAAGATGGAAGAGTTAATACTTTATCAGAATCGCCGTTTTTACATGAAAAGGATAATATTCCTACAAATATTCCAGCAATGAATGTTGCATTTTCTGGATCACTGGAAAAAGGATTTACTTCTGGTTTGACAATGATTGCAGGTCCAAGTAAACACTTTAAAACGGCATTTGGTTTGATTATGATGAAATCGTATCTAGACAAATATCCAGATGCGGTTGCTCTTTTTTATGACAGTGAATTTGGAACTCCACAGAACTATTTTGATGTATTTGAAATTGATACCACAAGAGTAGTTCACATTCCAGTTACTGATTTGGAAGAATTGAAATTTGATATGGTTTCTCAGCTAAAAGAAATAGAAACAGAAGATAAACTTTTTATCATGGTTGATTCTGTAGGAAACCTTGCATCGAAAAAAGAAGTAGAAGATGCGGAGAATCAAAAGTCTGCCGCTGATATGACAAGAGCAAAACAATTCAAATCTTTGTTTAGAATGGTAACACCACATCTAACAATGAAAGATATTCCAATGGTTGCAATTAACCACACATATGACTCACAGGGGTTATATCCAACTAAGGTTGTATCTGGTGGCACTGGAATGTATTATAGTGCTGATACTATTTGGATTATTGGTAGACAACAAGACAAGGTTGGTACAGAAATTCAAGGATATCATTTCGTAATCAATGTAGAGAAATCTAGATTTGTAAAAGAAAAATCTAAAATTCCAATTTCAGTTTCATGGGAAAATGGTATAGATAAAACTTCAGGTCTTCTTGACATGGCGGTAGATTATGGTGTAATATCCAAATCAGGTGGATGGTATCAGATGGTTGATCCAGAAACTGGAGAAGTAGACGATAAAAAGTTTCGTGAAAAAGAAACACATAATATGGAATTTTGGGAAACTTTATTACAAGATTCTAAATTTGATGGATTTTTGAAAAAGAAATATAGAGTAGGTAACTAATGGCAATTTGGGCTTCTGATTTTATATATCAACAGAGAATGCAGATTTGTAATTCTTGTGAAGAGTTTGTAAAAACATTAAAGGTATGTAAATCTTGTGGATGTTTTATGCCTGCCAAAGCTAAAATTGCTAATCTAAGATGTCCAAAAGACAAATGGACAGAAGTTTATGGAACAGAAGATCAAGAACCAAAAACTTTGTCTTTACATAAAGGCTCAGATGATATAGAGAAAAAGAAAGAGTCTTTATTAAGACAGGCACAACATTTAAAAGATGAGTCCGATAGGTTGTTTAGAGAGGCTAAAAAATTAGATGGAACTAACTGAACAAGTTGTTATGAATTGTTTGTTTTCGGATGATGCTTATGTAAGAAAGGCATTGCCGTTTATAGAACGAGAATATTTTCAAACCGAATCCAATAAAATTATTTTTGATATGATTAAGAATCATATCGAAAAATATAATGATTTGCCTACCAAAGAATCTTTATTGATTTCTTTAGACGATATAAATGTTTCTGAAAATATTTACACAGAATGTTCTCAGTTTATAAATTATCTCCATAATCAAAGAGATGAACATAGAAATAGTGAATGGCAATTGGATGCAACTGAAAAGTGGTGTCAAGATAGAGCTATATATAATGCGGTGATGAAATCTATCAATATCATTAATGAAGATTCTCCAGAAAAAGGAAACATGCCAAAGATTTTGAGTGAGGCTCTTGCAGTTTCATTTGATAGTAATATTGGTCATGATTTTATTGATGATTGGGAAGAACGATTTGACTTTTATCAGAGAGTTGAAGAAAAAATTCCATTTCATCTTGATATGTTAAATCGTATCACGAAGGGTGGACTTCCAAAGAAAACATTGAATGTTGCACTTGCTGGAACTGGTGTTGGTAAATCTCTGTTTATGTGTGATTGTGCAGCAAACCATCTTCTAATGGGATATGATGTTTTGTATATTACATGTGAAATGGCAGAAGAAAAGATTGCAGAAAGAATTGATGCAAATCTTTTAAACACCAGCATTCAAGATGTTTCTGCAATGGCAAGAGGTACATTTGATAAAAAGATTGATCGAATCAAGAAAAAGACAACTGGTAAAATGATTATCAAAGAGTATCCAACAGCTGTCGCAAATGCAAATCATTTCAGACACTTGTTGAATGAGTTATCTTTGAAGAAGAATTTTAGACCAAAAGTTATCTATATTGATTACCTAAATATATGTGCATCTGCAAGAATTAAACCTGGCGCTGGTGCAAACTCATATACATTGATAAAATCAATTGCAGAAGAACTAAGAGGTCTTGCTGTTGAAAATGATGTGCCTATTGTGACTGCAACACAGACGACCAGAGGTGGTTATGCAAACAGTGATGTTGATTTGACTGACACATCTGAGAGTTTTGGTTTGCCTGCTACAGCAGATTTGATGTTTGCTCTAATATCAACAGAAGAACTTGAAGATATGGGACAGATATTGATTAAACAATTGAAGAATCGATATAATGATCCAAATGAAAATAAAAGATTTGTTGTTGGAATTGATAGACCAAAAATGAGGTTGTATGATGTTGAAGATGACGCACAGGATGAATTAATACAGGAAAGAACTGATAATACTTATAGAGAAACATTCTCTAATAAATCTAGCAAAAAGATAGGAAAAGTGGAGATTAAACTATGACGGACGAAAAAGAAGTAGTAAATTTTGAGGTAGACCAAGAAACTTTTAGAGTTAAACCACCAGATGGTAACATGGCTTGGATTTCTGTATGGGACAATGTTTTGTCAGCAGAAAAGTGTGAAGAAATTATTGAAGAGTTTGAAAAGGCTTCTGAATATCATAAGAAAACAGAACATCCAGAATATAGAAGTTTTACTGAATTGAATTTTTTTGATCCAGCACTTCTTTCTGCAAATCCGAAGTTTGAAGAACTATCAATGGAACTTTTAGGGAAAGTTTCCGAATATGTTGAGAGTTATAGACAACACAATAATATCGCATTTTTTCCTCAACAATGTCATAATGAAGAAGTGAGAATGAAAAAATATTTTGCTGGTTCTGAGGATGATTTCAAGTATCATGCGGATGTTGGTGATTATGCTTCTGCAAGAAGATTTCTTGTGTGCTTCTTTTATCTCAATACTGTAGAGGAAGGGGGAGAGACCGTATTTCCTGATTACAATACAAGTATCTCACCAGTACAGGGCAGACTCGCAGTGTTTCCGCCTTTTTGGACGCATCCACACCAAGCTCAGCCCGCTGTATCCAATGATAAGTACATTGTAGGTACATATCTACACTACATGTAAAATTATAAATAGTGGTATTAACTCAATATATAAAGGGTAATTCCATTTCATGGCTTATAATTATAGACCAAAATCATCCCAAGATATAAAAGATCTTGGGGTGGTAATGAGTAAAGAAAAAGTTTTGGTTTCATTATTCGAAGAAATGAAATCGAACTTTGGAAAATCTTTTGATGAATTTATTACAATAGAGACAGGTAGCGCAGGATTCGGAAACGCAAAGATTCTTAATGATTTTAAGAATATGGTCGATATAAATTCATATAAGAAAAAATATATAGGAATATCTCTTAAATTTGGAAATGGATCTAATCCAAGTAGTAATGCTCCTACTACTCAACAACAAGAATTAATTACTCTTAAAATATTTGAAGAATTATTATCTAGTAAAACAAAAAATTACAAGAAATTCGACCAATTGCTTCCGACACTCTTAGAAATATATCCCAATCTTCCATATGAAAAGTCTTGGTATAATTCGTTTGAATTGCAATTTAATCAAATCGAAAAAGAAACCAAACTACCCAATAGTACATTTGATGTTTATAATCGTGATGGTGGATTTATGGATTATATATCAAAATTAGTAAATAGTAAGTTTGATATTGCAAAGAAAGATTCGTGGAATCCTGCTGATATATGGCTTTTAAGGTCGTCTGCTTATAAAAAATACGAAGCGATGTTAAATGAAGCGGTTAGTATTCAAGAGTGTAATGCCATATTAGTTTCTGCGTATAATAATACAGACATTGTTGGTATTTCTTTGAAAAAGAATGATGGAAAAAAATTAAATTATGATTTAATAAATTTAAAATCTTCTACTAAAGAAAGTTCTGTAGACTATTCAAAGTTTCTTTTAAATATTCCATATAATGAAAAAACAAAGTCTTTTACTTCGGTTACTAGTCAATTAGAAGTAAAATACCAAAACAAAACTTATCGTATGGGAGTAAAAAGCAATCAGGCTCAAATTGGAAACATCACATATGAGTTTGTTGGAACTGGAGCTGCTGCGTTTTTAGGAAAAGTTCCAAAAGATATGTTGAAACTTGAATTAAAAAAAGATGGATACTTGATGCCAGAACACACTCATTATATGAAGTTTGATAGGAAAGATTTTGAAAATAAAATATCGGTTATAAAAAGAAATAAAACACTTTTTACAATTGATGGAAATTTAGATAAATTTGTAGACCAACTTGAAGAATCTTGGTCAAAAGGAAGAAGTAAAGATAATGTTGTTATATCTCAAATCGTATGTTTTGCATATATTATAGCAAATTTATCATTATCTAGAAGAAAAGAGTTTATAAGGGATTTATTTTTTATGGCACAGAAAAAAGGCCCAATGTTCGGCCCATTTGGAAAGTTATACTAATGAAAAGTTTTAGAACACATTTAAACGAATCAAAAGAAGGTAAAAATTTACACCTAGAACATCTTGAAGATGAAATTATTAATAATGGTATTAATGGTGCAAGAGGCGCAGTAAACTTTTTAAGAGCCCTTAGAGATATGTTATCTGGTTCTGCTACTTCTAAGATCAATATGACCGTAAAGTGGGACGGAGCTCCAGCAATTTTTGCTGGTACTGATCCTTCCGATGGTAAGTTTTTTGTCGCAAAAAAGTCTGTATTTAATGCAGTGCCATTGTTGTATAAAAGCATAGATGAAATTGAAACAACTTCCGACTTGTCGCCAAACCTAAAGTCAAAATTTAAAGTTGCATTTTCAGAGTTTTCCAAGTTGGGAATCAAAGATGTTATTCAGGGCGACCTGATGTATACTGATGAAAGAGAAGAAAAAACTTTGGATGGCAAAACTTATATTACATTTCAACCAAATACATTAGTATATGCTGTTCAAAAAGACTCTTCTATTGGAAAAGAAATTTCTGCATCTAAGGTTGGTGTTGTTTGGCATACAACATATAAAGGAAAAGATTTGCAAGGAATGACAGCTTCATTTGGAGTTAATATTTCTGGGCTCAAGAAAACATCTTCAGTTTGGATGGATGATGCAACATTTAAAGATGTTTCTGGGACTGCTAAGTTTACTGCATCTGAATTGAAAACTCTTAATGGACAACTCTCATCTGTCGGTAGAAAATTCAAAAAAATCAAAGCAAATGAATTTAATTCATTTTTAGAAATTCAGAATAAAACATTGGTGAAAGGATTGTCTGGTGCAAGTTTCAAAACTTTCTTGAATGCATACATCAGAGAAGGAAAGAATATTTCGACAAAAAATTTGAAAAACTTTGATTATTCAATGTATGTCAAAAATTATTTTGATAATAAGATAATTTCCAAATTGAAAACAGAAAAATCACGTCAAATAAAAGAAGAATTAAGAGATGAATTGGTCAAAAAACTAATCAAGTTAGATTCGGTTGTATATGCGATAGTTGACTTTATGGAAGAAATGATTGCAGCTAAAACTCTAATCGTAAATAAACTAAATAGTATTAAACAAATGACGGATATTTTTGTTAGAACTGATAATGGTTATAAAGTAACAAATCCAGAGGGATATGTTGCAATTGACCACACTGGAACTAATGCTGTGAAACTTGTAGATAGAATGGAATTTAGTTATAACAACTTTACCGCAGCAAAGGCATGGGACAAGTAAATGGACATAATAAGAATTATAGAAAGACTTAGATTGGAAGAAGGTGTTAACGATCCTTCTATTTTTAAAGCAGTATTTCTTGCCGGCGGGCCCGGTTCAGGAAAATCTTTTATTGTGGGAAAAACTGCACTTACTTCTCTTGGAATGAGAGTTGTAAATTCAGACCCAGCGTTTGAAAAGGCACTTGCAAAGGCTGGACTTGAAATGACACCAGACGATATTTGGTCTGATGCTGGTCAGACTGCCAGAGTTCGAGCAAAAAAAGTAACATCCAAACAACAATCTCTCTATGTACAGGGTAGATTGGGATTGGTTATTGATGGTACGGGAAAAGATTATGAAAAGATTGCAAAACAAAAAGCTCAGTTAGAAAAACTTGGTTATGAAACTGCAATGATTTTTGTAAACACAAATTTAGAAACGGCCGTTGCTAGAGATGCCGCGAGAAGCAGGACGCTTGGTGCCGCCGAAGTTGGTAAGATGTGGAAAGGAGTTCAAGATAACATTGGAAAGTTCCAAAGAGCATTCAAATCAAAAATGTTCATTGTTGATAATTCTGATGGCGCAGATTTTGAAAGAGATGTTATGGCAACATATAGAGCAATTTCATCATGGGCAAAGAAAACTCCTGAAAATAAAGCTGCTCAAAAATGGATTTCTGGACAAAAGGCAAAAAGAAATATTAAAGAAGAAACTTTAGAGGAACAAAAGTTTTCGGACAAAGAAATCAAAATGGCTATAGGCGTTGCATCTGATAAGCGTTATAAAGATGGTAATATGACAGGCGCAGTTAAAGCAATTGATAAAATCAAAAAAGGTTTATCTGACCACCCACAAGTTAGGGCTGTTTTGCGGAGACAAAATGAAAATATTTCTGAAGAAAGAGATTTTGTGGGCGAGACTGCCGAAATGATGATGCGCGACATGATAATCATGCAAAACAAATTAGATGAACTTATAGATGCAATGGAAGAAGAGATGGGAAGACCTCAGATAGAGAAATTTGAAATCGAACCTTGGATTGTATCTAAAATTACAAAAGCCAAAGATTACATCGATTCCGTGTATGATTATAGTATAATGGATGATCTGGATTTTGAATGATGCAAAGCTTTGCTCAATTTTTGGACGAAGGAATTAAATTCAAGTTAATCCGTGGCAAAGACATGGATGTTTTAAAGATGTGGAATAAGGGCGATAACAAATGGGTAGAATTAAGAGGCAAGCCTGGTTTTGAAACCAGATATGACCCTAAAGACCCATTACATAAAGCAATAACTGCGTTAGGAAAATCTGCTAACATATCAGATTTTATGAATGGAGATGAAGTAAGTATTAATCCAAAACATCCAGACGCTAAGAAGGCGTTGAAAACAATACAGGGTTTGATGAAATGAAAAGTTTTAGACAGTTTCAAAATATTGAAGAGATGGTAGAATATCATGTTATTAGTGAAATTCCATTATTAGATAATGTATTTCGTTTAGGATCGAATGCATTTTTTGAAACTTTTAATATTGCAAGAAAAATGTATGAAGAAGGAAAACTAGAATTCGATTCATATGATATAGAAATTCTTGAAACAGATATTGGAAAGTGGGAATTGTTTGAAAATGAACATGTCCCGCTCGATTGTCCTTTTTTGGTTGAGGAAGAAAAAGATGTAGAATTAAATTCTCCCAAAAGAGGCGGTAACAAGAAATACTATGTTTATGTGAAAAATGAAAAGGGAAATGTTATAAAGGTTGAGTTTGGAGATACAACTGGATTGACTGCAAAAATTAATAACAAAGAAGCTGCTAGAAATTTTGCAGCAAGACATAATTGCGATCAGAAAAACGACAAAACAAAACCTGGCTACTGGGCATGTAGATTGCCTAGATATGCAAAACAACTTGGATTGAGTGGAGGCGGAAGCTATTTTTGGTGATACTATGAGACCTTATATGGAATGGATGGAAGAAGAAAGCTGTATTTTAAGAGAATTTAATGAGGATGTAGATAGTGAAGAATTGGTTTGGCATAGAGACAAAAATGATAGACTAGTTCGTATTATGGAATCTGATGGATGGTTTTTTCAATTTGAAGATGAATTTCCTTTTGAGTTATTGAAAGGAATGTGGTTGAAGATAGATAACCACAGATATCATAGAGTAATAAAAGGCGATAACAATGGGAGTTTATTAATCAAAATTTACGAAGGGGGATAGAATGTTTCATCAGTTGCTTGATATTCATTTATCTAATATAAAAAAGTTTGATGATGTAATGAATACCAATTATTTACAAGAATATAAAAAAATAATGTGGCATGCCCTGAATGAATTTGAAAAACCGTTGATGAGTGCTGTTTTTACAAATGGTAGACAGTGGAGAAAACTCAAAGACCAATTTTTGTATGTGCCAGAGGAAGGAACTAAAAATGACAGATGACATAGATTTTGGATTTACTGCCGTTGACGAAGAAGAGCTGAGAAGTATTGCACCTTCTCCGGCATCTAATGAAGTGTCAGAAAAACTTGAAAGCACTGGAGAAGGACTCAAGTTATTAGAATATAAAATGGACAATTTAGTTGATAAACTTGGTGAAATGTTAGACGAAGTTGAAACGGTGAAGGAATTTTATAATAACGAAAAAGTAATTGTAAATTCTAAGTTGAAAGATGTTGAAAATCTAATTTTACCTCTACTAAATAATTTGATGAAAAATAAAGAAAAAGAGTATATTTACTGGCCAAACCGCGAAGCAATTATCACTCAACAAATAAATCGTATAACGAATATAACAAGAGCAGAAGAATGAAAGATACTGTAGTTTTTACATTTGGTAGATTTAATCCACCAACAACTGGACATGAAAAACTAATAGAGAAAGTTGCTGCCGTCGCAAGAAGCGAAAAGGCGGATTTTATGGTATTTCCAAGTCAATCTACAAATCCTAAAAAAGACCCTCTAGATTTTAGAACAAAAGTTTCTTATATGAAGAAAATGTTTCCAAAATATTCTAAGAATATCATGTCCAATAAAGATGCAAAATCTGCTTTTAATATCGTTCCTATGCTATATAAGATGGGATATGAAAGATGTATTATGGTTGTAGGTGGCGATAGAGTTTCAGAATTTGAAACAATATTGAATAAGTACAATGGTGTTTCTGGTAGTCATGGTTTCTATGAGTTTGAAAATGGAGTTGAAATTGTTTCTGCCGGAGAAAGAGATGAAAATGCTACTGATGTAAGTGGTATGTCTGCATCTAAAATGAGAGCAGCTGCAGCTGCTAATAGATACGAAGATGAAAAGATTGGTGGAAAAATTCTTCAAGGATTCAAGAGTGGACTTCCAAGTAAATTTGAAAGAACGCATGGAAAGAAACTCTTTGCAGACCTAAGAAAAGCAATGAACCTCAGCGAAGAAATGATCGAATTTCTTAATTCCGTTGGAGATGATTTGCTAGAGTTTATGCAAACAGATTATATGGGATATGTAGACGATGCAACTGATAACAACCTGTACAACGAGATATATGAAGAATTTTTTGCGGAAAGAAAGGTTGCTCAGGACAAAGATATCGAAGATAGAGAAGGTACACAACCTAAAAAATACTACGCAAAAGATGCAGACGGCGATGAAATGTCAAAGTCAACAAAACAAGCTCGCGCAAGACATTTCGCAAAATATGGAAAAAAATCAGACGATTCAGACAGTTCTTACAAACCAGCACCTGGCGATGCGAATGCAAAAACAAAACCCTCAAAATACACCAACCTATATCATAAAATGTATGGAGAGGATGTATCTCAAAAACAAATAGACGATTTGGAAAAATTTGCAGATAGAATGCTTGCAAAATATGATATTGATATTACATTTACAAGACATTTTGTTGATAGAATGAATGACAATAGAAACGATCCAGAGATCAAAGTTGCAGAACTTCAAAAGTTTTTCAAAAAGATTCAGAAGAAAAAAGGTTCTCAGATCAAGGCGAACCCCGATATCGAAGCAGTTCTCAAAGACATGTCAACTAACTTAAATCTGCCTGTAGTTATCAACTATAAGAATGGTGAGTTTGAAGTTGTACATAAAACAATCATGCGTAAGAAAAACTTCTCTACATCAAGTAAAGAATTAAAATACGAAGAGGTAGATATGAATATTGAAGAAAAACTTAACGAAATATCTAACATGCGCCGTTTGAAGCTTGTCAGCAAAATTAAGAATTCTGGTGTTGTAAAACAGGGTTCTATGTCTAAGGATAATAAAAAAGAAGCAGCAAATCCAGCTCAACAAGCTGCCATTGCTATTGCAAAGAAAAAATCGGGAAAATACGATGATGATGGAAATCTTAAAGAATTGACATCAGCAGAAAAAAAACTTATTGATAAAATGTATGACAAAAAAGGTAACTTGACGCCATTGGGTAAAAAAGTTATGGAATATGGTAAGAAAAATGAAAAACTAGGCAAAGATGCTGATGCTGGTGATTACATCGATGATTTTAGAAAATCAGATGCTCCGCAATTCAAAGGTAAGTCCGATGAAAAAATAAGACAAATGGCGGTTGCCGCATATCTTAAAGCAAAAGAAAAAAATGAAACTGTTGATGAAAAAATTGCAACCAATAAAGAAAGAATGAATATGGCTGCTCTTGATGCGTTAAAAAAATTGATTGCATCAAAAGGTGATAAACAGTCTTTAAAATCATATGTATATACTATCGCTAAATCTTTCAGTGGAGTGTCGGGTAAAGATTTAGAGACTCTTTATAGAAATTCTATTAAAGAACAAGTTGAACTTGATGAAGAAAGATGGAAATATAAGGGCGACACAAATTACAAAGTAGGTGGTAATCTAAGATATGATGATAAGTTAGATTACAAACTTTCAAAGGCAGATGCTGATATTTTAAACAAATACATGAAACAAGCTAAAAATGATGCAGCACGTAGTAAAGTGTGGAATATGTTCTGGGATTCAAAAGAAACAGGTAATACGGCCAAGGGCCCAGAAAAAGCGATCAAATTTGCCAAAAATTCTATCAAAGAAGAACTAGATGAACAAATCGAGGGACTTAAAAAGAAAGCAGAAAAGTCGGGTATTTCATATGGTATTCTAAAAAAGGTATATGACAGAGGTATGGCTGCTTGGAAAACAGGACATAGGCCAGGAACTACTCCACAACAGTGGGCATTTGCTAGAGTCAATTCATTTATCACTGGCGGTGGCGCACGGAAGTCGGATGCAGACCTTTGGGCTGAAAGATAGATAAATAGTAAAAAAACTGGAGAACTCTCATGACTAATAGGAAAAATATTCCCGAAGAAATTTTAGACGATGATGTAGCAGATTTCATCGGCGCAGCTTCTGCTGCGAAGGCGGCAGGAAAAAAGAAATTTAAATTTGGTGATAAAGAATATCCTGTCACAATTTCTGATAAAATTGCAAAGACTGTTAATAAAGAAGCCGTTGTTGGTATTATGCAAAACAAGGACGATGAAAAGGTTTCCAAGGGTTCACAAAAAATGGGAAGTGCAAAAAATGAATCTTTAGATGGAAGAACTAAAGCATTTAAAGAAAAATTGCAAAAGCTTTCCTATTCAGAGAAGAAAAAAGATGACCTAGAAAACGAGAAGAATTTTGATGGCCGCGGCAAAGAGTTCAAAGAAAAACTAGTCAAACTTGGATATAAAAAGCCTACTATGGAAGAAAGACTTCTAGAAAAAATGGGCAAATCTTCAACTGGTTATGATTTGTATCACAAAGATTTTTCATCTGCAATGAAACATGCATACGAATTTGCAAAGAAAAAATATGGTATTGATATTGATCCAAAAGAAATTGATGATAAAGTTGCCACTGGGCCTCGCAAACCAACATCTGGTAAAACCAATTCTTATCGTTTACTTGATAAAGATGGTAAAAAAGCAGTTCAAATTCAAGTATACAATATGGACAATAAGAAATATGAATTGAATATGTATAAAGAGGAAAAGGAATTTGAACCTCATATGATGTACGACCCAAAAACTGGTAAAGGTTATAAAGCCGAAAAACCAGAAGATCATGAACGTATGTCTAAGATGGGATATACTCATGAAAAACCAAAAATGGAAGAATTTCATTTACATGAAGCATCAATTCAAATGGTAGCAAGAGATCTCGAATCATATGCTAAAAAAGATAAAAAGGGTATGGATTATGATGATTTCATGAAAGCAGCAAAAATGATGAAAGATAATCAATTGAAAGCTTTGATTTCATTTGTGAATGATTTGGACACAGAACCAAGAGAAAAAATCCTCATGATTGTTAAGAATGTTCTTGGTAAGAAAACTGCTGAGAAAATGTTTGGGGTAAGATTTTTTGATAGTAAAATTAATGAGATTAAAGAAATGAAACAGCCCTTCGTAGTTGTTGATACTGCTGATGGTAACAAAGTCGTAGGTATGGCTTCTGATGAAAAGGGAGCAAAATCAATTATTTCCACTTCTCAACTTCCACCAATGAAAATTAAAGACAAGAAAACTTTGAAGATTGTAAAGACAAGCAAAAAACAAGATATTGGATTTCCTGTGAAAGAAGATCAAGAGGTCGATGAAGTCTCTCAAGATACTTTACGTAATTATCATGGTAAAGCAGGTGCTCAACTTAATAAATTAAGAGATAAAAATGCTAAAGGAAAGTTAACTTTTGCTGATCTTAAAAAGGGCCAAAACAGAGCAAAAGGTCTTAATAGAGCTGCTAATAAGATGGAAGAGATTGAACTAAAAGAATTTGAAACAGAGATTGATTTACAAGAAAAACTTTCTCCAGCCCAAATCAAAAAATTAAAAAGTGAATTTGAAGACCTGAGAGGAAAGAAAATCTCTGCACAGTCAGGAATGAAACTTTCCAAAGCTTTGGACAAATTGGACAAGGAACAAACGATTGCTCTTGTTAATTTAGATTTGCCATTCGTTTCTACTCTTGCTGTTAGCAAACTAATGATGAATTTTAACATGTCTCCAAGCGAAGTCAATAAAATAATTGATGGAAAAGATGAATCATTTGATCCAAAACTCAAAGAAGAACTAAAAATTAAAGAATTGATTGAAAGTTCTGATAAAAAAGATGCAGAGGAAATGAAAGAAATTGTTCTTGCAATGAACCCTAAATATAATAAAAAACAGGTTCAAAAAGAAGTTGAAAAAATGGCGATGGAGAAATATGGAAATTCCTCTCGCGCTAAAAAGATTGCTAGCTACGTTAAATAAGGAGAAAAAAATGGATTTACCAAGTTGGGCAAGGCCAAAAAACTGGATGAAGAATGCAGTTGCAACTAATCGCGGTTGGGTCAACGAAAAAACTGGAGAGATGTATAAAAAGCACTCAAATTTGAAAGACAAAATTGATGCACTTGCGCCTGCAAAACCAGCACCAAAACCAAAACCAAAACCAACATCAGCACCGAAAGATGAAGGTGTAGATCTTTCAAGTATGACAAAGGACGAATTGGAAGAGTTGGGTAGAGAACATGGAATTGAGTTGGACAAGAGAAAAACTAAAAAGGATTTAGTTGCTGAAATCAAAGACGTAATATAATATTATAAAGAACAATAATAATGGATCACTTTGAAATTTTGAATGAAAACAATGTTTTCAATTATCAGATGAAATCTTATGATAATCCTCAGTGTCATAGCATGGAAGAGTTTCTTGACGATATGAAACGTATCAAATATGTCAAGAGACTCTTTCACAAATATCACACTAAAGGTTTATTAAAAGAGAGATTGATAATAAATCATCTGGTAATTTTGTTTAATGTTTTGGGAAATGTTCCGTGTAGTAGAATTTTATTTTTGAAAATTGACAAAAATCAACACTACATCTTAGCAAGTTTTTTGCACTTTTTACACAAACTTCCAAAAGAAGTAAAAGGAATTGAGGGTAGAACTATAAATTTAGAAGAAATTGTTCTTGATAAATATATATTAGAAACATTAGGAAAAATTTAAGATGGCCTCAGTATTTAATGCATATCTAGCATATCAATTTATAAAAATTCTCACTACGCCGTGGGAAGAAACTGAAGCATATAAAAACGGCGTGGTTGATGCATCTGGAAAACAACTTAAAAAATCTGGTGATTTAAAAACGGATGCAGAAAAAAAATCTTTCACCATTTTTCATAAAATCATTTTCAATTTAAAAAGAATTCTTTCAAAGTTTCCAGGCGGAAAATCTAGAATTGCATCTTACGCAGCTGCTATGGCACTTCTTAGAGAAAATAATGAAAATCTAAAAGAAGAAGATTTAAATCTTCTTGAAAATCTTCTTATAGATTATATCAATAAACAAGAGGAAGAATTATATGAAAGTGGTATTCTTATCGAAGAGATGGGGTCGGGAGGAATAGCTAATTCGGTTGGTGATGGTTCGAAGTTAGGAAACTTTATAAACAATCCATATAAATTTTCTGGTATGCAAATTTTCAAAGTCGATCCAGATAGTTTTGATAAATTTATGAAAGGTAAGAAAAAGTATTCTCGTTGGGATAATTTTATTCGCAGAGAAGATGCTTTACATATAAGAAAATATATAAAGAACAACCCAACTAAAAGAGTTGTGTTGCAGGATTCACAAAACGGTTCTATGATTATCTTACACAGAGATTTGTAATGTTTGGTATTTTCAGTACAGCAAAAATAGCGGTAGTAGTTGTCGCTCTCACAGTAGCCGGCGGGGGCTATTGGTATGTACAAAAACTACAAACTCAGGTAAAAACTCTAGAGGCAAACCAAGTTATCTTGAGTGGTGCTATGGAGTCAAAAGATTCAGAAATTGCAAGATTGAATGCAGATATTAAAGAAGTAAAAGAAATCAATAATCGAATTTCTACAGAAAGTAAAGTCTTGAACGGACAAGTCGATGAACTTAGGAGAAAACTTTCAGAACACGATTTGGGGTTCTTGGCAGAAAACAAACCTGGCCTTGTAGAAAAAATAATAAATAATGATATACAAAATACTTTGAAAAGTGATTTAGAAGATATTATGGAAACAGAAAAATGAATAAATATATACAATTGACTCTTATATTATTTATTGGCTTGAGTATCACAGGATGTAGTAGTACACAGGAAAAGATTGTTACTGAAGAAGTTCTAGTAAACAAAGTTCCTCTTGATCTTGAAATGCCAAAACCAGTGACATGGCAAAATTTTGAATTTGTTGTGGTTACTCCTGATAACTATCAGGAAACTGTTGATAAATTGAAATCCGGCGGTAAGAGTATTGCGCTGTTTGCATTAGATGAAGATTCTTATAAGAATTTATCTATTGTAGTAAATGATATGAAAAGATATATGGGTGAACAGAAAATTATAATTTTAGAATATAAAAAATATTATGAACAATAATAAAAATAATAAGGCGCAAACTAATGACCGATTATGATTCTAGATTAGAAAGAATAGAAAGCAAGATTGATCAACTTGCAGATGCAATGATATCTATGGCTCGGGCCGAAGAAAAAATGACTGCTTTACGAACCGACCATGAAAAAATGTATGAAAGAATAAACAAACTTTCTATAAAAATGGATGAATTAGATCGGATGGCGCGAGAAAACGCAAGAACAACTGCTATATTTTTGAAGGCATTTTGGATAGTTTTTGCTGCAGCTGTATCATCTGTCGCAGCACATTTTTATCTCTGGCAATAGAATAATTATTGACAACCCCTAAAAAATAGTATAATATGAACTTTACTTACATGTGGAGTTGTGATGATATATATTGATCGAGCATACATTCAGAGATTATCCCCACAATTAGAAGGTTTCGTACAGAAGAAAAATAATCTGTACAACTTCCGTTGTCCTATCTGTGGCGATTCTCAGAAAAAAACCTACAAGATGCGTGGGTTTATTTACGAAAAAAAGAATAGTTTTAGATATATGTGTCATAATTGTGGCGCAAGTATGTCTTTTGCTAATTTCATAAAAGAACAAAATCATTCTTTATATGAAGAATATGTAATGGAAAAGTGGAAAGAAGGACAAAACAAATCTGGCCCTACTCAAAATCTTCAAAACACAGAAAAAGATGTTAAGTATGATTTTGACTTCAAGCCTAAATTTTCTACGAAATGTGTTTTTGAATATGGAGAGAAAATATCCGATTTGCATCCAACACACCCATCTAGAATGTATTGTGAGAAAAGAAAACTTCCAAAACTAGATGTATTGTATCATACACCAGATTTCAAATTTGTAGTAGATAAGGTGGCAAAAGGATATAATATTCCTAAAAATGAAAAAAGAATAGTCATTCCATTCTTTAATGAGAAATGTGAACTGATTGCCTTACAAGGAAGGAGTATGGACCCTAAAAATCCTATGCGATATATCACCATTAAGGTAAAAGATGTCCCAAAAGTATATGGATTGGATAGAATTGATCCAGCAAAAACTACATATGTAACAGAAGGCCCTTTTGATTCTCTTTTTCTTGATAACTGTCTTGCTATGGCAGGTAGTGATGTAGATAAAAAATATTTCAAATCATTTTCGGATATTGTTTTTATATACGATAATGAACCAAGAAACAGAGAGATAGTGAAGAAAATGGAACGGACTATTGACTCAGGATTTTCTATTTTTATATGGCCAAAAAATATTAAAGAAAAAGATATTAATGATGTAATATTGTCTGGAATGGACACTTTAGAATTACAATCACTTATAAGTATAAACACCTACAAAGACCTACAAGCAAAACTCACTTTTTCTGCTTGGAAAAAATGTTAATTACCACCAAAAAATATCAAAAAAGAGGATAAGCTATGTTGAAATTAGTCAATACACAAAAAGATTTGGATGCAAGAAAAATTATGTCTCAGGCAAAATTTTATGAGTCATATTCTAGATGGATGGAAGATGAAGGAAGATATGAATCTTGGGATGAATCTGTAAAACGTGTAATGGATATGCACAGAGCATATTACAGTGACAAAATTTCTCCAGAACTTAATCTATTAATTGATGAAGCAGAATCTCTTTATAAATTACAATACACATTAGGCGCACAAAGAGCGCTTCAGTTTGGTGGTGAACAACTTCTGAAACATCAAATGCGTATGTATAACTGCACTTCTTCTTATGCAGATCGTGCTGCGTATTTCCAAGAGTTGTTTTACATTCTTCTTTGTGGTGCTGGAGCAGGATTTTCTGTACAGAAACATCATGTCGCAAAACTACCTGCTATAGCAGAGAGAAAGAAACAAGCGAAAGGTTGGAAAGTAGAAGATTCTATAGAAGGCTGGGCAGATGCTCTAGGGGTGCTAATGTCCTCTTATTTTGTAGGTGGTGGAACTTTTCCAGATTTCGAAGGGCGTAGAGTATATTTTGACTTGTCAGAGATTAGACCTCAAGGTGCAGAGATTTCTGGTGGATTTAAGGCGCCAGGCCCAGAACCACTCAGGAAAGCATTAGATAAGATTGAACATCTTGTGCAATCTTTAATTCTCAGCGGCGAAACTACTCTCAGGCCAATTCATGTATATGATATTTCAATGCACGCTGCCGACGCGGTTCTGGCCGGTGGAGTTAGACGTTCTGCGACCATTGCATTGTTTTCGCATGATGATGAAGAGATGACCAAGGCTAAAACTGGAAATTGGTTTGTCGAAAATCCACAAAGAGGACGTAGCAACAATTCAGCAGTTTTAGTGAGAAGTGAAGTTACGAAAGAACAGTTTAAAGAATTGATGCAACCAATTAAAGAATTTGGTGAGCCTGGTTTTTATTTTGTAGACAATAAAGAACATACCACAAACCCATGTGTAGAAATTGGAATGTATCCTCAAATTGATGGAATATCTGGATGGCAGGGTTGTAATTTGACAGAAATCAATGGTGGCAAGTGTGTTTCCAAAGAAGAATTTTTTAAGGCGTGTCGTGCCGCCTCTATTCTTGGAACACTTCAAGCCGGTTACACAGATTTCAAATATATATCAGAAGATTCTAAAAGAATTTTTGAGAGAGAAGCCTTGTTGGGAGTTTCTATCACAGGATGGATGAACAATCCAGAGATTCTTTTAGATGCAGATATTCAACGAGAAGGAGCAGAAATTGTTAAAAGAGTTAATAAAGAAGTTGCTGCGCTTATTGGAATTAACCAAGCCGCGCGTACTACTTGTGTAAAACCATCTGGTAATGCATCTGTTCTTCTGCAAACTGCCTCTGGTATTCATGCAGAACATTCACCAAAGTATATTCGTCATGTACAGATGAATAAAGACGCTGAAGTTGCACAACTGATTGCACAGACAAATCCATACATGGTCGAAGAGTCTGTCTGGTCAAGTAGTAGAACTGATTACTGTATCGGTTTCCCTGTCATCTCTCCAAAAGGTTCTCTTTACAAAGAAGATCTATTTGGAACCGATTTGTTGAAAAAAGTTCAACTCGTTCAACAGAATTGGGTCGAAGCGGGAACTAATGTAGATTTGTGTGCAGACCCAACAGTTCGTCATAATGTTTCTAATACAGTAACTGTTGCATCGCATATGTGGAATGAGGTAGAAGATTTTCTTTATGAAAATAAAGACTACTTTGCTGGAGTTTCTTTCTTATCTGGCATGGGAGATAAGGATTTTCATCAAGCTCCAATGACAGAAGTATTAGATGAAACAGAAATTGTGAATAAGTACGGAAGAGGTGCAATGTTTGCTGCTGGATTGATTGTTGATACTAGAAAAGGGTTTAACAATCTATGGGAAGCATGTTCAATTGCACAAATGCCAATTGAACACCAAGGAGAGATTTCTGATCTTCGAGCTGAATGGATTCGTAGGTTTAAGAAATTTGCCGATAATTACTTTTATGGTGATATGAAAGATGCAGAATATTGTTTGAAGGATGTTTTCTTGTTGCATAAATGGACAAAAATTCAACAGAATTTGACACATATAGATTTTAATACGCAACTCGAAACTAAAAAATTCACAGACATTGATACTATGGGCGCGATTGCGTGTCAAGGTGGTGCCTGTGAAATAACCTTTTGAAAAAATACATAATTCTAAATAATAAAATATTTCAAAAGGGAGTAGTAAATGGAGCATATTGGATGTACAGAATGTGCAGCGGAATTTTCCGTAGAAACTCATAATGAAGAAGTTGTAAGGTTTTGTCCCATCTGTGGAGAGGCTCTTGAAGATTGTATAAATATAATCAAAGAGTTCGACATGGAAGAGGATGAAGAGTGGTTAGAAGAATAGGTGGTATTGATTACAGCTTAACTTGCCCATCAGTGTGCATATATACAGGAGAGAAAGAAGATTTTAGTTTTGAAAAATGCTTAATCTTCTTTCTTTCAAATACAAAAAAATACGAAGATTTTCAATATAAAAATATTGAAGGTTCGCAACAAATTCAAAATTGGCAGACAGCAGAGGAAAGATATGATTTTATCTCAGACTGGGCCTTAGACATTTTCATACATCATAATATCGAAGAAATAGTCTTAGAGGACTATAGTTACGGATCGAAAGGAAAAGTGTTTCATATTGCCGAAAACACTGGAATTTTGAAGTGGAAACTGTGGAATTCAGAACTAGAATATCATGTAGTGCCTCCGACAGTGATAAAGAAGTTTGCCACTGGTAAAGGTAATGCTAATAAAGAAATGATGTACGAATCATTTTTAGAAGAAACTAATGTAAATTTGAACGAAAGTTTAGAAATAAAATCAGAAAAAATAGGAAACCCTGTTTCAGATATTGTAGATTCTTATTATATTTGTAAATTAGCCCTTGACTTATAAACACATAGTTGTTATATTATATGTGTATTAACAAATGGTAAATTCAATGAACATTTTTGTACTAGATGAAAATCCAACTGTAGCCGCACAACTTCAATGCGACAAACATGTAGTAAAGATGATTGTCGAATCGGCACAAATGCTTTCCACGGCGCATAGAATGTTGGATGGTAAACATGAGAAACGACCATCTATCTCAGGAAAACGCATGGTCGACTATTGGGTTCATCCTAACCCAAACCTAGAGAAAACTCTTTACAAGGCTGTACACTTCACTCATCCCTGCACAGAGTGGACCACCGAGTCTCTTGCAAATTATATCTGGCATTACAACCATTGGGTGGCTCTATGTGACGAATACACATACAGATATGGAAAAATACATTCTACCGATGAATTATTGCGAGAGGTTTTGATCACACCTCCAATAAACATTGCAGAAGATGGACTCACTCCATTCAAACTTGCAATGAAAGATTCTCCTCAATGTCAATTTCCAGATGATCCTGTAAAGTCTTATCAGTTATTTTACCAAACAAAGCAAGAAAGGTTCAATATGGTATGGAGTAAACGGAACATTCCAGAATGGTTTCAAAAAACTCCTTGACAGACTAGAATGAAATATGTTATAAGTAATAGTATGTAAAACAAAATAGAGACAAAATTATGATTTTGATAGATCTAAGTCAAGTTATCATTTCTAATCTCATGACTCAGGTAGGCCCCAATACTGAAGATATTGATGATGGCTTGATTCGACACATGATACTGAATAGTATTCTAAGAATTAAGAAAAAGTTTTCAGCAGAGTATGGAAATATCGTAATCTGTTGTGATAACAAAAATTATTGGAGAAAGGACATTTATCCATACTATAAATTCTCTCGCAAAAAAGAGAGAGAAGATTCTGGTATTGATTGGAGTCTTATCTTCAACACAATGAATGAAGTAAAGACAGACCTCAAGGAAGTCTTTCCTTACAAAATCATTGAACATGACCGTGTTGAAGCGGATGATATTATTGCAACCTTGACTCAGGCTTTTGCTCCTTATGAGAAAATCTTGATTATGTCTAGTGATAAAGACTTCAAACAACTGCAAAAATATCCCAATGTTTCTCAATATAGTCCTATGCAAAAAAGATATCTCGTAGAGAAAAATCCTCAAAGATATTTAAGAGAGCATATTATTCGTGGTGATAAATCAGATGGAATACCTAACTTTTTGAGTGATGATGAAGTTTTTATAGAAAATCGTAGACAAAAACCCATCACAAAGAAAAACTTAGGAGATTGGCTTGATATGAGTCGTTGTCCAGAAGATTTCTGTGATGCAAATATGTTGAAACGATGGAAGAGAAACGAAGCACTTGTTGATCTTACATTGGTTCCAGAAGATATCAGAACTAAAATACTTGAAAAATTTGAAAATGAACCAGAAGGAGATATGAAAAAGGTATTCAATTATTTTATCAAGAACCGTATGATGATGTTGATGGAAGAAATTGACGGATTCAAAGAAAGTAAATATAAAACCTATCATGAAGAAGATGTTATGAGGACAGCATGAAAGAGAAATCCAAAAATTACAAGTGTTACTCAAAGGTAACACCAATCGTCTTTGAAAACCATTGTTATGGTTTTGAAGTAAAGGTAACTGAGGTGAACAGTAAATGGTCAAGAGATGGTCGTTCAATTGTAACCAAAAAGTTTTTTATCGATGAAACTAAAGCCACAGAGTTTGCAGAAAGTGTTAGAGTGTAATCAACGATTCCGTGGCGGAAATAGAGGAAAAAATGAAAAGATTATTCGCTATATTAACAATGTCAATCCTATCAACAGCTGCATATGCTCAGAGTTATGCAGAAGGAACGATTGTTGATGTACAAACAATCTATGGTTCTAATTCTTATAATGTTCCAAAAAGAATTTGTAGTGATGTAGATGTTCCTGTTTATCGAAATGGCAATAATTCAAATAATATTATCACTGGTGCTATTATTGGTGGTGTTATTGGACATCAATTTGGTAAGGGGGATCAGAGAAAAGATAATAGAAATGCTGGTGCAATTATTGGTGGATTGATTGGAAGTCAAAATCAGAATGGAAATGTTGTGCAATATCGCAGAGAAACGCAATGTAGAACTGAGTATCAGCGTCAAGAAGAAAGTTTTATTTCACATTATATTGTTGTAATTAATGTGCATGGTAACACTATTCGTCAACAAACAGGAATTGCATATAATGTAGGAGATACGGTAAGATTGAGAGTTTCTTATTCTCTAAATTAATTGAAAAAAACTTAGCTCGGGCCCTTGACTTTTGGGCCCGAATCACTTATATTATATATGTAAGTTAAGAAAAAGAGAGAAACAATATGATGAATACCGCCCTTGAAAATCTTCTTGAAAACATCAAAACTGACTATTACAACTGGACAAGTCGTAATGGTACTAAAGAGTTGACTCATATCAATCTAGATATGATTGAAGAATTCAACAACGGATTGTCATGGACAGTTGGTAGTAAATATATCAAAATTATCTCAAACGGTGGTGTCTGGGGATTTGTTGTCAACACTGAAAATGACAAAAAATTCCGCATGGGTGATATCTTGAAAGCTGCTGGTTGGAACGCTCCTGCTCGAAATGCGGCGCGTGGAAATGTCTTTGAAGATTATGATATTCGGTGGACTGGACCTAACTACTTGATATAGGAGTTACTATGGAAGATATGATTGTAAGTTCTCTAGGCTATACAAAAGCGCAACTCACTGTTGCGTTTGACAAACTTACAGAAGGAATGGATAACTGGAAAATGCCAATCAGTTCTACCATTCATATTTCTGATTGGAATGTGATGTGTGAAGCATGTGCGTTTTTCACAGGTTCCGAACTTTATCAAACATACGACAATGGTGATGGGACCATGAATGTAAAAGCGGAGGGCTATTATAACGCAATTGGCCCTTGACAATTCAAACCGAATCGGTTATATTATACCCCTAACAAAAAGAGATGATCCCATGCAACTAACATCTGAACAAATATACAATGTGGCAAACTCAGCCGTAATTCAAAACTACATTCAAGAAAATCTTTATGATCCTTGGATAGATACTCCATTTGAGGGATATCGCTATATGGATAGTAAACAAAAAGGGGCGCTGGGCGAAATATATGTCAGCCTTCTTTTTGAGGCTTGTGGATATGATGTGGAATTTGCTGAAACTTCTACGGCTGGTCACGATAGAGTTATAAACGGAATTCGCACTGAGATTAAATTTTCTCTTGCACACACCAACAACAAAAAAAGAATTCTAAAAGAAGATTGTTTTACTATGAATCATGTTGCTGTCGGTAAAGACTGGGAACGATTGATCTTCCTTGCGATTAACGGTGATCCCAACAAAGTTCGCGCCATGTATATGACGAAGAAAGAATTCAAGCAGGCACTTGATACTAGTGAATATTTCTCTCATCAACAAGGTGGCAAGAGCGGTGACAATGATGATTATATGATTGCATCTGGTAAAATCGTAAAACTAATGAACTCTGGATATATGAAGTCTCTTAGCGAATGGTAAAACTAGACTTATATAATGGTGATTGTTTGGAAATCATGAAGACTATTGAAGACAATAGTGTTGACATGATTATGGCCGATCTACCATATGGCACCACAGCATGTAAATGGGATTCAATCATACCACTTGATGTGCTGTGGGAGCAATACAATCGTATTTGTAAGAAGAATGCTGCCATGGTGTTTACAGCAGCACAGCCTTTTACTACGATTCTTGCTGCCTCTAATATTAAGAATCTTCGTTATGAATGGATATGGGAGAAGCCTCAGGGTACTAATCCTATGAATGCAAAGATTATGCCTCTTAAATCGCATGAGAATATTCTTGTATTCTACAGAGAGAAGCCTACATATAATCCACAAATGTGGTATAGCACTCCATATTCTGGTTATAAGAGTGATACTGCAACGATTGGTGAGGTTTATGGTAATGCAAAATCAAAGCATCGTGATAATCCAGATGGATCACGATATCCCAAAACAATCATCAAACATAAACAAGAGAAAGGATTTCATCCAACTCAAAAGCCAGTTGGTCTTATGGAATATCTGATCAAGACTTATACAAATGAAGGAGATGTTGTTTTAGATAATACTATGGGGTCTGGTACAACTGGTGTTGCTGCGCAAAACCTTTGTCGTGGGTTTATTGGGATTGAAATGGACGAAAATTATTTCAACATCGCCAAAGAAAGAATTGAAAATAATTCTAATCTTTCTCGCTTTTTGTCTTGACAATTCAAACCGAATCAGTTATATTAATAATGTAATAAGAAAGACTGTTAATGATTGCTAAAAAAGAAAAAACAATACTAGTAGACTGCGATGGCGTTCTCCTTGATTGGGAGTACGCCTTTGATTGTTGGATGACTCGGCATGGATATGAAGTTGTCCAAGAAGGCGAATACAAAATGGATTTGAAATATGGACTTGCACGGGCCGAAGCAAAACGGCTGGTACGAATGTTCAATGAATCTGCTTGGATTCGGAAATTGCCTCCTTTACGGGATGCGATCAAATATGTGAAAAAACTTCATGAAGAACATGGTTATATTTTCCACGCAATTACTAGTTTGAGTAACGATCAATATAGTCAACATCTTCGGACTAAAAACCTTCGGGAGTTGTTTGGAGATAGTGTCTTTGAACGGTATGTCTATCTTGACACTGGTGCTGACAAAGACGAAGCTCTTTTGGAATACTCTGGTTGTGGATGTTTTTGGGTTGAAGATAAACCTGAGAACGCAGACCTTGGTTTGCGGATGGGTTTAGAAAGTCTTTTGGTTGCTCATGAACATAACTCTGGATACACTGGTAGTGCTCTTCGGGTTCAAAACTGGAAAGAAATCTATGGATTGATTACCGATTAACTCATTTCATATAACCAAATTTTTCCAACCCCTGTTACAATAAATCTTGTTGTTCCAGGCAGTACGTGAATACCTGTGGCGAGATATCCAATGCCGGTATTTGTTATTGAAGATATTACCGAATCCCACGTATTGTTTGAATAATTATAATTCCTAAGATTAATACTATCGTGGTCGGTATAAAGAAGTGTCAATTTTTGGTTTGTACTATCGTGAGAAATACAGGTAGCTGTAGTACATTCAAGAAGTCCTGTGTCTACTAACCCACTATCTCCTGAGTTCGCACTAAATCCTGCTGATTTCGACCCACCATAAGTAGCAGCATCAATGTTTGCTGACATATCTCTATAAAAAAGTTTATATTTTTCTGATGTTGCACTACCCGAATCCACTTCATTTGTAGTTACTATAAATGAATGAGGCCATTGGGAGTGTACTGATCTTGATAAATCCCAAGAATTCGCAAAATCCTGACTAGTTCCACTTACTGTATTGAATTCACTCGTATAGGCGAAGTGTTGGTCTATTAAATTTCTGTCTAGAGAATTGAAAGTATCAGTCGAAGATTGTTGATCATAATTGTCTACAACCCAGTGGCCAGTTCCGGCTGAAATATCCCAATCAAAAACTTCAATTTTGTGTCCTCTATATGTACCAGCGCTATGATGTTGATAAAATGACAGATAGTATGAACGTAATATATCACTTCCGCCAACACTGAGTTGATGTTGTGCTAATAATTGTCCACGTTTAGTGCTATGTGTTGGATGAGTATTATGATTTCTATCCCCAGAAGGCAAATTCGGTTGTTGTTTTGGGTGGTTACTTGATACAAACTTAAAATAAGTATCTGAAGTCACAGCCGATGTGTAGTACGTAGCATCATTGATGTATGATTCATTAAATTTTTTCATATAAAATTCTGTCGGCTGACCGCCACTATTGTAAGAGGTTCCTGGCACAACATTTAGATTGGACGAACGGGTTCCTGACTGATCTTTACCAACAAGTCCAATAACGTATTGAGAAGTATCCGGCGCCCCCATATATCTTGTAGTACCTTGGTCGGGTGACGCAAGTGAACCATATGCAGTTGCGTGTGATTTATGACCTAAAGTTTCTGTACCACTCACCCAAATTATATGTTGGGGTGTACTATCGGGTGAAAACGAGGATCCGCTGTCTCCTATCATCATTGCATGATAGCCATATGGTTTAGTACCACCACTATCTGTGACTTTACCTATACCTATTGTGCCATGTGTGTTAATTGACCAACCACCAGAGGCAGTTGGTGTATAATTACTGTTAGTTGGAGCTTCTGTGATTTGTGCAGCCCCCGTTACTGCCCCCCAATCAACCGTTGGATAGAATATTGAAGGTTCGCCTGCGCTTCTATTTGAGTAACCACTAGTAATTACACGAGCTCTTGCTTCCTCTATTCTAGTAGGATATGCCAACAATCCAGAAGTTCTCATTCCACCACCACTATTAGTATATTCGTTGGTGACTTGAGAGGTTCCTTTTACGGCAACTAGAGAAAGAGATGAAACTGACTGTAATAAATCATAACTGGATTGTCCATATGAAGTGAATTCTAAACTCGCAAATGCAAGCGAGAAGTTTGCAGTTTTATTTACTGTATTGACACCTTCTGTCGCAGAAAATGTTAAATCGAAAGTACCTTCGTCCGCTGGGTCATTTGTGCCTGGAGTAACTGTGAATTGATTTGTATTTGCACCAGTTCCTTGTTGAACTGTCGCAGTAGTACCAAGAGAACCAGATGTGACTGCATAACTCCAAGTTAAAGGTATTCCTTCTGGGTCTGAAGAAACGGCAGTAACAACTGTAGGTGTTCCATCTACAGCAAGATCGTATGTTGCATCCACTCCAGTAATAGCTGTGGGACTTTCATTTACTAATGCAACACTATACCAACCATTTCCATCATGGATATAAAAATGTCGTGTACTAGATACAAATGCCATGTCGCCAGTTGTATTTCCAGTTGAAGGCAAATTACTTATCGTTGCATAAACAGTTACGCCTCCGCCACCAATTTCACTAGTGGTGCCAGAAGAATCAATCTGGGTGTCCAGTGAACCACCTTCGGACATCAATTGTGATAATTTTCTTGCTCTAGATGCAGGCATTAGATAAGACCTTTTTCTTTTAGTTTCTCTCTATTTATGAGATGCAATTCTACTAATTCTTCTTTACTTTGGCCTTTATATGGGACAGCATGATGATTTTCTAACATTAGTGAAGTAATACTTCTTCGTGAAAAGTTATTTTTAGAGTCTTTGTATTCAATTTCAAAATCTCCAAGAATTCTTCCAAATTTTCCTGTCTTGTCTTTTTGTGTTTTGATAGTTTGAATGGAACCAATTGGAAGCAATTCTTTTAGATATTCTTTTGCGGCCAGTCCATAAACTTTTTCTTCTTCGTTTTTCGTTCTGGATTCTGGTGTATCAATACCCATAATACGCACTCTTTCTCTATGCATCCAAATTCCGAATCCTAAATCAATGTCCACGTCTACTGTATCACCATCCACAATTCTTAAAATTTTACAATTATACTCATATGCCATTATATTATCCTTTAAACGGTGCTGTTGGTATGTTTGTAGTTTCATCTTCTGCACTGTATCTTGCATAATTACTTATTCTTAGATCTTGAACATAACCATGATAAGGCCAATTAATACCTGTAGCACTAGAGTATTCACCTCCAATTATTATATGGTCTTTATCATAAGTAGTTGTTTTAGTACCAGATTGAGTGCTTCGTACACCATCAATCCAAGCTCTAAAAACATTACTAGAATCTCTACACACCGCTATATGATACCAAGTTCCTGTGCTCATAGCACCTGCTGCTCTAGAGAAGTTTATGTATCCACTATCATATATATCTACTCCAGTTCCGTTTGAATTAATTCTCATTTCAAGTTGATAATTTTCTAAACACCAAACATATCCAGAATTGAACGTACTTGTATTAACCCAGCATTCTATTGTCAATTCGCCTGGAAGATAAATTTGGCTGTAGTGTCTTATATGATTAGGATTTGAGCCGGGGAAATACATTGATTTTGTATTAGCAAACTTAGCTTCAGCTGATGAACCTGTTGCAGTGCCAAAAACTTTCATATTGCCTGTTTGAGCTTTATCTATAACAGATGCGTCTGTGCCTTTAACATGTAATACAGAATTTGTAGTGCTCTGTGGTGCTGTAGGTACAGTAATAGTAGAAGCTGTAGCATCAAACTGACTCGTGCCGACCTCATACTTAAAATCTGCAATAGTTCCCATTGCTGAATTCATTGCGGTGCCTGTTGATTCTCCAGCATAACCTACATAAAAATTAGCTAAACCAGACGCTGATATATTAATATTAGAAGTTGTTGTATTACATCTTTTTCCGTTTAAATAGTAAGATAAAGAGCCTCCGCTTCTACAGAACGCAATGTGATTCCAAGCATTAACCTGAACAGTGCTGTTTGTTTTTCCAGAAGCCATATCTGCATAATTTGGATATCCCCATCTTACATCTAATTGACTACCACTTTGATATAATATGTCCCAGCCAGGACAGTTTGTCGGATATGAAACATAATTAGCATCTCCGACAAGTTGTCTAGTAGTGCCTGGAGATGTTGTTGGATAATACCAAAATGAAACACAGAATGGATCTGTGCCTGATGGTTTTAGTGTGCTGGAATGTGGAACAGAAAGATAATCATTGTCATTGGGCATGGAGACAGACCCACCGTGATCGCTTGCTGAGTATTCTAAGTTGTCGTAAGGGCCGAATGGTTTTGTTGAAGTATTGCCGTTTACTGTGATTGAGAGAGCGCTAGAAGAACCATCTGCTATATATGGAAGGTGGCAAGCAAGAAGTTGTGTATTTGTAATTGCAGTTAAGTGTGCGGTTGGTGGAGTGAACGCAGCAGAATATACAGCGGCACCTTTAACAAATCTAAAATCAGCAATATAACCAGTGAAATGTCTATTTACGGTAGTATTTGAAGAAGCCCCAATACGGATATTACTACCTCCTGTGGTAGATGCAGTTATTGAGGATGTGTAATTCTGAACACCATCAACATAAGCTGTAACTGTTGTTCCACTGTTCGTAATTACCCAAGCAAGATGATGCCAATTACCATCATTTATTGTACTAACTCCTGTATTGGGTGGATTATTAATCCAACCGGCTGAGTTTGAATAAAAAACTTGATAGCCGTTGTATAATCCAACTTCCATTCCGTTGTAGGGAGAAGATGGATCAAAATTACTAAATATTGCAACGTGTCCAGTTACTGTCGTATTTACCCACGCTTCGATTGTTGTGTTTGATGTTTCGGGGAGAAGGTTAGTTGCTGTGGCAGATAGCTGTAAATAATCTGATCCATCGAAGTAAGTGCTATATCCACCATGCCGATATGGACTAAACGTACCTGCATGAGCATCGCCGTTTGCTGTGATTGTATGGTTGTTAACTGAACTATCGGTTATATTGTTGTTGTCTGATGTATCTACTGCTGTTGCTAAAAGAGTTGTATAATTACTGTTTGCAATAAAAAATTCCAGAGTGATTGATGTATTTGCATTCACTGCTCCACTAACACCATCAGTTGCATTAATTGTAAGAGTAAATGTTCCGAAATTAGCTTCATCGGTGCTAGGTGTAATAGTAAATACATTATCCGTTTGACTTATCGTAGCAATACTACCAAGTCCAGATGTTGAATAACTCCATGTCAAAGGGAATCCTTCAGGGTCTGTAGAAACCCCTGTGATTACAGTAGGTGTTCCATCTATAGCAAGCGAATAAGTTCCATCTACTCCAGTGATTGCACTTGGAGAATCGTTTTGAACAGTTGCCACTTTATACCAACCAGTACCAGAATAGATATAAAGATTATTGTTTGCTTGAACGAATACTTGGTCACCATCAGTCATTCCAGTTTTTGCAATCAGTGCAGCCATATCTGCAACAGTCGAAACTGATGAACTGCCAGCCGCCGCGGCCCTCCATACTGTTTTTGTTGCATTGTATGTATATGTAACACCATTCGCTACATGCGTATCACCGTCTACTGGACTATTTGGAAAATTTACTGCTGCCATGTTACGCTCCCAATTCCAATGCAATAATTGTACTGATATATCTTCCACCAGTAGCATTATCCTGATCGTTGTTTGATCTATTAAGATGAAATGCGAAATTATTATCGTTATTTACATATAATTGATATATAACCTCAGATGTAGTTGCTGGTTCATCGATAAACTGTAAAATAAATGAATTTGCTTGATTTGCATCAGAAGCAAGAGCTAAAGGAATAGATGTCCTTTGCCGAGACCCTGCCGCATCACCTATGAATATATCTTGATATGCGCCACCATCAATACTTCTTTTAAACCACGCTTTATATGTTGTTCCTTGTGTTCCATATGAGATTTGTGCAGTGAGATAAATTTTATTTGATGCAGAACTTGGTGTTATTGTAACAGACATACCAGTTACTGCCATTTCTGTTCCGTTTGCAGTTCCAACAAATGTATCAGTTTTTGATGTAAATTGAGACTGTATGATACCGCTTGCCCCATCTGCTCCATCCGCGCCTGCTGTTCCATCTGCTCCATCTGTTCCCGCTGGACCTGCTGGGCCCTGTGAATTATTTGAGATTACCCATTGAGAACTTGTTCCATCATTATAATATACATATGTTTCCAGAACACTTGGATCAAACCACATATCACCTTCTTTTGGATTTGTCGGCGCAGTTTCAGATACGGTATATAGAGAACCACTAGCATCCCACGCTCCAGATGTAGAGTCGAATGTGTAGGTTGTGTTTCCTACTAGTATAGTGTCTCCGTTATTTGGATTGCTTGGAAAATTGATTGCCATTTACTTTAGTTCCTTAAAATGTAATAGATCCTGATTGAGTAAATTGATATATATTATATGATCCGTCCGTAGTAATTGTTGGAGAGCCTGTAGTTGAGGTGGCGGTGTCAATTGAGCGAATGATTACAATACCATCTGCACCCGCTGTTGGCGTTCCGTGATTTGGCACCGCGCCGCCACCAGAGCCACCACCCCCCGAACCCGTATTTGGCGTGGGGCTACCCGCTGCACCCGTTCCGGCACCACCGTTTCCTCCAACACCAGATCCACCAGCTGCGTTGCCGGCCGTGTTGTATGTGCCACCGCCGCCACCCCCAGCATAGTAAAGTGCGGTTCCAGTTATACTATTTTGAAGACCTGCGCCTCCAGCACCTCCGATACTGCCAGCATTTGCACCAGCCCCGCCAGCGCCACCACCACCACCAGCATGGTATGGAGCGGATGTATGGCCTACGCCGCCATCGTTACCCTGTCCAACTGTGCCTGTTCCCGCTGTTACTCCATTATGTCCACCCCCGCCGCCAGATCCACCATCCAGAGCGGCGCCGGTTGTCCCTCCCCCACCACCACCAATAGCTGTTATTGTATTGAATGCTGTGCCGGAAATAGAACTATCGAGGCCGTTTGAACCTGGCGCTGATTGACCATTCCCGGCCGCCCCACCAGTTCCAACAACAATATTGTATGTAGTACCAATATTTAATGTTTGATTTGTAGAATAGATATAGCCGCCAGCACCGCCACCGCCGCCGTGACGCATACCTCCACCACCACCACCACCGACTACTAGATAATCAACGGTACTAATAAATGCCAATGAAAGAGTGCAAAATCGGGTTGTGGTTTTTGCGCCATCACTGGCACTTAATCTGACCTTTACGCTTCCAGCATCAGCAATATTTGTAGATGGAGTAAAAGTATATACTCCATTTGAATCTACAGATGCGGCACTCGACAGTAAGCTTGGCAAAGTATTGTTTGTTGTTCCATAAACAATACCATATGATATATCAAATCCTTCTGGGTCTTCCGCAACCATTGTAACTGTACTTGTGGTTCCATTACTATTAAGAGTGTGTGTTGTTGGTGGTTCAGTAATAATTATAGGACTTTCATCATTTCCAGAAGATATTCTATCCCATTCGGTTCCATCCCATACATATAATGCTTTGGTATCTTGTGCAAATGCGAAGTCACCTTCTGTAGTTCCATTTGCAAATGCAGCAAAGTTTGCATATGCAGTGACTGAAGAACCAGCTGCTCCCGCAGCCCCATCTGCACCATCCACTCCAAGAGGATTTGTTGCAACCCATTGTGCGCTTGAACCATCATCATAGTATACATATGTTTTTAAGTTTGCAGAATTGAACCACAAATCTCCGCTAGATGCGCCGCTTGGTGCTGTATCAGAGACACTATGTCTTGTTAGATTTGATGCTGTCGGTTGATGAAAGACAATATCAACTTCATCTGATAGTGACAATGCAGTATCAAAAGTGATAGAGGTTCCGCTTGTAGCTGTCACATCTTGTGGGTTTAACATAACACCATTTACTGACACAATAACTGCTGCGGCCGGATCGTAGTTTACATTATGAACTGTTTGTCCTGCCGTTGCAACAAATGTGGAACGAGAAGTAGAGGCAACAATCTGCTCTTGTTTTTTGACTAGCCAATAACCTCTTGTGGAGTCAAAAACAAAGATTTGTCCATTTTCTGTATGAGTTTGTCCATTCACAGGACTTGCTGGAAATGATATGGCCATGACTTACCTTTTATAATGCATTCGTTCTATTTATATAAATAAAACATACTATAATTTTTAGTGGAGAACTAAATGATACTATCTGTAACTTTATTATTGGTCGCGATTGCATTATCTGTAGTCGCTGCATATTACTCCATTGCTGGATTGATTACAATCTTTGCAGCGGCAGTAATGCCAGTAATTGTTATGGCTTCTGTTTTAGAAGTTGCCAAGGTTTTAACGGCTGCTTGGTTGTCGCATAATTGGAAAAGAGTTAACTTTTTTCTAAAATCATACTTGACTCTTGCAGTTATTGTACTTATGTTTATAACCAGTTTAGGTATATTTGGATTTCTATCAAAGGCACATATTGAACAAACTGCTGGAAATAGAGAAAATGTTGCTCAAATTGAGATTGTAGAAAAGAATATTGCAAGATTAGAAGAGTCTATTAATGAGTATGAACTTCAAATTGAAAAGATAGAAAATTCTGATATGAATAAGAATGCTGAAATCAATTCTGAAATATCAAAAGAAGAGAGCAGAGTCGAATCTGCAATTCGAAACTATCAATTATTAGTTGATGAACAAAATGAAATAATCTCATCCGCAAGTAAAAAACTAGAACTGATTGAAAAGTATATTGAAGAGAATGATATTGTTTCTTTGCAGGCGCTTGTTGGTACAACTCCAGACGGAAGATATGGACCAAATACTGCATCAAAAGTAAATGACTTTAGAGAGAAAGAAGAGGATCGTGTAGATACAATAATTTCATCTGCAAGAATTCGTATTAATGATTTGAGAGATTTGCAAGCAGCAGAAAGAACTCAAAGTAATGAGTTAATTGATAGACTTCGTAGTAAAATAAAACTGGATGAATTGGATGAAAAAGATCGTGAAAGAATTGAAAATTTAAAGCAAAAAATTATTGACACAGAGAATGATTTGGGTGTATTAAGGAATGATAAATTTGAATTCGAAAAGGAAGTAAGAAAAATAGAAGCCGAAGTGGGACCAGTAAAATATGTCGCAGAAGTACTTTATGATAATGTAGATGAAGATATACTTGAGGATGCTGTCAGATTTGTGATTTTATGTTTAATTTTTGTTTTTGACCCACTTGCAATTCTTTTGGTTATTGCTAGCACATCATCAATAGTATATTATAGAGAAATTAAAAAGGGAACAAATCTTACACATTTATCCGAAAAGGATTTTGAACAAGAAAGTGTTATTCCGCCACTTGGAATGGATATGTTAAAACCTAGAACGGAAGAAATAAAAAAAAAGCCTAACTTCAACGATCCGATTGAGAGATGGACAGAAGAGAGACTTGAAGACCACATTAGATTAGAATAGGAGATTGACTTGAAAGTTAAATTGATTAGTTACACTAAATCAGCAGAAGATTTGAGTGAAGAGGGAGTAGAAACTTTACAAGACTTGGTTGCATATTGTGCAAAAGTTTCAAACCCATCAAATCAAATAAACAAGAAAACAAGCGATAAATTGATAAAATATCTTATCAAACATGCCCATTGGTCTCCATTAGAAATGGTGGATGTGACTTTGGAAATTGAAACAACAAGAGATATTGCTCATCAAATTGTTCGCCATCGTAGTTTTTCTTTTCAAGAGTTTTCGCAGAGATATGCAGAACCAAAAGAGATGGGCGAGTGGTTTGTAAAAAGAGAATGTAGACTTCAAGATACAAAAAACAGACAAAACAGCATTGAAATTGAAAATGATCCGAGTTTAGTAGAAAACAGAGAACATCAAGATTTGATTGCAGAATGGGGTCGTAGACAATCGGGCGTAATTGAAACTGCAAGAAAGGCCTATGAGTGGGCAATTGAAAATGGAATTGCAAAAGAACAAGCTAGAGTTTTGCTTCCAGAAGGACTTACAAAAACAAGACTATATATGAAAGGAAGTTTGCGTAGTTGGCTACATTATATTGCTCTTAGAGGAGCAAACGGCACGCAAAAAGAGCATATGATAATAGCAAAACAATGTGCAGAAATCATTAGCGACATATTTCCCATGATTTGGGATCTCAATAATATAAATAGATAGAAAGCGATTGATATCGAGGTGAATATTTTTCTCATGTTTTAATATAATTTTTTATTATAAAAAAATAATTAGGAGAAAAATATGATTGACCCGATTACAGCAATTGGGGCAGCAACGGCTGCGTTCAATGGAGTTAAAAAGTTAGTCCATGCCGGAAGAGAGATAGAAGATGTTGTCGGTCAATTGGGCAAATGGTATGGGGCTGCAGCAGATTTAGGGCGTGCTGAAACGCAAAGAAAAAATCCACCAATATTTACTAAGCTTTTTAGTAGCGGTTCTGTTGAACAGGAAGCTTTAGAGATTCTTGTTCATAAGAAAAAATTACAAGAACAAGAGAAACAACTAGAAGAGATGTTAAATATTCGGTTTGGTTTTGGAACTTGGCGCGAAATGATTGAACTTCGTAGAAAAATTCGCAAAGAAAGAGAAGAAACAGTTTATAGGCAACAAGAAAGACGCAGAGCATTTTTAGAAGGAATTGCTGTTATTTTTCTTACAGTATTTCTATTTGGACTTATTGTGTTTATTATTTGGTTTCTTGGCACAGGAGCCAACTGGTGGTAAATGACACATGTATTTTTATTAGTTGTTATACTTGGATCAAAAACTATTAGCCAAGACATGTATTTTTGGGATATAAACCGTTGTAATTATTTTGCATCGCAGATTGTAAAAAGATACGGAAACTATAGATATTATCGTAGTGTTCCAGAAGAACATCGTGCAACAGCATATTGCAAACCAGTTCTAACTGATCCTAAAAAAATCAAAATATATGAATAATTAGACCAAGAAATACTAACTAATTGCTTTATAAACATGAAATGAACCTTTATGACTAAAGGACTGACCAGAGTGTGCAGTAGCCAAATATTCTCCAACTATGATGTGGTAGCCGTCCGCTGATATACCAATATCGGTTCCAAAATCTTCTTGGCTACTTGTTGGGTTTGGTTCTAAAACTTCTTTCCATTCCCAGTTACCGCTTGTAGTATTTTTTCTAAAAATGTAAACAGAGCCCATTCGACTAAGATAGCTAGCATAATATGACATTGCTGATGCTACTATTGTTTTGCCATCGCCATTAATTCCTACTGCTCTACCAAAGTAATATGAGTTGCCCCATGTTCCTTTTTCAGAGCTTGTTAGTTGAGACCAGCTGATAGTTTGTGTCGGTGTCATTGATTGTGAAGATGGAAGGGTTGTTATATCAAAAATGTTTATCTTACCATTGGTTGCAGCATTTGCTCCACCGGCGACAATAGTGTTTCCATCTGCGGAAATAGAGACATCCGCACCGTTCCACTCACCACTTTCTTGAAAATATTTAATTTGTGATGATGTATTAGACCAATTGGTTGAAGTATCAGGACGAGTTATTAAGTAAACCCTAGATTGTGTACTATTGTTGTAACTAGGACAACCTACCACTAATCGTGTGCCGATTTCATTCATTTCCATTGCACCTCTATAGTTAGATTTAGTGCCTCGTCCTCTTCCTAGATATGAGTTTGTGGAATTTAAACTGCTTATGTCGGTCATATTAAATGATTCAGTAAAGGTTGTATTTTTATCTGCTCTTGAGTAAAATTTTATTCCGCCTCTATTACTGTACCAAGTAGGTCTGGCAGCTGCTAATACTAATCCGTCACCTGAAATAGCAATAGAAAAGCCGAACTGCCCGCCGTCAGAAATAGTTTGATCTAGTGTCCAAGATGTTCCAGATCTTTTATAAATTTTTACTTCATTTCTGCCTGGGTCACCAATAGCTACTGTAACACCTTCGTCGTCGATGGCTAAATCGGTTCCAAAATCCCCACTTTGGCTAGTAAATTCTGCTTGCTTGGCCCAGCTACCGTTTCCTGTTGAATCATGCCATATTTGCACCCATTCCGTAGTGTTCTGATCATGGCCTGTTGAGATTACGGCGTAGGTGCCGTCTTTATTTATTTCAGTCATAGATCCCCATTCTCTATTACTTTGATAATAGGGCATACTTTGAAGGTTATCAGCAGTTTTAGCATATGAATCCCACTCAGGGCTAGGAGCTACAAAAATCAAACTAAACACACTCGAAGCGGTTTCTTGATTTTCTCCATTGGACGCAATAAACGAAATTGTGAACTCCCCCGCATCCGCATTGTTTGTTGATGGAGTAATTGTAAATACATTACCTACATTAGTGATTGTGGTTTCGCCTAAGGTTCCGGCAGTAACTTGATGACTCCATTGCAAAGGAATTCCATCTGGGTCAGAACTTGAAAGTGTGATTGATAAAGGGGTTCCATCATTTGCAAGTTCATATGTTGCTGCATTTCCAGTAACTGCTGTGATTGGATTGCTTATCAATGCAATATTATACCAACCTGTTCCATTAAACAAATATAATTTATTGTTCTCTGCAACATATGCTTGTGTTCCAGTATTTACTCCAGATGTGGGTAATTGTGATAATAGATTATATGCGCTCATTGCTGGTGCTGAAGCTTGTTCTTGTGTTTCAATAGAATTATCAGAACTATCTAGAAACTGAATTGTGTTTCCAGCACCTCTTTTCATTTTAATAGGATTTCCTGTTCCATCATCAATAGTTACTTCTTTTGCTTTGATAGTTCTTGGATTTCCAGAAGTATCTCTGATATCAATACCAGTACCATCATCGGATATTTTACTGTCTCCGATAACAGCAGTATTTCCACTCAGATACAAATCTTTGAATCTATTTGTAGATGAACCTAAATCGTGTACAATATTTTGATCTGGTATCAAATCTCCAGTGATTGTGGAAAGAGTTGTGACTGTGATTGATGCAGGGTTTAGAACTTGTTTGATTGCTCCTGCAAGTCTTGCGACATCATCAGCTGATGCAGAACCAACCAACGCATTTGCTCTTGCATTGATTGCATCTTCTAAAGACTTGTCTTCTCCAAGATTTAATGCCTTTACTGCTCTCGCAAGAGAAACTAACTCTGCAACATTTGCAGTTGGAATTCCATTCTCAATTTTTGTTTTGAGTGCTGCAATTGATGTGGATAGATCGCTGTCTGCCATGAGATTTCCTTATACTGTTGTTTCGCCTGCTGTCGAAGATGCCTGATCTACATTGGTTGATGGGAAAGATCTTCCATCTCCCCAAATGATCCGAACAACGCCTTGACCGGCAGTTTCCCCATTGTAGTTGCTATTAAAATTAAAGGATCCAGGCCCACCGGCGCCGTAATTTTTGTCGTTATTAGAATCTAATGGATCAATGCTCGTTCCACCAGAACCTGATCTTCCAGATGATGCGTTACCATTTCGGCCCTGACCATATACACCAACACCACCACCAGCAGTTCCATGAGCACTACCAAAAGCTTGCATTGTTTTTCCTCCCGCTCCAGAACCACCAGTACCATTTTGTCCTGAATTGGTGTCGGGAGATGCATCGCCGCCATTGCCAGAATATCCTCCAGCACCACCGCCCCCTCCGGCGGCCATTGATTGAGTACCTCTATCACCTTTTCCTCTACCACCTCCATGGCCACCAGTGGTCGCACTGCCCAATACAGTCGAGTTACCAAACACATTGGTTCCACCAGAAGCTTCGGGCGCGGGCCCGCCTGCAACACGATTGCCACCCGAACCACCGCCCGCTTGAAAGATGATGACTCCATCTTTACTTACAAAACTCGCCTCGCCGCTATTTCCGCTGTTATGGGTGCTTGCCCCGCCGGTTACGGGAGCGCCCCCTGCCCCCACTTTTACTGTATATTGTTCTCCAGCTGTGACTGAAAAATTATTAACATATGCAAGCGCTGCTCCACCACCACCAGTACCACTATTTTCTGGTTGATGTCCGACTACCGCACCACTTCCGCCTCCACCAACACCAACCATAGATATACTAGTTACACCATCTGGCACAGTCCAAGTATGAGTTCCCACAGATGTAAAGAGAACGCCAGCTGGCGGCGGCGCAAATGCCAGTGAAAAATCACTACTCGCAATAGATTGATTAACGCCATCAGATGCTGAGAATGTTAGAGTAAATGTTCCAGCATCAGCTTCTGTTGCACTTGGTGTGATGGTAAATACATTATCTGCTTGGGCCACTGTTGCGGTGGAACCTAATGCTCCAGTTGTTACCTGATAACTCCATGTTAAAGGAAGTCCTTCTGGATCGGTTGCATTCAAAGTTACAACAGTAGGAGTTCCATCAATTGCAAGATCATATGTTGCATTTGCTCCAGAGATCGCAGATGGAGTTTGATTGACAAGCGCAATATTATACCAACCAGTTCCTGTCCATAAGAACAATTTATTATTTTCAGACACAAAGGCTTGAGTTCCAGCATCTACTCCAGTGAGTGGTAGTTCAGACATCAAAGAATATGCACCAACTGTTGCTCCAGTAGATGCAGTTGAAACTGCTCCAGTATCATTTCCAGAATTATCTATTGTTCTAAAATCTAACTTACCCTGTGCATTTCTTTTTAACCGAATCTTTCCAGAACCATCGTCCAGATCAATCTCTTTAGCTTTCATTTTTCTTGGATTATCTGATGAGTCTAAGAATTTAAGTTCTGTTCCATCATCTTGTATCTTAGTGTCTCCCAAGAACATTGTATTTCCGCTGATATACAAGTCTTTGAATCTATTAGATGCGCTACCTAAATCATATGCTTCATTAGTATCTGGAATTAAATCTCCAGTTACTGATGTAAAATTGGTAACAGTGATTGCAGCAGGGTTTAGAAATTGTTTTATGACTGTTGCGAGTTTAGAAACTTCATCACTTGTTGCAGTTGATGCCAGAGCATTTACTCTAGTGTTGATTGCTTGTTCCAGAGAAGAATCTTCTCCTAGATTCATACCTTTCGCAGACCTTGCAATACTTACCAGTTCATCTACAGTAGCAGTAGGAATTGCGTTCAAGAGTTCTGTTTTGAGAGCTGCTATTGAGGTGTCTAAATTGCTGTCCGCCATTGTAAATCCTTTTTAGTATTATTTATAATTAATTTTTATCTTTTGTTTATCCAATTAAACTGTATATTTGTCTATTTGACTGTTTTGACGGTCAAAAACGAACATTGAAGTGCCATCGTTTAAGAAACAGGCACCTAATGGATTGACGTTTGCGGAAGCGGCACCACTACTTGAAAATTGTTTTGAGCCACCTGTCACAGTAGATAAATTGTTTAAATCTAAAGGATTTGCTGGATCAAATTGTTTTTGGGTATATGTTCTTGAAAAATTGCCCGCTGAATAGATTAGGTATTTATCGTCAGGACTAAGTTGGACATCGTTGCATGGCGTACTTCCTGCAACCTGAACTTCTTGTGCTGGTGAAGTTCCTATAGTATTGATATCAAAGGGAGTAGAGAGATCCCAACGAGCAATGTAGTTGTAGTTGACAGCACAGAGAAATAATTTTGTTCCATCACTAGACAAAGCTATTCCAGTAATATCAAAGCCAGGTTGGTTTGAAGGCCTATTCCTAGTAACCGTACCAGTACAACTACTAGAGCCTACTGTTCCACTTAATCCGTTACCATTAGTATTTACTGTCGTATTTAAATTATAATTCCATTGATAAAATTTTAAATTGCCGCCCCCAGAATTATGCTCCGCAGCAAATATTCTAGTACCGTCTTGGCTTGCAGTAATCGCCCAATAACCTCCAAGTGTACTATTACCAGTACTACCTATATTGCGTTGTGTTGTAGTAGGACTTTTATGAGTGGTGTGTTCTAATACTACAGGATTGTAGGCGGCACTTACAAAAGAAAAATCTCCTTCGGGAGTACAATAATAATCATTGGCTTGACTTGGAACAGTTACAGACCCACTAGTAACACTACCACTAAGTGTATTTAAAATAGGATATTGTACCCCAAAAGTCAAAGAAAATTCACTACTTGCATTTACTGCTCCATTGATACCGTCAGTAGCACTAAATGTCAACTCAAATGTTCCAGCATCTGACTCTGTAGTGCTGGGTGTAATCGTGAAAACATTATCTACTTGTGATACGGTTGCTATTGTTCCTAAAGAACCAGATGTGACTGCATAACTCCATGTCAGAGGGAATCCTTCTGGGTCTGTAGACACCGCTGTGATTACAGTTGCCGTACCATCAGTTGCTAATTCATAGGTTCCATCTACTCCAGTAATCGCACTAGGAGAATCATTTTGTACTGTAGCAATCTTATACCAACCAGAACCATTATAAACGTATATATTATTTGTTGCGGTAACTAATCCAAAATCTCCATTAGACATACCAGTAGCGGCTATTAATGCTGCCATATCTGCGTAAATCGCCGCGCCGGCATTGCCCAATACTCCTCCAGTATCAGTTAAATCAGACACATCTGCTGGAATGAGACTTGTTGTATCTGTCAAATCTGATAGATCGGATATTGCACCAGAAGTTACTATTTTCCAAACTCCTGATGCTGAATTATATCTATATGTTCTTCCATTAGTGACAAATGTTTGGTTGTCACTTGGACTATTTGGAAAGTTTATCGCCATTTGTCTGTCCTTTAAGTTATCTCTTATGGTTTAAGGTTGTTGTCTCCAATATAATCTTACAGAGTTATCTTGCTGATCTCTAAGTCCGTAAACCCAATTTCCATCCCAAGAAATATGTGCCTTTTGAATATTCGCACCTACTCCAAAGCTTCCTCCAGTTGTGTAGGAACCTGCTGTTGATAAATCCCAAGCGGTAGTTAATGGAATAGTAGAAGCTGTTCCGCCATATGCAGAGACTACATATAAAACTGTTCCAAGAGGATTAAATTGTATTGAAGTAATAGTTCTCACTGAATTATTAGCATATGTACTCCAGAAATTAAATGTGTTTGCCAATGTACGAGATGATGTGTCAAAGGCCGCGCCTAAGTTATATGTTTTAACTTGATTGTCACTAGTTTGGTTGCCAGAAAGAACAAATAATTTCATTCCATCTGTAGAGAATTTTAAATCATATATAATAGCCGACTCAGTAAATACACTTACTGTGCTTGCTTGGGTATTACTGTTGAATGCAGTATTTAAATTTGCATATTTTACTGTTTGCTGATCACCATAGTATAATTTTGTTCCATCTTCAATATAATCTAAAGCATAAAGCGCTTTTATATTAATATCTCCTGTTTGAGCAAATGCAAGAGTGCTTGGATCATATGGAGTAGACATAGTAAAATCAACGGGCTTCCCGCCGCCAATTTGATCACTAATTGTCATTTTTGTACCATCTCTGCTTACAGATATTGCACCAGACCTATACCACGTACTCCCTACTCCATTTGCAAACCCGCCATAAGTGCTCAATAAAACATTGGAAGTAGATCCCCAAGTACTGGTCATAGTTGAAAATGTAGTTGTCCAATTAGGTGTAAAGATTAGAGTTAAACTTGTATTCGCACTAACCGCACCATTAACACCATCAGTGGCACTAATTGTAAGAGTGAATGTCCCATCATTGGCACTATCAGTACTAGGTGTAATAGTAAATACATTATCCACTTGACTCACTGTAGCAATATTTCCCAAACCAGAAGTAGAATAAGTCCATGTAAGAGGAAATCCATCTGGGTCTGTAGAAACTGCTGTAATAACTGTTGGAGTTCCATCAGTTGCTAGTTCATAGGTTCCATCTACTCCAGTGATTGCTGATGGAGAATCATTCTGCACAGTTGCTATTTTATACCAACCAGAACCATTATAAACGTATATATTATTGTTTGCAGTGACTAATCCAAAATCTCCATTAGACATACCAGTTGCAGCTATTAGTGCTGCCATATCCGCATATACAGTAGCACCACCACTATCTAATAAACCAGTGTTGTCTGCCAAATCAGAAACATCTGCTGGAATGAGACTTGTTGTATCAGTTAGTTCAGAAATATCTGAACCTACACCAGCAGCTAATATTTTCCAGGCTCCTGTTGCTGAATTATATCTATATGTTCTTCCATTTGTAGTAAATGTTTGATTATCACTAGGACTATCTGGAAAGTTTACTGCCACTTTAGATTACCCTTATCTTTAAGTTTTGTGCTGCAAGAGATTTGATTTTTACTTTATTTAGAGCCGGAAACTCTGCTTCATAATCAGTTCCATTGATTGCCTGTCTCACTAATGCTTCTGCCTGATATCCAATAGTAACACCATCCGATAGTGGAGATGCTCCAGATGTTGCATATGGTGCAATCATCAAGTCTAGTGTATCTCCAAGAACATAGTGGTTTGGATCTGTGACTGCTTGGAGTTGTGCTTTGTCCATTCTGTTAAATGACTGAGCCCCTAGTGCTTCTTGTAGTGTTGCATGTTCGTTGTTATTTGTGCCGTTAACCCAAGTTTCAGATGTGGAATAACCAACAGTAGTTGAGCCTGTAGAATATTGATAAATTGTGTCGTTGCCGTCATTACCCACAATATACATTTTCTGACCGCTATTACCAAAACATAACCCCTGTGAATTGTTATCTTGTTCAAAAGTATCATATGATACTAATGGCGAAGATATAGAAGCTGTACTTATGTCAAAAGCAACACTTAAATTATGTAACTCAACTTTATCATTGCCAGATATGTTAAGTATGAATAATTTTGTACCGTCACCATTAAAGGCAAAGCTTTCGCTGTATGCTGTATAAGTATATGCATCAACATAAGTTAAATTAGTTATATCCCATGCTGTAGAGAGAGTATATTCATGAATTTTATATGCATTTCTATCCATGGCAAACAACTTAGTGCCGTTATTATTAAAGTTAAAATCAAAGAGTCCCGTTTGAGCATTACTGCTGACAGTGGTTAAGGCAGTACTCGTTGTTCCTGAGCCTGCTGTTGAAAGATCATAAGCAGTACTAAGATCAAAACTTTCAACTTTATATGTATTAGCGTCACAAGTAAACACTTTGTGACCTGTAGAGGAAAATCTACATCCTACAAGAGTTGTTCCATGAGGATCAATTTTATTTACATAAGTGGCTGTACTTACATCAAAAGCAGTTGAAAGTGTAAAATAGTGGAGATCATCAACAAATGAACCAGCCACAATCAAGTGCAACCCATCACTACTAATATCTACGGCCCGCGCCGTAGATTCGTATGCATTAACATCTAAACTTTTACTATCGTAAGATGCATTTGCAATATCAAATCCTACTGTAACAGTTGTTCCAGCATCATTATTATACTGCCAAGTTCCAGAGTTATTCTTAACAATCTTTCTTACGCCGTCACCATCTTTGATAACACTCCAAGATGTTCTGTCATCTGTAGAAACTGCATAGAATACATCACCATCATTCTTGGTTTCATCTGCAACCATAGAATCGAGATCGACCCACGATGATGAATTGATTTGACCAGTAGAACCAGTTAGGACTGGAGAATATTGAGAGTATGGATGTGCTGATGAAGTTCCGCCCGTAATTTCAAAAATTTTCTTTGTTGACATATCACATAACCACAACCTTTTTTTATCATAAGACATTAATGTTCTAGCAGCGTAAGCACTGACACCAGCATCGCCCGTAAGAGTTCTGAAATCAATGTTACCAATATTATTCAAGGAGCTGCTTCCTACACTAAAATAACTTGGCAATGTCAAACTATAGCCTAAACCAGCCGTGCCGCCTGAATATCCCCGTAGCACTGAAAGTCCATCCTCAGATACTACGAAAGAATAAGGTATAGTTCCAGTTGTTACGTCTGCATACGATACATATGTCATTGTTGACATGTCATAAGCCGTGCTAAGTGTATATTCTGCAAGTCCGTCATAAGCACTATTGTCATAATATCCGACTAGAAGTTTTGTCCCATCAGAATTAAATTCGAAAGCATATGGTTGCAAGGTTGTTGTGCTTGGTGCTCCACCACCACCACTTGTACTGTTCCAAGATCCTCCACTATTGAAATAATAGTAACCAACGTAACTAGCTGTACTAGGATCCCAAGCAGTACTCATAGTAAAATATTTTATACGATTTGCGCCAGTGTCACTAATCCAAATTTTTGTACCGTCTGGATGAACCCACAGCCATTTCACACCTGAAGTCATTTCATTAGTATTTACTTTTGTAGCATCTTCAGTTAATGTACTAAGATCAAATGGTATCGACAAATCATATCTAGTGAATTTATATCCAGTACTTAATCCCGCCACCATAACTATTGCGATAGTACCCTCGCTATTAAATCCCACATGTACTATATTAGTTATTGCACTTGAAACATTATTATTATAATTCATTGTTGCTCCTACACCATTACCACTCGTAGGAAATATGACAGGAGTAGAAGTAGAATAGCCACTCAATTCAATACCAGACCCATCAGCCTTACCTTCAGCACCAAATAGCTGCCAAGAAGAAATTGTAGAAGTATCTGCAAAAGCAGTAACTGACTTATATGCACCAGCAGTAGATGTAATAATAGCGGATCCAGAGTTACCTATAACTTTTTTACCTACGTCAGATGAAGAGAAAGCAGATGGTATAGATGTTTGAGCAATACGAATAGGCGCGGCCGCCCCCGTTCCACCAATCATGTAAGTATTTCCCGAATTATCTCTGGAAAATCTTGGATAGTATCCCCATCCATGCACGCCCGTTTCTTCTACATATACAGCAGTCGTAATATCAAATGCTGTTGATAAATTAAATTTATATGCAAACTGTTGTGGATATGAATTGCCTCTTGCACTTACCAACAATAAAGTTCCGTCATTACTAAACATTGCATTATATAAATTGCCCCAATCTATAGTTACCCCAGCAGCAGTCAATATGGTAGATAAATCTACTTCTTGCTTCGATCCAGCAGTAGTAATATCCCATGCAGTTGACATTGTGTATCTTGCTACATAGTTCCCATTGCAATATAAAATATAATCACCATTATTGGAAGGATTTGGAGGGCCTGCTTGCCAATTTGTTGTAGATGGAATACCGTTTCCGCTCGGTATAAATGTTTTGTTTTGATAGGAAATTGTACTAGCATCCCAAGGAGTACTTAATTGGTATTGATGCGTTGTCTCTTTTCTATGAATATACATATAAGTACCACTTTCATCAATTCCAAAATTACTTGTTCTATGGTCACTTGTAGTGCCTCCTTGAGTCACATCAAAATAAGCAGATTGATTTGAATAATCTGCCACTGTAGTACTATAAGCAACGGCAACATTAAATCCATGAATTCTTTGTTTATGTATTTGAGAGGTATGAACCTGCAATGTCAGAGCTTTGGTTCCGTCAGGACTCATAGCAAAAGTGTATAATTCTGGTGAACTCCCATCAGTGAGATTATTATTAATAAGTAAATTGCTTAAAGTAACCTCATATCCGGCCTCATTTCCATAATCTGGAATGGTCGCCGCTATTTGGTGTGTTGAAATTATAGGATCGCTACTTGTAAAAGTACCATCGCCAGTTGCGCTTGGAGTTAAACTAATCGATGAATAAGAAATAGGCTTTTCATCAAAGAAGTCATAATTGGTTGCGTTTGCGTTAACATCCCAATTTCCTTTGGATGTCAGTCCTCCTTGTGGGACTTCTTTGAACACACTTACATTTGGAACTGGAGAGATGTTTTCTGAGAGTGTTATTTCAGTTTCTTCGTTTTGTGTAAATGTTTTTGTGAGTGTGCCCAAAGCACCAGCAGTAGATGAAGTTGGCGCTCCAGCAAGACTTGAATATTGGCCATCAAAGAGCAGATTGGTTGTATCTGTTAAATCTGATATATCTGCTGGAATAGGACTTGTTGCCTCTGGTCTTCTATTCCACACTCCAGTGGTTGAATTGTATTCATACGACTTTCCACCAGATGTAAAAATCTGTCCATTTGTCGGTGAATTTGGAAAATTGATTGCCATTTGTTTGTTCCTTATACTGGTGCAGTGATAGAGACTGTTGGAGTGCTATTAATACCTTTCATGTGTCCATATGTAGAACCATTGTCTGTATATGTATAATCAGTACCAAAAGACACACTCGTTTGATTCGTTCCATTAGCATTTACAGAACTATTATAACCACCGGCAAAAGCGCAGTCCGTAATTCTTACTCTATTAAAGTCACCACTATAGTTAGTCAGCCATGAAGAATAATTTACAAACGAACAGTTTATAAATGAACCATATCTTGTTGATCCACTACCATAAACCCACGAAACAGGGTTTCCATTTAAATCAACGATACAGTTTTGTACATATCCACCACCATCATCTCTTCTTAAAGCGCTTCTGTAACTATCGGCGGCCGGATTAGGGACCCCCAATCTAACTACTCTCATGTTGGCAAAATGGTGGTCATGATCTGTCGGAACTGTACCATTAGAGAAAATTGGTTTTTCTCTCGCGCCAGCATCTTTCAAATTTAAAACAACATCAGCAGGGTCTTTTGTTTTTCCTACAATCGCAATAGCTTTTCCCCTCCAGTTACTACTGTTATAACCATCCCAATTAGTAGGATCCAATTCATATACGCCGGGGTCTAATAATAATGCATCTCCATCACTGGCAGCATCTATGATAGAGTTTAAACTATCAGTCCCAGATCCCGAATAACTTACAGTTGTTAAATTCCCACTTGTAAGTGCTAAATATTGAGATGCATATCCATTATAGAATGAAAGAGAAAATGTAGAAGTTCTTGAAGATACATGAGTTCCATCAGATGCTCTAAATCTTAAAGAAAAACTTCCTTCGTCACTAGAATTAGTTGATGGTGTAATGGTAAATGTACCACCACTATTTGTTATGGTTGCTTGGGTTTGGTTTGATGGATTTGTAACATGGTCATAAACTATTGGAAATCCTTCAGGATCAGATGCTGCGATTGCAACAGTAGTTGCTGTTCCAGTAGTAGCTAATTCATATTCACTCGCTGGTTCTGTACTAAAAATAGGACTTTCGTTTGTACCACTAGAAATCCTATCCCACTCAGTTCCATCCCAAATATACAATGCTTTAGTATCTTGTGCAAATGCAAAATCACCTTCAGTATTTCCAGTAGATGGAAATGCTGCTAAATTTGCATAAGCGGTAACGCCGCCACCCAATAAACCAGTGGTGTCAGTCAAATCAGAAACATCCGTAGGAACGGCTGTTGCCTCTGAATTCATCTGCACCCATTGATTAGATGAACCATCTGAATAGTAAACAAAGAGATTGAGATTTGCAGTATCAAACCAAAGTTGTCCTGTGGATGGACTTGTTGGTGCGGTATCAGATGCCGTCACTTGGACAGTTGTGGCTTGTCCGGCAAGGTCTAACCATTGCTGACTGTCTCCATCATCATAGTATGTATACCATGTGAGAGTGGAACTATCGAACCAAAAGTCTCCGTTTGCTGGAGAAGAAGGTGCGGTGTCAGAAACCGTTGCTCCCATTTGAGCATCATTTGAAGATAGCTCAATCCACTGTTGACTGTCTCCATCGTCATAATATGCATATAAATTTAGAGATGTGCTATTAAACCACATATCTCCATCAGAAGGACTTGAAGGGGCAGTATCAGAGATTGAGAGAGAACCCCCACCACTACTAGCAGATGATTGAACATTCCAAGTTCCAGTTGCTGAACTCCACACTAATGTTTTGTTTGCAAGAACTACGGTTTGTCCATTTGTTGGTGAATTTGGAAAATTAATTGCCATTTATTTTACCCTTATTTTATTTCATGTGCCTTATGTCATCATTTGTAGTTGAATGATACCAGGCCTTTTGTCATTTACTATATATAGATATCGCCCGTTTGAAGACCAAGTAAAATATGCAGGATTGTCTATACCTGTATATAATCTTTTTCCATCTGGAACCGTAAAAGTTCCAGTATTACCATTGTGTTGTATTGACCATCTACCGCCAGTATTAGCGTCAGTGTGGGTATAGTCAGTTATTAATTGCACTATACTTTTATCTTCAGGTCCAACATATATATTCTTACCTCTTCCATCATATCTAAATCCATCAATTGAAGCAACTACTGGCATTTCTTCTCTATTATTTGCAGTAACAAGAACTCTAGTTGCAGTATTAAGATCCCAAGCAGTAGATAAATTCCACTGATGCATCCAACCACCACCAACCATAAATACTCTTGTTCCATCTAGTTTGAACTGAAGATCTGTAGGTTGTGAAAATGCTGGGGCGTCAGTTCCGCCAAAAGCAGCTGAATCGAAATCATAATATGAGTTATGAGTTAGTGTAGTAATATCGTATGGCGTTGTCATGTCAAACTCGTCAATACCATCTCCCACTGTTCCACATACATACAGTTTTGTTCCGTCTGGTTTTAACGCAATCCCTCTAGCACTAGTTTCATATGTAAATATGCTTATACTACTTTTTCCATCATAGGTTGCTGTATTTACCATAAAGGGAGTAGCTAATGTGTATCCTATAATAACATATTCTCCACCCCAAACTAAGATATACATTTTTGTTCCATCTTCACTAATACACATTGATTGAGTTTTAGTAGCTTTATCAACAAATACATTATCTATATCAACATGCATATAGTCATTAAAGTCTGGAAGATTTGCAGTATTTAAATCCCAAGCAGTAGATAAAGTATATCTAACAACAATATCTGATTGAGCGCCGACCTGATACATATAAACTCCGTCAGGACTAAATGTAATACCTTCTGGAGAACCTTCATCCTGATAGCGTCCAAGATATACAGGCCTTATTGTATAGTCATAAACAGCAGTTGTAACATCCCAGGCAGTACCTAAATTGTATATGTCTATATCAGCACCTGTTCCCCCTTGTATATACATTATCGTTCCATCAGATTTAAATGCTAAATCATATGGATTAGCTTGTTGTCCAGAAACTGAGAAAGATCCTAGTTGAGTTGCTACAGATATTTCCCAAGGAGTTGGGCAGCTATAATTGTAGACAGTTTTATCGCCAGTCCCCACATAATACCAAGAAGACCCGTCTGGCTTAAAGAAAAGTCCGTGAGGATTTAGGCCAGGGCCTGGACCTACAGTCCTAGTTAAAGATGCAGTGCTAATATCCCAAGCAGTACTTAAAGTATATTGATGAAAAGTATCATTTACATATCCAGTCATATAGAGTTCAGTGCCATCAGGTTTCCAAAAAGTAGCCTCTGGATTTGCCTCTTGAGAAGAAAAAGAAAATTCTTGAGTGTAGGTAACATTACTAAGATCCCATGCTGTAGCTAGGGTATACTCTCTTATTTTATCGCTATTCATCCCAGTAACATACATTTTCGTTCCATCTGTTTTAAATTTTACATCAGTAGGAACCAACTCCCTACCCCCAATAAAAGCGGCATTGGAAGTGCTCACAAAAGAAGCCGTAGAAATATCCCAAGCGGTTGATAGATTTACTTCTATGATAGATTGAGTATTGTTACCTCGCGTAAAAAAAGAAGTACCATCAGGTTTGAAGAAAAGATCAGAAATACCTGAATCAAAATCAAAAGCACTCAAAATATACGTATCATGAGAAATAGTACTAATGTCCCACGCAGTTCCTAAAGTAAAAGAATTTACTTCATCATGCCCGGGCCCCGCCACATAAAGCTTTGTTCCATCAGGTTTAAAATCAAATGCATAGGGGTTAGTGTTATAAGAACTAAGTGAAATCTCTTGATTAAAAGTAGCAGTGCTTGTATCCCACGCAGTACTTAGATTATATTCAACCAATCTATCGCTGCTTCTTGATAATAGATACATTTTAGTTCCATCTGAACTCATACGCATACATACCTGAAGGTTAGCCATTTCTGCTTGAACATTAAGCGTTTTAGAAGAAGAACCAGAAGCGGTAGATATATCCCAGGCAGTACTCAACGTATAGTAATTAATTTCATCATTTCCTGTAGTGGGGTCGTTATTTCCACCAACGTACATTATCGTACCTTCTGGATTAAAGTAAATAGAGCGGCCGCCGTTATTTTGGTTTGTAGTTTCTTTTGTTTGATCAGGCACATAAGAAAGAGTCCTAACATCAAAGGGCACCCCAAAACTATACTTACGAACTATTTCATCATCGGCAAGAGTAAATAAATAATTACCATCATTTGATATATACAGATCTTCCCAGTCTACATCAAGTCTATGAATAGGAATACGACTACCTACATTATAAGGACCCTTTTCAATGCTAAACCCAATGTCATTGTTTGAAAAAACATTTAACTTAGTTTTTAAGAAATGCTCTTCTATATCAAATACCCCAGAAGTTCCTGTGATATTTTTGCCAATTATACCACCATTTGAGCTCATGATATTATCTCATACGAACAAACAAATTGAATTAAAGTGCTTCCAGCCTTAACTTGAATTTTTTCATCTTCACGAAGATAAATTCCATGATCTCTTGAAATCGCCACTAACATTGCATTATATGGTATAGTAATTGCAGAACCTATAGCATAAGAATTTCCACCACTTACAAAGTTTACTGATATGTCTACATCATTTGCTAAATCCGTATTTGTAGCAATTAGGGAGTTAATTTTATATACTTTCCCACTGGATGCCGGATTTGATACTAAATCTGCAAAAGAAGTGGTTGCAACTGCCCCCACCGTTTCTCCAAGAATTGATGTTACAGTGACTATATTTGGATTAGCCATAGATTTTCTCCTTTATCTTCCAAATACAATAGACAGGGCTATTGCTTTATTTTCTGTTACTCCACTACCACCTAATAATCCACCAGTGTCAGTCAAATCTGATATATCTGCTGGAATAACACTCGTTGTATCAGTTAATTCGGATACATCAGTTACGGTTGCGATTGTGGTAGTTTTTCTGTCCCACACCCCTGAAGTTGAGTTATATACATATGTCTTTCCGCCAGAGCTGAAACTCTGTCCGTCTGTGGGTGAATTTGGAAAATTGATTGCCATTTATCTATCCTATTTTCTTTCTACTATTTATTATAACATATGAATGGTTGCTAAATATTATCCTATTTTCTTTATCGTTAATATTGCTTGTCCAATCCAATAGTCTCCACTTTGATCGCTTTCTAAAATATATCTAATCCAATTATTTGCAGGCGTAGCATCTTCAAACGTAACTATTATACTATCGGGTACAGTTACTCCATTAATGTTAAAAGAGCCAGTGCCTGGGCTTAACCAACCAGCAGAACTAAAAGCACCAGTGCTTGCTTCCCATCCATGATATCTTTGGCCTGCTGTACTATTTCTTTCATATACTTCCGGCTGTACTGATATTTCGTATGTACCATTCTGAACAAAGCCTGAGAATTTATCTCCACTAAATGTAATGCCAGTTAGTGTAGGATCTCTGTCTGAGCTATCTGGTGATAATCCGGCTGTATTAGCAGCATTTGCAAATGTTGCTTCGTACCAAGTTCCTACATTTTGTCCTAGATATGAACTACTTGAAACAGTTGAACCAGGCTGACTTGCACTTAGATAAAATTTTGTAAATGGAGTTGTTGAAGAAGAACTTGAAGAACCAGTTGTAGTACTAGCAGCAGCACCACCAACTTGTATCCATTGAGAACTATCAGCATCAGTGTAATACAAATACAAATCAGCTGAATCTGATTTGAACCAGAACTCTCCAGCACTTGGTGAAGTTGGTGCAGTATCAGATGTGGTTGCACCACCAGCAACATCTGCCCAAGAATAATCAGAACCATTCCAAGACAATACTTGTCCTGTAGACGCTGAAGATTGATTGAGATGTGTATCTACCATACTATCTGAATATGGAGTTGGGGTTCCAGTAAGATCTGAATATGAACCTGAGAAGTTTCCAACAACAGAACCGGCGCCCATTCCACTATGATTTGTACAATAATAATATAAATCTGGTGTTGCGTGTGTGATTGCAATTTCAGTATATGCACCGGCAGAACCAGCAGTTCCGTTTGTAGTAACTCCTACCGTATATTCAACACCGCTGGCATGAGTGCCATCAGAGGTTGTTGAGAATCTTAGTGGATGTGATCCATTTGAGGCATCTGATTGATCAAAACGATAAGTTCTGCCAGGCTCAAATGAAAGAGTTGCTTGTTGAATTCCATCAATGTAGAAATATCCACCAGATGCAGTCACTGTCACAGTACTATACGCATTTGCTTTTGAAGCAATTTGATTGGTGATAGTTGTTGCAAAGTTAGGATCATCTCCTAGTGCAGCAGCCAGTTCATTGAGTGTATCAAGTGTTGCTGGAGCAGAATCCACAAGGTTTGCTACAGAAGTATCTACATAAGTTTCAGTTGCATATCCAGTAAGAGATGGAATTTGTGATGCAACGTATGCTTTTGTTGCATATGTACCCAAATCTGCACTTGTAAGTTCATCAGCAAAATCTAGAGCAAGAGATGTTGCATTGATAGCAGTACCAAGTTTTGCAACACCGCTAGTTGAAATTCCACCGCCATCTGTTACAAAATATTTTGTTCCCGTAGTAAGTCCAGAAAGTCCTGTATGAATTCCATACTCTAATGTTACATCAATAGTTGTTCCTGCTGATGCTGCAACCCCATGTAATTTAGTTGCATCAAAGTTAGATTCACCATATGCACCTTGTGTCATAACTACTTCTGGATAGTTGCTAGCTAATGTATATGCTGCTGTATCTCCATCATTGAAGGGACTTGAATAAATCCATTTGTTAATGTTTTGAGGAAAGTCATCAGGCCCATTGATCTGACTGTCATTGGAACTGACCAAGTTTCCAGAATTGTCAAAATGATAATATCTAGTTACTGGATAGGTATCATTTGTATTCCACCAAGGAATAATCAATGTGGGTGCATTTGGAGAACTTCCAGTATTGCTGCCCTTTGTCCAACAGATATTTCCACGAACCTTTCCGACTTGGACATTGGCGCCACCCTGTATTGTAATATTACCAGATACATTTGTTACATTTAGATTCGCATCTGCACTATATAGCGCCATCTTCAGTCTATAAGGAGCATCTCCACCACCATCAGCCGGAGTAGTTGTGACTGTAGCAAGTAGTCCGTTTGTTGGGTGGAATTCCTGATGGTTTTGAATTTCGCTTGCACCTACACTATGTGTTCCAGATCTTGTAAACAAATCTGTTTGCGGCCCAAGGACTATAGTACCAATATCCCAATCTACTGTCGCAAATTTAATAATACCTTTTCGTGTGGCGCCAGACCCTTCTTGTCTGTAAACAGCAATTCTTGTTGGGGTTGCTGGATCAACTGCTGTATGTTCCCATTCAAATACTTCTGAAGATGAAGTTTCAATTTCTGGATAACTAGTATCGAAAGTTTCAGTTGCAAAATCATAAGTAAATTTTCTTAAAGCAGCTTTATTGTTTGAATTTGGAAATTTTGCATACAGAGTTAATACATCACCACTAAATCCACCATGATAAAATAGGCATCTATTGCCGCTGTGCCCTATACTAACAGATCCATTTCCACCCGAAAGATTGGATAGTCCATTTACTGTTGTGCCTGTGATAGTACCTACTTTTAAAATAGAGTTTCCATTACTTGAAGCAGCAAGATAAATGAAAGTATCTTCGTATGTTCCTGCTGGTCCAAAAAATGCGTGTGGGTCTCTGATGGATAAATGGTTTCCGCTTGCGAAGGCAGTCCCAGCACTAATAGTAGAACCGCTTTTAATAAATGGAACAAGCATGTTGTTATCCGAATGCCCAGTGCCGCCCGGGAAAAGTAACATTGCTTTTTCTCTTGTGGAGTGGTGTGCAATCGTTCCAACATAGGAACTCGCACCCCCGAAACCACTTGTCATTTGAGCGTTGTTTGCAGAAACACGAACAAATGGATAGTTTGTGGGTTCAACTACAGTCACAGTTCCATCAGTATTCAGCATCACAACATCATTTACAGCAGCTGTATTTGTTGATGTATATTCTACAACACTAGGATTTGGTACATCAGATGCCGTAATATAACCAGCACCGTTAGTCAATTGATTGTTGTTTGTTGGAATTGTTGGTGTATTGGTTAAGTCATTATATGAACCAGATGTTGCAACTGTTGCAAGAGATGGTGTATTAGATAAGTCATTATAGTTACCAGATGTTGCTACTGCTGCAAAATCACTTACTGGTATGTCATATTGAAAAATTCTCCCCCCATAGGAGCCCTTATCAGACATAATGTATAGTTTTGTACCGTCTGGTTTGAAGAATATATCTGCTGGGCCATTACCACCATGAATAGATGCGGGCCATTGACTCCAAGAACTGGCTGTTGTTAAATCAAACGCTGTTGAGAAAGTTGTGTAGTAAACAATATCGACACCATTTTTTATAAATGCGCCGGTTTTACCATCAGGGCTAATTGCAAATCTTGCCCCCGAATGTCCTGTGGTTGGAGTTGCTAGAGTTTGTACTGCACTCGCTGATGCTGTTGATAAATCCCAAGCAGTTGTTAAATCAAATCTTTGAATTTCATTTGGATCTGAGTTTCCAGTATTACTTTGAAATGTAAGATAGATTTTAGTTCCATCTTGCGAGAACCTAAAATCCCACAGAGGAAATTCGTTTGTGGTGTATGTATTAAATGGTTGATACCAAGCGTTGCCGGAAACACCATCGTTGGGAGGCCTGATGATATTATTGAAGCCGGAACTTGAATATGTGTAAATTGCGCCGCTACTATTGTTTTGTGTATCTTGTCTATCAAGAACAAACGCTTTGATTCCATCGTATGAAATTCTATATGTTGTGGGTTTGGCATCTGTACTTGCACTGCCATAATAATTACCACTTGTTGATGGTCTAATGTACGAACTACCAACATGCGTCCATGTACTGCTCGTATCCCATGGCGTTGCTAATGTGTAATATATACCAGAACCAAACATTTCTGCTTGAAAACGTATTGCAGTACCAGCCGCATACATTAGATTTCCATTGATATCAAATGTATCTGTTTCGTTGATATGTAAACTTCCCTCGGACGATAGTAAATTAATATTCTGCGATTGCCCTTGGTCATTTGTTGCGTCCATATCGGCAAAACCACCTTCGATATTGATTTTCTCAGCTGGAGTGCTCCAAGCATAATCAGAACCATCCCACACAAGCATTTGATCGGTTGTCGCTGTACTTTGATTTAGATGTAAATCTACACTTGCATCGCTATAACTACCAGCGGCTGTGATTTGATTGTTAACATAAGTTTCGGTTGCATATCCATTCAAATCGGATGCTTCTAGTTTATTTGCCAGTGAGTTAGTAATCGTTGTGGAGAAATTAGCGTCATCTCCTAGTGCAGCAGCCAGTTCATTGAGTGTATCAAGTGTTGCTGGGGCAGAATCTACTAGGTTTGCTACAGAAGTGTCTACATATGCTTTTGTTGCATAGGTAGCAAGACTTGCATCAGTTAATTCATCTAAAAGATCAACAGCAAGTGTTGTGCTTGACATAGCAAGTCCAACTTTAGCATTGTTTGTATCTGGAGTTGCCGAAAGACTACCATCTGATAATACATAATATTTTGACCCAGCTGTCAAACCAGAAAGTCCAGTATGAATACCTCCCTCTACAGTGACATCAATTGTTGTACCAGCAGACGCAGCAATACCATGAATTTTAGATGCATCTAGATTGGATTCTGTATATACACCTTGAGTTGGTTGGGCAAACAATTTAACAACCAAACTGGTTGCATTTGTGTTGCCTGGCGCCGATATTGATCCTTTAGCACTCCTGAAAGGATCCATTTGTATTTTGCCTGGATATCCAAATCCAGTGTTCTTTGCATAAGAGTTGTTGCCGTGCGTAACTCTACTTGTACCAATAACTATATTTAAAGATGAATTTACTGAGAAATGGGTTATGAACGAACCATCCTTACTGTTACTAGTATTGTTTAGATAATAATACCCTGCGTTAGTTAGTGCAAACATATTACTGTTCTTGTAGAATGCCATATTTCCAGAAAGATGGCCATAAGTTCCACCTTGATTATAGCCTAGTGAGTATTCTGAGCCTTCCGCCACTGCTGAATTTCCTGTTGTCGAAAATGCTCTAAGTTTTAGACTGTTACTTCCTCCACCAACACTCCAAGCAACAACAAAATGTTCACTAGAATCTCTCCATGCCACATGCGCTGGTGCGTCAGTACCAAAATTTGTGTTGAACGAAGTCAATCCATATGCTGTTCCGACAGTAATATTTCCTGTACCCCAATCTATATCACCAATTCTGAGATTTCCAGAGGCATCAACTCCTGCAAATCTACCCTCTGTGAGTTTTGAGAAGTCCAATGATCTACTATCGATAGGATGTGGTATAGCAAAATCATCGCTATATTGGATTGTAGCATTTCCATCCCACGTAACTCTAAATATTCTACAATTACTAGAATTGTCTCTGTATGCGCCGATGATTTTGTAAGAACCGGCAGTACTTCCGGCATGGTCATAGTACCAATTAATATGATCGAGTCGAGAATTATAGGTAGGTCCGCTGTTAGAACTATTAGTTCCTGTATCACTCCAAGTGATTCCAACGCCACCCATTGTGCCTACGGCATGAATAATTAAATCTGATGATCCTCCATTCTTCTTCGGCCCTAAAATTAAAAATTTATCTGGATTGTCTGGACTTCCAATCACATACGGATTATCTGATGTAGCAAGTCCCAATGAGTTCCCCAATGAGGCAAGATCTTGATATTCGGTTCCATAAGTCCAAGTCTCAGTTGAACTATTATATTCAGCAGAAACAATTTTCATTTCAAAAATACTGCCAGGCGCCTCATCAAAGGCTACAGAGATGTACTTGTTATCAGTTTGTGTTGGAAATAACCAATATCCAACATGAGCTGCGACCAAACCATTAGTATTACTAATAGTGTAGCCTTCATTATTTGGAAGAAGTTGTTGATATGACCCATTATAACCTTGATTTGTAAGTTGCTCTGGAGAAGTTGCAACTTCAACTGGAGTCACAGTTCCATCAGTATTTAACATTACAACATCATTTACAGATGCAGAAGATGTAGATGTATATTCTACGATATTGGTGTTTGGAATATCGGCAGCGGTGATATATCCGGCACCATTAGCCAACTGATTATTATCTGTTGGTTGTGCTACCCATTCATAATCTGTACCATTCCAGCTTAAAACTTCATTTGATGTCGCTGTACTTTGGTTTAGATGTAAATCTACACTTGCATCGCTATAACTACCTGCCGCCGTGATTTGTTGACCGACATATGCTTTTGTCGCATATGTACCCAAATCTGCACTTGTAAGTTCGTCAGTAAAATCTAATGCAAGAGATGTTGCATTGATAGCAACACCAAGTTTGGCATTTTTAGAGTCTGGTGCCGTCGCCAAAGTTCCATTGTCTATTACATAATATGTTGACCCAGTAGTAAGTCCAGAAAGTCCTGTATGAATTCCAAACTCCAAAGTTACATCAATAGTTGTTCCGGCAGTTGCTGCAATACCATGAACTTTAGATGCATCTAGGTTGGACTCTCCATAAGGAAACTGAAGATGTTTTACTCTATATTCATGTCTATAGTTTCCACTATCATATCTCCTATTTTTCCAAGAAATTGAAAACTGTCCCGATTGATGTGGATTATCAAATTGTAACGGAACTGAAGAATGACTCCATCCACTTGTTTGAACGGCCCCGGCAGTGTTTGTAATACTTGTCCCATTCACATCCCATATTTCATAAAAAGACTCTAAGGTATAGTTGCTTTTGTCATCGTATGAAACCATGAATGTACTAGATTTTTTGGCAAATTTAAGGTCGTATGGAGTACCGTTATAGCTATTTGCGGTAGTGTCCCATGTAACTGTACTTCCCACAGAAGTGAGAGTGTGATTACTATCAATGGAGAATTGTCGTAGATATGAGTTAGAATTTGGATAAAACGAGAGATTGACTCGATATGCCGCAACAGCATTTCCACTGATTGGATCAATTCCTACTGCTGTAGCAATTGAATTTAGATTGAAACTACCACCAAAAGTTGCGGTTTGAGTATCCCAGTCAACAATACCTGCGACGATCGATGTAGTTCCATCTTTTGCAATAAACTTACCTTCAGTATTGTGGTCAAAAGAAAATCCTGATTTTCCAGTAACATCAACGGGATCGCCATATGTTAGTGTGGTTCCGTCCCATTCGATTCTAACGAGTTTTTTGTTTCCGCTAGCATCACTATATTCCATGATAAATTTGTCTGTTGTGCCTGGAGTACTTCCAGCATAATCGTATTGGAATCTTTGAGAGCCAGAAGAATAACCTTCGGTGTTGTAATCTGGATGTGTAATGTAAGTTCCATCCCAAGTAACAGCAGTTCCACTAACTGTACCCTGCAATGACATAACTTGGTGTCCAGTTGCAGATGTGGACTTGCCTATAACTAAAATTCTATCTGGATCGACAGAACTAAAAAGAATATATGGTTCTTCTCCTTGAGTGGTACTTAATCCTCTAGTACCGTTAGCTGCATTATAATCGCTAAAGAGGTATTCAGTACCATACGAAAAGGTTCCACTGTTGTTTATTTGAATACAACCATTCCATCCATTACTTTCTACCCACATTGTGAAATATTTGTCTGGTGTTGAAGAACCCCCAACAATTGCAGATTCTCCAGATGCATTATTTTCAGTGCCTGCCGAGGTAATGTAATTTTCACCCTTATTCGCTATAAATGGATAATTTGTAGGTTCAACTACAGTCACAGTTCCATCAGTATTCAACATTACAACATCATTTACAGCAGCTGTATTTGTTGAAGTATATTCTACAACATTTCCACCAGAGACATTGTTTGCAACATAGTTTTGTACATATGTTTCTGTTGCAAGACCTGTTAAGTCTGCGTTTGCAACGGTTTCAATCCATCCTGTAGTTTTATAGATATAGAGTTTTTGTGTATCTTCAACAAATGCAATGTCACCAACTGTGTTTCCGACGGCTGGAAGATACGTTGCATCACTATAGATGTTGACAGATGCAACCAAAGATGTTCCATCTGGTGCAATCAGAGTTGCAGTACCAGCAACTTCTTTAATCTTATTCTCAAAACTTGGAGTATTTTCTACATATGTTGCCAAGTCTTGTGGTACAAACTTGTTTGTCGATGAATCATACACTAGACACATTTGTGATGTAAGTGTTGGTAGAGGACGAAGTTCAATTGTCTGTACATGTCCTTCTTGGTTGTGCTGGCCATATATTAAATAGTTGCCATTCGCGTTTGTTTCAACTGCCAAATCCTTAACGCGAATAATACCACGCATATTTGAATGATTTCCACACTGATAGTATAGAATATCTGGTGCGTTTGACGGCACAACAAATGTGATTGTTCCAGTTTCATTTCTAGAACCAGTAACACCAGAAGTCCATTCACCAAAATATGTTCCTGCTGAAAAATTGGTGCCGTTGTCGGTTGTAAAGTAGAATGGATGGCCAGCTGCATTGATATTGACAGTATATGTACCACCACGATAAAACGGCCCAATCTCTGGATTGTTTCCACTAGCAGTACCACTAAACACATAAGCTCCTGTGGTAGAAGTGACATCATAAGAAACAGACGGAGCAACGAGTGTAGGTAGTGTGATAGAAGAAGGAACACTCACAGCAAGTCTTTGAACATCTTGTGCAGTCCCGCCGTTGATGTCTGGGTGACTATCATTTACAATTGATGTAGTTACCCAAGGAACAAGGTTATCATCTCCAGCGCCCTCAATCCATTTCAATTTGAAATCGTGCCTTTGCGTCATTGATCCATGAACAGTATGTGCAAAGTTATTGATTTGATATGTTCCCTCCAAATAAAGTGGAACAACGGTTTGTGGTGAATTTGTAATTGCAAGTCTGGCAAAAGGCAAAGCGGATTGTGTCCAAGTCCACTGCCATGCCGTTCCGTGGCCTGCTGTTGGATCATCTACTTGAATTTCGAGTGTTTCTGGTGTTACAGAAAGATCAAAGTTCAGAATATCATCTGAACTAAATGTTGTTTCTCCAAGATACAATGTGTTTGAACTCAGATATAAATCTCTAAATTTGTTCGTTGCAGAACCCAAATCAAGAGTTTCGTTAGTTGCAGGGATGATTGCAGAACCCAATGATTGCAGATTTGCATCTGACATATATTTGTTGGAAATTCCTTCTAGGATATCATCAGAGGTTACGGAAGGTGAAAGAGCAGATTGAGAAGTATTTCTAACTTGTTTTAGGGCCTGTGACAGTTTAATGACTTCATCCGTAGTTGCACCAGAAGATAGAGTTTGTGCTCTCGAATCAATTGCAGCTTCAATGTCAGTATCTTCAGTCAAACCAACTGATTTTGCCGCCCTTGCAAGTGCCAAAAGTTCATCTACAGTTGCTGTAGGAATATCATTTAATAATCTTGTACGAATTCCACTAATCGATGTTGAAAGATTGGTATCTGCCATCTCTTTTGCCCTTTTTGTAATGTTTTCTTCTATTTATTATTTGTGTGATTGGGGATTTATTAAAACCCTAACATAAGATTGATTTTTCAATACCTTTTTATAAACAATATAATCTATTCGATTATCATAACAAATTTTCAAAATTTCTTTCGGGCCCTTCCAATCAGAATCTTCCCCTAACAGTTCTGGTTCATCTGACGCAGCCTTTATATTTTTTGTACCCATTTGTTTCCATCGATCTATACTGATTCTATCTTCAATATTATTTTTGTATATCTTTGTTGTCCATATTCTGTCATTATTGTTTATATAATATCCTCTTCCAGTGATCGATTGATGTGAAACTCTATAAGCCTCTGAATCAACATCCTTCCACGTTGATTCAGTTGTATAAAATCTCTTCTTATTTGTGGATAAACTTTCCAGATCTACTCCATATTTTATTTCTTCATTTGGATTGTCTTTGAATATTCTTGGCACATTATCGATCCCAATTGCCTTTACAAGATTCTTATATCCTTTAACCATCAAACAAATTGAAAATTCTCCATTCCTATAAGAAAATATCAAGTCGGTGGCATCCGAATAGTCATATTCTGTTAAAAAAAATTTATTAAATAAATGTATCATAATGTCACCGTATATTCCCCTTCGGCCGAGTATATATATTCGTTGCTGTTAATTGTAATTTTAACATATCCCCCAGCGCCATTTCCCCCATTTGTGCCACCGTCGACCCCACCAAGGCCAGGAGCTCCAACTACTATTGTCATTATTGAACCGCTTGGAATTTCTATGGCATAATTTTCAGAACTCACTTCCCGAATAGCTGCATCGCCGCCCTCTCCTGCTGGGTCTCGATTGTATATTCCTCCGTATGAGTTCGTCTGGACGCGGCCGCCGCCTCCACCGCCCCCCGCGCCATAGCTTGTGCCCGGCGCACCGCCTCCATTGGACTTTAATCCTCCGCCAGCACCACCAGAGCCATAATAAGAGGCGTCACCAGTTCTGTCAGAAGATCCCCGATCAACCGAGCTCGCGATGCCTCCTTCGGCACCACTTGATGTTACTGATAAAATTGTAGTTACAACATCATTATCATCTGTATGTTCAATTACAATACTGCTATCGCCACCCGTTTCTCCGTCCGTAACGCCGACTGTAGTTTGGCCATTATTCATTCCTGATCCACCGCCTCCACCACCACCAATTAATTCATACTCAACTGGAATTGGAGATTCCGTTCCATAAAAATCATCAAAACTTATGGGATCTCCTTGGATTTCTGGGACCTCAGAATTCGCTGGCAAATCTTGAACATATCCAACTGTTCTATAATAATCTTCGAATGAAACCCTCTGCCAAGTAGGTGAAGCTGAATTATGAACTAATTGGATATCTCGTATTGATATAGCTCCAGAAGATTGTATTGGCATTATGTCATATCCGAAAATGCAGTGAGATTGCCTCTGGTTTCAATATCACCAGTTGTTGATATTCTCATCATTAATGTGCCGTTATATGTAAATAGTAGTCTATTTGATGAGTCTTGTGAAACTGTCCAATTTTCCAATCCAAACTGATCTACAACCCATTTATCATCGGTTGCATTATATTCCCAAGTTTTGACACCAATTGTATGTTTATCTCCATTAGAAGGATTTGTAGGAAACTCTGCCATTTATTTCTCCTTTTTCTATCTATCCTTTATGAATAATATATATTTGTGCTGTGGGTGGTGTTTTTATCACTACTTGTTGATTGTGCCTGAACTTGAATAGAAGTTACTGCACCAGAACCAACCCAAGCTGTGCCTGGCACCGTAACATTTCTACTATTGAGAAAATATGTTCCCGATCCAGTAGTGGCATCAATATAAATTAAATAATCAAAATCGATTACACTTCCATCGCCGTCGTTCTGCACTGATCCGGCCGCTCTTTGCGTGCCATTTACGAATAACCTTCCCTGACCTTGACTATTGTTTTGACTGCTTGTGCTTCCTTTTATTAGGATACCTTTAGTTCCAGATGGTATTGTTGCACTACTATTTGAGGTGCCATTATTACTACCTGTAGCACTTACGGTTTCGGTTGAACTCCACGCACCAAAGACAACGGAAGAAGAAGTGTCAATAAAACTAAATGTTCCGCTTCCATCAGTTGATAAAACTTGACCATTAGTTCCATCTGTGATGCCTAAATCTGTAAGAGAAGTAGCAGTGTCAATAAAACTAAATGTTCCGCTTCCATCAGTTGATAAAACTTGACCATTAGTTCCATCTGTGATGCCTAAATCTGTAAGAGAAGTAGCAGTGTCAATAAAACTAAATGTTCCGCTTCCATCAGTTGATAAAACTTGACCATTAGTTCCATCTGTGATGCCTAAATCTGTAAGAGAAGTTGGAATAATTCCATCAACATCCGTCAAATCATTAATATCATCTGGAATTTCTGTTGCTCCAGTAATCTCTAAAATTGCATCATCGACATATGTTTCAGTTGCATATCCAGTTAAGTCTGGCCCAACCGCTGGAGTGAATGTAAATTGGCCAGTTGTAGCACTATACGCTAATGCACCGCCACCAGAAGCAGTTGCAGTTACAACAGATAAATCTGAAAATTCTACCATGTCTTGGATTGCAGTATTTAATGCAGTGGTTGTTACATATCCCGACAAGTCAGTAGAACCACCACCCCCGCCTGATGCTGGACTACCAACAACTCCAGTTAATTGTATCCAACTAAACCCATCCCACATTAACAATTCGCCGGCAGTTGCAGTATCAAACCAAAGTTCGCCCGGTTGTGGATCGGTTGGTGCGGTATCTCCGTATGTTGTAATAGTAAGATTATCAATTGTTGTTGATAAGTCAGTCTCGAGCGTGGTAATTCTCTCAATTATGGTGTCATAAACAGCTGCGTCATCATTAATTGCTGCAGCTAGTTCATTTAGTGTATTGAGAGCGTCTGGAGCAGAATCTACAAGATTTGAAATTGCAGTATCTACATATGCCTTAATGCTTTCACTGCTAGCAATATTTGTTGCACTTGCAGCAGCAAAAGTATCATCATCTTGTAGTATTGCTGTAATACGCGAATCTGCTCTTGCGGCTGTATAGTAAAGATTAGTCGATCCCTCAGTTAAATCGTCAGTTGTTCCCGCTCCATTTAGATAAAGTTTAACCGTTCCTTCCGTTAAATCGTCAGTTGTTCCCGCTCCATTTAGATAAAGATTATTGTCACCTTCTTTTACATCATCTGTAGTCAGTTGGCTTCGAACCACATTTTGCACTCTTCCATCTGTATAATATAAATTTGTACCCTCTACAATAGTAGAAGTGTTGGGAATTTTAGTTTCATATCTTTCTGTAATGGAGTCATATTGTAAAATATGATTTTGATCTGCTCCAAAAGTATTAAGATCTACAACTTGATTGCTTGAGATTTGCACGAATTCTGCTCCTATTTGTAATTCAACTGGATGAGCCCTTGCTTCGATTCCATAATTTTCTTTCAAATCTTCGATTTCTAATAGTGCCTGAGACATGTTCAAAACAACTCTCATGTGGCTTGTGTCTAAAATCAGAGCAGGCCCAGAATAATTTCCTTGACGTTTTGCAACAGTTCTTTGAGATATGTGATGCGGGAGAACAACTACTGCTCTTGCTCGGAAATTATTTACTTCTGAAGGAATAATTCCTTCTACATTATAAAATTTATATCTACTTTCTTCATTAGTTGTCTGATTTTCAATAACAGTTTCAACTCTAGCTGGAATTATTTTTTTAACTTTATATGCAGTTGCTCCGCCTTGAGAATATGAGGATTGCCATCTAATGTATAGTGTGCCATCCGCAGCTTCAAAATATGGTTTATCCACAGCTCCATCATAATATCCATCATATGTTAATGCGGTATTATTTGAAGTTAATATTGTATTATCGTATATAATCCCCCAAGTTTCACCATCAGTTAAAGTGCTCCAAATATCCCCTGCCGCCGAAAAGCTTCCGTCTGCATTTCCTTCGACCCATGCTGTTGTTGGATTTCTTCCACTACCTACAATTTGCGCGTCAAAGATTTGTGCTGGAATATCTTTGTCTACTGTGACTGCTGTTGTTGTTACTTTTGTATAAATTTCATCTTCTATTAAATCCCCCAATACAAACTTTGAACCATCGAGCTGAGAAAATTCTGGAGCTCCATTGAATGCTACGTTTTGTACTTTAACCACTCCATCTATTACTAGAGTCCAAGTCCCTTTGACAAATGATAGTGTCTGAAGATTCGAAGGAACTTCGGGATTCTGATCTCCGTCAAGATCTGAATCTGGGGTGTGATATATCCAGACAGTTGAGAAGTTTTGAGGATTTACATATTCAGTTAAATTAGTTGCCATTTATTGGTTCCATATTCTGTCTTTTATTTATAATAGTTATTGACAGGCGACTTGAAATAGTATATAGTGAAAATATTATTATTTGAAAGGATTTATTTATGGGAAAACCATTAAACAAATTACAACAACTAATGACTATCACTATGGAAGAATGTGGAGAACTGACACAGGCTTGTAGTAAAATTATTCGAAAATTCAGATATAGAGAAGAAATCTGGGAAGAGAAACGAAAAACTCTAATAGAAGAGATTGGTGATGTTCAGTGTATGATTGAACTGATGATAGATCATGGAATTGTGACACATAAAGAAATTGCTGAGAGGTCAGAGATAAAGAGAGATAAACTAAAAAAGTGGAGTGATTTGATCGATGGTTAGATTGGGAAATTTTAAGAAACTGGAAGTGATTGATGAAGAATCAATACAACAATGGCCAGATATAAAAACAGTATTTTTGTCCATTGATGGAGATACCGTAAAAATTATTATCAATCCCGATGAAAGTGAATTTGAAGAAGAAGTTATAGGAGATTAAAATGGCAAATAACGTATATGCAACATTAACTTTACATCAAGGAAATGATGAAGTAAAGCAATGGTGGAAAGACTTAGTAAGTAAAATGACATATCCAGAAGATGAGAGGCCCTCTGAATATGATTTTTACAAACCAATTCATGAAATGTTTTGGACAGATATAGATGAAGAATTTACAAGCACCAGAGGTTGGTATATTGACAATATTGGTGCAAAATGGTGTAACATTCAAGATGCCGATGATGAAATGTTATCTACATGTTCTGCCTGGGATATTCCAGAATATCTCTATGAAAGAATTGCAGAAGAGGCATATGAGGTGGATAAAAATGCAATCTTCACAGTTTCGTATGAAGATGAAATGCCAAACTTTTTTGGTTCTTCTGTGTATTTTGGTGGAGAATGTTTTGAAGATATTCGTCTTGAGTCAGATGATTTTGAAGAATATGACTTGGAATTTTATTGGGATGAAGATGAAAAGGGCGAAGAACAGCCAGACGATTGGGAAGCCTCATGGGAACAGATGAATAACTTACAGTGGGATTGGATCGAAGAGGCCATATCTAACATTCAGTTTGAGTTGGATGTATAATGAGAATTGAACCAGAGTTAAAACTTGATTACAGTAGTGTCCTTATTCGACCAAAAAGAAGTGCTTTGACAAGTCGTAAAGAAGTTGATCTCACACGAAGGTTCATATTTAGAAACTACAGACCAACATATACTTCGTCTGAACTTCCACATGGATATCCAGCACATAAAGATTATCATTATGAAGGCATTCCTATCATGGCTGCTAATATGGATGGTGTTGGAACATTCAAGATGGCAGATGTTTTGGGTAAATTAGGATTGTTTACTTGTTTAAAGAAAAATTATAAAGTTCCAGAGTTGGTGGATTTCTTTGATAATCCAAACTATCCATGGCGTCCTACACATACAGCATATTCTATGGGCATTGTGGAAGAAGATTTGAATAAGTTTCGCAAAGTTTATGAAATGACAGATAATAAAATATCATATGTCTGCGTGGATGTGGCAAATGGATACACAGAGAGATTTGTCAATTTCATATCAGAACTGAGAAGCACATTTCCAGAATTAGTAATTATTGCCGGTAATGTAGTTACAGCAGATCAAACACAGGAGTTAATACTAAATGGAGCAGATATTGTCAAAGTTGGGATCGGGCCTGGTTCAGTTTGTACGACCCGTATACAAACTGGTGTTGGTTATCCTCAATTATCCGCAGTCATTGAGTGTGCGGATGCTGCTCATGGGCTTGGTGGGCATATTATTGCTGATGGTGGTTGCACAACTCCTGGCGACATAGCCAAAGCATTTGCTGGTGGCGCAGATTTTGTTATGTTAGGCGGAATGTTTGCCGGCCATAATGAAGGGGGTGGTGAAATCATTGAAAAATGGTATGAGACAGATGAGGTATTGGTTTATGCCACTAAGAATGATTTTACTACACCAACCAAGAAATCGATTTATTCCAAACAATTTGTGCATTTTTATGGAATGAGTTCAGAGACTGCAAATAGAAAGCATTCTGGTGGATTAAAGAACTATCGTTCATCAGAAGGTAGAGAAGTAATGGTTCCATATCAGGGCCCCGTAGAAATGACTGTTCAAAATATTTTGGGTGGTATTAGGAGCACTTGTACTTATGTTGGAGCGTCAAAGCTAAAAAGACTAAGTAAGTGTACAACCTTTGTTATGTGTCAAGATACTCATAACCGAATCTACGAAGGGAAAAATTAATGGAAAGAAAAAAATTAGATGCTTTACTTGCCAAAATGTCTGCAATTGCGTACCTACCACCAAAGGCTGCTGAAGAAAGATATCAAAAACTTGGGTTTCCAAGAGTAAAATATATTGATTGGGATGGAGCTCAATGTTATGCTGTTTGGAATCAAAATTATCTAATTATTTGTTTTCGGGGAACAGAAATGGGCAAAGAATGGAATGACCTAAAAGCAGATTTGAGAGCATGGCCCCAGAAAGAAAAAAACGGCAGAGTACATAAAGGTTTTAATGGTGAAGTTCAAAAAGTTTTAGATAGAGTACAAATTACTATCGATCAGATGCGTCATAAAAAACAATTATATTTTACAGGACATTCTTTGGGTGGCGCAATGGCTACTATCGCAGCAGGATTGATACAAGACGTTGATTATCTCTGTACATTTGGATCTCCTAGAGTTGGATGGAATAAATATGTAAAATCTATCTCCTGTGAACATGTTAGATATGTCAACAACAATGATATTGTTCCTAGTGTTCCACCATCATTTTTATGCTATAGACATCATGGAGAACTGAAATATATCAACTATCATGGAAATATTAGAAAAATGAGTTTGTGGCAGAGAATGAAAGATCAATGGAGAGGAAGAATTATGGCCCTTAAAAAGAAAGTTCCTTTTGATGGAATTTACGACCACGATATAAAGTATTATATAAGATATACTGAAAAACTAGAAAAAGAGGAATAGAATATGTGGGAAATGCTTGAAAGAATGGCCACAGATAGATTGTGGATTTATACAGGTATTGCCGGAGCATTGTTTGGTGCTGCATTTCTTGCATATTTTCGTTCAACACATGCTGGAATTTATCTATATGGTAAATTTGATGAATATTTAGATGCAATTCGTGATTATTTTGGATGGACTTGGTTCGACCAACCAGAAGATGCGTGGAGAAAAAAGTATCCCCATGTAACAAAGAAAATAGATGAATTAGAAGAGAGAATATCAAAACTTGAAAATGCTAAATTATAAACATATAACAGACTTACATCGACAATTGATGAAAAAAGTTGATTTAGAAGTAATATATCTATTTTATGGAATGACAATCATCTTTGGAGCCACAATATTCTTGAATTGGATTTTGTGGCTTATTTTTGGAATACATGAGTAAAAAAATTAGCAAAGGCCCTTGACATTGTGCTTGTCAGCACTTATATTAGTATTGTAAGAAGAAAGGACGAATCATATGAACACAACACCTGATGAAATAAAGTTCATTGAAAATGAAGAGTTCCGTATCTATCCATTGACTGCTCAAGGCGAACTATCTACAATGATTCAACTTGACATGAAGGAATGGGCCCTTAAAGAGGGTCTATGGCCAGAGAAAGAATATGGAATAATCGTGTATGAACACGCGAAGGCTCGTGGGTGGACTCAAGAAGGGTTCACTGGTTTTGAATTAATCCACTAATAGGAGATATAATATGCAAGTAGCAGTAATACATGCCGCTTTTGAAGATGTACCACAAACTGTAGCGTTTGTAGAGGTTGGAAATAGAACTGGCGACGAGGCGCTTGAGTATGCGTATCGTTGGACTAATAACGTAATGGGTTCTTGGAGTATCAAAGAACAATATCTTGGAGATGAAGTAAATGGTGATTATAACGATGATGTTACTGTCATGGCTCCTCTACATACAGACGAGAATGGAAAACAGTGGGGCTTGCGTTCAACCAGTGTTGGTGACCAAATGTTACTTGGAACAACAAAATACAAAGTTTCTGCTTTTGGGTTCAAAGAAATCTAAAAACAGCTATTGACTCTTGGTTTCAGTTGTGTAATACTATATGTGTAATGAGAGAGGTGATTCGCAATGATTGATACACTACTAGATGCAGAAACCTTGGAAAATGCAATCATTGCATTTGAAGAAGGTGCGAGCGATGAACGCCGTATGGCATTAGATTCTCTGCGTGGTATGTTAACACGAAAACGCACAGAAATCATGGAATTTGAGGCTTGGTGTGACGAACAAGCTTCAATTCAAAACGAAATCTCTATGTGGGAGGAAATGTAATGAACCCTTTAGTTGCTCATATCGAGGCTCAAAACGCTGAATCTGCTGCATGGGCAGCAGAAGAAGAGGGACGCTGGGCAGGTGAAACTGTCACTGATCCAGAATTTTGGGCAGAATGTGGTGTCTATACTGTAGAGGACTACGAAAAATATCAACTTGCGTGTAGTATTTCAGAGTCTGCAAAGACTGCATATGGACACAAATATTGGGTAGATTATGCAAACATGTCTCTAGTGGAACTAGAGGAACTTGCAGATTCTTATGGAAACTCTGCAACCGAACAGCTTGAACGCGAAAGACAAGCAGAAGAAGAAGCAATTCTTGAGTTTGAATCTCGTATTCAAGATGTTATTAATCTTGGTGCGGGTGATCGTCAAACAGCTCTTCGTTGGATCACATCTCAAGAAACATTTTATCACCAACAGTGTGTTGAACATTTTGTTTGGGAATTGGGTGTATTATTTACTTCCTATGGCAAAGATCTCATAAAAGAACTTTTAGGAGTAGTCGAGTATAAGGAGATGGTATGAGTGATTACCAATGAATTTGAGTTTGATTCGACCATAACAACTATCTTGGACGAACAAGGCAAGTTAGAAGATGTACAACTAATTATAGGCGACGATGTTGTTTATATTCGGCAATTTAACGATCAAATTGCCGGAACAGACGTATATGATCTTATAGAAATGTCTCCGAAGATGTTTCAAGATATGATTACTGCTCTTTCTTTGGCCGATGGAGCCTTTGTAACTCTCTATAAGAGGGGAGTTTAGAATTACTTCCATCGAAGTTAAATTCTCCCGCCTTTCTTAAAACTTCAAGTCTCTTTCTCACCATAACTGCTTCTAATAGATCTCCATTTCCTTGAAGGACTGTTTTTGGCATATCTTTAAACTCCAAATACTCTGAATATGTCCTTTCTGGATGCATTAGAAAATAATTTAAATCTCTGGTGTTTAGAAACATTAGAAATGTGTCTCTATTTGTATATTGTGTAATTGTCATATACAATTGAGCTCTAAATCCATTCAAAGCAAACCAGTATGATTGGACTGCTCCTGTATTCTGTCCCTGAGAATAGATATCCATTATCTTCATTCCACCATCATATGCTGGTAGCCAAGGTGCGTGAAATGCTAGGAGTCCACTTACCATATAGTTATCTCCACCAATGAACGCCAATGCACATGCTGAAATACATGCCTGATCTCTAGGAACCCATACGGATACTCTGTAGTTTGACAAGAGGCGTCCAACCTCATATCCTTCATCAAGAAGGCCTCCGGGCGATGACATAGAAATAATTTTAGTTTTTGGATATATAGTTAACATTCGCATGAAATCGTCTTTGAGTCCCTTTACAAAATTTCCTCTGAACTCTAACATTGGACCCCAAGGAGTTTCTTCCACATATTTAAAATGATAATTGTTATTTATTGTGTGTGCATATGACATCGATGGATAAACAAAACCCATCATCATGACCATGAGAAAGATGAAATTTCTCATTTGTTTTCCTTTCAAAAAGAAGTATAGCTATTTATGTAAATTATAATTCACACTTATAAAATGAAATAAATAGAAATATAAACTTAAAAACATAAAGGATATTGAAATGGTATTTTGGAAATGGTGGACTACAATTGTAGTCTGTGTCGTATTAATTGGAATTGCAGAAACACAGATTGGAATTTCACATTATCTTCTAGTGCAAGACGGCACAAAAATTAGCATACTAATACTTACAATTTTATTATCATGTAGTTTATTTGTCGGTTATAAATCATATATCAAACAGTTTAAAAACCGTGTAGTAACACAAAGTTCAGTTGAACCAATTTGGTTTTTCTCTGATGCTGTATTATCTATTGGTATGGTAGGGACTCTTGTGGGATTTCTAATTGTTCTCACAACAACATTTAGCAATATAACGGATTATTCTCCCGAAGAGCTCAAAAATATAATAGGAACGCTTGCTTCTGGTATGGGGATCGCATTGATAACATCTTTGACAGGATTATTATCTTCAATACTTCTCAAATTCCAGCTGGTGTTGTTAGATGGTGAAAGTAATGTGTGATGAGAAAATACAGCACAAATTTAGGTTTTGTTGACCTTTTATTCAATCTTCTTGTTGGTTTTGTTAGTCTATTGTTGATTGCATTTTTGCTAATCAATCCAATTGCAGACAAGGGTAAAATAGACCCAAAATCGGAGTTTCTTGTAATACTAACATGGCCCGACAGATCTATAATGGACATAGACTTGTGGGTAAGAGGCCCGAAAGATGATGATATAGTCAGTTTCAAGAGAAAAGATGCAAACTGGATGGTTCTTGAACGAGATGATCTAGGAATCAGTAATGATTTCGTTATGGTTGATGGAATTCCTACAAAAATTCTTAGAAATATAGAAACGATATCAATCAACACTTTTGTGCCTGGCGAATATGTTGTAAATGTACATCATTACAACACAAATAAAGAAATACAAGAAGGTGAAATATATCCAACACCAGTACAAGTTGAAATTATAAAACTCAATCCATATAGAGTGATTTACACTGGTAGAGTTTCATTGACATTTAGGCAAGAACACACCATTGCAACTTTTTTGATGGACAAAAAAGGTAAAATCAGCGACCTTAGAACTGATATACAGATACCTTTATACTATAAATATGCAAATGCTGGTGGAGATGTTGAAATAACTCCATCTACTAGATTACCACCAGCAATTCCACCAACATCTTTTCCTGGCAATACGCGAAATGAATATCCCAGTTGGGACGACACTAATTGGAAAGGGACTGGCCCATGATTACAACAATTATTTTGTCTGGAATTTTGCTATCACTAGTCATTGCAGTGATAATATATCTTGCAGATGTAGATTTTATCCTCAAACTCACAGTATTGCCCTTTGCAATATTCTTTTTATCTGTATCCGGCCTCTGGATTAAAGAAAATATAGGGTCTCCAATAGAGGGAATGCCTCAGGGCGAATTTGAAATGCTTCATTATAAAATGAAGAGTTCTGATACAATTCATCTATGGGTTTGGGAAAAAACAAGAGGCAGTAGAGTATATTTTTTCCCATATGACAGAGAAACACTAAAGAAATTAATGGCAGCCGAAGAAAGACAAAAGGCTGGGTTTAAGATAAGGGGGAAAATGATGCCACCAAATGGAGCTGGTGGTGAATTAAGAATGGAATTGGAAGCGACGATGCCCGATAGAACACAGGGACCATCAAAATAACATGAAAGGGAAGTTATGTTTAGATTTTTTAAAGAGCGAAAGTGGTTATTATGGAGTTGGATTGGTTCCGCAATAATCTTATCATCACTTTGGGTACAAGTACAAATTGATGTAAAAATTAATGAATGGTTTGGACAGTTTTACGACATGATCCAAAGGGCATTAGCAGAACCTAATGCCATTACAATAGGAGAATATTGGGCCAGTCTAGCGTCCTTTATTACACTCGCAGCAATATATGTTGCAATTGCAGTCGCAATATCGTTTTTCACAGCACATTATCTGTTTAGATGGCGAACCGCAATGGTAGAATGGTATCATTCTGTCTATGATAAGGCTAGAACTATCGAAGGTGCTGCTCAACGTGTGCAAGAAGATACTATCAAGTTTAGTAGAATTATGGAAGGCCTTGGTACTAGTTTTATTGAGTCCATTATGGTATTGATACAATTTGTGCCTATTTTACTTGGATTGAGTGTGGGAATTCCCATCTTTTTCTTTGGTGATTGGCAATACGGACTTGTAACAGGTGCATTAGTCTGGTCGATTGGGGGCACATTATTCCTCGTTGGGTTGGGATGGTTGCTGAGACTTGTAGGTGTTGAATATGACTTGCAAAAGAAAGAGGCTGCATATCGTAAAATTCTGGTGATTGCAGAGGACGATGAGACAGTCAGGCCTAAAACTATTGAAGAATTGTTTGAAGGTGTCAGAGGCATTCATTTTAAATCCTATATAAGATACCTATACTTCAATATAGGTAGAATTGCATACTTACAGGCAAATGTCTTGAGTGCTTATGTGTTTCTTGCCCCCGCTATTGTTGCTGGTGCAGTCACATTGGGTGTAATGCAACAAATTATTCGGGCGTTTGGTAGAGTAGAAGGTTCTATGCAGTATTTACTAAAAGCATGGCCTACCATTATTGAATTAATGAGTGTCTACAAACGACTAAGAGAATTTGAAAGACAGATACAGGAGAAATAAATGAACAGTAAATTTAGCATTGGCGTTGTCATTGCTATTGTTCTACAGGTAAGTGCCTTTGTGTGGTGGACTGCACAACAGGCACAAACCATAGATCAACTAGAAGGGCAAGTCGCCGAACTCACTGCAAAGAGTAAAATAGAAAAAGAAGTAACTCTTATTAATGATGTGAAGCAGCTGAGAAAAGAAGTTGACAAAATGAAAGAAGATATTTTGTCAAGTTTAACTAGTATTGATGATATGAGAATATCAGAAGATAATAGGTTGGGTGAATATATTGATCGGATATATGATGGTTTGATCAGCGACCTACAGGCAACTTTTGCAAAACATGAAGATTGGATTGATGAATTAGATAGTGATGTTGATGCAGTATATGTACATATTGATACACAATTAAAAGATTTAGATAAAAAACTAAGCGATAGGATTAGAGATAATGGCGGCCAAAACGAGCAAACCAAATAAAAAGAAAAAAGAAGAAGAAAAGATTGATTTGATTCCAAATACAATCACTCAAACTCCACCACCAGAACCAATGCCAAGAGACCTGACATTTGAAAAACAGCCAGGCACTGTATTGAAAGAAAATGGTATTCTCTTTATGGATAAGGAGTTCAATCAAGAAAATTGTATGCCATTAGTAAAAATGATTATGGAATATAATTTGATGCCCGCACCCAAAAGGCCTCCGATTATTCATCTATATATCAATTCGCCAGGCGGAGAGGTTGCATCTGCATTTCATCTTATAGATGTAATAAAACAGTCAAAAATACCAGTTTATACCTATGGAATGGGCTCTATAGCGTCCTGTGGTGTGCTGCTAATGATGAGTGGAGAGAAGGGACACAGATACCTAACACAGAACACAAGCATCATGTCGCATCAATACAGCTGGGGGTCAAAGGGCAAGGAACATGAATTATATGCGAAAATAAAACAATTTGAAATCTCTTCAGAGAAATTAGTTGAACATTATGTCAAGTGTACTGGAAAAAAGAAAGATTATATCAGAAAATATTTATTACCAGAGTCTGACATATGGATGACACCAGAAGAAGCAATAAAACATGGGATTGCTGATAAAATTATAGAAACTTATTGACACAAATAGAATCATATAGTATATTGAAAGGAGTTTTAGATGGCTACTGAGCTTACTGATAAATTGACGGTAATCCTAGACGAACTAAAAGAAGTTATGGAACAACGTCAACTGAGAATTGAAGAATTGAGAAAAGAGATAGACGAAATAGAACAGCAAAATGCTGAACTAGAAAAACAAGTCTCATCTCTTTTGAATTCATTTTGAATGGAATAAAAAATGACTGAACAGCAAGAAAGATATCATGAGTATATGTTAAGGCGAATGAGAGAAGAAGATGAAAAGGATCGGTTTACTCTAACTGTCGAGCAGGACGGAGAAGAGCTAGTGTTGCCCTTTCCAGTTGATTTACTAAATCAAATGGGGTGGGATATAGGCGATACATTGTTATGGGAGACTACAGATGATGGATATGTTAGCGTTCGTAAAAAAGAAGATTAGAAGTATTGCAGTTCTTTCTTTATTTGCACTTACTACAAGCAGTGCATTGGCATCAGGTCCATACACCGTAGAAGATGAAAAGTCAATAGAGTGTTTGGCATTAAACATTTACTTTGAGACACATGCCTCATCTCTCGCGGATGCAATGGCTGTTTCAGATGTTGTTTTAAATCGAGCTCATCATTCTAAGTATCCAGATACAATATGTGGTGTTGTACATGATGGATATGAAGTAGGAAAACGAACTTGCCAGTTTAGTTGGTATTGTGATGGTAAATCAGATACCCCTTCTAATTCTGATATTTGGGAGAAATCTAGAAAATATGCTAGAGACTTTTATATTCATGGAGAATATGTTGGAATAACCGAAGGAGCAACACATTATCATGCAACATATGTAAAACCCTATTGGGCCCCTTCGTTGGATCGAATAACTCGAATCGGTTCTCATATTTTTTACAGAATCAAAGGTAAATAAATATGATTGGAGAGGAAAAAAACATGGACCTAAAATTACATGACGTTCCAACAAAATATCATCATATTTTGAACGAACTCTGGAGCTGTAATTCTGATATGGATGTTGCAATATATCTTTATCAATGCCATCCTCAAAAAAGAAAAATTGCAGAATCACTAATAGAACTTATTAAGTTAGAAATTATTGACAGCAATTTTGAATCTCTTTCTAAAAAATACATACCAGAAGATTTCAACGATAAACTAATGGATATTATTAAAAATGGCCCTTCAAGTTAGAACAGTATCAGAACCAACATATGAAGAAGATGGTGTCAATTATGGCACACCAACCAATATGATTGAAAGAATTAAATATTTAGAAGATGAAGTAGCAAGGTTAGAGTCAGAGTTATCTCTTCTCAGTACTGGTTACAATCAATCTTGGCAAGAATATGAAACAAGAACTAATGATATATATTCAAATAAATATCTCAGACAAAGAGGATTTGATGAATATGGATATTATGGAGAAAATAATGGCCCAGTTGGGGATTGATTAGGAGAAGAAATATGGAAGATGGCCCACTAAAATATGCAGTAGAATGCCAGAAGTTTGATAAGGTTGTGTCTGAGGTATTCGAAAGAACTTATATATCGCAAGGACGCATGTATTCAACTAAGGTAAAAAGGTCATATTTTCCAAATGGAGATTATCAAGACACTTCAAATACAGAATTTGTAACAAAAGTAAGTGACTATGCTATGAAAGAGTGGCATGGGGAAAAATAATGGACGAAATGGATGAATTTATAGACGAGCTGGAGTCAAAAGTTCGTTCTATTAGACAATCTATTAGAAAGTTTTATTTAGACTTCCCTCAATACTCTCCAGAATTTCGAGGAAAAAGTAAAGAAGAAATAATGCATACTCAAAAAGTAAGAGACATGCAAAAACGGATGATGGAACCCAAACAAATGTCGGATGCAGAGAAAATTCGGCGAGCCATCGCAAGACATAGTGAATAAGGTGATATTATGGGTAAAAGAAGTAAATTTGAACACAGAAAAAATGACTTTTACCCAACTCCAATAGAAGCAGTCCAGCCTCTAGTGGAATTCCTTCCAAAACACATATTTAAGTTTTACGAGCCTTGTGCTGGTGATGGTAGACTTGTAAACCATCTACACAAATTGTCGCCAGGAATATCTATGGGCCACACAGATATAGACCCACAATGTGATTGGGTAGGAAAGAAAGATGCCTTTGAAGTAAAATTTCCACTCAATATAGACTATATCATCACAAATCCACCTTGGTCTCGGTGGTTGTTACATCCATTAATACTGCACTTTTCTAAACAAGCACCCACTTGGCTACTGTTTGATGCTGACTGGATTCACACAAAACAGGCAGTCCAATATCTACCTCTTTGTAAAAAAGTGGTATCTATTGGGCGTGTTAAGTGGATAGAGGACAGTAAGCACACTGGTAAAGATAATAGTTGCTGGTATTTATTTGATTATAATGATACTACTAGTGAAACTACATTTCATCCAAACCCAAAATGGACACAAGAATGCTTACAAATCCCGATTTAGAAGAATTGATAGAATTACTATCAAAGCTTACAACAAATACAAAAATATACCTTGGATGTGACTCGATTAGATTTTTAGATAAAAGAGGTAAAAAAATGGGCAGATATGCCACCGTTCTTATTGTTCATATGGACGGAAAGCATGGATGTAGGATTTTTTCAAATATATCTTACGAACCAGACTATGATGTAAAGAAATCCAGACCGAAAATCAGATTGTTGAATGAAGTGCGAAAGGTGTGCGAGCTATATCAACAAGTTATACCTTATATAGATGAATTTGATATTGAAGTACATCTGGATATTAACACAGACCCAAAACATGGTAGTAATTGTGTTGCAAATGAAGCAGCAGGCTATGTTTTAGGTATGACAGGAATTGAACCAAAACTAAAACCAGAAAGTTGGGCTGCAAGTTTTGGAGCAGATGGGGTTGCTCACGGTAGACATAAGAGAGAGGCCCAAAAACAACCAACATGGGCATATGAGGCAATCCTATGATAAGATATCTTGGCAGAGTTACAATAGCATTTTCTATTTTTCTAAACAGTCTCTTTGGCGGTAGAAATAATCAAACTCTATCAGCACAACAATATGAGAGACAAAGACAGGGAAAATGGAATTTATGTTGGATCATTGATAAATTATTTGCGTTTGAAGGCGACGGCCATTGTCTAGAAGCATGGATAAAATGGCAAATCATACACAGAGCAATGGATGATTATAAAAACATTGCAGAAAAGTACTATAGAAGAGAAGTCGGATATGAAAAACAAGAATCATTTAAGCGGATGTTGTGATGATGTTGATATAATACAAACGGAAGGGGCAGTTTATACTCCCAATGGATGGAGAGTCAGATATATCTTGACAATTTGCGATAATTGTGGTAGTATAAAGGCAAGATCTAATTTTTATGATGCAGAGGAGCGAATATGAGTATGCATTTAGTTGGGCCATATATGACCACAACAAATACCAAGAAAAGAAAATCTAAAAAGAAGTCAAAATCACTTCTACAAGCAGAAGCTGATCACGAAAAGTTCTTAAAACGCATGGGCGTGGGTAAAAGTAAGACAGAATATCGTGCTGACCTGCCGAGCTACAAGTGTATAAACACAAACATTGTTCCAACTTCTGATGTCATTTGTAGTAATGGATCAAGGAAAGAGAGAAACATATATAGTGGTGAACGTCAATTGATAGGAGTTGCCACAATGCACAAGTCAAATATGGTGCCTATTTTTGCAGACAAGAAAGAAGATGCTAAAGAAATTGCAAAAATGAGGCGATAATGAAAGACCCACTAGAGTTTCGTAAAAAATATCAGGGTATTATAGAAAACTTGACGAATAATGCAGATCAATGTGCATATCAGTGGGCTCTCAGTGGTGAAAATGAATGGTTGGCAGGATATTATATGTACGTGAAAAAGATTGAAGTCCTAAAGACATGGATAAAAGAACGCGAGAAAGAAGAAAATGACAAATGAGACAAAGCTCATACTCATCACAGATTTTATCGAACAAAAATTGAGAAAAGAAAAAGAATTAGAATATTATTTGAAAGAATTGGAAGAACTTCAGCGTAAAATTGGATATTTGCGCCAAGAAGTAAATCTTACCAACACAATTATCAACATGATAAAGACAGATACGATATATGATATCAAAGAAAAGATGCTCACTGAAGAAAAGGTGATACAATTACCAGAGGAAGATATAGATGCCTGATTGGATGCTCATTGGATTGCTTGTTTTGGCTGTTTGTGTCATAATTCTTATCACGGAATTGATAGAATCATGGTGGACAGGAAGAAAATAAAATGACAGATGATGAAATTCGTGAAATGATAGAAATGTTTCCAAATCTACCTAACCCCACTCACTATCCACAGACATTTCTCTACTATGTGAACCTGTATCGTTTTCTAAAATCTTTCGGGAACTAATTTTGCAACAAATTGCTCATAGCCACCGACATATTCCCACTCTCCATTTACTTCTGCCCAGATTTGAGGCACAGTCTTAGGACGAGCTCCTGTTGAAAACTCTTTTTCATAATCATTGACAAGCATTGCTTTCACTCTGGTGGATTGAATATCATATTCATCAATCTCAATACCACGATCTTTACAGAGTGCTGCCGTTGCTTTACAGTATCCACAATTCTCTTTTGTGTACATTCTAATTCGTGCTACATTCATCTTACAAATCTCCATCATAATATATAGGGTATGTCACAAGAGAAAAAAATAAGCATTGTCGATAAAGTTCTGCTAGTCATCATTGTTGTTGTATGGCTAGATCAAGAATTTTTCAAATTCACAGAACCCTCTCATAAGAAATTTCTTTCATTCTTTGAGCCAACAACTTCTGTTGTTCACGCTTTTCTTCGATTAGGTGAAAAACCGCTAAAATAGTTCTTGACACGAAAGAACGAATCATCTATACTGATAATGTAGAAAGAAAAAGGAAATTCTTATGAACCTACCTCTTGAAATTGGCCAGTCATTCATTCGTCGCTATTCAGACTATGTTGCAACAGGAGAGATCACTTCGATTTCCACTGATGCCGATGACGAAACTCTGATCACTGTGATGTTTGACGATGGTGCGGTAAAAGTCTACACCGAAAACTGCATAGAGCAAAACTTGGGCCGCCGCATGATAGTTTTAGATGATGCATAATTTCTCGCTTCTAGATTGTATGATGATACTCATATTTTCTCACTTGCTTTATTTTAGTGTTCTACTTCTATTTCTCACAGGAAGTCCAGGCGCAACAATTCTCGGCTGGTTCTTTTGGGAGATATGGAAAGGTTATGAAAAATGGAGATTGACAAATGACAACTATTTTACATAAGTCTGGCCCACAACCTTGGGAAGCCAACAAACAAACTTCATCTTCCAACAAGCCTCCATACGCAATCATGATCGAGTTCGATAATGACGAATGGATGTATGTCTGTGAAGGATCACAATGGCAAGAATCAAAGGACAATCCAGTACTCTATGATACATATGAAGAAGCTCTAGAAGCATCTAAAGTCTGGAATAATCCTCGCATAGTTTCTTATCATATTTCCGCTGCTGACCGCGGCTAGACCGGAGCCCATTTTCTCTCTTTCTAAGGAGTTTCAAATGATACGAGAAAGGGTTTCACAATGAGGAAGAATTTTGCCTTTTTTGGAGTAAATTATATATAACTGTATGACAGGATTTATGAAGAAAAGAAAAGGTAAATATATTGCATATGACGCCAATGGAAAGGTGCTCATAATCTCACGATCTTTGACTGTATGTAAGGAAGTCTTAGCGAGTATAATGAATAATGAAAGAGAACATTTGAATGAATCAGAAAAAGAAAAATATTATGCAAGGATACGACAAGAAGAAACATCCGATACTTGAGCTTGAACAGAACATCTTAGACTGTTGGAAAGTCTGTGATGATATTGACTTGGTCTGGAAGGAAATGTATGATGGAAATCCAGAACCAACTGAAGATCAGATTGCCAATGCTATGATAGGATTGAATCAGATCTATGAGTGGAAATTTCAGAGACTTTGGAATAATTTCGAAGAAGTCTTGAAGAAGAATTCCGAGCCGCCGGATACCCATGAGAATGATGGCGAGAATTGGGAAAAATGGAGATTGAATGATGGAGATTGATGGGAAAAGATGGGGAAAATTGGGATTCTTAGGGATATGATTTTCAGGAATCCGCTGCAGATTCTAGCTTTTGGGGGTTTAGCGAATATTTGAGACTGTTGAGTAAATCCCCCAGCCTTTTTTCTGAGCCGCCTGAGAGATGCCGCTGAGAATTTCTGCCAAAATATTTTAAAAAAAATGCCGAATTGCCCTTGACATTTCATTGCGAATCACTTATATTAATATATGTAAGAAGAAAAGATTTTAGACTCTTTTCCTCATATGTCCGTGCGGAGGGCAGGCCACCTGAAAGCACGATCTCTGGTGAATATATTCGCCCGTGAAATATCGGTGACGTGAAACCCAGAGATGTTAGTTTCAATCAAACTAGAGCGGCAACGTCAATAAGTCCGTGCGGAGAGATTGGAGATACTAGCTGGGCGTATGAGGAAAAAAGTTTTTCTTCTTTTCCCTGTCTCCTTTCTATATGGGTAACTTAGAGCAGTCCTTCTTTGGCTGCTCTTTTTTTTTGAAAAAAGTTTTAAAAAGCTCTTGACAGTGGCCGATTATAATGTTACTATGGCTATGCTAGCCAATAATGATTAGGAGATTAAATGAGTATCGAATCATTAGCAGAAATTGCTGAATTAAATGCCTTACATGGAGTCTCTCCAGAAGAAGCTAGATTGAAATTCTTTGAGAATTTAAATGCTTCAATCATCAGAGATTACTTTGAAAAAGATATGGCATGTCCCTGTGATGAATGCCCATTAAGAGACTCTTGTGCAGAGAGTTATGCAGAGTGTTCAGCATTTAGAAACTGGGCAGTAAAAGGACAATACGATGAGGCCACAATTGGAAAACATTTGAGAGTTCCTAAAGACTGACCTTAGAAGAAAGTTTCTATCAAAAAACCCTCTAGAGATTCTAGAGGGTTTTTGCGTATCTGGGGGTGACTTCAAGCTAAAAGCTTATGAGCAATTATTTATAATTCTGTGAATCTCATCTGCTAGAAATGAATAGAAAAGTTACAAAGAGTGCCCATATGAGCATCTTTTAGAGAGTTTCTGAGAGTTTCTGAAGTAGGGTCCCGGCAAAGCTTTCGTACAGCTTTAGCTCAGTTTAGCTTTCGTGACTTGAATTAGATACCCCCCTAAACCTCAGCGTGTATCTTTAAATTTGTGGGTTCCCATCTGGAATGAGGCGGAAGTGTATAGCACCAGCCCCCCAGAATCTTTCAGTGTTTCTAAAAGTTTTTCCGAAAAAAATTTTTTTTGCTGGCTAAAAACCCAAAACCCTTTTTGGTAAGATCCTACATATTCACATGGAAGTCAAAGAGGCATATCGTTTGTTCTGGCTCGTCAAGGGTCATTTGAATTCTCCACACGAAACCATCATGGCATCTGCGAATGGATATTTCAAAAGAGTCTGGTATGATTTCGCGGGAGAGGATATGTCTATATGGGAAGTGGGGTTTGAAGAAGAATGGGAGAGAGTTATGTCTTTTCAAGCACAAAAAGAAATCATCTATCATTTGACTTGTAAGGTCTGTAAGGGATATTTTACTTATGCTACTATGAATGAGCATTATGATATAGAAAGAGGCCACATGTATTGTCCTACATGCGGCCATAGTGGTTCTGCTAAGTTAGAAGAAAGTGTTTAGTAGAGATACATAGAGATCAGTCCTATGATAAGGACGATTGAGAAAATTTCAGAAGAGACTTCTATCAAGAGGTCTTTTAGCATCACTGTGTTCCTTCTAGTTGTTGTAGACACATTTCAAAATCGGCAATCATTCCTTCCGCGGCTTCTACAGCACGGGAATCTCCCATTGCGCGATACTCTAAGATATTTTGACGACAAGCATCAATGTATCCAAGGATTGAGTTACGAAAATTTTCAACTTCAGTAGACATTTCGAATCACCTTTCTTTGTCACTCTACTATGTTATGATATTTGTAGAGAGCTGTCAAGAGCAAAATTAGCAAAAGACAACTCTCAAAACTTCACCTCTTTCGCCGAAGAGTGTGTGAACAACTCTGTGAAGATGCCTTTGTGCGAGTCTGCATTCGAACCATGCTTCCGCTTCTGCCAAAGTCTCAACAACAAGAGCAGGCATTGCCAAAGTTCCCATCACAGGACACAAAGTGGTGATCGTAGTTCTTACTTCATATGTCATTTCGAATCACCTCTCTCTTATTATGTCTAACTATACCACACAAAAAGGAATCTGTCAACCCCTAAAATGACTCATAATACCAAGATGGTATCGGTTTATGGGTTATTTCAGTAACTCCCCAACTCTCAAACCTTCCATTTTTGATTGCCTCTATGGCATTTTTCTTTGTTTTGAAAGGACAATTAGGCATCATGATTGGTTCGATGTTTTCATCCACAACAACCCAACCATACCAACCTTTTTTGGGAGTCGGCCATGTCCAAGTGTTTTTTACAACTCTTACTTTCATAATGTATCAGACTTACGCAGCAATGTCAACTAAAATCGAGCGAAGATCCGCAGAACGCGAAGGATGTTTCAGTTTCCGTTCGGCTTTGGCTTGGATTTGACGAATGCGCTCAACAGACAAGTTCATAATGCATCCGATTTCGCCGAGAGTGTGCTGCCCGACACCGTTCAGTCCGTAGCGCATTCGAATGACACGCTCTTCTCTGGGGGAGAGAGTAAGAAGAGTTGTACGAAGAATGTCTGAGTCGTTCTTAATCATTTCGAATCACCTTTCTCTTATTACTCTTATAATCTAACAGATTCATAGAGAAAGTCAAGGGCTTTTTTTAGCCTGCTTGAATGTAGATGTATTCGGAATTTTCTAGAGTAGGAAAGTTGGAAACATTTTGCAGATCGACTTTGCGAACAAAGTGGCCGTGGTGAATGACATACCACCACCTTTGTTGATCTGGAATGCTGTCTCCTTGAAGATATATCTTTCCCATACTGAAACATATTTATTTTTAGCGGTCAAAAGCAGCGGGTCAAATCCAAGGAATTCTAACATAAATTATATTGTGAGGTATTAGAAGGAAATACTCTATGGAAAATCAGAATCAAAATAAGAAACTTTGGAAAAAGGTAAAGAAAATGGATTTAGGAAACCCTGCCGTCACGGCACTAGTAGGTCTGGTAATATTCTATATCGGATTAAAAACATTCTCTGGGGGCATGAAGGCCATGGGAAACATGGAGCATCTTTCGTTTTTCTTGGGAAATCCACTGTATATGTTCTTTGGTGGAATCATCATGACTTTGTTGTGGCAATCGTCAAGCTTGAGTACAACCGCCATCATTGCGTTGGTTGCGTCTGGTGCCTTGCCGCTTCCGGCAGCGATTGGAGCAGTTCTAGGAGCGAACATCGGAACAACAGGAACCATCTGGCTTGCGGGAATTTTTGTTTCTGATGGCATGCCGAAGGGAGACACACTACGAATTGCGATGGCACATACAGGAGCGAACCTTCTAATGGCTATCATGTTGTTGCCGTTTGTTGGCCAGATTGCTAAATATTTGAGCAAATTTTAGCCACAGGCCCTTGACTTCTTTGCTCAAATGACTTATATTAGTAGTGTAAGTAATGAAAGGTGATTCGTAATGACAAGAGAGGAATTTTTTGAGTGGTTGGAGACTTGCCCCACGCATAAACACAACATTACATTTGATGAGTTTGATTTTGTGACTGTGTGCTTTCCAATTGAAGAAGAGGAAGAAGAGAGCGCGGCATAAACCGAACACATCCCCCAAATTTTAGCCACAGGCCCTTGACTTTTGAGTTCGAATCGCATATATTAGTAGTATAAGTAATGAAAGGTGATTCGTAATGACACAGACTGCTAAAGAATTCATAGATGAAATGAACTACTTCGATACATATGGAAGTGGTTGTGGATTTGAGACACGTTGGTCTATCTATGGTGAAAATATCAAAATGGGAGAGAACCATCCCTTTCAAACTCCCATGACGATTCAGAACAAATGTGATGTTTGGGGATATGATTCCTCTGCTGTTTGTAATGGTAAAACGTGGGGAGATCTCTGGCAGACATGTGAAACTGTCATACGCAATTCAGTGGATAGTGATGGTAATAGAGATCATCACATCTTTATTGAAGATTTAGAAGCGCAAGGTAATGGCGTTTGGAACTTGGTAACAGGGAGCTAAATTATGAACTCTAACTTAAAAACTTTTATGGATTCTGTGTGGACTGCTACACAAATCTCCGGCAACACTGTTGTTGATCGTCGTGTTTGTTTTGGTGGAAATCCAGACATTCAATTCACTGTCGAACTTCCCAATGGGGAATTTGATTTTGTATCTGCTGTTGACATGTTTGAAGTGGGGGTAGAATTCTCATGACCATATATCCTGATTTTGATATCATTGTAACTGATGGCATTCCTTTACATGGCAGCCCTCAAGACAGAGGTTCTGCCGATCGTTATTATCACCGTTCTTTTGACCCCCACTACTGGCCACTAGGCACATACAAAGGTGAGCGTGTTGAAAAAGATAACATGACTGTTGGTGAGATTGAGGCTTATCGTTATGGCTGGGATAACGAAAAAGATCGTAAGGAGTGGTAATGTTTCGAATAATATTTTACTCGGCTGCGTTTGGCCTGGGCGGAGCAATGATTGTGAATTCGTTTTTGAACATGTTGGAAATGCCTGACGTGCATTTTTCATATTCAAGTGGCGAATGTGTTCGAGTTCTGAATTACACTGATGAAGTTTTCACTTGTGAAAACCTTCCAGAGAGATTTCATCATGTGTGGGTCGAATAATTTTTTTCAAGAAGGCGTAGATGCACATGCTTCTGGCCTTCTTTGGAAAGATAATCCATATAAAGAAGATTCTTTTGAATATTCTGAGTGGAAAAAAGGTTGGGATGCTCGTATGACGTGGTGTTTAGAAAATGCATACACATAAATATTTTAATGAAACTGAAGGTGACAGTAATGACGCAAATGAATTTTGATTTTTTTGATGAAAAATCTACACAAATGTCAGAAAATCTTGTAAATTTAAATGAGGCACTTGATGGAACGGCAACTTTAACTGACTTCGAAACATATTTGAAAGAAAGAATGTATGATGCTGAGTATAAATTGCATCTTTCAGAACAAGCTCTTACAAACATTGGACTTGAACTCAAAAATTTTCTAGAAATTTATGAACATTCTTGGAATGGATCGCATGAAGTCAAAGAAATGATTGAGACAATAGACAATTATTTTGATATTAGTTCTAAAATTACAATCAAAGAGGAAAAAAAATGATTTCTATGTCAGTTGTAATCGGGTTCGGCATTTATCTTTGTGTCGCACTATACTTTAGTATGAAATCTGCCCATAAAACTGGATATGTACAAGGACTACAGGATATATTAACTTCAGTTGAAGAGGCTCTCGACCATGATAGGTCAAAAATTGATAGTCTTTATGAAAAAATGGCAAAAAATAAAGGAATGAGAGTAGAAATTTCAGAAGAAATTTAATAAAAGCCCTTGACAAATCCCCTCAAATGTGACAGAATCATATTGTATTTGATGATAGAGGTAAAAAAATGGTTCACTTCGACAATTTATATGTCTCTGGTTCCGGCTCTCGCAAAAGAAAACTCGCATATCAAGTTGCTGAGTTCGTAAAATCTCAAATTTTCCCTAGAACACAAGGTGTGATGCTGGAAATTCAGCTCATTTCGAAGCTTTCTGAGAAAGAAGGCGTCCTTGGCGATTGTATGGATGAAGATGATCGCGAATATACAGTCAGAATTGATAGTTCTTTGGATAGAGAAACTTTTATCAAGACTCTTTGTCATGAATTAGTTCATGTAAAACAATATGCAAAGAATGAACTACGTCAAATTACTTTCAAAACACACAAATGGCATCGTAAAACTTTGATGGGCGATCTAGAATATCATGAGCGTCCTTGGGAAATCGAAGCATTTTCAATGGAAGATGAATTAGCTGAAAAATTTGGAGAAAATAATGAGTAAAATGGGAAATTATGTTGTAGAATTAATGGAAACTGGACTTTGGGAAGAGGACGAAAATCCTTCTGAACCAAATTTTGATGAATATTATAGCGAACAGCTGTCTAGATTCAAGCATGAATTGAGAGATTGTATGCAATCTAGAAATATTACTTGGAAAGAGGCACTAACTTTTTTATATCAAACCGAAGAAGATGATTATGAACTCTTTGATATAGAGGAAGATGCATATTGTTACCAAAAACTTGAACATTTTCTTTATAAATGGGATTTACAGGAAAGAAAAATTGATGAAATATGTAAAAAATTCTTCATTAGCCCTTGACTTCTTTGCTCAAATGACTTATATTAGTAGTGTAAGGTAAAAAAACATAGGAGATTCTTACGTTATGGCATATGTTTCACAAGACATGAAAAAAGCTCTTGCCCCTGCAATTAAAAATGTACTAAAACAGTACGGTATGAAAGGCACGATTGGTGTTAACAACCATTCTTCTTTGGTTGTGAATATTAAAGAAGGTGTTCTTGACTTGATTGGAATTGCAAATGCAAAAAATCAAGAGATTGCTGAACGGCGGAATATGCCTTACTATGAATGTAACGGATACTTTCAGGCAAATCCCTACCATTCCGATCAATATGGAGAAGCTTCTTCTTTCTTTGAAGATTTGGTTGCGGCAATGAAAGGTGCGTTTACAAACGGTGGTCCCAAATGGTATGATAACAGTGATGCAATGATTGATTACTTTGATACTGCATACTATTTGGACATCAATGTTGGAAAATGGAACAAGCCTTACGTTTGTACGGCTTAAACAATAAGGAGTGATATATGTGGTATGTTCAGTATGAACTTGCTGATGGTTCAAATGAAACTTTTCGATATGAGGGCTTGACACAAGAGCAGGCGCGTGAAATCCATCGTCAATGGTCTGGTTGGAACACCAAATATGTCCAATCAGGAAGGATGGATTTAGGATATGGTAAATAAAATACAGCGCATGGTCGTCCCGCTAATGGACGAATTGCAATGGTGCATGGAGAACAACGCACACTTGGAAGACCCCGATAGGGTCTCTGCTATAATTGATAGGGTCAGTATCTATATTGCACATTTAACAGATGAAGATAGTGACTATCTACATGCTGCTCAAGATGCGATAGAGGAAGGTCGCGAATGGAACGTGAAGAAATAACACAGTTAAAAGAAATTCGTGATGTTTTTTTAAAAATGTATCATGAAACTAAAAAACCTGATATAAGTATTGATATGTCTTTTTTAAGGCTTCATAATATTATATCAAGATTAGAAGAGGATACATTAAATGGCAGATAAAGAAATTTCTATTAGAGTTGGAAAACTTTATTCTAAAGGACTTGATTATGATGATGCTCAGAAAGAATTTTTGAGCCATGCTTCTGATAAAGAAAAATCATTATTAGAAAATCAATTTGATGAAGTTTGGAATGAATATGAGCACATGTATCTTTCAACTCTTTCTTTTATGAGTAACAAATGAGCATAGATTATTACGCAGACAAATTATATGATGTGCAGATAGATACCGTAAAAGGAGATGTTATTTTAGGTGGTGTTTTCTTTATAGAAGATAGTCCAAAAGAGGCATATATTTTTGAGCGAGCTTACATTATGGGAAGAGAACATAAAAAAGCTCAAGTGATTAATATTCTTTCAAAGAAAACTTCTTGACAGAATCGGAGTTATTTGATATAAAGAAAATATCCGCTCGTAGATCAACTGGATAGATCAACTGACTTCTAATCAGTAGGTTGAGGGTTCGAGTCCTTCCGAGCGGGCCAGATAAATAGGGGAGACTACTAGGAAGAGGTAGAAACCAGTAAGGCAGAAATGGTTCTGATTTTATTGAAGCGACCTGAATCCCCTCAAACCGCGCACCAGAAAGGAACACCTAGTAGTCGTTAATTTAGAAAGGATAATGAAATGGGTGTAACACCATCGACAGGAATGCCATTTGATGTTTATCAAGTGATGCAGGCGACAATGTATGGAACTCCACAAGCTCCACATTATCCTAATAGTGAAAATGTTAGACCCCCAGCGGGTAAAGATTCAAAACGTGTAGTAGAACCATCTACAAGGACTGATGTAAATATAGATGTTTTACGAAGATGGGTTGAACAAAAAGATAGAATTGATGATAGTTTAGAAGATCTAAGACTTAGGACTTATTTCAATAAAGAACAAATTGAACAAGGAGCAATCTTAGATATAGAAGTTTAAGCGGGTATAGCATAGTGGTAATGTTACAGCCTTCCAAGCTGAAGATAGGAGTTCGATTCTCCTTACCCGCTCCAAATAAAAATCCATGGCGACGGCCTATGGATTGTGGTGACTGAATAAGTGGTAAGCGTGCCACTAAGGTATACACAAAGAGGGTAGCACCCTGTCTTAGCGGATGCAGTGTAGTTTGAAAGCGAGTTAGCCCGAGCGCTCAGTGCGAGTAGATGTAGGTAATCGGTAATCCTACCCACAACTTATAAACGGAGATTAGCGCAGTCTGGTAGCGCACTTGGTTTGGGACCAAGGGGTCGTAGGTTCGAATCCTACATCTCCGACCAAACAGAAATTATTCCGGCGTAGCTCAGCGGTAGAGCAGTTGACTGTTAATCAATTGGTCGTAGGTTCGATCCCTACCGCCGGAGCCAGAAAGAGGCAAAAATGTATAAACCTTTACCTGATAGCGTTACTATTAAAAAATCTGAAATCAATGGATTAGGACTCTTTGCAGTTGAACCTATTAAGGAAGGAACCGAAATAGGATTGTCTCATTTTTATTGGGGCGATCAGTTACAGAGAACACCTTTAGGTGCTTTCTATAATCATTCCGAAGAACCTAATATCTTAAAGGTTCAAAGGGATAGTAGATTCTTTATTGTGGCTACAAGAGATATTTTGCCAGATGAAGAAATAACATGTAGATATACTTTTTATAATGTGGAGAAGTGAAAATGACTCGTTATGGTTCAAGCACAAATGTAAAAGATACTTGGAGTACTGATGATGATGGAAACATTCGTTTATCGTCATCTAAAGATTTCAAATCTTTAGGTATTCAAGATGCTGATACATTTGCAGCAGTAAACATCAACGGAAGTGTAGTGTTGGTTAAAATAGATATGGTATTGAAATAAGCCGCTCTAGCTCAGCTGGTAGAGCAACTGATTTGTAATCAGTGGGTCGGGGGTTCGAGTCCCTCGAGCGGCACCACCGCCTCTGTGGTGAAATAGGTAGACACAAGAGACTTAAAATCTCTCGACCTTAGGTCGTCCCAGTTCGAGTCTGGGTGGAGGCACCAATCAATCTTGGAGATTATTATGCCAAAGTTTAGAGACATTTTTGATGTCTTAGAAGAAAAACCAAAAAAGAAACGCAAACGCCGAACCAAGGCGGAAATGGCAGCTGCCCGTGAAAAAGAAGCGCAGTTGGAAGCAGAAAAGAATTTTGTGGTTCCACAAAATACAACTGTATATTCTAATAGGCCCATACCAACTAAATCATCCAGGCCTATAAAAAAATATCCACCACCCCCACCAAAACCAAAATTTGATCTTTCTAAAATAGAAGAAGAAATAGTCTTGCCAGGCGGGGCAAAATATGGTATAACTAAAGAAACAAAACATGGTAAACATATGATCTACTACTGTAGTGCTGCAAAAGATTGGAGCATATTATATGATGCAAGATATAATGATGTATCGAAACATTGGAATTTTTATAACAAATTAAAAGTTAGATTAGAGAGTGAAAAAAATGGAAGCACAAAAAAATCCGTGGCATCTAGAAATAGAACCAGCAAAACTAAAACTTCTGCTAAGCGAAAAAGTACAAAAGGTGGTGTTCGAAAAAGCAGACGGAACGATTCGGGAGATGATGTGTACAACAAATCCAAATATAGTGCCGTGGCCTGATAACCCTACTGAAGCAGAAGGGCGCATTTCCGAAAAAAGAAATAAAGATGAAAATCTTTTTTCAGTATGGGACGTGGAAAAGGAAGGATGGAGATCCTTTCGATTTGAAAGACTTATTAAATACGGAGATCCAGAATAATGGGAAAGAAAAAACTAAGAGATAAATATACTTCTAAGGGCGAACGTAGAAGTGTTGCTAAGCACAACCGCACACCAATGCCAAAGAATACAATCGGTCGTTTGATTCGTCAGAGGGATGCCTGGAAAGAGGGCAAGAATGTTGTTATCACTATGGCAAATCCAAATCCAAATGAAACAAACAAAAAATTTATTAGAGTAAATGCTAGAGAACTTTGGGGAGATCCAAAGAAACAAAGAGCTTACTCCATGAAAGATGCTTGATGGTTGAATTTGACATAAAACCTTTGCATAAGAATAAAGCCTCTTTGTTTGTCGCAGAGAGGCACTATTCTGCTGTTATGCCTAGATTGACTAAACATTATCTTGGTTTTTTTGTCAAAGAAGAATTGATGGGTGTACTAACATTAGGGTGGGGCACAAATCCAATGGGAACAATAAAGAAAATGTTTCCAGACTTGACAACAAAAGATTACTTTGAAATTGGCAAGATGTGTATGGACGAGACAATGCCAAGAAATTCTGAAAGTCAGATGTTATCGCAAACAGTTAAATGGATGAAACAGAATACTCCAGATATCAAATTTTTATACACTTGGGCAGATGGAATTGTGGGCAAGCCTGGCTATGTTTATCAATCTGCTAACTTCTTGCATGGCGGTTTTATTTGGTCTGATGTTTATGTTTCAGAAACAGGAGAGAAAGTACACTTTAGAACCATCCAAAGACAAATGAAAAAAGAGATGGGTAGATTTGATACAAAATATGGCCCACGACCAAATGATGAAAAAATGGGTCAGCTAGGGTTTTCTAGAGTTTGGGGAAAGCAGTTTAGATATATCTATCCATTGACTAAAAAAGATAGAAAGTATATGAATAGATACTCGACTTGTAGTTGGGATAATAATTATCCTAAAGATAGTGATCTACAATGGAAGATAAAAAAACCAGGCGAAACAGAATATACTATCACTGATACAATGCCTTTTATACATAGTAAAGATGTTAAACACAATACTGCAAATATAAGAAGGTATAAATCAGAAATAAGTATTGACGATTTTTTATAAGGAGAATGATATGGTTGAATTGCCAGAATGGAAATCTTTCTATAAATTTAGTTATATAGAAACAGAAAATGGAAGTGAGAGTCAAAAGATTGATTATAAGTTTGATTCTTCTGAATTTGCATTACCAGAAGTACTAGCTAAGATCGAAGATTTTCTTATTGCGTCTGGATATGATTGGATTCAGAGAGGTACTTTATCTGTAAAAAATAAAAGAAATGATTTGTTTACAAGCACCGAATTAGGATCATTACCAGACGATTTGGAATTAGAATTAGCAGATTCATTGAAGAGTGCTCTAGAAGAACTCAAAAGACAGAATAATATTGAGATTGGTGAGAGAATGATGGGAATAGACAGAACTGCAAAGGTTGTAAGTATAAATGATGGAAAAGAAATTCCAGAGTTTAATATGGATACATCATTTCAGCATATAACACCAGAAACCCTTAATGTTAGATGGGATGAATATGATCAAACTATCACATATGGTGGAATTCCAATTGAAGAAATAGATTTTTCAAAACATGAATATGAAGTAGACGAAGAAGATAATATTTTACATTAGAAAGGATTATAAATGGGATTTAATTTATCAAATAGATCGAAGGCAAAACTAGAAGGAGTGCATCCAGATATGGTTGCAGTCGTTGAGCGAGCCATAGAGCTCACTAAAGTTGATTTTGGTGTCACTTATGGAGTTAGAACGCTTGAAGAACAGGAGAGACTTGTAGCAAGTGGTCGCTCACAGACTATGAAGTCTAAACATCTTATTCAAGACTCTGGTTATTCACATGCGGTGGATGTGGTAGCTTATGATGGTCCTGATGTAGTTTGGGAAATTAATGTATATGACGATATTTGTGATGCTTTCAAACAGGCCGCTGAAGAGCTTGGAGTAGCGATCAAGTGGGGTGCTGCTTGGTCAGAAGGCGATATCAGATCTTATTCTGGTACTGCTGAAGATGCTATGAATGCATACATAGATCTTCGTCGCAGTCAAGGTCGGAGGCCTTTTATCGATGGGCCACACTTTGAACTTATGTGATATATTTGCAATACTTTAAAAAAGTGTTGACATGTCGTAATAATTGTGGTATAAATAAATTCGTAATTGTTGATGCAATTCAAAACACATACTGGACTTGGGGGCAGTACCCAACGCCTCCACCATAAATGCACTATGTCCTGCTGCATCAGGAAGTTATGCAGAACATAGGTTGCCCACGATGGGACGCCGAAGTTAGTGCATTTTTGATGGGGGCGAACTAGGATCGACAGGTGAGTAGAGATGAGTGGAGATTACCGTGGTGGCTTACGATATTCGGCCAACTAAACTAAATGCAAACGATAATTTTGCACCTTCTGAGTTCGCTCTAGCAGCGTAACCACAGGGGGTTGGCCACTCACCTAGCAACAGAAGAAGTGGCGCTCATAATAAAAAGGAATAACAAAAATGAGAAGTATTATTTTGTCAGGTGCATTTGCACTTGTATTGGCAAGTTCGGCCGCAGCGATGGAACTTGGAAACGGTCTTTCATGGAACAATGAAGTGACAGCAGAAAGAAATTTGGAAACAGAAACAAATAGCTTTACATTTGAAACTGATGTTGCATGGGATTTTGGATTGGGTACTTTAGAAGTCGGCCCAAATGTATTTGATCTTGAAAATATTGAATGGACTTCAACAGAATACCAAGTAACTATGCCAGTCAAATTTCTTGATGGCGCAGAAGTTTTTACAAAAACATCTACCAATAGTGATTGGGAAATTGGTGACGTAACAATCGGCGCATCTTTCACATTCTAAATATTTACAGGGTTGCTACTTAATAAGCACGCCTCCCCCCACGGTTAGGGGGAGATTTTACACACAGACACAGGAGAAAAAAATGTCTAATAAAAATCCTTTTGAAATTCGTTCCGAAATGCTTCAACTTGCCAAAGATTATATGGATCAGCAATATCACATGAATCGTGAGTTCGCGGAGAAAATGTATGAAGCAGGTAAAAGCTCTATGGAAGAGTGGCAAAAAGCCAATCAAATGTATTCAATGGATGAACTAATGGAAAAAGCAAAAGAAATGTATTCTTTTGTTTCTAAAAAAGACTAGCTGAAATGCGGATGTCGGATACAAGTAAATCATATATATTTTAGTGGTTATGAATTTCTAAGATTGAAATATCAATAAACGGAAAATATAATTGAATAAAGCTTGTATCCAACATCTAAAAGTGAATAGAGGTAATAATGCCATTATATACATTTAGATGTAAAAGTTGTAATCACGAATTTGAACATTCGTGTAAAATATCAGAGAGGGACGAAGCCCTACGTGGTTCTTGTCCGTCTTGCGTTCACCCCGAAAAATGTACATTAGAACAGATCATTACCAAAGTAAACATTGGTGATCCAACTGGTCGTGCAAAAGTTCCCCTTGAATTTAAAGAAAAAGTATTAGATAAGGTTGATGCTGTGCCAGGCGCTGCAAAACGTGAATCTAAATTTAATGTAGAGAGATCTGCCTCGGGGTATTAGATATTTACAAGCTTACAATTAGTTTTCCCCCAACAATAGGAGTCTGATCGTGAGCAGAAGGTCTAAGAAAAATAGAAGTAGTAACAATAGATTAATTGGTTTAGATAGCAGGAGTACAGATTTAAAAAAAATTTTTCCAATGACACCAGCACAAGATAAAGTATTTTCTTCATTTGAACAAGGAAATCATTTATTCTTACATGGAGTTGCAGGCACAGGTAAAACTTTCGTTTCATTATATCTTGCATTGAATGAATTGCTTTCTAAAAGATCGATGTATAGAGAAATACAGATAATCAGAAGTGTAGTTCCAACAAGAGATATGGGATTCTTGCCCGGCACAGAAAAACAGAAAACAGAATCATATGAAGCACCATATAAAACAATTGTAAACGAATTGTTTCAGTGTGGCACAGCATATGAAAGTTTAAGAAAAACCAATTTAATTAATTTTAGTTCTACATCATTTATTCGTGGCCAAACATTTTACGATAGCATAATAATTGTTGATGAATGTCAAAATATGAACTTTCATGAACTAGATTCAGTAATTACTAGAATAGGAGATAATTGTTTAATAATATTCTGTGGAGACTTTAGACAGTCTGACTTCAGATGGGAAGATGAGAAAAATGGCATCAAAGAATTTATGAAAATTATCAGAAAGATGTCACAGTTTTCATTCATAGAATTTGGCCAAGAGGACATTGTAAGGAGCGCACTAGTTAAAGATTACATTATAAATAAACTAGAACTAGGAATTGCGTAAATGTCAAATGTAATAGATGCAGCAGAGTATTTCAGTATTAAGAAAGAACAGGGCCTCCCAACACTGGAGTCGATCAAAGATTATATTGACTATGGAGATGAATCAGATCAAATTTGTCAGCATGTTATGTTGGATTTAATCGAAACATTATCTGTAGAATATGAATTTGAAACACAGGATTTGAGGTTCTTAGATGAATTAGCTTTTCTGCATCTAATACTACAAGCAATTGTTGACAGACAATTAGATATTGATAATCCATTTATTGAAGAGATGAATGTAGCAATTAGTAATTTGAAAAGGGAACATAAGAAAGAAGTATAATGTTTAATCATGTTGATGTTGACTTACCGATTAATAAGCTTAGTCGAGTAAATGAAAATGGTAAAAGATGGTATCTAACACCAGACGGAAATAAGTATCCATCTATAACAACAGTCCTTTCGTGGTTTTCTGCGAAAGGACTTATGGAATGGAGAAAAAGAGTTGGTGAAGAGGTTGCCAATAAAATCACTACTCAAGCTGCCCGAAGTGGAACTAGTGTTCATCAAATGGCAGAAGATCATCTAAACAATTTAGAATGGAAATCAAAAAAGACTATGCCTAATGACATAGAAACTTTTTTGAAAATAAAACCTGTCTTAGATGAAAGAATTGATAATGTGTATGCACAGGAACATCCATTATATTCAGATCATTTAGGACTGGCTGGGACGGTTGACTGTGTTGCCGAATTTGATGGTAAACTATCCATAATTGACTTCAAGACTTCTAGGCAAAGCATGATTGGAGATAAATATGGTAAGTTAGAAAAATATTTTTGTCAGGCTTCTGGTTACGCAGTGATGTTTGAGGAGAGATATAAAATGCCCATAAATAATTTAGTCATTATTGCGGCGGTGGCAGACAAAGACGAACCAGAGGTTTTTGTGTCTAAACGAGATGTTCATATAAAAGAACTAATAAATATGACAGAAGAATATAAAAATAGGTTTTAGGAAAAAATAAATGTCCAGAGTAGTTAGATTGGTTAGCGACAGAATTCCATTGGGAATTGAGCATCATCTTGGAGTTCTCTATGAGCCCCAATATGAGGATGGGGCCCCTTTTGTTTGGGGGAATTTTTATTTATTTGGTGTTACCAGATTGGATAAAAACACTGATGATCTTGAGATTGTTCCAGAAAAAACAGTTACTCTTAATTCACAAATTAGAGAAAAGAGAGTGACACTCGCGCCTGGCCAGACTGTAAAGTTAAAAGTTAATAATTCTTCTGTAGGAATTGCTAGAGTTGCTTTACTCATAAGTGCTAGCACTAGTGATGGGAGTGTGGATATAATTTTTGATGATAAAAATAAAACAGTTGTTCATACAAACGAAACTTCATGGATGCAATATATTGATTTAACTCTGACGCCCGTAAAAGATTTTCCTACAGTTACATATTCCCTTTCGATAGATAGACAAATCGGAGAATGGGGATACAATTTAATTAATTCTACAAGTCCATATCCAAAATTTCCATCATCTCCACAATTAGTTGCTCAATGGGATACTAAAAAATTTGAAAATGTGAGTTGTACTATAGTTTTTGGACAAAGATTCGGAGAACGTCTGGGACAAACAAAAATTCATATCAATTCTATAGAAAGTAAATTTTTGATTTTGCCATATAGATGGAAAAATAGTGGATGTAGCAAAGCAGATATTGTATGTCATTTTGATGTATTGTCTGAAAATGGAGATGTTGCTAAATTTAAATGTAAAGAATTAGCAGGTATAGACGGCATAAGTTATTAAAGCCGTATATTAATTACTATGTGAATTTGAAAAACAACTTAAAAACGAAAGGAGGTAATACATGGATATTATCAACAAAGTAAAAGGTTGGGCTGGCGCACTAGCTGAATTAGGTATTAGTGTCGCCGCGCTTATGATTGTAGTAGAAGTACTAGGTTTAGGTGCAATCCCATTCTTTCCAGAAGTGAGTGTAGTAAGCAATGTGAGTAATATGCTTGCTGTACTAGGCGCAGAAGGTCTTATGGGCTTGATTGCGATTTGGGTATTATGGGGAATTTGGAATCGCAAGTGATTCCAGACAATTAACTGATTAACAGAAAGGAGGTCATATGGTCGATAAGTTAAAAGACTGGACTATGGCTAGAAAAAATGAAAGAACTACTTGGGATGGTATTCTTTTAGTAGTATTTGGAGTTTTATTGTTAATGGGAAGTCCATTAGTAAAACTCGCCGCATGGATAGCAATTCTTTGGGGCGTATGGACAATCTGGAAGTCAGAATAAAGTCTTGACATAACTTGTATTATAGCGTATACTGTAAAAATATACGCTATAATACGAAAGGAGATAGAATGTTAAAATTAAAAAGTTCAAAAGAATTTTGTGATGAAATTGAAAAGAATGTAAGTGAAATGAAAATGTCTTACATCGAAACAATCACGCATTACTGCGAAACTAATAATTTAGAAGTTGAAAATGTGACTCCACTTTTGAGTTCATTTATAAAAGAGAAAATCAAATACGAAGCAGAGGGTTTAAACTTAGTCAGAAAATCGACTCAGCGGCTACCTTTATGAGATACATGTCTAGTAGAAAAATAGATGATTTTGAAGCCTTTAAGATATATTTGGCAATGAAGAATCATTTCGCTGGTAAGTTTGATTTTAAGAAGTATAATGGTAAAGTAAATACAAAAAAAGAAACATATCTGAATAGAAAAGATAAAAAAACTTTTGAAGAACTTTCTAAAAGATATGACAAAAAAACCTTAGAAGAATTTTTACTTTCAGTTTTTGTTAATGTTACTGATAGTGGAAATTTAGCAATACATAGAAATGAATATATGTATTCTAAAAATCTACTTGATAAAGAATCGATTGAGATCTATAAAAACTGGAAAAAAAGAATACATAGTATCAGATACACTTTTAAATCGGATTGTGAAATTCTATTTTCTAGTGCATCAAATAAAGACTTAGAATTTCAAGATATTTTTAGGTCTTTAAAAGGACACTATCCTTTTATAGTACAACTGGAACAAAAAGGTGAAATTTGTTTAGAAACCTTAGTAATCTTTGAAAAGATTTTTGGTTTCTTGAAAAAAGTAAAGATTGATGATACAACTTACTGGCCGGTTTATTGTAAGAAGATAGACAAGTACATGTCTTTTTTAGATGTGGAACTTGATTATTATGTTGGAGTTATAAAGACTCTTTTGATTGAAGATTATTATGAAAATTATGGTAAATATATTTAATTTACATCTTGACATACAACGAATATTGAGTTATATTAGAAAAATAAACAAACGCATACAACGCATATTAAGGAGAAAAATATATGTCTTTTGCAGCATTAAAAAAGAATCGTACCAACTTTAGTAAACTTACAGAAGAGTTGGAAAAAACATCTCAACCACAATCAAATACATCATCTGTAGATGATCGTTTTTGGAAACCAACTATTGATAAGTCTGGTAACAGTTATGCTGTTATTCGATTTCTTCCACCAACTGATGGTGAAGACCTTCCTTGGGTTCGAGTTTTCAATCATGGGTTCAAAGGCCCTGGCGGTTGGTTAATTGATAATTGTCTTACTACTATTGGAAAGCCATGTCCTGTTTGTGAAAGCAATACAGAACTTTGGGGAACTGGTTCTCAAGACAATCAAAATCTGGCTAGGGATCGTAAACGTAAACTGAAATATATGTCTAATATTTACGTTGTTAAGGATCCAGCAAATCCAGAAAACGAAGGTAAAGTTTTCCTTTATTCTTTCGGTAAAAAAATCTTTGATAAACTGAACGATATCATGCGTCCACAATTCGAAGATGAAGATCCAGTAAATCCATTTGATTTTTGGGAAGGTGCTAATTTTAAATTGAAGTATCGTACTGTTGATGGATATGGTAATTATGATAAATCTGAATTTGATCGCCAGTCTGCACTGTCAGAAGATGATGCAGAATTGGAATCAATTTATAATCAACAACACTCTTTAGAAGAGTTTGTAAGTCCTAGTAACTTTAAGTCTTATGAACAACTTAAAGAGCGTCTTGATAGAGTTCTTGGTAATACTGCTTCTATGACAAATGCAGATTATGATATGGATGAGTCAATCTCTGATACTCCAAGTTTTGCGAAACCTTCATTCAAGGAAGTACCAACACCAGAACTCGCTTCAGCATCTAGTGATGATGAAGATGATTCAATTTCATACTTCACACGTCTTGCTGAAGAAACTTAAAGGGTATACTAGATAGAATATCCCTGATGGCAGAGTAAGCCTCGCATCGAAAAGACTAGGTACACCAGAGCGGAAGGTAGAGATTATATCTCTACCTTCTTTTTTACATAACGGGCATTCTCAAATTTCATAGCTTAAACCCTTTTTTTTCTGCAATTGCAAACTACATAATAATGTATCAGATACACACATTTATCACATTAGGAGAATAAAAAAATGTTTGAGACATTTGTAAGATTATATTCAAATTGGCAAAATAGATACGAGGCTGCTCGTAGTAAAAAAATTACTATTGATGAGTTGAGTAAACTTAACGATAAAGATTTAGAAGATATTGGAATAAACAGAGGTGATATTCGTTTCATTGCAGATAAACATTATAACGACATTAGAGAAGAATATTTCAGAGATATTAGAGCTAGAGCAGATATGATAAATTCTAATTTAAGAGGATGGGTATAATGACAGATACTTTATTTCATTTAAGAAATGAGATGTCCTCTATGGCGTCTAGTGTTTGGTCTGGGTTTTATAAATTCTGTGAAATTTCTGGTTATGCAAGAGCAGCATCAGCACTAGCCAGACAGGGATTGCACGAAGAAGCAAAAGCTTGCATGATGCAAGCGAAAAAACTGCGTACTAATTAATTAGAATGCTCCATGTAAACCTCTGGTCGCATCTCTGATTGCTTGGTCAGTGTGTCTGACTTCTGGCTTCTGTACTGCTGTAGTTGTATTGTTATTGACTACATTATTTGTAGTTGATTGCGGAGCAACAACTACATTTGCAGCACCGCCTGCAGGGCCCGCTGAATCTAGTGCATTTGTATTCATAAATTCACTTGCTGCAAGTTTTTGTTGAGCAGAGTTTAATTCATTGGCAGATGTATTGGAAACGTCTGTAGTTAAGCCCGATGCGTTTAGAGTGTTTGTTGGTGTTATGTCTTGAATAGCTGAAAGCTTTTCTCTTTCTGCATTCAAAAGTTCTGTTGTTTTATTCACTCGAATTTGACGTGCTTCTTTCACTGGATCGGGTCCTCTTTTGGGACTTTTTGTGTTGTCCAATGCTGCTTGTTCTTTTGCTAGTGTACTTTCCAATCTCTTTATGTTTTCTTCAATTTTCGCTTTTTCTTTTGCTTGTAGTATTTGGTTTTGTTTTTCGATATTATTTTCTGCTCCAGAAATCATTTCTTTTGCTAATTGAGTCAGTTCGTCTGTTCTTTGTTTAAAGAGTTCTGGATTTGTTGTAGAATCTGTATCAAATGGGCGCGGATTTTCTGGGGTGCGATACATATCATTATAAGTATCTCTTACCATCAATCCAATATCCAATGGAGCTCCCGCTAAGCTTGGTAAAAATATTCCAGCACCTTCGGCTGCAGCCCCGGCGAAATCTCCCTCAAACAATCTTCCTAATGCAAAAATTCCTCCAGCAGCAATTCCAAGAGCAGGTATTGCTTTTACTGCAACGCCTGCTGCATTTTTTGCCAGAATTTTCATTGCTAGTTTTTTATCGATTGATGATGCTACTTTTGCTACACTACCTGTTTGGTTTCCGGCCGCACTGGCAGCACTATCGATTGCACTAACGACACCTCTATTGTTGCTCGCAATTATTTTTCTTGCCTCTTCTAATCCACCATCTCCCGCTCTTGGTGCTGCAGATGGTTTTGATATGGCCGGATCGACTTTTGTATTGACGCCATCCGACACTGCGACTTTTATATCGTTATTCTGGCGCAATCTCACTCGTTCATCGTTTATTAGGTCAGTCTGAGTTTTTCTTTGGTCAAATTTCTTAATTTCGGCATCTTGTGCTTTTTTTGCCAACGCCTCTCTTTCTAATCTTCGAAACTCTAAATCGGCCCGCTGTCTTTGTTTCATTTTTTCAATTTCTGCCTGTTGTTTCGCTTTTGCTCTTTTCTCTGCTTCTGCATCGGCGTCAGTTTTTTTCGTATTATCGGCGTCAGTTTTTTTCGTATTATCGGCGTCAGTTTTTTTCGTATTATCGACGTTGTCAACATTAGGTTCTGGTAAATCGGGTGCTCTAAACATTGATGTAAGTAGAGATCCGCCACCAATCGCAGCAGTCAATGCTAAAAGACCTTTTCCTAATTTTCCTCTAGTCAGTGCTTTTGTTAAATTTTTCAATCCGCCTAAAAGGCCTTTTCCCTTTCCTTTTCCTTTTCCTCCGAAAAGATTTCCTAAAAAAGAGCCCCCTGCAACTGCGCCAAAGAGATCAACTCCACTTCCATCTCCATCGCCGCCGGGCCCAGGCCCACCGCTTTCAGCAATCTCTTTGTTGGTTTTTGCAAGTGCTTGTAATGCTTTCAGTTGTGCAAGTTCTATTTGTTGATCTTTTTTTCTTTCTCTTCTGAGTTCTCTCTGTTCTTCTATTTCTAATGATGTTGGATTACCATCATTATCTTTCATCCATTGTAGGAGATCTCTTATTTCTGCTAGATATGGTTCATTAGGCCCAAGTTTTGTATCTATTTCATCAAGTGCATCTTTATTTCCTGTGAGTTTATCTTCTATTCCAGAATTATCTACAGGTTCTGGTTTATTCTCTGGTTGTGATACTGAAGGTTCACCATCTAATCCAAATTTTGACTTGAGTGCTTCAATCTCATCCAGTTCTGCTTTTTTAATTTCTCTATCTTGTTTGTCTGCTTGTGCTTTTCTAATGATGTTGTCTTTGATTTCATTTATGACTTCATCTTCAGATACGCCTCTACGTCTTGCCTCTTCTTGGATTTTTTCTTGATCCATATTAGAACGAGCAATCGCATCTTCGTTTGATATTTGGGTTCGTAGTACTTCGAATTCTTTTTTCTCTAGAGCTCTTTGTGCTGCAATTCTTTCTTCTCTTTGTGCATTTTCTTCTTTAGCAGCTTTGCGTCTTTCTCTGAATTGTTTTACTCTTTGTCCAATAAAACTTGCTCCCATTGCGAGAAGTGGACTTTGTGATAATGCTCCCGTTACAAGGCCTCCTATTCCATCAAGACTTCCTTTGACAGTATCAGATACTAAATCTTTGACGCCTGCTTTAAATCCAGCATTTTCTTTGATGCTTGCTTGAGAATTTTGAAGAACTTGTTCTAAGATTTGTCTTTCTCTATTAGAAACACCTTCCATATTTTCAAGTGTTGCACTTAATGCATCAATTCTTTTTCTAGTTTCCGTGAATTGTTTTACAGAAACATCTGATTGTTGTTCAAAAATAGAACCTATTTCATTCAATGCCTGTCTTGCACCGGCAGACTGAAGAGAAGCGCTCGCGTCTTTTACAGACTTCGCGAGCTCTTCTTGATTTTGTTTTACTAATTTTTCAGTTACTGATGCAAGATCTGCCATTATTTTCTACTCATGTAAGCTTGAGCACCAAAATAAAAACCAACAATAGATGCCTGTGCAATATAAAATAATCCGAATAAATCAGATAAAGCATTTACTCTAGAGTCTGATAAAACTGGTGTGAATAATACAATAGTAAAAATTAACATAGAAGCCAAAGATATCCAACTCATTTTCTTTTGAGTCTCTGCCTTTTCTTCGGCTCTTTCTATTTCAAGCATTTCTTTTTTCAATGCGATTTCTTCTTGACTCACTTTTCCATCTCCATGTAGGTCAAAATTAATTTCCTCTGCTGGTGCCATTTGATTTCCTTATTGATTTTGTTCTCTTCGTTTCTTTTCTTCGTTTAAATAATTAATCAATAAATTAAGATAGATTTCTCTTTCCCACGGAATCATATTTTCCAATTCACTCAAACTATATTTATGATGATGCATTAACGCAAAGTTATTCCTATACAAAGACGCGAGGGATTCATGATTTAAGGTTAGGAAAAAAAATCGGAAATGCCTCTTACTTTCATTTCTTTTTGAAATCCACACTTAGGACATCTAATATTCACTTCACATACTGTTTCTGGCATATTTTCAAAGAAGTCATTTATTAAATCTAATTGTTTTTGTGTCAGATTTTCAATAAACTCCGATACTTCTTCAATAGTATAATCTGAAACATTGTGCATATCATCTGCATCCCAGATAAATTCTACGCAACTTGCAATTAATTTCACCAAATCATCATAATCTTCTGCTGATAAAAGCCTATTTAATGTTTCAAAATCAGGATATTTCATTATAAGACCAATTTCATCTGTTAGTTCTATTTTATTTGAATATCCTTCTTGTTCTGTGTTGACTCTAACTTGGTCTAAGTCAAGCAAAAAAGGTAATTGACAATCCCCTGGCCCGTTTTCCTTTTCTGAACAATTTTCTTTTTTATAATTCAAATTAATAATATTTCCAACAGATTTTGATCTGAGTTGAATGAATAGATATTCTATATCAAATGTAGATAATTTTTCTACATCAATATCATTTAATACGCAATTTCTTATTATTTGTTTAACTGCATCAATTTTTTCTTCTACTGTCTCTCCTTCTTGAGCCATCAAAAGAATTTTCTCTTCTTTGACCAGAAATGGCCTATATCTTATTTTTTTATTTGTCGATGGCAACTTCAATTCATAAGTTGGTGTATCAATTTTTGGTAACATAATTTCCTCACAAAATTAATTATTAAAATGGTATTCTAAAAGATGAACGTAAATTTGAAATTCTATTATTTATTTGGTTTTGTGTAGCTTGAAATCTCTGACTTACTTGGGACTGTAAGTTGGTAACTTGTCCTTGAATATTGTTACCTACAGTATTACGAAATTCTCCGACATAATCTCTCCCGGCCCTTTCAGCCAATTGGTCGAGTGTCGCAAATGGTAGTGAGCTCACTGGAGAATTTGCTGGGTATCCAGATGAAAATTGCCCCGTTTCTGTTGTTCTATTCTCCAAAACCGTTTCTGAACTATATTTTAGATATGACATGGTAATTTGGCATTGTGCAACATCATCATTTCCATATGCAAATGAAACCTCTCCTATTGATAATGGAAATGCGTCTTGAAACTCATGCACACTCATAAGAACATCTTTTTCATTGAAAACTAGCAATCTAAGTTTTCCATTATATTCTGTTGAATATCTTATTTTATGGTCTTGATAATCGATAACATAATGCATCCAGTTTTCAAACCATTCTCTCTCTTTTAGTCCTTCGCTCAAATAAATACTAAAAGTCAATTGGTCATATGTGGTGGAATATGGTGCTTGTCTTACAGGCCCATATACTTTTGTCTCTGTTGTTGCTAATGATTTTTGCGGAAGAGTTATGGATGGAACTCTAAATCTCAGATCTTGAGATCCCATTTCTCTAATGTTATTTACTGCAATAGGAGGATGAACAAACAATTCATATCTATTTGCTTTTGTAAATCCAAGTTTTCCTACATTACTTATGAATTCAGATATTGAGGCCATTTATCTTCCTATCTTGCCTTAGCAGAATCTGACCAAACTTTTGATGCAGCTGCTTTTTTAAATTTTTGTACTGGTAAAAACAGAGCAATGTCCCATTCATTTGCGTCTATTTTTACAAAGTTACCTTTTACATGTGTATATAGATATTTCTTCACACACGGTTTTATCATGTTATATTTAGACAAACCTTTTAGGACATTATAAGAAATTGCCAATTTTGTTTTGGCATCATAATTCTTTCCTTGAACTGTTCTGGTTAAAGCATCCATGATTACAATTCTGTTTCTTGGAGAAACATAATGAAGATTGATTCCCACAAATCCGCCAGGAATTTTATCTATCATGAATATGAGAGGAAATTCGTCATAGTAAGGTAATTTTTTTGCATATTTTGGGTCATAGTAATAGCAATACATTGAACCAATCTGTGGTCCGCTGACTTTTCTGTCAGATGCATTTGCTAGTGTGTTTCTACTAATCCTAGTTTCTCTAACCTTTTTTCGAAACCATTCTCTTGCTTTGTTTGTATTTGGTGTAATACCCTGAGCGGCAAGTCTATTTAATAGTGGTGCAAAATTTGCCATGTTATCTTCCTAACTGATCTTCTGTCATAATTTTAAATTCCCAACTTCTGTCTTTACAGAATTCTTCTGCGGCTTTCCATTTTGCTTCATTTACAGACCAAGTTTTCATTTCGCTCAAATATCTAGGTGTAATTTTTTGTCTTTTTCTGGGTGCCTTGGTTTCTTTTTTGGGTTTTACTTCTACTATAATTGTTTTTGGCTTTCCTTCTCTATTCACCTTAACTAGAAAGTCAGGATAATATCTATGTACTTTTTTATCTAAAGGAGATAAATAAGGAATAACTAGTTCTTCACTAGACCAAATTAAAACATCAGGATTTTCATCACAATACTTCATGAATCGTCTTTCCCACATAGAACGATACACAATATTTTTTACATTCCCAACGTATTTTTGTGGGTTATTTGGGTTGTATTTTCCTTTATATGTAAATCTTCTCATTTAGATGAAAAAAACCTTTATAAATATATTTAACTATTTAGGAGAAAAATAGATGTATCAAGAAGCAGGAAGAACAAACGCTTATGATATTGGCCTGTATAGTCAATTTGAAGGATCATATCCAATAGACGGACCTAATGCTATTGAAAATGATTATATTCTTTTTACTGGATATGAAGGAAAAGTTCCTGGCTATACAAAAATAAAAAGTCGAGGTGCTGCTTCTGCCAGGGCAACTGGAACTGTGAAACTTTATATTCCAGAAAATGTTAAAAATTCTACAAAATCAAATTATGAAGGAACAAACGGCGGAACTCTCTTATCGGCCGGTGTAAACGCTGGTGGAAATGTTGATGACCCTGCTTCTCTCAGTGGGGTTACGAAGTATTTGAAACAATTAGGCATTGATGCCATCACCGCGGTCGGTAATGCTGCCATTGGCGACAACGCAGCTGTAACTTCTCAGGCAGTAGGAGTTTCTGGTGCAGCAGCAAATAGACATGTTCTTTTTCAGGGTGTAGATTATAGACAATTTACATATCAATATAACATGATGCCAAAAACAGCAGGCGAATCTCAACAACTAACAAATATAATTAAATATTTTAGAGCACAAATGTCACCCGAATTGACGGCGGGCGGAAACTTTTTTACTCCACCAAACTTTTTTGGAATTAAATATTATATTGATGGAAGAGAATCTTCGCATTTAAATAAAATCAAACCCTGCGTATTAACTGACTGCGAAGTTGAATATGGTGGAAATGGTTCGTTTGGAATGTTTAGAGAAACTGGAGCTCCAGCGGTTGTTAACTTAACTCTTACTTTCCAAGAAGTTCAACTTATAACAAAATCAGACGTACAGGTGGGTTTCTAAAATGTTTAAAAATATTCAAAATATAGTATATGATATGAACCTTGATGGTAGGGTTCGCCCAGTAAAGAATATTTTTAAATATTCTTACATAATTCAATCATATGTAAATAATCCATTGTCAACTTTTGACTATACTGTTTCTGACAGCGATTCAGCAGAATTGATTGCAGCTCGTTATTATGGAGATCCAGAATTATCTTGGATAATATTACTTCTAAATGATATTAAAGATATTTACAGCGAATGGCCAAAATCAGAATATTCTTTGATGAATTATTTAAAGAGAAATTATAATCCCGAAAGATTATCATATTTTGACCTAAAAAGAGTAAAGGCGCTGACAAAGAAAAATAATATTCCTGATCCAAAAGACGGCGATGTAATATATTTGGAAGATTTGGATCAGACTCATAAGTTTGATGGCCCAAGTCAAAATTGGAATTTTATTTCTAATGGAAAACCACAATCAAGAATTTACAATAAAGAATATTTTATAACTTTAAACCAATATGATACTCCACAGTCATTTGTAGTTTCTTCAAAAACCTCAAAAATACCTGTCACAAATATGACTCTTAGAATTTATAGAGGTTCTACTGTAAATATAAACTTTACAGGACAAGATGTTTCTAGATTATACATTACTAGAGATGATGGTGGTAGTTTCACTTCTGAGAATTATTTTAGAGAATATAGAGAAGGGATTGAAAATAATAGATTGTCAAATGGATTATTGACATTTAATGTTCCTATGGATGCGCCTAATAGATTATATTATCAATCTTCTAAGTATAGAGATGTGAGAGGTTCTATTGATATTTTAAATAGGGAAGATGAGTATTATGTTGAACATTCTGATAAAAATTCCTTACAGCAAAGAAGCGGCAATAGAGTAGGACAACTTGCTAGAGTTGGAAGTGATTTTTATATTTGGAACGGAAATATTAAAACTATAAACAATTTTATTAGTACTTGGGAAAAATTGACAACTGATAGTAAAGTTCTTCATTTAGACATTGCAAAAAAAATTCCTAAACATTATATACACACAGAATATGACCATATTATTTCTTCCGAAACATATACACATTTATCCGATCAAGAAAAAAAATTATATAAAAAATATTCATCATATGAATATGAATTTGATCTAAATGAAAATAATAGAATAATAAAAATTATGAGAAGAGAAGTTCTTTCAGAATTTTTGAAAGAATGGGAAAGGATTTCTAAGTAATGTCTGATTTTGCAAAGTTAGGTGATTATCAAATAAATGATTTGACAATAACATCACACAATGGATTTCAAAGAAGTCTAATACCAATGGCAATGTCTATTCAAGTTTTTGAAGATATATTCTCTCCAAACATGACATGTAGAATTAGTATTAGTGATGATGGTGGAATGTTAAATTATTTGCCGATTATTGGACAGGAAAAGGTATCTTTTTCTTTTGTGACTATGGGTGGTACAACATCTATTAATATGAATATGATTGTTCATAAAATATCTGGCCTCACTGCCGATGGATTGTCTCAGTTATATAATTTAGAACTAGTTACCGAAGATATGATAAAAAATTTCGAAATGAGAATATCAGAAAGATTTGAGGGTAGTGTTACAGAAATAGCACAACAAGTCTTTAGTAAAATGGGAACAACAAAACAGTTGGAAGTTGAGCCCAGCGATGATAGATATGATGCAGAAACTGGAATCGTAATTCCAAATATGACTCCGATAAAGGCTTTAGATTTTTTAAGTGGAAAGGCATTTTCTGATACTTATAAAAGTTCTTCTTATACATTTTTTGAAAATTCTAAAGGATATCATTTAAAACCTATTGAAGCTTTGGCACAAGGAGCCTCAAAAAATAAATTTTATCTTGGAGATTTGAAAAATGTTGATGGGCCAGGAGGACAGAATTCGGAAAACAAGAAAGTAATTGATTATTCTTTTGATTCTAATTTTTCTGTTATCGATAACATAATGAGAGGAATGTATGTCGGAAATTTAATTACCGTTGACCTTCTTACAAGAAATTTCAAAACTTTAGAACATTCATATTGGGATAATTATATGGATTATCAATATATGAATGATGGCCCTATACATGATGTTAGCGGAACAGGTGTTCAATATAATCCAAGCACATTATATATTGCTCCCGAAACAGAACTAGAAACTGGAAAGCCTTTGCAGAATCAAGAAAAGATATTTCTTCAAAGAAAGTTTCACAGACAATTGATGCAGAACATAAAATGCACAATAAGTGTATATGGAGATAGTGATTTGACAGTTGGGGATTGTATTGATTTGAATGTTCCATTATTTAGTTCGACAGACCCAGATGAAATAGATAAATATTACAGTGGTAAATATTTAATCATGGCAATTCGGCACAGATTGCAATTTGGTAGATATATTACAGATATAGAAGTTGTTAAAGATTCTTTCAACGATTCGTTGCCATCTCCAATACCAATTCCAGTAGAAAATCGAGGAAACGCCAGATGATGAATTTTATGGGTAGAGAAGGTATGGTCTGGTGGCAGGGTATCATCGAAGATATCAAAGACCCTGAGGCTTTAGGTAGAGTTCGAGTCCGTATTATCGGATACCATACCGAAGATAGACAACAATTACCTACAGATGCGTTACCTTGGGCATCTCCAATTATGCCAATTACCTCTGCTGCGATAGCCGGTATAGGACAATCTCCTACTGGTGCATTGCCTGGCGCATGGGTTATGGGTTTCTTTAGAGATGGTGAGGCAGCTCAAGATCCTATTATATTTGGAACAGTTTATGGGCGTCCAAACGATACATCACAGACAACAGAAGATGGTTCATATCCATCTTCAGATGAGAGGGTGCCTGGCGCGTCCACAAACAACGAGACAGATGTTAACAGACTTGCAAGGGGAACTGGCGTCAGTGAAGAATCTGGTGGCTCTGGTGATGCTAATGGTGTCAGTGATGGTGCTGCAAATACTGGAGATCAAACTGCACATGGAAAAGTGGATCAAGACGGAACGCCATCAGATTCTGAAAACAAAAAAAGACTTTCAAAGATTACTACTAAAAATGGAAAATCAACATATGTAGCTACAATATTTGCAGAAAATTTTCAAAATTTTATCAATGAACTAGAAAAAACACCAGCACCAAATCATCCAAATGGATATACGATTTATAGTATAGGTGGGTATAATCATAGAAAATCCGCAGCGGGAAGTGGTGCATGGAGTTATCATGCGTCTGGTGCATCTATCGATATCAATCCTAGAGAAAATCCATATAGTTCGCAATTTATAACTGATATGCCATCAAACACTTCAGCTATTGCAGCAAAATATGGATTGGGTTGGGGCGGTGATTGGACAAGCAAAAAAGATACAATGCATTTTAGTATGGCTTCGGCAGAGCGCGGTTCTGTAAAATTAAAAAGAAATGGTGTTGTCCCAGATCCAAACACTGGTAGTCAAGAAGGTAGTCCAAGTTCTTCAGGTTCGTCCAGTGTTTATGGTAAAGGGAGTCCATTCCTTGGCGAAGGAAACACAAGGTATACTGCTCCGCAAAATCAACCGAAAATACAGACACAAGCACGTCCGGCCGTGAACGCGCAAGATTGGCAGTCTGGAAAAACTTATCAGGTTGGAGATGTTGTAAAAAGTCCAGTTCTTTCAAAGGGGCAAAATTCCACAGGAGGCCCGCCACATACAATGAAAAGCGGAATTATCTCTTCTGCTTCAGCATTGGGAATTTCTGCCGTTGATTTGGCTACAGTAATATCATACGAAACTGCTGGAACATTCAATCCAAGAAAACCTGGCCCTACAACCAAATGGGGTCAACACAAAGGGTTAATTCAATTTGGAGAACCTCAGGCTACACAGTATGGAGTAGACTTTACTACAGAACAATCTGCAATAGATACTCAATTAGGATCAAATGGCGCAGTAGTGAAATATCTACGAGATGCTGGTGTGAAGCCAGGAATGGGACGATTGGAAGTTTATTCTGCAATCAATGCCGGTGGAATTGGAGAGAAATACTATGGAAGAAGCGATAGTTCTTCTGGTGGAGCTGCTGGTACAGTCAGAGATAAAGTAAACAACCAAATGGCCGGACATGAAGTCAAAGCAAATAGACTCCTGCAAGGTACTGACGAGGCCAAATTTGTTGAACAAACTGTATTTATCGCAAGGAAGGCTGGTATTTCTGGAAGTGATGGTGGGCCTAGAAAATCTAATCTAACTGATGGTGATGTTCTTTGGGAAGTTGCAAATAACGAAATTCAACAACAATCTGTGAGTGAACAATTTGCAGAAGCCGAAGCAGCAGCTGCAACAACCTCAGATGGATATACCACAAACAATAAAGGAATTTCCAATACTCCTGCTGAAAACAAACCAGCGGCTGTACAACAAAAAGAAAATAGTATTGATGAAACGGATTTGTTTAAAGAACCAGATAATCCTTATGCAGCAGAATATCCATACAATAAAGTTTTGTTTACTGAGTCGGGACATATTCAAGAATTTGACGATACGCCTGGTGCAGAAAGAATACATACTATGCACAAGTCAGGAACATTTCAAGAGATACATCCAGACGGCACGACAGTAACAAAGGTTGTGAAGGATAATTATCAGATTGTCTTTGGAGAAAATAACATATATGTGAAAGGGAATCTGAACATAGTCGTAGATAAAGATGTAAATATAAAAGTGAGTGGCGCTGTTGATGCCCAGATTGGTAAAACTCTGAATTCGCAGAGTGGTGGAAATACAACAATCAAAGCACCAAGAATAGATCTAAACCCATAGGAAACTAAAATGGCAACACTTCAGACGAATAAAGATTTTGATTTGAAATTCACCAGAATGCCTAGTGGTGATGTGAAAATTAAAACAGATAAACCACAACTAAATCAATTTCCGGCAATAGAACAGAGTTTAATTAATATTTTGTTAACAAATAAAGGAGAAAAACCTTTTAATCCGGCTTTCGGTGGTGATTTATATGCAAGTTTGTTTGAACTCATTCCAGATATTGAGTTTTTATCTATTCCAGGCCAGATAAATATAAAAGAAAATATAAAATTAGTTCTAGAAGAATATGAACCAAGAATCAATGTAATGGAAGTTAATTTTGTTGGAGATGGAGAAAATAGATATGGCAAAGGTTCAGTTCATAAATCTACTGATAATAATCAGATCAACATTGAAATTAAATATATTGTTCCACCAGCAACACAAATGTATGAATATACACTACAAGTAAAAAGAGTAAGATAAATGGCCAAGAACATTAACATATCCGAATTAGATTTCAATTCAATTAAACAATCTATCAAGGCATATATGCAGTCAGACGAGACTTTCAAAGATTATAATTTTGAAGGATCTGCCCTTAATACTCTTACTGATATATTAGGATACAATACATATTATAATTCATTTTATTTGAATATGATGGCAAATGAAATGTTTCTTGAGACTGCAAGGTTGAGAGATAATGTTGTTTCTAAGGCGAAATTGCTGGGTTATACACCGACATCAAACAAATCTTCTGAAGCAACTATTGTTGCTACATTCGTGATAGAAAATTCTGTGAGCGATAGATTAAATTCAAAATATACAAATATTAAAATTGATAGAAATTTTGTTTTCAAATTGAATGCAGATGGCGCAGAGTATAGATTTGTCCCTAAAATTAATAGAGTTGTAAATCGTTCTCAAAATCCTATAGATATGGGTAACGGAAAATATCGCCACATATATGAAATATTTGATTTGGAATTGATTCAAGGAAACGAAGTTCAAGAAATGTATACAGTAGATACTTCTGATCCAAATCAGAAATTTTATATTTCAAATCAAAATGTAGACATATCCTCTCTTAAAGTTTATGTAAAAGAAAATCAATTTAGCGATACAATTGAAGAATATAGCATCAATACAGATACAATGTCGTTAACAGATATTTCTACAAGATATTTTTTACAAGAATCTACTGATGGAAAATATGAAATATTATTTGGAGATGGTGTTCTAGGAAAAGAATTAGTGTCTGGTAATGTGATAACTATAAAATATATTACTACTGCTGGTGCAGCAGCAAATGGTTTTGGTGGAAAAATGACTTTGTTGGGTAAAAGTATTCCAGACGGAATCAAACCAGCATCATCTACTTTGGTTCCAAACAACCTTGAAATTGTCGGAAGAACTTACAATGGCGCAGATAAAGAAAGCATAGAATCTATCAAGTTTTATGCTCCAAGAACTTTTGAAGGACAAAATAGGGCAGTAACTGCTAGAGATTATATGACAATTGTTCCAAAAATATATCCACAGACTGCATCAATGAATATTTGGGGAGGAGAAGATAATAACCCACCCCAATACGGTAGGGTTTTTATTTCAATTAAACCTAATACTGGATTATATCTTTCACAACTTGAAAAACAATCGCTTCAAAATAATTTGATAAAGAATTATTCAGTATTGGGGCTGACTCCTGTCATTGAAGATCCAGATTTTATTAAACTAAAATTAAACATTCAAGTTAAATATGATAATGAAGCAACACTTTTAGATGAAGCAGATTTACTAGGCGCAGTAAAAAATTCTATTGTAGATTTTAATGAAAAGTTTTTAAATGATTTCAATAGTTATTTTAGATATTCTCAATTTTTGGCTAAAATTGACCAAACAGATGAGTCCATCACAAACAACTTGACTACCATGATTTTAATTAATGAACAAATAGCAACACTCAATACTGCTTCTGCATATAACTTTAACTTCAGTAATGCAGTTTCTCCAAACTCAATTTATTCTAATGCTGTTTATGTGTCTGGTGGAGATGTTCCATATTATATTGATGATAATGGACTTGGTTCTATTAGAATGTATTATATCAATAATTTTAATACAAGAGTATATAATACTCTTCCAATCGGAACTATAAATTACACTACAGGAACGATCAATATTCCAGATTTAAATATATCTGGAGTTTTAGGTGGAGATGTGTTTGGGGTTGCATGTACTCCAGCATCAAATGATATCTTTCCCGTAAGAAATCAAATTATATTTATTGATATGGAAGAACTGGATGTAACTATGTTGCCAGACACAGACGAATTCAACGAGAACTATGATATTTCAACTCAGAGAGTTGTTGTAAGTAGAAATGTTTCTACAACATATAACACAGGAAATTCATCTATTTCATCATCTGGAGCAAATTCTTCAATAACGAGAGTTTATAGTGACAGCGGGCAAACAAGTTCTGGTTCGTCTGGAACCAATACTGGTACTGGTAGTGGATACTAAGAATGTCAAGCAACATCAAAGATATATCAAATTATATAAGACAACAACTTCCTTACTATATTTCTTCTGATGAAGATTATGGTAAGTTTGTAAGATTTCTAGAATTATATTATGAGTGGTTATCTCAACCATCAAATGTATCTGATGTAACAGGAAAAATTATTGATTATACCGATTTAGACCAAACTCTTGACCTTTTTGTTTCTATGTTCAAAAGCGAACTGGCTGATAGTTTTCCAAACATTACCAGAATAAAAGGTATTGAGTTTTCAAATGAAAATACAGAAAATAATACACAATCTGCAACTATTACAACTTCAGATCAAAATTTCTTTGCAGATGGGTCGAATCATACTTTTAAATTAAATTATTTCAATCCTCTTTATTATCTTGGAAACCCAGATGATAATAGTAAAGTTGTAGAGATTAAGGTTTTCACAAATTTAGCAGGATCGGCGAGAGGGACAGATAGTTCTTTGGATGGGGTTCTTGATTTCTTAACATCTCCTGATGTCGATCCAAATGGTTCTGCTGGTTCATATAATTTACTCGTAGAAAATACTGATTATGTTTTGATTGACAATACAATTAAATTTATTGATATTAATGGTGACCCTGAAGCTCCAACCAATAATGATTTAATTAAAGTTAGATTTTATATTGAGTCTATATTACAGACAACAGGAACTGCTGATAGTGAAGATGATGTTAAGAAAATTGTCTCTGATGCATCTATCAAAAAAACTAGTTACACAAATCAAAAAAACTTTTTGAAATTTATGAAAGATTTCTATCAATCAAAAGGAACAGAACCATCATATAAATTTTTGTTTCGTTCTATTTTCAATGAAGATATAGATATCTATTATCCAAAAAATAATTTATTCAAGCTGAGCAACAATGTTTGGGACAGCACTAGAAGTTTAAGAGCAATTCCATATTCTCCTTCAAAGGTTACTGATCCTAAAGTAGAAACTCCATATAGAATAAAAGGTAAAACATCTAATGCAACCGCTACAGTAGAATATTATAATGATGTTACTATTGGTTCATATTCGGTTAGAGAATATTTTATAACAAATATCTCTGGTGATTTTACAAATAAAGAAAAAATTGAAATTCTTCAAACAAATAACACAACATATGAAGAGGAATTATATGTATGTGTGGTTGGATTTGATATTATTGAGCCCGGCCAAAACTATCCAAGAAATAGACCTCTCACAAGTTATGTTTCTGATGCTGGTTCTGGGACTGGATTTTCTGCAATGATTCAACACACAACGATGGGTTCTCTTGATGAAATTGAAATCATTGGATCTGGTTCTAACTATATTACTGGCGAACAAATAGATTTTGCAGAAACTGGTTCGTTAGGATCTGGTGCTCTTGGTGAAGTGAGCGAAATTGACTCAGTTACTACAGACTATGAGGTTGTTTTCAATCAAAATCCAGAGTCTTTAGAATATCCTGTTCTGTCATTTGATATTTCTCTTTCTGGTGATATATATCCTTCAAATTCCACAAATACAATAGTTTCAATTGAAAATATTGATTCTAAAACAAACGATGTTTTAATTTTATATGATTATGAAAATTTAATTCGTGATAGAAGAGTATATCAAAATGGAATGTCATTTCATGGGTTTTTGTTGGATAAAAAGTCAAATACAATTGCATATAGACACAAAGCATCTCTAATGCCTGTGGAAAATCCACTCGATACTGTAGTAAATACAAATTTTGGAGAAGTTACTGATACTAGAATTAGACAAGATTTGGATATTAGAGTCGATTCTGTAGATGCAAATGGTGGTATTACTTCAGCATCTGTTATTACTCCTGCGGCTAATCCAACTTCGATTTTTCCTAATATAATTCAATTAACTAACCAAACAGCAGTCTTAAACAATGGCCTTGGATTTGGAGCCAGTTTTGATGTTGTTGTTGAGAATAATACTATTACTAGTCTCACTTTAAATGCCGATGATAATTCTCAATTATATTCAATTAATGATATTGTAAAAATTGATGGTTCTACTTTTAGACCAGATGGCGAGAGCATTAATGATGATGTATTCATTAAGATCACAGCTGTTGCGGGTGGAGTTGTTGTGACTGATATTGAAAGCGATGCATATACAACAACTAGTGTAAACGGTACTGGCGCAGTTTGGGATATTGATACTACACAAGCAACATATCCAAAACTAATATCAGTTTTATTGAGTGATGCAGATTCTAATGGAAATCCATCTCCTACTAGTGGATATGAAGTGGGAGATTCATTTACGATACCTGGCTCAGTTATCAACGGCACTGATGGTGAACACGATCTGACGATTGAAGTTACTGAAGTGGATAATAATGGAAGAATTCACAGTTTCCAAACGCTAGGTCGTCCACAGGGCGGACAGATATCATCATTTACACAAGAAAATTTTCCAACACTACCAGATGCAAAACATGAATTCTATAATCCAACATTTGTTGCAAACAATCCAAACGGCGGGCCCGTTGGTGTTGGATTAAAATTTTCTGTGAATGTAGATGGAAGTTCATATTCTGTTATAAATCCTTTTGGTGTGTCTCGTGGCTCAGGATATGAGGTGGGAACTACTCTTACTATCAATGGTGAATTATTGGGAGGAACTACTGGTGTAAATGACCTTGTAATTCGAATTGATGATGTAGTGGACAATATTAGAGATGGAGAGTTTATTTCTGGACAAGTAAAAGAGTTGTCTGTTGTTAGTGGAACAGCTGTAAATAAAACAACATATAGAAATGTAAGTGTACAAAATGGAAAAGGAAGGGGTGCTAGATTTGATGTTGCTGTTAATTCTGGAACCTATTCTATTACAATTCCAGCGGGAAAAGAGGGAACTGGATATTCTATAGACCAAACTCTTACTATTCCTGGCCAAGTTCTTGGTGCCCAATGGATTAAAGATGGATTTGTGGCTGGTTTGGATCAAGTTGGAGAGTATGCTCTTCACACAGATTTTGGATATGCCAGAACAGATGATGTCGATGAAATTCTATCAAATAGCTTAACAAATAATGAATTGACTTTAGATTTTTGGTATTTTAGAAAATCAACATCCATAACTGATTTAAATTCTCCTGGCTCATCAATATTTTCTTTCAATGTTGAAGATGGTGGAGATCAAAAAACAATTCTTTGGCAAAAAACAGACGGAACACTTTTATTAGAAGATAGTCTTGGAAATCAATTAACAACTGCACAATTAGAATTTGGAAAATGGCATCATATCGCTGTTTATTTTAGCGACAATGCAACTACAATATATGTTGATGGAAAAAAAGAAGATACTATTGCGTCCACAAACATGCTTGAATATACTACAGGTACTAATTTTTATGTCGGCGCTAGACAAGACGCTGGACCAGACTATGTAATACTTGATTATACTTTAGGTTTCTTTGGTAGTATGAGATTTACCAAAGGACAGAGATATGAGGAACAACCAATTAATGGGGATGGTAATATTTTAGTTGAAGATTTGGGAACAGAAAACGCATTATCTGGAAATGGACTAAATCCAATATATGTAAATCCAGTTCCAAGTTATAGAAATATTAGAAATTCAGTAAAATTGACAAACTCCTTTGTTGCAACAGAAGGACAAACTGTATATGCATTAGATTATGACTCAACACAACAGATTGTAATTACTATCAATGATTCTCCAACAACCGCATTTTCTGCGACAGATGGATATGAAATTACTTTTGATAGTGGTTTGACTGCTGGTGATGTTGTAGTTATTTCTTCATATTCTGTTATAAATGATGATCTTGAATATATCATTTACGATTCAAATAATGCAGTTGCTGCGAATACGATCCTTTTAAGAAGAATGGATTCTGATGGAATCTATTCGTCATATCAACTTCCAGATGGACATTCATTGAGAGTAAAATATTCTGCGCGGCCACCGGCGGGAGTAAGCAAAACAAGACTTATTACTGGTGGTAGTAATTATATTCGTTATTTGTATGGTTATGTAAAAGACAAAACTATGGATTATAATTCAATTGGTGATGGCGCATTTTTCTTAGGCAAAGGAAAAACTGTTGGCGGGATTAGTAAAATCAATATTTATGAAAGCAATATTCAAGATCAGTATGATGGGTTTGGAGTTGGTTACGATACACCACCGACTCTAGACCTATCTCAACTTGGAGATGGTACTGCACAAGTAAATGTTTTGACAGGGCCGGTTTGTGTTAGAGAAGGACAATATATTAATGATGAAGGTTTCTTATCGGCAGATAATAGAATAACTGACAGTTATTTGTGGCAAGATTATTCATATGTTATCAAAGTTGGTAGATATATTGATGAGTGGAGAAAAATCGTTAAGAAAGTAGTTCATCCGGCCGGACTAATGATGTTTGGTGAATACTCAATTACTACCACGGCGGAATTGAGAAAGACTGCAAATGCAGCATGGAGTCAATTGATATATGAGATTATCAAAAATATCAACTTAAAAGTCAGAAATATGGATGGTTTGGGAAGATGGACATATGGATCTTCATTTCCAATGAACACCAATGACTTAAATTCTTATGGGTATAAAATTGTCTATGATAATAGACAACCAACAATAAACAGCACGATTGATGGATTGTATCAGGGCGTGGGTACTGGAGAGGTATCTGATGATACAATTGGAGCAGCCACAGTTGACACGGGTTCTGGTAGATATGCACTTTTAGATGAAAATCAAGATGATGCATACCAATGGAATGTTGTAAAATATATTGCATTGAACTACAAAGATGCGTTTGGAAAAGATTATGAAAATTATTACGAATCAGAACTTATTGGAAATACAGTAACTGTATATGATTTGTCTGATACTGAAATTACAAATGATGAATACATAAACACACGTCCTTGGGCGAAATATCAAATCACTTCAATTGAATTTGATGATGATGCTGAAGATAGAATAGTCACATTTACTGTGAAATATTTGAAACATTATAAAAATATTCCAACACTTTCCCCAGAAAACAAAGTAGAATTCAGATGGGATAATATCTTTAGAGGAAATGTGGACAGAATGAACAACTATTGGGTCGGTTCTACTCTAGATGGTGCCAATCCAAGAGATGAAAAAATGATCATAAATATTTCTGGAAGATATAATAATAACAAAGAAGGAGATGTGCCTACTTTACATACAACCTATCGTTCTCTAGAAAGATTTAAATTCTACTTTACAGCATATTATCCTTGGCAAAATCTAGCAGCACTGTTGTTTAGTCCACAGAGAGAAATGGAAGCTTCCCCATACTGGAATAGAAGAAAATTAATTCAAGGCAATCAACTCACTCATGTTCCAAGACGGCCTACAGAATTTAATATGTGGTATTTCTTGCCAGTTGAGGTTGCTGGAGATTATGATTGGATTGCAAATACGGATGGAACTGACCATCAATGGACTAATACTAGAATTTCTGAAATTACAGAAAAATCGGATAGAAAATATAGAGCAGTTCTAGATTCACATTTAGATTTGAATCCTGTATATTTGGTAATGAGTGAAGAAAATCCTAATTCTAGTACTAGAAAAAGAATGGGCCCTACTAATTTATCAGTAGAAAGAGCTAAATTCAATGAAAAAACTCAGATGATAGATTATAATGTAGACAGAATTGATTATAACGAAAATGAGTTGTATATGAACACATTTGGAAAATATATCGTTCCCGGCGGGTTACATAATAAAACTAATTTTGCTTCTGAATCGAGCATAATAAAATTCCGTTCAGAACCAACCACATTGGAAGAATTGAATAATATGATAAGTTCAACTATGATTGACTAAAAAAGATTATAAATAGTAAAAACTTACAAAGACTTAAAAGGTAAAAAAATGGCAGCAATTATCACAAACAAATTGAGGATTTTCAACGCACAAGAATTCCTACAATCAATAAACCGTTCTTCTCCTGTCTGGACAACTAATAGAGCATATTCTGCTGGGGATTCTGTAGTAAATAACAGAAACCTTTTCATTGCAGTCTCTAATGGAACTTCTGCAGCAACAGGAACAGGGCCTACGCCATCTTCTCTTACAGATGGTACTGTAACATGGGTACATCAAGGTCTTGCAGTATATAACAATCTGTATATGTCAGTTGCAAGACACACTCCTTGGGTGAATGATGCAAATCCTCCAACTCCACAAGATTCTATTGGATATGGTTATTCAGTAAATGCAGATGCGATTGCAATGAAAAAGATCAATTATGCTGATATGACTCTCGCTATTCCAAGAATTAATTGGACTTCTGGAAGAGTTTATACAATGTTTGAACACGATTCCCCAGAAGAAATCATTCCAAACAATTATGTAATTACTGATTCTGGAAATCAATACAATGTCTACAAATGTATTAGTAACCAAAGATATATTGACGATTCAGTTGGTGTTCAAGCTGTCGCATCTACTGTCAAACCTACTTCTACTTCTACTACTTCATTTGAGACAACTTCAGACGGATATGTGTGGAAGTATATGTATTCTATTGAACTTTCAAAGGCCTTAAAGTTTTTGACTAAAGACTATATTCCAGTCGATTCTGTTTTATATGAACCCGTTGATACTACTAGTGCAGAGTATGTACAGTGGCAAATTCAACAAAATGCGGCATCAGTTGATGGAGAAATTGAATTTATTAAAATTGAACCAAACGAACCAGGCGGCGCTGTCTCTGGTGGTGCTGGTTATCATCCAAATATTAATAAAACTGGTGTAACTTTAAGTGGAAATACTCTAAGTATTACAAATTTACCAAACAATTCTCTTGATTATACAGGATATTTTGTAGTTGATTTAGGTAATAACGAACAGTTTGAAATCACAGAATGGAATGTAACTGGAACAACTGCTAATGTTACGGTCAATGGAACATTTACTGGTGGTGCAGACAGAAATATTATTGTTGCCCCAGGCGTATCTATTGCTGGTAATGGTTCTGGTTTCTCTGCATATGGTCTTGTAACTATTGACAAAATTTCAGAAATGAGAATTACCGCTCAAGGTGCAAATTGGAGCGCAGTTGATAGTGCAACTATTGATACTGTAAATGTTCCAGCATTTGGCGGTGATGGAAATCCAAATGTAAATGCGTGTAAAATCAAACCTATTATTTCTCCAGATTTTGGTCATGGTTATAATGCCATTGAAGAGCTTGCTGGATATTATGTCATGATTTCAATGAGATTAGAATATGATGAACAATCCACAAGAAATAACAGTTTGGGTAATAGTGAAACCAAAGTAATGTTCCCTGTTTCTGGAGATGAAGCACAATTCAGACAAATTGCTGTTGTTGCAGACCCACTAGAAGCAACCACAGACAATCCACCAGCTACGGAAGAATCTTATAGGGGCCCACAACACCCAGATTTTGGTACAGCAGACGAAGAACCTTTTGACATATTGACAGGTTCTGGTAAAGTACTTTATACAGAAAACAGACAGCCGGTTGCCAGAGCAATCGACCAAATTGAAGATATTAAAATAGTATTCGAATTCTAATTAATTTGAGAGAAGAAAAACATGGCCTTAAATCTTAATGTAGCTCCTTATTTTGATGATTATGATGTAAATAAGGGGTACTTAAAAATACTCTTCAAACCTGGCAATTCTGTTCAAGCCAGAGAAATGACGCAACTTCAGACAATACTGCAAAATCAAATTGCCAATCTATCTGATCATTTCTTTAAAGAAGGTTCTTTGGTAATTCCTGGCCAAGCAGCTCTTGATTTGAAAGCAAATTATGTAAAAGTAGAACTTGGTGGAACTCTCTCTACTGCAAATGGATTTGTAGGAAAAATTGTTCAGGGTAAAAGCACAGGAATTAGGGCATTAGTTGTAAATTATGCAGATGCTGTTGATTTAAATAATGATGATGTTATCGATGGTTCTAATGATGAGTTAACTACCCTATATGTTAAATATTTAGATAGCACAACTTCAGGAAACACAACATTCTCTGATGGCACAACAGTAAATATTTTAGAAAATGGAACAGCAAATTTTACAATAAATGGCCAAACTGTATCTTTAGCAGAAGGACAAACTTCCACCTTTGTGGAAGGAGAAGAACTTGTTACAACAACCGACGATGGTGTAAACTTAACTTGTACCGTTCAAAATAATTCTCAAGTTTTAAATCCTATTGGAATTGGTTCTCTCGCATTTATCGAAGAGGGAGTTTACTATATTGGTGGTAAATTAGTAAGAGTCGCATCACAAAGTATTATTCTAGACAAATATAATAACAAACCATCATATAGAATTGGATTGGAAATTTCTGAAAGTATTGTATCTCATAATGACGATACTAGTTTATTGGATAATTCTTTAGGAACTACAAACTTTAATTCTCCTGGCGCCGACAGATATAAAATTCAACTCACTCTTACCAAACGAGATTATGATGTTATTGACACAAATAATTTTGTAGAATTGATAGCAGTTAAAGATGGGTATATTAATAGTTATGTTCAAAATACAGACTATTCTGTTTTAATGAAAACATTAGCAAGAAGAACATATGACGCGGATGGAGATTTTACAATTCGTCCATTCAAATTAGATATCAGAGAATATTATAAAGAAAATAATAATGGTGGTGTGTTTTCAATGTCAGATTTTGAATTTGACACAGAAGTTGCTGCAAGACAGTTTGCATTTGATTGGGGATTTAGTGATGACATTGGATGGGTGATCAACGGCCAAGGTCAGGCGCATACTATTTCTTCTATTGACAGATTAAATTATCCAGAACAAAATTTAGATGAAACTGGTTTAAAATATTATCCGGCAAATAACCATGAAAATCTTATGGTTGCAATTAGAGACAAATTAGCCATTGGGGTAGAATCTGGGAAGGCTTATATTAAAGGATATGAAATTGAACGCAAACCTTCTTCAAGACAAGGAAAATATATTGTATTTGATAAATCTAGAAGCAATTATCAAATAAACAACAAATATATGCCTGTGAATTTAGGAGCATTTGTTTATACCAGCGACTCCAAAGGTTTATTTAAAATAGACGAAGAAGTAAAATTGGTAAATGTTCATATTTCTAACTCAGGCCTTACAAAATTTATAAGTGTAAATGAGAATGTTGATGAATCGGAATCGAACTATTTAACAACTATTACATATGATGAAGATGATACATTTTATCAAGGTGGCGGAACTGCATTAGGAACGAATATATATGGAACTGATGTTATTGCAACTGCAAAAGTAAAGGCAGTTGAATATTTTGCAGATTCATCTTCTGATGCAAAGAAAAATAATTATTTACAATCTAGCTATCGTCCAACAACAGATGTTGAAAAAAGTAAAGAATCTGCAATCTATAAAGTATATTTATATGATATAGAGTATGAAACAAATCCTAGAACATCACAACCCTATAATATGTCTAATGCTCGGTCTATTGTTTCTTCTGCTGAGCAGACTCCAGCGGGAATTGGTACTCCAATTTATGAAAATGGTGCCAATATTCTTACGCAATTGCAGTTGACAGATGTTCAAGGCGGATTCACCTACAAAAGTATGATATATGATAAATTTAATGTGAACTTTAGAGGAATTAACTATTATTACAATTCGATTTATTCAATTATGTTGGTTAAACCTTTAAACTCTGGAAATATTGCCAGTGGGGCCGAGGGTACAGGTGTTTTACCTTCTGCAACTTTTAATATAAATGAAGTTATTCAAGAAGCAATACCATCCACTGATGTTGCAAGTGTTAATGTAAATTCTTGGAATGGGTCTCAAACCGCTGATGTTGGAAATGTTTCTGCAAGAATTTTTAGTAAAGCAGTTCTTCATAATACAAATGGTTCTAGTATTATTCCAATCGGACATGATTGGGTACAAACTGCTAGAAGTATTGACCCTATAAGTGGTATTGCTTCTATTGATACACAATATTCAGTTATAAAAAGATTTGATAATGTAAGCACATCTCCCACGACAGGAAATGTAACACTTACAATAACTGAATCTGATGCTTTTTTTGAAAATATTCCAAGTAAATATTTCATTTTTTCTTCCGCAACAACTACACAAAATAATGGAAACATTGGATTTACTTCTAATTTTTCATTTTCTACGGATTTAAGAACAGTAACATTCAATGTTTCTGGTGATACCATTGCAAATGGTTCTGCCGGGCTTGTTGTATATGCACCAGTTAAGAAAACTTCTGCTAAAGAAAAAACAAAAACACTTGTAAAAAATTATGTTGAATTGCCGCTTACTTTGTTAAATGCTTCTGGAGCAACCATAACTCCAGTAGACTATAACAATAGTCTTAGTTTTGAAGATAATGATTCATCAGGAACATATGGTGTAGATATTTTAAAGACAAATAGCAGTAATGCTACTGGAACTGTAAATCCGACTTTTGCTGTTGGTGCGAATTTAGATATGAGTTTGAGTTTATCAACTTTGCAACTGCAAAAATCAGACATTAGAGAATTGGTAAAACTTTATGATACATGTAATGTTAACAATGTTGCATATAGAGTTGATGTTGTGTCTGATACTAAAAAATATATTCATGAAATGACAGCAGATGATTTTGCTTTTGCAAGGAGTGCATATGAATTTTATGAACAAACAGGACAATCTCCATTCAATGTAAATTTGGACAATAATATTGTTACTAGTTTAGTTGACCTTGCAAATGCATTAACTATTAGTGAAATTGAAAATCCGTTTAAAATTCAGATGGAAACCGCCTGGGCCGCCGGTCAGTTGATCACAAATCCAACTGATGTTCCTGTTAAAATTAATGATATAACAGATAGATATGATTTATTTGACGGCCAAAAACCATCAATTATTCAGTTAGGAGAATTAAATTTAAAATCTGGAAGTTTACCCTGCGGAGGCCGTCCAATTGTTGTGTATAATTACTACAATCACGGCATAGGTGATTATGCGTCCGTAGATTCATATGTAGATGGATATTCGACTATAGGTTATTATCAAAATTCTCGTTTATCAGATGTTATCGATTTCCGTCCAGCAGTTTCGTATCAACAGCTAACAGGATATCCTATAGGAGAGGGAGTTGTTTCTGATTCGACTGACTATCCAATTCATAATACCGCAATTAGTGCTGATATTAGAATATATCTTGCTAGAAAGGATAAACTATATATTGACAAATTAGGAAGAGTGAGAGTTAAATATGGTTCTCCTAGCGAAGACCCTTCAATGCCAGAAGATGCAGCCGATGGCATGGTAATTTACGAAATAAACACCGATCCATATACAATAAGTCCAAAAGCTCTTACTGTTAAAATGAGAGATAATAAAAAATATAGCATGAAAGACATTGGTAAACTAGAAAAAAGAATTGAAAATCTTGAATATTATACATCTCTCAATCTTTTAGAAAAAGACACTATGGATCTCGCAGTGAGAGATGAAAACGGAAATGATCGATTCAAAAATGGATTTATTGTTGATAGATTTGTAGATCATACAGTTGGTGATGTTTTTGATCCAGATTATAAAGTTTCAATTAGTAAATCTGAAGGCGTTTTGCGGCCGTTCTTTACTGAAAAAAATGTTAACATGTCAATTAATGCAGCTGCATCTGATGGATATGCAATAAAAGAACAAAAACTGTATTTGCCATATACAAGCGAATATCTAATCACACAAGAAAAATCTTCAAAAACTGTGAATGTTAATCCTTTTGCTATTTTCACATTTAGAGGAAGTGTTGCTCTATTTCCGTCTACTGATGAATGGAAAGTAACAAATCAGGCTCCAGATATTGTAACTGATAGAAGAGAAGAGTATGAAAATATTTTTGGAGCGCTTCTTCCTGAAGATGGAGTTCTAGGCACAATTTGGAACGAATGGGAACAAAACTGGACAGGAGAGAGTTCAGATTCTACATCCAGCACACGAAGAGTGAATAGAAGTAATGCAACTTCTTCAGTTATTTCTGGTGGAAGAACATCTGGTGGCATTAGAAACGAAACAACTACAATTACGACTACTACACTCACTGGACAACAAACAAGAACTGGTACTACAAATATAGTTCAGTTGCGCGATAATACAGAAACCGTAGGACAAAGAATACTTAGTACTGAAATTATTCCGTTTATGAGAGCAAGAGATGTTTATTTTAGTGCTGATAGATTGAAACCAAATACAAGACTATATCAATATTTTGATGGAGTAGACGTTTCTCAGTATTGTAAATCTTCTACTTTAGTAACAATTAATGACATTCCTTCAGCAACTGCTACATGGAGAAAAACCAACCCAAGTATTGTGAGAGATAATATGGGGTTTGTTTTTATTAGAGGTGGATCTAGTGGAACAAATGCAAGAGTTTTTGATATTAATTATTTGACTTCTAGCAGTTTGCGGTTTCATTTACACCCAGACGCAACAACTGGATTTATAAGTGGAGAAAATATATTCATTGTCTATCCTGATCCAGAAGCATCTGGGGGGGAGAGAATTAGAAATGCTGGAAGCTGGCCTACCCTCAGTTCAAATATTATTGCTGGTGGAGATCTTGTCAAATCAGATGGTGCTGGATTTGTTTCTGGTACTTTTTCTATTCCAAATAATGATGATCTCAGATTCAAGACTGGAGAAAGAGTTTTCAAGCTTTCTGACCAACCTAACAATGCACAGGATGTAGATACGGAAGCGCAGACAACCTATGTTGCCTCAGGTGTCATTGAAACTGTTGCTGATCAAATTGTTCTAACAAGAATGCCAGACTTTCAAACACAAAGCGCAGAAGAATCCGAAGCAATTACTTCAGTAGAGGTAAATACAGTTGTTACTGCTGGAAACTGGTATGACCCTCTTGCACAGACTATTATGATTAATCAAGACGGTGGCTGTTTTATTACAGCAGTAGAACTATTTTTCTCTACAAAGGATGATAGTAAACCAGTTACTGTTCAGGTTAGACAAACTGTAAATGGATATCCAGGCCCTAAAATTTTAGGACAATCTGTAGTATATCCAGAAAATGTGTCCATATCAGATAATGGTGTTCTTCCGACTGAATTTGTATTTCCATCTCCTATCTATGTGCAAGACGAAACAGAATATTGTATTGTAATTCTTGCAGATACACAAGGATATCGTTGCCACGTTGCTAGAATGGGAGAACAATCTTTAGATGGAAGTGGAACTATTTCTCAGCAACCTTATGCGGGAGTATTCTTTAAATCACAAAATGCTTCAACTTGGACAGCAGATCAAATGGAAGATTTGAAGTTTAGAGTATCAAGAGCTAAGTTTGACACTTTAGCAAATTCTGAAATTTATCTTCAAAACACAGAATTAGATGATATGGGTAATGACCTTTGGTCAGAAAACTTTAAATCAAATTCAATGAAAGTTGCTGCTGGAGATACTAAAGTAACATTCTTTGTTTCGGATACAAGTGGTATGGTCCCGACAAGTGTTTGGAGATCTAATGGATACAATTATGTTACCCTGCAAAATTTCTTTGGAACATATGGAGTATTCCCATCTACATCATTGAATGGTACTCATTTGGTTACAGACACAACAACAAATAGTTTCACTATTGATTTGAGAAATCCATTCTTCCCTGCTGGTTTGACTACTGCCCAGACAGCATATTCTGGAAGTACCTTACCAACAGTTGATGATTTATTTACACCAAAATCAAACACAAACAAATTACCTTCTGTTAAATCTAATTTCAAGTATGACTTGATAAAACCCGTAATTGCAAATTTAGAGTTCCCAAGAACATCTATGACTTTTGCAATGAGAGGATTGAGTGGAACTTCTCAAGATTCAGCAGAAGTTCCAGGCATTAAAGATTCTGGATATGTTGGATTTATTCCAAATACAAATTATGAACTAACTTCTCCTAGAATGGTTGCAATAGATTTCAATGAAAATGAATATAACCAAGAGGCAGCTGCAATTGATAAAAAATCTCTTGTATTTAGAGTAAACATGAGAAGTGAAGTTGATAATCTGTCTCCTGTTATTGATACTCAAAGAATGAGTTCAATTCTTGTATCAAATAAAACTAACAGTCCAGAAAATGTTTCAAGGGGTGTATTGGGACATGTAAATACTGGATTTGTAGATGAAACCGAATCCACAGGTGGTTCCGCAGCAACTAAATATATGACAAGAGAAGTGACTTTGGACCAACCAGCAACTTCATTAAGAGTTATTGCGGGAGTCAATAGAAGAGAGGGTTGTGATGTTGATTTTTATTATAGAATTAAAACATCTGAAGATCAGCTCTTCTCTAAATTGGCATATACACTAATCCCACGCAATAGTAACTATGATGTAGCGTCTATTAATGGAGAAGATTATAAAGAATTTGATTTTGACCTGAGAGGGTTGCCGGAATTTACTTCAGTATCTATAAAAGTTGTTATGAAAACTAAAAATTCTTCAATTGTTCCTAAGATTAAGGATTTAAGAGTTATAGCATTAGCGAGTTAATAATGAAAGAAAGACATATTGTAGAAGAAAACAAAAACTTACAGAGAGACCTGCACTCAAAAGCTATAATAAATACTGATAGTAGAGCATATCGTGATTATATGAACAAACAACATGCTATCAAAAGAAGAGATGAAGAGATTAGAGATTTGAAATCTGAAGTTGACGAAATTAAAAAAATATTAAACCTAATATTGGAGAAAATTTAAATGGCCGTAGAATATCCAACACTAGTCAGTGTAATTCTGACAGATACATTTGAAGAATGGCGTATAAAAACAAATGCTATAATCGCGCACACTGAAGCGGCGGCTCAGAATGTCGGAAATTTAAATTTTCTAAACACTGATGGAAAAACTACAATTGTAGATGCCTTGAATGAAGTAGATACTCACACCGATACTAATACTACAAATATTGGTAATATGAGTGATATTGATAATAAAATCAAAAAGGCAACACTTGTAGACACCCTAAATCAAGCAGTCCAATATCACGAAAAATATACAACTGATGCAGTGGCAGCAGAGGCAGCTATTCGTCTTGCAAAGGATAATTCTCTTCAATCTGAATTAGATGCAACTCAAACAGCAGCTGGTTTGACAAATAGTGGAACCTATGTTGCTCCTACTTCTACATATTTGGGAAATTCAACATCTATTATGGGCGGTATGTTAAATTTAGATACTAATTTGAAAAGTACAGCAGATTTATTGGAAGTTTTGATTGATACGGTTGGAGCAAATGAAAAGGGAGTATATAATTACACTGGAGATACAGTTTATTACTTACAGACTCCCACGACTGGAAATGCTAAAGTAAAAAGTGCATTGATTCAATTAGATAACCAGATACATTTAAATGCTGATAATATTTCAAATAACGTAACGGCACATAATGATTTGGCCGGAATTGTTGACAATATCAAAACTTCTATTGGTTTATTAACTGCTGATGGCTCTTATGAGGCCGACGAAAGAAATGATTACGCGGGGGGCGTTGGGGCCACATCGGTCAGGGACGATATTTCATTCTTAGACAATCAAGTTGCATCAATTTCCAATAAACTAACAGAAGATGTAGATGATATCAATGAAGCAATAAAATTAAACATTGATAATATTTCAGCAAACGCAGTAGCACACAATACTTTGGCCGAACAAGTTGAAAGTTTGAGACAGGCACTTGGTATGATAAATACCAGTTTTAACTATACCACAATTTCTGGAACAAACTATGCCAAAGGGACTACAGTTGCAGCAGATATTAAAGCACTAGACGATACCTTACATGGGGCCATTTTGCAACTTACCGGCGAAACAGAGACTTCTATCGCTAACATTTCAGGAGATTTATCTACAAAGGCAGATAAAGTAGTTGTTGGCAATAGAGAGGACTTAAAGGGTGAGATTGGTAATACTTCTAACATTGTTGCAGCAATCAATTCTTTATATGACTTGGTGGCACCTCTCATCAATGGAGCGAGTACAACCCCATTTGTTTTAAAAACTGGAGATACAATGTCTGGTACTTTAACTATAGATGGTGGCAATTTAATTGTAACTGGAAATCAAGGCCTATATATTAAATCAAGTGGTGATGTGATTGCATATGCTGACTAAATCCTAATTAAAGAGTATTATACATGTCTATTACAGCTTTACCTGCCTCTGGAAGAATAACATTAGCACAAATTCAAGGCGAATTCAATCCCTCTGATAATTCAGCACCACATGCGTTATCTGAATATTATAGAGGACATGGCAATGTTGAAGATATTATTGAGAACGAAAATATTCCAGCTGTTCAAAAGACTCAAATAAAATTTAGTGATTTCTTTGGCACCAGTGATGAGGTGGGACCATCTTCCGTCGATCTCCCTGCAATTAATGTTGAAGATTTTTGGCAAGAATGTCAGGGTGTTAATAATTGGAACGATATTCAGGATAATTGGAAACAATATGTAACTAGAATTAATGATAGACATGCGGTTGCAGTAGATGTTCGTTCTGAAAAAGCGAAAGTTGAAGTAGAATTTAATAATACAGGTTTTGGTCCTCCCATAATGATGGAGACTGGTGTTGGGGAAGATACTGGATTTGAAAAACTCCTTAGAAATACGCAAGAAAATAAAGATTACTTTGAATTTGGTGAATGGGCTCTTACTGTACCAAATAAATTTTATAGATTTAGAATAGTTGCAACTGCTGGTGGTGGAAGTGGAAGTGTTCAAAAAACAGAATTGACAGGAGATGCTCTTCTCAATAAAGATTTGCCTGGATTAGAGGAATCTGGTTATAAGGGAGGAGATGCAGTAATAATATCAAATGGTGCCACCGTTAAAATGTTTGGTGCTCCTGGCGGAACTGACCCTGATGGAATTCCTGATGTTTCAATTATTCCAGAACAGGGACAATATACAGTTAAGAATAATGGAACAGTTACAGGAGATTATTTAAAAATATCTTCAACCACTGTTGAACATCCTTTGGTTGTAACTAAAGGAAATTATATATTGGAAGCCGGCCAAAAACACACCATCAAAATTGTTGGCGGTGGTGGAGGCGGTGGTGCTGGCTCTGATGATTGGAAAGATTTTGGTGCGGTTGGTACGGCGGGTACAGCAACAACCATAGAAATTCTCAAAGAAGATGGAAGTGTTCACGAAACATATTCTGCAGCTGGCGGCCGCCGAGGTAAAGGTGGAGACAGGCCGAAATGGGGTGGTGGAGAAACCAGCACCCATACGCGATTGATTGGTCTTAAATATGGAGAAAGAGGCCAAAGTAGTACATTCGGGGCTGGTGGCGGTGGCGGCGCCCAAGGCAGTACTGGTAGGCACGGTACTGCTGGTGGCGCTGGGGGAAGAGGAGCCGGCGGCGGCGGCGGTGGCGCAGGAGTCAAATGGAGAACTGGATTTGGCGGTCAAGGAGGCGGGGCCGGAGAAGAAAAAACTGTTGAAATTGATTTGACAGGAAAGACTCAAAATTGGACTATGAAAGTGACAGCCATAGGTCAAGGCGGCGCTGGAGGTCCAAGAGATGGTGGTAGCACAAAAGGTGGTGCAGGCGGCACGGGCGGAAATGGTGCTATAGAATATAATTCAGTTATGTCGAGTGATAAACCAAGATTTGTTCAATTCTATTGGAGCAATAATGTAATTGAAAGTTATTATGCTGGAAATAATTCTCGCACCACAGCACAGGAATATTCAGGCACTTCTTATAATTATATTTCAGAAGTAAATGAAATTTCAAGAGTAGGAGAAACTAGATACTATTCTCTCACAAGAATTCCAATTCCAGAAAGCGCCGATAATGATGGAGTTGCTGATGTCAATTGGAGTACATCTAGAAGCAATCTAATGGAAGTTTCTGGTGGAATTGAAACGAGTAAACCACTTGGAAAATATATGCACAGATTTCCAGATTCAGCAAAAAGATATACTCAAGACAATATTGTAAACTATACTGTAGGGGAAGATGGAAACTTTATGTTGCCTATTGGGCCTCCTACGGGAAATGCGAGATTTTCTGTTTTTGGAGACCCATCAAAATATCCAATAAACATGTATTACAGAGAATTCGATCAAAGAGCTCAACATCAAGATAAAAAAGGTGGATCTGGTAAAGGCGGAAAATCGTTTTATGGGGATGGAACTGTAGGCGCAGCAGAATATCCAAATATTTCGGGCCCCGAAGGAACACCAGCTTTTGGAGCCGGTGGCGGGGCCGGTCAGCACGGCGGTAGAGGGAGTGATGCGTATGGCTATACTGAAACGTATGGTGGATATGGAGCTCCAACTGCATATCTAGGAGACTTCTCATGCGAACCAGGCGATATTATTAATATCCAAGTTCCACAGGGCGGTAGAGAATCTAGAAACGAATATACAGAATATGATGAAGATACAGGTGATGGACAGAGATACGTTTCTAGAGCGGATCGCGGGGGAGATGGTTTAGTTCAGATATATGGACTACATGGTCCTTCATTTACTGAAATGTCTCATGGCGGAATTGTTCTTATGGACGACACAGGAAGAGTTTTGAAAAATTTATATTCTAGTGGCACATCGAAACGTGGTGTAAATGAAGGCCTTCCTTCAATTCCAAACAAAATAAGTGTTGTTTTAAATGGAACAACCGATCCATCAAGTCCAAAAAGATATTATATTGGATATACAGCAAGAATTAGAAAGTCTGGTAAATTTAGAACTCCAACTAAATTTAATGCCCCAGGCGCAAAGGTCACTATCACTCCAACATTTACGGAAAATGTTACACCAACTGAGTTCCAACCAATATACTTGCTCCCAGACTATCAAGGACAAGAAGAGGTTTCAGTTGGAACTTTTGGCACTAGAGATGCTATTGATAATGAATTGGTTCCAAACTGGTTCATAAAGAAATGTGATGTAACTTTTACAGCCACAAGGGATGCTGGAGACAGTAATACCGCTACTTTTACTAAAGTGGAATCAACAAATGCGGATGTTGGACCAGATACCATTACTTTTGGCCCGAATGGCGGAACCCAAACATTTACAGTGGCAGAAGATGAAGTATATGCTTTGAGGCCCAGCAATATAACTAACAATAGAGGCGCTGCTGGAGGAACTTACACCATAAAAACTTATGCTTATGAAGATGGAAGATTTCAGTTAGAAGACCGTTCCTCTGTTGATAGTTGGGCCAATGCCGATCTTGGTGTTACTCCCTCTATGGGAAAATTCTATGTTGAGACTGGAGTGACATATTTTAGTTGTGGTAGAGAAACAAATTCTTCAGGAAGAACTGCCGGAACAGTAAGGAATTATGTTGCAGCCGTGGTCATGTCCCATGATGATCCGGGCGCTTGGAAAAATGATAACAATAATGATGATCGAATCACATACACCTACACAGACACACAAGTCATAGTCGATTTCGGCAGCGGTATGGTTCATACACACGACAGAGTTTCCACCGACCCAGATGGAGTCCAAAGCGAGAATGGCGGTTTGGATCTGTTCTCCGGCAGCAGTTGGTTGGGTGGATGGTAAAGGTTGAAACTAGTAAGGATAAAATATAATGACATTCGCAATACAAATATTTGAAGGTAGATATTAATGGCACAAAGATATGTAGATCCTAGCACTTTTACAAACTACGGAGTATCTAGACAAAGAAGTTCTTTCACCACACTTCAGGGTGTTGGTGAAATTTCTAGTGCTGGAGCGATTTCTGGCGGCGCGATGATGGTTCTTGCGACAGATTTGACTACAAGTTGGACTATGTATAATGGAGATCCTATTGCGGGAAATGAAATTATTGATCAGGATATTGCCAGTCCAGTGACTCCAATCACAAAACAATTTTTCACACAGGTTTCTTTGAATCGTCCAACCACTTCTAATGGCGCGGGCTCTGGACCTTATGCTGGAGTTGCAAACTTTAGTCAACTCAATGCTGGAATTAATCCAGAACAACATGTTATGGTTTTTGAAACTAATGACGATATTTTACCAAAAAGTGGTGCCGTTTCGAGAGGGATTGACCAAAATTATAGAATTAGATTTGAGTTGGATTTGCGTCCAAGACTTTATTTTGATGTGGCAGGAAATTCTGGTGATGTTGAATTTAACCAAGAATTATATCAATTAAATATTCGTATGAGTTCTAGGGGCGATCCGCAATATGCAGTTGGTAGTACAATTGATGAAGCAACATTTGTTCCAGATTCTTATCATCCTGGCTATTCATTTACAGGAACATTAGCTTCTGGATGGGAGTTATCCACAGGAATACCAAATCCAAAATATGGTTGGTTCAAAGTAAATGTAGGAACCGCAAATCAAATATTAAATGATGGTAGTGTAGTATCTCCACAATTGAGTGGTGATGGACTTATTACATTAGAAAACGGTTCGTCCACAAACACATCAGTTATTAGAAATCCTGGCGAGATGGTAGACTTATCTTTTGATGATGTTGTTATTGCTGCTGATGTTTCTAATAGTGGCCCATATCATGTTTACGGAACTGAAACGGACACTTCTACATATGGCCTTAGTAAAGGATATTATTATCCATTGTATCTAGACCAAGCAGCTTCGAATGCAGCGGATATTGCAGCAGGAGGCACAGGAATATCTCATACTCATACTTTTACTGAATATCCTCTTGCCACCTTCTATATGCCAGATTCTGACCAAAATCATACAATGGCAACCGCTCCGAGCTCTTCTAGTTACACAAGATATATAAACAATAGATCGATAAGATTTAGAAATAAAAGAAAAGGTGGTGGATGGTTTAAGAGATATCCTAAAACCGACCCTACTCTTGAAGGAACATATCCTTTTTCATATAGATTAACAATGACTGAAAGAGGATTAATTTTATATATGTATGATGATGCGGCAAGTGATCAGGCAGATGATTATGCGTGGTTTTGCGTTCAAAGAACAGTAAGCAATGAAAGTGGATTACCAAGAACAGATGAGGGTTCAAAATTTCCAGTTCACGCAATGTACTCATGTTCAAGAGAATCTTCATATTCTAGTGATGCAGGAGTTTATTTTTCCAGTCAGGCTGCAAATTTACAAACAGCAGAAACTATGGTTAATCAAGTTTACGACGATCAAGGAAATGAATATACGCTTGAAAATATTGATAATACTAAAACATTTTATATTTTGAGTCCATTTGATAGAGAAGATTATCTTGGAGATGAAGCAGCCGCAAAAAATATTTGGAGATTTGTTGTAAGAGAATTTGATATTCAAAAACCATCTGATGTTCATAAATTTGCAACAAGACATCAAATTGATAGCAATGCAGTAATCAATCCACTGGAACAATTAGCAATCACAGACGAAAACAGATTTGTCATTACATTTCCAACGGGACTTACGACACAAAGATTTATGTATCCAAAAGAAGAGATAGATCTTATTTGTTTTTCCTCTGCTGAAGTTGTTGCTGAAGGAAGTAATATTCCAATGGCAACATATCTATACGATGGAGCTAGTGAAGATAAAAGACGCTATCAGGGAATGCGTTCAACTGCTGCATTTGGAAACGGTATGAGAATTATGGTTTTGGTTAATTCACAATACATATTTAATTCGGATGTTAACTTAGATGCCAACGACCCTGTTGGAACAGGAACTTAATAAAGATATAAGGACTATTTTTTTTTTATAAATATAAAGAAAAATACACAAAGGAGAATTTAATGCCTATCGCCAGCGGATTCAGTATTCAAAGAAATGACATTATTGATGTCGCACATCGGACGCAGAAAGAAATGCACACAGCAAATTCTGCGACCGATACCTATATTTTAAGATCAAAACCAGATTTCACTGATAAAGAGTGGGAATGGGATATCAGAATGGGTGAAGTCAGATTGTATCTGGATAGAAGAAAAGGAAATAATGTTCTTGCTATTCCAACAATGGCATCAGAAATAACAGAATGGCGCGGAAAAAATTATACGGAAGGTTCTTTAGTTGCTGGAGAAGGTGGTGTAATTTACGATAGTAGTGTTGGTGAATTTGGAGCATTAATATTTAGCGATCTTTCTAAACCAACTTCTGGCGAAATTGTTGAAATTCAATATAGTGAGGCACTAGAAAAATTTACTGGCAATGACGGCGGCCTTCTTTTCCAACTGGCACATGACCTTTGTGTTCATCCATATAATACTCCAGAAACTTTTAGGGCAAAATTTAGTAATGCAGAGACATTAAAAATTAATCCGGCCGGAGATGCGCTTGATCCAACCACTAATGGCATCAACCCAAGCCAAACAATTACTGGAACTCTTCTTAGCCAAAACGGCGACAACCTATCGGTGTTCAGAAACGATTTATCTGTAAGATATAATCATGATTATTTAGAAGATGGAACGAAGGCTGAACAAAGAGAAGGGTATCAGTTGTGGAAGGTTGTTACAGAACATAGAGAATCGGCCACTGTAGACCTTAGTGCTGGCGCTAACGCAACAACTCCTATAACTTTGATGGACGATTTTCCTTTAATTGAAGGAGATCTTGGTTCTGGTGAATTTAGAGTTGCAATTAATGGAAGAGTTATTCCAAGAGATCACTATACAATTAGTAGTGAGGTTGCTGATAGAAAATCTACATTCAAACTGATAAGAGATACAACTTTATATCCACTAACTTGGGTCGCAGATTTAGTTTCATCGAATATTGTAATCACCTATCATTGGGCAAAATCGCTAGATGTTCCATATGGGGCATTAGTTGGTTATAAAGGAATGGGCCCAGATCAGGCAAATTTAACACAAACTAATGCAACTGTAAATCCAGCAGATGGTTCTTTTCCTAGACAGGGCGCAGATAAAGAGTATTGGGTATATAGTACTCCAATTTTAGCATCCCCTGCTACAACAGGAATTAACGGATTTGTTGGTTGGGTTTATGATACTGGTACAAACGCAGCAAATGTTGTAACAGATCAAAGTACGGTAGGTACACCTATTACTACAGATGGAATGAGCGAAAGAAGAAAAAATCTTGCTACCGTTTCTGATGGAGATGTATTCTACTTATCTTTCGTTCAAAATGACGATTTTGCAAACCCATTTGAATTGGTTTATCCAAAACCAGTAAGTTCTGAATCAGCTGATGTTAAAGCAGCGCTGAGAAGAATTACTAATAAATTTCTTGTTGAGTCAGATAAGGGTGTTGATTTATTGTCAGCATCAGATATGTCTTTCCTTAATAGTTATTCTCCTGTTACTGCAAGAAAATCACAGAGATGGAGAATTAGATTTGAATGGAATGAATCTGACTTTGCATTAAAAGTAAATGTTGCAACACACCATCAATTAAAAGATGATATGACCATTACTCAGCCTCAAGGTAGAGATGGAATTAAGTCTCCAGTCTATAGAGAGCCTGGAGAACTTTGTGATGTTTATAAAGAACCTGTTATTGGAAAGGGTGCAAGCGTTCAAATTACAACAGCAAAACAACAGTGGTTCAAAAGAAATAAAATTGTTGATGAATTGTCCTTAACATATCCAATGTCATATCGTTTGACATGTACAAATCATGGGTTAGGATTATTTTTGTTCGATCAAGCCTCAGTAGATCAAGATGATGATTACGCATGGTTTGTTGTACAAAGACATGTGGATCAAACAACAGGACAGCCAGAATATACTGACAAGTCTCCCGTACATTGTGTATATTCTCCATTCAAACCAACTGCTGATATATCTACCATTAATAGATATTATGCTGTAGATGATTTGGATGATTTATCTCAACCACCGCCAATTGCGAATGCATTGGGAGATATTTTTAAATCCGAATCTCCAACGATTTTCATAGACAAAGATAATTCTATTTTTAATGGATATGTAAATGCTGTAGATTTTAATAGTTTTGGATACACCACTGGCGTATCTGCTGGTATTTCCACTGGTGGAAATATAGTTACCACAGATTTCAAGGCCGATTTGTTTAGAGGAATTACAGGCACTTCTGGAATTCCTTCGACATCTCTCTGGTCAGCAACAACATATTCGTTTCAAATAGATGCTAATACAGCTGATCTTTCAACATTGGAAGATTCCGGCGCATTAATGGCTGGACGATATATTCAATTTGATGCTAATGATGCCTCATTTGCCTCAGCACCAAATCCAGCTGATGCCGTTGGCGGGCGTATTATATCATATAACAAAAGCACTAAGGAATTGGTAATTTCTATGTCAGCAGACAAGAAAGCAGTTGCAGATGCTCTTGCGGGACAGGTGCCGGTTACTGCACACTTAGGAACAAGTGCGACTGGTGATGTGATAGGAATTAACGATTTTGCACAATCATCTCTTGCACAAGATTATGGGATTTTACATACTTTACCATATACAGGTGCGGACCAAGTTCTATTGACAACTCATAGTAGTGATTCAAATGCATTGTGTGTGAAGAATGAACTTGGAAATGTAAATGATTTGAATGTTGTTGGATTTAACTCCCTTCCAAGAAGAAGAGAAACGGCAGTTACAATGGGTGCGTCAAAATCTCCAGTTCCACTTATAAGAGATTCTTTAGCAAATCCAGTTTCTATGATTACTGCTACTTCTAATGGTAATAATTTTACAGCAAATCATCCAGCAGCTGCTCTGTGGGTAAATACATTAGATATGGCTCCTTCTGCTTCTGGTAATGTAGTTTTCCCAGCACAACTATTAGATAGAATGTCTACTTTTAGGACAGCATCATCAAGCGGAACAGGAGTTCCACCTGTTCCAGAAAATATTAGTCTTTCAGATTATAAAGAAGGGGATTCTGCTGTTTTAGACATATTATATAACGCTCAACCAACAAACGCATCAAAAGTTTTTGAATCTATTGTTGTAGCAATTGATGATGTTGAAGTTGTAAGAGACCCAGATGCATATGTTCTTACATATGATGAATGGGTAGCACACGGCGATCCATCTACCGCTGGAAAATTTTTAGAAATGCTTGAAGCGGCCGGTGCGGATAATATTGGACCAAACTTCAAACTTCCAGCAGTTAACACAACTGTTTCTAATCTATTGGGAGAGACAGTAGATGGAACAATAGATGGTTCTGTTGTTAATAGAGTAACAAATCGTAGAATGTTTTTAGACAAAACTGGAGATTCTTTTGTAATCGCTTCTGGAAATTTAGTTGTCTCTACAAACGATACAAAATTGAGTAGTTTATTGCCAGGTGATATTGTTTGGAAAGAAAACTCAACCACAGATGCTTCTAGAAATACATATATGTATGATTTCTGGAACAAAACTTTAGTATTCAAATATGCTCCTAGAGCAAGTGCAAACTTTAGTATTTCTATGGTAAATTATACATCTTCTAATCCATCTCAAAATAGATATATTATTGATGTTCCAGAAGATAGAAATTTCCCAGAAACAAATATGAATAAAATTAAAACAATTAATAGATTTGTTGTTAGAGAACAGGACGTATTAAAACCTTGGGATTATCATGTTTCTGCTACAATGCACGAAATTGACTCTCATGCGATCATCAATCCTCAAGAACAATTGTCCATAACACAGGATAGAAATTTTGTGTTCTCGTTCCCAACACAAATTACATCACAGAGGTTTTATTACCCACAAAGTGAACTTGATATTATTTGTGTATCTTCTGCTGATTTCTCTACTCAAGCTGGTCATGTAGAAATAAATAAGTATGGAGATTCAGATGGGTTGAATGGAGTATTTTCTGGAAATGATTTTGTTCCAGCGGGCCTCGATGGTGACGAAGGCACAAGATATGCTGGGCATGTTGGACCAGATGGAGAAAAATATATCTGGAGAAAGTCTGCAAGAAAATATGAAGGAATGGTTTCTACACTTCCAAATGGAAATGGTATGCGAATTTTCATGCAAGTAACGGGATCTAGTATTAGATACAGTGATGTGTCGCCAGGAAAAGATCCGGGCTCCGTCTTAGGAACATAAACATAGGAAAAGTTTTTTTATAAATATAAAGAAAAGCAACTTTAAAGGAGAACATAAATGGCTACCTCACTAGCAACCGAATTTTTGTCAGGTGGTTTTTCTATCCAAAGAAACGAAATGGTGTCTATGCAGCAACAGAAACACCGCCAAAAGTTTCAGTTTTTGAATAGTTTTAACCAAACATATACAAGACTCGATAGACCAGCACAAGGAGAATTTGATAGAATTCGTCCTTATTCACTATCATCTGAAAAAAGACAATTTATTGGTGGGACTGTTACTACAGTAACTACTCCATTAACACAAACATATAGAAATGGAAATCAAAAAGCACAACTAGGAGGTATCACTTTAAACTCACAGGGTGGTATTGTAACTCTCAATGTTCTTTCTGGTGGATATGGTTATGCTCCTAGTACAACATTTAATGTGATCTTTAGAGGTGGCCAACCAGATGTTGGAACTTTCGAGCAATGTTACGCTACAGCACAATCAGACGGTGAGGGTAGAATTGTTTCTGTAGATATTCAAGTCACTGGATTGAACTATGATGAAACAACTGGTGCCGAAATTACAGCAGAAATAGATGAGTCTCCTACTATTGGACAGTTCTATGTTTCTTTCTTTGATGGGGTTGGTGCTATTACTGGAGTTGATATTGAAAGTGGAAACACAGGACATCGCCCTGGCGTTTATTTTGTAGAAGCTGGCACGGTTGCTGTTGGTGTCGGTGAGGATGGTGTAACTCCAAACGCTTCAGCAGGTTCTGGTGGTACTTTCCAAGTGCATGTTGATAATAGCGGCGCTGTTATTAAAGTAGTTCCTCTTACTTTTGGACAAGATTATCTTGTCGGAAATGAAATTACTATTCCAGCAACACGACTTGGTAATAATGGAACTCAGTTAACACCAGTTACCGATCTTGTTATTAGTGTCAGTTCTGTTGTTGACGCCGATCAGTTTGCCCTTGATTATGGAACAGTCACTTGGAGAAGTGAAACCTTTCAAGTTGGCGATACTGTTGTTTTAGAATATTTTATCGATACTTCTAGAGATACAAGAGCTGTTGATGGTGTTCTTAGAACACTTGCTACTGATTTGTGTCTACATCCATATGGAAACTATTATAGTTCTGCATTTTCAACTGTCCAACAAAGAAATGCTGTTTTGACTTGGGATGCTGCTCCGACTTATGGTGTTACTACATTTACTGCCACTTTAACAGATGCTGTTTCTGGATTTGCTTTAACAGCAGATACAGGATTTCAACCAGGCGATGTTGGTAAAAGAATTATTGAACCAAATAAAACTGGCGCTGCAAAAATTATATCTGTAGATGCCGCTGGTGTTGCTACAGTAACTATGGATAATGTTTTGGAACCAGATACAAGAGAAGTAAATGCATTTGAAAGTTCCACAAAAACCACATATTCGGTAGGAGAATGGAGACTTGCGATTGCAACATCTGAATTTGAATCGCAACCATATAATATCATTTATCCATATCTCAATTCAGATGCAACTTCTCCAATTCCAATCGCAGTTGATGGTCAACAAAACCATAGAGATGTTAAAACATGTATCAATAGAATTGGTGATATGTTTATTGTAGAATCTGAAAAGGCAACAGACCTTCTTTCTTCGAAAGCAGATATTAACTCTGCTACTTCAGCTATACCATCTTCGGTTTCTTTGACACAACCAGTAAAAGATGCTAGAAAACCACAAAAATGGAGAATGAGATTCTTCTATGACCAAAGAGATGAATATCTTTATGTAAATATAGCAACTTCTCTTCAAATTAAGGACAATGGAGATTTGACAAAAGGTCAAGGACGTGATGGTATTAAACAGGCAGTATTTAGACAGCCAGGAGAATTAAGTGAAATTTATTACAATTTCTCCAATGATACTAACAAAGCAAAATCTGGTTGGTTCCGTAGACAAGGTAAAACAACAGACGATATTGAAAGCGGATATCCACTTGCATATCGTTTAACTTGTACTGACCATGGCACAGGACTGTTCTTGTTTGACCAAGCATCAGTAGATCAAGATGATGACTACGCATGGTTTGTTGTACAAAGACATGTTAACAATGTTTCTGGAAGAATCGAATTTGAAGATGGAAAATCTCCAGTACATTGTTTATATTCACCATCTACAAGGCCAGAAGAAACATCAAACTATAATGTAGGTTTCTTTGCAGAAGTTGATGAAGATTTGGATGTTATCAGTGGACAAACTACAATAACATCAAAATCTCTTGAAGAACTTCAAATCTATGATGTGAATGGTAGATTGCTTAAACCAGGCCTACCAGTAGATGTATCTATTGTTACAGATTCTAGTCCTGTGGAATTTAGAACTACTCCATATTCGGGCGGACCTAAATATCTCGCTCCAACTCTTGCTGCTGGCGGTGTTGCCGGTGTTGGTCCGTATGATGGAATTTCATTTGTCGATACCGCGACACTAGGAACAGATTCCACAACTGGATATACAATTATTAATGACCAAGTGCTTATGCCAGCAATTACTGGTGGTGCGACTGGAACATATGAAGATCTAGCTATTTCAAAAAGTGCTGGATTTACAGGAGCAACTATTACTGATAGAACTCAATTTTCTCTGAATTTTGCTAAGGGATATGGAACAACTTTTGTTCCTGTGGGACAATTTATCACTGCACTAGAACAAACGAATAGATTTACAGCTAATGTGGATGAAGATATTGCAAAAACCGCAGCAGACATAGGAGACTCCAGAACCGTTGTTGCAAAGGCTGGATTTACTATTGGTGGTTTGGATAACTTTAACGCAGCAAGAAATCAGATGACGGGCCCTGCTAGACTCGGATTGACGCCATCTAGAATTAGACATAGAAGTAGATCTGGTGTTGATACATACTTAGAGGTTTCCGATTTCCAATTCCTTGATAAAACTGAAATTGCACCAAGGGTAAATCCAAACGGCAAGGCAAGAGAACTTCCAGTCGTTTCATCTGTAGCAATATTTAAACCTCTTTCTGGATTTGCAAAAAATCTAGTAAACCAACAAAGAGTGAGAATAATTCACGTTACTCCTGTAACAGCTACATATTCTGCTGGTTCAAATATTCCAGTAATAGCACTACAGGCCGCTGGATCAATTACTGGACCGGTAACTGGATTGACAGATGATGTAAATGCAGAAATTGTTCCAATCCCTTACGCACAATTGGGCGGAAGCACAGCAGGATTTATTACAGACTATTCTGGTTTATCAGAAGCAACTCCAACCAATAATGGATTTATTACTGGTGGCAGCGGTTTTACTGACATGTTTATTACTGCTCCAGGCTCTGGAACTTTAGATATGGCTGTGGGTGATATGATTACAACTAAACAAGAAGCTGTCAAAGTTGATGCTACATATCTTGGAGCGCCAGGAGCGCCAATTGAGGGTTATAGAGTTGATGCTATTGTTGATACTTTCTCAGAAGGTGATGGTTTCATTTATGAATATGCATGGGAAGGTGCTGGATTTGGTAACACATATACAAACTTCTATGGAAGATCTGGTACTTCATCCAACCCACTATTTGAAGTAAATAGATTGAAAATATTTGTTGATGGTGCAGAAGCAGATGCTGCTGTTTTCGGACAAAACTATACTATCAACTCAGCGGGAGAAGTAGAGTTTGGTACAACTAATAAGAGTTTGGAATACTTTGGTGTTGAGAAACCAATGTATGCGTATAACTTGACAAACGACACATGGACTTTCAATGAAGTAATTGAAAATGGAACAGTTGTAAAACTTTCTTATGAAAACTATAATGATATCGAAGAAAGAGATACAGGTAAATCAACATACTTGATTAAAGTTCCAGAGGATAGAGATATTCCAAGCATTTGGAATGATATTCACAGAGTTGCCAAAGGTATCTACAGATTCTGTGTCAGAGAAGCCGATGTGTTCAAACCTTGGGATTATCATGTATCTGCTGTAATTCCACAAGTAGATAGCCCTGCATGTATTAACCCTGTAGAACAGTTGTCAATTACACAAGACAAGACAGTTATCTTTAACTTCCCAACACCTCTTGCATCACAAAGATTTATCTATAGTGATGCTGAAATGGACTTGATTTGTGTCGCAGGCGCAGACAGTTCAACTCAAGGTGGTATTATCAAAACTGCTTCTACAAAGTATGACTTGGATGCTGCACAAATCTCTGCGGTTACTGATGGACATACTCCAGGCACTGAAAATATATCAAGCAATGGAGATAAAATGAATTTCCGTCAACCATATGATTGGCACAACACTCACCAAGGAGTTCACTCAGCTACATTGGCTACAAATGGTGGAGTTGCATCTTTTAGAGATGGAGCTGTGGCTGTTGATACCATTTCGAACTCAACACACAGAACATATGTTGGTATGATGAGTACAAAACCTTTTGGTAACGGCATGAGAATCTTTATCTTAACAAGAGGTGGGCCAGTTAGACCACAATATAGTGACTATACTCCAAGAGATATTAGAGCAGAAAACGAAAATACATTTACATAATATAAAAGTATCATAGTTTTAGATAAATAAGGGGAGGCACTTAGCTTCCCCTTTTTTGTTGCAGAGAAAAATGTCAGTCGTAAATATATTTTTATTTAGAGATATAGTAAAAGTTAAGATTGGAATAGGTTCGCCTTCCAATCCTGGCACTCCTACGGATGGTCAAGAGATCTCCGAGGGAAACATAACATATGTTTACAATGCGTCTACAACAAATTGGGATATTACAACAAAAACAAATCAAGTTTTTGTGTCAGGATTATCTTCTGCTATAACTATAAATTTTTCAGCCGGTGATATTATAAAAAATGGTAATAGTGTCGGAACATCTACCACAGTAGATAATGGAGATACCGTTAGGCTTTCAGTTACAAGTCCTGTATTAAATACGGTGAACAATTATACGTTCACTGCTGATTCTACAACATTAGAATTTAATGTGGAATTAAATGATCCAGTAACCGCAAATTATGATGTAGAAAAAGCCGAAACAATTTCTAATAACGACGACTTAGAAAAAGAAGATGAAAATGTAAATTTAATTTCTGGTGCAACAGAAAATTTATTTCAGAATATTGCAAAACAGACTCAAACAACAGAGCGTGATGCTCTAATAGTAAAAGATACTATTGAAAAATATGTACAAGAAAGAGTTGGTAGTAATTTACTTGAGCCAGATTTTGCAGATATTGATATTATTACTGAAATTGCAAAGTTAGAAGGAATCAATCTTGAATTTATTGCTGACATAGAAACTATTACTCTAAGAGATTTTATTTTAGCATATCTTCAAGATACAGAACTGAAAACTTTAGAATATACTCCTACAGAAGAAACAGTAGAAGAAAAATCTCAAGAATCTATTGAAGAGGAAGAAACTTTACAAACTTCTGAAACCGAAAAATCAGAAGTTTTAGAAACAATTTCTACTACAGATGCTTCTTTGTTGGAAACATCTGATAGCGATTCTTTATTAGAAACTAATCTAATTGAAGATTCAGAAACCATTACTTCTTTAGAAACTGCAAGTGCGGAGATTACAGAGATTATATCTGCAAAAGATGCGGAGATTAATAATGTTACAGACACTATTGAGACAACACAGACATCTACATTTGAAGATATTGAAGAGATCTCTTCTCAGGAGACTTCTACATTAGAAGAAACGGAAACAATAACAACTTCTGAAACAGACAAGGCAGAAGAGACAGAGTTTGTTTCATTCACAGAAACTTCTACTTTAGAGGAAACTGAATCTACTTCATTCACAGAAACTTCTACTCTAGAAGAAACCGAATCTACTTCAATCACAGAAACTTCTACTCTAGAAGAAACCGAATCTACTTCAATCACAGAAACTTCTACTTTAGAAGAAGTAGAGGATGTTTCATTTACTAATATTGAAGCTGATGAAGTTCTTGAGCAGGCCAATTTACTAGAACAAATTAAAAACGAGCTTCAAGAACTCACAGAAACGAAACAATCTGAAATACTAAGTGAACTAGAAAATATTTTTCTGAATAATTTAGAAAATTTTTCTGAACAGATTACGGTAGATTTTATATCTCAAAATTTAGCAGATATTTTAGAGAAAGAAAATTTATCAGTACCAGAATTCAATAGTTTTGAAGAATTACAACAGTTTCTTCAAAATGAATTAGATTCTACTACCGAGATCACTTCTCTGCGTCAACTGAATTTAGGAGAAATTGATGAAATAATTTCCGTTTCTCTTCAGGAAACATTTACGGATAGCGTAGTCGATTCTTTATTGGACACGCCTATCAATGAAATAATAGATTCTGTTGAATTTGCAGATCCAAACATACTGAATGAAATTGAGACTTTTATAGAAACTAATTTCCCTCAAGCTTCTATAGAAGAAACCACAACATTTATAGAACCAAGAGAAAGTTCAAACGAAGCTGAAACAGTAGAAGCACAAGAAAAAATTACTGGTGCGACAGAACTTGTTTCTGGGGTTGATGACACTGATGATTCTTCAGTAAGTTCTGCTGTAAGCACAGATACTTCAGTAGAAGATTCTTCTTTAGAAAATGCAGCAAATCCTGATCAAACCGAGGATTTTATTCCAGTATCGGGAGTTTCAGAAACGACAATTCCAGAAACTGAAACATCAGAATCTGAAGATTCTTATGAATTCGAAAAATTTAGTGATGAAGAAATCAATGAAGTAAAAGAGATAGAAACTACATCAACAGATGAAATTAATGATACAAGAGAATTAGAATCTTCAACACCAGACGAAAGTGAAAATTTAAGAGAATTGGATTTTGGTTCCGATTCGGATGTTGTTGAAACACAAGAAAAAATTACTGGTGCGGTAGAACTTGTTTCTGGTTCTGATGATACTGAAGATTCATCACAACCAACTGCTGTATCTACTGAAGGCACTGAAGATTCATCACAACCAACTGCTGTATCTACTGAAGGCACTGAAGATTCATCACAACCAACTGCTGTATCTACTGAAGGCACTGAAGATTTTATTCAGCCACCGTCTATTGGATCTGAAGAAACTGAAGAGGAATCACAAAAAACTGATATATCAACATCAGAGACTATTGATAGTGGTTTGATTTCTGTTGTTGGTTCTGATGGCATTGTTGAAGATTCTCAAAAAACGATAAACAATTCTGATGATGCTGTAGATACAGTACAAACTTCAGTAATTGCATCTGAAGACGAAGAAGAAGATTCTCAACAAATAACTGTCAACTCTAATGATGCTGTAGATACATCACAAATAATAGTTGTTGCATCTGAAGATGAAGAAGAAGATTCTCAACAAATAACTGTCAACTCTAATGATGCTGTAGATACAGTACAAACTTCAGTAATTGCATCTGAAGATGAAGAAGAAGATTCTCAACAAATAACTGTCAACTCTAATGATGCTGTAGATACAGTACAAACTTCAGTAATTGCATCTGAAGATGAGGAAGAAGCGGCGCAGATAACAACCATATCTTCTAACTCTATAGACATTTCAGAGATAGAATCTATTATTCCGGCCGAAGATGTTTCAGATATTTCTTTAGATTCAAATTTAGAACAAGGAGAAGAAGTAGATGCTCAAATCCAGTCTGTAGCAAGCGCTGAGGTGCGCGAAGATGTTGCTGAAGCGGGAACTGCATCAGAAGATATCTCTGTAGATAACGATGTGGCTGCAGCGTCTAACGCCGATACTGCTGTTGATAATAGTTTAGAAATTATACTTTCGACTGATGATAGTTTGGACGACCAACTCACATCTGGGACGGTTACGGATGAAATTTTAGATTCTTCATTAGAACTTTCTACAAATTTAGATGATACTACAGATCAAGCAATACTTCAAACACCACCAGTTGATGATACTACAGATCAAGCAATACTTCAAACACCACCAGTTGATGATACTACAGATCAAGCAATACTTCAAACACCACCAGTTGATGAAAGCGAAGATCAAGCAATACTTCAAATACCACCAGTTGATGAAAGCGAAGATGTTCAACAACCCATTGTAGTTACAGCAGAAACAGATATTAATGAAGATGCAGATTCATTCATAGGTGCAGATATAGCAATAGATGATACAGATTCTTTAGTTACTGCAAAAGAAGAATCCGTAGACAGTACAGAATCTATAGATGCTGGAGAAGATCCTTCAATTGATACTTCTGTTGTTTCTATTGTTTCTGACGAAACATCAGAAGATAATACAATTCCTGTTGTGACAGCTGTGGAAGATGAAGTCGAAGAACCTACAATTTCTACAAAATCTGAAAATGATAGTATTGATTCTGAAATTGTTTCTTCAGCTCAATCAGAAATTCCTAATGACGAAGCTGATTTTATAGAGACTGGAGTTGACCCCAGTGAAGATCAGAGTTTGGAATTTACTCTTCAAACAGATTCTAATGTTGATTTTACTTCACCTCTTCCAGTTTCAGAAGATGATTTAATTCCAGACACTGAAAATATTATTTCGCAACAAGATACAAATATTGACCTTACAGATAGTGTGTCTCCTAATATTGACGAACCAACAGATGAGACTGTTCCAGTATTAGCACAAGAAGATGTTAGAACTGATCTTACAGATAGTGTATCTCCTAATATTGATGAACCAACAGACGAGACTCTTCCAGTATTAGCACAAGAAGATATTAGAACTGATGATAGTGATTTCGTGGAATCGCAAACCGATCTGCGGCCTGATGAGACAAGTCCAGTTACGGCTCAATTCGATGAGACAATTGATAATGATTCAGCACCAGATTCGCAAACCGATCCACGGCCCGATGAGACAAGCCCTGTCACAACTCAATTCGATGAGACAATTGATAATGATTCAGCACCAGATTCGCAAGTAGATGATCAGCCCGATGAGACAAGTCCTGTCACAACTCAATTCGATGAGACAATTGATAATGATTCAGCGCTAGATCCTCAAGTAGATGATCGGCCTGATGAGACAAGTCCAGTTACGGCTCAGTTTGATGAGACAATTGATAATGATTCAGCGCTAGATCCCCAAGTAGATGATCGGCCTGATGAGACAAGTCCAGTTACGGCTCAATTTGATGAAAGTTTAGATGATACTGACCCAACTATAGTTCAATCTGACCTCATAGAAGAAGATACAATAAATCAAAATGGCGGCGAAAACCTTGAAATAGATGATACAGATATTTCTACTCTAAATGAAACTCCAGAAATTGATGATACAGATGCTGTTCCAACTGCTGAAAATTCTGTCGAAATAGAAGAAATTGTTTTAGATTCGAGTTCAGAGGTGCCGGTAGATGCGGATATTGATTTATCTGGAATCGAAGATACCGTAACAGATCAGGACACTCCAAATCGTATAAGCGATGATGTAAGTTTGGATGACCCTCTAATATTGGAGCCATCAGTAGACGATACAACTGATGATGCTGTTGTATTTTCTAAAAATGACGATACTGTAGATGATGATGCAATAATATCAATTATTGAAACAGATCTTATTGATGATACTGAAATAAATTTAGGATTTACTGATGATATTCTAACAGACCAAGACACTCCAACTATCGGGGTGGATGATGAATTAGGAGATGAGGATGTTGTATTTGTAACTTCGACAGACGATACGATAGATGATGCTGTTATTGTAGAAACGGTAGTAGATGATACGATAGATGATGCTGTTATTGTAGAAACGGCAGTAGACGATACAACTGATGATGCTGTTATTCTAGAAACAGCAGTAGATGATACAAATGATGAACAATTACAAGTAGGTGCAACAACTGATGATACGGCAGATCAAGAAACTCGGCCGAGACTTAGTGTTACTATAGAAACAGATTCGCAAATAGTTCTTAGATCTGGTACAGATGAAACTGATACCGAAGCATTGGTTTCAGTAGTTCCAGATGAAGATCCAGTCCAAGCACCAAACATTCCTAAGCCTCCGGCTGAAGAACCTGTAGAAGAACCTCCTATTTCAAAGCCAGGCGAAGATACATTACCAGAATTAGCTCCACCGATTAGTGAAGGTTTGGATGATTTTAATAGAGAAAAAGGAATAATTATAATGAGAACTGGAGAAGATAGGTTGTATGCGTTAACTCCTGTTTTTGATAGCGTAAAAAATAGAAATATTGGTCCGTTTATTGATAGACGCGATTCAGATAGATATTTTGGATAATTAATAATGCCTCAGGTACAAATACGTGGCGGAACAAAAGTTCAAGCCAGAACAAGAAGGATAGATAATATAATTTTCGATTCTGTGGCCGAAGTTACGGTGCAGTATGTAAATTATTATTATGATGAGTCAAAAGAAAAAAATATTGCCCTTGAAAAGTTAAGAACCTCAATCACATTTGAAACTATCACTTCAAAGTTAGAATATAATCATTTAGAATTAGATTTTTTAGAAGGAACCACTAGTCCATATGTTCCAATTGGTACAGAAAGTATGGAAAAATTTGCAACCGTTTCTGCGCCCCCTATAGATTATGTGGCAATACATAATGAATTTTTGCCAGGAAAGTTTGTAAGTTCTAAAAATCATAGAGAAAGATTTTCTGGAGATGATTCTAGCAGATTTGTTGTGCTTGATGATAATTTTAGAAAAACTGCTACTATGCCATTACGGCACGTACACACTTTAAATAATCCTAATGATTCTGGGCCGGGGGATGCGTTTCATTTTTCCATTTTATCTAGAAATATACTTACAGAAAATCCCAAGGTTAGAGTTAGTGTTTACAGAAGCACTTTGGAGTATGAAGATGCAATTGAAAATTTGGATGAATTTCAAAGAGGCTTGTCGTCTGTATTCGTTCAAAGCTTTGATTATTCGATTGAGGGTGTTGGATGGAATAGATTTGTAATAAATTTAAGAACTTTAAACATACCTATTGGTAACTGCTTGTTGTGGTTTGTTATTGAAAGATTGCCAATTATAATTGAAAATCCATTTGATATTCCTTCTGGAGAATATAATGAATCATTTAATGAAACTAATATACAAATAGAAACTATCGTTGATGATAATTCTGAAACTAAAATTTATAGATTTTTAAGTTCTATAGATGATTGGATTGATAATGACACATTAACAACTAGGCCCTTTTCTATTCAAATAAATGGAGTCGATTTAACTTTAGATGTTGATTTTTCATATCAATTATTTAAACATAGAGAAACTATACGAAAATTAGAAATAACATTTTCTGACGATGTTCTTCCATTAACTCAGGAAGGCGAACTTTCATCTTTCTCAGGAGTTCTTACAGTTGAGCCTAGAACAACAGGTGTTAATTCTTATGCTATTTTATCGAATTGGTATAAATTTTCACACGGCGCAATTTTTACCGATGGCAGCGCGATATATCCATCTATACCTTCTGAAATTGATTCGTGGCAAGTTAACGCGGATGACGCGATTTCATATACCAGAAACAGTCGGTCTTATATTGGATTTGTTTCTCCTGACCCAATCGAGTCTTATGAACTAGAAACTCAAGTTTCTTCGACAGGAAGAGATGATGATGCTATAGGTGTTGTGATTGGTTTTGCGAAAGATGAGGATTATGAATATACATTAAGTGCTGTTAGAGTTCATGGTGGTATGTTTGGTGGAGTAACTTGGATGTTGGCTACAAACATAGCACAAACAATATCATTTAATGGTAGAACTATATCTGATAAAATTTCTAGTCATAGATGGTATCTTAGAACACCAGCCGGAGAAATAGATTATGAAACAATCCCTAATATTGGAAGAAATTGGAGCAATACTCCAACAGGAGCAAAAATAAAAATTAGAAAAGAGGGAAATATTATAAAGGCATGGACAAGCCAGATGAATTCTGATGTAATTGACCCTGCAAGTTTAATTGAAATTGATCTTAATGAATATGAAGATACTAAAAAATTCATTAACTCTCGATTTGGATTCTCTACTTATTCACAATCAAATTCAAAATTTACTAATATATCTTTTTCTCCTATCATTGGAGAAACGAACTTAGAAGATATAAAGGCCGGAGAATTATTTGTTGGGGGATTTGCTACTGAGATTGCTTCCACTGAAGTCAAAAATTTAAATCCAAAGGCAAATCATGAATTTATAGATTCAATTACAGCCGAAAGATTTATCATAGATGGGCCAAAAGTTGCGAAAGAAAAATTTAACTTTATAACATTTGAACTAACTTCAGCAATAGACACTGATTCTGAAAATTTCATAGATTTAATTAAACCAAGTCTATATGCTGGAACTATACTTGATTATACTAATATTAGTATGCTTTTAAAAACTAAAAAACTTACATTTACACACAATCCTTTTACTGGATTTAGAATTGATTATCTCACCGAAAACATTGATTCTCAATTAGTGTCAGGCGAAAGTTTAGTTGATATATTAAATAGATATATTTCTCCTACGAACGACTTATTTGCTGCTCAAAAATTAGTAGAAATCATCGAAGGAAAAGACGCAGCGAAAAGATATGTTGAGTTTATATCTTCTGAAATGAGTCAAAATATTATACAAAATATTTCAGGAGAATTTACATCAACAGGAGTTTCTATAGAAAATATTTCTAGTGAATTTGCTATATCTCAAAATATAAGTAAAAAAATAATAGAAGTAGGATATGCTGGAATAAAATATGAATTCTCATACGATCCTATCGATAGAGTGCAAAATTTAGATTCTATTACTAAAGAATTAAATCTTTCAGAATTTATTTCTATTTCTGATATCGCTTCTATTCAAAATTATGGAAGAGAATTAAATAGAGCAGTAGATATTTTAAAAGAACAAGATCTTGTTATGGATATACAATCTGGATTGTATTATTTCGAACCCCAAGATTATTTAAATGATATTACAAAATCTATGTATTTTGGTAAACCAAAAGATAGCATTATTCCTATCAATTATGGTTTCCAAAAATATACAGATTCTACAGAAAAATACAAAAAATATATTGAATTATCGAAAGACATTCTATTTGAGTTTGAGCCCTTTGCAGAAAACCCAATAGATATTTTATTCAATTCTGAACTCTTTATTGAAAAACCAAAAGATATAGAATATGATACTCTTTGGATGAATGCTCCATCCGATATAGTTTTAAACACAGAACTATTTTATGAAAATCTAAAAACAATAAATTTATCAAATTTGGAATTTAATGAAATTCTTAAAACGGTTGATATTTCACAAAAAGATTTTTATGAAGAATTAAAACTTGGAAATATTACACAGAAAGATTTTTATGAAATTGTAAAATCTATTTTTGAAAAAGAAAAAGTTTTCTATGAAATTCCAAGAAACATAATTCTTGGAGACAAAACATGGAACGAAAAAATAAAAATTATAGAAATTAATTATCCAAAAACTTCTTTTTTTGAACGAGCAAAAGATATTAGATTTGACGCCAAACCATTCTATACAGAGACTTTAAGTAAAACATACATTAATAAAATATTTTTCGTAGATATGGATATGTGGAATAAAACTCTAAATTTCTCAGGATTTGAATTAGAAACTCAAGATGTATCATATTTTATTGAACAATATTTTATGCAAACGAATGCGGTTACTCCAACAATTGGGAAAACGATATTTGGCAAAAAAATGTTGGAAGAAATATTCAGGCCGAACTTTAGAATTATAGAGAAAGTATTAGAATTTTTCTTCGATTCTTTTGTTGGTGTTTCGTCTAATTTATTCGATGTGAATAAATTTCAACCAACTTTTTATGACAAAATTACTTCTTTTCATCCCAGAAATGGGGGTTCAAACGCATATGGACATGAGGTATTAGAAAATGGTAGAAGTTTAATAGCTAGATCAAAAAAACCTGTTTTAAGTGAATATGTGGTTGAAAATAATTTTGAAGCTGCTGGACGATCAGGCAGACACGAAACAAATGTTTATAGTGAAACTCAAGTTATAACAGACATTAATTCAAATTTTTTATTTGAATTTTCTACAGTCGATTGGAATTTAGAAACTAATAGTAAAATGAATGAGATTTGGGCTTTTAATAATGAAAATAATAAGTTTAACTTTTTATATGATATAGAAGCTATGGAAGGTAGAATACCAGAATGTTTAACTCTTACTTCGACAGGAAGATTGACAGGAAAGCTTTCGGAAACTGATAAGTTTTTAAGAAAGTATGCTTTTGAGCCTTGGGTAAAAACTCAGGGATTTACTAATTCGAATGGAGAATTTGTATCACATTTTGATAGTTTGGATTATGATTATACTGATTTTGAAGTAGTAGATCCTAGAGAATTTAGTGTGCGATTGGTGGGAAGAAATATTACAACTGGTACTATTGACATTATTGCTGTAAATGATGGTGATGAGTTGGTGCCAGGTGAGGTTGTTAGACAAGGTCTTTCTAATTTTGTCGTAGGACCAAAAGTAACAACTTTCAATAAAGATGTTAATTTAGGAAATGGAATAGTAAATAAAACAATTTTGCGTTATGAATTAGAAAGATTAGAAGGCGACATCAACATAACCAGAATTGAAAGGGTTCTTACCGATGTCTTTGTAACATCCTCTAGCATATTAATTAATAACATCGCTGAATTAAATGAACAGATTCTTTTTTCGGAAAATTTACAAACCACTGAGGTTTTGTTACAAAGAAGGAATAAATTACAATCTTTATTGGATGCGGTTGGGCCGGATGAAGGAATTTTTGCCACCGAAACGGCATCAGAAACTGTTGAAGTAGAGACAATTGAACAAGAAGATGGAACACAGTTTTATGTAGATGATTTTCTTACAGATAATTCTGGTGCAGTTATAAAACAAGTAACTCTCATTTTCAGAATATATAATAACTATTCATTTGATAGAGATTTATTCATTCATAAATCTCCACAGATAGATGATTCTCTATTTGCTTCTAGAACTGAGTGGTTAGAGGCAAACAGAGAAAATAATAATTTCAGATATAGTTCTTTGATAAATAATAGAGCAATAGATAGTGAAGTTATTGATGTGGTTAGAAATTATTATAACTCAAAAATATCAGAAGTGGAATATAATGCTAGGAAAGCTGAACTAACAGAATTAAGAGAATACACAAATCCAGAACAATACAATAAATATATGAATTTCCTAGATTCTTTATCTAGAGATGGGACTAATTATGACCTTTCAAAACTTTTAGATGTTGATTATTTTACAAAAGAGTTTCCAATACTACCTTCTAAATTTGAATACTTGGAAAATATTGCAAATGAAAACGGAACATTTACATTGAATTGTGAATATGAAGTGGATGAAAAAACATTCTATGAAGCCACAGATGATATTAGAATAATAAGAGGATACCCAGTATATGCCAGCTGTAACTAGATTCGGAGACTCCTGCACAGGACACGGTTGTTTCCCCCCAAGAAAAAATATAGCCGCAAGCGAAAATGTGTTTGTAAATAGTATTGGTGCTCATAGACAGGGAGATGGGTGGGCGGTTCATTGTTGTCCTCCGCCAACTTGTCATGGTTCTGTGCTTGCGATGGGTTCTCCTTCAGTATATGTAAATGGAAAACAATTAGGAAGAATTGGAGATCCAGTTGCGTGTGGGTCTACTGTTGCAAGTGGATCTGGAAATGTTTTTGCCGGTGGTTCAACTATATCTGTTTTGTGATTATTTTGAGATATAAATAATAAATTAGGAGTTTTAAATGGCACAGGCTTTTCCAGTAAAGGCAGTATTACAACAATCTGGTGATGTTGTACTCGCTGAATTTTTAGAATCTGATTTTGTTGGAATTCTTGACGGTGGAATCGGTGCCGGTGGCGATGCTGTAGAAAATGGATTGCCAGAGACAGCAACAACTGCTGAAATTTTAGAAGCAGTTAAAAATACAATGAGAAACAATTTTAATCTTTCTAGATTTGATGCGTTTCCAGACTATGCATCTATGAATGCTGAAAATCCAACTGTTGGTAGACTAGCACAAGATGAATCAACAAATACATTTTATTATGCCTCTGGTGAAGCATGGATTCCTGTAGGTGCAGCATTGCAAGTTGCGGGACAAATAACCGCTGAATTGGAATTTGGGGGTGGTTTAGATGTGTCGTTTGATCCAAACACTCTTATAACAACAGTGTCCGTTAACTTAGCACCATTACAGTCTGAAATTGATGAAATAGAACTTGGCACAGGGCTAAACATAGATGGAACGTATATAGTTCCTAATGGCACAAATTACATAGATACATCGACCTCTATTGCAAATGCGGTTAGTTTGTTAGACGCTGCGATATTTGCGGAAAGAACTAGAGCAATAGGAGTGGAAAGCGGAATTATTGGTGATGTAACAACAATTGAAGATAACTTACAAAATTTTGAATACTCAGGACATACAGCATCTGATGTTTCAGGATCTGGTATTATTGGAATTGCATATGATGCCGGAACTGGTAAGTTTAGGCCAGAGACTAATTTTTCTGTGGGTGGATTTATAAAATTTCAAAAACAAAATGGAACTAGAGATGATCTTCCTCTCACCACCACTTTCGTTGGAGATCAATTAATAAGTGGAACTGTTGAGTTTTTCTTGCAAAATGGAACACAAGACGATATCGATTTGATTACGAATGGCGTATAATCTTTTTTTTATAAATATAATGAAAACGAACTAATTCAAATTATAGGAGTTTATTAAGAATGTCCGTATCAATTAATAGAAACAATATGACTCAGCTAGATGGTTTCTATGCTGGCGAAATAAGAGAAAAAACAACACCAGTCCTTAAACATCTTGCGGATGACCTTCTTGCAAATGGATTTGAAGATGTCGGGCCAACTATTACAAAATTGACATTGAATAATAAACAATTGACAAAATATATTGATGAATTTATTGTTTATCATTACGATTCAAATTGTATTACTCCATCAGAAGGAGCATTTGGTATTGGTGACCCTATTAACGCAACTCCTGTTCGTGCTTTTGGAAGCGGCTCAGTTGATTATTTACTGGATGGAATTGGAAGTCAAAGAGTTAAAAAAATTGATGATGTTTATTTATATGACGATTGGCATCTCCACCTTTCAGAAGAACTTCAGCAGGGTATGACATACACAGGCGCACTAGATTTAGAAACTGCACTTGGGCCAAATTGCGAACTTTTTTCTTATTTAAATCCACATCCAAATATGCGAGGCGGCGAGGCTAGATGGCACACTTCACTTCAAGATAATGCTGGAGATGGAACCGCTCAAACTGTTATACACATGGTAAGTACTGAACTCTTACAGGAAGGGGATATTCTTTTTGAAATTGCTGGCGTTCCAACTGTATCGCCATTTCCAACTATTACTGCAATAAACTCTAGCACATCTATTACTATGGACCAAGCAGTTACTTCTACTCGCGGTGATGAATTAATTTTTGGTAAAGATCAAGCATTGTATGCGGCTGGTTCCACATCTCTTAGACCAGTTGACCTTTACAACGGCCATTTTTATAAAAAACGTCCCTCCGCAGTTCCATTATTATCAACCGCCGGCCCTGCTAAACAGCCTGGATATGTGGGATTGCCAGGAATTTCTGAAAAAATTTATTATAATGAATTTAATAAAATTAAAAGACTCATCACAACCGCAGCCAGAGGTGTTACATTTATGCCTGCTGCATCAACTGGAGTGAATACTGAAGCAAAATTGCGTCATTATAAAGAAGAAAAAGCAGCAGACGGAACAGTCAAACATCATTTTTGGATTTCTAACTATAAGGACGATTTTTTCTTTCCAGCAGGAACAGTAGAACCGTCTAAATATCAGGGAGACCTTATGCTTGGTTTTGATTCTGCATTTACAACAAATGTGTTTCAAATTGGAGACATTTACACTTTTACATTTACTCATAAAGGAATCGCTCCAGCACCAGATGTTATCTATGAAATTCCAGTAATTGTTGGATTGGACCCGACAATTAAAGGGTTTACTCAATCTCTTCACGAAGAAATGCAAAAATCTCCTTTAGCAGATCCTAAAGGTGGTGTTTTCTCTGCAATTATTGATCCAGATAGAATTGGTGTTATTGAATTTACATCTAGAGATATGGGCCACAGTTTAACAGCGTCTGTTTCTAGAACCGCGCGGCCAAATCAATCTTATACAAATTCAGTTGTGAATTTCATTGTTCCGCAAACTCAAGCTTCATCTACAGTAACTGATGGAGTTACAACCTCTACAGGCGCGACATATACAAATGGTTATATCCATGAAGTGCAAATTAGAGGATTAGAAGGTTCTAATATTGGAGATGAATTCCAAATCACTCTTGAAGGTGTTGTTGATGAAGATGCAGCAGATGTTACATTAACAACAGCAGTGAAAGATGTCGTAATTGATTTTACAACTAATGTCAGTTTAAATGCTTCTCAATTGGCAGAGGCCATGGCGAATAAAATTAGAGCAAATGCTTATGTATCAAAATACATGAAAGTTGAAGCAGGTGCAAACTTTATTACTATCAAATATGATAGAGCATCTTCTGCATACATGAAAAAATCAATAGTTGGCGCAACTCATGGATTACTTGGTGTTGATTCTGCAACATTGACAGGGACAATTGGCGCAACATCTTCTTCTGAATATTCACTAGATGGATTTTTAGTTGCCGACCTTCCAACACATGCAGCATTCACAGCAAATGTGACAAATTTTTATACAGCAGATGTCTTACATAGTGTTGCATCAACAGGAGTTGAAGATGGTTTGGATTTTGAATTGGCAGAGACTCAAGCCGGTGTAAATTCAGCAGTTTCCACAGTTCGTTTGGGTTTCCCTCTTGCAAGAGATTTGGGAACATTTGCAAATCCTCCGACTGGAAATTGGACTGCTTATTCTAATTTTAAACTCCCAGGCAAAGGCGCTGGGGGTTCAGGATTAACAAATTATTTTGTTTCTTATGAAATGCAAGTTTTGTCAAATGAAAACAGACCACTTGGGCCACAAGTTTCCTTTGACACCAATTCTCTTTTATCACATCCAAATACACAATATGGTGGCTCATCATCTGGAGAGGTTTCTTGGACAGAATTCGATAGATTTACTAAAGAAATTGAAATTGAATCCTTTGAATATATTGAAGATTATTCGATGGGTCCAATTGTTTTAGAATCTTCATCAACATCGCAATTGTCTGGATCGAATGGAGATCAACCTTGGAGACTACGATTAGATGTTTCTAGAGGACAGGAAGTTAGAGAAACTTCGCCATATATAAATCCAAAAGTATTGGAGACTAATCAGGATCCTAGAAGCGTTTATGCAACTACAGGATATGAATATTTGAGTGTTCATGTCGCTACTAAATTTCAGCTTCAATCAGATGGTGATATTTCTGAGATTCAAGGAAGAGATGGAATTCGCAAAGGCGATATGAGAGAGCCAGGATTTTTAGGAGCTTTAAGGCCTCAATTTAATGGATATTTAGAAACAATTACTCACTTAGTAAATCCATATGTAAATAGACTTGAACTTGAAGATAATATTCAAAGTGGATTCAATATCTATGGTGGTTTGGTTGGAAGTCAACATTATACTTCAGCATATGCCTTAAAAACAATTGGGCCCGGCGCGACCGGAACCTACAATTTTTCAGAAGCATTCTCTTTACCAGCTGGAACAACAGCCCCAACACTTCCTTCTGGGACTTCTATAACTAAGGGAGTATTATCTGACGATGAATATAGATTTGAAGAAAAACTATTAAAAGGAACTTCTACTGAAATGTTGAATGATACTCCATATAATAGTGGATCTTTGAGAATACAAAAAGGATTGTTTAGAAGAACTGGAAAATTCGGTCCTGAGATTTCTGGACAGTATCCAATGAGTTATACATTAACTGTTGCGGATCATGGAATTTCTTTTTATATTAAAGATCAAGCATCTCATGCACAGGCAGATGACAATGCATTCTTCCTTGTTCAGAGACATGTTGATGCAACGACTGGCCAACCAGATTTTACATCAGAACATCAGCCATTACATTGTGTATATCAATCTTCATTACCTCCTGTATTGTATTCTGACCTAACTCCATATTTTACTGAAAAACAACGGGTCAGGGCAAATTCTTTGGCATATCAAGGAATTTATGATGCCTCTGGAAATTATACATATGAATTTAGAATTGATGAGTTGAAAGATGAAGAACTTCAGGCTCTTGAAATGGATACACAGGGCCGATTTAGGAGATTTGTTGTTAGAGAAAAAGACACATTAAAACCTTGGGATAGACATGTTTTCGCAGGAATCAATGAAAGAGATTCTCATGCGGTGTTAAATCCTTTGGAACAACTTACTCTAAACGACCAAGGACAACTTGTAATTCAGTTCCCAAATAGATTAGGTTCTCAAAGATTCCTTTATACAGGAACAGAACTAGACTTAATTGCATTCTGTGGAGCTGGAGCAGTAGGTCAAGATACACTCATCACTAGTGATAGATTTAGTACTACTGGAACTAATGACAAGAGAAGATTGTACAAAGGCCAAATGTCAACTGAAGCTTTTGGAAATGGTATGCGAATTCTTCAATTAGTTGCTGGACATGGAATCGCTACAACGGATGTTGATACAAGTCTACTGTCCTCTTAATATGAATTATTGAAGGGGGATTTGGAGAAAACTTAGTCTCCAAATCTTCCTAAATAGTAGAAAAGAGGCTTTTCATGACTAATGTAATTCCAATAAGAGTTATAGTAGATGGTTCTGGAGACACAACTGGTTTAAGTGAATTTCTTGTAAACGAAACAGTAGGTCTGGACCATGGCGGAACCGGCGCAACAGATGCGGTCGGTGCAAGAACGAATCTTGGACTTTCTACTATCGCAGCAACTGGAAGTTGGACTGACCTCTTAAATAAACCAGATACTGATGCAATTCCAGAAGGTTCTACCAACCTTTATTTTACAGATGAAAGAGTGGACGATAGAGTTGCCGCTCTTTTTGTTGATGGAACTGGAATTCAAAAAACATATGATGACGTTGGAAATCTTCTAAACATTTCTATAGACTTTAGCGAATTCGACTCTGATGATATTGTCGAAGGCGCAGTCAATACATTCCTTGCAAATAGAACAACTGATAATATTCCAGAAGGTTCAACAAATCTTTATTTTACAGAAACTAGATCAAGAAATTCCATTAGTGCAACTGGAAGTATTAATTATGATCCAGCTACAGGTGTAATAAGTTATACCCAAGGCGATACTGATACAATCGTAGAAGGCACAACAAATCTCTATTTCACAAATGAACGTGTCGATGACAGAGTTGCTGCTCTTATTCAAGACGGTGTTGGCATTGTCAAAAATTATGATGATGCTGGTAATCTATTAGATATTGCTATTAATTTTACAGAGTTTGATACTGATGATATTATTGAAGGTAGTGTAAATACATATCTTGCAAACAGAACTACAGATGATATCCCAGAGGGTTCGACAAACCTTTACTATACAGACGCAAGAGCAGACGCTAGAATCGCCGCTGCAAGTGTTGATGCACTATCTGATGTAGATACTACAACAACTGCACCAAACACTGGAGAGGCGCTTGTATGGGACGGAACAAACTTTGTTCCTGGCGTTACATTTAGTCAAGGAGATTTTGATACTGCATTTACCAATAAAGACGCCTCCGATTTAAATCTTGGTACTCCAACAGATGGAAGTCTGAGTGATGGAGCTATAATTTTAGATTCTACAGATAAAACAGTAGATGCTATTGATGAATTGAATGAGGCGTTAAACAACATTAGAATTGGTGTATTTGTAAGAAGTGTATCATTCACCGCATCTCCACTTGCGGGGGGTGAAGGAACTACAGTAACTTTATCTTTGAATGTTGATGGTTCTCCAAATAGATATGATATTGATTGGGGAGATGGTTCTAACACAAATGGCACAACCGACTCAACACCAAGTCATACATATACATCCAATGCTGGAAGTCCTTATACAGTGACCGTTAGAGCATATAATAGTTCAGGGTCGGGTGCTGGAAGCGAAGCAACAGCAACTAATACAGATTATATTATCATTTATACAGCAGACCCTAGCACCGCATTTGCACTTTATAGAACTGTTTCTGGTGGTTCTTCTCTTAGCGGAAACGATCTTTATGTTATAGAGGGGCAAAGTTTATATTTACAAAATATTACTACAAATACTTTAATGGCAGATGTTACATATAATGTGAATTGGGGAGATGGAAGCGCACTTGATAATATTGCATCTGATGTAGCAGACGGCGGTGTGAGTGGTTCTAGATTACAACATACATGGGGTGCAAATACAGATACAGGAACTGGAAGAGATACAGTTATATTAACATTAGACTCACACACCACAGCCGATCCTTCTGTAATTCCAACTAGTACATCCCTGCAACTTAAAGTATATGATCCTAATATCTCAACTCCAGCGGGATTGAGCTCAAAGTCAATAAGTTTTACTGGTGATGTTGGAACTTCTCCTAAACTCGTATCTGGATTTACAGATAATACTGGAGGCACTTCTCTTGTGGCAGGAAGCAATGTAGATAGAACAACATCAACTTCTGGTTCTGTTCAGTCTACTACAATTTCTACTTTTGCATATAATGCAGATGGTGGAACACTTGACGCAATTGTAAATGGTTCTTCAGATGGACAAATTACTTTTGATGGTAATGATAATTCTGGAACAGTCACTAGTCTTGTTGTTACAGAAGAAAGAGATTACAATTTATTAGACTCTGATGGTTCCAGTATTTCATTCACTTCCAGTGTATATCACCCAGATTTATATAAAGGATTCAAGGCTAGAGTTTCCAAGAGCGCAGCGACACTTAGTATTGGGATAAATAGTTTTCAATTATCTCACTCGACAACTGGAAATACAAATCTTATAGAATTTGTAAAAGACGATTTAACATCTACACCAACAGTTACTTCTGGCACTCTTTCTGAGAATGTTGGCAATTACAGATATATTTCTGGAATTCCGTATTATACTTCAGGTTCGTCTTTGACCTTGAGCGGAGTTACTATTAATAATTTTATAGGTCAAACGTATAGAGATACATCTAGTGTTGTGACTGTACAGAGCGGAACTAACCAAGAAGGAACTTCTCAGTCTGCCATTTCTACTCAAAATTATAATTATTCTCAAATTGATGGATCTGTTACTTTCTTGAGTGATGGAATTCCTATTGCAAACACTGGAAATGGTTCTGCATACTCAATTGGAGATTTGACTGTTAATATTACGGGTTCTGGTGTTAGGACTGTCGAAACTATAAGTATTAGTGCTAATAATGTAAACGGAAGCGGAAGTTCGGTGCAAAACAATACAGCTTTACAGGTTCATACATCATCTCAATCAAACATAGATGAAACAAATATTAGCGTTTCAAGTTCTCTGGGTTCTGGTTTCAATGATGGTGGAGTTAGAGTTTTTGATTTTAATTTAGCAACCACCACAAATCCCTCAATAAATGATGCAAACAATTACTATACAAGTAATCCATACACTGAAGGTTCTGATCCAGGCGTTGTTGGAACACAGGAAGCGACACTTAGATTAGGAGATATTGAACACAATACAAATGATTACAGTAGTGGATATCTTCCAGTAGGACCAGATCGTTCTGGTGATACTGGTCAACAATATTTTACTTTTGCTTTCAGACGCACAGTAGTAGCAAACTTCAATATAAATATAACAAGTCCTAGTGGTGTGGCGGGTGTTTGGATTGCAGCTCCAGGCACAGCCATAGGAGCCACTAGTTCTATAAACGGATGGTTAGATTGTGGTGTTCAATATGCTGGTGCTGGAATCCCAGGCGCAAACACTGGCTCGGGTGGAAATGGTAGCAATGGTTGTGCCTCAACTGGTTCTGATAGGATTCTCCCAAATGCTTCTTTGAGCGGAAGTTATACCATGACACTAGGAACTGAAAATCTTACAAATGCTACTGGAAATGTTGCACTTGTACGGATTGCATTAGATTCTGGTCAATCTATAACATCACTTAGTGTGTCATAGGGGAAGTCATGGCGATAAACGACAATCAAAAACTTGACTTTCTTTGGAAGAAACTTGGTTATGGTGTTTCAAAGACTGACATAAATTCAATAAAAAACGCCACAAACGAAAGTATTCCTAGTCCACTTTTGATTAGGGGCGATAGGCTCTGGGCCGAAGCAGACCAAATTCCCACCACAATTCCATCTTCAGACACTTCACAAGTACAATTAGAAACTATAGAAACAACTGCTGATGCAACTGCATCTGCGAATAGAACTTGGAAAACTGGTAATGGTGATTGGATACCACCAGAATTTGGTTCTACATATCAGATAAAAGTATATCTTGATAATTCAGGAGCTGCAAATCCGGCTTCTACAGGAACACAACTATTTGCTGCTGGTTCTGGTAATAATGATGAATGGTTTTTTGATTATCAATCTGGTGTTCTAAACTTTATTGGAGATAATCTTCCAAGTGGAATTAGTGGAAAAACTGTATATATTATTGGTGCAAGATATATTGGCAATTTTGGTATATCTGGAACAACTGATGGAATTGTTGAAGGTGCCACAAATCTCTACTATACAGATGAGAGAGTTGATGACAGAGTTGCAAATTTAATTTTAGATGGGCAGGGAATTACAAAAAGTTATGATGATGCTGGGAATCTTCTAAACATTGCGATAGATTTTACTGAATTTGATTCGGATGATATTATTGAGGGTGCTGTAAACACTTTCTTAGCATCCAGAACTACTGATGATATTCCAGAAGGCTCAACCAATCTTTACTATACAGATGCTAGAGTTGACACTAATTTTGCAACTAAAACTACAACCGATCTTACGGAAGGCACTAATCTTTACTATACAGATGCTAGAGTTGACACTAATTTTGCAACTAAAACTACAACCGATCTTACGGAAGGCACTAATCTTTACTATACAGATGCTAGAGTACAAACTTATTTAACTGCAAATAACTATGCAACCATCTCTACAGTAACACAACAGGTCGCAGCACAAATTGGAGCAATTCAATCCGATCTTGATGATGAGATTTATGATAGAGAACAAGCAGATTTAAATCTTCAAAGTCAGATTGATAATTTAGTACTGAACGACTTGACGGATGTAAGTGTAACTTCTCCAACTTCTGGAGATGCTCTTGTATGGAATGGAACTTCTTGGATTCCGCAAGCTCCATTTAGTCAAGCAGATTTTGATTCTGCTTTTGCTGCTAAAACTACAACTGATTTAACTGAAGGTACAAACCTTTATTATACTCAGACAAGATTCGACTCCGCATTTACTGCAAAATCTACTACGGACCTTTCTGAAGGAACAAATCTTTATTATACAGATGAAAGAGTTGATGATCGTGTCGCAGCCCTAATTCAAGATGGAGTTGGGATTACTAAAACTTATGACGATGCTGGTAATCTTCTAAACATTGCTATAGATTTTACTGAATTTGATTCTGATGATATCATTGAAGGTGCTGTAAATACTTTCTTGGCCTCTAGAACCACTGACGATATTCCAGAGGGTTCAACAAATCTTTATTACACAGAAGCAAGATTTGATACAAGACTGGCAACAAAATCTACAACTGATCTTGCAGAAGGTACAAACTTATATTTCACAGAAGAAAGAGTAGATGATAGAGTTGCCGCATTAATTCAAGCAGGAGAAGATATTTCTGTTGTATATGATGATGTTGCAAATACTCTAACGATTGCACTTGCATCTAGTGTTGATGGTTTAGATTTATCAAATAATAGTACTGATGACCTTTCAGAAGGTTCTACCAATCTTTATTACACTGATGCAAGAGTTGATGCGAACTTTGCAACCAAGACTACCACAGATTTGACTGAAGGTACAAATTTATACTATACTGATGCTAGATTTGATGTCAGACTTGCAACTAAGACAACAACCGATTTAACCGAAGGTACAAATCTCTATTATACAGAAGCCAGAGTTGATGCAAATATTGCAACAAAAACTACTGATGATATTACTGAAGGTGCAACAAATCTTTACTATACAGATGCTAGAGTACAAACTTATTTAACTGCAAATAACTATGCAACCATCTCTACAGTAACACAACAGGTCGCAGCACAAATCGGATCTTTACAATCAGATTTGGACGATGAAATATATGATAGAGAACAGGGCGATCTTGCTTTACAAAATCAAATAGATTCTTTAACAACAACCGATGTTGCAGAGGGAACAAATCTCTACTATACAGATGCTAGATTTGACGCTAGATTGGCTGCAAAAACTACAACCGATTTAACTGAAGGCACAAATCTTTATTATACGGACGCAAGAGTTCAAACAAAACTTGGTGATGTTTCTGGACATATTATTCCAGATACAGATGTAACTTATGATTTAGGTAGCACAACCAACAAATTCCGCGATTTATATTTGAGTGGAAGTTCAATTTATTTGGGAAGTTTACAATTATCTGATAACAATGGAGCTCTTGAAGTTACCGCAAGTGGTTCTACAGAAGTATTTGCGACAGAGACATATGTTGATACTGCAATCTCAAATCTTATAGATACTGCTCCAACCACTCTTGATACTCTCAATGAACTTGCTGCAGCACTAGGAGATGATCCAAATTTTAGTACTACAATTACTAATTTGATTGGAACAAAACTTGCAACAGCAGATTTCAATACAACTGCTGACACTTGGTTGGGAACAAAATCTACAACTGATTTATCAGAAGGCACCAATCTTTATTACACAGATGCAAGAGTAGATGCTAGAATTACTGCATCCAATCCATATGATTCTTCTGATTTTGATACAGACTTTTCTGGAAAGTCTACAACAGATTTAACTGAAGGTACAAATCTTTACTATACGGACGCTAGGGCGGACGCTAGAGTTGCTGCTGCAAATATTGGAGTATTGAATGATGTAAATACAACCGGCATTGCTACTGGAGATTTCCTTCTGTATGATGGTAGTGAATTTCTACCAGTCGATTTTGCAACTGAAGTAACCACATATGCAGACTCTCGTATTAATCTTGCAAGTATACAAGACTTATCAGATGTAGATGCAGTTGATACACCAGCAAATGGAGATGTTTTATTATATGATGCTGGAAATAGTAATTTTGGATTTATTAATCTTGGTAATGAAATTAATTCATATTTCGACATACGATTTGCAACAAAAAATACAGACGATTTAACAGAAGGTACTACCAATCTTTATTACACAGACGCCAGAGTCGGTGCATATCTGGTTGCAAACAATTATGCTACTACTTCATATGTAACAAATCTTGTAAACACACAAATTGCAATTGTAAATTCCAATTTAGATGACGAGATTTATAATAGAGAACAAGCAGATATTGATTTACAAAATCAAATCAACTCAAAGACTTCTTATACAACAAGCGATTTTGATACAGATTTTGCAACGAAATCCACTACAGATTTGGCAGAAGGAACAAATCTTTACTATACAGATGCTAGAGCTGATGCAAGAATTACTACATTCGGTGCAGTAACGCAGAGTGATATTGATGCATCTATTGCTGCTTTGGTTGACTCAGCGCCGACAACACTTGATACTCTAAATGAACTAGCAGCTGCGCTGGGAGATGATCCTAACTTTGCGACTACGATTACAAATTCAATTGCAACCAAACTTGCAATTGCTGATTTCAATACAACTGCCGACACTTGGTTAGGAACAAAATCTACAACTGATTTAGCTGAAGGCACGAATCTATATTATACAGATGCAAGAGTTGATTCAAGAATTAATTTACAAACCGGCACAAATTTGTCTTTGGCCAATAAAACTACTGATGATTTGACTGAAGGTTCTACAAATTTCTATTATACAGATGCCAGATTTGATACAAGACTTGCTACGAAATCAACAACTGATCTTGCTGAAGGAACCAACCTTTATTATACAGACGCTAGATTTGATATTAGATTGTCCACAAAAACCACAGACAATCTTACTGAAGGTTCTACAAATCTCTATTACACAGACGCCAGAGTTGATGCAAGAATAACTGCGGCCAATTTGTTTGATGGACAATTTAGCAGTTTAACAAATACTCCAACTACACTTGCTGGTTACGGTATTACAGACGGAGTTTCTACTTCTCAAGTAACTTCTATTGTAACACAACAAGTCGCAGCTCAAACTGGAGCAATTCAATCCGATCTTGATGATGAGATTTATGATAGAGAACAGGCAGACATTGGATTGCAGAATCAAATAGATGCTTTGACAACAACTGATGTTGCTGAAGGAACCAATCTCTATTATACAGATGCAAGAGTTCAATCTTATTTAACTACACAAGGTATTGCCACAGAAACACTTACTTCACTTGGGATTGCTGGAAATGTTCTTACATACACAGATGAGAATGGAAATACCACAAATATTGATTTATCTCTCTATTTGGATGATACAAATCTTGCAAGACTTACTTCGGGATCGCTTGCTGCAAATGGTATTGCTACGTTTATAAGAGATGATGCATCCACATTTACTGTAGATTTCAGTCAATTTTTTGATGATACAAATTTATCAAGAGTTGATAATGCGACTTTCTCAAATGGTACACTGACACTCACTAGGGATGATTCATCGACTGCAGCTAGTGTAAATTTAGACGGTAGATACCTACAAAACCTTGTAGCTCAAACGACAGATGATCTTTCAGAGGGATCTACAAATCTTTATTATACAGATGCTAGAGTTAGAGATCAACTTTACAGTACTGTATCAGTAACAACTTCTAGTGGAAACTTCTATATTGATGGCGAACAACAAGGAATTGTAACACTCCAGCCAGGTAGAACTTATCGTTTCGATCAGTCAGATGCGTCAAATAACTCACATCCAATTAGATTTTCTGAAGTTTCAGATGGAACACATGCTGGTGGTGGCGCAACAGAATACACAACAGGTGTAACTGTTAATGGTACGGCAGGAAATGCTGGTGCTTATGTTGAGTTTGTGGTCACAAATGCTACTCCAAGATTGTATTATTACTGTGCGAATCACAGCGGCATGGGTGGAAAAGTCAGTGTCGGTAAGGAAATGTTTGTTGAACGTATCACTTCAGATACTTGGATTACGGGCCCTATCCAAACTACTTCGGTGAATGTGGGTACTGGTGGTTCAATCAATGCATCTACCGCGACACTAGACTTTACTCACACTACTGTAAACTTTAGTGGTGCAACTGTAGGTGGTCTTAGTAATTCTGATGTTGGTTTGGCAAATATCGCAGATAACGCACAGGGTGTAGTTGTTACTGGTAAGGTTGCTGCCGATAGTTTAGATATAGGTACTGGCGGTTCAATCAACGCACAACTTGCAACATTAGATTTTACTCATACTTTGGTAAATTTTAGTGGCGCAACTGTCGGTGGACTTGGTGATACTATTCAAGATGAAGTAGATTTTCATTTGAATAAAAATAATTCGAGTGGACAAACTATTATATCTGATGGACAAATACTAAGTTGGAATGCAACAGGTGGATTACAAGGTACAGGTGATTATGAGTGGATTGCACAATCTGGTGGTGGAGCATCTGTTACTACAAGCTCTACTGCACCAACAAGTCCTAATGATGGAGATTTGTGGTTCGATACTGACGAATTAAAAACATATGTATATTATAATGACGGAACATCTTCTCAATGGGTACAATCAAATCCAACAGGAGCTATAGGTGGTGGTGGAACATCTATTGAAATTTCTGATGTTGCTCCATCAAGTCCATCAGCAGGAGATTTGTGGTTTGATTCTGATGCTCTTAAAACATTCATTTATTATGATGATGGTAGTGGGGCCCAATGGATTGAATCTTCTGGCGGCGGCGGTTCTTCTATTGCGGATACTGATGCATTACCAGAGGGCTCTACAAACCTTTACTATACAGATGCAAGAGTTCAATCGGTTAGTATAAATGAAGTTGTAGAAGATACAACTCCCACATTAGGCGGCAACTTAAATTCTGGTGGATTTAATATTACTAATATTAGTGCAGATGGTTATAGTCTGCCAGTTGCAGATGGTACAAATCGCCAAGTTATTATGACAGATGGTAGCGGTACGTTATCGTTTGAAAATTTAGACACAATTCATACTGAAGTAACAAACCAAACTGGGTCAACTATTCTTAAAGGCACACCTGTTTATCAAACAGGAACAAGTGGCAATGCAATGACAATTGCACCAGCTGATGCAAGTAGTTCAGCTACAATGCCAGCGGTTGGTGTTTTAGAACAAGATTTAGTATCAGGTGCTACTGGATTTGTTATCCATATGGGTAAAATTTCTGGAGTTGATACAAGTGCGTTCAACGAAGGAGACATAATTTATGTTGCAGTCGGTGGTGGTTACACAAATACCCCTCCAGTTGGTGAAAGTAATCTATTACAAAACTTGGGCCGTATCACAAAAGTTCATGCATCCAACGGCGGCGGCGTTATTATGGGTGCAGGACGTATAAATGCTGTACCCAATCTAAATGACGGTAACATCTTTATTGGTGATTCAAACAATCAAGCAACTACTGCATCATTAAATACCTCTGTACAAAATTATCTATCAAATGTTTCTGGTAGTATCATTCCAGATACAGATGTAACTTATGACTTGGGTAGTTCAACTCATAAATTTAGAGATTTGTATCTAAGTGGAAATAGTATTATTCTTGGTGGAATTACTCTCACAGAATCTTCTGGTTCTCTTTTAGTAACACCAACTGCTGGTGGAGCAAACAACACTTTCGCAACGGAAAGTTATGTAGATACTGCAATTTCAAATCTAATAGATACAGCACCAACAACATTAGATACTCTCAATGAACTTGCCGCAGCACTTGGTGACGATCCAAATTTTGCGACTACAATTACCAATTTGATTGGAACTAAACTTGCAACTGCTGATTTTAATACAACTGCCGATTCTTGGTTGACAACAAAATCTACTACTAATCTTTCAGAAGGCACCAATCTTTACTATACGGACGCAAGAGCAGATGCAAGAGTAAATCTACAAACAGGAACTAATTTAGACCTTAGTTCTAAAACAACCACAGATCTTGCTGAAGGTATAAATCTATATTATACTCAAACAAGATTTGATTCTGCTTTCACTGCAAAGTCTACGACAGATCTTTCGGAAGGTACAAATCTTTATTATACTGATGCAAGAGTTAGAGCTCATGTAGAAGGACAAGATTTAGATTTAGGAACTAATAAAGTTTTATTCTCTAACATGTATGCTACAACTGGAGATCTTCCTTCTGCTACTTCATATCATGGTATGTTTGCACATGTGCATGGTACAGGCAAAGCATATTATGCCCATAGCGGTAGTTGGATAGAACTTGCAAATGATAGTCAAATTGTTGCTCAAGATTTTTCTTGGAGTTCAATAACTGGAACGCCAACAACATTAGCAGGATATGGAATTACAGATGGCTATGTAGACGCAGATGTAGATACTCACCTCAATACATCAACCGCAACATCTAATCAAGTACTTTCATGGGATGGCACTGATTATGCGTGGGTTGCACAATCCGGCGGCGGAGGTGGTGGAGCTTCAGTTTCAGTTTCAGATACGGCACCAACTTCTCCATCTGAAGGCGACTTATGGTTTAATTCATCAAACACAAAAATGTATGTGTATTTTAATGATGGGACATCTTCTCAGTGGATTCAATCCAATCCTTCTGGAGCAACATCTCCAATCACCGCATCTGATACTGCACCAACCAATCCAGTTGAAAACAGTATGTGGTTTGATTCTACAGACGGAACACTATATTTTAGATATAATGACGGAACATCTGAGCAATGGGTAAATCTTATTGGAGCTACATCAAATGGCGGTGGTGGAGGCGGCGGATCTTCAGTAACTGTATCTGATACTGCACCAACCACACCAACAGAAGGTGATATGTGGTTTGATAGTAGATATGCGGTTTTACTCGTCTATTATGGAACACAATGGGTAAATGTATCAGGCGAATCTGGTTCATCTACAACACCATCTTGGCAGGAAACAACAAACCACACAGCAAGTGTTGGAGATAAACTCTTTGTTGATTGTAGTGGTGGTGCCGTGACTGTGACTCTTCCAGTGTCACCATCTATGGGAGATGAAATTAGAATAATTGATGCTACAGGAAATGCGTCTACAAATAATATTACTATTGCAAGAAATGGAAGTAATATTCAAGGGGTTGCAGACAACTTAATTATAGATACGGATAGGGCTGCCTTTGGGTTGGTGTATTACAACTCAACTCAAGGTTGGTTGTTAATGGAGAGATAATAAATGGCACAGAATTTTCCATCAAGTCCATCTAATGGTGATACGTTTACTGCTAATGGAGTTGTTTTTGTTTACAATTCTACTAAAGGTGTTTGGGCAAAACAAGGAACATCTATACCACCAGTAGTGTCGGGACATGTTATACCAGACGCAAATGAAACCTATGATTTAGGAAGTGCTACCAATAAATTCAGAGATTTATATTTGAGTGCTGGCACTCTATATCTTGGAGACAAAACATTTTCTCAAACTGATATTTTAGACTTTGACCTCACAATCGATCCAGAAACTTTCACTATCAATGTTGATGCACCAGATGCCGGCGGGGGAATGGATTGGAAATGGACTTGGGATGCCGGTAAGGTTGCATACACAAGACTTAAAATTACTAACGCATTACAGTCAAATATTCCATTGTATATTGATGGTACATATGTTGTAAATAACTTCGCTGCCCATGATTTGCATGGCGGAATGACACAAACACATAAAATATATCTCAAATGGATTGACGGGCCAGGAATAGACAATTTGGTTTCTTGGGCAACTTCTACTTTGAATGTAACTGGTGTTACTCATCCAGATATCAATGGTGGACAGGCCACAGAAGTGCAAAGATTGAATATTAGTATTCCGTCTACAATAACATTACCAACACTTACACCACCAATAGTTTCATATGATGTCTCATTTGCAAACACAGGATTTTATACTTTTGGAGGTTCGGCACATGGAGACAATCCAGACTTAAATCCATTGTATAGAGGCGGAACATACACATTCAATCTAGATGCAAGTCTTTCTGGTCATCCATTCTATCTTACCACGGATGACGGTACAAACTATGTCTCTGGAACATATGTTGGAGAATATACAGATGGTGTCACTGGTTCTAGAAATGAAAGTGGTACTCTTGTATTTACCGTTCCAGCTAATGCACCAGATACATTATATTATCAATGTGGCATTCATGGCGCGATGAGAGGTACAATTACAATAAAAGACCTTGCAGTCGAGACAAATTCAGAGAATAATTATATTTTGTATTTTCAACATGACCAACAAGGACACAAAACTCCTGTTGAAGTAAAACCAGTGCCAGTAATTAATGATGTAGATAATCTGACACTTGTGTGGGATGGTACTACGAATAAATTCAAAGCAAAAGACATGGGCGAATATATGGATGATACTGCCCAGTTTCAGTCTAAGATAGAAAAGGTTATTAACGAATCTACTGTAGTTGAAACTGGTTTGAGTGACGCAGAAGTTTCTACAAAAATTAAAGATGAAACAATATTCAATATAAATTTGCATCAAGGCGGAGCACTTCAAGTTCATACTGGAACTAAGCGTTGGTATGCTCCATTTAATCTACAAGTTACAGGGATTGCTTCCAGACTTGGGACAGCTGCGGATGCAACAGTTGGTGTTGATATTAAAAAGAATGGAGTTTCAGAGGAAACATATTCTTTTGGTGCAAATGCAACAACAACTACAATTACAAATCAAATTATTAATATGAATGTAAATGATTATCTTACAGTTGATGTTACAAGTATAGGAACAACGAATACTGGAGAAGATCTTTATGTTCAATTTACATATAAAAAAGTATAAATAGTAGAAAAATCGGAGATTACAATGGATTTTACCAGAGATGTAGATGTTGTAGATGAAAACGGCGAAGCTACGACAAAAACAATGAATTTTCACGCAACATTAGAAAATGGTGTTGCGGAAGTTTTTTTAGTGGACGCTGAAGGAAATAAAACAAGTTTAGTTTTGCAGCCTTGGAAAACCAATAGAGATGGAACAAGAAGTGATTGGATAGATTTAGATGAAGTTGTTTCTTGGTATCAAGACCTAGACGTAGCATTCTAAGGAGAAAAAAATGGCAAAAATTAGAAGAGCAGGAGCAATAAACAAATATACAGTTTTTGAAGACCCAAGACCTTCAAAAAATACCCTATATTTAGAACATGAGGCGCACGACAAAACAACTTTAGCACCTAAATTTGGAGGAACTCTGCGAACAAAAGTAGCAGGAAATGCTGACGATTTTGATGGTTATTTCTCAGGTAATTATATTCGATTAACAAACACCAACGCCTATGATGGTCGAGCAGGCGGCGCTTACACTATGGCACTGACGAAAGAAACTGCATATTGCTGGCACTACGAAGGAGCGGCTGGGGGAAATCAATTAAATAATGTAGATTACTGGAACTTTTTTTCGATAGACCCCACACTTCAATCGGGTCCTCTTAGAAGAATTGTAGACTCTACTACTAATGATGAACTGCTACTATACAATATTAAAATAACACATTATAATTGGTATTATCAACATTCTTGGTATAACGTGCCAAGCACTAGAGAGCTTTACGAAACTAATCCAACAGATGTTTACGGATATGTTGGTTCGACCACTACTACAGATCACCAAGAACCTGTTTTTTGGACTGTAAAAGATCCAAACAGTGACAGAGTTTCGGGAATTGCTGGGTATTTCAGATGGGGGTATAATTTTAGACCTTGGATGAGTATTGCAAGAAACTCATTTTCATCATTCAACAGTAGTAATGACAAATATGATATTTCTCCATCAAATCCTTGGTGGTATATGTATATTGGACAATCCACACAAGACGGACAGCCACTATACTTGATGACTCATCACGATACAGATTATCAACATTATATTCGTAGGCATAATGTATCAACTGATAATACAACTGATTTGTTTGTGAATACAACTGCACCTAGCGCTTCTGGCACCTCATATGGTGGTGCAAGAACTATGAATGCCACAATGGGTCAACTTCAAAAGATTTCTTCAAAACATTTTGATGATCCTGGCGCAAGTGATAAGTGTTGGTATGTGCCGTATTTTGATACGAGCTATAACTATCATCCATTCGTATTTAGATGGAATCAGTCAACCGATACTTTTACAAGAGATCAGGCAACAAACATCACGGGAGATTTGAGTTCTACACATATGTTAAACTTGTTCGGCACAACCAGTGATAGCAGGGGTTTCGTAGGAGTTGTTTATAACGAAACATTTGTGAATGGTGGTAATAGATATTTAACTGTTATGTATCTTAACGGAGAACATAGATCACAAGATAGTCAACCGCTTGCAAGAACATTTGTTACATATTCAGTAGATGCAGCGGACCCAACAGCTCTTACACACCATTCAGCAGTCACTATTCCAGAAACGGTAAAACAAATTGTTTTCTTGAATGACGCAAAAACACTTTTAGGAGTTTTTGGTGTAGATGCGTTTTATATCTATAATTGGGATAATGTAAATGGTTGGACGCTCACAACAACTATTGCAGAAAAAGCATTTGCAGTAGGTAGAGATTCTACAGATAGAATCTGGATGGTTGCTGGTGGTGGAAGTGGCACTTACGCAGATATTCATGTTATCACACCAACAATTCCTGTGAGAATCACTATCACTCCTGCCCAATCCTCATATAATCACACTGGTACAGATATTAATAGTACTATCGATGTGAGTGCATATAACATTGCAGGCGAAAGAATTGCAACTGATGTTGAACTATCTATTGATGGTAGTACTATGACTTTCTCAGGTGCAGCAACTACAACAACTGTAACTACATCAACATCAGCAGAAACATCTGTAGCTATTGTTATTACAGGTGCCGGACTTAGTGATATTGTAGCTAACGTATCGATTTAAGGGGGATATATGACAACCCTTACTATAAGTGCAAGCGGGATACCAGATATCAAACCTACTTATGGGAGATTTCCTGTAGGTAGTTATAATTCTAATGTTTCTTGGCCAAGCGCAGTATCCTTGAATGCGTCTCTAGGTGCATATACACTTAGTAGTCAAATAACTCCTGCAACAGTTGATTATATCTCTACAAGATCACCACAACAATTTGCAACTGTATCTGGACATACTTCTGGAAATGCTTTATCAGATTCTTATTCTCCTAACTGGAGCACTGCTGTAAATACAACAACAATAGATGGAAAAACTTGTCTTGATCTAGATACAACTAATGTTATTAGTATGTCAGGAACTGCGCCGGTATTTGGCCAATACTATACTATGTTTGCTGTATGGTATCCTAGAGTAACAGATACTGGATGGAGAACATTTTGGCGCGGGGATAATGATCATAACATTATTGTACAGGATGGGACAAAAAATCTTGGTATGTATTCAAATCGCAATGGTGCTTTTAGGGACACAGGATATGATATTTCAATAGCATGGCAGACAATTATTGTCGTTGGTAGTGGAGATAGTTCTACAGCATCAACGGGAACTCAATCTTATTATATAGATGGACAGTTAGTTGGAACTACAGATAGAGTAGCCTCTGGAACAAATGCATCATCTTTTGGTTATTCTGGTCAGGCGCCAGGATATTTTATAGAATTTGGATTTTGTAATCAGGCATTTTCTACAAGCGAAATTCAAGACCTTCATCAATCACTTTCTCTTGCAATGAGCGGAGGCGGTATTGCTGGTTGGAAGGATAATGCTATTTATACAAACATACCACCATCTTCTTACACAGCACCAGACCTATCTTTCAATGACAGAATAAAAATACAAGTGTCTGCTGAAAATACCATAACATATGCTCCTAAACATTTTAGAGAGTCGGTTCTATCTATAAATAATACAGTTCCTTATAATCTCGCAGAATTGAGGCAATTAGACGGAACACGCAGACAGTATAAAATCGCAAGAGCTATCCAAAGTGATGTAAGTGGTGGTGGCGGTGGACAAACTGGCGGGACTACTGAAATTCAAACTTGGTACTAAGAAATGACGAATTACGCAACTATAAGATATCAACCAGCAGAAGCAACAACGACAACTGTTGCGGATATGACTGCTTTGATCGCTGTCACAGGAATGTCTAATGGAGATCAGGCTTTAGTGCTATCAAGTAATAACTTGTTTATGTATTCTGGTACTGGTTGGTATAAGATTGCGACAATTCAAAACGATTCTCCAACAGCAATCACTGGAGTGAATGGAACCTACGAACTTGCAACTGACGGTACACCTACTGTAATCACAGCAGTTTCTACAGACCCTGAAGGGTTTCCTCTTACGTGGACATATTCTACTTCTGGTTTAGGAAGTATTGCTACAGTATCGCAAGCGGATAATGTATTCACAATTACACCCAGTACTAATGATGATAATGGAGGAACTTTTACTCTTACAATTAATGCAACTGATGGTGTTAATGGTGCAGTGAGTGCAAATACATCGATAGAACTGGAATTTTTTATTGCAAATAGTAATTATACAACTTTATTAGCAACAGCGGTTGATACATCAAGTAACAGTAACATTACGGATTCTTCAACAAATAATCATACGATCACAGTATTAGGTGACGCTAACGCCGGCACGTTTAGTCCTTATCGTCATGGCGGATATAGTACATATTTCGATGGAACTGGTGACAATTACACTGTGCCTAGTGGCCTTCATCTTGGCACTGGTGATTTTACATTTGAATTTTGGATTTGGCCAGATGAAGATTGGACTAATACTGCCGGTAAAATTTTTATGAACACTGAATCTAGTGGCAGTGGCACCACTTGGACTTTTCATGTATCTAATTATAATGGGTATAATGGTTTAACTTTTGGTTATGGTGTATATGGTTCTTATACTGTAGGAAAATATGTTGATAATTATTGGGTTCCACAGGGTGAATGGACTCATCTAGTCGCTCAAAGAAGAAACGGAACTATAGAAATTTATGTAAATGGTGTCAGTCAAACATTGAGTACATATAATGAAAATGGAACTTTTAGTGATAGTGTAAATTTAACAAGCAATCTAACTACAAGAACACTTTTTAATGGAGCTAAAGCTTATGTTTCAGACCTAAGATTAGTCACTGGTTCATATGTATATGATGGTGATTTTACACCTTCAACTGAAAATATAACAGCAGTAACTAACACTACACTATTAACAAATCAAAATCAGTTTCCGTATCTTGTTGATAATTCACCAAATGCATATACAATTACATCAAATGGTAATACATCAATAAAACCATTTAGTAGATATGACAATTTCAAATACGAAACAGCCGTTCATGGCGGGTCTGTATATTTTGATGGGACTGACGATGGATTGATTATTCCAGCAGCTGCTTGGGATAGAGATGCCGACTACACAGTTGAATGTTGGGCATATGCAATTGGAGGCCTCAGTATTGCATTGTCAAGAAACAGACAAGCCGCTGATGGTGTAGTTTTCTCTATCGGTGGTAGTTACACAGTATTCTTGGGTATTGGTAGGGATGATGTCAATACATGGGATTTGAATTATACTGGCAGCGTTGATTTAAGATATCAATGGCATCACCTTGCTTTAACTCACGATGCGAGCGAAAAACGATACAAAATATATGTTGATGGTGTTAATGTTTTCAATGGAACTTCTGCATATCATCCGGGCAGTTTAAATACTGTTTTTAACATTGGGTGTGGTGATACTATGAATGCTGGCACGACTTCTTATAGTCAAGGATGGATTGCAGATCATAGAATTACAGATAGTATAGTTTATACTGCAAATTTCACTCCACCAACTGCTCCTCTATCTTCGACTGGATCAGTTTTACACATCCAAGGCACAGATGCTTCCATCATTGATAAGTCTCAAAGCACTAATTTACAGCTTATTGGAAACACTACTGGCTCTACAACTCAGGTTAAGTTTGCAGACACTAAGTCAATGTATTTTGATGGTGCAGGAGATTATATAACAGCAGATCAAATTCCCCTTGGAACAGGAGATTTTACAATTGAAGCGTATACATATTTAGATGCACGACTAACATCTTTCCCATGTATTTTTAATAACTATAGCACTTTTTCGGCGGGATCATTGGGCTTGTTTGCTGGACACAACAGTGCAACAACAACAAACTATCAGGTTGCACATAACGGCACGGGATTTCCAACGATAAATGCTGGCCCAATTACTTATGATCAGTGGGTACATCTTTGTTTAGAACGGTATAATGGAACAATCACGCTTTATAAAGACGGAACATCAATAGGTTCATTTTCCAGTACTATCTCACTGAACGGTGTGGGTTCTAATTTTTATATAGGCACAGCAGGCGACAGCATCAGTACAGCGTATTTAAACGGCTGGATACAAGACTTCAGAGTAACCAAAGGTCTCGCAAGATACACCGCAAACTTTACACCGCCAACAAAACCACTTAAAGGATAAGAGAATGCCAATTAATTTTCCAGCAAATCCTACAGATGGTCAAGAACTCATAGTCGGCAACGGAAAACTTATTTTCAATTCTACAAAGGGAATTTGGAAACATTATTCTA
>Ga0255784_10000011_pt1 | contig 209096 bp, 176 predicted proteins | sample 101ome_14_FD_179982 | JGI IMG/M metagenome (GOLD analysis project Ga0255784, IMG submission 179982) | Coastal salt marsh microbial communities from the Groves Creek Marsh, Skidaway Island, Georgia - 101403AT metaG (version 2) | ecosystem: Environmental > Aquatic > Marine > Intertidal zone >...
GAGTTGGCTTATCGATCGAGTGCTGAAAACTTGTAAGTTCAGAGTCCATGACCAGTTGTACGTCAATCCTCGGCACACCATCTTGATGCAACGTCGTTTTGACCACACGAAACAAACCGTCTCCAGCGATAATGGAGGTTGAAGTTAAACCATCTTTTGATTCTGCTAATGGAAATTCTTCAACTTCCTCATGATTGTTGTGAAACAAAGGCTTTGCGCGAATCGGTAAGGCAAGAACATCCATCATCTCATGCTGAACATCCGGGGAGGTTTCTTCTTCATCAATTTCTGCGGGTGCTTCGGCCTCTCCCTCCATACAATCCCCTCATTCAAACAATGAAATGAACGTAACGCAATCAACGATGCGTTTCGGAGAACCATGACTTTGCATCACTCGATGCATTGAATCCTTTTCCTGGTTTGGTACCTACAACCGTTGCAATTGATGCCTCCGAAGCAATTTCTTGGATTCGGTCGCTAATTGGTCCATTGATGATCAATGCCTGGACACCTTCGGTTCCAGCCGCAGACTTGGCGATCGACCCTGCTCCCATTTCTTCACTAACCGAACCATCAGCCAGAACAAACATGGCCTTGTTTTTACCAAGACTGTCTTGATGATCGAACATTTCCTGAATTTCAGCAGGTGCGATTTCAGATTCATAGACGTCTTCCATCTCTTCAGCCCACTCGTCGTTGCTGGTTCCATGTTTTGCTTCATCTTCCTTGTCTTGAGCATCCATTTTCTTTGCAAATTTCGCAGCATCCTCTTTCATGGACAGGGTTTTGGTGATTGTCTTTTGAGGGAGCAATTCCCACTCTTGCCCAACCGGCGCTTGTGCGACGAAGTCAACCTTGAGAATAGCGTTGAGTTGTCGGAACAACATCTCTCCACCACGATCGCCATCGATGGCAAGCGTAACCGATTGTTTTCCATTTGCTAAATCAATCAACTCCTGTTTGATGTTCCCAGCACCATCAGCGCTGATTGCATTCTTGACACCACAGTTGAGCAAGTTGATGACGTCATTTCGACCTTCAACGATGATCAATGAGTCTGAACTCTGAACATTCGGCCCGCATGTCAAGCCATGGAAGTTGGTCGCAGTTCCAACCGTCAAAACAGAGCGAACTTCCTCAACAACAGTCTTACTTGCAGCTTCGCCAGAATTGACCAGTGCAAGAAGAAGTTCTTTGGCACGATCGACCACTGCAGTACGCTTCGTGGCACGAACGTCTGAAATCTCGACAACTGTGATCTTGGCTTGGCACGGGCCAATTCGATCTATGGTTTCCAATGCAGATCCAATGATGGCTGTTTCAACATTGTCCATGCTGCTTGGAATAAGAATCATCCCATGCACCTTTCCGCCCTTCGTTTCCATTTCGACATCAACGTGTCCAACACGAGCTGTACGTTGCAATTTTCGTAGTTCGAGTTCATCACCGAGCAAACCTTCGGTTTGGCCCATGATGGCTCCGATGATGTCTTTGCGTTGAACTGTACCATTGATTTTGATATCAGCCTTAATCAAATACTTCATCGCCTTTCCTTGTTTATTTCCTGAATTGTTTTTTCGAGACAAATTAATTCCTCCTTTCGGCCTCTTCACAGTCGGTGCTTTGACCCCGAACTGGGACGCAGTGCAACGATTCGACAATAAAGTCGAATCAAGTGAATGTGATTCAGCATATCCTGCTAAGGCCTTCCCCTTTTCAACCCTGTGGAAAAAAACCCGCTAAAATTCCTGTTTCATTCCTTTGGAAGAGAGGTCGAGCGCTCAATCAAATCCTCTTGCATTTTCTTACTCAAGAATGGAAGATGTGGATCCTCATCCCCCATGGTATTCTTCCACGAATCCATGGCTCGTGCCCAAATTTCTTCATCAGCATTCCATTCCAACCATCGTTCAACAAAGGCAACGTGACGTTGAATTTCTTCATCATCGGTAGCCAATTGCTTGAGAAGCATGTTGGTTTGAGCGAGAATAAGACCCATCGGCGGAGAAATGAGATACACGCCAAATGGATTTCTTTCGGTTGAAATGGTTAAGTGCTCTTTCCACAATCCCAGCCCAACATCGTAAATGTAACCAATCAAGAGGACGCTGAGAAGAACAAGAACGCCAATTGACATGAGTCCAATATATGTCGATGGAATGCCCAGAATCTCATCTGAAAAGCACAATCCAGTGTCGCAGGTCGACTCAAATCGCCACTTAACATACGGCCAGATCAACAATGTCAGGGTAGTTGTCCAAAACACCATGGAGATAACGGTTTGAGATTGTTGAAGACGCCAATATTGACGCATGATGACCTTCTTCATTGGTGGACGCTATCTTGCAACCCTTATGGATTCAACCCCTAAGGTGGTTGTTCATAGCCATATTTTTCGAATGTATTCAACATCGACGCGATTAAATAATCAATTCCAGACGAAGAACTAACAAAGGTGGCGTTGGGATGGGCGTGTTTGCTTTCATCAAAAACATTCCAAGCAAAGTCTACATTTCACTCCTGATGATGAAGTTGAATGTTCACAATCGAATCTCAAGATCGTCCATATTATCCAATGCAGGGCCAACTCTTTCCATGACAACATACGGCATCCGTTTCCAAACAGCACATCTGTCGCTCGAGGCGATTGCTCGAGGAAACGTTCGACCTTCTCGAGCCATCCTCTTTGTTGACGATGAACAACTGTTCAATCACCCAACAAAAGGCCTTCAACGCCTCATGAAACGTGGGTTGGAAATCAAATTGGTTGAAAATTTTGGACCACATACGAAATACTACCCATTTCTTGAATTGGTTAAAGATTTCGACCGCCCCCATGCAACGGGCGATGACGACCATCTATACCCAAAATGGTGGTTGAAAAAACTCTCATCTTCCATTGAAACTCAACCCGAGTGCTTGCATGCATTCCGAGCCCATCGTATCGAATTAACCGACGATGGAACACAAGCACGACCATACCTTGAGTGGGGCCCTGGAATAACGACAGCGCCTTCAAATCTCAATTTTTACACCTCATCGATGGGAGAAATTTACAGTCCAGAATTTCTTCGAATCGCAAAACAACGCGGTCGCGCATTCCTAGAATGCTGCCCAAAGAACGACGATCTTTGGCTTACCTCACTTGCAATCGAAAACAATGTTCCAATTGCGTTGGTGGACGGCATCAATCGAACCTTTCCAGCGATTCCAGCATCGCAACATCTGACATTGGAAGCAACGAATGTTTTTGGCGGTTACAACGATGTTCAAATTCAAAATACATTCACAGAAAACATCCTATCAAAGTTGAGAGATTTGGAACGGCAACAAGGCCTTCGATAATTTAGGCTACAATCCGTTGCAAATCGGTAAAAAGTGGATTTTTCATCGCGTGGGTTCAAGAAGAGGTTCTACATACGCAAGGGCGTGTCCGCCAAGACTGTTCACCGCCTGGCTGCTTTTCGTAGCACGATTGAGGTGATGTTGCTTGATGGTGTATTGACACGCGAAGAGAAGCGACTAATCATTCGCCTTTCTTCATGTTTGAATCTTGAACCCCATCAACCTGCAGAGGTCTATCAAGCCATCTTGGATGGCGTCGATACTGAAGATGGTGATGCCTTAACCCCTGAAGAGCAGCATGAAGTCTACAAAACGGTTTTCGAAGTAGCGATTATCAATGCATCATTATCCAAAGACGAATTTCGAGTCATGGCTCACTTACGAGAACTCTTTGCTATCGATGATGATGAGCACAACTTGGTTGAACGCGAGTTGCGAGACATGGTAATGGAACGATTTGAAGATCCAAACATGGTCGAAAAAACCCTCAATACACTTCGAGATTCTGTCCGCGTTGTCACAACGTTGTTTGATAATGTTCGCAAAAAGAACAACGGTGAAACGAGATGAAACCAAGTTCTCTCGATGATTATCTGGATGGCTTTTCCACATTCCCAACCCGCCGTAGAAAACGTTTGGCTATGCTCCGTGAAGCCTACACGTATGGCGTGCCCGGTATGATGGCAAAATCGATGACGGACCGTCTTGCAACATCTGGACAGTACACATTTCACATAGGGACTCCAGATCCTGAGATGCGGCGTCTTGCATCATGGATGCTTACGAATGAAAAAGACCGATTGAAAATTGCGAAATTCATTCCAAAAATATGGAAACGTGGTGGCCGAGAAGACCTCAAACTCGTCGGACTTCTTCTTGCTAATATGTCTGATGAAGAACTTGGTGAGAATGGATGGACCGTTTTTTTACAGCTCGTTCAGGAACGTGTATCCGTTGAAGTTTTTCTTGAAACGGCTGAGGAATTTGTGCGCGGCGGACGCCCCCTTCCCGATGATGCTTGGATCAATGATGCAGCAAGTCAAAGCCAGGTTTGGGCTCAGTTGATGGTTCTCTTGCTTTCACTCGATGAGAATCGATGTACAGTGCACGAACGTCTCATTTCCGTGGCTCCTGAAGGAGGCGAATTGTTCGAACGTATCCGAATGCGGCTTCTTCAACGACTATCTTGATGGGCTCAGAACCAATCGGATGTTCATGGCTGAGCGCTTTCTGCCCACAGAAGACCCTGTTCTTGAACAGGTACTGTCTTGGACGGTTGAGCGTGATGCGAGAGATGTACGTCGTTTGCTTGAATGGTTGCCACAAGCTCGCTCAAGTCGTGAGCGACAGGCACTCCTCGACCGTGTGCGAGATTTACTCGACGAGTTGGAACAGGCGATGACGGCATTGGACGAACTTGTGTGAACACCATGTCGTTGCTCTGTTTGATTCTCGCAGGTGGAAAGAGCATTCGAATGGGTCGCGATAAGGCGCTACTCTATGATTTTGTGAACCAATTATCACAGAAATTGACCTCGCGAGGAACCCGCATCATTGTTGCTTGTGGTCGCCGAAACCGAGCGCGCCTCTTCAATTCAGAATGCTGGTTTGACCCAGCAGAGTCCTCTTCATTGGCTGATGTTGTTCGTGCTTTTGTTCAAGAGCATGACGAAGAAATCCAATTGTTTCCGTGTGATATGTACAACCTTGATGATGAAGCCATCGATGCAATATTAGCACAAGCACCAGGCGTACCAGTCGATCAGGAGGGACGTGATCAATACACACTCGCTCGAATTCCAGAGGGCTGTACGTTTTCAACTTCATCGAGTTTGAAAGGCTTGTTCTCTGATTTTGAACGAAATCCAATGGATTTCCTCGGTCGTCGGCTTGAAAATTTTAATTCTCCAACGCAAATCGATGACCTGAACAAATCAAATCAATGATTTCAGGATAGAGTCGATGTTCCTCAATCTGCACCCGTTTCACAAGTTGTTGACGCGTATCTCCTCTGAAAACCGGCACCCTACGTTGGGCGAGGATAGGCCCAGTGTCCATACCAGCATCAACAACATGAACCGTACAACCGCTTACACGAACTCCTGATTTGAGTACATCACTATGCGCATCTTGACCTGGAAATGCTGGCAATAGAGAAGGATGAATGTTGATAATCCGAGGAAAATGCTGCGCAACAAATTCAGAAGACAACAAGCGCATGTATCCTGATAAGACAATGAGCTCAATCTCGAATTTCTTGATGTGTTCTTCAATCCGTTGTTCATGTTCGAGTCGACGATCTTCTTTCGATAAGTTGGAATCTACCGTTTCGATGACGATTGGAACATTGTGTTGCCTTGCATATTCGATACCACCTGCATCTTCTTTGTCGGTAATACAGAGCACGGTGTCGTGTATGCAACCATCTTCTTTCTGGTGGTTCAGAAGCGCATTCATTCCCGTTCCAGATCCAGAAAAGAAAACAGCAATTCGAATCGGATTGCTGGATTGACCCACTCGTGATAACAACTGAATCTCTCCCATGCTCCACCCAAGGAGTGCTTGATTTCAGTCCTTCCGATTGTTCAAGGCTTACCCCTATTCCTTATGAGTGTCAAATCACAGGGTCGACAAAGGAAGTGAGGTGATGGGCGACCAGTCTGACCAAACCAATCATCTTGCGATAACGTTTGAAGGGCTTTCAGATGAGGACATCCTTGAAGCGATTCTCGATATGCATAAACCCTCAAAGAATCCTGTTGTGCGATGGTTATGGACAGGATTGGGAAGTATCTTCGTGGTCTTTGCTGCGATTGGTACGGTCGTTCCCGGTTGGCCCACAACATCATGGCTTGTTGCTGCAGGATTCTGTTTCGGACGGTCATCAAGGCGGATGTTCCGATGGCTTCTGACCAATCGCATGTTTGGTAACGCTCTTCTTGAGTATTACAAAGCCGGACGAGCCTTACCACTTCATTCGAAGATTGTCATCATTGGTATCATTTCGCTTGTATCTGCTTTTTCGATTTATGTTGTCACAAAGCTCGGAGATCCGGGATTCGGCCAAGCAACAATTGCAATTGTCGCTTTGGTCGGCATTTGGTTTGTAGGATGGAAAGTTCCCACCGTACAACTGCAAGCTCAGCCTAATTAGCGTTCTTTCAAGTGCGTAGAAAGTCGATTTGCGATGGATATTCCTACCTCAGTGCAGGATGCAGTTCCTCCCAAATCATAGGTAAGTGACTTTCCATCCTTCAGATGTTCTGCCACACTTTGGTCAAGGAGGTTTGACACACTCAACAAATCGTCATCGTTGGTACGGCGTGCAAGCCAGTCCAACATCATCTGTACGGAATTGATGCTTGCAATTGGGTTGACTTTGTTTTGTCCAGCGTGTTTTGGTGCAGAACCGTGAACTGGTTCGAAGAAGGCATGGTTGTCACCAATGTTTCCGGATGCAGCCATACCCATTCCACCCTGTAGAACTGAGGCGAGATCGGTTGCAATGTCACCAAACATGTTTGACGTAACAACAACGTCGTAAAACTCAGGCGTACGTGTCAACCATTGCGTGAATGCATCGATGTACCCATAGTCCTTCTCAACATGAGGATAGGCGTTTGCTACGGCATCAAACGTTTTGCGGAACAATTGGCATCCACGAGTAACGTTGCTTTTGTCAATGCAAGATACGCGTGAAGCACCGTCAACAGGAGCACCGTTTCGAGTATCGCATATATCGAAACCCATCTTGATCAGTCGCTCAGATCCGTGTGATGAAATCGGCCTTGGGTCATAGGCTACTTCGCCATGAAGACCCGGGAATTCGATTTCAGGAGGTTCGTAGCCTTCAAGCCCCTTTGCTCGTTGAGCACTTCGGTGAAGCAACGAATGGTACAGCCCTTCTGTGTTTTCTCGGAGGATGACCATGTCGACCATGTCCGGATCCCAAATGTTGGTGAATCGCCCATGGACTTTGTGCGGAACGCCCTCATAGAGACGAATAGGGCGAACGTTCGCATATAAATCGAGGCCACTACGCATTCCAAGAATGACGGAACCGCCCGCAAGATCGCCGTTTGGTAATCGTGCACCAGGATATCCGATCGCACCCATGAAAACAGCATCAGCTTCATCACGGCAGAATTCAAACGAACCTTCTGCCCACTCTTCGCCTGTAGCGAGATAATGTTGACCGCCACATGGAATCACGGTTTGCTCGAACCCATGGTTTGTGTGCTCTTGGATGGTATCCAAAATACGCTGTGCTTCGACCGCTACTTCCTTCCCCGTACCATCCCCGGGAAGCACTGCAATAACGTGGTCGCTCATGCCTCTTCGACAAGTCAATACTACATGAAGGAGACGCAAATCTCCCTTGCCAGTCTTAATGCCGGAACAAACGATGTCCAGTAAAGAGCATGGAGATTCCAAGTCGATTTGCGGCATCGATGACTTCCTGATCTCGAATCGAACCGCCTGGTTGAACAATGGCCGAGGCTCCAGCTTGAGCAGCCTGCTCAAGACCGTCTGCAAAGGGGAAGAATGCATCGCTTGCAAGGACACAACCTTGCGCTCGTTCGCCCGCCCGTCGAGCAGCGATTCGGACTGCTTCAACACGACTGGTTTGTCCTGGGCCGATACCGACGGTCGCTAATCCTTGAACCATAACAATTGCATTGGATTTGACCTGCTCACACACCCGAACTGCGAACTTCATTGAATCGATTTCGGCTTCAGAAACAACCTTCTCAGTAACTGTTTTTGCCGATGGCCAGTCAATGATAGGAGGCTCTTCTGTTTGCACAATCCACCCTCCTTCGATTTGTTTGAGGATCCGCTTTCGCTCAAGTGGTGCAAGACGGTCATTTGGCGATTCTATGGTGAGCAGCCTTCGGTTTCCTTTCTGCATGATGAATTCCTTCGCTTCAGCAGTATAACCAGGTGCAATAAGGACTTCAATGAACAATTCAGACATTGCTTTAGCGGTATCAATTGTGACAATTTCATTGAAGCAAATGATGGAGCCGAAAGCCGATTCAGGGTCACTCGCTAATGCGTTTGTAAATGCATCAACTTGGCTTGAAGCAAGGGCAACGCCACACGGGTTGTTGTGTTTGACAATGACGCACGCATGCGGAGTATCGGGCCATTCATCAGTTGAAAGCGACCGACACAAACGTAGCGTAGCATCGGCATCAGAGTAGTTGTTGTAAGACATCGCCTTCCCCCCTTCAACGTGTGCAGTAACGAGGGTTGTATGTGCCCCACGAACTTCATCATCAACAAATAGTGCAGCACTTTGGTGTGCATTCTCTCCGTAGCGCAACGTTTCCATCTTGATGGAAGAGGCAAGAAGTGTATTTTGGTAGCGACGCGATTGTTCTTCAACAGAATCAAATGATTCCGGAACGCCATTCCAACGCCCATGCAACGTGTTTGCAATGGCAACATCGTACGATGCTGTATGCTGGTAAGCTGTGAGAGCAAGTGATTGCCGTCGTTCGATGGGCACCCCTGAGGGGTTTCCTTCAGATTTCTTCAAATCATCAATGATTGAATCGTAATCGTTTGGATTGCAACAAATAATGACATTTGCATGATTCTTTGCTGAAGCTCGTACCATTGTTGGCCCACCGATGTCGATCATTTCCAACAATGCATCTTTGTCGAGAGGTGGGTCTGCAGATGCAGCGGCAACAAATGGATAGAGATTGCATGCAACCAATGCAATTGGCGTATATTGCAATTCTTTCATTCCAATTCGATCTTCTTCCTTTTGCAACCGAGCAAGGAGTGGGCCATGGATTGCAGGATGGAGAGTTTTGACCCGGCCATCAAAAATTTCAGGATGCTGCGTGACATCTGAAACACTCATGACGTCGAGGCCTACCTCCTTGAGTTTACGCGCAGTACCTCCGGTTGAAATCAATTCGAAACCTAGATCGACCAATGAAGTTGCGAATTCGACGATACCAGTTTTGTCCCAAACGCTGAGTAGTGCGCGAGGTTTTCCCGAGTCCATGGTTGCACCCGTTATCGACCTCTAGTATGTCTTTGTTATCAAGCATGTGATGAGGCCACTTGCTTAATCGCCACGCGAGGAAATAACTTGGTCAACCCGCAGAAGCCCAGAAGCGGTCTCAACAGCAGCCTGTAACGCGTGCGAGACGGTATGCGATGAAAGGAGAACATCTTGAATTTCGCCAATGCGTCCATTCTTGCATACACCGAACTGATCGGAATGGTTGCGATGGGCTGCACGCAATTGCAACAGCGTGTCAATTTGGTCTTCTCCAGCATTTAGCGCAAGCGTACCTGGAATCGTCTCAAGTGCACGAGCAAATGCTTCGATGGCCAGGCGCTGTCGTCCAGATATTGCTTCAGCCTGCTCTCTTAAGTGGAGTGCGGCTGCAATATGGAACGAACCCCCTCCAAGCAACGTGCCGGGATGTTGGAGGACAGATTCCAGAGTTCGTAGAGCATCGTACATCGCTCGAATGTATTCTTCGACAGCAGCACCTTGCCCGCCGCCGACATCGATTGTTACGAGACCAGAATTCATACCAACATCTACGATCAATCGAGTCCGCCGACCATCTTCGTGTTCAGAAACATCAACCAATGCTGATTGAACCGATCCAAGACTTTCGGATGCAATATCATCGAGGTGATTGATGAGTGTTGCACCTGTGGCTGCAGCGATGTCTTCAATTCCATCCTCTTCCATCATTCCGACGAGAAGAATTTCATCGTTGTTGCATGCATGTTGAATGCGGTCATCGACTTCTTTGGATGTGAATATTACATTTGCACCAGACTGTTTAAGCAGATTGATTTTCTCTCTGATCAGCTTTTCTTCAGCATCCAAGAATGCAACCATTTGTTCGGGGCGCTCAATCTCAATTTCAGCATCACGCTTCGTTTTCTGGATGGTAAGCGAGCATGTCAATGCAAGTACCTTGGACGGTTGAGATATTTTCGGCGTTCGCTCAGAATCAAATTTTTTGTCGATGATGACACCTTTGATCAAACGTGTCTCTTGCAATGAGTCGTGACCACGTTTCGTCATTCGAACGTTTTCTGCTCGAACAGGTCTGCCACTGGATTGAATCGTCGTCATACATTCAACCAAAAGTTGTGCAAGAACATCTCCACCAGCCTCTGCGGACTTGCCAACCATGGCAGTTTTTGCAACGGAGTGTAGTGAATCAGAATCAATCTCCATCTTCGATCGTTTATCGAGAATGTCCAAGGTTTGCGCCATTGATTCTTGGTAGGCTTCAATCAAAACAAGCGGATGTACTCCACGTTCGAGCAAACGCCCAGCTTCCTTCATCAATTCACTTGCGAACAGAAGACAACCGGTGACGCCGTCTCCACATGCATTTTCTTGCGATTCAGCAAGTTGAACAAAGGCCTTGGCAGCAGGATGCTTGACAAGCAATTCGGCAACAATTTTCGCGCCATCGTTCGTGATAGCGTTTTCACCGTTTGTTTTGTACATCATTTTGTCCAATCCATTCGGACCAAAGGTTCGACGAAGTATGTCGCCAAATGCTACGGCAGCACCTACGAGTTTCTGTGTGACAGCAACACCACTGGTTACTGAGGTGGTTGGTCGAACAATGACAACAGGCGCACGACCCGAACCATCGTCCTGCTGCGCCATGCTTCTGCGGAGTAACCGTTCTTCAAGAACTCTCCTTCTCAACGCCGACGACCTTTTCTGGTCTTTTTGGAACGACCATGCTGCTCATAGGCTCGGCTTTGATAGGCTCGTCGATCTTGGTCATCACTCCAAATTGAATGCTCTGAAACATCTTCAGAATCGGGGGCGTCATCAAGTGATTCAATCGTCAGTCGCAAACCACCAAGTTGGTCTTGCAAAGCCCTTACATTGTCTCCACCGCGTCCAACGAGCGTCGAAATCATGTTGCTTGGAGCGTATACAGTCGCCGCAGTGTCGCTTGTAAATTGAACTCTCACGTGTACGCCAGCCCACTGACGAATTGTATGAATCAGTTGCTTTTGTGCGAGTTGCTGAAGAGGCTTCTTTTGGCTCGTCTCTGTCACAGGAACTACTGCAAGTTCCGAACCAAAAGCAAACATTTCGTGTGTCACTTTACCGGTTGGAAATTCAACAACTTCGATGACAGGACGTGCCAACTCTTCCTGCATTCCAGAAGGTGGTTTGACAGTCATCCTGAGTTCGAGCACTTGTTGGATTTGACCCGCTTCGACATGCAGTACGGTATCAAGGACCTGAGAAACGAGCCCAAGCTCAACCTTTCCGATCAATCGTTGAATGGCTTCGAGAGCTGAGTTAGCGTGCGTTACACCGAGTAGCCCAACACCTGCTAGTCGTACGTCAGCAAAGATTTCGAAATCACGAGCACGTCGAACTTCATCAAATATGACGAAATCAGGTCGAACGAGGAAGATGATCTCGGCCGTCTTTTCCAGGTCGCCCTCCAATGGAGCGTATTGTGTAATTCGTTCTGCAAGTTGCAAATCACGTGGTGCTTCCATCGTCTTTACCATTGCACCAATGTCGTCATCGAGATATTCAGCGATGGCTTGGGCAAGTGTTGTTTTCCCTGAACCAGGGCGCCCACAAATGAAGACGCCGCGATGATGATTTGAGAGACGCTCAACAATCTTCGGGTCGAGATCGTAATCGCTCAGGGAGAGTTTTGCGACAGGCCGGACAACTGTGATTTCACGAGCGTCCGAAAATGGAGGACTTGCGCACGTGACTCGCAAGTCGCCCAATTGGAGGACTTGGCAGCCTTTGCGATCGATTTCCAAGAAACAATCACTCCGATGTTGATTGTTTTCAGCAACGGTTTGTAACGACTCTTGAAGCGATTCTAAACGAAGATTATCCCATTCTTCACTGGATTCGAGTTCAGTCAACTTGAGTTGTCCAATGGTTCCACGCTTGACGCGAGGGGGACAATCAGCCTTGAGAAAAATGGTGTGGACATCAGCTTCCAACAATTCTTCCAGTTCGGAAGGGAGTTCAGGATGCTCACCATGCTTTGCCATTGTACGTATGCCACGATGGAGGCTTTTGACACTTGGCACAATTATACCGAAGGAGTGCCCGGTTCAAGCATACCAAACGTCCACCAAATGTAGGCGTTGGTTCCTATGCTTCCAATAATTGATCCAACAAGCGGGAAGTCGTAGAAGTAAATGCACCAATATGTGAGGCTAGCAGTCACAACAACGAAAGCAAGAATATTCAGGATGCCTCCGTTCTTCATTCCACTTAGTCGAATGGTTTTCTCGTAATGAGTTGCACCCCAAATCATTGCTACAAGAACGGAAAGAATGGAAAATGTGATTGCAGCATCAAAAACAGAATCTTGGAACAACCATGTTGCAATGGATGCTACGGTAACACCTGCGAGAAGCCAAAGCATGACACGTTCGGGGCTCATGATTGACCCAGTTGGCTTCATCTCTTCAATTCTCGTGTCTTTGAACGTCTTTGCGCTGTTAGTTGCAAACGAGCCTGTTCAACGCATTTGATGGTCCGAAGAATAGAACCTGTTGAGGCTGCGAAGGATGTTGAATCACACTTTAGGAAGTCAAGAAGAACAGCTTCGAGCGGCGTGTGATTGGGTTCGACCGATTTGATGGTAACTTCATCATCCAGAATTTCATAGCGTTCATGCTCCTGTAATTTCACAAGAATCCTGCCGTTTCGACCGATCACTTCCAACTCGGCAACATCGGCTACAGCCTCCCATCCAACATCGATGGAAATCTCGACTTGATCTGGATATTCCAATGTCAATGCACAAGATCTACGACAACCGACAACCTCAGAAATCCGCAAGGGAGTTTGTCCATCAAGGAGAAACTCGATTAAATCGATTCCATGGATGGCTAATGTGTCCAACGCATGAGCCGCATCATCGCCTTGACGTTGCACGTTCTTGGAATATCGAATGGATTGAATAGCGCCTATTTTGCCTGCCCGAATTTTGGTTCTAGCATCGATAATGCACGGATGGAATCGTAGTAGGAATCCGCTTTTGAGCGTCTTTCCTACGTGAACGGACGTTGAGACAAGCGATGATGCATGATCAAGCGTTGTTGCGATTGGTTTCTCAAGAAAGACATCGACTCCTTTGTTGAGAAACATCGTGCCGAGTTCGTAATGGGTTTCATTCGGCGTTGCCACGATGACAGAATCGAGGTTGAACTGCTCGACAAGCGTGTGTGGATCATGGTGCAACAAGATACGATCACTCACAATCCGTGTGAAAGCGGCTGGATGCACATCGCATGCAACGATGCATTTGATGCCCGCTTCCTCAGCAACCTTCTCCAACGCACGGAGATGCTTCAACCCCCACCTTCCACAACCAACTACACCTACTCGTTGCGGCATAGTTTGAGGGCAGCCTTTCAGCAATTGAGGTTTGGCTTCCCGCCGTGCCTAGTAATCGTAGTAGGCGTACTCTGGGTATTCGATGTCAAAGGTTACAACGTCAACTAATTCCATACTTGTCAAATTGTGGACAGTGATACCAGCACCTGAAAATGCATAGATGAAATCGCCCATGAAAATCGTTCGACGGATGTTTTCATTTCCGCCCCACCAGTGATGAACATCTTCATGATTGACAAGGGAAGAATGGTTGACTTCACCATGAATGGACATGCTACCAGTGGCTTCATCGACATTGACAATAATAGCCTTTGAAACGTATTCATAGTGCCATTGGTAACCCCAATCTTCGTTGTAGGATTCAACATAGCGATAGGTCGAGAGTGGCACTGCGAGCATTTCCTTTGGCCCCCAGTACTGGAATGCCTTGTGCTCATATTTCGCTTCAGAATACGACCACGTCCATCGTCCACTATCTGGATCATCTACAGGCGAGAGCATGAGTGTATCAGCTACAGCCGGTTGTGTCAAATCGCTGATGTTGAAGGTCGAAAGACGTGTACTTGACCAATCAAGCCCCAAACCGTCCTCACCAGCAGGCCCCATTCCAATGGTGAGAAGCATGTCATCGTGAAGTGGATGGATGTACGTTGAAACACCTGGGACTTCCAATTCTCCGAGAATTGTTGGTGTTGAAGGATCCGACAAATCGATGGTCCAAAGCGGATCAATTTGCTCAAATGTGACGATGTAAGCACGTTCTTCTACAAATCGAGCAGACCAGATACGCTCATTCTCTGCAATACCGTCCAAGCGACCGTATTCGAGCAAGACTTGCTGGTCGGTTTCAGGATTGACGCCACGGACGAGTGTGATGATCGACGAGGACATCGGTTCAGGATCATCCATCCACCATCGATTCCATTGACCAATCGTTGTTGCTATACGTAGAACACCTTGGTGCTCTGAGATGCTGAACTGATTCAAGATCTGTCCATCAATACGGCCTGATCCGGTGTAGGTTGTTGTACCAGGTACAGAGATATCGAAGGTGTGAATGTTGGTCATATCATCAACATCATCTTGGCCCCAAAACCACCACCAATCCCATGCGTTTTCTGTTAGGATGAGTGCATCGGTTGAAGCGTAAACCATTGGGTGATTGCTGAGTAAGTGATCCGACTCGTAGGTGAATGTTGGTGAAAACAAATCAAGCGAAAGGATGTTGGTGAAACCTCGACTGAATCCATCCATGGGCTTTGCAAAGTTTTCACACGCCTCAGAGCGCATGTCATGTTCGAAAATTTGACCATCAATACGCTGGTAAATCTTCGGAACGAGATCCTCCAAGTCCATGGCTGCAAGAACCTCGTCGTTGGCTTGGATTGTTTCATAGGCAATCATTTCTCGGTAGGTTTTTCGTTGTGGGTCGTCCCATTCAAGATCATAGTAAGCACTTGGCATGTTGAGCCAGCTCGACAATCCGGGAATGTTCAACCAAGAATGCGTAATGGCTCGAATCGAACCATCAACTTCTCGAGCATCTACATTGTATCCTTCGAGATAGAGTTCTTGGACAACTTCTGGATTTGTTCGGTCTGAAACATTGTATGTCGTGTACTTGGTCATCGAACTCACTCGCCATTCGCTGTAATCACCGCCCCAGCGAAGAAATTCATACAGTTCATCTTCGGAGTCGATACTCCACGGGTTGTAACTTGAGAGAACGATTAATCGATCACCACGCAACATCATGGAAATCGGAGAACCTTCGATGGAGGAATTACTTGCAAATGCAATCTCTCCATATTCTGGAACGCTCATGATTGAGAGTGTTGAACCTTGTAAAGCATAGATGAAGTATCCATCCGTCTTGATAAAATCCGCTTCATCAACACCTTGCTCTTGGTTGTTGGTTCCACTGAAATCTTCACCTTGAGTGCGTGTTTGAGGCTGTGCAGAGCCTGTTGATGCCGAATCACCATCCATGGCAGCTTCTGCAACCATCCCATCATCGAACATTCCCCAACCGTAGTAGTATTGTTCTTCGACTGCTTGCAACAATTGTGTGCGGTATTCTTCAGCAATACTTGCTTTGAGATCGTATTCCATAGCCAAACAGGAGTCAAACTGGATTAAATGGGGTTGGGAGATGGTTCGACTTGTTTTTGTTTTCCAATCATCAGGTAGTTCTGTGATAATTTCATCACGTACATTGCCGATGCACCCTGCTGTGAGCATCAAAAGTATGAGGCCGATTGAGGTAACAATCCTTTTGTTCATGAGCCTGTGAGGGCCTGAACCATTATGAAGAAGTTGGTAAAATGATTTTACGTTCTATACAACAACTTGCAACGCCTGAACACCGCTGAGAGAGAGTTTCCATGGCGCTTTTTTGGATGAACTTAGTTTTTCGATGAAGCCGTTGTTGTTGAGTGCACGGAGATGATGAGACAGCAATTGTCTTGAGATATCCAATTGGATTCGAATTTCCTTTCCACTGAGGCCAAGGGTTCCTGACTGAGACAGCACTTGTAAAATCGCCAATCGGGTTCCAACCAGAGGGTTTTTTATTGAATCGATATCGTTCATATCAATCGTCGAAACAGCATATCGTCGTAACTTTCCATCTCGCCATGATAGAATGGAACGTTCCTTTTCGAGAATTTGTAAATGATATGCAGTCACACCATTAGCAAGTCCAAGACCGTCTCGAAGGGCTGAGAAATGGATACCGGCATTTGCTTCAATGAAGCCAAGAACACGCCCACGAGTTCGTTCATTATCATGCTTCTTTTTTGCAACCAATGGTGTTAGGAACGCTATAATGAACAACACACGCAGGAATTCGAAAAAGAATGAACCTAAGAAAACTGAGGAAAGTACACCACCGCCAATCAATACCATAAGTGGGCCATGATCGGGTTCATCCCCATCTTGGAGGGAAGTCTGCTCTCGGGCAAAATCTGCTTCTGCAGGTGCGTCGTTGCTTTCAGCAGTACTATCTTCTTCAAATGCATCAGCGCTTGGTTCTGTAAGATTATCTTCTGAAAATGCTTCTTCGTTATCAGAATTCAAGATCGCAATCCCTGAAATCAAGGAAATAAGGCCGAGGAGGACGAGAAGCCGAAGAAAAACCACTCCTCGCATGACTTCTGTTTTAGGATGAACACATATCAAATCCATGGTAAGTTGATTTGACATCGGCTCGGACATCATTATGTGCTAAAGTCGTGTACGCTCAACCATGCCAGAAAATGTCGAAATCGAACGACGTTTTCTTGTCGACGGCCGATATGAACGACCGTGGGTTGATGAATCAACAAAATGCATTGAAATCAAACAATGGTATCTTAATCACAAAGAATTCAATGTATCTACTGAACATAGCGCTGCCGTGTACATGGACATACAATTGGTATCCGGGCTATCTCAGGAAGTTTGCAGTGCGCTTCTTGAAGAACCAGCCTGGACGGTTCGAATCCGGAAATTACACTCCGCTTATCTTTTGACACTCAAAGGGTCCAGAAAGGGTGCTTCTGCTGCAGAATTTGAATGGGAAATTGAACGCGACACCGCAGAATCCGTTGTTGATGATTCGCTGTATCCCTTTGTCGAGAAAAAACGTTACCTATGGACAAATACTGATGGATTAGTTTGGGAAATTGATGAGTTTGAAAGCAATCTTGCTGGGCTGATCATTGCTGAAGTTGAACTTGAAGACGAAGACGCTACGGTTGAAATCCCATCATGGGCAGGTATGGAATTGACCTACTTACGGGGCTGGTCAAATGCTTCATTGGCTCGAATGCTTACTCGTCAATAACTCTTGATTGCCTCAACAATGCGACCCAATTCAACCTCTGTAAGTCCGTGATGGACAGGTACTGAGACGAGTTGTCCAGAAAGATGAGATGTAACTGAGAACTCATCGTTCGCTTGTCGATGGTCTTTGTACACTGGATGCTGATGACAAGGCACCGGGTAAATTCTGCGTGCGTCAATCACATGGGTAGCCATGTGTTGTAGAAATGCTTCAACATCTTCTGTTTGTAGACAATACTGGTGCCATGCATGCTCAGAATATGGGCGGACTTGAGGTGCGTGCAACTTTGGATGTGAACCAATCGTCTCACTGAGAATTGCAGCATTTGACCGACGACGAGCAAGCCAATCGTCAAGGTGATTCAATTGCACACGACCAATGGCTGCGAATACTTCTGACATACGCATGTTGGTTCCAACTTCCTGAGACTGCAATGAACCATCTCGACCATGATCAACAATGGATTTGATTCTGGCTCCAATGACCGGATCAGCGGACGTAATCATCCCTCCCTCGCCACCAACAGCTACGTTCTTTGAAGGGAAGAATGAGAAACAAGAAATGGTTCCAAGCGCACCAGCCATGATTGATGCTCCATTATAAACAATGGACGCACCGTGGGCCTGAGCAGCATCTTCGATCAAGGCAAGGCCGTGCTCTTCGCACAAATCGATGAGATCAGTTCCATAACACTGGCCGAACAAATGGACGCCGATGACGCCCTTGGTCTTCGAAGTGATGCGCTGTTTCACATCTTCAACATCAAGGCACCAATAATCAGGTTCAACTTCAGCAAAAATTGGTGTTGCTCCAGTCATGGAAACCGACGTTGCTGTAGCGATAAACGTCAATGAGGGAACAATTACTTCGTCACCTGGGCCGATTCCAAGAAGACGGAGTGCAGCAATGAGGGCACCAGAGCCACTGTTGCATGGAGATGCGAATTCAACCCCACAATACGCAGCAAACTCTTCAGCGAAAGCACGACCTTGTGGGCCTTTGACCCAACGACCAGAATCCAACGTATTGATGGCAGCCTGGCGCATTTCGTCTGTCCATGATGGCCGAGCCAATGGAATACGTTCAGGCATGTTTCGGCGAACGAATCAACCTTCAAGAGCATGCGCTTTGACCCATCTCCGCGTCGCGTACTTCAAGACCTCAAGCGTCTCTGCTCGGCTATGGTGTCTGATGAAGAGCAACCCTCTCCATCGGAATTCGCCTCATTGGTCAACGATATTCTTGACCCGGCCGTTTCTGCTGGTCCAAAAAAGAAATTCAAACCGAAAGGCCTCTTTCTCGGAGAACGAAGAGATTCAGGGGCGCCAATCGATATTCCTTCCCAAGTTTTGGCTCGTCACGCAGCCATGCTCGGTTCTACAGGTTCTGGTAAGACGGTCATGGCAAAGGCCCTGATTGAGGAAGCAGCCATTGCAGGAATTCCAGCCCTCATCATTGATCCACAAGGCGATCTCGCTCGTCTCGCTCTCGGGATTGATGAATCTGAACTTGTGGAGCGAGATGGTGACGTCGATCGAAAGCGCAAGTTGCTCGAAAACAGCGAGGTGAGAATTTGGACGCCACTGCGAAGCAAAGGTCTACCGCTTTGCATCGATCCATTCCGATCACCACCTGCAGACCTTGATCCTGAGGAAGCTATCACCGCATGGGACATGGTCGCAGCTGGTTTCACAAGCCTTGCTGGATACGATGTTGAGAAGGCTCAAGGGAAAGTCGTCAAACCATTCCTGTACGAGATTCTCGTCGAGGGAACGCGTTGCGGCCTTGATGTAGGTGATTTCCAATCGCTTGCGCGTGTGGTTCGGGAACCGCATCATGAGTTCACGCGATTTCTCTATCCTCAATGTTTCATAGAGGACGATGAGGGAGAGAAACCCGATGTTCCAAATTGGGACGAGGTCATGTTCGAACACCGACTGACGGATTTCGAAGAACGGTTGCCAAAAACCACTCGTAACGATTTGGCGCGACGACTCGCAGCCTTTTCCAGTGGCGTGAATCAACTTCTCTTCTCCAATGGTGTTCCAATTGACATTGATTCATTTGTTGAGCCTGCGATTCCCGGAAAGATACCACTCAACATCGTGTACCTAAACACGATCCAAGATGAAGCCCAAAAGCAGTATTTTGTCCAAGAACTCTCTCGAGAATTGTACGATTGGATGCTGACACAACAACCTGCTGATGGGGAATTGAAACTCCTGTTCTTCATGGATGAAGTTGCGCCCTATCTTCCACCACACCCCCGTAATCCTCCAGCAAAAGATCTCATTAAACTCATTTTCAAACAGGCACGAAAATACGGTGTTGCATGTGTCTTAGCGACACAGAACGTTTCCGATGTCGACTACAAGATTCTCGCTCAAGCCAATACGACCTTCATTGGACGATTCACTCAACCGCAGGATGTTGAGAAAGTTCGCCATCTTCTGAAAGAGAGCGGAGGTGACCAAGATTTGGTCGCACAATTGCCAACCCTCGGCCCCGGACAATTCCAAATGGTTGCTCCCGATGTCGATCCGGCCCCTGTTCCAATCCAATGTCGTTGGCTGTACACCGATCACGGCGCACCACTCAATGAAGATCAAGTTGAGGACATCATTTCCCCTGAGATACGGGCTTGGGCAAAGTCGCGTTCTGCTGGTCGAAAAGGCCGTGGAACGGGGGCAGCGCATGCAGCTAGCCGAGGTTCAAATTGGTCGAATAGGGATGACGAAGATGATTCAGAAAGTATTGTCGAAACCGCACGAATTCAGGCTATTGGCGGAATGACTGCAGCCAGCCGAGGCATTGTTGACGAGTCTGGATTTGAAGTACGACTCATGGGCGGGTTGTCTGTTCTCAAGGATGGACGGGATCCGCTGTATACCATGCAAGCAGCCGTCAATGGTGCGTCCGTCATTGCCCTCGCTTGGGCATTTGTCGCCTTGTTGGAAGCATGGCGCATTGGCGATATTGGATGGTTCGGACTTGCTTCTAGCGGCATCATTACGCTTACAGTCGGCCTCTTTATTTCGCTTGAGTTCATCCTTTCCCATGATTTGGTTTTGCTCAGAAAATTGGCAAGGTTTGCGCGCCTGTTCCAATTGTTCCTCGTTGCTTGGATCTGGATATTGTTCTCTTGGTCAACCTGGGGCTCTTTGGATTTAATGGGCCTTGATCCATTTCTCGAAGTGGTCGTTGTTTGGGTAACAGTCTTCACATGCATTGACTTCATCAATCGATTCCGTCTTGGCAGAATCCGATGGAATGGCGGGAGTGCCCTGGACAAAGTCATGGGTTTAACAGCAATACTAACCGATTCACAGATGTCTGAAATGAGGGCAAATTCAACTCAGATTTTGGGCGTCTTCCGATGGATTCTCCATGGACTAACCGTCGTTTGGCTTTCCATGCTTATTGCGTTTGCAGTTCCATTTGATACTGCACCTTCTTGGCTGAATGAAATGGCAAATGTTCATCTTTGGCTCGCTTCACTCTACGCATTAATTTTCTTCAGTGAAGGTTGGTTAAGAGCACGTAAACGTTACGTGGAAAAGTGATGTTGAAAAGACTCTTTCAGCCCGAATGGCGCTGCAATGCCCATCATTGCTCACGAAGTAAGTGGCACCGTTGTGGTCCTACAACCGATGTTTGCTTGATGGAACGCTGATAACCAGCGGGCCCTAGCACAGGACATGGTCGAGAAAGGATTCGTTCCTTTGGCTTGGACAGAAATCCCTCTTGGGAAGATGGAAGAGCGTTCACGCTCGATCTACGAGCAGATGAAGAAGCGACGAACAACACGCCACTTTTCATTGCGTGATGTGCCGAGGCAACTGATTGAACATGCGATTCTTTGCGCTGGAACAGCCCCTAGTGGAGCGCACCTCCAGCCATGGACATTCGTAGCGATATCGAATCATGATTTGAAGCAACGAATTCGAGAAGCAGCGGAAGAAGAGGAACGTAAAACCTACCAGGATCGCATGCCTGATGCGTGGAGAGAGGTGTTGCAACCCCTCGGTACGGATGCTATCAAAGAGCATCTTACGGATGCACCATGGGTTGTCGTTCTTTTCCGTCAATCGAAACGGTTGCGATCGAATGGAGAATGGGGCCCAACCTACTACAGCAACGAGAGTTGTGGAATTGCAGCAGGAATGTTCATTCACGCCATTCACCACATGGGGTTGGTAACACTTACGCATACTCCATCACCGATGGGCTTTCTTCGAGAGATTCTTGACCGACCTGAACACGAACATGCAATGCTTGTGCTCCCAGTGGGGTATCCTGCTGACGATGCGAAAGTTCCTGATTTGCATCGGAAAACATTGCAAGAAATCGCCGTGTTCTTCGAAGAATGATTACTTTCGAAGGCCGCCGCGTGCCCACTGCGTATCGACTTCCAATTCAGGGTGATAATGTGCTCTTCGAACGGCTTGTCGTTGCTGTCGAACATCGTTTGTTGCAATATCGTCTGGGTTGTTGCGTTTCTTGTGCCATCGTTGGACGAGCAGACTAACCAGCACGCTTGGAATGACTAATAGTGGTGCCAATGAAGACTCAAGGTTGAGGTATTCCATTGGTAAATCAAGAATGATGCATCCACCTACGTACAATCCAATCGAAGCGAGTAGTGCTGCTACGATTGGTGGCAAGATGTGGCGGAAGGACATTCCAACGAAGAAGGCAATGATCGCCGTAATTCCCGGAAGCAATTCTCCACGTTCCGGGTTGATCCCATAATTCTTCAACAATTGAATACCATTTGAAATGACAATGAAAACAAACCCTGTAGCAAGCAATCGAATCGACATTGAGGTAATCATAACGGCAATGATTGCAAAAGCCATGGCTGAGAAGAGTTGGAATCGGTCGAGTGTGATTGCAAGACCAAGTTCGAGTACGAATGGATAGAGCGTGCTCGCTGAGAGGTATCCAATAGCAGCTCCTGCGATCGCAGTAATCAAACTCAATCGACGGTAACCTTGAACAAACAAATAGAGAGATAAAACGACAATAGGAATGGCGGTAACGTAGCCTCCTTCGACGATTTGTGTGATGACCGTATCGCGAATATCGTCAACGTTTGGAGCATCATCTGCCATAGCACTCATGCTTCCGATAGCAAAACAGAATGTCAACTTGTTGGAAGAAGTGGTGCAGAGGGCAGGATTCGAACCTGCGAACCGTTACGGACTGGGACCTCATCCCAGCGCCTTTGACCAAGCTGGGCGACCCCTGCAGCAATCTCAACGGCCACACTCGTGTATATCAAAACCACGACGCGTTCAAATGACATCATTAGTAAAAAATTGAACAACAGGTGATGGAACCATCTGCCTCGCGAATCTGGCCCATATCGAGAACGATTGGATCCAAACCTTTCTCCATGAGCGTTTTGAGAATGGTTGGATAGCCTTCTGCAACCAGAACTTTACCGTTCTCGAAGCCGATCGTATTGCACCCATAGACTTCTTCTTCAGGCATGAGTATAACTTCACAGCCTTCTGGAAGGTCACCAAAGTCCTCCGGTGTGAGGTAACCCTCGGCTGTGAGAATAATGTTGTCGGTTGGTGTTGAGGAAATCGAGGTAAGGTGGAGCGCCTTATCTGTTGGAATGTCGACGATACGCAATTCGTGTCCAAGATGGTTGAGGAGATTTCGTAAGGTTTCAATTCCCTCTTGATTCGTTCGATCGGAAAGTCCGACAAAGAAAATATCTCCAAGACGAAGAATATCGCCGCCGTCCATCCTGGCATCACCAAACATGCCACATACTTGGAATCCATTGAGTTGGCGCGAGAGGAAGTCTGCAATTGGTGGTTGTTCAGCGACTCGAGAGGGATGGCCTGGAACAGGTAACAGGACGTGCCCGTCGATGACAATAGCTTGATCTTCGACAAAGATGCAATCTGGATGATTGTTGTCTGCAGGGAGAATTGTGACCTCAAGCCCGATGTCAAGCAATGCTTGCACATAGGCTGCATGTTGCGATTTTGCCAACTCAATATCGGTTGGTCCTGAGCCAAAATACTTGGCTATTGCCTTCGAGAAGGATTGAGGAACGGCCCTCATGAGGACACGTTGCTTCTGGTCCGTACGGACAGTAGCCATAGTTGACCGGCGAACCATCGTCATTTAATCCTTGGCGAGGAGTTAAAATGCGCTAAAGACCACTGATTTCAAACATAAGTTACGAGTGGGAATCAGCATGCGCATTCCAATTCAGGCTGTTGGACTCATGTTTTTGATGATTCTAGCCCCGCTTTCTGGATGCATTGGCGAGAATGAAACTCCTTCGCTTGATGCATCTTCTCTTTCTGTTTCTGATATAGATGCCTTACAAGCCGGTATGTGGCAAACCATCACACTTGAAGCGAACGATGATCTCGCTGTATTTGTTCCATATTTTGTTCAAGATCCAGGTTCAATGCGTGCACAAAACGGAACAGTTCTTGATTTGAAGTCGGGTGAAAAGGTGAGTATGAACATTCTTTTCCCACCTCGAAACGAGGAGATCGTCTTCTTTTTGGGAGACATCGGTCGTGTAGAATGGCCGATTCGTGAACCAGACCAGTCATGGTCAGCGTGGCTTGAGGACCCAAACTCAGGTTCGGCGGTACAAGCTGTTGAAAATCAAGACACGGGTGGACTATGGCCGTGGCTTGTTCCCGGAAATGAAACAGGCAATCCTGCAATCTCCGTAGTGATGGAAACGAGCCGACCGTTCCGAGCAGATTTGAGTGAAGAGAATGGTGTCGGTGCAAGTGATGGATGGGTCAATGGAAGGGACGTCTACGATTGGGTCGATTTCATCACTGACGATACAGCATGCGCAACCTGTGGTCCAGACGGTGCAGTCGGCTATCTGGATCGTTGGATCGGGAACGCCAATCCATCCTATGAGCATGCCATCACGTACTTTGAGGGCGTTATGTTAGGATATGGCTTGGATGTAGAGGTACATCGTTTCCAATCCAATACGGCTTGGGCAGTCAACATTTGTGGCTACAAAACGGGCACAGTCTATCCAGATGAGTGGCTTGTGTTTGGAGCCCATTTTGATATTGCCCCACCCATTGCTTACACGCCTGGTGCTGAAATCGGCATTCCAGGTTACGGTACAAGACAAGGGGCGTACGATAATGCGGCGGGTTCAAGCATGGTTCTTACCACGGCAAGTGTCCTTGCTGACTTTGATGCCCGACGAACGATGGTTTTCTGCTTGTGGTCTTCAGAGGAAGAAGGCTTGTGGGGATCCCGCTCCTTTGCAAATGACTTGCCAGATGGTGTCACCGTGAGCAATTATCTCAATCTCGACATGGCTGGAGTGAATTATCCAGGTGATTACGCACTCTCCGTTTATCTTGGCCCTGATGGCACGCAGGAAGCAATTGACCAAGCAGGAATGTTTCACTTGGCAGAATGGATTGGTGGAGATGCACTCGATCTTGGCTATGAAATGGAGCGTGGAAGAGAAGCTTGGCTTGATGGAGGAGAGAGTCCACTTTGGGGCGACATTTACGAAGATACTGTAGCGATTTACGAATCACCAACAGCGCGAAGCGATCATGATTCATTCCAGAATATCGGCGTTGCAACGCTTGGTTGGAACGGGCTTGTCGACGGTTATCCTTGTTACCACCGTGAATGTGACACGATGGAGACAATGATTGAGTACATGGCCACGGACAATTCAACTGGAATCAACAATCTAGTTCATTCATGGGATATTGTGACTTGGTGGGCGGTTTATGCGTTCTTGCACATGGATCAAACGCCAGTACCAAATGAATTGTGAGGCTGTCGGGGCAAAACATAAATTCCCGACCGTTCATTTTGTTTCGTGGTTCTGATTGCGTGCCCCCATTGCAAGGAACACATCGAATTGGACGATGATGCATCTGGATTATTTGCATGCCCCTACTGCGAAGGAGAATTTGAATGGGGCGACGACCATGTCGATGCAGCCGACGATGAGGAGACAACATCAAAATTCAATTTCTCCAGTGTTGTTAGCGGCGTTTTGTCCGGAAGTCTCTTTCTGACCAGCTTCAGTTTGATTTTTGTAAGCTTAGTTTTGTTCCAAATAAGTGGGATTTGTTGGGAAATTGGCCATTCTCCTTCAAGCGAGTTTGCGGCTTTGGGGGGGCTGCTCTTTCTGCTTCTTGGTTTGGGGGGGTATATCCTATCAGGGTCGATATTTTTACTTGGTTTTAGCCTCTTATTAACTGGTTTGCTCCGCATGTTGCGGAGTTGAATTCAACGGTGATTACGACCTAATATTGTTCCAAAACAAGTTCAGTCGTGGTGGATGCGATTTCATTATCTGCGGCCATCCACATTTTATCGAGAAGTGTACGAAGTGCAACGGTATCATCAACGTGAACGAGAGCGACAAGGTCTGCTTCACCGGATACTTCGTAGATGATTTCGACACCTTCCCAGCCTGTGACTTCGGAAGCGAATGATCCAATTTCAACACCAGGGGATACTTTGATTCGGATAAGAGCAGTTAGACCAATTCCGCTTTCCCGGACAGTGTAGCCACGAATTGTACCATTTTCTTCCATCGTTCGGATGTGGGTGCGAACGGTACGCTCGCTAGCACCAACTTCCTTTGCAAGGTCGACAAAGGACATTCGACCATTCTTTCGAAGTTGGGCAAGGATTGCTCGATCAATTTCTGCGATTCGGGGCATGGTCGCCGCTCCACATATCGGTATATCAAACCTTTTGAAACCGCAATCTGACAAGAATAACTGATTATACGACATATTCCGGCAATTTTACGTCGGCAAACAGGATCTGACGACAACCACCCTCAACTCAATTTAGCCCGTTGAGTTCAAAGAGCGCCTTTGCTTGGGAGAGATGAGAGACATGTCAGATTACATCTCAGGCCTGGATGCTCGAATGGTTTTGGATAGTCGCGGGAATCCAACCATTGAGGTTGATTGCTATGTCAATGGTCGATTAGCAGGCCGCGCGATGGTACCTTCAGGCGCATCAACAGGTCAGCACGAAGCTCTTGAAATGCGAGATGGTGACAACAACAAATGGCTTGGAAAAGGCGTTGATGTAGCCGTTGACAATGTACGGCAATCCATCTCTGAGGTTCTTGTCGGAATGTCCGTTGACGAACAACGCTTGATCGATGAAGCCATGATTGAACTTGATGGAACGCAGAACAAATCCAACCTTGGAGCCAATGCAATGCTGGGTGCATCACTGGCCTGTCTTCATGCGGGAGCAGCATCCCATGAACTCCCTCTTTGGAAGTACATCGGAGGTGTTGCCGGCGGACAAATGCCCGTTCCGATGCTCAACATCCTCAACGGCGGTGCGCATGCAGCATCCAACGTTGATGTCCAAGAGTTCATGGTCATGCCCCATGGTTTCGACTCGTTCAAGGAGGGCCTGCGGGCTGGAGTGGAAATCTACCATCAACTCAAGCACGAACTGAAAAACGACGGACTTCTTGGAGGCGTAGGTGATGAAGGTGGTTTTGCACCAAACCTTGGAGCAAATGAAGACGGTCTGAAGTACATGGTACGCGCCATCGAAGGAGCCGGTTATTCGACCGATGATATTGGGATAGCGCTCGATGTTGCTGCTACCGAATTTGAGAAATCCGATGGATATCACATGGACGGAAAGGTGCTTTCGTCGGAACAAATGGTGGATATGTACAGCGAGTGGTTGGATGCGTATCCTATTTTGTCCATTGAGGATGGTTTGGGTGAAAACGATTGGACTGGATGGACTGCAATGACAAAACAAGAAGGCCATCGAGTTCAGATTGTTGGCGACGATTTGTTTGTCACACAGTCTGAGCGACTTGCCCAAGGTATTGACATCGGGGCAGCCAATGCCATGTTGGTGAAGGTCAATCAAGTCGGAACTGTAACGGAAACACTCGAGGCGATGGATCTTGCCACGTCAAACGGTTACCGAAATGTTGTCTCTCATCGCAGCGGTGAAACAGAAGATACAACAATCGCAGATCTTGCCGTAGGAACGCGAGCGGGACAAATCAAAACTGGGGCTCCAGCACGTTCCGATAGAGTGTCAAAATACAACCAATTACTCCGAATTTCGGAAGATGTGGAAGATTACCGCTCCCCGTTCTAACAATTGTGTACGCACACATACAGTGGGTTATAAGTGAGGTTTCACGCCTGTTGCCATGCGCAAATCAACCGTTTGTACTATCGTAGCCTGCCTTCTATTAGCCGCCACGCCTTACTCAGTCGCTGCTGATGCAACAGAAGATATCCCAACCAATGCAGCAGGGACGGGCGTCCACGATTCTCTCGTGGCCGCACTCACCCATGCTGGCCTTGTAGCCACGTTGCAAGGTGATGGACCATTCACGGTTTTTGCACCGACCGACCAGGCTTTCGCCGATGCGGGCATTGACCTGTCAACCTTTGACACGCCAGAAGAAAACGAAACACTTGCAGACATTCTGCTTTACCACGTTCTCGCTGGAAGCGTCAATTCCTCCCAGGTTACTGATGGACTTTCCGTCGTCATGGCCAACGGAGACAAAGCTTCCTTCACCGTGAGCAACGACAGTGTCATGATCGGTGCTGCAACCGTCACAACGGCGGATGTTGAAGCCAGCAACGGAATTATCCACGTTATTGACAAGGTTCTCATGCCACCGCCAGGTGACATCTGTTACAACGTCATTTCTCACACCATTGTACCGGGAGCAACCAACTTGATATGCAACTCCTATATGTTTGTTGAGAATTACACAATGGGCGGTCAAACGATTACGGGTTGTTACAACACGGTTACCCACCAAGTCTCAAACATCAGCTCTGCCCAGTGTGGCGCCTACATGTGGACGCCAGCCGTCAACATCGCCATGACTGCTCAGGCCACAACCATCCACACAGCCCTCGTCGCTGCTCTTAGCGCAACAGACCTCGATACAACACTCAGCGGAGAAACTGAATACACGGTTTTCGCACCAAGTGATGATGCATTCGCAGCAGCTGGAATCGATCTCGACACATTCGACACCGACGAAGAGATTGCAATCCTAGCGGACATTCTACTCTACCACGTTGTTGCAGGAACGACTCTCTCCACGGATTTGGCTGCTGGCGCAAACACGGTCACTGCAGCGAATGGTGATGAGTTGACCATCACCGTCTCAGACACTGGAGTCGCAGTCGGTGCCGATGGAGCAGTCGTCACACTCGCAGACGTCCCGGCCTCCAACGGAGTCATTCACGTTATTGACAAGGTCTTGACCCCACCAGCAGACGATCCATTCGAGGGCGTTGATTGTGCGGCAACCATTGGTCTTACATCCGACGGATACGGGTTTACTCCTTCATCCGTGACCATCGATGTTGGACAAACGGTATGTTGGTCATGGACTGACTCCACTATGGCACACAATGTCAAGCAAGTTGACGGTTTCCAATCCAGCACGTTTGTCGATGGAGGTGTAACTTCTGGTACACCTGCAACAACCGTAGCATTCCATCACACCTTCACCGAGAACCAGACGTTTTACTACGCATGTGAACCTCATGTCTCAATGAAGATGCACGGTGAAATCATTGTTGGTGACGGTGGCGCCGATCCTACTTCAGACAAGAAAGAATCTGAAGATGCTCCAGGCTTCATCATCTCGAGCATGGTCGTTGCAATCCTTGGTGCAGTCCTCTTTATGAGCCGCCGACGAAGCCTTTGATGACGTGATACGTTGAACTACAAGCGATGGATGGTGGCCACCGCTCTGGTGGCCACCATCGTACTTGGTGCATGGACGTATCTGGTCGTGTCGTATGACTCACCTCTCGGTACGGACAACATCGTAACTATCGATCGTAGCGCAACCTCAAATGGTTCAACCGATATCCTCGCAACACTCTCGTTCCAAGATGGTGCTGAAGACCTCGATTGGGCTTCGATGATGATTGAAGTCGTCGTTGATGAGGAATCCTACACGTGTTCCTTTGGCAGCCAATCTGTTGCGGTGGATGAGGAGGCAAAGGTCATCTCACGGTTGTCATCCGATGGTGTAACGTTCTCCACCACCATCGATGCAACCTCTGAGGATGTCTTCACGTATGTTTCAATCCCAATGCAGGGCGAGGGTAACGAATCCAATTACACCATTCGCGCATCCAAAACGGACATTTTCTTTAGTGAAGGAACTCAATGGATATATCTCCAAGGAACTGATTTTCGAGATGTGAACACGGTCAACGAATCTGAGATGTCGAATTCGACCAGCGATCGCCTCGAATGGTACACCTACGATCTCGCAGCGCACAGAATAACCCCGGATGATGGTACATACATTCTTTCGCAAGAAGGTGTGCTGTACAAGATGCAGTTTCTGAGTTACTACAACGAGAACGACGAGAGTCGATACATTTCGATGCTCACATCATCCCTAACACCTGAAGAACATCCTGCTTTACTCAACCCTGATCTCGTTGTTCCATCGCCGTGTTTGATTGAAACAACCGGCGATTCAGCACAATGGAACGCATCGGAGTCGATTACGCTGCGAGAACAGGACATCGACATCTGCGGCGAAAATTGCACAATGAACATCCAAATCACGTACGAAATGGTTGCAGTGAAAACTGAAAATACATCATGACTCAAGAGAACGGTTGGGGATTGTATGTTGCGCCACCTCCCGCCAATTGCCTCCATCCTCGTTCTTCTTCTTGTTGCTCGACAAATTTACCCTTATTCATCGTTCAACACACCAACGGTTGATGATGGGTTTGAGATAAGCGTCGTCGCTACAAATCTTGGTGGGCCAACATGCCTTGAATGGTTTGATGAATCGACACTCATTGTTTGCGATCGCGATGGGGGACAAATATACGCCCTTGATATGAACATGAGCAAGACCGTACTCATCGATGGTCTTGATCGACCTCATGACGTTGCCATTACAGAATCGAATCTTTTTGTGAGTGAAGCTGGGAAACTGAGTCGATATGTTCACGACGGACAACTTGGTGAGATTGAAAACAAGACGACACTCATCTCGAATGTTCCAACGGGCAATCACCAAACAAATGCGGTCAACATTCTACCTAATGGGACACTTGTGTGGCACAGCGGTTCAACCTGCAATATCTGTGTTGAGGACGATTCTCGCAACGGCGCACTGCTATGGGTGAATGGATCAACAGGCGAGCATGGGATTCTTGCAAGTGGTGTTCGTAACTCATTTGATGGGGCATGGGTCGCTGACATTGGATATGTGTTTACGGACAACGGACGCGATTGGGAAGGCGATCATCCCGATGAAGAACTCAACCTTCTTGTTGAAGGGGGAGATTACGGCTGGCCAGACGACGATCCCTCCAATCCAGTTCCAGCAGGAAGCATCGGTCCAATTGCAACGTGGACACCTCACACTTCAATGAATGGCGTTACAGTACGCCCAGCAAATTCTCCATTACCAGGCGGCAACTCTACAATTTACGCAACAGTGTACGGCTCTTGGAATACAATCCTGCCTCAAGGGCACGAAATCGTTCGAATCGACCTTGATTCATCAAATGGAGAGGTTGTTGGAACCACATCAGTTTTCGCAGAGGACGTTGGGACACCTCTTCCCATCACATTTCACCCGAATGGAGATCTGTACTTTGCAGTGTTTGGCTCAAATGGAAAGTTGTACAAAATCTCTGCAACAATTTAAAATGCATAACACCATATTCATGTTACATAACTGAGGAAAGCCACTCATTGAGTCGCTTAATCCCCTCGTGGATATTCTCAAGTGAAGTTGCGTACGAAAGACGTACTAAACCTGCTCCACCTTGCATGAGCGACCCTGGGATCAATTGGACGCGTGCCTCGGCGAGGGCACGATCCGCGAATTCAATATCTGACATTCCGGTTCCTGAAACATCGGCTAGGATGTAAAACGCCCCCTCGGGTTCGGGTGCTTTTACACCCGGGAGACTGTTGAGTCCTGCATGCATGACCATTCGGCGATTCGCAAATGAATCAGCCATTAGCTGCGTTTCTTCCTCTAATCCAAGAGCGACTTCTCCTGCATTCATAAGGAAGGTTGGAATATGTGTTGCAGCCGATGTTTGACACGTCTTGACCGCCTCCATAAATTCGGTCGGCCCAGTGATCCAACCCATTCTCCAACCAGTCATTGCCCAACCTTTTGACCATCCCCCAATGGTGATGGTTCGATTTCCCCCCCCAGGATGGTTGATAGGAGATGTGTAGTCATGCTCAGTCCAAACGAGCGTTGAATAAATCATGTCATCAATGATCCAAAGATCATGCCTTTCCGCAAAGGAAGCCATTTTTGCAATGTCCTCTGGAGTGTAAACAGCCCCAGTTGGATTGTTGGGTGAATTCAACATAATCGCTTTTGTACGTTCTGTTACACTTGATTCAAGCGCTTCAAAATCTGGATGATAAGAGGGTCGAGATACTGGGACATGGACAGGCGCCCCGCCAAAGATTCGAATCATTCCATCATACGAAGGCCAGGCTGGTGCTAACAGAAGGACTTCATCGCCTGGAGAAATTGTCGTCATCAAAGCATAGAGCAAAGCTTGTTTGCAGCCAGGAGTGACAACAACATCGTCAGGGTTTGAATCGATGTTCAGGCTTTTCAAATGCTTCGAAACTGCCTCGCATAGCGAAACACTTCCTTGAGAACGAGTGTAAGCAGTTTCTCCTTGGTGGAGTGCATCGACAGCCGATTGGACAACAGGTTCAGGCGTGTCGAAATCCGGTTGACCAACAGTAAACCGAATAACATCTGGAGAAGGAGGTGCGAGATAAGCAGCAAAACCCCGACCGATCTCTGAAAACGTTGGACGAATTCTTGGCATAATTTCACCGCTCTCTATCGTGACGAATTCACTATTCTTCTTCAAGACTTTCCAAATGTTGTGGCATATGTTGAATTTTTGGAGCACGGGCGGAGATTCGAACTCCGGTCTCAGGATCTGCAGTCCCGCTCATAGCCACTCTGACACCCGTGCGGTTATTTGTGCGACCAACACGATGTATTTCAACGCGCCTCATCAATCATGCTTATCAGAAACCGTGTGCAGGCAAGCATCATGCTTCACATAGCGGGACCAAATTGGGAACCGTTAGATGCATACTATCGCTGCAGATATGCTGTCCTTCGCAAACCATTGGGATTTGAGCCAGGAGCTGAAATTTTGCAAGACGATGTCGATGCCATTCATGCCTACATCGAACGGGATCAAAAAATCGTAGCAGTTGGACGCAGTCATCTTATCCCACAGTTCAGTGATGGTTCGCAATCCGATTTTCCAGGGCAATCTGGGTCGAAGACTCCACCCTTTTCTCCTCTCAATTCAGAAAACAGACCAGCTTTCCAAATTCGACAAATGGGGACGCTTGACACTCATCGAAGGCAAGGACTAGCAGCCGATGTTCTTGAGGCTCTGGAGAAGGCTTCGATCAAACAATTTGGAGCAGTGTGCGGTTTTTTGCAGGCTCGCGAGCTCGCCATTCCATTTTATCAATCGCAAGGGTGGGTTATCATTGACGAACCGTACTCCATACCAAATGTGGGTCCACATCGTTCCATGATGAAGGAATTTTGACTCTCTCACCTTTACTAACAGTGGACTACTTCGAATATTGATGGGTGACTGCGATGAAGCAGGAAAGAGAAACAAACAAGAAGGATTCTTATTATAATATTGAGAAGGAGGACAATAAGATGGAAATGAACGCTGAGGGCCTTTCCACGAAAAAAAAGAATGAACGTTTCCTTGAGGCACTCAAAACATTGAGTGATCAAGACCCCCAATCGTTTTCCGAAATCGCACCAGAACTACTGCAGAGGTGTGCACATTACTGGAGAGGGCCAGATCCATTTTTCTCAACCAAATTAAATTCATGGCTTTCTTATGATATGATGTGGAAACCGTTTGGAGAAATTATTCCCGACGATGCGAATTTTTCAAAGCGCATAGAATCCGATGCATTTGACATAAAAATGTACAGTGGAGCCACAAAAGACCTCCTTGAATCACTTCAATCACGATTTCCTGAAGATTTTAACCAGTGGGACGCATCGATTCGAAATCAATTCATCATTCTCGGGATGATTGCCATGGGTAGAGAAAAAGGAGAATATCAAGGAGCGCTCGTTCACAGGCTAGGACTTGGTTCCGGGGATGTACGAATAAAAGGATCAAACGTTATCAGGGCAGCGAAAATCGCACTCGCTCGTTTGGCTAAGGACAACGGGTCCGATCTCTTCTCGCCAGCGTCTGGTCACGGAGTGGAGCGGGTCCACAGAATGTCGAGTGCCAAGCTCGCTGAAACAATTGAACGGTTTGTTCTGTCTCATTCTGCATCTGTTCTTTTACCACCGCCCCGTAGTCTTTGACGTCTGAGAGCGTTGGTTTCATATAGTCCCGGGCTTTTGTCAATGGTAGAGGGAACGTTGGGTTCCCTAAGAACACCCCCGTGAAAAACGATGAATTTGGAGGAAATAGTCAACCAAACTGACAGAACAATTTCGATGCACAGCGCCTTAACAAGTGTGCGCCAGCAAGAGTTTGAAGTTGTTCACAACCGCCTCCTCTCAACACAAGCAGAGCGCATGCTCTGCACCTCTCCCGAGATCGACTGTACCGAGTCAGGTACCTTTGGTTCGGAAAGAGAGAACAGCGGGTTCTCTGTGTAAACACAACAAAAAAATTGGAAGTGAAGAAAAATGAACACGAATACGAAGACAAAGACAATGAGCATGCTTTTGGCTTTCCTTCTCGCTCTATCAGCAGCCTCTGCTGTAAGCGGTGATGGATCTGACCCTCTGGACCCCAACGACGGTGGTGCAGATTGGGACGGCGATGGTCTAACCAACGCTGAAGAACAAGCTGAAGGTACGAACATGAACAACGCAGACAGCGATGGCGACGGTCTGCCTGATGGATGGGAGGTTGCTAACGGCCTCAACCCAACCAACGGCGGTGACGGCAATGCGGACTCTGACAACGATGGTCTAACCAACGCACAAGAGTACCAAATGGGTACCAACCCAAACAATGCTGACACCGACGGCGACGGCAAGAACGACAACGTCGATTCGTTCCCAACCGATCCGAACGATGGTGAATACTCCGATTCCGACGGTGACGGCATCCCAGACGCATACGACCCAGACTTCCAGGAGTCTCAGGCGGGCGCTGGAGATGGTGGCACTGAAGGCGGTGGCGAATCCAACGATCAAGGACAAGGTCAAGGACAAGGTCAGGGACAAGGTCAAGGACAAGGTCAGGGACAAGGTCAAGGACAAGGTCAAGGACAAGGTCAGGGACAAGGTCAGGGACAAGGTCAGGGACAAGGTCAGGGACAAGGTCAGGGACAAGGTCAGGGACAGGGTCAAGGACAGGGTCAGCAGCAAGGTCAACAAGGCCAGCAAGGTCAACAAGGCCAGCAAGGTCAACAAGGCCAGCAGGGTCAACAAGGCCAGCAAGGTCAACAAGGCCAGCAAGGTCAACAAGGCCAGCAAGGTCAACAAGGCCAGCAAGGTCAACAAGGCCAGCAGCAGGACAATGGACAAGGTCAGCAGCAACAAGGTGGAGAGCAAGGTGGCCAACAAGGCGATCAGCAAGCTGGAAACCAAAACGGTGACAACCAAAACGGTCAGAACCAACAGCAGCAAGGCCAGACCCAAAACGGTCAGCAAGGTCAGCAAGGTCAGCAAACCGACCAACAACAAGGTCAACAGCTCGACAACCAGGAACAAAACGGTGAAACCGACAACGATGGCGATGGTATCCCAGATAACCTCGACAACGATGACGACAACGACGGAATTCCTGACGATCTTGATGCCAGCCCACAAGACCATGACAACGATGGCATCGATGACGCTGAAGACAGCGACGACGATGGCGACGGAATCGACGACGAAGAAGAAGTGAACGACAATGATCCGAACACGAACATTTACGATCACGACAACGATGGTATCAGCGATGCTGTCGACTTCGACATCGACAACGATGGCGTTGACAACTGGAACGACGTAGGCGAGAACGGCGAAGACCTCTCCCGTGACCACGACAACGATGGCATGGACGATGGTGTAGATCCTGATGACGACAACGACAACATTCTTGATGTCGATGAAGCAGATGGTGACTTTGGTAACTACCGCTACGATCACGACAACGACGGAATTTGGGATCTCAGTGACACCGATGACGACAACGACGGTCTAAGCGACTGGTTCGAAATCAACGATGGAAACGATCTCACAGGTCAATTTGACTCCGACAACGACGGAATCGAGAACCAACTCGATGACGACGATGACAACGATGGAATCCTCGATTCCCTCGAAAACTGAGTCAGGTTTGGTTGAGAATCAAGTCGTAACTCTGTTCTCTTTGAGAACGGATGGCCGGGCCTCAGGGGAGTCCGCTCCCCTGGGGCTCCTTTTCTTTTGATATCCTTCTTATCCGGGTGATACTTTCGCCTCTCAATCACCCATTGTTTTCATATACAGTTCCTTGTTCAGCGATTTGTTTGGAGGGGCTGTTATGCTAGAAAACCGAAACAAAATCAACCGACGACCGAATGCCTTCAAGTCGCTTCTTCTTGTGTTCTTGATGGTGATGAGTACAACACTTGCCATGATGGTTCCATCTGAGTGGGACCAGGAAGAAACAGGCATTGATGTCAAATATCGCTCAATGCAAAGCAGTCCCGCCCTGCAATCCATGGATCAAGCCGGCCAGGGCCAATACGAAGGCTCGACGGTTTTCCATTCCGATGATGTCCACCCCTCTCTCCGTGACATCATGTGGGCAGATGTTGGCGTCTCATCGGGTATTATCAGCGATCTAGCCGCTGTCGAAGCTGTGATGGCCTCGAACAACTTCCTTGTCGAAGAATCCAACCGAAACGACCACGATAACGATGGAATCAGTGACTTGTACGACCTTGACGATGACAACGATGGAATTTACGATCTCATCGAGCGTTTTGACGGATGTTACGGCACAGACCCATTCGACCACGACAACGACGGTGTCCTCGATATTGATGATTGGGACGATGACAACGACGGTATCCTCGAAGGACCAATCGACTACGATGCACTTGAGGCACAAGGATTCGACCCTCGAAATGTATCGACCGACCGATTCGTTACAGCAACCACAATCCACCCTTGGGCGAACGTTGCAGTTGGTGCATTCTATCTCGCAGACCAGCATCCATTTGACCACGACAACGACGGTGTAACCGACGAAGACAACGATGGTTCTGGAGCAGGTCGTTTCGATGAAGACGATGACAATGACGGACGAATCGACCAATTTACTTGGCCGTGCGACTACGATTCGGACGGAATCATGGATTACTTCGACCCAGACGATGACAACGACAACGTCGGTGACGTTGATGATTCTCACCCATATGATGCAACCATCACAACGAGCAACGTTGCAGCCGGCAATCTCTTCGATGCACCGGTCGTTTGGGATTTCATTGACTATCGAGACTACTCTGGTGGCGTCAACTACGTCACATGGGAAGCAGCGCGAGTCAGCGCTGATGGTCAAGGACCAGGCGCACAAGGTGCACAAGGCACACCTGCATTCACAGACATCGTTGACGGCGATCTTGATGGTGACGGCATACCGAACTTCATCGATCCTGACAACGATAACGACGGCACGCCAGACTCTGCCGACACGGATGACGACAACGACGGAATCCTCGATATGTTTGACCCTGATGATGACAACGACGGAATCCCTGACACATGCGTCAACATCGACAACAACGGCGATGGTCTGGGCGATTACACTCGAACCAACGATGCTCCTTACCAAACACCTGGTGGCGACAGCGATACGAAAACAGGACTCGATTGTGAAATCGATTACGATCAAGATCTCGATGACGACCGACTACGCCCATTCGACCAAAACTACAACGGGATTTACGACTGGTTGGATCCAGAACTCGGTGGAACAACCAGCCCAGACAATCTTGGAAACGTGTTGGTGAGTGGAGATGCAACCAACTTTGAATACGATCTCGATGACGATAACATCGACAACGAGAACGACAGTTTCCCACTTGACAAGGCAGCCGATGTTATCGCATGGAACTGTCCAACTGCAGCCAATCCAAACCCCGCCAATCCAGACCCACGCTGTCAAACACGACGCGCCTCCTTCTCGCAATTTAATGACTGGGATGGAGACGGTGTCCTCAATTGGGAAGACATCGATGACGACAACGACGGAATCATCGACATCCTCGATATCGATTGGGATTGTGACCTTGACAACGACGGAGATCTCCACGCCATCAACGGTGCTTTGTATCGTGATGATGGGCCAAACGCAGTCGATTCTGATATCGATGGTGATGGTTTGGAAAACGACATCGATTGGGATGACGATAACGATGGTCTCTCTGACCTTTATGATCCAGACGACGGAAATTGTGGAACAGTCGACCCAGACTTGAACGACGCCTTCTCGACCCCATTCTACCCAGTTGGTGACCTTGGGCCACTTGACGGTAGTGGTGACAACCAAGATTACACCACCAACGCCGACTCTTACTGGGCAATGGTCTTCTGGCACAACCCATTCTCCGACATGATGATTGATTACAACGGATACGACGGAACGACCAACCCTCCAACACCAGGAAACGTTCCAGAGTTCTACTGGTTCCTCTTCGCTCGTTGGTCCTCTTACAACGGAGGTAACGAGTGGGATATCGATAGCGACGGAGACTCGCTTGTGAACGGACTCGACGTTGACCAGGATGCTGACGGCCTACCTGACTGGTGGGATCAAGACGAAGGAAACGACGGAATCATGGACGTTAACGATGTCAAGATGGGTGGTAGCTTCAACATGAGCGTTTGCGGTCACACGGTTGGAAACCTTGGACAAGGCTTCGTCTGTGGATACGCTTATGCGATTGCCTATCAAATGCCGCTGAACGGTGTTACTGCACAATTCGGTCTACCGTATTCGACACGCCCTGACGCTGCAATCGATCAAGGCGCAACAGCCGGTGGCCAATCAGGAAATTGGTCTTGTACGCCAGGTGCACAAGGCGGCTGTTGGCACTACGATTTCGGTGGCGATGGTGTCATCGACTCAGCGGTTTCCTACACCCAAATGCAAGACAACCGCGACGCTTTCGTGACGTGGATTGGTTTGACAACAGGAATTTGGCAATGGAACTCGGACAATGGTCCTGAAGCGGACTTCCCAGATGAATTGGGAGCCGACCTTGACAAGAACGATGTCGATGGAGACATCGATGGGGATTTCTTCAACAATACCATCGATCTTGACGATGACTATGACTCGATTTTCGATTGGTTTGACGTTGATGATGATAATGACGGCCTTTGGGATTACTTCGAAGTGGATACAAACGATGACCTTGATGATGATACAGGCCAGAACAATGGCAACTTCTTCTCAGGTACCAACTGTATCGACAACGATGACGACGGAAATGATGCAGACGCAGACGGTGACGGTTTTTACCAAGCCGTTTGGGATCGTGGAATCATGACCCTTGGCCTGCAGCAACCCAAAGTCTACGACGTTGATAACGACAACGACGGTGTACCAGATGGTGAAGATCCAGACGATGACAACAACGGGATCCTTGATGGTGACCAAGAAAAGCTCCCTGGATGTTTCTGGGGCGAGGAACAATCCACCTGGGATCACGACAACGATGGAATCGTGAACTGGGCTGATGATGATTGGGACGGCGACGGCATCTCAAACACTGTTGAACTTGCAATCTCTCTCACGCAGGCATTCGACCACGACAATGATGGTGATCGTGATGATATCGACGTCGATGATGACCAAGATGGTATGCACGATATCGACGAAGTCATGCTCTGGCCTGAGCGCTTCAACCGCAATTCAACAAATCCTTGGGATCACGATGACTTCGGGGGCGGGGAAGCACTTGCAAATCCAAACGATTTGACAACCGGTCCTGACGTGAACGACACCGATGATGACAATGACACTCGAGACGATTTGGACTTTGATCATCTCGAAGAGGGCTTCACAGCAGATCCATGTTACCAAGGCGCTCAGTCTTCAGATTGGGACCACGACAACGACTGTGTTCTCGATGAGGACGACAAGGCTCTAACGTTCATCACATTGGATCTCCCTGGTAACTTGTGGCTCGATGCCCGAAGCCCAGCAATTTTCAGCGGTCTTGTCGAATGGATCAACCCAATTTCAGGACTCCGTGAAAACGCCAGTGGACTCCCCGTTCAAATCCACATTGAATGGGCGAACAATGGTACAACCGCAGTCGAAACAACCAACATTCTTTCCGACCAAAATGGCCGCTTCTCAGTTGGTCAATTCCTCTATCCAGAGGACATTATCGTTGGTGACAACACGACGTACAAGGTGTACGCAGTCGTAACCGAGATGTTTGCTTTCAATGGAGCAACATCCTCAGATTACCTCGTTGGTGTTGAAGCAAACATGACGATCGACCCAAGCAGCAACAACTGGGACTACTTCCGTAGTGATGAGCAACAACTTTGGTTGGAATTTTATTCCTATTACGCTGCAGATTATGAACGAGGTATCTACTCCAATCCGATTCCTTATGCGCCAGTAACCTTCTCGTTCTACGGCGGATTGTTCGGTAACCTCACTCACCCAACGAACTTTACAAACTTCGATGGAAATGGATACCGCGCCAATTCATTCGGCCTCACTTCAGTCTCCTTTGAACAAACGGGTGGAGCAAACGGCGTATGGAAGCAGGTTCAGTTCAATTCAACAATGGACAATGGGCCAGGTAAGGCGCCAGGCGGTCTTGAGGAGATCATCTGGAACAACAATACCAAGATGCACGATGTTGTCCAAGATGCACAAGGCTTGTCGACCAAGTACGTCCGAGTCAACACCAGTCTTCCGAAAGGAGATTACAGTTACATCGGACGAGTTCAACCCGAACTTGCTGGCGATGAATATCCGTTCCCGTATTTGCATGGGGATGAAGATGACAATGCTCGCTCGATGCGCGTGATGCATCGAATGAACATTGATGGAACGATGACCTTTGAAGGAATTCATCCAATTACGTTCTTCGATTCAACCATCAACAATGGTGATGGAACATTCGGAAATTGGCGCTACGTCTATCACGGCCCCGCTCTGACAGCAGCAGGACTGAACTACAACGATATCTCTGCTTACAAAGCCTACAGTATGCTTTGGGATGGAAACCCTGCATCATTGACCGGTGAAGCCGAGAACATCATTGATTTCGTTGATGTGAACGCAACACATTGGTTCATCAAACTCGTCAATGGCGGTGACAGCGATTTGCCACCATGTGGACAAATTGACCCAAGCGACCCCGACAGCCCAGTTCGTTGTGAGATTGTTCCTGAAATGGATACCGGAACCTCCCTCGAATTGACAGGATCGGTCACCAACCGAACACTCGTTCCATGGACCATCGAACCGGTTGCGGTTCAACTGGACAAGGATAGAAACGGTATCTTCAGCAGTGGTGGAGAAACGCAGTTCACGCAGAAACCGAACTGTATGGACACACAAGGAAACCGAATCCCAATGCAGAGCATCGACGATGAAACTGAATGCATCACAAAGGGCGGTGTTGAGGCAGAATACGACTACAACTTTACGTGGGAAAGTCAGTATTCATCTGGAACGTATGGTATGCGAATTGACTTTACAAATTCGGGATACTACTTCACCGGAAACTCATCGTCACTCGCAACAACAGGTGCGTACATCAACGTCACCGTTGTTGGAACAACCTCGTTCGAGTTGACCTCCATCGCTCGTCTTTATCGAAACACGAATACATCGATTCAGGCACGACTTGTTGACAACTCATTGCAACCCGTACGAGAAGCACCAGTGAACTATACGTGGTCATTCGATGGACGGACGGAGACAAGCTATACCGACACAAACGGATTCTTTGAGATGCCTTTCAACATCACAGCAGAAGACGATTTGGGTCTGTTTACGCTCACGTTCGATTATGAGGGAACACCTCTCCTCAAACCAAGTAATGCTGTTCAGGATGTATGGGTCGTATCGAGGACCTATGTATCGGTTGTTTCAACCGATGGCAATCGACGACAGTCTGGGGATCTGTGGGATTTCACAGCCCAAGTGAAGGACGATAACAAGACCTTGGAATACGATACCGGTGGCCGCGATCTCGATGGAGAAACCGCACCGAACGGAGGATTGATCGATGTTATCTTCGAAGGTACAGACTTCGACAACGTTCAACATCGACAGGTCGTTGCTACGCTTGCGCCATCTGCTGGTGTCATCTCCTTGCCGGAAACACAACCCGACAATTCACACCTCTGTTACTACGACGGTAACGATGACGGATATGCAGACCGTGATCTCAATCAAGATGGTAATCTTGACCGACTCGAAGCAGTTGGTTGTCTGAAGGCCGACATTAGTCCACTATCGCCAACCAAGTTGCGGGCTGACCCTGACTCCTTCTTGCCGGACGGATTTGGACCAGTCAACGTCGTCCTCCGATTTGAGGAATCGTTGCCAAATGAAGGGTGTGCCCCACTTGATGCAAGTTACCTCGGTCTCCAAGGTCAATGGGATCCATGTGCGAATGTTCCTGGAAACAACCACTATCGCACCGTTATGACATACAATGCCAACGGATTCTCCCTCATTGGACGAACCTTGTTGTCTGTCGATGACCAAGTTGTTTACACCAGCGAAGTTGACCCAGTCACCGGATTGGTCGTACCGAAGCCAATGGTTGTTACAGGACAACTCACTGACGAACTTGGTGAAGTTCTCGTCGGACGAACCATCCGTGTCAGTTACGAGATGGTCAACGGCCAAAGCGGCCCAGTCAATTGTAACGCTGCAGTGACAGATGCGGACGGAAACTACTCCATCGTCTGCCCACTTTCAGACGTTCTCGCTGGCAAGACCAAGGTCACAGTATCCTACTCGTCCTACGACAACAACGATGCATTCCGTTACGACAACAAGACAATTCAGACGGAATTTGATGTGTTCTCGAACTCATCGCTTTCGATCACTGAGGTTGGACCGTTCAAGTCCAGTGTCGATACCTACAGCATCGAAGGAATTCCATACCCAGTTCTTTATCTGAAGGAATCCTTCCACATTGACGCATTGTTGACTCAGAGTAATGGACAAGCGGTCGGTGGCAAGTGTCTCAACATTTACCTCGATCCAGAGGAGAACATCCGTCCAATTGCAACGATTCGAACCAACGATCTTGACGGAACCGTTGAGTGGTTTAGTGGTGACCCGCTTCAGAACCCATCTCTACGTGGTGTCGAGTTGACCGGTGGTAAGAAGGAAGGTTTCCGAACCCTGAAGGTCGCTTTCGAACCTGATGTCAACGTCCCTGGTGGTTGCGACAAAGATGTCGAAAACGTTCTGAACGGTTCAGAGGTTGAGATGGAAGTCCTCGTCCGTTCACGTGTCGATTTGCAAGTCGAAACAAACTGGTATTACGGTGGCGAATCAGGAATTCCTGAAGGAACGCTTGTGATCGGTGAAGTCGCTCTCTTACGAGACCGACTTGACATTGCTATCGAGAACGAAGAGGTTCAGTTCATCCGACAGTACCGCAATGAAACGGGTGCTTGGGTTACCATGACCGCTGCTACCAACAAGACGGTTACCAATGAACAAGGTATTGCACGATTCGAATGGTCGTTCGATGGACGTTCATGTGACGGTGTTGAGTGTACTGGTGAATGGCAGGTTATTGCAGTCTATGCTGGAAGTCAGAACTTCCAAGCATCACAGAACAACATCTCGTTTGCAGTTGATTACAGAGCTGCGAGTGAAGTGGAGGACAAGGGCTTCTTCAGTCCAGAAAATGCCATGGCATTCAGCATTGTTTTGATGGCATTGCTTGTTGCAGGTGCGCTCTACTACCGTCGTGTGATGAGTCGACGTCAAGTCCAATCACTCAGAGGTATTCTCACTGATACGATGATGCAACTTGAGGCGAGCAACGAATACATCAAGATCATCTTCGATTGTTACAAGAACCTTGTACGTCACTTCAGAAAGTATGGCTTCATGAAGAAGGTTTACGAAACCACTCGTGAGTTTGAAGCAGCTGTTCGCACGGCGTTCAACATGGTTCCACCGCAACAACTTGATGCGTTCTTAACCATCTTTGAAGAGGCTCGATATTCCGATCACAATATCGGTGTCATGCAACGTGACCAAGCGATTTCAACGCTCGGAGCCATCACGTCGTCCATCACCAGTGCACTCGGAGAGGAAGGCCAAGTCAAGCGCTATGAGGCAACGGGACTGTATGAGAACCAGACCAAGGCTGGCGAATTCGTCGCTGCGGATGGTTCGGTACGACAGGCTGGAATCGTTGAAGGCGAATCCACAGATTTCAAGATTTGAAGTTGAAACCTGCGTACTGAAAGTTGACACGAGCCAACCTTCAAGGGTAGGATGCGCTCTCGTGTGGTCATGGAAGACTGGAAGTTACTCATCGACCAAGCCATGCAAGTGGAAGCAAGCAATACGATTGAAGCGCACAAAATCTACGGTGATGCCGTACGTTCTGCTCTTGCCCAAACCCAGATGCTGCTCGGCGATCTTGAAGCCGCTCAAGTCATTGAAGCACTCTATGGGGCGCTAGTCGCTTATTCCCAGCAAGTCATGCTGCGAATGAAGGCGGAAGATCCAGAAGTCGGTGGTGTTGATCATGCCTTCCGCGCAGGTCAAGCCTATGGCGTCTCTTGTGTTCTCAATCATCTCATCGATCAACTGACCGATGTTGCTGGAATTACAGCTCTCGGAGCCCTCGATGACTTCTCAGATACACTTCACGATGAGATCATCATTCAAGGCCGAGCCGCTGGCTTAACCGTGGAATTGCTTGATGCAAAGGGCGAGATTCTGTTCGAGTGAAGTCCTGCATTCGCGTCGGTGCCTTCATAACGGGTTGGCTGGTCGCGAGACTGCCTCAAAGCATCGAGGGAGTCATATGAGCAAGCCAACACGAAAGACAAATGCTGATTTGGTCGGTCTAATCGACCAACTGAAAGCCCAGTCTCGTGACACCGGCGCTGCACTGTGGCGAGATGTTGCTCAGCGCCTCTCCAAGAGCCGCAAGAACTGGGCCCAACCTAACCTAAGCCGCGTAACACGTTACGCTCCAGAGGGTGCGACCATTCTCGTACCTGGAAAGTTGCTAGGATCTGGTGAAGTCACAGGGAACCGCACCATCGCCGCTTACAGTGTCAGTTCCAGTGCACGAGCCAAGATTGAAGCCGCAGGTGGACGAGTTCTCACCTATGGTGAATTGATGAACGAAAATCCAAACGGGAACGGGGTGATTATTCTTGGATGAAGCAACCACCTATGTTTTCGACGCCGATGGTCTCGTCCTTGGACGACTCGCATCCACAGTAGCAGACATGCTTCTCAAGGCAGCTCGTGCTGATCGTGACGATAAGGTCGTCATCATCAATGCAGAGAAAGCCATTGTTTCAGGAAGTTCACGTTCCGTACTTCAGAACTACCATGACAAGTATGCCTTGAATCACGCTCGTAAGGGACCGTACTTCCCACGTATGCCGGACATGATTCTCAAGCGTACCGTCCGTGGTATGCTTCCATACCAACGAAAGAGCAGTGGGCGTCGAGCCCTACGTAATCTCCGCGTTGAAATTGGCTGTCCTTCGCACCTTGCATCAGATCTTCCAGAAGGTCATGTTGCAGGAGATGCAAGCAACATTCGCAAATCCTTGCCAGAAAGTTTCGTCAGTTTGGGCGACATTAGTGCAAGTTTGGGTGCGCCTGCGCACCGATGGGAAGGAGGTGAACAATGATGGCACGTAAGAAGAAATCCGTTGAGAGTTCAGGAAAGCGTAAGACAGCCATTGCACGAGCATCTGTCAAGGCTGGAAAGGGTCGAGTTCGCGTGAACAGCGAACCAATTGAAATTCTCCAACCTGCCCTTGCACGACGCAAGGCCATGGAACCACTTGTCATTGCAGATGCCATGAACCGCTTGTCCAAAGTTGACATCAACTTGACAACAACCGGCGGTGGAATTATGGGTCAAACAGACGCCATTCGAACCGCTATTGCACGTGGACTCGTTCACTATAACGGTGGAGCAGAGGGCATTGATGAAGAACTTCGAGATGAGTTCTTGCGATTTGATCGCAGCCTCTTGGTTAACGATCCACGTCGTAAGGAACCAAAGCACCAACTTGGTCGTGGTGCTCGTCGCAAGAAGCAAAAGTCGTATCGATGAGGTGAACAAGAGATGATTATTCCTATCCGTTGTTTTAGCTGTGGTACCGTAATTGCTCACAAGTGGGATGAGTTCAACAACAAATTAACTGAAGGCACCAGTGTCGATCAAGCACTCGACGAAGTTGGCCTTGAGCGATACTGTTGTCGACGCATGTATGTCGGACACATCGATCTAATCGAAGAGATTGTCCCATTCAGCGCTCAGCACAAGTGAGGAGATTCACGGGCCTGTGGGTTAGCTTGGCCTATACTTGGCGGCTGGGGGCCGTCAGACCCCAGTTCAAATCTGGGCAGGCCCACTCCTCACGAGATTGTTCAATCCAATAGTCGAGGAAGCCTTGCATTGATATGGCTTGAATGCTAGCATAACGCATGCGCTCACGTGCACTTCTTCTGGTTCTCCTGATGTTGGGAATGTCCATCTCTTCCGTTGCATCATCAGATTCAACAATTTCGAGCAGTACCACATGGAGCGGAACAGTGACGCTCAATGGTAATGTCACAGTTGATTCTTCAACAACACTCGTTCTTGAACCTGGAACCGTCGTCGACGCCCAATCGTATTGGTTGCAGATCGATGGTTCTCTTGAGGCCACTGATGCACAATTCATGACGAGTGAGACCTCAACGAGTCTTGGCTCATCGGGAGCAGGACTTTGGGGCGGCATCGTAATCTCATCTGGAGCCTCAGCAGTTCTCACAAACCTCACTCTTTCAGGAGCCGAATCTGCACTCGAAGTACATGGTGATGTTTCTGTTCATGAATCAATTTCAATTTCAAACAGTTACATTGGATTTGACATTAGTTCATCAGGAACACTCGATGTTGAGAATGTGACAATGTCGTCCATCGAGATTCAATCCGTTGTCAACCATGGTGACCTGACCATCGACACAGGTTCGTTTACAGATACTGCAACAGGTATTCTCTCAACCAATGTTCTGACAGCCAATGATCTATCGTTTTTTGAAACAGGAGTTGCCATTGATATTGTTTCAGGGACTGCGGATATCATCGGTCTAGGACTTGAAAATGTGAGTGTTGGTATTGGTTCTGATGCCGGGGCCTCAACCATGGTAACCAGCATCTATGGGCAGCACGTTGCTCTTCTTGTCGATGGAACTGATTCTGATGATTTGACAGTCTCAAACGCTCTCATCTCAGGAGACCGACTACTTTGGGGTTCCATGGAAAGCATTTCTTTGTCGGACATGAACTTCACGCAAGAACAGCCAGGGCGCTCTGTTGTTGACTTACGATGTCTTGTGGATTGCACATTTGAGGACGTTTACATTCACAACGCTGACATCGGCATGGACGTTGACGGAGCAGGAACAACCACACTTACAGATTCAGAGATACATGGCGATCAACTCGGTCTACGCGCTTCAGGTACTGGATTGTTGGTTGTCGAATCAACCACAATTGTAGCCAACGAGACTGCAGTTTCAATTTCAAGTCTCGATTCAGAGATCAGTCAATCAACCATCTCATTGCACGATGGAACCGGTCCTGCTGCTCATTTGCTTGAGGGAGAGCATCAGTGGAACGATGTTGAAATTTCAAAACCTTACAGCAGTCTTGATACACAATCCTTGGGGCTTGATGTGTGGTATTCGACGATTCATTCAACCTCGATAACAACCAATGGCTTTGCCTACGGCGTCGAGATTGAAGACTCAACCCTCAATGCCGATGTTGGTGCATTCATCAACGGTAAATTGCGCGGGCTTCATGCCATAGATTCTACAGTATCCATCGGCACGCTTACCACCACAGCACAAGAGTACGGCCTCGTTCTAAGTGACGCCTCGACCGCCATCGTCGAAGATTGGACGGCCAATTTGCACAACACACCTCTCCTGGTTGAAGATGCATCCACCGCTCATGCCCGAGATTTCGTTCCATTGAACACCGCACAAGGCTCGAGCGATGCCGTAGGTGATGGCACCTTCCTCTACGGGGGTCCAACAACAAGCAGCGTTTCAACATCAAACTCCGGTTATCTGCATGAGACGTACATCTCTTTTGTTGACGTGAACAATCAACCTGTTCAGGCAACATCATTCGCACATGGCTTCGAATCGACTGCAGATTCAAATGGCATCGCCTCACTACCACTTCTTTCATCGGGTTCAATCGTCGAAGTGTTGTATGATGGTCAAGGTGTGAGCACAGAATTGTACGGAAATCAACAAGGCCAAACCGTTCAAATCATTACCCTTCCTGAAGGAAACTGGAATCTTCCTTCTTCTTCCACGGTCGTCTTGGGAGCACGTCCAGACGGCCAACCACACCAATTGAATGGAGACCTGACGTTTGGTTCCAACTCGCATCTCAAATTGATCGATACAATGCTCATCGTCGACGCCTCCGCTTCAGTCGATTTGGGAGCGTCGGGGACGCTTACTGGCGACAATGGAATCCTCAATGCCTCATCCTTGACCATGAGCGTGCAATCAACACTGGTTTCAGAAGGGCAAGGGTTGGAACTCCAATCACCTGTACAATGGTCGTGTTCACAAGCGCAAAATATCGCAAACATCCGTTTTATGTCAACGATTTCACTTGCTCCACTTTGTGAAGTTGAGATGATTGGTGGCCAGGCGAGTGAAGCCATATCCGTTGGTTCAAGCGCTTCGTTTTCGTTGATATCAACACTTGATATTGAAGTCTTAGACAAAGGATATCCGGTTGAAGCGGCAACCATCATTGTCGATGGTCAGACTGTTCAGACGGATTCGTTGGGTCAAGCGACTGCACAAACAACTGCTCGTACAGTCAATTCGCAAGGCGATGTCCAAGAGGGAACAAAAACCGTTACCATGCAAATAGGCTCGTTTACCGAATTCTATGCCTGGAATGCACAACAGTCGACGTCGCACACCTTCATGGCGTCCACGGTACCAACTGGGACAATAACGTCGTGGCTCATCCTCGAGGAGACGTGGAGCCCTTATCGACTCGAGAGTGATTTGACGATTGCATCGAACACGAGAATGACAGTCAATGATGGCGTCGAGTTACGCATCGCATCAAATGCTATCATCGATGTACAAGGTGTTTTTGAAGCAGGAGAGGCCACCATCTCCTCAACAGGATTCGGAGCTCGGTGGGGCGGATTCATGATGGATGGAATCATCGGCTCGAGGATAGATTTGTCTGGAACACTTCTGGCTGAGGGTTCACCACTCATCACCATGGCAGGTCGTGGTGAAGTCAGTGCACAAGGGGCTTCCTTCGCTCGCTCCGCAGGAGCTGATCCGCTCATCAACATCTATGCATCTTCTCAATCATCGCTAACACTGTTCGATTCAGAATTACGCGATGCAGGTTCAAGGTGCATCCAAAGTCAAAGCCCAGATGCAACCATTGTTCTTCAGGACATCACACTCTCTGATTGCAATGGAGATGGTCTTTGGGCACGCCTTTCTTCAATTGATATTCAGGGCATCACCCTCGAAGCAGGACTCGAGGACGGCATTGATTTAACAGGTACTTCCGGCCAAGTAACCGGTATCCAATCGTCATTGTTTGATGGCGATTATGTGGTTCGAATGCAGTCTATTGAAGATGGTTTCAAACTCGAAGACTCAACCATCCATTCTGGAGACACTGGAGGCGTGTTTGTCTTCATGTCTGAAGGGATTGTTCTGAACAATCTCACCGTCTATGGAGCCCCGGGAATTGATCTTGACGAGACTTCAGGCGAGATGAATGACATCGTTCTAGAGGGAGATAATTCAGGTACTGGTTTGACCATACGGCACGGATTATCCGACCCTGTTATTGGCGAAGAAATCCAGATTACAGGCTATTCTGTCGGCCTCAAACTCCATGCTCACGATTTCGAAGATCCAGCACCTGCCATGATGAGAAATATTTCCATTGATTCCGTTGAGGCTTTATCGGTGGAATACTTCGATACTCGCATTGAATCATCCTCGGTTAATGGCGACATTTCGATAGCAAGCAGTACCGTTAATGCTGTTGATTCAACGGTCATTGGTGAAGAAACAATTGATTCAACCGGTTTACTCAATGAATGGTCAACGCATTCGCTTCATGCCTTGCTTAACGGTGAAGTTGTCGAAGCTTCTTACTCACTGACCTCGGCTTTGCTGAATTCTCCAGTCGAATTTTCTGGAATGTTTGTCGATGTTGAATTACTTCATGAACGAACAACCTCTGATGGCTCCTCGTCGATCACAGAAGCAATGGTAGACGTCGTTTCATCACAAAGCCTTCCAACAAACCATACGTTCTCTATCGGCTCAGGCTCTCTCCAAAATGTCCAGATTTCTCTTCTTGCCAATGCCGCACCAGCCCTCTCCATCCAATCGCCCTTCTCTGGACAGAGGTATATGGAAACAATACCAGTTGAGATTGCCATGACGGTTTTGGATGACACCACTGAATTGTCTGACATTGTTCTAACGTGGAAGATCTTCGATGCACAAAATCAACTTGTCAAAGAAGGGCTGGCGACATCGACGACATTCAATGTCACCTTATTGGACACCGGTCTTTTTGTTCTTCAATTAACGGCCACGGACGACCTTGGTTTGTCGACAACTGCGGAAGTTGACATCGAAATTACCCAACTCGATACGGATGGAGATTGGGTTTCCACATGCAGTTCAGAAACCTGGTTTGATGCGACCAAGGGATTGCAATGCGGACCTGATATTTACGATCCAGATGACGATAATGACGGTCGTCTTGATGAAAAGGATGTCTGGCCAAAAGATCCATGCGCTTGGATTGATACGGATGAGGACGACCAACCTGATCGAATTCAATGCCCACCTGGGGCATCGACCTTGCTTTTTGAAGATCAGGATGATGATGGAGATGGTATCCCTGACGAACTCGAGGGAACCTCCCTTGGTGAATCGGAAGATTCGACAACACCATTGATTCTGATCGGTTCAATTCTCATCGCCGTTCTCATCATCTTCTTTGTTCGTGTTCGTGGCGGCGGGCCTAAGTCTTTGGGCGAAATCGATGAACGAATGCTTTGAGGTGGATGAATGCTACCAAGTGCGGAACCAGTTGCTATCGCTATGGTTCTCATTCTCGGCGTCATTGTCGCATGGGATGCATGGTGGCTCACACGCCAGCATCGAGATATTCCACAATTTGGGCGTCTTCCCAACAATGGCTTTGCATGGAAAAGTGAACGGAACCATGAGATGTTTCGTCAATGGGCGAATTTAGGTTCAATGGCAGCTATGATGGCATTACCCTGGGGATTCGCTTCATTCTCAAACACACCCATCATCTACGTTATTCTCTGGGATGTATTGCTCGGATTGCACATCATTTCGTTATTGGTCCCGAAACGGTATGCTGTTACATCGACTCATCTCTTTGCAGATGGGCAACGTTACGATTGGTCTCGTCTCGTGCTTCCTAAACGTCAACCAAAGCACCGAATTATGTTGTTACGAAAGGGCTGGGGTCCATTTGGGCCTCTGCCACTTGGGGGCGATCGCAGCGACCTTGATATCGCAGCAGAGAGAATCATCGAAATCCTTCATCCCGACCAAGAGGAATGATGAGAGGTATGGCTAAGTGATTCCTTGATGTGTTCACATCATGGAATGGGCGCGTAGTGGAGATGATGTTGTTGTTGTCCTTGAACCTGGCGAAGAGATTCATGCCTCTTTGCGTCAACTTGCGGATGAACTGGGTATCAACGGGGCAGTGATTACAAGTGGAATCGGACGGACGATGAACTCAACATTTGGCTATATGGATGACACGTTCACATATCATCGTCGAACCCTTGAACAACCTGCAGAACTCGTTACGCTTCAAGGCAATCTTGCTCGACATCAAGATGGTTCGGCTTTCACACATCTTCATGCCACATTTGCCGACGACGATTTCGTAACAAAATCAGGACATATGTTCGAAGCAACCGTCTTCGTTGTAGCAGAGATTCATATGCGCATCATGTCAAAGATTGTCATGACTCGTTGCCCGATGGTCGATGGAGAGTTTGTTGAACTCAAATTGCAAAATCATGAACCTTAAATGGGGTCAACCTGGTGGCTTATCATGGCTCAGGGCGGCGAAGATTCATCTTCCAACCAGAGCCGCGTTGCATGGCTAGCGCAACAAATTGCATACCATTCAGATTTGTACTACAACCAAGCCAGGAATGAAATCTCAGACGCTGAATTTGATGCATTATGGGACGAGCTTAAGCAACTCGAACCTGACCACCCACAACTGCAACGCGTTGGAGCAGAAATCGATCCTGGCACGGTCAAAGTCGATCACATGTTCCCAATGCGTTCACTCAACAAAGGTACAAGTGACGAGGATATCGCTCATTTTGTGAAAGAATCCTCACTTGAATCAACCCGTTTTCTTTCTCAACCAAAGCTAGACGGTTCGGCCCTTTCTTTGGAATACAGAAAGGGACGTCTTGTTCGCGCAGCGACGCGAGGTAGTGGAGATCGTGGTGAAGATGTCACCAAGAACGCTCGTAAGGTTGAGAACGTTCCAAACATGCTTGGCAGGGAGGTCGATGTTCATATCCGAGGCGAAGTTGTGATGAGAAAATCTGTCTTTGAAGAAAAGTATCGTGATATTTCTCCAAATCCTCGTAATCTTGCAGCAGGGGCTCTTCGTCAGAAAAATGCCGATGGAAAAGCCGATGCAAGCGATCTCGTGTTCCTTGCATACGATGCCAAGTTTCCGAGTGAAGTACATCGTCATCCAGACGCTGAGACACCTCCAACAGAATCCTTTGACAGTTTTATCCTTGAATGGCTGAGCGACGTAGCGGGGGTCGAACCAGCACCATGGGTTGTCCATGATTCAGATACAGAGACTGCATCCATCGCTTCCCTTTGTCAAGAGACTCAAAAATGGAGCCAAGAACGTGAGACGTATGGTTTTGAAATCGATGGACTGGTGTTCAAAGTTGACGACCTTGCGAAGCGAGACTTGCTCGGTATGACAGCACATCATCCTCGTTGGGCTCTTGCCTGGAAATTCCCTCCGGAAGAAGCCACATCCGTTCTTCTTGATGTTGACTGGCAAACAGGTCGAACCGGTACAATAACACCTGTTGCTCGAATCGCTCCTCAACGTGTAGGCGGCGTAACGGTTGAGAACACGACCCTTCACAACCTCGGAGAGGTTGAGCGACTTGGCATCCAAATTGGCGACAAGGTTCGAATCGTACGTCGAGGCGACGTCATCCCTAAGATTGAAGCAAGTCTTGGGGCTGCAAATCAACAAGACATTGAAGGAAGAATCCATGCTGATGGTGAGCCATTCCAAGGCGAACTTCCACAACGCCGAGCGATTATTCCACCAGAAACCTGCCCAGCTTGCGATGGAGCCATCGAGATTGAAGGTGCATTCATTCGCTGCATTGATGTTCAGTGTTCAGCACGATTGGGACGAAGCATTCTGTACTACTGTCGCGCATTGGAAATGGACGGTATTGGTGAGAAACTTGTCGAGCAACTCATCGATGCGGGACATCTTTTGAGCATTCCAGATTTGTATCGCCTTGATGAACGTATGTTGCTTTCACTTGACAGAATGGGACAAAAATCTGCTGACAATGTCCTGAGTGAAATCATGAAGAGTCGTTCGATGACCTTCTCCAAATTTCTGAGCGCACTTGGTTTACCGGGCATTGGGCCGGAACTTGCAGCAGCCATTTCAAATCATTTCCATCGACCAGAACAACTGTTGCAGTGGGTTGAGGACAGCCTTTTGGACGATTTTCGAATGGCCGAGTTAACAACCATTGATGGAGTTGGAGAAATCGTCGCCTTGCAATTACGTGATGGAATTCAACTTCGAAAGACCTTCATTATCGATCTTTTATCCCTTCTGAACATCCAAGAAGAAACTCAGATTGTTGCAGGAGGGCCATTCGAAGGGATGACGTTTTGTGTAACAGGCACTCTCTCTGAATCGAGAAAGAGTATTCAAGCTCGAATCAAGGCTGCCGGAGGTAAAGTTGTCAGTAGCGTTTCAGGAAATCTATCCGTGCTCGTAGCAGGAGAAAACGCTGGTTCGAAATTTGCTAAAGCAGAATCGTTGAATGTGCAAATTTGGGATGAAGAAACCCTCTTACTGCGTTTGTCAGATTCCGACAATTCGTCTGAAAATAAATCCTCAACGCCTCAGCCAACCTTGTTTGATTATTGAGAAATTTTCTGTCGTTAGGAACGAACATTCTTAACGAGTATAGCATTATTTTTCATCATGCAATTGAAAGCCATTCTTCTTTCAGCCGTTGTTGCAATGGTGATGCTCTCGCCAATGATCGAAGCGAGCTCGAATGGTAAACACAATGCATCCGGAGGGTGTAGTTGTCATGGAAGTGGTGCTTCAGTATCCATTTCAGAGAACTTCCCCTCCTCCTACACTGCTGGCCAGACCTACACAATTCAACTCTCAGTTTCCAGTAGCATCACAGGTTCCAAAGGTGGGTTCAATGTCGAAGTCGACAAAGGCTCCTTATCGACAGGCGGAAGTTCATCTGTCAAGGTCAGTGGAACATCCATCACACATTCAAACAGTGGAAGCCGCTCATGGACATTCGATTGGACAGCCCCTTCTGCAGGTAGCGGAACAGTCACAGTCAACATTGCAGGGTTAACTGCAAACGGTGGAAGTGGAAACAGTGGAGATGCTTGGTCTACATCAGCACTGACAATCACTGAAACAGTCGTCGATACCAACAATCCCCCCGTTGCATCCGACGTCCAAATTTCCCCAACAGGAGCAACATCGAGCGATGACCTCTCCCTTACCTACACATTCACAGATCAGGACAGCGGTGATACAGAATCTGGAACGACGATCCAATGGTCAAAAAATGGCGCACATCAAGCACAGTATGATGGACTACTCACAATTTCAAGCGTTGATACAGTCCGTGGTGAAGATTGGCAGGCATCGGTAAGACCGAGTGACGGGGAAGATTTCGGAACGACAGTGAGTTCGAACACAATCACTGTGGCAAATTCACTTCCATCAATTTCTTCTGCAATTTTATCACCAGCAAATCCTACCTCTGACGATGACCTAACAGCATCTTATTCTGGAGACGAAGATGGCGATAATGATGCACTCACATTCGAGTACCGATGGTACCTTGATGGAGCATTGCAGAATAGTTTGGAGAACCTTACAACGCTTCCGTCAATTGCGACTCGGCCTGGTGATTCTTGGGAGGTTGAAGTTCGAGCCTTTGACGGAGAAGGGCATTCTGATTGGGTTCGTTCAAGCACGATTTTGGTTGAAGAACAGACGACGAACAACCCGCCAATGGTCAATAGCGTAACAATCTCTCCAGCGAGTCCTCAAACGTCTGAATCACTTCTCGCATCATCAACTTCCTCAGATGTCGATATGGATCCTATTGTAGACACGCAATACCGCTGGTGGAAAAATGGAGTGTTGACAACAAGTTCAACCTCTACACTTGAATCGTCAATGACGAGTAAAGGCGATAATTGGGTGGTCGAGATTCGTGTGAATGACGGCACAGACTGGTCGACATGGGTCGCCTCATCAAGTGTTGAGATTGAGAACACTCCACCCGTTTTAGAATCCGCATCCATGAGTGCCTCAGAGGTTTTGACCGATCAAGACATTACTTTGAATTCAACAATGAGTGATGTTGATGGTGATGCACTTACCATGAGCATCGTTTGGTACCTGAATGGGGAGATTCAAACTGAATACAGCAATCAAGCCACGCTTCCATCTACTGTGACCAAGAAGGGTGATGTTTGGACTGCAGTTGTACAAGCTCATGATGGAGAATCGATGAGTCCACAAAGTGAAACACTCTCTGCAACCATCCTCAATTCAGACCCGGTTCTCTCACTCGTCCTTGATGAAGCTGTGACCTCTCAAGATGACTTATCGGTTCAGACTATCCTTTCTGACCTTGACGGAGATTCAACTCAGATTGAATCCATTACTTGGTTCCGAAATGGATTCAGGGAGGGGTCACTCGATGATGCAACCAACGTACCGGCCTCATATCTTGGCCCTGGACAAGAATGGAGTGTCGAAGTGGTTGCTACAGATGGTGAATCCTCTGTTCTTTCCACGACTTCAATCATCATCGAGAACGCTCCACCACGTGCTCAGATTACCGTCCATACCGATGCACTCTATGCTGGAGAACGAGTGACCCTCTCAGGTCTTGATTCAACGGATCCGGACAATGCTATTGTTCGGTACCAGTGGATTTGGACGGATGGGATTGGATCCGGACTCGAAGCCTCATTCCTCATGCCAATGAGCGGTTCTACTGAGGTAACGCTCATCGTTACCGATGAATCTGGAGTAACAAATACCACGTCTCGAATACTCGATTCACTTCCTGCTTTGGCGTGTCCGAATCTTGTACAAACCGTATCTGGTAGCGATGTTCAACTCGATTGGACATGGACTTCCTCGGTTTCTGCCTCTTTTGAACTTACACGAAATGGGGTCGTTATCGGGATAACGAATGAAACGACGTTCAATGATTCACCGAGTTTGATGGGCACTTCAACGTATCAAATCCAAACCATTCTCGGTGATCGAATCCTGGAATCATCTTGCCAATCCCCAGCCGTTGATGTTGTGATTGAATCGGCATCCGTCGAGATTGAGCAAGGACCATCCTCGCTTGCAGGATTGGGGTTAGGTTCGATTTACGTCATAGTTGGGATTCTCCTGTTTGTGGCGAATCTGTTGCGTCGAGGTGATGCATGATGAAACAGAAACTTGTCCTTCTTCTTGCCATATCTCTTCTTGTGCCTCTTCACGTTAGTGGGAATCCTGGTGGCGTTGGTAACGGCCTTGAAAATATGCAATGTGGAGGAGCCTGTCACGGTGATGCGAATCAGAATGCAACGTCAAATTTACAATTAAGTTTGCAACAATCAGGGACAGTTTGGGTTGGACAACCTGCTGAAATCACGGTTCAGATTACAGGTTTCGATACTTTGCACAATATTGATCAAATTGGAATCTTCCTTCTTTCCTCGACCAATGCAAATGGAGATATTCCAACAACGGATGGTTGGAGCATTCTCTCCGATGGCATGGGTGGTTCAAACAATTACATCGAGTACGCATCGATCGATTCAACGACATTAACACATGCCTGGATTCTTCGAGCAGATCAGATTGGCGAGAAAACGCTCTATGTTTCAGTCCACCATGGAGACAACTCCGGAAGCGATGCCGGCAGCCCCTTCTTCGGTGTTTCTCAAGCATTCTCAATAACAGTTGAGCCTATTCCAGAAAACCTCCAACGCATCAATCCAAATTACGAACCACCAACCTCGAGAGAAATCGGCCAATCAACAAATCTGTGCCTCGAAACGATTGCAGCAAGCGACGTGGTCATCGAATGGAGAGAACCATCTGGGCAAGCCTTTCAACTTGAGACAACACAAAACAATGGATGCTGGCAGGCTGAACTACCATCCGCATTAACAGCATCAACGATCGAATGGCGAGCAATATTGGATGGAGAAGGGCCTCAACAAACAACGCCATGGTTCTCACTTGCGAGTGTTGAACCTACATGGGAAGCTGATGAAACAGCTTTACTGCTTCAATCGATAGCACATCTCATCCTCTTCTTTGGGTTGGTTCTCTTGGTTCGAAAGCCCAAAAAAATGAAGATGAATTCAAGCAGTATGTGGAGGAGAGCATATGATTGAATCCGCCACCTTCCATGTTATGACAACCGAACTCGTTGTAGGATCGTTTGCTCTCGCAGGTCTGTGTTTTGTTTTGCATTCGTTTCTTACGTTCCAAAACAAGGGGAGTCAATTCATCGAAATGATGGATTCAACTGCACATATTGCATTGCTGTTCGGACTTCTCGCCTTACCATTTGCGATTCTCTCGGGCCTTGGAGCATCTCCGAATGGAGCCCACACATCGCCTCTACTTGCCAATAAGATGCTCCTTTCGACGGCAGGAGGAGGACTTGCTCTTGGTGTTCTGTTCACACGCTGGAGGATGGGCAATGACAACGCGTCTCGGCACCTCCACAATGCCTTTGGCTCCATCTCAACAGGATGTATGCTCCTAACCGCATCACTTGGAGGAACCTATACCAGAGCTGATTCACTCACCGTATTCTTGCCTTTCGTGAAAGAGAATACCCTCTTACTTCCAGCATGGATGAGCATCTTTGTTATCCTCGTGATTCTTGCAGCCCTCATCGTTCGACAGACATCAGCCATAAAGCATGGATGACGGAGATGGAGCCTCTGAAGGTCCCGCCTGACTAAGAAGGGACTTGAGTTGCTCTTCCAACAGTTGAGCTTCTTCGAGCAATGGCTCATCGTCCAAAGGCGTTGTTGGTAGAATCGCATTGAGCTTCTTGACAAGTGCAGCAGCTGCACGAGCATCTGGGAAGCGAGGATCTGCTTCCACCATGACACTCATGACATCAATGGCTCTTCTTCGAGCCTCACTCAGCAATACGCCATTGATACCGCGAATAACGCCACCTGTCAAGAGAGGCACATCCATTTCTTTCAGCATGTCACATACGTGGTCTGTTGCGCCAATCCCAAGCAAATCAATACCTTCTGTATCCTCATAGTCTACGGTCGGTTCCTCAATACCTGAATTGCCACCAAGACCTTCTTTTGAAAACGCATCGATCAAAATACCCATGCGTATTTTCGACCCCTTTGACCAATCATACAATGCCCATACAATGTCGTGAACAAGTGGGCTTGGGATCACGAGTTCGCTCATGAGCAAGATGATTTTGTCGCATCCATCAATACTGCACTCAGGCTTTCCTGCATAGGCTCGAATAATCGGCATCGGCTTACCATCTGTAACGAGCGTCAGAGGCGGAAGTCGGGGATCGACGACGCCACCAACGAATTCAAGTTCTAAATTATCGATCAAGTAATGACCAACAACGCTTGATACCATTCCTACACTTGGAAAACAGGTAATGACGAGCGCTCCTTCGGTGACAACATCTGCTCGAATCTTGACGAGGGTTCCTTCCATACTACGAACTCACCGAGGAGGCATTCAACACTTTCGCCTCCAAGGGTAGGTTTCATGTCCTTCGATGACAGCGGTTGTACATGGTCGAAGAACGAAAGCACAGTCTTTCACCCTCGGCGTGGAATCGATACGAAACATGCCCACGCATGTATTGGCTAAGTCGACAAGGTCTGCCGAAGAAAACTGGAATGGCAGCATCCTTAGGGACGGCCGTTCACGCCTCGATTGAAGATTTACTACAAATCGACCTCTCTGGACGCGAACCTTCAGAATCCGATTGGCTCATCAACGAAGGTAACGATTTATTGCGAAAACGATGGGAGGAGGAAAAACAATTGTTCCACGAAACGCCTCGCCACCCAAATTGGAAGGAAGAGAAGTACAGTGAAGCACAAAAGCAACAAAAAGGAGCCATCAATATGCTTCTAGATCATGTTGGTGTGCAAGGATTAGCTCACGAACGGGTGACAATCGCTCTTTGGAAAAAGATTCAATCCCTCGTTATTGCCGTGGAAGGAGAATTGGTGACGAATGATGGTCACTTGATGGGACGATTGGATCTTTTGTTGGCAAACGTTGACGATGCAGGAAACCTCACTGGTTGGTTGGTTGCTGATTTGAAAACTGGTAAGCCACCGCAAGGCAAACTCAAACCAGAAGTCAATCGACAACTACGGATGTATCGAGATATTCTGCTTTCAAACAATCAAAAAGCGCCACCTGTTCAAGCTCAAGGCTGGTACACCGATACATCATCGAAATGGGATGCGGTTGGTGAAAACGTTCTCGAGTCAGCCTACGAGGCATGGGAAGCAACACAACCGTCTGAAACACCACTTGATCCTACCCCAGGCCAATCTTCCTGCGGAGGATTTTGCGATTGGAAGGCATGGTGCCCTCATTGGTGGACGTGGCGACATGAAAACAAGTCCTTGCACAAGGGCGATTTTGCGGACGGCGTCGTCATCCTCCACCAGTACGATGAAGGTCGCTCGACAGCAACCGTCGAAGAGTGCATTCCAAGAAACGATTCTGGCGATGTTGAACCAACAGGAGAAATGCGAACGGTTCGATTTGATGGACGCGGAAAAGAATCACTTGAAACCCTTCTTGATGATGGGCATCAAGGCCCTATCTTCCTTGGAAGCGCAATGATGAATCGAGATGTTTGGCGTGTTGGACCATGGTGCGATGTACTACCTTGGTCACCTATTCCCGATTCAGGTACGCCCTGATTTCTTCAACAGCATTTGCATTTTCGATGCCATTTGGTGACAACAACCACTGGAGGTAACGAGGATCGAGATCATTTAATTCTTCAAGATGCCGTCCACGGTGTCGTCCAACAGCGAGAACCATATGCGCCCCGTCTCGTCGAACCATCCCGTTAGGATCGACAAGTTCCAAGTCATCGAGTTGTGGGCCAAGATCGGATTGTACTTTTGCAGTCGAACCAGTCGCACACCACTGTTCCACTTCTTCAAGGGACTTGCGGAAGTAACTCGGGTGGTCAAGCCCAAGTTTCCAAAGCAACAGCAACGATGCAGCAGCATCTGCCGAAGCAGTGTGTGCATTTTCAAGTGAGATGCCATGACGGCTACATTGCGATCCAAGTCGATGTGGTCGAGGTAATTTCAATCGACGAACCATCTCCAACGTATCGAGAACAGCTTTTGGTTCAGGAGGTAATGCTCCAATTCGAAGGAATTCGTTCCGTAGCATTGGAAGATCGAATTGCCTTACATTGTGGCCGATGAGCACACAACCTTCAATCAGTTCTGCAACACGGTCTGCAATCTCAGCAAAATCGGGCTGCCCTCGCACATCTGCATCAGAAATGCCATGGATTCGCTGAGAATCGTAAGGAATTGGACGTCGTGGATTCACGAGTTGGTCGTAGGAAATCTCAGTCCCATCTTCATCAGAACCAATCAACGCTAACTGGACGATGCGATCTCGGGACGTGCTCACCCCGGTTGTTTCTAAATCGAAAGCGAGAACCCGTTCGCCTTCAAGCAGTTCCATATCCATAACGAATCGAGCGCTGTTGAAGAACTATCGCTTGAACCATGTTGTTGTGCAACAATTCGGCATTGGGCTTAAAGAACAGTTCACTATCCCTTTGGTTATGGGTTTTCTTCGACGTTTTTTTTCCAAGCAGGATGAGCGCCCTAACGTTGAAGAACGTGAACGAGTTGAGGAAAGGATGCAATCCACACTCAAGGAACAATATCAACATGACATCGAGGAAGATGTTTCATCGATTGAATCCATCCTTGAAGGTAAGGAGGACAAACCCGCGGAATCGACAGTTCTACCTGCTCCAGATTACGATGAACACGATGCCACTGTTGACGATGTTCTTGCCGACTTTGAAATGGAGAGTTTCAGCGAAAAAAATACGGTCGAGCATGCATCGGTTGAAGACATCGGAAACCACCTTGAATCAGCAATCGTTGTTGGTGATGTTCCGGATGAGGTTTCGTTTGAGGCGGAGGAATAAATTGTTCTTTGAATCCATCAAAATATGTACAGAAGAACAACATGGTTAGATATAGGACGGGATTGAGGAAGAAGTATGCAAGGGAATTCAACACCATTTCGTGGTTTGTTTCTCATTGCAATGATGCTCTCTTTTTCACTCGCAGGCTGCTTAGGCGCACTTGATTCAGCAACAAAGCCCCGAGCCACCCTTGAGGCATATCCTCTTCTTATTCAAGAAGGAGAAATGGTGACATTTGACGCTCGTGATTCCGATGCGATTGAAGGCATCATTACCGCATACCGCTGGGACTTTGGAGATGGTGAAACGACGGAAACGGTAACTGGTTTTACATCACACACATACGATGTCTTTGGCGCATACACTGTCTCGCTCGAGGTTGAAAACGACCAAGGTGGAATCGATGAAGCCATGACAGTTATCATCGTAAACGGTGTACCGACCATTGACCTCGTATTCCCTGAGAATCCACGCGCAGGTGATGCGGTTCTTCTCGATGCTTCAGGTTCAACCGATCCTGAATCAGCAGAACTGTCCTATCTGTGGGATTTGGATTGGGGCGTTGATTCAGATGGCGATGGTGATGGACGAAACGATGTTGATTCCACCGACTCCCAAACTCTTCTTGCCACAAATTCGAGTGGCGTGTACGTTGGTTCATTGACCATTGATGATGGACAAGGAGGAGTTGTTACCGAGGTTTTTGAAATCAATGTTTCAGCACGACAATTCAATATTGAATGGAAAGAAAAGGTCATTGAACAGTCCTGGTCTGAATACCTGGATGAAGGTGAAGAATGGACAGAAGAAATCCTACCAGGCCAGCAAGGAAGAATCCTTTCCTTTGAAGCCATCCTTGAACTCGAAGATGATATCCTCCAACCGTACGATAATTTTTCCCTCATGATTTCGATTCCTGAAGACGGCTTCAAAGAAGAAGCTGAGACAGAGGGAGGAAACATCACTCGCTCTGAAAATGCGAAAGCGACCATTACAGCGAATGATTTGAATTCTCGTGGACTCGATGAAGTCATCGAAGCCGACTCAGAAGAAATGGTTCTTCGTATGATTCTTGACCGGCCAGGGCAGAGTTTTGGGCAAGATCAATGGGCGTTGTTTGTTCGAGCAATTCAAACCAATCCCGACTCAACGATTGACCTTCTCCCAGACCCCGATCCGGGGAACGATTGGACGTTAACACTGCGAATTGTCATTCATGAACCAGTGATTACTGAAATTGCATTCGAGTAGGATAGGACGAAAAGGGTTTGAATGGCCGATGTGTGGAAGGGCTGAGTGGCATGGTTGAATCAGTCGAAATCAGTCGAGTCAATATCCGAGACACGCTTTCACTTGATCTCTCCGTTTGGATGAATCATCCGGATGATATGGATTTCAGACCATCACTCTCATGCAAGGATAAAACGTTCACAATCTCATCGATTACCTCTGGGGAAGCCCTTGCAAGTATTGATTTGGATGATGAACAAATGCAAGCACTTGAAGCATCACGAACAGCAGAACTTCGCGTTAAATTCCAAGTCCATGGTATGCATGGGCGCCTCAACAAAATTGCACCGATAATTGCGGATGGAAAGGCCAAGAAACTCGCCACCGCTAATTGGAAGACCGTTCAACCGGTCAAAATGGAATAGGGAAAACCCCCATTTGTTTCATAACTGTAAACGCTAAGATTTGCGTTTATGTCCCCAAGAAGGCTGGGTAAAGGATCCCAAAAGAAAGCACGTTTTGAACGACTGAAAGAAGAAATTATGCGATTTGTTACTGCAAACCCCGGATGTTCTGCCCAATCCATTGTTGCAAATCTAGCCCACGACCGGACTATGAGAAATCATGGCCTCACACCTCGCAAGATTGGCTTCTTCATTCCTCGTCATCTTGCAGATCGATTAACGTGGTGGCAAGATCACCGTGCTGGTAGGCGCGTGTATGGTTGTCTTGAATCTGAAGAAATGGACTGAATTAGCTTCTAGTGCAGGTTCGTTCTTTAAATGCAATACTGCTGCAGTCTCATTCATGGACTACGACTCAATGACACTGTTAGATTTGAAAAACTGTGCAAAGAACGCGAGTTAAGAGTTGGTGGTCGAAAGGATGAGGTCGTCATTGGAAATAACAGCAACTCAGGTCTCGCTTCGACGATGGGTACCTTCATCATGATCTACGGTTTTGCCATTTCTCTTCTCGTTTCTTCAGGATCGATGAACATTGCACCCAGAATGACGACCGTTTCCAACAAGGCAGCGATGTAGAACAGTGTTGAATAATCAAATCGTGCTGCTAAAGGCGCAGTTAATTGGTAGCCAATAATTGCTGAAAGATTCATCATGGCCATGTAGCCTGTAAACTGAGTCCCACCGACTTCTGTCCAAGTAATTCGCATCATGAGCGAGTAAATGTTGATGGAAACCATCGCCCAAACAAAGGTCTGAAGACTCCAAACCGTCATCATGAACAATCCATTGCTCCACAAAGATTCGTTCATGCCCCAAAATGTTGTGATGAGTGCCGTCGTGAAAGCTGCATAGATGATGATGGCCTTTCCTCCGAATTGTTTGCCCAATTGCCCTCCAACCACATAACCAAGCATGGTGACAATGAGGATGATTCCGCCCTTCGTTGCGTTAAATTGTTCTTCAGTCCAACCCAATTCACGTACAAACAAGAGTGGCAAGATTGGTATCAAAAAGTACGACAGAGAAATGATGAGGCTAAGAAGAACACCAAGTTGTGCTGATCGGAACGAGAATGCGATTTTGATGTTCGCAAAAATTTCTTTGAAATTCTTTTGCTCAGCAACCTCTTTACTGCCCTCTGTTTTTGGCGATTCACTCCATGGATAGAGTTTCTCTCCCGGTCGTTCGGTCATGAACATTGGAACGAGCATAATGACGACGAGAATAGGAATTTGCAGTACAATTGCGCCCTTGATACCAACAAATCCGATAATGGTTCCAAGACCTGCGCCCCCAATAATTCCGCCAACTGCTTTTGATGTGAACATGTAACTGTTGACTTTTTCAAATTCATGAGGCTCTAATACATCCACCGCAAGTGCATCCGTACTCACATCTTGCAAAGCGGTAAAGACATTGTAAACAAGGAACATCATGCCTACAACTGTGACATTGGATGACATGTTTGGAATCAACAGCATTGAACTGAGAACGATAATCATCCCACTTTGTGCGATGAGAATCCAAGGCCTTCGTTTACCCATCTCAGGGAATTGGTAACGATCGATGATAGGTCCCCAAAGGAACTTGACCGACCATGGTAGCGTACCTAATGTAAGGAGAAACGCCAACTGTCCTGCTGCAACGCCTTCAACAGCAAGGTATGTGACGAATGTCACCGTGATGAAACCCCAAGGAATTCCTTGAGCCACGTACAGAGCACAAAGTGTCAACACTCTCGCACGGTAACTCTCAACCAAGGTTTTACCTTCTTCAGACGATGATGTTTCTACGTTGAGATCAGAGTCTTCTTCGAGAATAACGCCCAAGTGATATCGATCTTTTTTGCTGACAAGGTATCCAACCAAGAGGAACATGCCAATAAACCAAGGAGAAAACAGAACAAGCGAGATTGCACCCTCGCCAACGGATAATGCAGTTGCCTCATCTTCTCCAAGAATTGCCAAATCAATGACAAGGAGAGAAACTGAACTTGCCACCTCTTCTCCATTATCCGTATGTGTGCAAAGGCCTCCATCGTATGCATCAGCATCGACGAGGATGCTGAAGTCGTAGACACCGTACGCATCTTCTCCAAAATCAATCTGGCTCATAATATCGTCTTTCGACATCCCAGTAACATTTTCTGCATCAAGCAGAGATTGGTTGTGCCAAGTCAAATTGACAGTATGGGATCCCGGATTGACATCGTTTTGTGTCAATGCCCAGTCGTTCTTACTTATGGTTCCATAAATGATATCTTGGACATTCTCTTCAAGACCTGTGCACAAACCAACATTTGGTGATTCATCTTCATTCGGGTAATCGAGCATCATTGAGATGCCGACAATAATCCCTCCCGCATCCTGAATTTCTTGCTGAACGAGATCGGATGATAATGCCCATGAGACTTCATCATCATCGGGGTAGTATTCCGATTTTTCTTCCATGGGAAGTTCTGTCCATGTTGCCTCAAGCGTGTAGGTTCCTGTATCTGAATGGGTCTCATTTTCACCCAAACATCCAGAAAACGAAGCGATTAGCGTGGCGACGAGAATCAACGCCATCATTCGCTGCATGACCAAAGCCTCAACATCGCTTGATTTCAACATTCGGTGAAATTGAACCGACGACCTCATGAATCGATTTCAAGTGCATGAAACATGGGCGAGGGAAAAGAGGTCGCAGCATACTTTGACCTCGATGGTACGTTGCTCAACGCATCGAGCGAAAAGACGTTGACTGGTTTTCTTGCAAAGCGACGACCATGGCGAATACCACATGCAACCGTTGCTTGGACGCTTGGCACCACCTTCTGCCTCCTTACAGGTAAAGCACCATACGATGCTTTACGAAACCGAGGCCACCTATCGCTCACTTCATGGCGACTCCTAGAACAGTACTCAGAAGAAATCGCTACTACGCATCTCAAATCGAAAATTTCTCAAGGGGCTTGGGAGCGACTCGATTGGCATCGAAAACAAGGGCATCGACTTGTTCTCGTCACGGCAACAGTTGCACCTATGGCGGAGGCGATGGCTCGGGTTCTTGGGATGGATGAAGTCTATGGCTGTGGGCCAGCAACTCGTACTGGGTGGCTCTCCGGTTCCGAACGTGGATGGTCTGTACCAAGGCGAAAAGGGAAAGTGCCAATTGTGGAACAGGACGCTACAAAACATGGCCACGATCTCTCGAAGTGTTATGGCTATGGCAATACGCTTGCAGATTCCTGGTTCATGCGCATCTGTGGTCACGCGATAGCTGTGAATCCCGAATCGTCATTGGAACAATTTGCTCAAACGAACAATTGGGAGATTGTTCATTGGCCATCCTGAGTTCATATAGTCTGGATAGCCAAATCCATCATGGACGAAGAATTTCGAATGGCAGAAGACGAAGAAGAGGCTCCCTCTCCCGCTTCGGGTTACCAAACAAAAAAACTTGACCAATTTCAGAACCAAATTGAGAAAGGCTTCACTGCGATGCAAACGTCGTTGGAGTATTTGATGAAAACCATCAACAGGAATCCTGAAAGAATTATTTTTGATGCTGAGAACATCATCGTTCTTGGAAATCTCGCCACGTACACTATTCCCGTCGAATCAGTCGTATCCAAACTCAAGAATCCCTTTGTTGGAGGCGGAGGTCTTCATGCAACGAAAACGACCCGAAAAGGAGAACTCAAGGGGCGTGAGACGCATGCTTGTATTCAACCTGATTACAAGAACGTCTCGGAACTCCCAGGTTGTGATGTTCTCGATTCGTATTTCCTTATGCTCTTGAACGATGACCGATTTATTTTACAAAAGGCACACAGTCCTTTGCGAAGGGCGATTCTGATGTTGTATGGTTTGAGTGTCAACCCAGCATCAGAAGTGATGAAGACGTGGATCAAATCAACCACTGGAGGCGATTACAAACCTGAGGAATCAGCCATTGAAATCAAAGGTACACATGGATGGCATTGGCGTGTCTCGGATGCAAACCCGCTCGTGAATGGTTTCACGATTTGGTTCAAGAAGCCACGTCAGCGAAAATGGACAAAAGTCGTGGATGATTCAACCAATTTCGAATACAACTACCATTATGATGACGTGCTATCCATCCTCGAGTTGCTTTCAGACTCACCAAGAGTTCTCATTCAGGATGAACCGTATGCTTCGGATGAGTACTTTATGGAGCAGGTAGCAAAGCACCATCCGCCTGTTGCTCAGCGAATTGAAAACGACAACGCTGAGCGAGCAACGTCGTGATTTGGCGGCCCCTCCGCGATTCGAACACGGGTCTCAACCTCCGCAGGGTCGAAGGATATCCAAACTACCCCAAGGGGCCGGGGTATTTGCTCCACCTACCGGCTTGATATAAGCACAACGGGTTGGAATTGGTTGACACGTACAAGAGTTCATGATGCCTGTTGCACTGGATGGGGTATGGCAGTTCAACTCAAGCGGGGCGTTGATTTCCCGATGGTTGATTTAGCAAACATTGCTTACTATCCCCGAATTTTTGATCTCGCCCACCGCTTTTTCGAGGATGCATGGGTGCCCATTTGCAACATTCGTTATGCTGACTTGCTCCTTCAACGGAAATTAGGATTTCCCGTGGTTCATGTTGAATCCGATTTTCACGCCCCCCTCCGTTATGGCGATACAATAACAGCAACCATCTGGATTGATACGCTCGGCGAATCATCCTGTACGTGGGGTTACGAATTTCACAATCAAAAAGATGAATTGGTTTGGACGTCAACCCAAGTCACCGTATGCGTGAATATGGACACGATGAAACGAAGCACCATACCTGAAGATTTGCGTCAAGGTCTGGAAACTTGTCAACGAGATGAGGCGAATGATGAACAGTGAAACCCCTGATATGTTTGCGATTCGACCCGATCACAAAGGGCCAAAGACGGTAGGCATCTTGTTAATCGTGCTTTCAATTTTCCTTGGTTTTGTTGCGAAGGCTGACCTTGATTTAGCGAATACTGAAGAGGTTTCAGATGCTTACATGGAGCAAATCCTTGAGACGCCAAATCAGCAAGGTGACAACGTTTCGTTTGAACAGTACCAATCTTATCACCAAGAGATTAACAACAACAATGGCTATCATATCAGGGGGATTTCCCTCGCAATCGGAAGTGCCACAGGCATTCTTGGTGGTATCCTTCTTTACAGGATGAAACCCATTGGAGGTAAACTTGCATTATCTGGTGCCTTGATTGCATTTGTAGGAGGCATTATCGGCAATATGGTTTTTTATGATGCAGCAAATCAACATCTCAATGGTACAATCCGAGATAATGCAGAATACTTTGGTTATGCATGCGGTATTTGCACGTTCTTCGTTGCTGCATTGGCATTACTTCCGCTGATCAATGCTAGGGCAAGACTTGCCTTTGACGAAGCGAATAAACTTGAATTGGTTCACGAAGAATCGGAGTGATCCGAAGGCCTTGGCCATTTTTTTGCAAGTGCTTTTTCAAGATCCTCGTTAAGGATAGCATTCCACCAATCGCTTCCTTGCCAAATCGCATACTTTCCACGTATACCTCGTAAATCCGCACCTTCTAACTTGCAATTCCTAAAATTTGAGAGATTGCAACGAGCCTTGCGGAGATCCGCGCCTCTGAAATCTGCACCGTCAAAAGCTGATTTCATCAAATCTGCCTCAACCATTGATGCTCGACGAAAATCACAATCAGAGAAATCGCCCTCCGTCAAATCCGCCTCGTCTAAGATTGCTCGTCGAAAGGTCGAGCCACGATGGCGGCCTTTCCTGAAAATAGCCTTTGCGTGGTTCTGATAAGAGCAATCGATGACGACGGATTTAGCATCATCCGGGTCATCTCGGGGGTCACCTGCCCCGCCGCCTGACATCACCATATAGCACTCACGATGTTGATTGTTTATCGAGGTGTGCCCTACCTGCCTCGGTGAGAAGGGAGAATCGGTTCTTATCACCGTGTTCGAGAGGAACCATCAACAGGCCTCGATCCTTGAGACGGTTGAGGTAAAGGCTGAGATTACCCGGTGGCTCGATACCAGCATCCGAAAACAATTGGTTGACAACTCTTGGTGGGCTATCTGAAACACCTTCAACATCTCGGAGGTAGTGGATGGCAGCGAGAACTTGATCTGGTTTCTTGTTGAGTGAACAGTTCTCGATGAGCGCTCGGAATGCAGACCCTCGTTCTGGTAATCCCACATCTCGAGCAGCGTCGATAGCGGCATCAATAGCGGCATCTCTGGCATCTCGAAGACGTTCAAGAACGATTGACCATGTGTCATCTCGTCGCATTTGAATTAGGCGAGCATCAACTTCAACGGTCGCACCGCTCAAATCAATCTCTAAGTCGCCTGCAGTGACGACAAACCTCGATTGGCTAACCATGGTATCAGCCATGCTAAAGTTACTACCATTGATAATGTTTGTATATTCACCAGTCACTATGAAAATCACCCAAATGCGAACATTGCTTTAGGTCAGGCATCTCGTCATCGATTTGAAGTAGAGGTTTGTGTTGTCCATGAACAGGTGGCATAATGCACGAAACCCGGATTAACAAAAAAACGCTCATCCTTGTGGTGCTGTTTCTGACCCCAGTTCTCTTCGTTCCACAATCCTTTGCAAGTGGTACGACGCAGATCAATACATTTGCAGGAGGCGCAAATTCCATCACTGTGAGTTCGGATGGAAACAATACATCCAGCGATCTTCAACTCGACATTGAAAGAAATGTTACATTCCAAGATGCATCGTTTGTGGTTGAGGGTCAGTCGGCAGCTGACACCCCAGGAAGCGTTTGGATCAACAGTACCACCGGTAACACGATTTGGACATATTCAGGAGTGGGATATGGTGACTTATCGCAGCAAAATACATTCCAAACAGGATACACCTACGACACGCTTCAACTCAACAACAGTTCGGGCATGCCTTCTCCAATTTTGCTGCCAAAGAATGCTTCAATTCAATCGAGTCATGCGAACATTACATTTTCACCACAAATCGATGCGCAGTATGTACAGGTTGGAGCAGTTCAGACAATGATGCTCGGCGATTCAAATGCAGATAATCTCACTGACGCCTTCGTTTTCTCAACCGACAATGCGACAACAAGCGTGAATACCGCCTTCGCAGTTGTTGAAAGCAATCAAATAACCATGCAATACAGTTTGGGCAACTGGACCTCAACTTGCATTAACTCAAACCAAATGCGTATTGCTGATATGAACAACGACTCGTATGACGACGTTGTGACCTTCGCTGAAGGGAGTTCAATGATGTGCATCCATTACTACAATTCCTCAACCATGGCTTACGATGCATGGTTTGCTGTCAACATCACCAGCAATCCGATCGATGTTCAACTTGGTGACATGAACCAAGATGGCTTCCCCGATTTCGTTTCCATTCATGGTTACATGGGTGATGGTCTCGTCTCTCTAACGTTGTTCAATGGGACAACAGATGTGGTACGTCAAGATGATGACATTTCGATTTACCGTTGGAATTTTGGTCAAGGAAGAGCCAGCATGCGGACGATCCAGATTGATGATTTCTTCAATCGTAGTGAACTTGTAATCATCGTGTCGGATGCCAACGACGATGCTACGGAGATTACTTATGATCCCCAACAACGGCAATTGAATTCAAACCTCGCCAAATTCAGAAACCTTTCTTCCGATTCAATACCTGGAGACTTTGATGGTGATGGTGACATCGACTTCCTTACCCCAAAACAATCAGGTTCTGTCCTCGTCATCAACAACGAAACAGAATGGTTGCAAACTCCTCTATTCGATGTGCTTCAAACAATAAATGCATCAATCGCCGACCATGACAACGATGGTGTTGCATCTCTCTTTACCCCGAATCCGCAATTTGGTGACGGAGTCCCCTCAACGATTGAAGGCAACATCGGTCTACGATCGATTTCAACAACAGCCCTCGGCTCGCCAAGTGTGTCCCCTTTGACACCATATTCGGTACCTCGAGACATTCAATTTGCTGATATTAATCATGACGGATTGTTGGATCATTTTGTCCTTGCAGGGGAAACCTCTCAAGGTGTTTTCATCGGAGCTTGGCACAACATCACTCTGGACACGGACGTAGATGGCGACGACGATTTGTGGGCTGAGGGTTACTCCAGTACAACCATCCCCCATCTTGGTGTGCTCACCCTAACGGATACAAACAACGTCATCAAAGACTCCATTGCTCCTTTCTTGCCAGCATATCCGGGGATCTCAGATGGTTATGGAATTGAAATGGTAACAAACATGATGTCCATTTCAAGCAATTCGAATGGAACTGCGAATTTTACGGATCTTAAGATTGCTTATGATATTGAATTCGGAGTCACAACAAGCGCGGGAACCATAGGTTCTCTGAGCAACTCGCTCAATCAACAAATGCTACCAGGTTCCGGTACGTTCACGATTACGTTGCCTGTTGAGACAACGAAACCAGGTCAGTTTGATGCAACCTATCTGAGTATGAATTACACCCTTGGAGCACCCAACCTTGCACTCCCGCCAACGCCAGTCTTGACCGTACAATCGTTAACTGATTTGGGTGTAACAATTGAATGGCAGGCAATTTCCGAGTTTGGATCTGACCTACAAGAATTCCACGTTTTCAGAATGTCACCTACGTCATCCTACGATTACTCATCACCATACGATACCGTAGTCGGACAGAATTACTACTCGGATCCTAACGTTGATATTGGCTCCACGTATGGATACATCGTTCGTTCGGTTCATCCGTATGGAATTGTAAGCAACTTATCGCAACCATTGGAAGTCACGATTCCAAACCCACCGGCTCCAGCAGCCGTTACGAATGTCCAATTTGTCGACCTCGATACAGAAACATCATCGGCACCGATGAAGGTGTCATGGGATGCAAGCGTTGATTCAATGATGGTTTCAAAATACGGGGTATATGTTTCAAAATCCGAATTCAGTTCTGACCCATATGATCCAGAGGAGAGCCCATGGGTTAACTTTTCATCGAATCCAATTGAACCATGCATGGGATCGCCTTGCTTCGAAAACGATGGCAAATTTTTCAGGTCTGTAGCCACTGTTTCTTCCTCAATAACGGAAATTGAGATTTCTAATACAAGTGAATACATGACTTTGGTTGATACCATAAGCAACGAATGGGAAACAGTACCTTCAGAACCGATTCAAGACGGGAATCAATACTGGGTAGTCGTAGCAGCATTCGATTGGAGAGAAAACGCCTCACTACCGTTACCATTTGCTGGCCCAACGACAGCATTCAACAATTCGTACATCAGTAGTCAACTGGACGTGGTTGTAGAATCCGGTCCTTCCGGAGCAACAAGCCCAGTACTGGAATCAACAAGTCCACTGAGCATTCATGTTGATGCGTACTATCTCGATGAAGCGCAGCAACCAATTCCGATCGAAAACGCTAACCTCGAGTTAACGATGACGTACGGATCTGAAACACTTGTTCTCAATGGTCAAAGCGACAGTAATGGCCAATGGCTCGCAATTGATGTTGATGACCTGCATGCTGCAGTCATCCCACAGACCCTCCTCGATTATGCTGCAAGTCCTGATGGCGCTGTCAGCATTGATGTCTCAATGGAAGCGATTGAAGTTGTCGATACTCAACCCTATGCCTCTGCTACGGCATCTGATTCGATGGGAACGGCGATTACGGTTGAGCTTGCAGGACCGACATCACCAGTCGATATGGATGCAAACGATGCTATCGACATCAACATCACGTTGAGTGCAGTCGATTCCGTTAACCCTGCACATCAAGCCTCACTTGAAGGAACAACCATCCTTTGGGAAGCGTTCAATGATTCTTCTCAGAATGCTTCCATGAGCGGTTCGGAAACAATTTCAGGAGGTAAAATCCGAATTGTCTCATCCTTTGAGAACATCTCCATGCTTGAATTCTCTGTTGATGCTGAAAATCGCCTCATGTTCGGAACAACATCATTGACTGTGTCGCTCAATGAGTACACCGTTCCAACACAGAACAACGAAACAAATCAAACGGAAACAGAATGGGTTCCAACGTCCATTCAATCCGTTACCATCGCCTGTGAGAGTTCAACCATTCTTACAAATCAGCAAGCGGCTGATGATCCGATTGAGTGCCTCGTCGAAAATGTGAATCCATTTACAGTCGATGTTGTTGTTTCTGTAACAGAATCACCGTCCTTGTTCAAGACGCCTGCCGCAGTCACCATCGCTGCAAATGGAACTGCGACAGTAGCGTTCACTCCAAAATACGAGGATCCACTTTGGGCTCGACAGAATGACGCTGGTGTTGAAAATCAATTTTCAATCCAACTTCGTACAAGTTCACCTGATTACGATATTCCAGGCGAGCCTGTGTTGGAAAACGATGTTGTTACTTGGACTGCCGATCTCTTCGTTGAAGTCCAAACAAAGCCTGACTCGGAAGAAAAGGGCTCGTCAAATGTTGCCCTCATTGGCGGCGGTGTAGGACTTGTCGTTCTTGCTGTCGTCGGTTTCATTCTCTATCGACGTGCATCAGCCGACTTTGATGATGGATCGTTCTACGAAGAGGAAGAAGAATTCATCGAAGAAGTCGACGAACCTATTGAGATTCCACAAAGTAAACCCCTCGATGAATTTGAAGACAAGACGATACGTGACGAACCTGAATTCATTGAACGACCAAGCGATTCATTGATCTCAGAAGTAACAGAGTCTGCGAAAGAAGATTCAGAATCCGAACCAGTGATTGAATCAGAAGACGTCGAAGAAGCAGAGGCCGAGGCAGAAGAAGACGATGGCATCTCGGTGGACGAATATGGAACAGAGTGGTACGAGGATGAGGTCGGACAATGGTGGTACAGAGAAGAAGGGGCCGAAGACTGGTCTGAGTACAATGAGTGAGTGCCGAGATATTTTTCTAACACGAGCCGACCAGCGAAATGAGGCGTGAGCATGAAGCAACAATTTGGGACGTATGACCTGGTTCTTCGTTCGGGGGTTGACCCGACGACAGGTGGCGTTGCAATCTGCGGTTTTACCACCGCAGGCATGGTCGGTGTTATCGCCGCCTCACACATCATTGAATCGCTCAATCTCACTCAATTGGGAACCGTCATGGATGAAAACTTCCCAGCCGTAGCCCTCATTCAAAACGAAGTGCCTCGTCACCCAGTTCGTGTGTATCAAGGCGATGGGATAGGCGTTTTTACCGCTGAAATCCAATTTGATAAAGAACAGGATATTGCATTTGGATCAACCGTTCTTGAATGGTTCAGAGTTGGAGGCTTTGATCAACTGATTATTATTGATGGAATTCTTAAGCCAGAGAAGCAAATTCATGGAGAAGGATTGTTTGCAGTTGGTGCAAATGAAGCCGCAAGAGCGAGATTGAAAACACTCGATTTGCAAACCATTCAACGAGGTGTTGTTTCTGGAATCACCGGATTCCTGCTCAGTGAGGGCGACCGTCTCAATCTCGACATTACTGCACTTCTCTCAGAAGCAAGCCCAATGTATCCCGATGTACGTGCAGCAGCGGTTGCCATCGAAGCGATAACAGAGATGACTGGAAAGGAAATACCTCTCTCGAAGATGCTTGAGAATGCGCGAAGTATTGAACAATCTGTGCAGGAAATCATCGAAAGTGCTACGCCATTGTTGCCTCCACCTGATGAAGAAATCAACGACCCATCATTCGGCTGATTCAAACGAACGAACCGCGTCAATCACCGCTTGGAAGGGTGCCTTTGTTGCAAGAAACGGACGTAAGTCTGGAACACGCGCGGTTCGATGCCCTGCTTCGTTGAGGGCATCGATGAGTCGCTCCATGGTTGGCATGGAACCCACTTCAGCCATGCGGGGTAACTGGTCGTAAGCCAGCAAGAGATGTTCACCTGATAACAAAGATGCAGCCTGTGCAATATGGCGAACGGAACGTCGTATTTCTCGTTCAGCATAGACTTGGTCCGAATCCGTCCATTCAAGACCGTGGCTCATTCCACGTTCGATATCAGATGGCTTTGCAAGGCAGGTCTGAACAGCATATTCTTCTGTTAATCGTGAGCAGATTTCTTCATTCCAGATTGGGCCAATCCATAGGGGCCCACTTGCCTGTTCCAACTCTTCCGGCGTTGGATGGTTGGTGAATATGTACGGTTTTCCTTCGGTTCGAACTCTCCAACCCATCAGTTCACGATTTCGATCTGCACCTTGTTTGCTCTTTCGAACACGGACAGAAACTCGGACATGGTGTCCATCGAACAAGGCGAGAATTGGTTCGATTGCTCGATCAAGTTGAGCTGCCCTGGTTGCTATTGTTCCTAGTAAAACGCGCACAGCATCATCATGTGCGTACAAATCAACGATGCCTTTGTGACCGTATCGCCGCATTCCAGATGTTGACGACGACCCTGTTAGTGCGGCAGTATCAGTGGCAGTCACTTCGAGAACGCCAACTCTCCCCAATGCTTGAAGGGCTCCGTCAATGAACGTAATTGGAGAACCAAATGGATCCACATCAATCCACTGAAACGATCCTTGAACCATGGCCATTCGCGCATCAGCCTGCTGAAACTTGATGCCATTTTGTTCGATGAATTCAGGTTGAACTTGTTCATCACCGATAGGAGCGATATTTTCAACAAATGCATCCGATGCCATCGACGCTAGTGCCCAATCCAAGGCATTTGTGTCCAAATCATTTGCAGTAATATGGAGTCGGTGTTGATGTTGAGGATTGATTTCGTTTCGCCATCGTCGAACACGAATACCAGTTGCACAAAGGGCATCCAAAGTTCGTAGTGGCCGATCTCCATTGACCCATCCGTGTTCCAAGGCATCTTGCAGTAACAACACTGAACGTGTACGCGCTGGCGCCATTGCAGGATTCATGAAACCAGTGCCAGACTTCGCTGCAGGCCCTCTCGGCATGTGAGAAGGGCGAGGCTGGTCGTCTTTGAGATGGACAAGAGTGCGGCCTTCAGACCACAAATGGCCAGGCCAACCTTCAGGAGATTCATCGCCTGAGAAGGATTCGCGCATGGTTGGACGAGATGATTCATCTTCTTGACCGCACCGCTTCAATAGTGCTCAAAGAAAATTGATGAATTGGAATGTGTGACCTTGTGGCCGTTGTCATGAACATATCCGATAATGGCCGCAAATGGTTCGTATTGTTGAACGAATGAAAGGATGGAATTGGCCTGATCCTTGGATACTGCCAGAACCATCCCAAGCCCCATGTTGAATGTTCGATGCATCTCCAAATCTGTTACCTTTCCTTGGCTTTGAAGCCATGAAAATTCGGGGGGAATTGGCATAGGTGTTTCGATATGCCATCCAAGCGCATCATGCAAGCGAAGCAAATTGGACAAACCTCCTCCTGTGATGTGAGCAATTCCATGAACGGCGTGTACCGAGTTCTGAGTCGATTTGAGATGATTGAGCAATTCGACGACTGGGGAACAGTAAATCTTGGTTGGAATCAAGAGAACGTCGGCAAGTGTTGGATTTCCTGGAATGCCTCGTCCTGGGAATCCCGCATCAAACGGACATGCATCCGTGTATGAAAGACCCATGCGATTCACGATGTTTCGTACAAGTGAGAATCCGTTCGAGTGGATACCGGATGACGGCAATCCAATCAATACATCTCCCGACTCCAAGCGTTCGCCTGTTATTGCAGAGTCCTTGTCGAGAAAGCCAAGTGCAGTACCCGAGAGATCGAGTTCAGTAACAATGCCTGGTAACGAAGCAGTCTCTCCACCAGCAAGTGTGACATTGGCTAATTCGCATGCCTTTGCAAGCGATGCTCCAACGGCTGCATGCACTTCAGGATCTGGTTTTGGGACAGCGATGTAATCAACAAATGCGATTGGCTCAGCCCCAACACACAACAAATCGTTGACGTTCATTGCCATGCAATCAATACCTACACTGTCCCAATTTTTGACGGCCGTAGCAATCTGAAGTTTGCTTCCAACACCATCGGTCGCCATGGCGATGAGGTGATTGCCGAATTCAATCAATCCACCAAAACCTCCCGGTAGATCGACAGGAGCTCCGGGCGTCCCCGGTTTCCGCGTTGAACGCGAAAGCGAACCGATGAGCGAAGCGACAGCAGCACCCTCAAGATCGATGTCAACACCGCTCGAGGCGTAATCCATTGGGTCGCTCATATTTTTCCCAAAACAAGACAACTCATGAATCAATCGTCTCGTCAATCAACAATCGAGCTGCGCTAATAATCTCCCCATGCGATTCAGCAAGACGATGTCCATCCTTCACTTGATGGAACGCTACGATGTCTTCACCGGATCGTTCAGCGTATTCAATGCTGCATGAAAGTGGAACGATGTCATCATCAATACCGTGAATGATAACCGTCCTCATTCCCTTTGGAGCAAGAAGAACGGTTTCGTCGTTGATTGGAGGCTCGTCGAGATGAAGTGCTGGAGCGCAGAGCAGAAGTCCCCGAAACGCATCAGGCATCCGCATCGCAACAATTGACGCAGCCAACCCACCGTAACTTGACCCGGCGAGCACGACCGATTTCTCTCGATTTTCCTCGCAGATCATTTGCAAAAGGTCAACGCGCTCGTCGAGAGGCATTCCTTGGAAATCAGGTGCAAGAACCTCAAATCCCGCTTCACGAAGTGACCGAATCTTGCTCCCATTGGGCGAACCTTCCATACCATGCGCGAAGATAATCATGGGCATTGCTCTCATCATCCCGATATGAACTTATTGAGTTCGGCGCTTTTCCACTCCCTCAACAAAAGAACGCAAAAGATGGCATGAATGCGCCTGTTTCTCCAGTGGAAATGAAGGGGAGCAGAAGGTGGGATGGAACCATTAAGAACGGTGGCCATCCATGTAGAACTCCTTGGTGTGATGTGAGTATGATTCAGGATTTTGATTTGACAGCTCGATGGTCGACTCTTCTTCACTCTCACTTTACCGAAGACGTGCATAATATTGCCCAACTCTGGCCAGATGTTCAGAGTCTTGAGGTTTCGTATCGAACGATTGAAGGATTTGATCCGACCTTTGCTCAAAGCATCCTTGAACAACCAGATCTTCATGACGATGCATCAAATCGGGCACTCAGAGAATTACTTGCTGATGTGGGATTCGGAACGGTGAATCCATGGGTTCGAATCGTGCATCTCCCAAGCGATCAGGTTCGAACAGTTTCACAGTTACGTTCAGATGATATTGGTCTGATGATCTCCATTGATGCAGTCGTTACGAAAATTTCTGGCGTTCGTCCAAGGATGTATTCTGCAACCTTCAAATGTGTAGCTTGTGAGCACCTCATCACCATCCAACAACCAAATGAACAGGAATTGATCAACCCGATGGAATGTTCACAAATCGATGGAGGATGCGGCCTTACCAACCGCCAAACTCGATTCCAATTGCTCCAAGAACGTTCCACACTGACCAACTCCCAATTCATTGAGTTGCAAGAATTACCAGAGCAGGTTCGTGGTGGCGTTCAACCTGAGCGAATCTCATGCATTGCAGAACACGATCTCACAGGAAAAGTCAATCCAGGTGATCGCGTCAAGGCCAATGGCGTCTTGTTCATTCGCTCACAACGTAAGTTTGGGAAAGATACCCCCGTGTTTGATATCTTCATGCGGGTTCAATCCCTTGAGCGACAAAATCTCGCTCTCGAGGAAATTGTCGTAAGTGACGAGGAAGAAGCCGAAATCCGTTCATTTGCTGCGGATCAAGACGTCTACAAACGCATCTCCGAATCGATTGCTCCATCGATTTTTGGTATGGAGAAAATCAAGGAAACGCTGATGCTACAGTTGTTTGGAGGCGTTGCACGGCTTAACCCGGATGGAACCAGAAACCGCGGCGACATCCACATTCTTCTCATGGGCGACCCAGGGGTTGCAAAGTCGCAACTTCTCGCTTACATGGGAAACATTTCCCCCCGAGGGCGCTTCACTTCAGGTATGTCTGCATCAGCAGCTGGTTTGACTGCAGCAGCCGTTCAAGATGCAGGTGCTGATGGAAGATGGACACTTGAGGCCGGAGCACTTGTTCTTGCCGACCAGGGTCTTGCTGCGATTGACGAATTTGATAAGATGAATCAGGCCGATCGGTCGAGCATGCACGAAGCGATGGAACAACAGACAATCTCGATTTCAAAGGCTGGAATCAATGCAAGTCTTCGAACCCGTTGCGCCGTTTTGGCAGCTGCCAACCCGAAGGCAGGACGATTTCAACCTGTATCCGAAGTGCCATTTACAGGTCAAATCAACCTCGCTCCACCACTCATCTCACGTTTTGACGTCATCTGGTTGCTAACCGACGAACCATCAGAAGACAAGGATGCAAAAATTGCAGGACACATCGTCGATAACAGACTCTCCGGTACAAGCGAACTTCTGGTCAATGAAGGGTCAAGGCCAGACCCACGAAAACTGAGTACTGTGATGACGAAACCAAGCCACACGGATGGGCACCTCCACCGGGAATTCATTCGCAAATACGTCGCTTATGCGAAAAGAACTGTACATCCGAATTTGGATGAAGAAGCAAAGAAACACATCATCGATTACTATGTTTCAACTAGGAAACAATCCGGCGAATTCCAAGATTCGGTTGCTATTACTGCACGTGCTCTTGAAGCTCTAGCCAGACTTGCGGAAGCAAGTGCCAGAATTCGACTTTCTGAAACGGCCAATATTCAAGATGCAGAGAGAGCCGTTCGGCTCACGAAGACGTGGCGTTACGATCTCATGGGAGAGAACTTCGATGAAACGGCAATCGCTTCAAATCAGAAAGGTAAAGCTCGACATGCGGAGCGCACCATCCTTGATATCGTTGAGCGTCTGTCTGCGAATGGTGAAGGATTTGCACAGCTTGTTGATGTTCTGAATGAAGCAGAACGCCTTGACATATCAAGAGATAAGGCCGAAGAGGTCATTGACAAACTCAATCAAAACGGCCGGTTGATGCGACCAACAGGCTACGATACATTGCAGATTGTCTAGATGCGAAGCAATCATCTCTTGAAGGGGTGATGCGTGGAGCGTTCATGGCAGATGTCGCTCTTCAGGAACCTGAGGGTGATGTGACCGATGCATCGACCTTCGATACTGAACAATTGGGATTCATGTGTGGTATTGAAGTCCATCAACAACTTGCAACTGGTAAACTCCATTCGCGCCAACCGTCCATGCTTTTTGATGTGACCATCGATACTGTTCCAAACGATTGGCCACGCTATGCCCGCAAACTTCGCCTTGCGAGTGGAGAAGGAGGTAAAGTCGATGTTGCCGCCCGTTTTGAAAAGCAACGAAATCGATCGTTTGTCTACATCCAATCGCCGAATTCTGGTCTGATTGAACTGGATGAAAGCCCACCACTTCCACATGATTCCGATGCGCTTGATGTGGCTCTTACAGTTTCAGCAATGCTAGAAGCGAAGCCTGTCGGGGCAGTCCAAACCATGCGAAAAACCGTTGTTGACGGTTCAAACACAAGCGGGTTCCAGCGTACTTCACTCATTTCAACCGATGGCAAACTCAAAACTGAAACAGGTGATGTTGGAATCGATGTTCTCTGTTTGGAAGAGGACAGTGCTCGCAAACTTGAGAGCGTTTCAACCGATTACGGCGAACAGGTCATCTACAATCTCGATCGCCTGGGTGTTCCGTTGATTGAGATTGCAACGTCACCAGATATCCAATCACCAGAACACGCGAAAGAGACGGCTATGGCTCTCGGACGAACGTTGCGAGATACTCGTCGTGTACGTCGTGGATTAGGCTCCATTCGTCAGGATCTGAATGTAAGTGTTGCATGCGGTGATCGGGTTGAAATCAAAGGTTGCCAAGATCTTGCATGGATTCCTCGAATCGTACGTTTGGAGATGGTTCGACAAGTCCACATGTATCGTCTTGCAAACGAACTTCGTTCGTCGCTTGGATTACCCCATCTACCGCCGAATCGAGATCTTCATGATGATCAGACTGAAGCCAAAGTAGCAGAAGTTGTAGCCAAGCACCTTCCTCTCGAATTTACCGATGTCACCTCTTCATTCGAATCATGTGAAAGTCGGATGGTTGTGGAAGGTCTTGCAAAAAGCTACACGATGCTCGCTCTTCCTCTGTATGGCTTCAATGGGAAAATTGGTTCCAAAACACTTGATGTTGATGGCGCCCAACTCCCTCGCCTTGGTCGTGAATTAGCAGGAGCCGCAAAACTTGCGGGCGTTCGCGGTGTTTTTCATTCGGATGAACTTCCTGCTTATGGCATCGAACAAACCCATGTCGAGGCGGTTCGCAACGATTTGAGGCTCGAAGCAAGCGATGCGTTCGTGCTCTGTCTTGCTCCAACATGGCAAGCCCGTCTTGCACTTGAATCGGTTGGACGGCGTGCACGATTGGCGTTCCATCGAATACCTCAGGAGGTTCGAAATGTGGTCGTCAAGAAAGGAGCTCCCGATGATGGAACGACCACACCCATGCGCCCTCTGCCGGGTGGTGCACGCATGTATCCTGAAACGGATGTACCAACAATCCCCATCGATACAAAGCACTGGCAGCGCATCATGGAACATCTGCCAATGCGTCAAGAGGAGCGAATGAAGCGACTTGCTCAGACCGAACTTTCAGAGGATCAATGCAAACAACTTCTTTCACGAGAACTCGATGATGCATTTTTCGATCATCATGAATCGAAGAGCAAGGCCTGGGGTACATTGCTCCTCGAACACGAATCTGTTCAACCAGCCGTCTTGTCTCAAATCCTATCGGTTCGCGAGGAGGGTGGAATTACACGCGAAGGTATTGAACAAGTCGTTGAGCACTTTGCTCATGTTCATCATCTCACAGTCGAAGAAATCCTAACCTTTGCAGAAGAAAACGACCTCGTGCCAGCCGATGTAGGCGACCTTGAATCAATCGTCGAGAACATCGTCTTGGAGCGTATTGACTTCGTCAAGGAACGAGGGATGGGGGCAATGGGGCCGCTCATGGGTGTCGTAATGGGGGCTTGTCCGGGAGTCGATGGAAAAGAAGTGAGTGCAGTCCTTCGGACAATGATCCAGAGGCATTCATGATGAGATTCGCCCTTCTTCTCCTTGCATTGCTCATAACTCCACTTGCTCAGGCTTCCTCAGAGTCGTCATGGACCCAAGAATTTGAGTCTGGTTACATCTCAACTCAACCACTCATTGTGGAGGATACAATCTTCGTTCGAATTTCTGGATTTTGGACCGGTGAGGAGCGACCGATTGTTGCAGCTTTTGAGGTTCAAACTGGAAAAGAGATGTGGAGCTATACCTCACAAACATCACTTCAGCACGACATGGCTCCTCTCCTCTTCGTCGAAGGAGGTTCTGGTACTTGTGGAACATGGAACGATCTCCTGCTGGTTGGTTGGACGGATGGAAAAGTCACAGCCCATTCAACAACAAATGGTTCAATTGTTTGGCAAAATCAAACTGAGGTCGAACTTCTTGGCATCACTGGAAAAATGGCTTACGAAGAAGATCGAGTTATCGTTCCAACGCGTACTGGCCTCTCAAGCTTCTGTCTTGCAGATGGAACTGAACTGCTGGATGTTGACACCGGGAACATCGGTTGGAGGAACGGAGTCACCATCACTGAGAGAGGCTATGTCTATGGTGATGAAATTGGCTATCTCCATCAGGTAAATCGTAATGGAATCGTATTAAGCACATACATTGGCGAAGGAAAAATTCGTCACGCTCCATTGGATACTCGGCATGGTTTGTTCGTTCATCTTCAAACTTCGCAAGGTTCCACATTGTTTCTGAATGGCTCAAACATCGGAAATATGGGCGCTTCGCCAGCCATGCCGCTTTTTCACAATGACCGCATTTATGCTGCAACTAGTGATGAATGGATTTCGATTTCTTGCGACGCCCAATCATGCTCAGTTGATTCGATCGAGCCGTTTCATTCAAATGGTGAATTGGCTCTACGGATTGTTGATTCGAATGTCGAGGTTTGGGCGCCATCAAATACACCCAATGGTGGCTGGGGGGTCTTTAATCAAACCTCATTGGTTCGGTATGAAGCGACCACATTCGACACATATGGGACTGCAGCACCGGGTTTCGATTCTGGAATTATCGCTTTGGGGAATGATGCGGGGATACTTTCCGTTCGCTATCAAGCGGCGGCCGAATCCTCTTCAGAGTCATCAGATATCGATGCTGTTGGCTTGCTTCATTACTTGTCCATTCTCCTGCTTTTCCTTCTCACATGCTCCTCCTTCGCAATAAAAAATTGGCAACAATTTGCAAAGATTGGATCCGCCTTTCTCCTCGTTGCTGCGATAGCGGTCGTGCCAGAACTCTCGGTAAAACTCGCTGAACAGACAGCATCTGAACAGAGTGTGGAATGGGATGCATCGTGGCCAGATGAATGGAAAGGAACGCAAGTCATCGTGTTCGAAATTGATGGTAAGGAGCATGTGATTGGAGGATTGGAACCGCAAGATACCGTTTACGAATTAACCGAGTTGGCGTGTGAGTCGTTGGATATTACCACAGAAGTCGAACAACAATATCTCGGGGCTTACCTTATCTCATTCAATGGAAGTGTTGGTGACGGCTGGGAGTTCACCATCGATGGAAATTGGGCGCCAATTGGAATGGAAGATGCACAACTCAATGTTGATTCAATTGTAGAGTGGCGACCAGTTTGAGCGGTAACACTCAAGGCTTGCCGCTAAGTGGAGTAAACATGTTGAGCGCAATAGGCACCCATGGTCCTACCGTCTCACCGATAGCGATGGGGCTACTGAATGCCGCACTTTTCGCTGTTGCAATTTGGCTGTTGGTGAAACCACAACAGAAGTCTGAAACATGGCTCTGGCCGTTGTTTTTGTTCGTTGGACTCGCTTCCGTTTCACGCATTGCAATGAGTTTCATTCCAAACTTGATGCCCGTTACCATCATGGCCGTTATGATTGGTTCCAAGTTTGGTGTTCAGCGAGGAATTTCCTTCGCTATCCTCGTCACACTTGCAAGCAATGCGGTGCTTGGACATGGCTGGTGGAGCCTCTTCCAGATAATTGGATGGGCCTCAGTTGCAGCCGTTGCATCGGTTGTGAAGGTCCATGACGTGGACGGTAACCTCTCGATGAATCGACTTGCCTTCGCCTCCTTGTGGAGCGTCCCAATCTTTAGCATCATTGTTTCCATATCGATACTCGATTCGGGTATGTCAATGATCGAGTTCGGTCTTTACATCGCCAATGGATTGCTTTACGATGTTCTTCATTTTCTCGGCAATGTCTTCTTTGCCATGTGGTTTGGGCAATGGTTTGAACGACTCCTTTCGATGAATCAACCACAAGACCGGCTCGTCCAACAGGAGAATGAGCATGTCAGCACTTTCTGATCCACCAACAATGGCATTCCTTTGTCGGGTAGATCTTCGACTCTCTCCTGGAAAACTTGCCGTACAGTGTGCCCATGCTGCAGTAGGCTCATTGCAGCAAGCGAAGAAAACACATTCGAGAATGGTCCAACGTTGGGTTGAGTCCGCTTCACGCAAGGTTTGTCTTGCTGTCGAGGATGAAGATGAATTGGAATATTATCTTGAACGTGTTCAAGAAGCATCACTCCCATTCGTTGTCATCAAGGATGCCGGTCTAACAGAAGTTGCTCCAGGAACAGTCACCGTTCTTGGCGTTGGACCAGGTCCGCGACATACCATGGATGCTCTGTTTCGAAATCTGAAAGCATACGACTGAGGAGGAATACGATGGGTTTCCGTAGCTTCATTCATCGCATAACTGCGCCAAAATTTGAGCGGTACATCCATCGGAATCAATCATTGAAGATGGTTTTCGTCATCAATCATGACCTGAAAATGGGCAAGGGAAAAATTGCCGCTCAAGTCGGCCATGCGGCTGTGAAAGCCACACTCAAATCTGGTGAACATCGACCCGAACTCCTCGATGCTTGGCTTGCTACCGGCCAGAAAAAAATCTGTGTGAAAGCAGATGACGCACGACATATGGAGCAACTCGAACAGCAAGCGAAGAAGCACGAAGTGCTCACATCGAAGATTCACGATGCTGGCCATACTCAGATTCCAGCAGGATCCTTAACCGTCCTCGCATTAGGTCCCGATGACAATGAAAAACTCGATCTTCTGACGGGAGAATTGAAACTTCTCTAAGACGATTCTTTGAACATGGGAAACGAGGTGGAATAACCATGCGAGACATCAACTCCAATCGGATTGACTTGCGTTCGGACACGGTCACCCAACCAACCATTGGCATGCGAGAAGCCATGGCAAACGCAGAAGTTGGAGATGACGTTCTCGGTGACGATCCTACTGTACAACAACTCGAATCGATGGTTGCTAATCTCTGTGGTAAAGAGGCCGGTTTGTTTGTTCCATCAGGAACCATGTCAAATGCTGTGGCATTGAAAACTCACACAGTTCCTGGGGACGAAATTATCACCGAGCGTTACAGTCACATCTACTTGTACGAGGGGGGAGGATATGCTGCATTATGCGGTTCGAGTATCGCCCTTCCACAGGGTGTCAATGGGCTACTTACTCCTGACCTTGTGGAACAATCCATTCGAAAACAGAAAGGTTCGCAATCGCATTATCCAGATGGAAGCCTCGTTTGTATAGAGAACACAGCAAACCGTGGCGGAGGAACGTGTTACGAACAGGAAGTTCTTGATGCCATTGCCTCGGTTTCCAAAGCGAAGAATTGTGGAACGCATATCGATGGGGCTCGTATTTTCAATGCTTCAGTTGCAACAAAGACGCCGCTCTCTCGGATGGCTCGTGATTTCGATTCTGTTTCCATTTGCTTGTCGAAGGGCTTGGGGGCTCCCGTAGGTTCAGTCCTTGTCGGTTCAGAAGCATTCATCGAACAAGCTCATCGTTGGCGAAAGATGTTCGGTGGTGGAATGCGCCAATCTGGTATTCTTGCGGCAGCTGGAATTTATGCTCTTGAAAACAATATTCAACGCATGGAAGACGATCACCAAAGGGCTAGAACCATCGCTCAAGCAATTGATGAATTGGATCATGTTTCAGTTGATATTGATGCAGTGCAGACCAATATGGTTTACTTCTCTTCGGACAACCATTCTGCAAATGAAGTTTCTCAGATTATGTCGAAAGCAGGTATTGATATGTTTGATATTTCACCTACACATTGCCGAATTGTTACACATCTCCATATTACAGATGAAGATGTCAAGAAGGTTATCGAAGTGTTGTCGAACCTTGGTTGAAACTTTTTAACACCTCGACAGACAAAACTTGTATGATTGGGGAAGCCTGCGGCATCTGCCAAAATGAAAAAATCGAAACAAACTGTTCAATATGCATCCGCTGCGTTGAGTTAACTGAAGAGACCAAATGGGCGCCGTCGCTGCCTTTGGAAGTGCATCAGCGAATGGCCGACGTCTTAGGAGGCCCGGTTCGCTCTCTGCGTAAACGATGGGCAAATCTTGAACGGTTTATGTTGCATACGCCCGATGTTGATTGGGCACGGCTTAATGACCCAGAAATGGATCCGGTTCGAATATCTCCTTTCCCAGAAGAGGAGGAAAGAATCTTTGTCGAAAAACTCGAAAACGGCAGTGGTATTTCTGGATACGAAAAAGAACGCCTCGAAGAAGGTTTCATCATGTCGGATGGAACGAATCTTTCCTTTGTTGATGGAAGAATGTGGGTTGATGGACGTTCTCATGAGGCGAGAGTTCCAACCGAACAGTATCTTCTTCTCCTCATGAATGTTCATGAGCGTAAAGGTTGGGACTTGACCAAACTGTTCCTAGCACTCAGCGGGTTGTATCAAACAATCGATTTGCACGGGCGACCGCAACGATACATGCATCGTTTCCATCGTCTATTTGGGCAAATTGAACGTGAGCTTCTGACGCCCTTTGATGCCTTTGCACAAACCTCGTTTCTCCTCGATCAAAACGAACGCCGGAAGAAGAAATCAACGTTCCCAATTGAACAAACGTGGTCATACGAATTGATGAGTCGTCTCTCAGGGCGCCGCCCTCGCCAGAGGCTCAAGTTCGCTCGACGCTTCATTCGTAATGGAGAAAACAAGACACTACTGCCTTCAAAGTGGCCTTGGGTTCAACGCTGGGCTGAAGTGAATCTTCAAGCCGGTCATTCGAATGTGAGTTTCCCCTTCATGGTGAACTCGAGAGGTGTTCTCTGTTTTCGAACCCTTGCCAAGAATGGAAGCGTCCGCCGTGCGCCAATTCCATTCAAACCAGGCTTGCTGGCTGGATTGGTTTCGTGGGGCTCATCTCCTCATGCTTCCAAAGAAGGTGAATGGCTGATTGCTACACAGATGAATTGGACAGCAGCATATGAAAATGCAGAGACTGCAGATGTTCCTTTTCGACGTTCAATGCAATTCCTCAGAGGAGTGCTCGAACAATTTCCGAATGATACCTGGGTTCACAGGGATCGTTTGCTTGTTCGAGGAATGCTTGGGCATTTTTATGAAATCAGAATCAGCAGAGGGGCTCACAACGCTCCTTTCAAAATTCACGGTGTAGGAAAAACGAGGACGCAACGTCACTCTATTTGCATCCACACCGGAAAATATCACCGAGACATACCAATTGGCGATACCATTGCAATCGTCGTTCTCTCACTCCTCTCGGACGTTACCACAGGAAAACGCGTCAACAGTCTCCAAATGCATTTGATGACACAGCCTCCGATTGGAAATCCACAAAAGGATACTGGGGTCGACCCACAAACGTTCTACAAAGCACGCGATGGCGGATATCGATTTCCTTTCCATCCTGCTTTTTATCACGAAGAAGAAGGGCCCGACCGGATTGACCTAGAATCTCTTGAACTGATGAACGATGAGGCCATTGTTGAAGATTGGAGAAGACGCCCACTTCGAGATGCAAGTTACGATCAACCAGGCCATCTCAATCCGGCGTTTGATTTTGAATTCGACGTTGATGAAGAGAGAATCCAGGAAGGCGTCTTCTATATTCAGAGAGAGAATCGCCGCTTCCAAAATCTTCGTGATAACGTTATTGAGTATCGTAACCTCGTTGAGGGTCGCAGAGATGATGACGAAGAAAGGCATCATGTTGGCGAGGATCAGTTTCATCGTTGGTATCATACGATGCCACTTGTTTGGGAGGCATTGTCATTGCAACCGATTGGACACCAAGTTGAGTTGGGGGGCATTCGTGGCTTGTTCCGTATGCAGGGCTGTCGATTGCGACTTACCATCCGATCGGCTCAGGAAGAAGATGCATTACGCCGAATTCTCGAAATTCTTGGATATCGGCATGCCAGGTATCGACAATTGAACCAAGTCTACATACGGCGAGATTTCCCAATTGCAGATCCAAGACAGGCTTTGCGAGCGTTGATGGAACCAATGACAGAAGAATTTGGCTTCGCCAATATTGATGATTACGTCCTTCGGTTTATTGAGGTTGGACGCCCACCAGATCGTATGCCAGAGGTTGATGCACGTTTGCATGCCAACATGGTTGACTTCTACTGATCGTTGCGGTGCAAGGCCACAGCGAGAAGTGAAAGTACGGTCAACGACATCGAAAGGAATGGCGTATCTTCTCCATCAGGCTCTGGTTGTTGGTCTTCTTCGATGAGAACAGGTTCGATGTATTCTTCGAAAACGAGATGCACTTCGAGATCTTGATCATCATAAGCATCCGCATAGGTGACACCCATCGTCCCTGTTGAGAAGCCAGTAGAATCGACAACACCGACGTCGATAATTTCTCTTAGCACGTGAGGATAGTACTGCTGATTGTTTGTGCCTTCAGGAAAGTAGGCAACGGTCTCAACCATCCAAACTGAGACATTGTAGACTTTGTCTGTAGAATGATTGAATGTCCACGTGATCGTTCCTGAGTTTGTGCCAGTAGGTGCCCAAATCATTGACATCGCCCCATTTCCAGCATCGTTTGGACGTTGTGCTAAATCGGTGTAATCAGCAACGAGAGAGTCACCAACGGGTTTGCTCCCAGTGATGGCATGGAGGCCATTGAATCCTGCAATTGGTGGCGCCCAAGGGGTGAATTCACCGTATCGGTCGCGGAACCACTGGTCAACAGATTCGGAACCAAGTGGGTCTTCTGGATCGTAGATGTTTCGATGTACTGCATAGATTTGCATGTTGACACTCAGTGCTACCTCTTCCATAGCTTCCTCAACATCCACGCAGTTTGAACACCACGTAGCTGTGTAATCTTCGACGATTGCGGGTAAGTCCTCAAACGAACTGTTCACTGCGATGGACTCGTTGGCCATACCATACAGTCCACCGAGCAGCAGCCCAGAGTTCAACTCTTCAACCTCAGCAGAGCTTGCAGATGGAATCAGACATGCCAAGATGATCATTGACAGGGCAACAGCAGGAATACGAGACATGAATTCTCGCACAGGCAACCCCCTTATGAGGGAATCCTATGTCTGATTCAATACTCCTTTTGCAGAACGCCATAGTCAACAATTTCGCCTGAAGCGACCTTCTTGAGGAGCGCCTTGAGTCGATTCTTGATGGTGTTGCGACATCGGCCAATTGCTTGGGCGATGTTCTCGAGTCGACCTTGTTCAACACCGAAGGCCTCGCAGGAAATCTGAAAGAGAATTGCACAGAGCACCTTTGCTTCGATGTTCTCCTGCGAGAAAGGAGAGCCGCCCAACGTTGGCTCACCCAAGCGAAATAGTCGCTGTTTGTAATCGTCCATGATTTGGGATTTCAGGGATTCATCGAGTCCGTCAAGAAGTTGCTTAAGTCGAGCCGTGGTGTTCTCGATTTCGGTATTTCGCAACTCAAACTGAACGGTTCGTCGGTCGGCTCGCTCTTCAATGAGTTTGGCCTTTTCACATAGGTTGAGGTACTTCATGACGACTTTTGCAGCGTCGACGACTTGTTTCAACGTCAAACCAGTGCCTTCAACCATCTGAGGCCAATCGATGTTCACCTTTCCAGTACGCTCTTGGTGGGCTCGCAAACAGGCCAAAGCAAGCAATCGCTCGTTGTTCTGAGTGCTACCTCCACGAGTCTTCTTTCGACATACGGAATTCTTTGGAAGGATGATTTCCTCCTCCGATGCAACGTTCTTGAGAGCTTTTGCTTCAGCGCCTTTGAGTGGAACTGTCGCCAGTGTGATGACCTTCTTCGCTTTCATCGCGTTGTCCTTACCTGCCAACTCTTTTGCAGCATCCATCGTGGCTTGAGCCATCGGATGCATGTCCTTGATGCCCTGGTTGTTTAGGTTGCTTAGGATTTTCCACTTGCCTTTCGCTTCACCTGGCTTACCAATGTATGAACCGAGTCCGTTCCCTTTGGAACCCGTCTTAATTTTCGATTCATCCTTGGTCGGGGTGTTGAATCCGTTCTCGCCCCACATTGAGCCAGCGTTATCGTTTTCAGTTGCCGACGCATGATCGGCGATGACGAGACCACAATCATTGCAGGCGACCTCACCTCGCGCAATGTCCACATTCAAATCATTACTTCCACATTCTTCGCATTTCTTGTACATACTTTCTCCTCCTGTTTAACATGATTGATAATCTGTCCTGCTTTCCAATAATACAGATACTTCATATCCGAAATTTCTGTAAATAATGACACACTCCCAATGAGCCGATTTACCAAACCACATGCTGTCTGACCAAGACATAGGTTCCTAATTAAACCTTGCATTCATGTTGCATATTCATAGAAACAAGAATTATTCATGTTTCGAAATCGATTATGCGTCATATCGGGAAGAACAAATCGAAATCACCCATTTGAACGAAAAATAACAAAATGCGCGTCCGTTTACTTTTATACCGTCGACTCTTCTTTTGAGAAGTGGGGGATAGTATAGTGAACATTACATTAGAATCCTGTTCCCCAAGCACCATCGTTCCTACTTGGTTGTTTGAGAGTATGGCAAACGGCCGAGATGACATTCTGATCATCTATCCTAATGAGGTAACACGATCAAACTCGATCGAGTCTATACTTGAGAAAACAGGTACTGTCGATTCGAGTAGACATACGACATTGCAACGAATCATGAAAGCCCTTGCCATCGATTACCGACTTCCAGTTTTGATTCCTCGAACATCAATTGGTCTTGTTCAGACGCATGAAAAATTTGTCTCTGCAGCATTGGATCATCGTTTCCCTCGACTCCATCCAGACATCACTCGTCCCTGGACACTCTCAAAATCTGAACGACTGCTTAAGCTACATTCGTATGCAACAGACCACCAAATTCTCTCGAAATGGGAAGGGGATCCGGGGGCACACGAAGCAGAGCGAATACTCTCTACATTTGAGAAAGAAGATTTCCTTCACGAACATCACTTAATTTCTCGGCTTTGCTTCCACCTCTTGGATACAGAGAACCCCAATCCGTATACAATCGGAACCCTTTCCGGAATCGTGTTACTCAACCATCCACCGGACTTTTCTGAGAATGAGAAGCGTTTCTTGAAAGCACTATCATCCCGCTGTCCAATTCACCATGTTTGTGTTTCCGGTTCTTTCCGCCTCGGCTATCATGGCGCTTATGTCGACGATGACATCAAACCGATTGTTGAGGAAGAGGAACTTCCATCGTGGCTTCCGGCACATCGCATCAACAACGCACAACCAAAGCCCGACGATTACCCGACAGACGGCATTCACATCCTCAGTTTTGACCGAGCGACGCAGGTGATGGATGCTGCAGTTTCTGCTTTGCAGTTGTACAAGATTCACTCTGGGGGAACTGTATTGCTTGTCGATGCAGACAAGAACAGGCACATCGATTGGATCCGACGTTTAGGTCAGATCGGCATGACATGCAATACGCATGCTGATGTTGTAGGAAACACCTCTGCAGTTCAAGCAATCTTACGGTTTTTATCGATATCCCGAGGCCAAGATGCATGGTCTGCAACGAGATTGTTCGACCTTGTTCAATCTCGCGCATTCCCTATTTTGGAGAAGATGTTTTCAGACCTTGAACACCCTATTGAAAAGGATTGGCGACCTAGGCCACATTTGGATGTACTAGAAAACATTGGGCGGAGCTTCCACGTCCTTGGTGGAAAAGGGGCTCTACAACGCTGGCTTGGTTCTTTGTCCGTTGCAACCCCATATTCGATGGATGAGTATCGGCGAAATGAAGAATCTCGCGCCCTTGAGGAAACCCAATGGTGGTTGCACTGCCTCGCTACTTCTTGGTCAGCACTTTTGAATGAACAGGAATGCAAGTATCTCGAAGCAGAGTGCATTGGAACCTCATCGAAAGCAACGCTTCCATTGCCCAAAGCAAGTAAATTTCCCAGAGATGTCCTTACATTGATCATGCAAGCATGCGACTGGGAGCAATTATTTGGCCGAACTAAACAGTATGATGCCTCAGTTGGCGCTGTACAACATTGGATTCAAACGATTGATTCATTGCTTCAGCATGATTCAAGTGTTGACTTTGTAGATTTGTGTCGTCTTGCCTCGGAACAGACCAAGGCTCCGATGAATCGTGTTGACCATCCTGATGTGAAAATCTGCACGCCTGTTGAAGCATACGGAATGGAATCGGACCTCACGATGTTAGTTGGTCTCGATGCGGAATCATGGTCGATGAAGCCTCAACGAATCCCTTGGATTGATGATTTTGTCCGCGTTGAATTGGGATTAACGGACGGAGATTTGCCGATTCGACGTGCTCGCCATCTCTTCAAATCCTTACTCAGTACGAGTCAACAAGCAATTCTCTTTGATACCGAACATGATGAAGCAGTCGGGAATTCAACACCGGTCTCAGAGTATCTTTCAATGGCCGAATTAAATGGGAATTTGAGAGCGCTAAGAGAGGCCCCTGACTTTATTCAGCCCTCGATTTCAGATGGTGCTGGGTGGTCGATGATGACACGCGAGGACGGAAACGTTGTAACCTATCGAAGTTCAATGCTTTCGATGAATGGTAGCGAAGTTTTACTCCAACGAGCAGAACGTTCCCTTCGAGATCAACAACAACAAGCTGGGCTTGAACTCAAATCAACGCGTCAAGCAAACACAGTGGTTCAATCATCCAATTCAATTGCAACCCGCCACGAACGGGAAATTCATCTTGATCGATTTCGTCGTCAACCAAAATTCAAACCGTTGGAAAATGGAAGTACAATGGACTGGTCAATACGAAAAAATCTGCTCACAACAACGAATCTCATTATCCAACCCACCGTTTCTCAAGCAAATGTTGTAGGAGGCAGATTCGCCCCTACCTATCCGCATTTAGGGTACAAAAAGAATGGAATTTCGAGAGGCCCTTCCATCGATCCTAGGCCATTGCCTCCGCCTCAGTACGATTCTGAGAGTCTCGACGCTATTCTTTCTACTCGAACAAGAGATGATGATGGGAAGGTTTGGTCAACAAGCCGGTTAAATCCGTGGTTTCTTTGTCCTCGTCAGGCTTGGACTGAACAAATATTAGAGGCAACAGAATCCATTCCAGAACCCTCTGAAGACATCGCCCCTCTTGCAAAAGGTACACTGATTCACTTGATTGAAGAGCATCTTATGACGATGTTGGGAATAGAGGTCGGAGGTCAGCCACTTTCAGAAGGAATCCCAATGCATGTCGGTATACCGCTTTCAGAGAGTGAAATTTGGGAGAGCCTGCTCGGGCGACTGTCTGAGATTGCTCCATGGCTAGCGAGAACCAATGCCGTTTCTGTTCATCGTTGCAACGATCTCATCGGATGTTTGCCTGAGGATTGGATTGCGTGGATTGATGGAAGCAAAACATTGCCCATTCGTGGACGACTAGGGCGTCTTCTTCTTGCGGATTTAAGCCTGACATCTTCAGCCCCAATAGCAAGTGAATGGGGGCTTCAAAATTCAGGCGTACAATATGTTGAAATCGAAGGGTATGATGATTTGATGATCACTTCTACGATCAATGTTCGTGGCCGCATTGACCGAGTTGACCATCTTCTTCTCTCAGTTGAGGATTTAGAATCGCTGAATCAAAAAGGCCTGTATGCAGAGAATGCGGAGCAACTCCCACTCGTCTTTAGTGGTCAAGAACCTCCAGCAAAACGGTTCATCATCATTCGAGACATTAAAACGATTGAAGGACCGAAACTCGGGCAAACGGGAGCACGTCACACCTCCGGATTGTTCAAAGAGATTCAACTTGCAATGTATGCACGCGCCTGGGAAATCGCTCATCCGGGTGACCGGGTTGTTGGTGTTGGAATTTCTGAGGTTGGCGATGATACAGAGCACTTTGTTGAGATGGATCCAAGTTTTCATCCGCTCACAGCGCACCTCAATCTTGGCACAACCACCACTTTTTCTGGCAACCATTTCCGGATTCCAAATGAGGAATCCAGTCCGCAGAGTAACAGTTTCCGAGCATGGATGAGTTCCCGAATTACGGCTGCGCTTCGAGCGCGAGATGCAAGCGCCCTAGGATGGAACCATCCCACACCAGGGTCGCATTGTTCCTACTGTTCTCTTGCAAGTGCATGTCCATCAGCATCGATTGGAGGTGAGTTGAAATGATTTCATTCAACCGTAGCCAGCGATTAGGTTTGAATTTAGACCAACACATTGCGTTGGATGCTGGAGCTGGTACAGGGAAAACGACTGTGATGGCGGAACGCTATGTACAACATCTTCTTTCTGCTGAACAACGTGCAACGTACGTTTTGCCTCCACCAATTCGACAGGAACCATTTGGTTCAGGAAAAGTGTTGGCAGCAAAACGAGATCGAACCCCGTTGAGTGAGTGGAAAGGACTCCTGCCACAAGAGATTGTAGCCATTACCTTCACCCGGAAGGCCGCTTCAGAATTACGCTCACGAATTCGCCAACGCATTCAATGCTTACGTGCACATCCTGTCAAAGAACAAGACCGAATGGGTGTTCATGACCCCAGGCTTCGTCACCAAGGCGACGTTTCAATGCTGATGTCGTTGCTTGAAGCAGCACCAATTTCGACAATCGACGCATTTCTTTCCGAGATTCTTGCTCCTCACATTGATTTGGTTGCCATTCACCTGAGTCGGGAACAATTACCAGAAGAAAAAGCCCCACTCTTACGCAGTCAAGCCCTTAATGCGGCATGGAGGATTCGCAACGCTCGAGATGCCATCGAGGCAGGAATGCTCCAATCTGCTGACGAATTTATCGCTGCTCGAAACCGGCTAGCGATACGACTTGGAGGTCAACAGAGCGCTCAAACTGTGTTGCAAGGCCTTCTCGAGTCGTCCCTCTTTGTTGAGGAATCAAAACGCCGCCTTCGTTCACGTTCAATACGCGCAAACTTGCCTTGGGACGGAACAAATCCTCCCGATGATCGCTTGATTGAGGACATGATTTTGCAAGAATGTCATCACTTAATTGATTCTGTAGTTGAGGATGTCCATCAAATTCTCAATGAATGGGTCGACGTTTTCCTTCAATATCATTCGATTTTTGTTGCACCAGCACAAACAGAAACAACCAGTACCCGCTTCAATCAACTTGCACATTTAGCAAGAGAAACACTCCCTGATGCCCCGACACAACGCCTGCAATGGTTGTACCAAGTCGTATCTTCTGCGACTTCACTCAACCAACTGGGCGAAGTCAAACCGACCATCCTGAAAGGAGGGAACTTCCCTCGGAGCAATTCGCTTGCGGGTTGGCCGGCAGGTCTCATGACATGGTCTGCTGTACTGAAAGGAAAGGATGAGAAGGCTCTCAAAAATCAGATTTCAACCGCTGCTTCAGATGCTGCACAACGATTGCAGGATCGTATCCATGACCCAACGGACGGCCGACTGGTATTCATGCTCTCCAAAGTTGCGTATTGTCTCAATCCATCACGGCCATTCGTTCATCGAAATGCGAACGAGCGCTATGATTACGAGTCGCTTGGCCTTGAATTGAGCTCTGAACCTCCTCAGGCAAATTTGCGTGTTTCGAGAGAACTCCAAGTCGAGGTATTGAATGATCTTTATCTCGTGCACTCAGGTTGTCAAGATTTGCTTCGACATCTGAAATCGCAGGAAGAGGCTCACGATTTCGATGATGTCCAAGTTATGGTTGGCGATTTGCTCCTTGCACGTTGCCCTGCGATTGTTCGGCATTGGTATCCTGCAGAGGCAGTTCAAGCGTTGGATGACCTTGGGGATGAACCATGGTCGGATGATAACATTCGAAGAGCCCTTACCCTTCTGCAAGGTGACGAACAAAAACATCTTGATTTGCAGCGACGATATGCGCTTTTGAAACAGATTCGAGCACGTTATCGAGCCTTCATTATTGATGAATATCAGGATACCAATCCCGAGCATGCACGTCTTTTATCCCGACTTTGGGGTCGTCGAGAAGGAATATCGGATGAACATCCAGCACCGGCCGGCCCTTGGGATCCAACCATTTGTATCGTTGGCGATATGAAGCAAAGCATCTACCGATTCAGACAGGCTGAGGTAACGGTCATGCGTCGTATGGTTGCATCCATTCGAATTGCGAACAGTATTGAAAGCAATGAATCAAGATTGGTGTCTTTTACACAAGAGGGGCATGGTCGCGATCCTCGTCCTGTTGGTGCAGGAGGTGAATCGGGGTCGTTTATTCAGGCATCAGATTTTCATCGTGACGAACAGTCAGCGCCCTGGGATTATGTTTCCTTCGGCATCGATGATTCGGGGTTGGCCATTGAAGACTCGATCAAGCAAGAGAGAGCAGAAGGCCATATTCAACTTCGAACAAATTTCCGAACGTCTCCAGGTTTGTTGCGTACCCTCAACAATATCTTTGATGACACATTCGACCCCCGTCATCATCAATTCCCTGGAGATTTCCATGCGACTGCACAACCTCTCGAGGCAGGCCGAGAAACCTCCAATGCTGGCGTCATTGAATGGTTGCTCCCAACGCAAGACGATACTGGAGAATTGCCATTGGATTTGATGGAAGGATACAATCTCTTTGATGCAGGAAATGCGAACTTACGTCATCTTGAACATGAACTCATCGCTTCGAGGCTGGATGCATTGGTTCGAGGCTCACCGACTCGAATATGGTCATCCGAAGATGCAGCATTCATCGAAATTGAGCCAGAAGAAACAATCTCTCCAGAAGACGTCATGATTCTTGTCCATTCCCGGAAGCACATTCCAGATTTGATTGCCCGTCTTCAATTACGAGGTTTACCCGTTATGGCAGATAAGCAAGGTGAATTACTCAAACAACCGGTCGTTCAACCGATGATGGCTGCCCTGGAACTTCTTGCCAAGCCAAATTCAAGACATGCCGCTCATTCCTTGCTTCGATCTTCAATTATTGGTGCTTCTTCCATTCAAATCGAAGAGATACTCGAAACATCTGATGTTGACAATTATTGGCAACACGTATCAGAGTATTTCGCTTCAGCACGGCAAGGCCCTCTTTTGTCAGCATTTGCGCAAATGGTTCAACATGGTGCAATCTATGAGGTATTTGAAGCGGTGCTCGATTACAGTGATTTGCTGATTGCATACCCCGACGAATCTGAGCGCCAGGCTGCGGAAATGTGGTATGCTTTAGTTCAGAAAATCGGAGCAGAAACAGGCCATGAACCTGCAGCGATTTTGGATCAAATGAAGGCATTTGCAACCCTCGGAAACAAGGGGCCACAAGCGAGTTCGACTCCGACGAGTGGAGCGATTCAAATCATGACCATTCATGGTGCAAAAGGGTTGCAAGCACCCGTTGTCATCGTCACAGGTTTGTTCGAAGCAGGCCGTAGAAGTTCAAGCATTGAAGCGCAGAATAACGTGTTGATTACTCCTGATGTTATTGCTGGAAGGATTCAACCTTGGAAATCAAAGGATAAACCAGAAGATGCTCTTTGGATGTTGGCGGAACAAATGAACAAGGCTCAGAATCAGGCAGAGTTACGACGGCAATTTTACGTAGCTTTGACTCGAGTGAAAGACCGACTTATCTTTGTTGGCGCACCGAATACTCCATGTTCAATTGATGAGAATTCGATGGTTACGATGAAAATAAAATCAAAAGGGAACAATATGGGGGATTTAATGCTGGATGGATTCCGATACATGGGGCTCTATTCAGGGGCTGAACAAGCGTGGAGTCTCGAAGGCGATGTTCAAGGCCAACCGTTGAGTGAATACGGTGAACAAGTGTTGGAATTCAACCCGTTCGCTCTTTTCGGAGAGAGTGGATTTATGGATTCATCGCTCCAACAATTGCGTATGTATCATCACCCCGCTTGTTTTTCAAATCAAAGCCCAACCTCTGTACTCTCGCATTGGATGGCTATGGAAGAGCAATTATCAGATTCGGTTGAGACTGTGGAACCAGAACAACAACTCGTACGTCAATCACCAACACTCCGCGCGACAGCACATGGGTTGGATACTGCCAACTCTTGTCGTCGCAGATATTGGTTATCGCATGTGAAAGGATGGCATAGCGAGCCTTTTGATGTCGGTAGATCTTTCGAGATGTCCAGTACTGAAGAGGAACTGAAAGATCGTTCAGGTGGAGAAGATTTCGAACAATCAGCCGTTGGTTGGCCTTCGGCAACATCATTCGGTTCAATGTTTCACCGACTGGTCGAGATTGGATTGGCGAATCCAGCATCTCTCAAGGCTGAACATTTCAATCTCAGTCCTGTTTGGTTGAATGGCCAAGAAAATCGCCTTCTAGCGAACAAAGAAATCGAGGATGCACTTCAATCACAGTCCGAATGGCATCGCCTCTCTGATGAGGAACAAAAGCAAACACGAGCAAGAATTCTTGAGCTCGCAACCTTGTTGACGAACGGTTCTCTTGGAAGGATGGCCGATGGTGAAGAAGTGAATGGTTGTCAAATCGAAGGGTTGCGCACAGAAGCATCCTTCTTCTATGACCATGAAATCGAATTTGAAGGCCTCATCCGAACACCTCTTACTTCACTCAAACAAACGTATGTGACACGCATTGATTCCGTGAAAATACTCTTTGAAGGACAAGCAGATCTTGCTTTAGCAGGTGTCCAAGGTGAACAACCTTGGCTGCAGATTGTGGACATTAAAACATCAGGTGGACGTGAGGAGAAAATGGAAGAACACCCATTGTATGAAACTTTGAAAGAACCATTTTCGCTCGAACCACAGAATGACTCTGAACGAGAAATGCTACGAAACCACCGCCTTCAACTCACCCTCTATTCGATGGTCTTCCGTCGCCAAGAGGAGGGTAAACCAGTTGACCAGCAACGAGCCGTACGACCTCCTGCATTGTTGATTGCAAGCACTGGACGTCTTGTACAAATGCCTGCAGAAATGTACGAAGAAGCTGAAACGGAATTACGCAGCCTTCTTGATTGGATGGCGCGCTTGACTGCAGATCCAAACGGCATCGATGAACCAAAGCGCCTTCCAATGGAATTCATGGATACGTGTAAGAAATGCCCATTCTTCAAGGGCGAGGTAAGAATGTGTGGACCACAAGGGATGAACTTAGGATTTAACGCAGACCTTTCTTCCCAATGATGGCTAACGTGCCTGGTTTATCTGAGGATTGGTTGGCTCGCCAAGCGTGAACGTCACGAAAACCAACATCCTTCCACATCTCAATCCACTCTCGCTCTGAGAACGTGGACATGTGCACATCGAGCGCTTCTGGCCAACCAAGACTTTCCTCATGCTCAGCATAGTGATCAATGCCAATGACTGCCCAACCTTCCTCGGCTAACCATTCATCATGGATTAACTGTAACATCTGTTTCGGGTCGTGCAAATAATAGATGAATTCCATCGAATGAATGAGGCCGTACTGTTGTGGTGGTTTCGTTTGTGGAAACAGTGCAAGGTGATACCCGTTGTTCGAATCGATGGATTTTGCTTTCACAATCATATGTTCTGCACCATCGAACCCATCGGCTTTCGTACAATTCTTATGTTGTGCAGCCAAGCGAACAACCCAACCGTTTCCACAACCTAAATCTGCGAATGAAAATGAATCACGCTCTGAGAGAACACGTTCCAAAGCAATCTCGAGCATTTCCCGAACCGCTGGGCCGTGACCGCGTTCCATCCCCTCATCTTTACCTCGGTGTGCCCAGTCGTTGAAGACGTCCGTCGCTTGCTTCATGCACATGCCAGCGTATACGCCGAAAAAAGGCATCGAAAGCAACATCATCCTCATGCACCTCCATTGGTGCATGGGGTCAGAATGCATCGATGACGTCTTGTATCCAAAAATCGAAGCATACGCAACTGGAATGTTGTCCGTTTCCGAGCGACATACCATTGCTTGGGAGTGTGCAGGAAATCCCGAAGGAATACCAGTGATTGTCATCCACGGTGGTCCGGGCGGAGGAAGCCAACCCTCATATCGGCAATATTTCGATCCACAGAAATGGAACATCATCCAGTTCGATCAACGAGGGTGTGGTAAATCAACGCCCTATGCTGACCTTGTAGACAATACAACCATGCATCTCGTCTCAGATATTGAGGCACTTCGCAATCATTTCAATATTGAAACATGGCATGTCTTCGGTGGTTCTTGGGGGTCAACACTCTCGCTGATCTACGGAATTTCGCATCCGGAACGTGTACGTTCGTTCATCCTCCGAGGTATTTTCATGTGCAGGAAATCTGAACTGCACTGGTTCTATCAAGATGGTGCAAGCCATGTCTTCCCTGATGCATTCGAACCGTATCACCAGCACATTCCAGCTGATGAACGATCAGCATTGATTCCAGCTTACTACACTCGACTAACAAGCGAGGATGTCCAAGTCCGACGAAATGCTGCCAAGGAATGGACGCGATGGGAGATGGCAACAAGCCGACTGTTCCCAGACCCTGAATATCTCGAAAAGGCGGAAGATCTTGATTTCGCTGTAGCATTTGCTCGAATTGAATGCCATTATTTCATCAATGGAATATTCGTAGAAGATTCTTACATATTGAACAATACGGAATCGATACAACACATCCCAGCAGTTATCGTCCAAGGTCGATACGATATGGTCTGCCCAGTTAAGAGTGCATGGGAATTGCATAAGCAACTTCCCAACTCCGTTTTGCACATCATCCCTGATGCAGGCCACTCGATGGGTGAAGTATCAATTGCACGATCCTTAGTCGAAGCAACAGACGCAGTCTGATTGCTTGAGATGACGACTCCAGCATTGGAATGAGAAGGTCGCAATCATCCTCAAAGAGGCGTCGTCTTCATAGGGTAAAGGCGACTGGGTTGAAATGGAGGCATTCCTCCGGGTGAATATATGAGTGAAGAAGGAACCCTCACCCCTGAAGTTCGAATCGGTCAACTTGAAGAGGCCTTGGCCACTGAAACCGACCGTTTGAAGAAACTCTTCGCAGCCTATGAAACTCAAGAAAAGGAACTCGTCGATGCACGTGCAGAGATTGAAGTTCTTGAGAAAGAAATCATTGACAAGGAAATCGAGCGAGAAGCACAAGAATCCCTCATTGCTGAGAAGGACTTCCGTATCCGGGAGTTGGAAATGAAGGCGACCAAGGCCGACAAGCGCGTCGAACACCTTGAACCAGCGCTCCAAACGATGGAAGAGAAGTACTCTCGTGAAAAAGACCGTCTTGGTAAGGTCTTTGGAATCGCAGAAGAACTTGACAACGATCTCAAACTTGCCGTTTCTGAAATGAAGGCTCGAGACGATTGGTATGTTGCTCACATGACGCTCTTCGAAGATCTCAACAAGGCTATCAAGGAACGATATGAAATGATTGAGAGCGCAGTTGAAGCCGAACGACAATCACAACACATGTCCAGAGCCTTTACTGAGCGAATGGATGAAATGGTCGAGGCTCGAGCGGCAGAAATGACCGTTGAAGAGGCTGAAGCACTCATCGAAGAGGAGTCTGAAGAAGAATCCCCGGTTGTTGAGGAAGTACCTGCCGAAGAGGCTGCAGCCGAAGAAGCGCCGGCCGAAGAAGAGCCGGCCGCTGAGGAAGAAGCGCCTGCTGAAGAAGCCGAAGCTCCTTCACCAGAAACTTGGAATTCCGATGTCGACCCTTGGGCTGACAACTGAGGTGAAACAACTTGGCTGGTCTCGCCCGTGGAGGGCATGCACCTGTCGCAACGTTTGCATTATCAGGCATCGCAATCCTCATTGGAGGCATCTATCTTGATTCATTGAATGGCTTGTTACCCTTATTTGGCGTTCTTTGCCTCATGATTGCCATTTTCTTTGCAAACTTCTGGAGAGATCCAGATCGCCCAATACCTCAAGATTCAGGAATTTTGGTTTCACCCGCTGATGGGCATGTGATGTTTGTCCGCCGAGAACGAGCAAATGGCCGCCGACCATCACGTACTGAACGTGAAGGAGGCAAGGTAGAGCACGATGAGTTTACGGGTGATTGGTATCCTGAAGCATGCGAAAACCCACTATCCTTTGAAACTGAACAACGATTTGTTGCTGCAGAGGGCGCTCCCCAAGAAACGGATGTTTGGCGGATTGCCATCTTCATGTCTCCACTTGACGTTCACGTCAACCGTGCACCTCGTGCAGGGAACATCGTCGCCATGGAACATCGTACAGGAAAAGGGCGTCGACGAGGCCCGTTCGCTCCTGCTTATCGCAAAGAGAGTGAATTCAATGAGCGTGTACGAACCGTCTTTGAATCCGAGGATGGCGAACGGACCGAAGTGATGCAAATATCTGGGGCACTTGCACGAACGATTGTACCCTGGAAGGGCATTGACGACACCCTTCGTCGTGGTGAGCGATACGGTATGATTCGACTTGGCAGTCGTGTCGATGTTCGCGTCCCAGCCGCTCTCTATGAACCACAGGTTATCTCAGCAGAAGAGAACCATCCGAAGCATCCAAAGGGACAATTCATCAAGGCTGGCTCGGATATCATTTTCAAAAGAATCCTTGAAGAAGAATAAGTTGAGGGGTGGTTATGTCATCGGGTAAAGGCCTTACAATGCTGGGTGATGACGCTAAGGGGCTCAAGATTCACGATCTTGTCAAAGCCCCTGCCAATACGCCATGGGCCAAGGAGCGTCAACAGTCATGGGATGCATCGTTTCCTGCGACCGTATATTCGACGCCTGAGATGACGACAGATGGACAACCCTGCTCAGCAGTTACCGTTATTCTTCGAACCAAAGGATGCCATTGGTGGTGGTCATCAGGTTGTACATTCTGTGGTTATTTTAACGACACACGAGACGATGTGAACAGCGAAGACCTTCATGCACAATGGCAACATGCGAAAGACAAATTCAACAATTTCGAAGGCCAGGCGATGGTCAAAGTTTACACGTCAGGCTCGTTGCTTGAAGACCGAGAAATTCCAGTCGATTTCCAAGAGACAGTTCTTCGTGATTGTTTTGAACTCGGTAAAGAACTCATTGTTGAAAGTCGGACGGAGCAACTTACGGAGGATAAATTGGCGTGGGCTACGTCCATCAATCCGACGTTCACAGTTGCGATTGGTCTCGAAGCCTACGATGATGAAGTCTTGCGGTTCCATGTCAACAAAGGGTTCTCAGCAGCCTCATGGGATAGGGCTGTCGAACGCCTGCAAAAATTCAATCTCCGGGTCAAGACATATCTTATGTTCAAGCCCCCGTTCATGAGTGAAGCTGATGCTCTCGATCATTGCATCAAATGGATTGAAGCTGTTGCTGAACAAAGTGACGAGATTTCAATCAATCCGATGAACATCCAACGTGGAACGGTCATCGATCGTCTCCACCGGCACAGGGAATACCGTCCGCCATGGCTTTGGTCGTTGGTTGAACTCATTCAGCAAAGCCATCATATCGTTCATCCGAACGGTGGAGTCAACGGCGACGATGGTCAGATTTCCCGGTTGATCATCCACCCAACAGCAGGTGGAAAAATCCGAGGTTCTCACAATTGTGGAGAATGTGATTCAGAAGTTGTTGCTGCGATCGAGCGTTATGCTGTTTCAGGAGCTCTTGATGAATTCGAGGGCTTGGATTGTGCATGCAAAAATCGTTGGAATCAGGAATTAACGAACGACCGTTCCATACCTGTTCCACTTGGTACCTCGATGCCAAGACGCGGGTCTCTTACAGATATCCTCCGGTCTCCGTAAGCGAGCCGATTTATTGAGCAGTTCAATGACGCTCTTGGTGAATGTTTATCACCGCGCTTCGAGTCGCAAGCATGTCCATCTTGGGCATGTGAGGGCACACTATGTCGAACAGTACAGAACTCCCCGATGCAGTTATTGGGACTGCAGAACCATCATCAAGCCGTGTTATTCTTGTTCTCCTTTCCGTTGTAACCGTTGGAATGTTTGGCCTTTTCAGCACAATCTTTGGATGGGATAACATTCCAGTCATAGGCGACATCGTTCCTCTTATGTCCAATCTTGGCGGTTCTGGAATTTGGTATTACTTGCTTGGGTTCATCGTTGGTCTTGGTGCCATTGTATCCACACTAGCTGGCGAGGTTCTAGCAGATTGAGGTGGTATGAGTGATTGCAGTATTTTCAGCACTAATTTTCTTCTTCTTCGTCATCGGATTCGCTACCTACTACGTCCAACGCGGTATCGGTAACATGGCAGACCCAATGCGCCAATTCGGCCTTTTCCTTCTCAACAAAGCACCTGCTGGCATCGTCGATCTCTTCAACGATGACAAGGGAAGTGGTTCAAAGACTTGGATGAATCTCGGTATGATATGGCTCACGTTCGCAGCAATCGGAACCTTCCTTGCTTTGTGGCATGATTACGATGCAACGGCGCTTGATTCACTCGCAAGCATCGGCTGGTCCTACGACGATGGAAGTGCCTTGAACACATTCGTCGATGTTACCTTGTTGACCGGTCTCACGTCGATCCTCATCGGTGGTGGACTCGTTGCTGCAGCACGTGCAGGAGCAGGTCGTCTAGCAAGTGAGGCGAATGCAAGCCTTACAGCGCTTCTCTTCTCCATATTGACAATCTCGTCTATGCTTCTTCCAACCATTCTCGGTCTTCTTATTGATCTGACCGCAGCAAATGAGGCTCTCATTCAAGACCTGTTCATGCATGCTCTTCGTTCATTCATCATCATCGCCGTGATGATCAACGTCCTCTTGACCGTATCACAACGGAAGGGTGAGATTGTATCTGCAAGCAACTGGTTCTTGTTCATGGCTCTCGCCTCGTTCATCTTCGGCTCTCAGTTCCGATTCTTTGGCGAGTTGGCGGGCTCCACCCAAACCGTTTGGCTCGGCGAGCGTATGTCTCAATCCTGGACGCTCATCGCTTTGATTTTCGCCGTTGCCTATCACGTTGTACCACGAGCAGCGAGCCGACCGATTTGGTCAGATTCAATGACCAAGGCAAGCCTTCTGCTTCTCTTCCTTACGCTCCCACCATTTATGCTAACATCAGCAGATGCGGGTACGCTTCTCGAAAATCTAGGAGCCATCCTGATGACCCTTGCTCTTCTACCAATCATGGCAGGTTCCGTGAACATCATCATGACATCACTGAGCAATGCAACAGGTGTTGTCTCTCGACCAGGCGCACTAGCAGCTACGCTGGCGATGGTTTTCTTCCCACTCTACGCCCTTGGAGGCTACTTCACGTCCCTCGATGTCTTCATTGGCCTCGGAGCATTGAATGATATGGCCACAACAGTTGATATCGGATTCATGTGGACTGTCGGAGGCTTGATGGCCGTAGCATGTGTTGCTGAATCGTATCCATTGGCAGGAAACCGCCAACTTGCATCACCATCCTCTGCATCGCTTTCAACGATGTTGATCGCCTTTGGTAGCGTCACCTCTACCGTTGCCAAACTCATGGGCGACTTTACAGAGAAGGCACTCCTTGATTCCGGAAGCGAGGATGTTGTCATGACCGATGGCGGCTTCAGTCTTACAGCAGCCGTTCTGTTTTACTTCGGTTCCATTGGTGTTATCCTCTTGTTCCTCAACCTCATTCGAACATCTGTTGGCGGTATGAAGGTTGATGCTTCCACTTCAACCGTTTCGGACATTACACGCTACTCAATGCAGCGTGGCGAATCTTCAATTCGCAAACTCTTGCAACGTGGCGTTGGCGTCGACACCGTTCTCGTGGTTGGCGCAGATGTCGAAGACGAGGGTGGCATGACCATTATCGACGTATCCTCAACGCTGCACAACGATGAAATCGAGGAGTTCCCAGTCGAGAAGAATGAGTTGGAAATGTTGTCCGATTATTTGGCAAAGAAAGACATGAGCATCTTTGAATTCTTCCGCTCCATTGATCTTGATGATTCAGGCCTTATCGATGGCTATGAACTTCAACAAGCACTGCGAGGAGCGGACATTGCCGACCTCCCGCCATGGGACATTGCGAAATTGATGGAATTCATCGACCTTGATGGGGATGGCCGCGTGAACTTACCCGAACTTGACATCGCCATTGCGCGTGTTCGTTCTGGCGTTGCAGAAGAAGAGTGAAGCGAGGCGGTCAAACCGTGCGTATTGGATTGGTTGGAAAACCAAATGTCGGTAAGTCGACGTTTTTTGCTGCTTCAACCTTGATTCCTGTGGATATTGCAAATTACCCATTTTGTACCATAGAACCCAACGTAGGGTTTTCGTTTATTCCAAGCCGTTTACCGTGTCCATGCGGCTCCTTACGAACGCGTCTTGAGGAGGACGGACGAGCGCAATTCGGTGATGGCCGTGGAGGAAGCATCTGTTCTCCAAGAACAGGCTCTTGTGAAGGACATCAGCGTTACGTTCCCTGCATGTTGGTTGATGTCGCAGGACTCGTTCCGGGGGCAAGTCAAGGACGTGGACGTGGAAACGCCTTTCTTTCTGATTTGGCGGAATGTGATGCATTGATCCAAGTCATCGATGTAGCAGGTACGACGGACATTGAGGGGAATCCAACAGGTTTGAAAGCAACAAAAGAACAAGCGATTGAGCAGGCACTCGCTGAAGTTGATTTCTTAACAGGCGAACTCGATGCTTGGATTCTAGGTCTCGTGAAAGATGGTTGGTCACGAGGGGCCCGTCGAATTCAAGCTGAAGGGGTGAAAGGATTCACACAATTTTTGCAAGAGCGTCTTTCCGGTTTGGGTGCAACCGATTCCATTTGTCAGCGCTCGTTCGACGCCTTTGCACAACAGCATCAAGACATGACGTCTCCATGGGATTGGTCAGATGATGTTCTCATGATTCTCGCATCATCCATTCGAAAGCATCTGTTCCCGATCTTCGTTGCAGGGAACAAAGCAGACCTTGCGCCCGAAGGCGTTCTTGAACACCTCAAGGATGTTCTTCCTTCGTTCACACCATGTTCTGCAGAAACCGAACTCGCTTTACGTCAAGCCGGAAAAGCCGGTTTCATCACTTATGTTGCAGGGAATACTTCGTTTGAATTAAATGAAAACCAATCCATGAATGATGCTCAAAAGAAGGGACTCTCCGTTCTTGCAGAACGAGTTGAGAAACTACAAGGAACTGGTCTCATTCAACTGCTTGATCAGGTTCTCTTCGATGAATTGGATCGTATTGTTGTCTATCCAGTTCAAGATGAAAGTCAGTGGACGGATGGTGATGGGAACTTACTTCCAGACGCGCTCGTCGTTCAAAATGGAATACAAGCCAAACAAGTGGCGTACAAAGTACATTCAGATCTTGGAGATGGTTTCATCAAAGGTGTTGATGGTCGTACACGACGTATCGTTGGAGCAGAGCATGAACTCTCCGATGGAGATGTCTTAAGGATTCACTCAAAGTAAGCACTCAATGTCCTTTTGGACGTTCAAAATCGGGTGTGAGCCGAGCGAGCGTACTGGAATACTTTGCAGCACTTGTCAAGAAGAGGACAATAGAAGCAAGAGTAAGAATTGCCAACATAATAAGCATGTACCAGCCCCATGGATTGATGCTTCGGACTGTTGTGATGTAAATACCCCACAACACAGTTAGGTAAAGGAACGGCCTGTATCGACGAGTTACGGTACTCAGGCGAGCGGACTTCAATGTGTCATCATACAGGTTTGCAGCCTCGTCTTTGCTGACAAACCCGTGTTCAACGCCGCAACGTGAACATACCTGCGTGTTTGGTCCATTTCCATGAATGAAAAATTCACGGGGGTATGTTCCGGAACAGAGTCGACAGATAGGCATCTTCTTCCCTCATTCCTCTCCAAATACTGCCGTCATTTCAACCATGCGCTCAATACTCTAGGAAATTTGAGAGGATACGACCTCCAGACTGACTTCCAACCGATTCTGGATGGAACTGAACTCCAAACACTTTGGTTTGCTTTGAATGCAATCCGAGAACAAGAGATTTCGTATCATCCGTGGCATCAGCAAGGATGGTTGGATGATCCTGAAGATGCGACGTTAGGAGTGTCAATGAGTTGTATCTCGTCATCGATACATCATTTAAGTCTCGAAACAAACCTTCCCCATTGTGGATGCACTTGACAGGTGTTCCATGAACGGGTCCGATAGGGCTCGGAATCAACTCCAAGCCTGCTGCCAATCCTATTGCCTGATGGCCTAGGCAAATACCAAGAAGCGGCGGGGTTTTACCTTGAAGGGATAATGCTGCCAAATCCATCGTAAGTTGACTGTCCTGCGGCCATCCGGGGCCAGGACCAAGGATGATGTGAGAAGGTTGCAAGTCATCAATGAGTTGCTGTGCAGAAGATTGCGAATGTCCGCGTCCTGAGACGATGTTCACATGACGTCCGAGACCACAAACACTGTGAGCGATGTTGTAGGTGAACGAATCGAGATTATCGATCAGTAGAACCGCATCCTTTTCGAATGATTCAGTGTGTATGGAGGCTGATACCTCGTGATTGCTTTGTTCGTTTTCGAGAGGTAGTGGATGGATTGCTAGGCTTTTGGCTGGATTGGATGGTGTTGCATCATCGAGCCAGCCACATGATCGGAGAAGTGCATTCGCTTTCCATTTTGCCTCAGCAACCTCTGATTTTGGATTTGATTCAATGGTGATTCCTCCACCAGCAGTCACTCGAGAATGCCAATGAGTACCATGTTTTCGAAGCTCTGCAGTTCGGATGAGAATGTTCCACGAAGAGCGGTTTGTGGAAGGGTCGAACCATCCCATTGATCCAGTCCAGAATGAGCGAGGTTTGCGTTCCAACTCATCGATGGCAGCGCAAACGACAGTCCTTGGACACCCCGTAATCGAACCTCCCGGGAACACATTGTCAATGGAATCGAAAACATCGACATCTTCCTTCAATCGACCCTTGATTCGGGAAACAAGATGTTGGACTTCAGCATAAGCTTCGACATCAAATCGTTCAACCCAAACTTGGTTTGGTTGCGAAATACGGCCAACGTCATTGCGCATTAAATCGACCAACATTCTGTGTTCTGCACGTTCCTTTCGATCGGAGATCATGTCCTCGCGAAGCAGTGATTCTTCTGCGATTGATGCCCCTCTTGGCGCAGTTCCTTTGATTGGAGCAGTCGTAATGACTCCATCCTCTGTAGAGAGGAGGGATTCAGGGGAAGCTGAAACAAGAGCAAATTGTTCATCATTCATGTGAAGAAAGCCTGAGTATGGTGCCGGATTTGATGCGACCGAATGTGAAAAAACATCCCATGGCTCAGACACGATTTCTCCTTCCCAGGATCTCCCATAATTCAACTGATACAATTGACCATCAACGATGGCTGAGTGCACTTTTCTGACAATCTCCGCATGCTCCTCATCCGTGCAGTTCGAGATTGGTTTTTTACTACGTTTTATTTCAACCGAGGGGTATTCCACAGGACTCTCTTGAAGGCAACGTTCGACGTTCTGCGCCCACGCAATATCGGTCGAAAGAACTACCATCGAATCATCGCCTTTGCGATGAACAATGCATCGGTCAATTTCCCACAATACGCACAATAGTTCATGTTCTTGAGGAAGATTCTGTAACCGGAGTGGTTGTGTCAATTGCAACAAATCGTACGCCAATGCTCCTGCCCAGAATGGGCCCTTGAAGGGTATTGAAGGATGGATGTCTCCGGGAAAGATGGAATCCGTTTTGGAGCAAATCGTTCTCAATCCCGATGCGAGTGATGCATCAAGACTCGAGCATTCCGTTTCCCATCCGGAACCATTCCATATTTCGCGTTGGAAGGTGAATGGGATACGCTCTTCCAATTGTGTTTCGCCCGATAAAGGAGAATGAGGCTTGGCAGGCTTAACGACATCTTTCGGAGGCTGACGAATCGTAACTCGACGTGTTGTAGGGCCACACAACAATGAGAATTGAGAAAGATGGCTGATTGGCCCTGCTGATACCAGCATGAGTTCATCAGGTGAACCATAGCGATCTGCATTCGATCCAAGAAGTTCCCTTTCCATCAACTGATGGCGAACGGATTCAAGATGCTTCATGACCACACCTTTTCCCAATTTTCAGAGCCGTTGTACAATCGTTCAAGGCATGAATTGCAACAATCGAACAGCCGAGAACTTCCATCGCCAATTGGTTCGCCATCAATCGAATCAATTTTCAAAACTCCAACTCCGCTTCCTACTGCAACAGCCTCGACACAACGAGCGACAAGCCGTTCGTTCAATCGACCAAGTTGAATGTGAAATCCTGCATTGAGTAACCAATCATGAATCGCTTGGAATGTTATTGAATGGACTGAAGTGTTTGAGTCACTTACCCAAATCACGCCATCTTCATCCAATATTAATGGGGCGCAACGATCACCATCGACGATGGAATATTCTTGTACCATGAGCGCTAAGTCTGCACCTTTGTCCTCGGCCTGCTGCCGAGCTTGAATGTATGCGTCCCATGCACCATGCTTCGTACCAGCAATACGTGCAGGCCAAACTGGACTTGGAAGTGCAACGGCATCAATATGTTCATTCTGAATTGAAAAAGGGCGATATGAGATACGAAGTTGCAAGGAATGTGTACACTCGAGTCGAAGAAGCCCCTCCTCCATTTCCGGAGGGTTGTTGCGAAGGAGTTGTACTATTGAATCGACAGTGATGGCTGTAGCATCGATTCTCAATTGTGTTGCATGTTCAATCATACGAGCAATGTGATGTTCAACCAAGAACAGACCACGCTCTTTGGAGAATCTCATAGTCGTAAAAACGGACGAGCGGGGGCCTTGGGTCACCTCGCTCATGACAACTCCTTGCCGCACTATGCCTTGAGCATCACGGTATCATAGCAAGTCGTCGAGGAATGATGTATCAATATCCGAATTCGACTTCTTTTGAGGCGTTCCGAGGTCAAGATCGTCAAAGAGGGTATCATCGATAGGCGTTCTTACAGGATTCATAACAGGTCTTGGTGCGACATACTGTTCTCGGCCGAGATCCTGTGTCTCAATTCGCTCTGCAGCGCGGAACAGAGACTCAGCTTGCACCGGCGTTGTTGGAGGGGGAGGAGGAACGTTGGATTGTGGGGGGCTGTTCCACGGGTCATCGCTGATGCCCCATGTGGCTGTTTGGATTTCCCATTCCTTTTCCTTCTGCGTTTTGTTTCCACGTCCTCGAACGATGGCAAGCAGCAGCAAGAGGGAAAGAAGAACCAACCCGGCCGCAATGAGATTTGGAGTTGTTAACAAGGACTCAAGATCATTTTCAGCGTTTGAATCCTCGGTAATTTGGTTTGTAGCATCAACGGCATTAATCTTCTTCGCATCCACGGATGTCCGAACTTGATTGTCATCAAACGTAGTTACAGAAATGAACCAATCTGTTGTATTCACAAGGTCTGAGAAGACATTTGCAGAGATCACAAATGAATTTGCTGTTCGTGTTTCGCCAACAAACGTAGCATCAGAAATATCCATGAAGTCTTCTGAATTAATGTGGACTTGGTATCCTTTGACATCCAAATCGTTGGAGTGATTCCAAGTGACGAGGATATCGGTCTCTTCGACCCAGGTGAGTGTAATTCCATCGATGCTTGGAAGATAATTTCCAGGGTCTGTCACTCCATCGTCAATGGATTGTGAGGATACAACAGTCAAATCGGTCTTGATGGAATTGTCTGAGGAATCGACAGGAACGACTGCTACCCAAGTTTCTTGGCCCGGAAGAACAGGCAAATCTCCGGCTAAGGTTGAGATGGTGAATGGAAGTACAGGGCTCCTCTCGAGTGTAGCGATAGGCTCGTTCGGCCCATCTGCACCGACGCCTACGCTCGTGAATGACCATGATGCTGCGTACACTTCGTATTGGTAGACGTCACTGGCCATGGATAATTCAAAATCGAGAAGCAGTGCAGTACCATCATCCATTGGACGGTCAGTGAGGCTTAAATTGTCCAAACGAGGTGGAGGAGTCGTATCTTCGAAGTTGTTGATTGGTACAACACTCGCAGAGAGGAGAGAATCGGTGTACACATTGCCTTGAAGATCGTGAACGGTAACCGTCACGAACAATTCTATTCCTGGACGAATCAATTGTGGTGTATCGGTTGGTCCAAAATCGTCAGTTTGCGTTCCTGTTCCATACAAGGCAGTATTCAAGGTCAATTCTATTGGATTTTTATCCTCATCAATCCATTGCTTATCGATAACAATGCATCCACACGTAGCAGAATCATCACCATACATGTTCCAAAGATAGCCTACATCATTCACGGGTTTGTCTGCTGCCCATACGACGTATTGACTAAAATCACCAGCATCAGAAATTGACCAAACGACATCAATCGCTGTACCATCGTCATCAGGATGATCGTATGCTTGGATACTTTCGATTCGATTCGGAGGCATTGCTGTTCCATTGGAGTTGTCGATAGGTGTTGCAGTGACAATCTCAACATCATTGAGATTACCGTTGAGCCATGAGTCGAATGCAACAACACCGAGATGGTATTCCAAATTATCAACCAGTGGTAGATCATCAAGTTGCGAGACGATGGTAGAATTGTCATCGCAGTTGTTGACGATGGCCGATTCAGAGAATCCAGCAACTGAGGTTGGGTATGTTGTGAATACAACACCTGTAATCATGTAAACAACATAGTAAGCACAGTCGTCTGCGTCACTCACGTCCCATCCAACGGTGATTCGACCACCTTCGTCATCTGGGGTGTCGATTGCCCAAACGTTCTGCAGTTTGGCCGGCGCTAGACCATCATCAACGCCGCCAGTAGGGACAACTGGACCAATGATGGTGGCGTTCATGACGTCCTCCTGTCCAGTGATATCTACACATGTAAATCCAAGCCAATATGGCTTGCCAGGCTCGAGGTTGAGAATTGTAGTGTTTCCTTCTGTTGGAAGGACGGCCTCTTCAACGCTCAGACCAAGGATGTTGGTCATGGATTGCGACGATGTGTAAATTCTTGTTTCGAGAAGATCCAGTGCCGTACAGCGTGCCCATTCGGTTTCCAAGTCGCCAGCCACACCGCCGGAAAGTGGCTGCGCAGTCGCCCATTTAGGTGGGGTGGGGACTTCGTTGCTCGTTGTAACAGGTCCAAACACTTGGCTTGGTAAACCATATCTCCCGTTGTTGTATTCAACAACGACGAGTGCATAGTAGTCGACTCCATCAACCAATGGAACACCATTTGCGGTTGTAACATCGGCTTTCAATCGGCTGTGAATCGATTCTGATTTATCGATAATTCGACCGACTAAATCGATATCAGTTGGGAGAGCAGTCCATGGTTGGTCGCTGACATAAACAAGGTAACGACTGAAATCTGGATCGTGAACAAGTGTCCATTCAACGGTAAGCGCTCCACCGCCATCGTCTGGGCGGTCGTACATGTCGGATATTTCGACAGGCGTATCCAGGCGAACCCAATCGTAGGTGAGTCGAACTTCGATGGAGCCGTTGGATGGAGCAATGAGCTTGATTGGAACAAATCGTGTGCCGTTAATCAGTTGACCATTGTTGATGGCAAGTTGAAGACCATCTTCAACACCGGTCGTATTGTCGAGTTCCAAAACTGCGTCATATCTCAGCGTTGTTGATTTTGCCCAAACTGCAGCGTTTGAAACTGGAGACGTCATGATAAGTGGTACAGTTTGGAACAAGAGGCCATGGATGCCAGGTTGACCCAATGAACTGTTGAGTGAAACCGGATTGTTGGGTGTGACAAGATCGATGCTGTAGCCAGGATGAGTCATGTTCGAGATATCCATGTATTGGGAGTTGAATCCAATGTTCAGAGGATTTGCATAACGAGAGGTTTGACTTTCCATCTCTTCGAATGCTGTTGCTGGTGTCCAGCCGCGAAGACCTGCATCACTGGTTGTCAACCAGAAACCATTCGCACCAACCGCAACATTGGTTGGATTCCGTAGAGTAGCCGACTTCACACTGGCATGCGATGTTGAGTGGGCTTCGACAATGGTCATCGCATTCAAGCCCATCAGCATAAGATGCGTACCGTCACTGCTCATCCTGTAGATCGGCCATGATGGAATCTGAGAACTTGATAATCCGTCTTCAAATTCATCGGATAGGCCATCATAGTGAATCATTGGTCCGACGTCGGTTGCAATATGCAATCCCGCATAATCGGATGCAACAGCGGTGATGTAATTCGATGGTAGTTGGTCAAATCGATGTGTATCCAACACTGCGTTTGAGGAAGAATCAACAATGGATACACCCGGTCGTTCAGAGCCTGCACCATCATGTCCGAGGACAAGTTGCAAACCTTGGTTTGCAGAAGCGGGTGGGTTGTACGTTTCAATCGCCCATACGGAGTTACCGAGTAAACCATCTGCGCTCGTGTTCGTACTGATTGCTCCAGTGGCTGGAATGTATTGTGTGAGACCACTTGCAGATGCAATATACAGCGTATTTGAGATGAACTTGATGTCTTCAATATTTGAGGTTGGGAGCCCGTCTGCCGTCGTTAATGGGTTGTCCCAATCGTTAGCCGAAATGTTCCATCGGCCAATACCGTTTTGCGTAGCCACGTAGACGTGGTCGTTTGAGAAGGCGAAACCTTGGATGTTGTCCGATGGCAATCCTGAGAGAAGTTGACCACTTCCAAATTGCTGGCTTGCGATGTCGAAAGCTTGCACTCCAGCAGCGGTTGAGAACGTGCCGAGTAAACCAACATATAACGTTGAAACACCATTGTCTTGATGCATGTCCATGGTTCCAAGGCTGTTGTGAATCGATCCAGTCTTTCGTTGAAGAACACCGGTTGTTGCATTGAGCGTGTACATTCCACTCCCGGAAGTTGTGATGTAAATGGTCGTCCCATCCATGAGCATATCTTCGATTGAAGCAAAGAATGGTAGCGACCATCCTTCTTCCCATTCAATACCTCCGCTGCTGTTGAACGTTCCTTGTAGAATACCCGCAGAGCCTTGTCCGCCACCGTTTCCTGTGATTGCTGCAGATTCTGTGGCAACCCATATTTTTGAACCATCGCTCACCATTGAACGAACGTTACCACTCACCAATGCAGGTAGTTCGAAGGCAGTGTTCAGGCCTGAACTACCAAGAATATCGACTCGAGAATAACCGCTTGCTGCACCTGCTTGGCCGATGAGCCAATACGAACCTGTGTGCTTTACCGATGTTACCGGAGTGCCAATGCGTTGAATACTGGCCTGGCCTGAGATTGCGCCAAGCGTCGAAATAATGGCAAAACCACCGCCATTATCGTAACCGATCATGAGTTTACCGTTAGCATAATCCATCGCATCAAGCCACATTGGGTCTTCAGGCAGGTTGTTTGAAGCAGTCGTCAGTTTCGACATCCACGTGCCGGCGGAGGTATCGTACTTGGATATGCCTTGGTTGCTCGCATCATATCCGACATACAATGTGTCAGCCGTATCACAGGCAACTGCTGCAACACGGCCACTGCTCAAAACCGATGTGGTGAACGAACCCTGAACCGATGAACTGTTGAGATCCATGTAAACGACTCCACCGTTGTTGTTGAACAAACCAATGTAAAGTTCGGAGCCGCACTCAACCATCGAGAGTGGGTAACCGTTTGGTATACCATTTTGTCCTGTGTTGAACGTTGACCATGTAGCAGTTGAACCATCAAGATGGCCAACGACACCACGTTGGAAGCCACCCCAACCAGAGAAGGTTGCAGATCCAGCAACGAGATGGTTTCCATCCGTCCACAGTTCGCCAATCCAATCGCCCATGTTGTTCGGTAATCCGTTGCCAGGCGTCCATGTTGATTGCCAAGAGAATGAGGTTTCATTGAATCGTTCAATCCCGTCTTCTGTTGCGAAAAGAATCAACCCATCGTACTCGATAATTTCTCGAATCGGGAATTCGAGGTTGTCCCAGAAACCAAGTTTCGTTCCACTTGGGCTGTACACTTCGAGTCCAATTTCTCCCCAAGAAATCCACGTGTGGCCACTCGATGATTCAAATGCCGTAACGCGATCAACCTGACCGGATGGGAGTACGGATGTACCCCATGTGCTTGTTGAAAGATTGTACTGAACGATACCGCCGCTTCCATCTTGATTCCACCACTGCCCTGAGACGACACTTGCAAGCAATGTGTCACCAATAATCTCCAAACCAACGACGTCGCCGCCATTTTCTCCGATGCGCTGGCCAGCATCGAGAGGTGTGATGGATGTAAAGTTCCCAACATCGATACCATAGATGCTATCACTTGAGGTGCCTTGATGGTAATACATTGTGAAACCATACATCGTCAAATCGTAAGGATTCCCGTTTCCGGAATAAAGGGAATTTGATTTTTCGATGTCATAGAATTCTGTTCCATTCGCTGTTCCAAGAAGTTGGAATCCATCTTGGCCACCAATCCAAACGTATCCCTGACGTATGTCGGCAACGATTCCTGTAACGATTTCATTGCCATTATCGAGGACGTTATCCTCGGTCCAAGTCGAGAGCCATTCGCCGTTGGTAATGTCCCAGCGAGCAACCCCAATTCCAGTCAATCCAATGTAGGCAATGTCGTCGATGACTTCGACAATTGCGTTCGCAGTTGCCGACGTAGCTTCCCACTCATCGTCAACCGTGAAACTGCTTTTGTCGATCAGTCCAACGCCGCTGAATGTTCCTCCAAAGACGGTCGTACTGTTGGTTCCAACAGCGTAGGTTGCCCAATTCGGCATACCATCGTAAACGTTGAGACAGTCATCGATGGCACCCGTGGTTGGTGAATAGCGACAGACTCCAATGTTAGTACCCGCATACATCCAACTTCCATCGAGTTCAAAGTCGAAGTGCTGGGATGGACGTCGAGTCCAATCGCTCCCAGAAGTTGAGAGTTGGCTCATGGTTGAACCATCCCAGATGAACCCGCCGAGTTGGGTTCCAATCCAGAGATCGTTTCCGTTTGCCTCCAGAGCGTAGACGGTGTTTGTTGTCAAGATACTGTTGTCGGCAGTGAGTGGATTCAGAATTTCACCGGTTGAGAGATCTTTTCGTGCGACGCCATACCCAGCAAGACCCATGTGGAGAACATCACCAACAACGGCAACTGGAGCATAATCGACGCCATTCACGCCGGTTGAGCCCCATGCGGCAAGGAAGGAATCGTTTGCAATATCGTAGCGAAGCAATCCTTCATCAGAAGACCAATATCCAATGCCTGCATAGGTTGCTACTTGGCCTGTAAGAAGATAATCGGATGTCAACAGCGTTGCGGAACCCACTGCTGTCGAATCAACATCTGCACGATATGCTGCGTATTCTTGTACGAAGAGAATTTGACATCCTGAAGTCGTTGTACAATCTCCAACGGCTGCGATATCAACGATGTATTTTGAGTTGGAATCGGAGTTTGCTCCAGCTGGGATGTTGGTTCGAATAGATCCGTTTTCAATGAGAAACAAACCATCACTGAGTGTGCCGGCAATAATTGTATCACCAGTCACAGCAAGAGATGTAACAGCGTCACCGAGATTGATTGGAGTAAGCCAGACCGAAGAAGCAATGTCGAATCGGTCGACAGTTTCTGAGAAGTAACCCGCAACGTAGAGGATGCCATTGTGTTCAAGCGCATCGGTCAATGCTGGTGTCGATGGGCCACTTGCAAGAACAATCTCCTTGTTGACATTGCTCTGCATGTTTGCTTCAATGAGCACGATGCGTCCACCATCCGTAGCGATGTGCATCATTGACGAAGGAGCCCGCTCGCCACCGTTAGACCATGCAAACAAAGCGTTGTAATCCGAATCACTCAACCCAATGTCGTTCAAAGCAATGGAAGAACCAAACACTCCTGTGGTCAAATTGTAGCGGAGGAGTTGATCTCCACTCATGATGTGGAGTGTGTCTTGGAACGCCTTGATTCCGGACACTTCATTCGAAGGCAACCAATTTGCATCGTTCCAAGTCGCTAACCAGAATCCAGAGTTCCAGTTGTATCGAGCCAGTCCGCTGTCATCCGAGGCAAAGAGGAGTTGATTGCCTGCTGTTTGTATTGTAGTGACTTCGTTACTGTGGAGAACATTTGCCGAATTCCAAACCGAGAGTGGTTGATTGGCATTCAAATCGTAACGACCCACTCCGTTATTTGTCGCAGCATACAAGATTCCATTCTGCTCGTGAAGATCGTTGACTTCAGTGGATGCTGGCCAACTATTGGACGAGGAAGAAACGACCTGAGTCCAGGTGTTCGACGTGTCAAGTTCGAGAACTGTCCCGTCGCTTGTCATTGAATAGATGCCAGATGGTAGAACCTCGAAAAGAGCGAGATCAAATCCTGCATCTGGAAGCCCATCACTGACGGTTCCATCAACGTGTGAAATCAGCTTGAACATCCCGTTGGAGAACGCTACGTGGAGGTTGTTGTTTGGGCCAATACCCATGCCGATAATCTCTGAATTGAGATCATCAAAATTGTAGGAATCGATGTAAGCAGGGTCGTTGTGCGCATCAAGAACCAGGATCGCTGTTCCGCTTTGAAGGTACAATTGACCATCGATTGGATGTTGCATTGCACCGTAGAGGGGAATGATAACTGGAACAAATGAGGTGATTGGATCAATCGGAGCAAGAGCCTCAAAGGCGAGTTCTGTGATCACGGCATCCGAAGGAAGCGTCCATCCAGCACCAGATGCACTGTTGGGGGATAATCGGTCTGAATACGGATTGGCTCCATCAAAAGAATCGGATGCACCAAGCGTCCCCAGTCCTCTCCAGTCGAAGAGGTTGACACCGATGTCATTTGCTACGAGTAGTGGTTGGTCGATCATGAGTCCGTTTGAACCGTTCACGTGAACTTGGAAAGATACGTTGGAAATTTCAGCGCCTGGTGCAAATTCAAGCACCCAATCCGCCGTTGCTTGGCTCGATAGAATAGGGTCAGCACCAACCACTGCATCGAGTTGAATCCACCCTGTGTCGTTGCTACCAGAAAGTGGCCATGATACGACATCATCTGCTTCATGGGCCGAAGCAAGCGGAACCCCTGAAAGAGCCACAGACCATGAAGCAAGAAGCATGAGCATGGTCAGAAACACGGCCTTGTTCGAGCCTGATTGACTGCCATGGCGTCTGTTCATAGGTACAATGCAATCCCTTGACTACATAAAGTCCATGTTTCGTTGATAGAACAATGCTTCATTCCAAGTCCGACAGTTCGCCTTGTTCATTGACATACAGAAGTCGAATGGTTGAGGTTCTTCCTGATATTGCTAAAGGCGACCCTGAAATGGCAACAATCGTATCATTTGGACGGATTTTCTTCATGTCGTACAGTTGTTTCACCGCTTCAGCAACCGTCGAACGAGCACGGGAATGTTCTTCGACAATGAGACTCTCAACGCCCGGAAGAATCGTCGTACGCCGAGCAGCACGAATTCGATTCGTCATTGCATAAATTGGGATTCTCGGACGATGCGCAGCCATCAAACGAGCTGCATTCCCATGCTCGGTTCCAACGATGAGGTGCTTGGCATTTGTTTCTCGAGCGATTTCAACTGCTGCACCAGCGATAACTCGCGTTGAGACAAACGCCGCAAGTGCAGGCGGATCGGGTAACCCCTTGGTTGACCGCTCCACCGTTTCAGCAATTCGAGCCATGGTTTCCACGGCTTTGACAGGGTGCTGACCACCAGCGGTTTCTCCTGATAGCATGACTGCACTGACATGTTGGCGGATGGCCGTTGCAACATCCGTTACCTCAGCGCGCGTCGGTCGTGCATGATTGACCATACTCTCCAGCATTTGGGTTGCAACGACGACAGGCGTCCCTCTTTGTAGACAGGCAGATACGATTCGTTCCTGGGCTGCTGGAACTTCTTCGAGAGGAATTTCAACGCCCAAATCACCACGTGCAACCATAACGACATCAGCCGATTCAACGATTGCATCGAGGTCTTCAAGAGCGGCAGGATGTTCGATTTTTGCAACAATCCACGTATGGACTCCTGCAGCTTCTATTCGTTCACGAGCCGGAATTAAATCGGCAGCACTACGAACGTAAGAGACGGCGACAAAATCCACGTTTTGGGACAGAGCATGATCAAGACAATCCAAATCATGAGGTCCGACTGCTGGAAGTTTGACCAGTGTTCGTGGGACGTTGATGCCTTTTCGTTCCGTCAAAATGCCACCGTCTTCGACCCGGCAACGGACAATTTCACCTTCAAAATCTGGAGCGGTTAGAACTTCCAGTCGAATTAAGCCATCCGAGAGCAGAACAGGATCTCCTGTCTGCAAATCCTTTGACAATCCCTTCCATTCAACAGGGAGGGTTTTGACCATCTCTCCAAGAATGGTCGTGCTCTGAGGAGGCAACCCTTCTCCATAGCCACAATGCAGGTCGACAAGTTCTCCCCGAAACAATTCAACTTCACCTTCAAAGCGTCCCAATCGAAGTTTAGGTCCTGGAAGGTCTGCAAGCAAACCGATGTACTTGCCTGTTTTCGCTTCAGCATCTCGAATGTTCTGAATCGTTTGTTCCTTGCCTTGAAAATCACCGTGAGAATAATTGAGACGGGCGATGTTCATGCCTGCTTCTATCATTTCTGCTAACGTATCAACGGCATCACTCGCAGGGCCAATCGTTGCGATAATTCGAGAGCGCATGTTTTCCCCTCAAACCCCCATACACCAATGTTATCCATAGTCCTTCCATCGAAAACGGTTCGTCCAATCAGCGTCAAGAACCTTGCAAAAGAAGCGAATAACGAGCGAAGACTCAAACCATTGATGCGTTCAAGCATGCGTTGAGGGGAACAAATTGGATGACAAGAGAGACCAACTTCTTCGACGAGAAGCCCTTGATTACCATGAGGAATCGCCTCAAGGAAAAATCAAGGTTGTACCAACAAAGCCTCATTCAACCGCACACGAGCTTTCACTGGCCTATTCTCCAGGTGTGGCCTACCCTTGTCTTGAGATCGCAGAACGTCCTGAGGATGCCTACCGATATACTTCGAAAGGAAACCTAGTTGCTGTCATTTCCAACGGTACTGCTGTTCTCGGTCTTGGCAATATCGGGGCACTTGCAAGCAAACCGGTCATGGAAGGTAAGGGCTTGTTGCTCAAAACGTTCGCTGATATCGATGTTTTTGACATCGAAATCGACGTAACCGACCCAGAAGAATTTATTCAGACCGTTGTGAACATTTCCAAAACCTTTGGAGGAATAAATCTTGAAGACATCAAGGCTCCAGAGTGTTTTGAAATCGAGCGTCGAATCGCTGAGGCAACCGACATCCCTGTGATGCATGATGACCAACATGGTACAGCCATCATATCCGGTGCAGCATTGTTGAATGCAGTGGAATTACAAGAAAAGAAATTGGATGAGATTTCGGTAGTCGTCGTCGGCGCAGGAGCCTCAGCATTTGCATGCGCAGAACACTACGTCGCTCTCGGCGTACAACGTTCGAACATCAAGATGGTCGATTCTCAAGGCATCATCACAAAGGCACGTCTCGATCGGGGGGAATTGAATCAATACAAAGCAAAGTTTGCCGCTGAGTGCGACGATGGACAACTCCTCGATGCAATGAAAGGAGCTGACGTACTTCTCGGCTTGTCCAAAGGCGGATTGGTCACGCAAGAGATGGTCGCAGCGATGGCGGATAAACCAATCGTGTTCGCTCTTGCAAACCCAACGCCTGAAATCATGCCCGAAGAAATCCTTGAAGTTCGCAGCGATGCCATCATCGCAACAGGAAGATCTGATTACCCAAACCAAGTCAACAATGTTCTCGGATTCCCTTACATCTTCCGAGGTGCTCTTGACGTTCGAGCACGTGACATTACACAAAACATGAAGATGGCAGCAACTCGATCGCTCGCAGAACTTGCGAAGGAACCGGTTCCAGATTACATTTCAGCAGCATACGATGGCGCAACGATGGAATATGGCCCAGAGTACATTATTCCGAAACCATTTGACCGCCGCGTATTGATCTGGGAGGCTTCAGCCGTTGCGCAAGCAGCCGTCGAAGAAGGAATTGCATCGGTGACATCTGAGGAATTTTCGATGCAATCCTATCGAGAAGATCTCGAGGCGCGTTTGGGTATGACGTATTCCATTATGCGTAGCATCATCAATCAAGTTCGCCGCCGAAACAAGCGCATTGTATTCCCTGAGGGAGACAATGAGAAGGTGATTCGCGCTGCTGCACAACTGGCCGAACAGAAAATCTGCAAACCAATCCTCCTCGGCCCCGTTGACCGCATTGCCAGAATGATGGAAGAGATGCATTTCAGCTTCGATTACGAATGTTACGACCCTCGTTTCGATGAACGTCGCAAAGGAGCCTATACAGACGCATTGTTCGAGCGCAGGAAGCGTAAGGGCGTTACAAAAATGGATGCGGCACGATTGCTCAAAAGCCGACCCTATTTTGCAAGCCAGATGGTGGAAGCTGGTGATGCTGATGGGTTCGTCGGCGGTGTCAGCCGGAATTACAGCGACGTTCTCCGTCCAGTTCTAGAAACGATTGGAGCCTCAGATGATGCTCATTGCCTCATTGGCTGCTACATGGTAACGATCAAAGGAAAGATTCTGTTCCTCGCCGATGCAACGGTGAACGTTTACCCAGACAGCAGAACACTCGCCGAAATCGCAGTTCAAACAGCGAAAGTTGCACGCCGATTTGGTGTTGATCCAAAAGTAGCCATGCTATCATTCTCAAACTTTGGTAGCACCCGTGCTCAACGGAGTGACCGTATCGAAGAGGCGGTTGAGATGGCACGAATCTTGGATCCCACATTGATCATCGATGGCCCAATGCAAGCCGATACTGCGCTTGATTCAAACGTTCAGAAAGAATACCCATTCATGGAATTCACAGGGCCTGCAAATGTCTTGGTTTTACCAAACCTAGCCTCGGCAAACATCGTGTACAAGATGCTTGAACAACTCGCTGATGCCGAAATGACGGGGCCAATTCTTGAAGGAATGAAGCACCCAGTTCAACTTGTGGCTCGCCAAGATGGTGTCCGTCATATTGTGAACATGGCAGCGATTTGTGTTGCTGATTCTATGCGTAAGGATTCTTATTGGGAAACGTTTGCAAGCAGGCCGTCCGATTCTTGAATGCCGTTTTCGTAAGGAATGGATGGTCGGCGTGGTCGCCAAATTGCACCCGTAACAAACCCAGCGACAAGCCCTCCAAACAACAGATTCGCCCATCCATCGATTGCATAGGAGCCAAAGCCTCGAATCACTGGGATGAGAAAAGATGGAATGATGCCCAAAAGTGTGGTCCAGATGATCTCTGTGCGAAGGTTGCCTAAAACATCAGCACTCATTGGAACACGTCGCGCTGGTTCTTCTCGCGCTGGAGAAAGAACGAACCGCAGGACGGTGTTTGGAAGTGGGCGATCGACCGGGATGTTCGATGTTGCATGGGTTTCAGTTTTACGAGGATGCATTTCAACGGCAAGCCGGTGATGTTGGAGTGGCCCATCGGTTTCAACTGGCCGTGGCCGTCCATCCATCATACCTCCACGGTGGCTCGTTGCAGCGGCATCGCAGAGGATTTCAACAAAACCAGGTTCGAGATGAATGCTGGAAAAAGCATGATTCCACTCAGGAAATGAAGGTAATCTGGCATCCAATGCCTGTTCTCCATTCCTCGAGTCGAATGCTGTCTGAATGGTTGCTTGCAGCGATTCAATTTCATTGATGGTGAGTCCTGTCATCGGTTCATTTGCCTGCTGCGGTGTTTCCGACTCACCAAGCAATTCGGCAACCTGTCCACGTGTCAAAGGGTCTTTCAAGATGTAGAATGAAGGCAATCGCACTTCGTATCGTGGGCGTTGGCTGGCGTAAATCCATCCACCTTTATCGCTTCCAAGCCATGAACTTCCAGAAGCGATTGGAATAAATTCCAGTCCATTGATAATGATGTTTTCCACAAAATCACTTCAGTTGTTGTTCCATCAATCTGTACCACTTCATGCCCATTTCATGTTCTTCGAGAAGTTTGAACTGTTTGAATGGCGAAATGGAACGCATGTAACCAAAAGCAGCAAAGTCCACAAGATTCGGCTCCCGTCCTCCGAAAAACGAGCGCCCATCGAATGAATTCGTGTAATCGGTCAATAAATCGTGCCAGAGTTTCTTTGGCGTTCGCCCGTCCTTCTTGACCCGTTTCCGAGCGATAATTCCCCACATGATCGGGAACCCTGCCCATGCGTAGAGTCTTCGTGAGAAGAATCCAAACTTTTCCAGTTTGGAGACACGACGCGTGGTGCTCAATGCTGAGCCAAGTGAGCCGTACAGAATGGGAATTGTTGCACGTTTCCAAACCTCATCAACATGAGCAAGCATCGAATCGTATCGTTCAGTACCACTGTTTTCGCTGAGCGATTTCTTGTTGTATTTCTCATCGATGTAATTCATGATTGGTGTTGAATCAACGACCACTTCACCTTCCTCATCGGTAAACACGGGAACCTTGTTCCAGCCATTTGTGAATGAGAGTTCTTTCTTTGTTCGCATGGCATTGACTTGAACTTCACGCACGTCAAGTCCAAGATGTTCGATGAGTCCGCGTACTTTCCACGAAAATGGGCAGGTCTGCAACACATGCAGCGTAGCTTGGCTCATGTTCAAGTGCAATAGAAAGACCTTCTTCAATCCTCGTCAAGGTCTTGGTCAGGGCGCCATCCGGGTTTCCAAAACTCTTCGTTGTCCAACCATTCCATCCACTCATCATCTGCACAGGCAAGTAATCGATACGCACGACTCTCAAGCCCTTCCCTGTTGTATTCAGGTAGCGTTCCTTCAGCATATGCTTGATGCCAATTGACTTGCATTTGGCGTATTTCTCGCCGAGCCCCTTCAGGATTATCGAAGTTCATTTCGCAGACATCCCGCAACTCGGAGAGCCATTGACGAGTATCTTTTCGAAGAGGATCATCGATTCGATGCCTGGTCGATGTTTTCTTACCGAACGGCCACCAACCCATGGAGACTCTTTCAGCCTCTACGCTTTCATCTTTCGCATGAAGATGAAAAACAAGAACGTATTCGACGAAGCATGGGGCGAATTCATCTTCATCTTCATGGACGTTTGAAAGAACCATCGCTCAAATCTTTGGCAAATACCTATCGAGATCGTCTACAAAGTTCTGCCCTTCATGTCCATGTTCATACGGATAAATTGCCAAAGTATCTTTCAAAACTTGAGTCGATTAACGGGCAGTTGTTTCTTCTTGACGAGCGTGGAACAACCTACACATCTGTCGATTTTGCTAAGAAGGTACAGTCTTGGACGCTTCATCCATCCGATACACACATCGCTATTGGACCTGCGGAAGGTTGGGACAATCTGGGACAACACTTGCCACGAATTTCGTTATCTGAAATGACCTTTCCGCATGAATTTGCAGCTGTCCTTTTCCTTGAGCAATTGTACCGAGCCTTCCAAATCATCAAAGGCACTTCCTATCACAAGGCTTGAGCCAATCCTAATCAATGGCAAGATGGAGGAGGAGATATGGCAGTTCCATTTGGGGATGAGGCAAGTTTGCGCTGGATTCTCATTGCCTTCGAATTTTTCATTGGAATTGCCCTTATTTACAACAGTAAGAATCAACCATTTCCTCGACCAAGTGCTCGATTTGGTTGGCTGGTGATTCTCCTTGCTTCACTCGTTCTCATCGGGCAGGCTGCACCAAAGCCGATGTCCATTTTTGCACACTTTGTTCTGCTTTCCGGACTTGGAGGATTCGGTTTGGTTGCAGGTGTCTATCAACTTGCACAGACACAGCGGGACGTCCTCGTAGCACCCTATTCTGGAATGATGTTCTGTGTTGGAGTCGCAGGCCTCATGGTCTTGACCTGGAACGATCTTTCTAAAGTTGAACAATGGGCAGGATTCTTGACCCTTGTCGTTTTGGGTGGGGGAGAAACGTGGCTTATTTTCCGTGGCTTGTTGATCGGCAAACTGCCGCAGGCGTGGTCACAGGCAGGCATGGTTGCACTCATTCAAGGTCGATTAACAGGGCGAAATGGTGCTATTGAATGCTTTGAGAAAGGATGGGATGCTGATGAAGAGCATTTGAATCCGATGGCATATGTTGCTTTGCATCGTATTCATTTGTTTCTTGGACAACATGATGAGGCTCAAACCTGGAAAACCTATCTGGATCGCGAAGGGGGGGAATCCGCAGTTGCTCATGAATTCATTCGTGCTATTCATGATGCCTTGACGGATCTTGATGCACAGGCAGCACAACGACTACCCGTTCTTGCTGAATAAGAATAGTCGGATTCTGGGCATATTTTCTAGAATCCTTCAAAATCTACACAAAAACGAGATAATTTAAAGAACATAGACGTCGATTTAGATACATGAACAAGCAAATTTCTGTCAAAGTCTTTCTCTGGATGATTATGAGTTGGTCTGCTGCAAATCTCTTTGCCCAAGCGATTTACATGGGGATTAACGGTGTTCCTTTCGATGGCTTTGCCATGATTGATTCGCTTGGTAATTGGTATTATCTTCTTGTTGTCGTTGAAGTTGCTGTTTGGATGTATGTGGCTCTCTACTTCGGAAAACGCTTCCTCATGAAGGTGGATTCTTCGGCGCAAATTCATCCTAACCACTGAAATTGATATCGCGCATCAAATTCATCCGATGAGATTAAGGGGTGCCATGAAGAACATGCCCTCATGTTCAATCTTGACAGGGAACCATTGTTTTCCGGTCAACCCATGCTTTTGGAAGATTTGGATGAAAACGAAATCGAACGTTTGGACATGGACAACTTGAGTGTCCTCAGCATAGATCAAGTTCGTGAGACCCTTCCTGATGTTGAGCGTCAACTCTCAACTTTACAAGCGATTGTCGATGAGGCTCATGACATGACAGAAGAGATTGAAATTCTGCTTGAATCGCTCCCTCCAGAACACCCTCATGTCGTTGAGATGTCCGAGTTGTTGGGCGGACTTGTTGCTCATTGGCAACAAACGATCACCAACATCGAACGACACGGAGCACGTGTTGCAGGTCTAGACCCTGGGCGAATCGAATGGTTTGGTGTCGTTGATAATCAATTGAAATTGTACTCATGGACATGTGGGGAGTCCGATATTGAGTGGTACTACGGTATCGATGAAGGTTTTTCATCCCGAAAACCACTCATAGAAGCATAACTTCCCAAGATGTGAGGGGGAGCACATGGTTCGGATTGATCGAGTTCATACTGGTGGTGGAGACAAGGGCGAATCCTCCCTTGTTGATGGGAGTCGGCGATTGAAATCCGATTTGCGATTTTCCGTCGTAGGAGATTGCGATGAACTCAATTCCATCATTGGATTGGTACGGATGGAAAGTACTCGCGTTCCGATGTACCATCGTGATGGTGGAGATCGTAAGGGAGCTGGACGAGTGCATTTCATCTGCGACACGGCACTCTCACGTATCCAGCACGAATTGTTCGATTTAGGCGCTGAGTTGGCTTGTCCGCCAGAGAATTTACCCGAATATATGGTGCTCATCAATGAAACACAGGCAGACACGTTGGTTTCTGATATGGATGCATGGCTGACACAAGTCGAGCCGCTTACGTCGTTTATTCTCCCTGCTGGAGGGCCACCTCAGGCTGTACTTCACCATGCACGAACCGTTGCTCGACGACTTGAGCGTGGTATTGTTCAACTTCGAGAACATGAAGGTGAACAATCTGTACGTCCACTCGTCTTGACCTATGTTAACCGTCTTTCAGACTGGCTGTTTGTGTTGAGCAGGTGGATTACCGCGGTTCTCGGCGAAGAAGAAATGCTTTGGCAACCTCTCGGTAAACGAGGTAAAGAAGAGGGTATTGCAAGTTCAATCCTTCGTCAAGCAGAACACGATGCTGACCTTGACAACATCTAATGTGTTGACTTTATTTTGTCCCATGCTTGACGTACAACGAAACGTGTTTCGTCATGCGTCAATTGTGCGAGTGCTTGTTCCCAATCCAGCCATAGGTGATCCCGATGTTCGTGCGATAAGGTAACGTCTAGGGAATCCGTTTCAGCGAGGAACCAGAAGACTTCCTTCTCCCGTTTTCGACCTTTGTGCCTGTACGTGTAGGAGGTACGCTCAACAAATTCTTGGTCGAATGTTAGTTCTGTGATTCCAGTTTCTTCTGCCAATTCTCGACGTACGGTCGCGAGATGGTCGACATCAGTATCCTCAACGTGACCCTTTGGTAAATCCCAGTGACCTTGCGGGTATTGAAGCAATAAGATGCTGTCAATGTTGACCAAAATGACACCACACGACGTCTCCATTCCTTCCCCTCTGTCAACCCCTGTTCGGAATATGGTTTGATATCTTCGTGTACTGTTTTTGCCCAATAGGTTCAATATACGTCGAATTTGGACGGTAAAACGTGACGGACAAATCCATGTTTCCAGATGTTCATCGAATCATTGCTGATTCAGATTTGGATGGGATGTGTGCAGCCGTTGTTCTCAAGAAGGCTTATCCAAACGCAGAAGTTCATTTTGCCCATGCTGCACTGATTCGTTCTGGGATTATTGACGATCTTATTGATGAGCATACGGTAACAGTTGACCTTCCTTTTCATCCGAACAGTGGTTGGTATCTCGACCATCACTTGACGAACAAACCAACTGACGTAGAGCATGATACTTACATCTCAAAAGGAGGAATTGTTCACTGGGACCACACGCCCTCTGCAGCTCGTCTCGCCTTCGAATTGTTCAGGGAGGAATTTGATTTCCCACACCTTGAGAACATCATGCCCCTTGTCGATGATCTCGACTCTGGTGGCATTTCTCTTGAGACCTTTCTCGAGGACGGTTCTCTGCTTCAATTATCACGAACGCTGAGTTACAGGGATGCAGACTATATGCATCATTTGCTTTCTCTCTTTCAAAACTGTGCTTCGATGGAGGCGATTTACAACGATCCCATTGTTCGGGATAGAATGACTGAAGCTCGTCGTTCTCGTCAAGAACTAATGGATTTGGTGAAGGATAAAACGACCATCGTCAATCGCCTTGCGATTTGTCGTCTTGAAGACACTGGATTCCGCTCTAACGGCTATCTCATAACAGCACACGCTGGTGAAGATGCCGATGCGTGTTGCATCATTCATGGCTATTCAGATGGTGAAATTGGCGACCAATCACGACCTCCTCTTTCAGCGAGTTTCTATGCGAACTCCTTCCTTCCTGAGGGGCAAAATCGCTTCGATCTTTCACGTTTAGCTACAGAGTTTGATGCCCATGGAGGAGGTCACGCCAATGCTTGTGGATGTCGAATCCAACCTCCAGGTCTTGAGGCGAATCTCTTGAGGTGGATGGAGATGTGGGATAACCGTGAGATTGATTTGAACTATCAAATCAGATGACTTGGAATGTGTAAATGAGTCCAAGGAATGCGTGAATCATCACCAGTGCCATCATCAAATCAGAGGCACGGCCGTGCTTTGTTCGCTCCATCGTAAAGGACTCGTTGTTTTCCTTCATCTCCGCAGTCTTTCGCCCGTGACGAACAACAAGCCAGAGAAGAATCAATCCAATCGGTCCTGAGAAACCGTGAATGTTCTGAGGAAGCAGATCAGAAGTCCAGTCATTATCGACGAGAATGCCAGAAATTGCACGAGCAAGGAAGGCGATGAGAGCTAAGCAAATGCCTGACCAGAGGAACCACTCTCCATGTCGTTGATGACGAGCTAGTGCTTGTTTTCGTTCATCTCCTCGAAGTTTCATACCCCGTTTTCTCCAACCATATTGACGCACGAGCCAGAAAACAAAGGCTGTGGCAAGAATCGGGTGAATCAACATTATCACCGTTCGCGTCACCATGCCTTCTCCCACTGATTCTTCCGAGGGATGGTCGACTTGAATGCGTTTCTCTTGTCCTTGTGACTTCGGCGGTGAGTTGAAAGGTGGAATGCCGAGGGAATGTTGGGGGGGCGCGATGCAAGAATCATTTCTTGAGGCATGTCTTGAAGCTGGATTCAAGACAATCAAGAACCGCCGTCTCAATGCTGTTGGCAAATGCCCCGAATTCACCTTGATGGAAAAACCTTGGAAAGAATTGGTGAAACTCGCAGTTCTCGAGACAGAGATTCCAGGACAAGACGATGAAGGAGAAACCATTGCCCCATCTCCCCGATTCCGTCGCGGGCGACGCCGCGGACGACAACAATCAACGATTCCATCACCTGATGATATTCAAACGATGAGCGATGAATCTCCCGCACTTCGATTTGCCCTTCTCCTTGTGAATAAGTTCCTGCATGCAGAGCAGTGGTCTGAAGAGAATCACGCACCCCTTGAATCAGAACTGAGAAGTGCGTGCCTCGAACAAGGTGTCCATCCTGTTTGGCATGAAATGGCAAAACGCAGCGACCTCTTCGGTCAATTTTCAGCCTGCCCGATTGTTGAATCGAAAGGAACATCATCGAAGAAGACACTCGACCTTTCTGAAATCACCATCGACCCATTCGATGTATCTTCATGTCTTGATGTTCTGAAGTCGATACCAGACGATCAATACAGTGCTGAGGATCTGGTGGCAATGAAGCGTTTGGTCAAACGGCTTTCCTCAGGAAAGTGGCCGAATGTTGAATCGAATCTTTTGGAGTTCGAGGGGATTTTATCCCTCGTATCTCTTCTGATTGCTTTGAACACAAATGCGCCGACAGATTCCATTTTGAAACGTCTCCGTAAAGCAAACAAATCTCTTGCTGAACGTTATGAGTTAGCCATGATTTTGACCGGAGATGCAATTGAATGGAACGATGATTACCTCTCGCAGGATGAGGATGACCTTGGTCAAGCCCTTCTCAAATTGGTATGGATGAACGGACCATTGGATCAAATGAATCCATCAACGGTGCAACTGGAAGTTGGGCTTGACATCCTCGTCAAGGAACAAGCCCCGACGAGCCGAGTTGACGTCGTTCGCTGGAAGATGCTTCAATGCTATGTTGAGGACGAGCGTAGTGATGATGCTCTCGAAATCATCAAGTCCATTTCTCTTGAACACGATTCGGACGCCTCTGAGTTGTTGCCACTTTTGATTCAACTGAACAACCTTGAGGGTTACCATTGGCTTGAGTCGAACATGAACAACATCGATGAAGGGGGATTGGTTTCGATTGCTCAAGAAGATGCTTTACCAACCTCGGTGCGATCCAAGGCACTGATTTTACTCAAGAACCAAGATGGAGAAGGATGGATGGAGGTTCAATCCTTTGCAGTACACATCTTCGTTCAAACGCTCAATTTGGATGAGTTGGCAACCATTTTGATCGATGATGATGTTGCCATTCCAACGTATCCATATGAGACACTTATCGTAGCACATCTCCTAAGTGCTCATCACGAAGAAGCAGTATGGGATGTAGCACGGGAAGCTCGAAAGAAAGCACTTCAAATGCTTCAATCCACAGACGTACCAGCCTCCATCAATGATGATGAACACAAACTCCTGCTTCTCCTTGAAGGTCGCATCGAGGAATCTGTGAACAAATTGAAATTAACAGATACTTTGTCCAGGAAGGGAATTAAGGCCATCAATCAGATTGTCAATGCACTTTCGTCAGGCGGCTCGAATCTTGTGGATGAGAAGCATCTCAACAATATCATTGAATCAATCGAAGAAGGTGCATTAACTGGCCTGAGAGAAGCGCTTCTTCGAACGATTGTCTCAAAACTTCGCCTCAACAATGCCCGACTTTCACTTGAACGAGGAGACGATTCAATTCAAGTCATATCAATTCTCGAATCCGTTTTGGCTCAGCCATCTATTCCTTATCCTATCGTCGCTGGTGTGCGGGAGTTGATGTATGAGTTTGATCTTGGAATTGAATCACTTGTTCAATGGTACCAGTCACATCATCAACGATCCATATGGGCGCTTCTAGCCCAAGCCACCCTTGAGGCCTCGAAAGGCAAGAACCTTTCAGCCGCCCGTCTCTTCAAGCGCACAGCAGATTCAGGCGAGTTCGCTCATGCTTATGATGAAGAGATTATGCTATACCGAAAGGCCTTGATTCATTTTGCATTTGACAAAAAGTGGGGAGAAGCCAAGCAACTGTTGTCAGAACATCCAAATCTACGTGCTGCGATAACAAAGCGCTTCCAACTTTATCTTGACGTTTCGCACAAAGCTTCAATCCAGGAGACTGCAAAGGCAACATCAATCTTGAAGAATTTCGTTCGCCGACAAGAAGTGATTGTTGAAGAGACAGAAGAAGGAGAGAAAACAAAAACCAGAACGGTCTTCAAAGAAGATGAACTTGATTTGCTCCACACATATCCTGATGAACATCCAAAACCGTTGCCAAGAGAGCCGTTCATTGGACGTCTTCTTGCTGCAACCAATGCGTTACAACGAGATTATCGGACGCAGAGTTCAAAGTCATTCGATCGACGCTACCGCGACATTATGCTCATGCGTAATCCAGAAGCGATGGAGATACACACATTGGCTCAACAGGCCTGCGAGACCTCCCCTCTCGATGCTCTGCGAATTCTTGAGCGCGCACAACTCTCTGGGCGTTTCCCCGATCGAAAAGATTCGCTTGCAAATTTGGAGTTGATGCTGTTCCGTCGACATCAATCTGAGATACGTACTTCTGACCGTCGATATCTAAGACATCTTCCGCTCAAACCATTGGTATTGGTCGATACCAACATTGTCATCGACGCGCTGTACCAACGACTTCAGGAAAAGCTCAATCGTTCCAACCACTTTGAGGATTCAACCAATCAGCGTTCTCACTTCGCTGGTTATCTCCTTTATCTTGCAGCGAACGATATGGTTGACCTTTGGTTGCCAAAGGTTGTTCGAGGCGAAGTTGAGAACATTGCTCGTTCAAGCGATGATATACGAACTCGATTCAAGAATGCGCTCGTCGACAATGAGGTTCTGGAATCGACCATGTCAATTGAAAACATGAAATCAATCGTGAACGAAATCATCTCGGAATTCAGTACCTGGGATGGGAATTCCGATGAAATGGAAGCCGAAGCTGTGAGTGATGAGGTTAAATCTTCCATGAATGAATTCTTAACCCAACATAGTGAAATCTACGATGAGTTAACAAAGATGCGCCACCACTACGAAGGTAAGAACATTCGAACTGAAATTGAAGGTAAGAACATCTATCCTCAAACCCCAGATCGTATGATTATGCAATACGCAGCAGCGCTTTCCAATCGACCGATTGACAACGTAGGCTCGATTGTGGTTGCAACCCATGATGGCGACTTTACCGTCGTAGCCCGGGCGTTTGAGGAGCGCTTTGGCTTCGGAATTGCAAAGAACAGTCGAACATTGAAGCAATGGCTTCGTGAATCATGAGCGTTGCCAAACCGCCCTGTAGCGTAAATGTTCTTCCTCTTCGTATTGAACCACATACATGTCTGCTGGATTGAGCGTTTGTCCGATAGATTGGATGAAGGAACGTTTAAGAGGCCAGGGAGGGCCATCAACTTCAATTTCGTTCAATCGATTCTCCATTCGTCCAATGCATATCAGTTGACCACCCTGGCCAACAAGAGGTGCGAGATTCTTTGATGCAGGTATACGAAACATCTCAGGAATTGCTTGTAGTATGTGGACTTCAAGGACGAGGTCAAATTTCTCAATCCATGTAGGATTTGGTTTGAGTAAATCCCCAACTTCCCAAGAGATGGAATGATTGGTGTGCAGTTCCTTCGCCCAACGAATCGCTGATTCTGAGAGATCGAATGCTGTAACGTTCCAACCCTTCTCTGCAAGGTAAACCGCATCCTCGCCAAGGCCACAACCTACAACTAACGCAGAACCTTCTGGTCCAGCATATTTGTCCATCCAATCAACAAGGAATGGATGTGGTTCGCCTTTTGACCATGGAATGAAGGTCGAGTCCTTTTCAGCAAAATCGTACAAATCTTCGAACCAATCAAGAGGTGCACCACGTTCAGATGCAGCATCGGAGAGGTTTCGCAAAATCTTCCGAACGTCGTCCATAGTGATGCCTTCACATGTGTGCGATGAGCGCATCTCCAAAGGCAGAGCAAGAGAGCAAAGTTGCATCGTCCATGAGTCTTTCGAAGTCATATGTGACAGTCTTTGCACTGATGGCTCCTTCCATGCCTTTCACAATGAGATCTGCGGCTTCACTCCATCCCATGTGGCGAAGCATCATCTCAGCAGATAGGATGAGCGAACCAGGGTTGACTTTGTCCTGACCCGCATACTTCGGAGCGGTTCCATGCGTGGCTTCAAAGATAGAAATTCCCGTATCATAGTTGATGTTTGCACCTGGGGCAATACCAATGCCGCCAACTTGAGCAGCAAGAGCATCTGAAATGTAATCGCCGTTCAGATTCATTGTTGCAAGTACACTGTATTCTGCAGGTCTTGTAATGATTTGCTGAAGCATGGCATCGGCGATAACGTCCTTGATGACAATCTCGTTGCCTGTTGTTGGATTCTTCATGGTACACCATGGTCCTCCATCGAGTTCGACGGCTCCAAACTCTTCCTTTGCAAGTTGGTAACCCCAGTCTCGGAAACCACCTTCTGTGAATTTCATGATGTTCCCTTTGTGAACGAGCGTAACACTGTCCTTATCATTATCAATGGCATACTGTAGAGCAGCTCGAACGATTCTGTTGGTTCCTTCTTGACTGATTGGCTTGATTCCGATACCCGATGTATTCGGGAAACGAATCTTGTCAACACCCATTTCGTTGGTCAGGAAATCGATGAGTTTCTTGACACCTTCCGAACCGGCTTCCCATTCGATGCCAGCATAGACGTCTTCGCTGTTCTCTCGAAAAATAATCATATCAACGTCTCCAGGGGTCTTGACAGGAGAGGGTGTTCCATCGTACCATCGAACAGGACGTACACAAGCAAAGAGATCCAACTTCTGGCGGAGAGCAACGTTAAGAGAACGAATTCCACCGCCCACCGGCGTGGTCAATGGGCCTTTGATTGAGACAAGGCCTGAGCGCATGGCGTCCAATGTGGCCTCTGGGAGCCATTCGCCGGTTGCATTGAATGCCTTTTCTCCGGCAAGAACTTCATTCCAAGCGATTTGTTTCTCTCCATCGTATGCCTTTGTGACCGCAGCATTAACAACAGAAATCATGACTGGGCTGATGTCAACACCAATTCCATCTCCTTCGATGTAGTGAATAATTGGGTTATTTGGGATGTGAAGTTTTCCATTTTGCATAACAACAGGTTCGCCGCTCATAGTTCTCATCTGGTCCCACCAATAACCACTTCAAGAACCAACCGACGCGATGGTTTCTATGAGAGCCAAGGTGCAATGGACCGGAGGGACGAAACTGGACTGTCAAAACGAACGTGGTCAATCCATCGATGTTGATTGGGAAGATGGGCCTTCACCAATGCAAATTTTCCTCCAAATGATTGGAGCATGTTCGATTGTTGACGTCGTTGTTGGCCTAAAGAATAGACAGTTTGGTGACGTTTGGGTCGATTTGGATGCTGAACGAAGAGAGGAGTATCCACGTTCTTTCACGAAAGTCAACATGATCTACAACGTCGAAGGCGATGTTCCGGAAAAATTAGTGCGCCGCACCATCGAAAAGTCCCACGAAAAGTATTGTTCTGTTTCCAATTCGCTTAGCGATGATATCGAAATCACTTGGGATCTCATTCTTCATCAGAAATAAGAACTCGATTTAAGCGATTGAATCGCTTGCTTGAATGCATTTTCTAAAAGGTCATACAACGGCTTCCAGACTGACGGAATATCTTGTTCTTCGACGAAATCAAACTCTCCTGAGTTGTGCTGGACACGGACGCATGGGCGAATATGCTGATTACCTTGAAGTTCGACGAGCAACGACAAGCGATATTCATCGTCTGACAATGTCACTCGAGCGGAGTTCAAGTCAATGTTGTGAGCACTCTCTGGAAGGATTTCAACTCCGTCATTGGATTGCTGACGGATGGTATGTTGAGCAAGGACTTGCAACAATTCAGCCACAAGGAGGGGGTCGACTGGAGTCGACACTTCCTCGTCCCCGTTCAAGATGTTTTGCAATGGGTCCGAAGTGAGCGGTTGTTGAGCAGAAGGAGTTCCGAGTTCAGCAAAAATATCCACATCGTCGGCATCGAAGTCTTGACTGATTGATTGTTCAAAATCCATATTATCACTTAACCCTTCTTTCTGTTCCCCTTTTGAAGTATTGTTCACGTTGTATCGAACATGAAAGATTCAAATGGAGGCTAATTTTGGTTTTAATCGAGGGATTGCCATGCGTGCTGCTGTTGTTGCAATTCTCCTTGCACTCCTTGCACAAGTCGCCATATCCGCTCCATCAGGAATTGGAAAATCAGCAAATGAGGGATGCCGTTGTCACGGAGAAATGAGTTCATACACGTCAGTGAACATTCAAGGGTTGCCCGATTCTTTTGAGTCAAATACGACGTACAATTTTTCCATCGAAGTCGATTCTGAAAGCATTGAAGCAAATCCAAATGGATCAGTTGGAGGCTTCAGAATGTTGGTTGTTGGTGGTTCAATAACCTTCGATGATGCAGAAGGTCTGATTCAGGAATTGGATGATGGTTGGACGCACACAGAGTCAGGCAATACGGTTCGGAGTTGGAACCTCTCTTTCCACAGTCCAGAAGACAATGCATCGTATGTTGACTTCACCGTATATGGCAACGCAGTGAATGGTAACCAAGCAAGTTCCGGTGATGCTTGGAACCGTCTCATCTTCCGGCTACCTGGCGTGGAGTACGACGGTGAACTTCGAACAGAGCAAACGGATGAATTCAATCCGTTGGACTACACTGTTGGAATGGTCTCCATGCTTGTCCTTGTTGGACTCCTGATCATCACAATACGTGATTGATCAATTAACGAATTCAATTGTACTGCTTCGAAGGGCTTTGAGTTGACGTCGCTCTGATGAACCATGAATTTGCTCACTTTTGACACCTGTCAAAACAAGCATCACTCGAATTTCATCATCGAGCGTTTCGTCGACTGCAGTACCCCAAATGATCTTCGCATGCGGCGAAATACGTTCAGTAATAATTTGAGCACAGCGTTCAGCCTCTCCAAGTGTCAGATTATTTCCTCCAACGACATTGATGAGGGCGCCTCGAGCGTCACTAAAGTCAAGGTCGAGGAGAGGAGAATGCAAGGCTTCCAATGTTGCTTCTTCAGCTCGTCCAGGACCAGACCCTGCACCAAGACCGATCATCGCTACTCCTGCTCCAGAATGGATAACGGCCTTCAAATCCTCAAAGTCGAGATTGACCATCCCATCTCGGGTAAGAAGTTCAGTTACACCAATGATGGATCGAACGAGGAGTTCGTCACCGACTCGAAATGCACTTGCAAGTGGTAGATCCTTGACGCCTTCAATCTCAAGGAGACGTTCGTTTGGAATAACCAGAATTGTGTCACAGTGCTCACGAAGTCGCTCAAGACCCCATTCTGCATTCTCCCTTCGAGTAGCACCTTCGGATTTGAAAGGATAGGTAACGACTGCAATTGTCATGGCTCCTTGTTCCTTTGCGAGTCGGGCGATATGTCCTGCTGCACCAGTACCCGATCCACCGCCCATACCTGCGGCAATGATGGCAAGTTGAGTATCCGTCGTGATGCCTCGAAGTGCCATTTCAGATTCGAGTGCAGCAGCCTCGCCCTTGGTTGGATCGCCTCCAGCTCCTCGTCCTCGAGCAGTTCGTCCAATCAGTACCTTATGTTCAAGTGGAGACATGAGAAGGGCTTGTGCATCTGTATTGATGGCATAACCTGTAACAAATGAATTCTCAAACAATCCCTCGGCATCGAGTCGTCCAACAGCATTGCACCCTGCACCTCCAACACCGTAAACACGGATTCGGGGTTGAAGTGACTCGAGAAGAGCACGTAACTCTTCGTCAGTACCTTGACCACTTGGCTGCGGGTCAAGTTGTGGTACAATTTCCTCATCGGAGAGTTCCAAAACTCGTTCAATCAAATGGCGCATGGTCGTTAACTTGCTTCATCCTAACTTGAATGTATTGCACCGAACTTCCATGATGGATGCGATTTTCTAACAGAGTATCAATCGCGGAGTCCTTCTTGGGTGACTTGGTAAACACATTCACCATCTGGCAAGTTTGGAGAGTCGACGAGTCGAGCGATTCGTCGTCCGCCCTTAGCCTTTCGAAGGTAGAGTCGGAATGTGGAGGCGTGTGCGAGAACGTGTCCTCCAATCGGCTTTGTTGGATCTCCCCACATTGCATCTGGTTTGGAATGGACTTGGTTCGTTACCAAGACAAGCGCGTTGTTCACATCGGCGAGCTGCTTCAAGTCCTTGAGATGGCGGTTCAATTTTTGTTGCCTGTTTGCAAGCATGCCACGTCCAATGAATTCTGCACGGAAGTGGCTTGTCAATGAATCGACGATAATCATCTTGACATTGAGGCCTTTGCTCATTCGCTTGATTTCCTCAGCCAGGAGCATTTGGTGTGCAGAATTGTATGCGCGAGCAACGTGAATACGACTTAAGACCATATCTGGATCAAGACCATGGCCACGAGCCATCTGCGTGATTCGCTCAGGTCGAAACGTGTCTTCAGTATCGATGTAGAACACATCACCATCGAAACCACCGTCTTCAATTGGCATGGTACAGTTGACAGCGAGTTGATGCCCGATTTGGGTCTTACCCGAACCAAAAGCCCCGTAAACCTCGACTAGAGCCTGGGTTTCGAAACCTCCGCCAAGAAGGTCATCGATCGATTGAACCTTTGAGGAAAGCTTCTGAACTTCTCGTCGTCGGTCTAGAAGAGCTACACCAGAAACGAAACCACCGATATTGGCCATTTTCTTTGCAGCATTGATGATTTTGCCTGCGACTGCTTCACCAAGTTCAGCTTGCTCGGCAAGGTCTGCAGGTGACATGACTGCAAGAGAGAGAAGTTCGTCAAACCCAGCCTCACGGAGTTTCTCGGCCGTTGCCGGACCAACACCGGGGAGGTCTTCGATCTTGACCTCAGGTTCCTCCTCATCTACGGCTTCCATTGGTATCACTTCATCCTCAGTCGGGACTTCATTGTTCTTACTTGTTGTCTTCTTCTTTGTTTTCGTGCTCATTGTATCACTCATGCCGAACCAGTGGCTGAGGGTATATCAAGCGAAGAATGGGACAAACCTTCGATAAAATCTGAAGATATGAGCGTCAAATCACTGCATGATATCGATTTTCACTTTTCATTCACTTTCAGAATTCTCTTCTTCAGATTCATTGTTTGATTTGTAAGGATTTGGTGCCGACTCCTCGGGTTCATAGAGAATAACAACAATATGATTGATGTTGATTCTGTCCTGCCCTTGATCGATTGTTAGTTGAAGATCGTGCATACCTCGGATTGGGAAGTTCAGGTCAATAGACCATGATGCATCTTCCCCATCTTGAATTTGGGTTGACTTGGTGCCTTTGCTGGCTGAGTTTGGATCGGTTAATTCCCAAGTTATGCTCACAGGACTTCCAAGAGGAGTTTCTGGATTCTCAACGACTGAAGCGATTGTCATTTGTCTTGGATTTGAGGCTTCGTTCCCTGGTGTTGTATTGATCTCCATCGTATCAGGGTCACCTGAATTTGCTTCACTCCAATCGATTGAATGTTCAACACGAAGAACAACGGTTTGATTCGCTGTGTTTCCGTTGATGTCTGTAGCGGCCAATACAACCGTATACATTCCGTGAATTTGGTACTCTACATCGATGTTTGCTGACTCTGATGCATCAATGGTGATGGCTGAACGACCATCGCCTGGTTCAAGTGAGAAGGTTTCCAACCCATAATCCGACGTTGTTCGAGCAAAATCAAAACTAAAGGTGACACCAGTAAAAGAGATCTGTGAACCACCAAGATAGGATTGCTCTATTGTGCCATTGGTTGCATCGTAGTGCACAACGAGGTTGATGAGTTTATCTTGTTCAGAATCATCCTTGCCAAAACAACCTGCAAGCATTGAACACATCAATAGAATGGCGAAGAAGACCGCTCCTGTTCGCCCGCCCATACTGTATGTTGGAGGTCATCCTTGAAGAAGACAGTGCCGAAAGAGGATGAAAAAATACCACATCGGTGGTTTCAAAGGGAAGGACTGTGGCGTTTGGCTTAGCGAGGTGGGGTAGTCTGGATATCCCGTCGGGCTCATAACCCGGAGATCGATGGTTCAAATCCATCCCTCGCTACCACTCAAGAATACTGATAGTAATCGTGTTTTGGCTGCAGCGAGTCCATTGCTGACTGAAGGCGTTCATTGGCAGCTTGAATTCCGTTTGCGATTTCTTCACACTCCTTACGAATACGTTGAGCTTGATTCGTACATTCCTGATGGTTGTTTGAACACGTCTCAAGAACCGTCAGAACAGGATCGATTTGGCTTCCTGGAGCGTTTTCTGGCCTTAAAAAATAGGCGCCGTTTTCTAAAATCACAGGTCCAGACGCCTGGACTTCGGTTGCCAAGAGCTTGCAATGTTTGGTTTTCGAGGCATCAACCTGGCAGGCGGCAACAACGGCAGCAAGATTTCCTGGTGTATTCTTGTGCGCCTTGAAGAAGAATTTCTTTGCTTTCGATGCCTTTCCTGCTTTTGCATAAACACCTCCAATCGTTCGATAATCCTGCTCAATCGGTGTGAGTTTTGAAAGAAGGGAAGGCGCAGTTTGCGACAAGATCTTTTCCAATTTCTTGCGCTCTCGAAGAAGGACAGATGTTGCTTGAATTGCCAATTTGTCCTTTCCTCGAATCGAAAGCACTTCTGCAAGAATTCGAACCCCTTTCACAAGCAACGTTTGCATAGCCCCATCACGCTGCTTATTTGCAAGCAACATTGAGGTAAATTCACTTGCCATGACTTCAACCATCTCGTGGCGATCCTCTTCGAAATATCGAATCATCTGTGAAAGCGTTTGATTTGGATCGGACATTCCAAACATAATCTCACCTCATTGACCGTTGTATGCAGCGGTTAGTGTCGTAGTATCCACAACACCAACAAGCGTTCGAATATGATGGAGTATGAGATTCGAAAGTTGAGAAAAATCATCCAAAACGACCTTGCAATAAACATCAAATTCACCAAAAAGCACCATTGTTTCCTTGATTTCAGGCATTTTGTTGAGTTCAGATACAACATCTTGCTCTCGCCCCGGCTCCGTCGTCATGAGAACAAGAGCGATAGCGGCCATACTGAACCATTCTGAACCTCATGTTTAATTCTTCACGTCGTTTGGTTGAAACGAAGAGCATGCATCCGAGCGTCGTTGCCTTGACTGGTTCACCGGGAACGGGGAAATCGACGCTTGCTTCCCGTCTCAAGCAACATGGATTGAGCGTCATCACCGTTGAAGAGATCGCCAGAGACGTCAATGCCCTCTCACAATCTGAAACGGGAATCGAGGTTGAAACCTCAAAACTCGTTCACTGGGCATGGGATGGAGGCGAGGCCTGTATTATCGATGGTCATCTCTCACACCACTGTTCAATCGATGCAATCATCGTCTTGCGTTGCCATCCATCCGAATTACGTCAACGGCTGAGACAACGCGATGGCTATAGCAAGGAAAAGATTGAGTCGAACGTTGAATGGGAACTCCTCTCTGGAGTGTGGTCAGACATCATCGCTTTGCACCCCCAAGCAAAAGTGATGGAATTTGATACAACAAACCAACAGGTCTCGCTCGAAACCATTCTTGATTTCATATCGAATTCCGACGCATCGAGGTCGGTTCAAGATTCCATTGCAGATTCAATTGACTGGATTCGAACTGGAAATGCTGCCGAAAGCATATGACCCCTCTCCACTTGGTTGAAACGATTGAGATGGCTTTAGAACAACTCAGAAAACGCTGGGAATCCGTTGCCTCACCACTTGTTTCTGGACTTGGGAAAACCAATCCAGCAATTCTTACTTGGCTCGCCCTCCCTGTCGGCATTGCAGCAAGCGCACTTGTTTTTCTTGCCCCCAAAAGCGATACCGGAGCTTTCATGCTCATCGGTTCCGCCTTGCTGATTGCATTCTCAATGATTCTGGATGGTCTCGATGGCCAACTCGCTCGACAAACGGGACAGGTATCTCGATGGGGAGATTACCTTGATCACACGCTCGATCGTCTCCTTGATGCGATGTGGGTCATAGCTATTGCTTCAAGCCCTGCTTGGGTTGATGACCCGGCCATTGGCTGGGCGGCCGCATGGTTCACAATTCTTGGGTCCTATATGGGAACTCAAGCCCAAGCGGTAAGTGGGGGCAGAAACTATCGTGGTTTTTCTCGAGCGGATCGAACCATTCTGACCATTGCTGCGCTTGCTTTGACTGGAATCTTTTGGCTCATTGGCGTTCAAGATTATTCCGCCGCTTTTGCTCCGTTTGAACATCTCGAATTGAATCCACTTACCGCTGTCGTCATCCTTTCCGGTCTAGGTGGAATCTACACGTTCTTTGTTCGTTTCTCGCAAGCCAGAAAAGAGATTATTGCTCTCGATAAGGAACAACCTCTCGAGCAACTCAATCACGATGAATCGGAGTAAATCTCTTAGGAACAAATACGTCGGTTGTTCTTGTTATTTATCGGCATACTCTTAACGGGCGGCGGCGACGTATTGTGTGATGGGTGCGAACGCGCTGAACCGTAGTCTCCAACCGAAAGCCGTCATCATGGTCTTACTCATGATGCTGATGCTTGTTCCACTGACGCCAGTTTCTACTGCTGCGGATACGAACCCAGACAACCTGCAAGCACAACATATTGCTGCAACATTTGACCCCGTTTCAGAGACGACGACCGTTACGTGGCAAAACATCGACAGTTACAACACAAATGTTTCAAAATACCACTCTGCAGTCTACTTCGTTTATCGACATACGGAGCCAATCACCGAATTAAACATCGATTTGGCGCAGGAGATTGACTCTGTCACAGCCTGTCCTGCCAACATCTATCTTTCGACTCTAAATTGTTTAAGTTCAGCAGGTAGCGACCCATCTGCACAGCACCCCGGACATAGCGTCTCCTATCTTGTAGGAGCAGGCACGAACGATACGTTCTACTATGCTATCACAATAAAATGGGATTCATCGGGTGCAAATGTCGGCTCGCCAAGTTGGGTAGCTGACGTGTCCATCCAAGAACTCAACCCAGATGTTTCATCCATGACCATCGGTGTGGAAGAGGTGACTTCCCCGGTTGAAACACCATTGTTTTTCCGAGCGGAGTATTCGCTTACAGACAGTGAAACGACTCTTGATTGGATCAATTATCATAACTTGCCAAATTCCGAACCACTTGTGGAAAACACCACTATTCTGATTTGGCGTTCAACTGCTGAAATTAATCGTAGCAATGGAGGGAACGTATACCAAGGACTTACCGTTGCCACATTGATTGCGAACATCACCGATGCCAATACATCATCCTATGTGCATACTGTACCTCCAGATACCAATGAGGAGGTATATTACGCCATCACCTATTTTATTCCAAACAAGACGGAACCTGGAGTCGACTTCGTCGATCTCCGTTTCTTGTCTGGCAACGCTCTCACAGTACCGGTACTCGAAGACAATCGTCCTCCAAGTCATGTAAGCGTTTTCTCGGTTAGTACGAGTTCTGAAGAAGACGGGACTGGTGAAACCCAATTAACATGGTTTGGTGTCTCTGGAGAATCTGGTGAAAGGTATGATTTGTACGTCTCAGGTGTTGCATTTACCTCAATTTACAGTACAGGCGTCACATTCCTTGGTTCTGTGTATGAAAATCAGGCACTTGAGGACTCGAACAGTCCGTACCAATACACACGCAACCTACCGATAGGGACACTTGGTATGGCTTACTATTGCGTCGTAACCGTTGATGCTATTGGACTGTTTAACCATGGTACAAGCGGCGGCTCATGCGATTCCATTGAAGAAGATGCTTACAGCAACTGGCAAAAGGAACCAACCAACGTTCAAGCCGAATTCATCGGTGATCGAACCGTGCGTGTCACGTGGGTGGATCAACTCGGCGTAGAGGGTGAACGCTACCACATTTACTCAAGCATGGGCACACCGACAAATCCTCAACAATTTGCAACGCAAACCGCCTACCATGGATTTGTGAACGACAACACGCAGGTGTTCGATATCGTTCTGGGGTCAGAATACGATTCTGGAGCCGGTGGTAATCTTTTCATGTATGTTTATGTAACAAGTGAAGCACAATACATTCACGAAAATGGATCGTACGAATATCTTGGTCTTGACCAGAATGAGGCCGGCCCTGTCGAGATTGACATTACTGCGCCAACATGGCCACAAATAACGAATGCAGAAAGCCGCGGTGACCTCGGTTTTGTCGCCATGGAATGGGGGAACTTGCAAGAATCGTACGAATCGTACCAAATATGGCGTCACAACGGTGACCCGTTTGAAGAATCATCCAGCAGTTCCAACGACGACGAAGGCTGGGAATTAGCATTGGACAACATCGAGGTTGGATTGCAAAATTCTGCAACCATCATTCGAAATGTACCAATTAACAATGGTTCAGAGCAAGATGCTTGGTATGCAGTTACAATTTGTGACCAATTCAACAATTGCAACAATGAAATTCTGGAAGGATTGAATTCAAAACTCCTCCGAGAAGACGCGCGCCCTCCGTCAGTTGAAATGGAACTCGTTGACGAAGATGGAACGCCTTACACAAGCCCTTCACTCGTTCCGGGCTTGTACACCGTGAAGATTGAAGTCAGTGAATATCTCAAGACGACACCGTCGATTGAGGTCTTCTCAAGCGGTGGTTACAACGAAACTGCTGGTGGAGCGTTAATGACGCAGACAGCGGACAATCAACTCGACCCTGACAAAGGACCAGAATACAGTTTTGATTTCAGAATTTCAGCATCTGAAAAAGCAAGTGATTTGACCATCAGAATGACGCTTGTTGATCTTGCAGACAACCAAGGTGTCATCACCAACACATCGTACAAGATCGATGCGCAATTGCCGAGCATCGCTGTGTATGCGCCTTCTCCATCTTCTGAGGGCTCAAAGTATCTCTACGGCAACAAAATCAACCTCATGTTTGCTGCTGAGGATGATGTCCAAATCGCTGAACTCCAATATCGCTTCACCTTCAATTTCGGCGGTTTGACCGGGGCAACCAGTACATCTCCATGGGCCAATGCGGAAGGCATTACCGACGTCAACGGTGATGGGACCTCTCTCGTCAGCGATATGGACTTCTCAGCAGGTACATTCGATGCAGGTCAGCATGCAATCACGGTACGTGCGATTGATACGGCAGGTAATCAAAGGACTGCGCAAGTTGTGTTCGTTGTTGATTTCTGTCGAAACAACCTCGAAGGCGAGACAGTTTGTACGTTTGAGGAAGATCTCAAACCTGAACCAGAACCTGAAATTGTTACTCCATCCATGAGTGAACCACCCTACGTCTTGGTCTGGATTGCAGTTATGGTCAACATTGCCATCTTTGTTGTCGCCTTGTTGATTGTTCAAGTGAGTTTGTCCGGTCCGAAAAAGAAGAAGAAGAGCGGAGATGAAGAAGAAGACGATGACTGGATGTCAGAATTCATCGGTACCACCCAAGACTTGGATATGGATGCCATCACAGGAACAGGCTCTGCTGCTGAAGAAAACAAGGAAGAGGAAAAGAAATCCGAACCTGCTGAGCCTGAGGATGAAGACGATCCATTCGCAGTCAATACTGTTCAACGCAAGACACGTCGAAAGAAGAAAGCCGAGGAAGAAGAGGAAGACGACGATGACGACGACGACCTCTCATGGGCTGGTCTTGACGATGACGATGATGACGACGATGATGACGACGACGATGATGACGACGATGATGAGGAAGACAAACCTCGAAAGCGCCCCGTTCGAAAGCGGCCTGCTCGCAAGGCAGCTCCAACTCGTAAGCGCCCCGTTCGTCGCAAGAAGAGCGAAGACTGAATCGTTGATGTGGTCAAATGTCCGAGCACATTGAACATCATCACCACTCTGTCCTTGATGCGTTCAACCCGCTTCAAAACAAATTGAATTGGTTGCTCCTCGCCGTCCCGTTGACGCTGTACTTTGAGTTTCAACACAATGTGGAGATGACGTTTCTTTTCTCCATGATTGCGATTATGCCTCTGGCGTTCCTTATGGGACATGCTACGGAAGAAATCGCATTACGAGCTGGTGAAAACCTCGGTGGATTACTCAACGCGACGTTCGGAAACGCTGTTGAAATCATCATTGCAGGTCTTGCCATTTGGACGGCTGCTCATCAAGCCGATCAAGCCGATGTCATGATTCAATTGGTTCAAGCAAGTTTAATCGGAAGTATCCTCGGAAATCTCCTCTTGGTGTTGGGGTTGGCTCTCCTTTGGGGAGGGTACAAGCATCGTACGCAAACCTTCAATCAAGAAGCCCTTTCCATGAATGGAAGTTTGCTTTTGCTCGCAGTTCTGGCATTGATTATTCCAGCAGCAGCATCGCACACCGGGGCGGATTCTGATATCCTGAACCTATCGCGATATGCCTCACTCGTTCTCCTTCTGATGTATGGCTTGTCTCTCTTCTTTCAGTTCAAGACGCACTCGCATCTCTTTGATGTGACCTCTGAAACGGAAGAAAAAGAAGAACCAAAAATGACAACAAAAGACGCCTGGATACTTCTCATTCTTGCGACTGTTTTGGTTGGATGGGTGGCAGAAGTCTTGGTTCACAGCGTTGATGCTGCAGCGGAAGGATGGGGCTTACCTACACTGTTCATCGGTGTAATCCTGCTGCCCTTCTTCGGAAATGCGGCTGAACATTTCACGGCAGTTCTTGTTGCTGGAAAAGACAAGATGGATCTCTCCTTGGCCATTGCTATCGGTTCCAGTGTTCAAATTGCGGTCTTCGTTGCACCATTGATGGTTCTCTTTGCCTGGGTTTTGGGTGTGAATCTTTCATTGGAATTTGGAATCCTTGAAACCGCTGCGACCTTCATGTCAGTTCTTGTGGCGAATTTCATTCTCAACGATGGCAAAACCAATTGGCTTGAGGGCGTCATGCTTCTTGCTTGCTATGCCATCCTTGCACTATCATTCTTTGAGGTGTGAGTATGTTGGACTCGTTCAATGGTAGAGGAAAGGCCGGAGTCTTCTTCGTCGTTCTTGGAGGTATCTTCCTTTTGGTCGGTATGATTGGTTACACATTTACTGGAGAGATCGAGGATGTACCGACACCAAATTCGCCAAATAAAGCATTTTTTTCCGGTGAACCTTTGCCAGAAAATTTCCTCTCTCCCTTGGTCGCAGCAGAATTAACCATCACTTGGGATCGTGATGATGTTTGGATTGGTCTTGTTGATGCGGATGAAAAGAAGCGCTGTGAGGATGTCCCAAGCAATTTCTTCACACCTGGAATGGGGTGTGACGGAACGTCGACGAATTTTGTAGCAGGCGATTCTGGAGCCATCGCAAGTGAGGGTTTCACGTGGAAAATGGAGTCTGGGTCGTACTATGCTGCTCTTGGGGCAAAAGATGGAGCACTGCCTGCTGGAACCGAAGTCGTCGTTTCCTATGAAGTCCATCTCGGTCATTCACTGCTGAGTTTGCTCATTGCCTTTGGCGCTATTTTTGCTGGTAGTGTACTGATGTACTATGATCGAACCTAATCACTCAACACCTTCGTAGTAGGATTCTACTGCATGGTCTAATTCATCAATGATGGCTCGTTCATCGAGCGATAATGTCGCGCCATTCTTTCGTAGAGCCTGTCCATTGACCCATACATCCAGACATTCTCCTCCATTGTAGATGAGATTGGCCAAATGGCGATTGTTTGAACGACCGAGAGGCCGCATACGGATATCGTCTAGATTCCATGCTACCCAATCCTGACTGTCTTTTGTTGCGATTCTGAAGATGTCTTGTGCTGGTAGAAGTGTTGAATCCCAATGGTCGTGTCGTTGAACAAGGCTTGCTAGACGTGCTTCATGCAACAGATTGAGACCATTTCCACTCGATGCTGCCCCGTCGGTTCCAATTCGAACATCAACGCCAGCATCGCGGTAAGGAGGAAAGGAAAGCGTCCCTCCACAAGCGAGCTTCATGTTTGATGAGGGACAGTGAACAGCTGTGACATTTTTCTCAGCCATCATCCGAATTTCGTTTTTCTTAACCCATGAGGCGTGAGCAAAGATGGTTCCCGGTTGTATGAAATCAATCGAATCGAGATATTCGACAGGATACAATCCATTCGCTTCCTTGCAATCTGCAACCTCTTTTCGGGTTTCACTCACGTGAATATGCAGCCGGCCGCCTCGGTGCTGAGCCAGATCGCTTGCACGTTGCAATGTCTCTTGTGAACAGAGGTATACCGAGTGCGTTGCTATGGCGTATTGCACCAAATCGTCTTGGCTGTTCTGTGCTAGCAGTTGATCGAGTTCTGCTAATGCAGATTTAGCATCCTCATGCGAAGGAAGTGCAGCATCACTTACTGGTCCACCGATGAGGCCGCGTAGTCCTGCATTGGTGAGCACTTTTCCTGTGACAGCAGGAAAGAAATACATGTCTGCTGCGAACGTTGAGCCAGTACGAATCATTTCCGCTGCGGCTGCATTGGTTCCTATTCGAACGTAGTCTTGTGTGATGCGTGCTTCGGTCGGAAAAATCGCTTCATTCAACCATCGATGCAATGGATAACCATCGCTGAAGTCTCGAGCATTCAACTGCATAGCAAGGTGTGTGTGCCAGTTTTGGAGGGAACGGGTAAGGACACGCTGTGACCCATCGATTTCCTCGATGACGTCTTCATCTCCCCGTGATTCCGACCAAGATCCATCCTCGTGAAGAAGGACATCACCCACGATTTTGTTGAAATCGTCATCGTAGAGGACGGTGTTGGTATAGCGTACTGCTGTATCATCGCCCATGTTAGTGCCTGCCTGTGCTTCTTCATGAGCCTAGTGTTTGAATCGGTGGGATTATGACCACGCGTTCATGCCCTCGGTCAGCGCCACTGTGGCTTAGTTGGTAGAGCGTCTGATTCGTAATCAGAAGGTCGGGAGTTCGAGTCTCCCCTGTGGCTCCTTATTCTTCGTGAAGAACAGGTGTAATTTCCAATTGGTATCGTTGTGCACTTTGCTCAAGCGCATGAATACCAGGAAGGGTTCGTCCTGCGATGTAGTCCAAACACGCGCCACCACCCGTGGATACGTGCCCCATCTTGTCACTCATACCACGTTGACTCACCAGGGTTGCAGTGTGACCTCCACCCATCAGTGCATACCCTTTGGTTTCAGCACAAGCACTCAGCATTTCGATGGTACCCAATGCGAAGTCAGGGAGTTCGAACACCCCTGCAGGCCCATTGAGAATGACGGTTCCTGCTTCTTTGATGCGTGTTGAAAGTGCGCGAATCGATTGCAGCCCTAGATCGAACAATGGAGCATGAATCGGTAACTCTTCGATCTTAAGATCGATTCGATTACCTTCCACGTTCGCCGCAACATCGACAGGAAGGACAATTCTGTCAGCGTATGTGGTGAGAAGAGACTTAGCAGAATCAACGGTTGGCCCCCAAGCATCCTTCAATTCATTCTGAAGGAACTCGACATTGCCATCGCCAATATCATGACCTGAAAGGTGAATAGCAAGATTTGCAACGCCTCCTGTGAGCCATACTTCATCTGCGATGGAGTTGTTCAACATGTTCAATGCAACTTCGATACTATCGTCAACCTTGATTCCGCCGAGAACAGCGATGCAAGGGCGAGATGGTGATTCGAGTGCAACATCGAGTTGACGAATTTCGTGAGCCATCAATTCACCAGCAACACATGGCAGGTGATGGGCGAAACCAACAATGCTTGGAGCGTTACGATGTGCGCATGCGAACGCATCGTTGACAAAGACATCAGCAACACTGGCCAAGTCCTGAATCAATGATGTTTCGGAAAGGGCGAGTGAATCGCCTTTTGACCCAACTTCTTCAGGATCCATTCGAATGTTATTGAGCATCAGGATGTCTCCATCGTTCATCGCTTCGATCGCCTTCATGGCTTTCTCGCCGTGAATGTCTTGCACCCACTTGATTGTTCGTCCAAGCAGACGTCCCAACTCACGGGCATGGCCCAGTGTACTGGTAAAATCGTTCTTCCCAGGTCGTGATTGATGTGCAATCAAAACGGTCTTTGCCTTAGACAATCTATTGATGGTTGGAAGAATGGCACGAATACGCGTATCATCGAGAAACGCACGTGTCGATGGGTCCAATGGACTGTTGATGTCGACGCGAACCAAGACGGTCTTGCCCTCGACGTTGATGTTGTCCAAGGTGAGGACGTTCGCCATTGATTCGCCGACGAGGAGAGAGTTTTTGATTCCTGTTATTTTCATCGATTTCTTTTTCTCCAGCATCCACTCGAGTCAACCAAGGTGAATCGATGAAGAATGAATCTCTTCTTTCGATTTGGATTGAAGCGAAACAAATCATTGAGCCATTGTGCGATGGGCTTCCTGTTCTGACAGATGAGCCGGGCGACTGGCGTATTGAGACATCTCTAGGGAGGCCGTTTATCACACTGCGAATCCAGAAGTCGCACGTTGGATTGTACTTGTTGCCCATGTACTATCATCCACATATTCGCCCTAGGTCGATGGATGCTTATCTCAAAGGTAAGAGCACGTTCCGATTCGTACGAACAAAACCACTTCCTGTGGAGGGAATTCAAGATATCATCGAACGAGCTCTAACAATGATTGGAACCTACTAGCGGGTACGAAAACGCGCGTCAGGGGCAGAACAAAAGCGCGAAAGGTGATAAGGCAACCAACGTTGTTGGGCTACATGGCAAAGCGTTCCGAGGATGATTCCTCGCTCGGAGGTGCTCGACAACGTGCGAGTACTGCAACGTCTGCCTTTGGCGTCTCGAAGCGAGAGAGCCATGATTCGTCCACGTACTACAACAGTCGAATGAATGCAGATCTGGCTTCGAGTCGTGATGTCGGCCAACCTCAGGAGTTACCGGAACAATTTGCAAATCGTGTCCTCGAACAAGACGCTCGCTCTTTACCAATGCCAGACAACTGCGTTCAATTGGTGGTCACTTCACCACCGTACAACGCATCGAAAGTGTATGATGACGATCTTTCACTGCAGGAATATCTTCAGTTGCTTGAAGAGGTCTTTTCTGAATGCTATCGAGTTCTCTCACCGGGAGGAAGGATGGTCGTGAACGTTGCGAATCTTGGACGAAAGCCGTACATTCCCCTCTCGACATACATCAACAATATCATGCTGAATCTTGGATTCCTGATGCGTGGTGAAATCATTTGGGACAAATCAGCGAGTGCTGGGTCATCGTGTGCCTGGGGCTCGTTCCAGAGCGCATCGAATCCTTGCTTGCGAGACATTCACGAATACCTGCTCGTGTTTTCAAAAGGTGATTACAAGATGCCACGTTCGAAGAAGGAGCGTGAGAACGGTCGAATCGACACCATCGATAAACAGGAATTCATCGATCACACGAAATCGATTTGGAGATTTGCAACGGAACGTGCAAGTCGTGTCAATCATCCTGCACCATTTCCAGTCGAGCTCCCTCGACGATGCATCGAGTTGTACACGTTTGCAGGCGATGTTGTTCTTGATCCGTTCAATGGTTCAGGGTCAACGTGTGTTGCAGCCAAACAAACCGGTCGAACATACATCGGCGTCGATTTGTCATCCGAGTATTGTCAGATTGCAGAAGAACGCCTGGAGCAAACTCCCGCATTCGAATTACCTGAAACAAAACCCGTCGCTTGATGAATGCAACAGGCGCAGTGATTTTCAATAACGACGCAGGAGGTATCGCATGGGCGATTGGGATACGACCGTTCTTTCCGGACCAGAAGGCGAGGATTGGCGCGTACCAGTCTCGGAACTTGAGGCTCGTATCGAACGCCTTGCTCAAGCATTACGAGTTGCTGCATTACCGGGTGCTTTGATACAACACCCCGTCGATTTGTATTATTTCGCAGGAGGTCGCCAAGATGGTTCGTTGTTCGTCCCAGCAGAAGGCACTGAGGGGGATGGCTCAGTTTTCTTTGTTCGTCGTTCCCTCGAGCGTGCCCGTTTTGAGGCTGGCGGAGACAACGCACCGTTCCAACTCGAAACATTCCCACGACTCAGCCAATTCGCAGAAGTTCTGAAATCACGAGGTGTTTCAGGCGCTCCTGGATTGCAATACGGTGAACTTCCCGCTTCGTTTGCCCAACGGTTTGCTTCGGCACTCTCTTCCCTTGGAGATTGCAAGGATGTTACGAATATTGTTCATCGAATACGGGAGGTTAAGTCGCCTTGGGAGCAAGAACAAATGGCCTATGGCGCTCAGGTCCAAACTCAAATGTTTGAGGCAGTTTCTCAACTTGGGCGTGAAGGAATATCGGAACTCGACCTTGTTGCAGCTGCAGAATCAGTGAGTCGGAGTGAAGGCTTTGGTGGTCAAGTGCAGATGCGACGTTTCCCCCTTGAATGCAATAGAGGTGTCATCGTTTCTGGACGAGCAGGAGGTGTCCCTTCATTCTTTGATTCCGCAGTGGGAGGATCAGGCCCCCATCCTCTTGCAGGCATGGGCTCAGGATTTAACAAAATCAAACCACATGAACCCGTTTTAGTCGATCTCGTCCACGTTCATCGAGGGTATGTAGTTGATATGACTCGCATGTTCTCTCTTGGCTCACTTTCCGAAGAATGGCATCAGCGACTTGATGAAATGATTGCTGTCAAAGATACTGTGGTCAACGTCCTGAACAATGGAGGCCATTGTAGCCGAGCCTGGGTTGAAGGCCAATCTCTTGCTCACGAACTCGGCCATGAGCAACATCTCATGGGTATGCAGCCAGACCAATCGAAATTCCTCGGCCATTCTGTTGGATTGCAACTCGATGAATCACCTGTTGTCGCTGCTGGCTTCGATCGACCTCTTCCAATTGGTGGCACCATGGCCATTGAACCAAAGTTGGTGTATGCTGAAGGAAGCATTGGTTCTGAAGATACCTGGATTCGAGATGAGGAAGGCATGCGTGCTGTTACAGCCAACGATGCTTGGCCGTGGTTGACCGAATGGTAGGAACCAATCATCTCGGTGTGTTCAAAGAGGTGGAATGTGAGCGCGCTCTATGCCGGCTAAACCATACGCTCCAAGTCACATTGGTTCCGTAGCGTCCACGTACACATCGATGAGGATTGCTGGTGCAGTCAAGGATTCTCTCGTCGGTTTGGTTTGTGAAGAACTGGATCGCCTCGTACCATTGATGGAAGCAGCAACACTTGACAATGATGCAGAACGAAAAACACTCGACGATGCACAGCGTACTCGGTTGAATTACAACCGTACGCGTGAACTTATGATTGACCGAATCGAGCATGTTGAATCGGTTGGGTCTGCTGCCGTCCAAGGTGGAATCGAACATCTCGAGAAGTTCCTTGGTCGATTAATGCGACACTGTGAGGAGGCTGCAAGTCGAGACCGAGTTTCCACAATTAAGCCACGACATCTTCAAATCGCCCTCCATTCGATGGGTAAAGGGACATCTTCATCGGACGATGAAGACGAAGAACAGCATGAAGAGGAAGGAGTTGAGGTTCAAGGAGGTGGCATTATCACGATTACGCATGTCAAGTCTATGTCTCGAACACATGCAAAGATGGCCATTACTGATGATGCTGCTGAAGACCTCTTGTTAACGTACGGCGACATGGTTTCCGAACTTGAGAGCGATATTCGTAAGCATGCCAATCTGGGACGAGATCCGATGTACTTCATCGATTCTGTAAATCGATTGAGCGCCCTAATGGCCTTTGGATGGATTCGACGAATGCTGATGAAGGCTGCTGAGAATGCTCGAGAACGCGGATATTCCCGTATCGACATTGAACAAATTGTCCACATCGATCCGTTTGAGTGACCATGTTGCTTATGTCGATTCTTCTCTCTGCGTTGTTTGCAGGAATCGTTGCTACACTGGTCACGATTGCAATTGAGAAGTTTGGAGGTCGTACAGGAGGCGTTCTGGCAACAATTCCAACGACCATCGTACCTGCAGCCCTTGGGATGTACAGCATATCTGGTGAGATCGAATTCGCTCAATCAATGTCGATTGTTCCACTTGGTATGATGGTGAATGCAATTTTTCTGTTGGTATGGATTCATGCTCCTCAGAAATTTGGTTTGTCCCTTGTCGGGACAACGATTCTCTCTTTGGTAGTGTGGACGTTGATTGGAAGTTTAGGGCTTCTTGTCTCAAGTGAATTGCAAGCATCAGGCGTGGATGCATTCACATACGCAATCTCTGGATTAGGACTGCTCATCCTCCTTGGTGTTTGGACAACGTGGACTTCTCGTCCAGCTCCGAAAGGAAGCCGATCGGTTCGTCCATCGGTGCTTGTTTTGCGTGGTTCTGCTGCAGCAACAGCCATTGGTATCGCTGTTTGGTTCTCGAGCCTATCGTACCCATTTGTATCAGGATTGGTCAGTACATTCCCTGCGATTTTCTTGACCTCGATGATTGCATTATGGCTTGCTCAAGGCCAGGATGTTCCTCAAGGAGCAGCAGGACCGATGATGCTCGGTGGGGCAAGTGTAGGCGTTTATGCTGTCGTTGCAATCGTCCTATTTCCTCTGTTCGGACCCGTTCTTGGATCGATCATAACATGGCTGATTTCGATCATCGCTTGGACAATACCAGCCTACGTCTATTTGCAATGGCGTCAATCGTTGACAAGTCTTGACCAACGTTCTGATGCGGGTACGTCAACAATTTCGAGTTGAAGGGAATTGACGCCTTTGATGTCTGTAAGGTTACGACGCAGCGCCCGTGCATCAACAAGACAACATGGGCAATGTGGCCTAGACGGTTGGTATCGAACTTGAACATCGCCTTGTTCTGAGATGTTGATGGCTTGAACATATGGCGATTCCGTTAGCGGCTTATCCATGTGTGGGTCTTGCCAACTTGCCATCGCTTTGACCAAGCGGCGCCGAAGTTTCTTCTGCAGCCGATTCATTCCTTTTTCGCCTCTTCAATCATTGCTTCCGCTTCAGGAAGGCGTAAATTTTCCAGCCGTCCTTCCGCTTCTTTCAATTCGGCTTGACATCGTTCAAGCAATTTCGATCCTTCCTCAAACCGTTCGAGTGTAGCCTCCAAATCCATCCCACCGCGTTCCAATTCCGCAACGATGGCTTCCAAGCGGCGCAGTGCATCTGAATATGTCTCTTCGGTCATGTTACTTCCTCGTGTTGTCGTATGTTGTCAATGTTTGCGTCGGCTTCACCGTCCGCAAATTGGAGTGATACAGTCTGCCCTTTGCTAAGATTTGAAACGCTGGAGATGACGTTACCATCACCATCAACACCCATCATATAACCTCGTTCAAGGACGCGTTTTGGATGTGAAATCTGCAACGCATTCCCAAGAACAGCAAGCCTCTGCTTGTGATACTGAAGTGCCGATGTTGTGCGTTGCTGAAGGTCGCTTCCAAGCCGTTCAAGATGACGCATCGCTTGAGAAAGGCCTTTGCTCGGAGCGAGTTGTAACCGAAGTTTGAGTTGCTCAAGTGCCTGACGTGCATCGTTGAATTGACGAAGTGAACCCTGCAACATTCGATCCTCACAGTCCATGAGATAGGCAAGATGGTCGTCCACCAATGGAATGCAACATTCAACTGCATGGCTTGGAGTTGAAGCACGAACATCGGCAACAAGGTCACTGACGAGAATGTCTGATTCGTGACCTACTGCTGAAATCACTGGCACTGGCATCGCGGAAATGGCTCTCGTTACTGGTTCAAGGTTGAACGCCCACAAATCTTCGGGAGAACCTCCGCCGCGGCCAACAATCACAACATCGCAAGGAGGAACAGCAAGTGCGTCAGCGATGTTGTCCCGACTGAGTTCTCGTGCAACGGCAAGACCTCGAACAATTTCCTCAGCAGCACGATCACCTTGAACTGTAACCCCAACTACGGTGGTACGAATACCAGGCCATCGAGATTGTGACAATTGCAACATGTCGGCTAATGCTGCAGAATCTTTTCCCGTTACGATGATGAGATGTTTCGGAAACGAGGGAAGCGATTTGCGCGGTCGGTCAAGGACTCCTTCTTGGCGTAGTTGAAGCAGAAGTTTCTGCTTTTGCTGTTCCAATGCACCAATCGTCTGTATGAGTTCAATACGTTCAACAACGATTTGCAACTGACCTCGGGCTGGATAAAGATCAACACTTCCGATAACGAGAACTTCTTGTCCATCTTTGATTCCATCTGGAATCCGACAGCGTCCTTTCCAAATGACTGCACTCAATTGGCCACCATCATCCCGTAAACTGAAGTAGGTATGTCCAGAAGGATACGGCTTCCATTGACGGATTTCACCCTTGAGCAAACAATGCTGATTTCGATCATCAGAACGTAATCTTGCTCGCAATGCTTGGACAAACTTGCCAACAGGTGTTGGTTCATTTACGTCCATGCAATTGCTTGATGTCCAAGGTTCTTGAACTCAACTCATGGGTCATTCATTCGACGATGGAAGGCTTGACGTTTCTCAACTTCTTCGAACTTTTTCTTGAGTTTTCGAACGAGAAAACGTCCAGCAATGTACAATGCAATCGAATTGATGACAAGAAGGATCCATTCGACTCCTCCCCATTCCTCAAACATCCTTTCACCTCAAAGTGGGGGTCTTACATCGATGTCAACGTCGCCTGATGGACAACCAATGCATCCAAGACGTGCATGCTCCTCAACCATGTCTTTATCGAGACCAGGAGGGAGTTCATCCGGAAGTGGGATATCGCCTTTGAGGAGCGTAATCATACAGGTTCCACATGTTCCGGATGTACAATTTGTTGGAATCACCACGCCTGCTGTTTGTGCCAATTCTGCAAGCGGTACATCTAGCTCAACAATGGCCTGACCGAGGAGTTGAACGCCACGGAAAAATCGGACCACGGCAGGTTGAGCGATGGTTTCACCTCAACGGCCTGGCTTGCTTCGAGTCCAACGACCCGTTTGCTTGTTGAAGAACAATCCTGCTTTCTTCATCCATTTGTTGAACTTGGTTGCGCCTGCGCCTGTTCGGAGAATGAAATCTTCACGATCTTCCTGTGCTTGGATGTAGCCCTTCACTGCGAGCGTTTGGTCGATCCAGTCGTTGATGTCCATGAGTCCACCGCTTAGACCAGTGGATTCGATTTCTGCGCTGATAAGATCGGCTGTAGCACCAGTAGCCTCGAGATCCTTTCGAAGTTGCTCGTTGACATCGGCGAAGCCCATGTTTGCTGGTTTTGGCGGCACCGGATTTCTTGGTGGCTTGTCGATATCGATGCTGATTCGTGAACCATTCTCCAATCGAGCGTTGACCATGTCACTGAGCGAAGGCGTGAAACTGGTTTCACATTCCCAACAAATGAGCGCAAACTCTTCACTTCGATCCATATCTCGGGATTGTCGAGGATCCATCTCATCACCACATTCGGGGCAGGCATGGAAAATCAAGGCAGGGACATGCTTTCGTCGGAAGTCGACGATGTCCTGTGGCGTTCCTTCCAACTCAAGCAATTCATGATCGCGAGCAGCTTCTAGACCACGGGTTTCGAGTTGGTCACGGATTTTGACCTTTTGATCGTCTTTCCCTTCGTCATCGAGGCTGTTTTCGAGTTTGACAATCAATTCAACGGTCTTTCCGAGGCGATTCATGATGAGTTTCTTGTCTTTGAATGCGGTGACTTTTGCGAGCTTAATGCGTTCTTTTTGTTCTGCGAGTTCGGTGAGAACATCCTTCTGCTTACGCTTGAAGCGCATCTCTTCGATACGGCTTTCTTGCTTCCGATCTGGAGCAAGAACTTTGGCCAAGAACCGCTCTTTTCCGTGACTTTGAGGGCCTGCAGCGATGATACTGATGACACCTTCAGCGATGTCTTGTGTGAGGCCATAGTTTTCGACGAGTTTCTCAGCGTCGATTTTTTTCAAATCACCAATCTTCAATCCTGCATCAGCAAGCAGTTGGGCGGTTGAATCGTCGATTCCTCGACGAAGTAGTGCAAGATAGGTGTCTTTCTTTGCCATATCATCCCCTCCGACAATGTTATCCGAGGGGACCTTCCTAAGAAAACCCTCCCCTGCTGTTGTTTACTCCTCTTCATCACTTCGAGCCTTTTTCAACCTTCTTTGCAAGTTCAATCCAATCGGTCATGACCAACTCTTCTGGACGAGCATCCATGATGTCCAAATCTTGGAGTCCTTGAATGGCATCGTTCCATCGCTGCGCATGCCATCCTTTGATTCGTGAAATACGTCTTGGTGCTCGCTTAAGGGTCGTTCGTAACTTCTTTCGTCGTTGATCAAAAGCAAGGTGAATCATTTGCCGAAGAAGCCGTTTATCGACTGGAAACACCTTGTCGTGTGGTCGCAATTCAATGACCTGAGATTGAACAGATGGTTGTGGACTGAAGTGATGAGGTGGAACCATATGATGTTCATGAACATCCCAATCCAAGGCTACCGACAAACCTAGCGAGCCGACATCGGCAGGGTGGTTCATTGAGAGCCGTTGGGCAAATTCGAGTTGAACCATGAGGACAACGCGTTCCAAGGAACCCTCCTGATCTCGAAGATGTCGCGTGAGTTTCTCAATAAGTGGCGATGAAATCTGATAAGGAATGTTTGCAACAACCTTGGTCATCTCCGTAGGCCATGCTATGGCGAGTGCATCGTCATGGTGGAGCATCAGTTGCTTGTTGTTTTGTTCTTCACGGAATGCTTCATCAAGGTGCAGGACGGGGGCATCATCGATTTCGATGGCTGTGATGGTTGCTCCAGTCGCCAACAATCGCTGCGTGAGTGTTCCAGGTCCTGGTCCGATTTCGAGGATGTGGTCGTTCTGGTTCACCTCAGCAATCGTAACCATGCGTTCAAGCATGGCATCATCGATAAGGAAATGTTGACCTAAATCGGTGTTCGGGGGTTGATAGGCCCGGAGACGATCGACCAATTCACGTGCAGACTTCATGCATTCACCGGGAAAAGGTGGTCGATGAGACGAGGTTGAAGTGTTCGGTCTTCTACTTCGGCAAAGAATCGGCGAGCAAGGAGTTCAGCCGAATCAATACCGCATTTTTCGTTCAAATCTTGCATTGAAGAGAATCCGGAAGAACCTCTCAACTCAGCCATCTGCAGTGCCTTCTTGTTGCCAATACCTGCGAGTAATTCGAAGGCATGTTGCTTAAGCGAGAGGTTTCCTGCTTTATTGAAAAATGCATCAACAAAGTGTTTGCCGTGTTCTTCAACGAACAACTGAATGATGAGTGGGAAATCCAGTTTTGCTGAATTGGACATCTTGTCCATGCGTGCACCACCAAGGATTGACCCTTCAGGAGATCCCTTCCCATCTCCTCCAACATAAATTCGCATGCTTGGTAGGAGTGCTTCTTGGGTCTCAATGGCAATGCGACATGGAATAACCGTATCCTCCGTAAACCCAGTAACAACACCTTCAGACTGATCGTGTTCAACGACGCGAACCCATTTCGCATCGTAGAGTGGCTGACCATCTCGACGGCGCTGCTGTGGCCTCTGATTGCCTCGATTGTTTCGTCGTTGCTGAGAGCGTTGTTGGCGTTGGGGTTGTTGCTCAGGTTTTTTCTGAGGCTTTGGAATCTCTTTGCGTCCGGTAGCAGGTGGCGGCATTGAGGTATCAACATTCGGCTTTGCCTTGTTGAATTTACGGGGGCTATAATCACGGCCTGGGCGGCTCATGGCAATCACTTCCGGTTATACGGTTCATTCGACGCCAACATGCTGTCGAACCAGTTCGATAACAGTGCTGATGTCTCCATCATCAATGGAAGCACGTCGGCTTGCCATGACGGCTTTGATTTCAATTGCACTCAATGGCATGAGTTCCGCAAGTTTTGCGGCGAGTTCAGGATACTTCTCAAATGCAGAAAGTTCAGCGATCGCATCTCTCAATGCATTGAAAACTTCCGGTTTTGTTGCGTAACCATTGCGTTGTTGGCTTGCAGCCCATTCAGCGTGGAAGAGAGCAGCTCGTTGTTCGTACGTTAGGTCTCTTCGACGTTCTTGAGCACCGACCAAAAGGTCTCGAACGGTTGCAAAGTCGACGATTTTCTCTTCTTCAGTCATGATAATCACTCACTCAAGTGGGCGAAGGTGTTCAGGGCGGGCGATGACAGTTTTCTGCATGTTTCCGTCTTTGACGGAAACGACCCAAGCAACACCTTGTCGCTTTTCGATGAATCCTGTGCGGCCGTGGAATCGGCGGTGAGGCATGCCCATTTGCTGACTACCGTCCAAGACGATTGCAACGCGGTCACCCTCTTCGTAGTTGTGCATAATGCGGTTGATGTACGTTCGAGAACGGTCTTTTCGTCGTCGACGAAGGATGCTTCGTGTCCCTACTCGTTGTCCCTTGGATCGCTTCATTTTACTGACCTCCACGGTTCGAAACTTGCATTACGCTGATTCGAGGCATCTCTGCGACCTACCCACTGCATATAAGCACCGCGATGAATCAAGTCCATTCAATCAGCGTGAATATCTCCTACATCGAGCCATTCAACTGTGCATTTTGCCTTGATGAGCGAAGCGATGGACGGTTGTGTTCGACCATCATCACCGTGAACGGTTTCTTTAACATACGTTCCCGACTCACAACGGAGCGTAAACTCGACGGCCATGTCGCCAGAATCATTGATTTCAACACGAGCATCTCGGGTTTCGATGACCTTTCGACGTCGAACGAGATCCGCTCTGCGGTGAGCCACGCGTTCTGGAGTACGTTGAGCAAGATTCACACCTTCGAGTTTTTCGATGATGTTCAAAATCGTCGACTCATCTGGGAGCGGCAAGGCTTCAACAGGTTCTGGATTTGTTGCGAGAAGGTTGGCGATGAGGTCTGCTTTCACACCTTTTTCTGAACACTTGCGTTCGATACACAATGAAACAAGTTCAGCTTTCTTCATTTTCTTGAGATCGCTCTCGTCGAGGATATCGATTTCTACTCGCTCAAGTGGTTTCTGTGGGTTGTCCTTTGTGTCGCCACGGCGTCGATGTTTCCGACGACCACGTCCGCGTTGTTGAACATCCTCTTTGGTCAAATCGAGTGGTGCTGTGAGGATGTCCAGTTCGGGTTGCGTAAGCGGTTCGACGAGGAATCGGATGGTGTAGGATTTTTCTGCAGGTGTGTCCTTAACGCGGACGACTTCACTTCGGTTCGATCGTCGAACATCGGTGATTTCAATGGAACCATTGGCACGATCGTTTACGGTCTTCATCGCCGCTTCGTAATCAATTTCCCAACGTTTCGGTTCTTTGATTTCAAGAACAAAAGGCCGTCCTCGACCAAGACAACGAACATCGATGTCTTCACGCCCCATTCCATGGAATGCATGCTCTCGTCCCTCGAACAATTCGATGATTGGATTACCGATGAGGTCTTGAACGCTTGAGGGATACTGTTGTCCTGTTTCGTTGCATTTTCTGCAACCCCGTCCTTTACATGCCCGGCAAGGCCAACGCGTTTGAGGGATTCCTCGTTCATGTTTCTTGTAACGACCATAGATGTAAGCACTACGAACATCCAGGGTAACTGTCAGGGTCAAGACATCGATTAGAGCAAGAATGTCGGGCTTGTCGTTGACGATAGCGACACCATCAAGTCGTTGGTTCAGTTTTTCCGAAATTAAACCTACAAGGGATTGCTTCAATCCATCAGAACCGCCAGCAGCGTATTGTTTTCGAATACCTTCCTCATGCTCAATTTGATCTTTTGGAAACCGTGCTCCAACCTGTAATTTTTCGATGCGATAGCCTTGGAGTGCGTCCGAAATAACGTCTGCAAGGAGGTCGACTTCCTCGAACAAGTTTTCACAGAATGGACACAGTGGAATCTCTTGACGAATGCTCAACAATCGTTGATTTCCTTCGCTGATCGAATCTCGAATTTGTTGACCAGATGCTTCATTTGTTTGTTGGAACGAACGCTTTCCACCCAATCGGCCAAGACAGGGATCGCAGGTGCCCATACGAAGTAGGTGTTTCAATCCGGCTGGAGAAGGGGCACGAGGAATCTCCTCCGTGTGTTCCTCCAATTGTTCAGGCTCTTCCAGTTGTTCAGGCTCTTCCTCGATTTCTTCAACATCATCCCAAAGCGAATAATCGGTTGAACCGAATCCTGAATTGGCGTATTTCATCCAGTCCTCTTCGTCCTCAGGGGTTGAATCATCGACCATTGTTTCACCTACCGCCGGTGGGACAACCCATTCGACCGCAACCTTCCGTCACGGGTATCCTTCAAGAAGACACCGATGTTATTCTTCTTCTGAATTGGGCTTCGTTAACTGATGCAAAAGTCCCAATGCTGCCGTTGTTAGGACAAGACTTGCCATGAGAGAGAGGAAGATCATTGCAGCCGAGAAGATACCAAAATTACTGAACAGACCCATTGGAGACAATGCGATGACTGAAAAGCCAGCAATGTCCGATGCTGCACTTCCGATGAGGGCAAGGCCACATGCGCCGCCAACAGCGTGCAGAGCTTGTTTGTGCGACTCGCCTTTCTCGCGACTTTCTCGATACCGTTCTGTAACGTGGATACAGTAGTCAATACCAACTCCGAGCGAGATGGTTGCAATGGTCACGGTTACAATGTTGAGGCTTGCACCTGCCACCTCCATCAAACCATAGAGCCAGACTACTACAAGGAGAATTGGTCCAAGTGTAACGAAGGCTTGCTTGATGGATCTGAAACCAATGGCCAATGAGATGAAGACAAAAAGAGAGCCAAGGACGAGAGAGGATTGCATCTCATCCTGCATCTCGGTCGATGCAACGTAACGAGTCACAGGGCGTCCAGTTGTCATCACCCAGGTCAACGGCTTCTCCTCAGTTGGAGCGGTTCCTGCAGCATCATGAGTTCCAGTTGAGAGATTGGTGAAGACTTCGAGATCTTCCCACAATTTGTCCATGGCAGGTGCGAGGCTTGGGAAATCTTCTGGCCCTGTGATACCAAATCGAATCAGCATATGCTCGTATTCAGCGGGATTGCCGTTAAAGTCGAGCCATGGTTGAGCAGGGTTGAGTTCGACGCTCGGCATGATGTACAGGCTGACGATACTCGCAGGAATTGAAGGGATTGGGCCAATTCCTGGAACCCCCTCAAGCGTGAGGAAGCCGTACATGAAGGCAAGACAATCTCGGTCGTCTGTATCGATGAACCCGATTTGCGTGGTATTGCAACCAACGCCGTTTCCTTCAACATCAGGATTCCAACCACGAGCCCGAAACGGTTCGTCATCGAGCACCATCGAACCTTGTGCAGCAAACACTAATTCATCCAGAGCAAGAAGGTCGATGTTTCCATCTGGTGTTTTTGTAATCTTTTCTGGAATCCCCTCTTTCGGCGTGTTCATACGTTGCCGAAGTTCGTCAATTCCAGCATAGACTCGTGGATCAAGAACGTCTCCTTGAATCAGAAGCATCGCGGGCTCACCCTCATCCGAGAATCGTTCATTGACGATGTTGACTCCTTGCGCAAAATCTGAAGATTCATCGAGGAAGTCTTCAACCGCAAAGTCACCTTCAAGGTTGGACATTGCAATGCTTGCTGGTACGGTCAGAAGCAATGCGAGGATGGCAATAACGACTGAATTTTTGAATCGGCCGCTTTGGATCGTCAGTCCGCGTAACCACTTTTCCGGAACCAAGTGCGTTATTTGACGTTCTTTGATTGATTCACCTTTCCGCTTCTCCAACCATTCATCGAAACTCATCCGAAGCAGTGGAACCCAAAGGCCGGTCAGAAGGAATGCAGCAAGAATACCCATTGCAGCCTCAATCCCGAAACTTCGTAAGGCTGCAATATCGGAAAAGAGATTTGCAGAAAAAGCAGCCATGGTCGTCACGGATGTTAGGAGGATTGCTCGCCCGACCCGTGTGAGCGTAATGGTGCCAGACTCCGAAGCACTCTTGCCGCGTTTACGTTCCTCTTTGTATCGATGCAGAGCGTGAAGTGAGTCATCGATTCCCAATGCAAGAACCAAGATTGGTAGCAGATTTGAGAACTGCGAACGGGCGATGATGTCGAATCCAAAGAAACCGGTGAGATTTGAGATATGGCCAATGAATCCTTGCATCCACAGCAACGCACCTCCAAGCGCAATTACGACGATGGCAACATCGCTTAATCGTCTCAAACTGACGTAGAGCAAGCCAAGAATAATCAAGCCCATCAAGGCGATAAGGCCTGTTGAAGATTGCAACTCTCGATTGACTTCAACGTTGACACCTTGGCCAACAAGGAGCGTTAATGAGGCTCGGTCATGAGAGCGAAGGTGACCTTCAAGGTCCATGTATGTCCATTCAACCGAACATCCTGCTCCCTCCTCTTCTTGGAGTTCAAGACAGTACGCTTCAGAATATTGTGGAGGGTGAAGAACAAGTTCACTGTTCGCTAATCGATAGCCTCCAATGACGAAACCCTCATCGGAACTTCGGATGGACTTTTCCTGCTTCGCATCTTTCCAAACGATTTCCCACCCACTTTCCTCAAGGGATGCTCGGTCCAGTTGAACCAAGAGCCAGGATGCTGAACCACTCCATCGACCATAGCCTGTCATTTCGTTTTGCCAATTCCCTTCCGAATCAAGTGAACCTCCGATGGGTCCTTGTTGAATGGAGGTGACATCGGAAACAAAGCCACGATCCAAGGAAATCCATCGTAAGAAATCGTTGTTGCTGCCTTCGGCCATTCGGGCGGCAGCCATGTCAATGTGAGCTTGCGTAATGTTTTCATCATCGAAACTCAAGCAATCGAGAGGAAAACAATCAGTCCAATTTGTCGGTGCTGGTGTTGGAACACCAAGCGGAGAGAGGCCAGGTTGGGTGAGAATGGACGTATTGTTCATGAAGCCACGAAAGATGTCTGCGAGTGACATAACCCCTGTTGTTTGATGCCCTGTGACTTCGTTGACCAATGGTTTCAACGACTGTCCCAATGGATGTTCCTCAACCAACTTCGCCTTTTGGTCGATTTCTTTCAAAATGGTAAGATTGAGAATTCCTCCATCAGGTTCAGAAATACCAACCCATGGGTCTCCTGCCTCGATGATTTGATCTGCTGGAGGAATACTCGTGTAGTCAGGTGTACCTCCATCGATTGTTGAGGCTGGCTGCCATGTACTCAACGCTTCGACGTGAGAAGGGTCTCTCACTGAGACAACGAATCCAAGAATGATTTCACTTGTCGGAAATTCAGTATCGATAATCGTCTGTGCAGTGAGTTCTGGTGATTCCATCTCATAGGATTCCATATCGATTGGCTGGAGTGCAGTAAGCGCGCCAGGTATCATGAACAATGTCAGTATGAAGACGGCAATGTGGACTCGCTTTCGATGAGCAACCATGCTCTGTGAAAACCTCGCAAAAGGAGTGTCCATACCCCGAGGACTGGTTTATCCTTCATGAATGAATGTATTTCAATCAGAAAGAAAAAGCGCATCATTCTTTCCAGTTACCGTGGAAATTCTCAGCATTATCGACTCGAATAAACAAGTCAAGTGAAGACCATACAAGACTGTTGAAGCCTGAAGCCATGCCTTCAGGCCCTCCTGCTTTGGCAGTCATGAATTCCAATGTGTCTGATGGAGAATGCCATTCTTGCCAGAACGATATATCGCCACCTGGACTAAAGAAATTGAAGGTCGGATAACCTGCAGAAAAGAATGAACAGTGATCGGAAGCACACGATTCAGCGATTTGCCATGTGATTGGATTTCCTTCCGTAGGTTGGTACGCCAAGTCTTCATCAATGGTTTGACCAACCCAGTCGTACATCCGATTCATGTTCTCATCACTTGCTCCAGCGATGCTGATCGTCCAATCGTACTTTGTTGCAGAAAACAATTCTCCTGTTAGTGGGTCAAAAATCGGCTCTGTGACAGGTGTAATCGGATAGTTGAGCGAAACCATATCGAAGTTCATGTAGGCTCGGACTGAAACATTCTCTGGGAGATGTGCAACGTATGCTAACGACCCGAGAAGTCCTTCTTCCTCACATGCCCACAAGGCTGCAACGACAGTGTGGTCGAATTCCATCTTTGCAAGCGCCTGTGCCATTTCCAGTGAAACCGTCGAACCTGAAGTATCGTCGTTTGCGCCTTCATTCGTCCCGCCGCTTGGAGGCGTGAATGCATAAGCGATGTCGAAGTGGCCGCCAATAACGATGTATTCGTCCGGATTGACTCGACCCCAGTTGTAGCCAACAATGTTGAGTTGATCCGGGTCATCTTCGTATCGAGTAATTTCAACATGGTCAAAGCCCATGTCCCACATCCTGTCCTCCATGGCTTCAGCTGCTGCCTCGTATGCGGCTCCACCTTCGTGAATCGATGCACTTGCGCACCATCGATTGTTGTATTGCGATGTCAGCATGTCGATGGTCTCGTACGCTCGTCGTCCGTCAACAAGCATCAACTCATCACTGTCAACAAGGGGCAGCGTTGCATTCCATACATCATCCCCGGCTGTGATGGTTAGGACAACATCATCTCGCTCACTATCCAAAACCAAGAATGTGAGACTCGTTTGATCAGCATCAAACGTCATTTCTACATCGTCCCGAAGTACGTTGTATTCGTCCATGAAAAAGAGACCAGGGCTTCGATTCATTGTCCAATCAACTGGTGAGGAAACATTGATTGTGAAATATTGTCCACGAAGAACGGATTCAGGTGCTTCGACGAGAAACTCTGATTCCTTTACTGGTTCAGCATCTTCTCCAAAGCATCCACTAAACATTGCAAGGACAATGGTGGCCATTAAGAAGACAGGACGCATTGATGGGTGGTTCATATGCTCTCATATAGCGATTGGCTTTTGCAACGGTTCATTCAAACTCAACAAATTCTCCTCGAATTAGGGAATAAAGCCTAAACACTTCCACCTTGAGGAAAGGCCATGATTCAATACTCTTGTAATGCATGTGGAATGGGCGTCGTTGGAATGAAGTGCGCAAAGTGTGGCGCTGACATGGTACCTGATACCATCACCAAGGCAGACGGAACAACCGTTTCCGTTACTCGCTGCCCTGATGATTGTGGTAAAATTAAGTCACCTATGTGCTGTGGTACAGACATGGTTTGCTCAATCTGAATCGAGTCCTAATTCGGTCACAAGGGCTTCTGAAAGAAGCTCATATTGTTCAATTGAGTTGTACAACTGTGCGGATATCCTCAGGTAACGACCTTCGGGATTTGGCCATGACCAAACGGGAACCTGGATGTTGTATTTCTCAGAAAGAATGTGATGCAATGGGTCAGGTTCATGCAATTTCTCCTTTGGTGGAATTTCACCAGGAAGTTTGATTGTTGAGATGCAGGCAATCATTTCGTTCGGACAAGGTTGTTGAATTCCGAGACGTTGGCAGAGCAGATCTCTTCCTTGGATGGCAAGATTGTGGTTGTGTTGCATGATGGCATCCCACCCCCCATCAATCAGTTCAGCCATTCCTTCAATCACAGCAGGAAGGGCACACCAGCCAGAGATGTCTTGAGTTCCAGTCCAATCGAACTCGTGACGAAATCGAGTTGTATCTCCAAGCGGGAACGTATGCCCGTGACTTATGGTAAGAGGCTGAATTTTACCTTGTTTGTCGTTTCGAACGTAGAGGAATGCACTTCCTTTTGGTGCACAAAGCCACTTGTGACAATTGCTGGTGACATAGGACGCACCAAGTTCATCGAGCTTGAGTGGAATCATTCCAATGCCATGTGCAGCATCAAGGAGAACTTCTACACCTTGGCCTTCGAAAAATGATGTCAACTCCTCAAACGGCATTCGAAGCCCAGTTGGACTTGTGACCGAATCGATCATGACCAATTTTGTTCGTTCAGAGCATGCTGATTTCATCAATTCAACAACCGTTTCAGGACCATCGATTGGGAAAGGAATTGCAACTTCAACGACCTTTGCACCCCACTTGCTTGCTACGAAATCAATGGTGTTGCGACATGCTTGGTAGGCATGATTGGGGACAAGGATTTCATCCGCCTCTTCGAAATGCAATGAACGTAGGACGGTGTTGACACCAGAGGTAGCGTTGGATACGAACGCCAAGTCGTCCGCTGAACAGGAGAGAAATGCCCCTAATGCTTGCCTTGATTTCAGAAGAAGATCAGGCATCAATTCCTCAAAGAATCGAACCGGTTCCTGCTCCATCAAGTCCTGCCACTTTCGTTGTTCGTTAATGACAAAATCTGGACATGCGCCAAACGATCCATGATTGAGAAAGATTCGCTCCTTCTCAAGCGTCCACAAGTGACTGAGATCGCTCGCCATGATGTCTCTTTCAGTCGTCCTTTCGAGCGAGAACAAAGCCTGCACCAAGGAGCGCCATGATCGTCAATGCTGTGCCAAATCCAGGAATCAAACCTGGGCTGTCTCCATCAAGTTCAACAGTGACCAGAGCAGTGAGTGAATCCGTACCATCCGACCATGTGATCTGAACATCCATGGTTTCATCCACATCTTCACCGATTTCAATGAGTACTGCTCCACTTACTTCTCCTGCAACTGGACCAACTGTAATCTCATTGACCGTGACTGTGACATCATCACCATCAGGGTCAATGCAGTGTGCTGTTATGTAATAGCTTCCAGCAGGAATCGTGACGGTTGTAGGTGTCAAAGAAGCAGCAGCCGTGGTTGCAGTGACTCCAGACAATGCAGGAATGGCTGCCTCTCCATCGAAGGAGGTAGGGATTCCATCAATCTCAAGATTGTAGTAGACCGCGCACTCTGGCAAACGGTTGGAAGGTTTTGACAACGGATCGAATGGGTCGGTTCCTACAGCGAGTTCGTCAACATCGAGATAGCCATCACCATCTGTATCTGTATCCAAGTAGTCACAGGTTCCATCGTTGTCAAGATCCGTTGGGAAACTCAAAGCATCGTTTGGATCGGTATTGCAATCGATTTCCAAATCGGTATCGAACCCATCGTTGTCTGAGTCTGAACATCCATCAGCCGTTACAGCAAGACCTGCTGAAGTGTCTGGACAAAGGTCGTTCTTATCATAGACGCCATCACCATCGCCATCAGCAGTTGAGGCTGACATCCAGCAAACGTTGTCGACAACTTGTAATTCGTCATCACCAGCGGTGAAGACCACTGTGATACATGCATCAGTGGTATCAGCCAAATCATGGAATTCGAGTTCGTAGGTGTACGTTCCATCGTTACCAGCAACCCAAATGTGATCGTTTTGCATCATGACTGTTGGTGGTGAGAGCGAATAGTCCTCAACAACCCAATCCAGTGTGTATTCTTGTCCAGCATCGAGATCAATCGCATCGATGGTAACAGTGCCCCATGCTTCCTGCAGATTCATCGTAGAACCAACCACAATTGTCGCATCATCTTGGTTTGATGTGTCATCAATAACTTGGAAGACATTGCTTGTGACGGAACCTACCACGGCATTGTCGACATTACGAGTGTAGGTACATTGGACATAATGGTCGCCTGAATTGGCTGTTGGTGTTAGAGCCTCGTACGTGTTTGAGACATTGTCATAAAAGCTGTATTGGGAATTGAAATTTTGTATGTACGAGGATGTATTTACGATCCGAGACACGGAATCAACAGGTGTCGCTGCTCCACTTTCAAACAATTCACAGGTCAGTGTGTATTCTAGGACGTATTCGTTTGCATGGTCCATGGAAATCCGTCCGTCGAAGACGACATCCATGGTCTTGAGAATGTTCGAAACGGTATTTATGTACGTATAACTTGAGCTACCTCGTACTTCTCCGCCCATGACGAATGGTTCGGAGAGATTGGTGTCAAGTGGGACTCCCTGTACGTTCAATTCAGCCTCGAAGACGAGGGAATTGTTGCCAAAGCCATCGTATACCCAATCTCCATTTGAGTCGAGGTATTCAGTAGGTAGGCCTGGGTCTGTGAATGTGATCGTCTCTGTGTGCGTGCCTGATGATGTAGCGGTGAATGATACAGAACCTGAAGTTCCAGTAAGGCCACTGTAACCATATTCACAATCATATCCGTTCCAATTGCAGATTTCCCAACCAATGGTGTATTCGGTACCATCGTAGAGGTTTTCTGCATCAAGAACCAATGTAATTGTTGAGGGCGTTGTACCATCTGTTCGCGGGAAATAAGTGCTTGACATGCTCTGTGAAGAAATCTCTTCATTACCTGTTATGTCTGCATCAATAACTTGGAAGACATTGCTTGTGACGGAACCTACCACGGCATTGTCGACATTACGAGTGTAGGTACATTGGACATAATGGTCGCCTGAATTGGCTGTTGGTGTTAGAGCCTCGTACGTGTTTGAGACATTGTCATAAAAGCTGTATTGGGAATTGAAATTTTGTATGTACGAGGATGTATTTACGATCCGAGACACGGAATCAACAGGTGTCGCTGCTCCACTTTCAAACAATTCACAGGTCAGTGTGTATTCTAGGACGTATTCGTTTGCATGGTCCATGGAAATCCGTCCGTCGAAGACGACATCCATGGTCTTGAGAATGTTCGAAACGGTATTTATGTACGTATAACTTGAGCTACCTCGTACTTCTCCGCCCATGACGAATGGTTCGGAGAGATTGGTGTCAAGTGGGACTCCCTGTACGTTCAATTCAGCCTCGAAGACGAGGGAATTGTTGCCAAAGCCATCGTATACCCAATCTCCATTTGAGTCGAGGTATTCAGTAGGTAGGCCTGGGTCTGTGAATGTGATTGTTGATACTGTAAACATATTGCCTGAGCCCAAGTCTTCACTCCCGGAGGTTCCAGAAAGACCACTGTAATCATATTCACAATCATATCCGTTCCAATCACAAAGTACCCAGTCAATGGTATACTCAGTACCTGGATCGAGGTTTGATGACATCACTGTAAATGTAATATCTCCTCCACGATCGTAGTATATGTCGTTCACAGAAACTACAATTTCCTCATTGTTCGTTACACGAGCATTCGTTTCCTCAGCATTCGTTGAACTCGATAGAGCAACTGTAGAGAGTGCAAGTAAAATGGTCAAAAAGAGGGCGAGCGGCTTTCGACTGTGTGTCATGATTTATTCAAAACGAAGGACTGTATAATTGCTTCGGAATGAAAAAAACGTGGTGCGGGGGGCAGGATTCGAACCTGCGAACCAATAAGGAATGGGACCTAAACCCACCGCCGTTGACCAAGCTGGGCGACCCCCGCGCAAACACAGGGCGGTCAACCTTGGTTTTGAAGATTAGGCTGAAACACCGAAGCCAGTTGAGGCAACGATGGCCATGACTTGTTCGGTTGTGAGATCAGGTGTAGTGACAACGATTCCAGCATGACTCTGCCACGAGATGTCCGCTTGAATGACGCCTGGCGTGGATTCAAGGACTCGTGTAACACGACCGGAGCAACAACCACATGTCATCCCAGTGATTTTGAGCGCATGAGCGACTTGATTCATGGTTAACCCAAGTGAAGGAACTATTTGGGGTTAAGCCTCAATCTGCTTCGGCCGCCACCATTTCAATGTCAATGAATTTGCAACGACACTGATCGATGAGAGAGACATTGCAGCAGCAGCAAATGCTGGAGGTAGAAGCCATCCTGTCCAAGGCAGAAGTAGTCCCATTGCTAATGGAATTCCGATGATGTTGTAGATGAATGCCCACCACAAATTGGTACGGATTTTCTTAACAGTTACTCGACCAAGTTCAAGTGCGCTCATGGCATCCATCAAGTCGTTTCGCAAAAGCACAATGTCAGCAGATTCGAGTGCAATGTCACTTCCTGCACCCATGGCAATACCAACATCTGCTACAGCGAGTGCAGCAGCATCGTTGATTCCATCACCGATCATGGCAACGTGTTTGCCTTGTTCCTTCAACGAGGAAATAAAGGCGGCTTTCTGGTCAGGACGAACATTGGCAACCACCTCTTGAATGCCGCATTCTTTTGCAATCTGCTGGGCGGCTTCAACACGATCGCCCGTGAGCATAATGACTTCCAAGTTGTTCTGTTTTGCATGCTTAAGGGCACTCTTTGTTGTAGGCCGAAGGGCATCAGAGACCTCGATCCATCCGAGTAATTCTTGACCTTTGGAGACGAAAGAAATGGTGACACCTTTCGCTGCTGCTCGTTGAATATTCTCAATATGCGATGATAAATCAACATCGTATTTCTCCATCAATGGTTCATTTCCTATGGCAACAACAGTGTCGTCCAATTCTCCGATAATGCCCATGCCTCCAACGTTTTGAACATTGGATACTTCCGGTCGCTCACTAGTGACATTTGACCAAGCTGTGGTGATAGCATCTGCGAGAGGATGTGTGCTTCCGTGTTCCAATGAGGCTGCAATACTGAGAATTTCTCGAACTTCTCCATCAATGAATTCAATATGGGACACTTTCGGTTTCCCTGTCGTCAATGTTCCCGTCTTATCCAAGACTAGAGTTGTCGTAGCATGAGAACGTTCCAGAGCTTCGATTCCTTTGACCAGCAATCCGTAACGAGCACCAGTTCCAGTTCCAACCATGAGTGCGGTAGGTGTCGCTAATCCCAAGGCGCATGGGCAGGCAATGACCAGTGTTGAGACCAAGGCTAGGATGGCTATTTCTCCACCCGAACGTGAACCAAAACCATCGGACAAAAGGCTCCAGTATCCAACGGAAAGAAGTGCACAAACAATGACAATGGGGACAAAGATAGCGGCGATTCGATCCACATAGCGCTGAATAGGAGCTTTGCCCATTTGTGCTTCATCAACCAACTGGATGACGTTGGAGAGAACCGTTTGGTGGTAAGGCTGAGTTGTTGCAATCGTCAATGGAGCATCGATGAGAATGCTTCCTCCAATGACCTCATCTCCAACCCGAGCCCGCACAGGATACGTTTCTCCTGTCATCATGGACATGTCAAGAAGTGCTGAGCCATCCAAAACACGTCCATCGAGAGGAATTGTTTGACCGGTCTTGACCAGAATCTTCGTACCAGGTTCAATCTCTTCGACAGAGGTTTTTGTCGTACTCTCGTCATCGTTGAGAACGTGAGCCGTTTTTGGTTGAAGATCCATCAATGAAAAGATGGCATCGGTTGCTTGCAATTTTGCTCGTCCTTCAAGATAATTGCCGAGCAAAACGAAGGCAATAATCAACGCTGCACCGTCGAAATAGACGTGTTCTGTTGTAGCAAAAATTTCTGGAAGGAAGGAGAGCATGGGCTCAAACATCACCAATGTTGACCAAAGAAACGCTGTCGTTGTTCCCAAGTGAACAAGAACGTCCATGTTTGCGCGACCATTTCGGATTGCGTTCCATGCACCGAAATGGAATTGCTGGCCCATGTAGAGGTAGACAGGTAGTGTGAGCAAGAAGGCAATCAACCAATTTGAATTCATTCCATTGCTGCTTCCCAAATCGGATACGAACATGGAAACGATCAATGTAGGAATGGCCAACAGGAGTGCAACGCTTGCTTTCCAGCCTTGTTGGCGAACTGCATCAATTCGTTCTTGTCGGATTTGTTGGGGTGATGGCATAGAACTTGCCATGAAGCCTCCGCGAGTCACGGCTTCCTCGACAGCCGGGTGGTTCTGGCTTGAACCCTCTCTCCAACGGACAACGGCTTTTTCCAATGCAAGGTTTACGCGTACATGTTCAACATCGTTGACTTTACTGATGATTGAATCAACTGAGGCAACGCAAGCAGCACAGGACATGCCCTCGATGCGATAGGTTGACTCGATACCCATAGGTCTCAACCTGTGCTCGATGCTGGCTGTAAAAAGGTTTGATGTTAGAGAGGAGCAAGGTCAAGTCGCCCTGACCAAAGGTCTAATCCGCGAATTCGACAAGGGAACAATTGTCCTAATTCAAGAAGCACGGATTCACTTTGTCCATCTCGCGCTTCTTCCAATAAGGATAAACCATAATCGTCGACATAGAGATTTTTCTTGCTTGAGAGTTGCTTGAGATGCATTCGGCCATGCATAGAACCGTCATCGTTGAGATCGAGGAAAATCCAAGGTGTTCTCAAGCCGACGACTCGAGCATTCCAATTCTGTGATTCAGAAGACATCAGGTGATAATTCAACGTCATAGCAACCAGTTCCCATTCCAACAATTGAGCCATGCGTCCTTGTTGAGAGCAATGCTCGCTGAGCGAAGTCATTTCTTCTTGATTGTAGACCCAATCCTTGTTGTGCAACATGGCCTTCAATTGTCGATGAACAATGAGATCTGGATAACGTCGAATTGGACTTGTAAAGTGGGCGTATGCATCGAGGTTGAGCCCAAAATGTCCGATGTTGGTCGCATCGTATCGGGCACGATTCATCAGTTGGAACAAACCCTGGTCAACAACTCGTCGTAACGATGAGCGAAGGGCACTGGCCTGCTCCTGAGCTTGTCGCAATCCATCCAACATTTCATCCCGTGCATCCTGCGCAGATACATGGGCGAGATACTCCGCAACCTCGACTTTTTCATCGCTGGATGAAAGGCCACTCAAATCGATGTTTTGTCCAGCCCATGCGCCAAGCAATCCTGCTAATTCATCCGTGTCATCCTGACCTTTTGATTTTGAACGAGGCTCAGGGAGTTGGATTCGAATATCGAGGGCTTCAAGTTGCTTGTTCAAATCCCGAACATCAATGGAATCGGGCATAGGGTGGCATCTCCAAGGCACTTCCGCACCTGCTTTCCCGAGGATTTCACCTACGATGTTGTTGGTTTTGACCATGAACGTTTCAATCATCTTGGTTGCCTTATTCGGCCATTTGACTTCGATGGAGACTTCGTTTTCACCGTGAAGACGCGGCCGTTGTTCACCTTGTTGAATGTTCAAACGCAGTTCATCTTGTTGCCATGATTCTGCCAGCATGAACAATCCTTTCCAACGTGTATCATCCAATGTGTCTTCGTATGCAAGATTCTCTTTGACAAGGACGACAGCTTCGTGTGCGTTCGAGGAAACAACATTGTTCTCATCATCCAGCACCATTTCAATCACCATGGCAAGTCGTGGTACATTTGCTCTCAACGAGCAGAGATCATCTGCAAGCCGGAACGGAAGCATTGGTAGAACAGCATGGGGAAGATAGACCGAGGTCGCTCGAGCCTGAGCAGTAGCATCCAGTGAGGAATCTTTGTTCACATAATGCGCTACATCAGCAATGGCCACCCACAACGTACGCCCATGTTCGTGTTCTTGGAGACACACGGCATCATCGAAATCCTTTGCGTCAGGCGGGTCGATTGTTACAAAATGCAAGTGTCGTAGGTCGGTTCGTCCATCCTTCAAGGCGCTGGTTGCATCAACATCGGGTAATTGTTCAGCCCATTGTTCAAGACTCGATTCGTACGTTGATGGGAATGGGTTGTCGTTGTTCTTTCGTCTCCATTCCAAACGGTGTTTCAAAAGTTCAAGAATCGACCAACGTCCTGATTGAACCAACATCATGGCAAGGGCGGGTTCAAATTCCGGAAATCGTAACCCTGATTTCCGGGCAGCAAGGCGTTTGAGTTCAAGTTTGAGATCGAACTTCTTCCAGGTTAGGGCAATCTCAGGATGGATGTGGATATGTTCGGGCAATGACGTACTGAGAATCAAGGATTCCCAGGCATCGATGATGTCGCTCCAGAGGTCGAGATTGGAAAGCGGTTCTTTTTCAAGCCGAGAAAGTCGAGCAGACCAATCAGCAACAGATTGCTCAATTTGGATGATTGAATCTTGAGTTCGCGCCGAAATGGTGTTGTTTCCTTCCCATTTGAAATGTTGACCGCGCTGACGGGAGGAACGAACCAATTCTTGGAACTCCTCAAGAATTCGTTTTCTGTAGGTCTTGAGGTCTTCCCTGCTTGGAGGCCTCGCTTCATTTTCGATGAGAAAATCAACCATTTCATCGGCGTTCCAGCACTTTTTCCAATGATTATCAGATTTGAACAACGACGTGAAGCGCCGCCAAAGCCGTTCTGAATCAGGGCCTTTCTTCGAAGCAGTCCGACTCGGCCGACCCATATCTTCACAGCCCATGATCTCGCAATGCTTCGATTGCAGATTTTTGTTCAGGTGTAAGTTCCTCGAGTTCGACAAGAACGAATTCAAGGTCGAGATCTCCACCGTTGTATCCCGCTCCGGCCATCCGTCGTCGGTCACCAGGTTGGCTGTTCTCAGCGACTGTGAGGAAGCCTGACTTTCCATTGAGCAATTCAATCTTGACTTTTCCACCGAGCATCATCGTTGAGTACGGAATCGCAATTTCTTGAATGAGAAGGCCATTTTCCCATCGACGCCCCTCGCCCGCATCGATTCGAAGCGTGACATGAAGATCCCCTGCTATCCCTTGCGGATGTTCGTTACCTTGTTGTTTGAGACGTTTGATCGTCCCGTGCTGAACGTTTGGCTTAAGTTTGAGTTTGAAATTTTGGTGAACTTTTGATGCCACATTGTTTGCTCCAACTTTGAGTCGTTGCGCTTGAAACTGAATCTCTCCACCATTTTCAGCTGTTTCAAGATCGATGTCAATCGAGATGTGAACATCCGTTCCTTTTGGTTGCTGTTGTGGTGAACGACGGCGTTGCTGGAATGGATTTTGTTGCTGGCCTCCAAACATTTGTCCAATCAAATCCTCAAATCCACCTCCCATGCCACCGCCGAAAGGTGAGCGACCACCTCCTCCGAACATATTTTCCATACGCCGTTTTTGGTCGTATTCTTGTCGCTTTGAAGCGTCACCAATGGTTTCGTAAGCCGCTTGAACCTCCTTGAATTTAGCCTCGGCAGCATCGTCATCTGGGTTTCGATCTGGATGGTATTTGCGTGCTAGTTTGCGAAAAGCACGCTTGATTTCGGCATCCGATGCATCGCGAGAAACACCCAGTGTCGAATACGGGTCCGATGAAGCCATACACACATTGGATATGTTCACCCCTCATCAACTCTTGCCGAGATTTCGAACAAAAATTGACTCCATCTTCGATGGAAGCGGTTATAATGGGTGGTTAGGTCGGTAGGAAAGCACGAGGTTGTACCATGTCTGATGAAAAAAGCGAATCCCGCTCATTTGAGGATGTTGTTCAAGACCGCCAAGATTGGATTGAAGCCCAATTCCGCAAGATTTCTCGCGGCTCGTGGGCTCGAATCATTCGAATGGCTCGAAAGCCAACTCCTCAGGAGTTCAAGCAAACAAGTATTGTTTGCGGCATCGGCCTTTTCGTTCTTGGTGCGATTGGATTTATTCTTCTTGTCATCATGGACAATTTCATTCCTTGGCTCATTCACGATGTATTCGGAATCTAAGGTAACGGCGGTGGGATCATGACTGAAGCATTTATCGCGTTTGTACGATTTGAAGAGAAACTTTTGCTCCTGAATAGAAGCAAAGAAGACAACGATTTCCCTGGTCTATGGGATGGTGTTTGGGGCGTTGCTGAAACAGAAGGGGAGGTACTTTCCCGAGTATCTGAAGCAACCGGGCTCCCTCTCGAAACGCTTGAGTACGTCCGAGATGATGACCCAATCGGGATTGAGATAGGACGAAGCTTTGTTGATGTAAGGCCAATTCTTGTTGCAACCAGTTCTGAAGAAGTCACACCAACTGGTCGATACGTTGCATACGAGTGGATTGACCCGGGTACACTCCACGAGAAGAACTGTCTCTTCTCCAACATGGATATGGAAGGTGCAGACAAGTTGTTCCGTGAAATGTACGGTTCCGTTGGCTCGTTCGTTTACATTGTGAAGACAGCCATTGGCTCCGAACCTCGAGTTGCCGATGAAATGTACGCTCGTCTGCACGGTAGCGGTTCATTGACTGCGCTTCAAGGTGAAATTTTCTCCGTACTCCACCCAAACAACATGCGTGGTTACGTCTTTGTCGAATCCAGTGCACTTCACCACGTTGAGAAGTTGATTGGTCGTTCCGGTGGCCGAGATCCAACCGCACGCCGTGGAATTTCCCAAACACCGCTCAAGAACGCTAAGCAAGTACTTCCTGGCGAGTCTCCATTTTCAGCAGTCATGCCATACCTTGAGCCAAAGGCCGTTACTTCTGGTATCGAAGTTGGTTGCATTGTCGAGATTATCTCTGGTGCATTCAAGGGCGAGAAAGCTCGTGTTACGAGTGTCTCTGAAACCAAGGAAGAGGTCAGTATGGAGTTGTACGAGCAGCCCATTCCAATGACACTCAACATGCGTGGTGACCACGTACGTGTCATCGAGCGTGTTGGTTGAAGTTCCATCATTTTTGTTGATTGATGGTTCCTATAATGCGAAACGCATTCAGTTGGTTGGGCGTATTCTTGTCCTAGCATCATTCTATGAGAGCTGGTGGAAGATAATCCCTAGTGGAGCGAGGTTGCAAAACCCAATCCTTGGTCCCTCAAAACGAGTGCTATCTTTGGCTGGATGCTTTCACTCCTAATTCTAACAGGAGTTGAAATGATTGTTCATAAACGTTTCATGAATCAATTAGAAGAGGAAGAAATTCAAATATAATTGATTTCAAATTCTAACTCATGAGCAAAGAGTCTGCTGTACCAACCGATTTGAAACTCCATGCAGATGAGCAAGTTTACAAGGTTATCCGGCCGGTGCGAAACGCTTTTCTGGGCTCATTTATAGCAGCAATTTTGCTCATAGCGATCGTTTTTGGGGGTATTCTTTGGTCAAAGAGTATGATTGGTGATGAATTTACGTATATGTACTATCCAATGTATGGTATGGGAATTCTAGCATCATTTAGTCTTGTTATTTCCCCATATATTCAGATGGCAGGAAACATGTACATCATCACTAACCGTCGGATAATTGGTCGATTTGACTTCATTGTACATCGAGAATCGACCATTTACTTTGAGCGAATACAGAATGTAAAGGTCAATCAATATCTTCTCGATAACATCTTCAACACTGGCGCGGTATACATTGAGACTGCAGCAGGGTCCATGATGCCAGAAGAAAATTTGCGTTGGATACACAAACCAAGAGAAGTTCGTCAACTCATTATGGACTTGATTGAAGCAGAAAAGAGAGGTGGAGACGGGGTTTCCAGCTCAAAACCAAATATGACGCCAGTAATCACGACACAGCCAAAGGAATCAGGTGAAGTTACCGAAATTCTGAATCATATCCTGACCGAAATTCGATCGATTAAGGAAGAAATCAAGAAAGATTGAATCAGAGGGTACCCACTGCCAACCCCCTTTGGCAGAGGGGGGCCCTTTGCCAATCACAGAAAATCTTCGATTACCATTTGCTGTGTTTCATGGTCGCCAACCATATCATTCTCAATAGCGTAGATTACAGGATTTACTGAAAATAATTCTCTGTTACCATCAAATTTCTCTATTGTTGTTGCCCTGATTTGTTTAATACTCATCAGTTTTGTTTCAAGGGCTCTTGCATCGCTTCCATGCTTAAATCGAATTGTTCGACCGAGTCTTACATCAAGATCCATCCCTGCGTTTTTCAGTCCATTGGCGATTTGTCCTCTGCGCCTTTCAGGATCATTAGAAATTCCTCCCTTGAACCACCAAATTTGACCTGGTCCATGAATCTCCATTGAATAGAAGTAGGCTGGTTCTTCTGCATTGAATCCATAATCTGCGCAGAATGGGCAACCATTCCCAGCCGAACGGTTGTGAACTGTTGATTCCCAAGCATGTTCTAATTCAGGGGTTGAGTTCTTGCAAAGCCACAACACTTTCTTTTCAGACCATGCAGTAAGTTTAGTTGCTGGAATAGGTTCGTTTGGATGCAATTCAGCGGCCAACGTAGGATTTGTATTTGCAATGCTGTTACACGGGCAGAAAGTAGCCTGATTTCCAGCACAATAGGGGCAACCAGTTTTGGAATTATGGCGGGCATTTGGACTCATTTCCCACTCATGAGGGTGCTCGCAAGTTGATTTATCGCAATACCACCAAACATATTTTGGATGGTTCAGAGTTACGTCGTTTGCAGTTAAATCACCATTCTTGGTAGGATGCCATTGTGATGCCAAATCAGCATCTACATTCGCTAGAGAATTCCTGCCATCGGAGTGCAGCCTTCCTATGGAACAAGTGGGGCATCCGTTGCCATTTCCAGTTCTATTGTAGACATTAGTCTTCCATTCATTATCGCAGTTTTTGCATTTCCACCAGACCGATAAATCCGAACCTGAAGTAACATCCTTCGGGCTTAGAGCACCATTCTTCTCTACGTTCCACTCTGAGGCGATGTCTGGTCTGAGTGTGGCCAATGAATTCAATCGATTGCTATGCAGGTCTCCCCGAACACAAACTGGACAACCCCCGATTTGACCATGTTTCAAGCGATTATTCGGCGAAGATTTCCATTCATGCTCGCATGTATGGCATTTCCATTTGACTAATTTACCCGAACCATAGGTCATGATGTTTGGATCATTCTCACTATCATTCCAATCCAGTAATGCTACCGGATGGGTTTGAGAAATTGGAGGCCCTCTCTTGCATGTCGGGCATTGGGAAATTTTGCCATTTCTAAACCGTTGAGCAGGTGGCTTTGTCCATACATGTCCTTTGATGCACTTCCATTGAATTTCTTTACCAGAACCTATTGTAATCTCATTTGGATTTGATTCATCATTCCACTCAGACAAAGCCTCAGGAAATGCATCAGAGACACATTTCTTGGACGACATGAGTTTGAAAGAACGCCGACTGTCTTTAATCTCTATGCCACACTTTCGAGCCCCAATTCTTTGGATACGGGAAGTTCAATCTCTCATTGTGAAACTCATTGTTCATGACTCTTGAAACGCCAGAACTATGCCATTTTCCACCTCTTTTGCCAAAGATGCCTTGAGCATTCAATGACCTTGCAACGGCCGATGCAGACATCCCATTGACGTTGATTTGCCAATCCATGTAATCGATGATATTCTGCTCAAACCAATTCGGTTTCAATGAACCATTTGCATCAGCGTCCCAACCATAGATGGATTGTGTGAATTTCTTGTGTGTAGCCTTGAGTTGGTTCATTCCAATGAGTGTCCTCTCTGAAATCAATCCTCTTTCCATTTCAGCGAGAGCTGCCATGATGGTCAGGAAGAATCTCCCCAGTGATGTGCTTGTATCAATCGCCTCACCGTTCATGTCTACAACGTGAAGAGAGATACCAGCATCAGCCAATTCATCCACAGTGGTAAGAGCATCAGGAACGAGCCTGAACATCCTATCCAATCTCATTGTGAGGATGTGTGGATACTTTCCAGTCTTGAGTCTGGTCTTAAGATGCCTCCCTGCGGGTCTTTCCCATATTGGAACGCCACCACTCACGCCTTCTTCGATGATGATATCCCTATCAGAAATCTCCAATCCTTTGTATCTGGCATACTCTTTGATCCTCTTGATTTGAGCCTCAATGCTGACACCTTCATCCACTTGTCTTTGGGATGAAACCCTGACATACGCAAGAGCCCTTGACGGGTTTTCTGCGTTCAGGGTAAGTAGCATAATCGAACATTGGTGTCTTTCTACTTAATACTTCTACACGGGATGGTTTTTATTCAGTGGGGATAGAGTGTAACCAATGCCTGAGTGTGAGATGCAGGGTTGCACTAAACAAGCCTCAGGCAATAACAAGTTCTGCAAGAAATGCTACTACTCAAAAATCTACAAGAGAAGAGGCGGAGGTCGACGAAATCAAGGTTTTTTCAGAATGATTGTTCATAACTCATGTTCAGATTATGGAGAAAAGGAAGAGATTGCGAGGACAAACAAATCGTGCGGAATCTGTGAGAAAGAGATTACCAAAGGAAGTCAAATACAATTTGTTACTGTATGTGTAGAATGTGCAGATGAGAAAAATAACTCTTCTTTAATCGCAATGAGTGAAAGCACATTTGATGACTTTTGTAAAATCTGCAAGAAAGTTATACCCCGCACTGCGAGCAAGCCCAAGTCTCCAAAAATCGAGGAACCAAGTGTGCCAAATGAATCAGAAATTACGTTGGCACAAATGGCCAAAGATCTCAGTCGGATCATGAATGGAGTCGTACGAATCAAGCGAGAAACACTACTGAAGCGTCTAATCGATGAATGTGGTTACTCTATGATTGATGCATCAATTACTGTTTCAAGCATGTTAGCCAATGAATCATACATTGAAGATGATGGCATGATTATGCTAAGAAAAAAATCATTCTGACTGCAAAAATGAAAATCAAGAATATTATGGGGAAGTGTAACTATGGATGAACATGATGTCATTAAAAAGTACGGAGATAAAACAAGAGGAGGATATCCAAGAAGATGTTGTGATCTTTGCTCGCTGTATGAGATTACCTTAGAAGAAGCATGTGAATTCGGCCTGGATGAGCACAGGCAATTAACTGAGCCAATGCTTCCATTCAGAAACGATAGAGAAGTGAGATTGTTCTTGTGCCCAAAGCACTATTCGATGTGGGATATGTTAGTTTCATTCAATAGTCAATACAAACAGGATCAGTATTTTCTCCATGATACACTAATGGAGCAAAAGAGGAAAGGTACTCTTGATGATTTTTATTTGGAGTTCTATGACAAATTTTTCAAAAAGTAGTGCATACACTAATTCATTTTGGATATTGTCAAAGGGTATGTCCGAATACCCATTGCTCAGACATTAGCAAATCGATGGGCTTGCAGTGGGTCTTGTCAGACGCTACCCTCTGATAGAGAGACGTTGAACGAAATGAGTGAAATCAAACGTCAAATCTGTCTGCGTTCATGACCTTGTTCCAAGCAGCAATGAAGTCACCAACGAACTTGTCGTGGTTGTCGTTTTGTGCATAGACTTCAGCAATGGCTCGAAGTTGCGAGTTGCTTCCAAGGACGAGATCATAGCGAGTTGCTGTTCGAACATCCGCTCCGGTCTTTCGGTCACGAGCAACGTAACTGTTGCTTCCAGTAGCCGTCCAAGCGACGTTCATGTCGAGGAGCGTTGAGAAGAACGAAGCGTCGAGTTTGTCGCCAGTACTCCACAATCCGCGGTCGTCTGAACTCACACCAAGGGATCGCATTCCACCAACAAGAACAGTCATTTCTGGTGCACTTAGGCCGAGAAGTTGAGCCTTATCGAGCATCATTTCTTCTGGCATAACTGCATAGTTTTGCTTGAGGTAGTTGCGGAAACCACAGGATACGGGTTCAAAGTAGCTGAATGATGCAGCATCGGTTTGCTCTTCGCTTGCATCGCCACGACCAGGTGTGAATGGAACTTCAACACCGGATGCCATTTCGATACCAACATTTCCGGCAAGAACGATTGTGTCAGCAATGCTTGCACCGTGAGCCGCTGCAAGAGGTTCAAGTGTTGACAAAACCTTTGCAAGTTGTGCTGGCTTGTTGCCTTCCCAGTCCTTCTGTGGTGCCAAACGAATACGTGCGCCGTTAGCGCCACCACGCTTGTCAGAGCCTCGGAAGGTGGATGCACTTGCCCAAGCTGTTTCGACCATCTCTGCGATCGAGAGTCCACTGGACATGATGGCGTTCTTGAGTGCGCCAACATCGTAGGAAGTGGAGCCGGCTGGTACTGGGTCTTGCCAGATGAAGTCTTCTTCAGGAACATCAGGACCGAGGTAGCGTACCTTTGGACCCATGTCACGGTGAAGGAGCTTGAACCAAGCACGGGAGAACGCATCAGCAAAGGCTTCTGGGTTCTCATGGAAATGCTTGGAAATCTTGCGGTACTCAGGATCACGAATCATAGCCATGTCGGCTGTTGTCATCATGGTTGGAACCTTGATCGAAGCGTCTTCTGCATCAGGAGCCATGTCCACCTCTTCTTGGTTGGATGGTGTCCACTGGTGAGCACCTGCAGGACTCTTGGTCAATTCCCAGGTATCTTCGTACTTGAAGAGCATGTCGAAATAACCGTTGTCCCACTGGATTGGGTTCGCTGTCCATGCACCCTCTATACCACTGGTGATGGTATCTCGGCCAACGCCCGACTTGTAGTCGCTGGTCCAACCGAAGCCTTGCTCTTCGAGTGAAGCGCCTTCTGGTTCTGGGCCTTTGTGGTCTTCAGGACCTGCACCGTGAGCCTTTCCGAAGGTGTGTCCACCTGCAGTCAGGGCAACAGTTTCTTCATCGTTCATGGCCATTCGGCTGAATGTTTCACGAATGTCTTGAGCGCTGAGAAGCGGGTCAGGATTTGCGTTGGGACCTTGTGGATTCACGTAAATGAGACCCATTTGGACTGCAGCAAGAGGATTCTCAAGATCTTGACGTGTGTCACCGTATCGGTCGTCTCCGAGCCATTCGTCTTCGCTACCCCAATAGATATCGTCCTCAGGATGCCAAATGTCTGGTCGGCCACCGCCGAAACCGAGGACAGGTCCGCCCATGGATTCGATAGCGATTTGACCGGTGAGGATGAGCAAATCAGCCCAACTGATGGCGTTACCGTACTTCTGCTTGATTGGCCATAGCAAACGTCGAGCCTTGTCGAGGTTGCCGTTGTCCGGCCAGCTGTTCAGAGGTGCGAATCGCTGTGCACCTGTTCCCCCACCGCCACGACCATCGCCGGTTCGGTAGGTTCCAGCAGCGTGCCAAGTCATTCGAATGAAGAAAGGACCGTAGTGTCCGTAATCAGCAGGCCACCAGTCTTGGCTGTCGGTCATCAATGCGTGGAGATCTTTCTTGAGGCTCTCATAATCCAGACCCTTGAAGGCTTCAGCATAATCGAAATCAGCTCCCATTGGGTTGGATTTCTGGTCGTGCTGATGGAGGATGTTGAGGTTGAGGTTCTTTGGCCACCAATCTTGGTTTGAACGCATGTCCGATGTCGAGTGTGTCATTCCGCCACCGTGCATGACTGGGCATTTTCCTTCGCTGTTGCTGTGCTTCATAAATTACCCAAAGTCGTTGAGTATTTAGTTTTGATTTTCAGAAGTACTGTAGAAAAATATCAGTATGCTCTTTTTGGAGCAGAATTTGGGTGTTCAGGGCTGAGTCAACGCTCATGCCGAGCAACAACTTCAAGCAAGTTCATGCGTCCGATTCGATACACACCAACGGGAGTTGTCAGCAATGCAGCAAACAAAACGAAGCCAATAATTTGTGAGAATACGGTGTAATCAATGACCACAGGAATGTGGAACACCCACGTCGAGGAAACATTGGCAACGCCTGTGTAAAACCCAACACTTGCTAGTGCTCCAGCAAGACCTCCAACGAGACCGATGAACAAGTGTTCAACCGTGAGAATAATCGCCAATCTTGTACGGCTTGCACCAAGAACACGGAGTGTAGCCAATTCTGCATCCCGTTCACTCAGATTGATGAGCAGTGTATTGAAGAGGATAGCAATGGCCATCAGTGCACCAAGAACGTAAATTGATTGCATGACTGCTTTTTGTTGCTCAATGAGTTCTTCGAACGTTGCGACCATGGTTTCTTTCTCAACGATTGAAACGGTTGAAAATCGTATATCCTCGATATCAACGTCATCCTTAGTGACGAGCAATGCACCGTTGGCTTCTTGTCCAGTAATGTATTCAACATCACCTCGATGCATGTAGATTGAACGACTTAACTCGCGAGCGATACCGACGATTTCGATGCTGTGTTCCTGGCCTTCAAACTCGATTGAGATGGTGTCTCCAACGCTGTATCCTTCGAGTGCTGCTGACCCTTCATCAAGTATGCCTTCAACAGGTGACTGACCTGCTTGAGGAAGATTTCCATCGAGAAGATTCAGTCTGTGAAGTGCATCATCTTGTTCAGAAAGAACATCGTTGCCTTTGAGATCGATGGCTTTTGTTGTCCCAGTAATGCTGGCTTGTGCAAAAAGTGTCAACTCAAATGCGGTTGTGTTCTCTTCAGCCCAAGCCGTAATGTTCTCAAGTCCAGATGGATAAGCAGCAATTTGGTATTCCCAGTTTTCTTGTGCATCGGTCGCTTCCGAGAATGCACCAGTGAATCCTGCTACAAACATCATATTGCCTCCAAGAATCACCATGGCGAGAGAAAGAGCGAGCAACGTTGCAAGCAATCGAGCAGGCTTACGGAAGGTTGAGCGTAGACCAAGACCAATCCCAGGAGGAAGTGCAGAGGTAATCTTGGTTAAGATTCGATTCGGTTTCTTGTCCAATCCTTGGCCAAGAATGTCAAGTGGCTGCAATCGAGCAGCTTTCCATGCTGGACGAATACCAAACAGGAAGGTGATGAACAGGGCGGAGAGAGATATGGTTGCAATGATGTCGGTATAGTGATGTGTGACAACAACAGGAATACCAAGGAACGAGAAATAGAACGCTGTAAATGCGCTTGAACCGATGGATGAGGTTCCAAGAAGAATACCTAGCATTACGCCTGGTACACCCAGCACAAGTGGAACCAGCAAGTATCCGGTCATGACATCGCTTGTTGATGCTCCAATCGTGCGTAAGACTGCGATCTCTCTCGATTGTGTCCGAATCAAACGATCAAGAGAGACGGCGATAACAAGTCCACTGATGAACAACAGAATTCCAAGAACGAACGGAATCGATTTCGACAAAGTGTCCTTGTCAAGTCGTAGTAATTCAGCGCTCAACTGGCCACGATCGAGGACGTATCCATCCGCACCTGATTCGTTCATAGCCTGTGTGAGCGTATCTTTGGTCGTCTGCAATTTGATGCCTTCGTTCACATCGGTGTCACTGAAGTCAAAGACCGGTGTTCCTTCTAAATCGATGTTGAGGGTGTTTCGAGCAAACGGTTCATTTCCTGAAATTTCGGCGAGGACTTCAGCATCCATGTAGGCAACAACGTAGCTGGACTCTTGAGGAAGAATTGAATCTGGGTTGGCATAGAACAACTCCAGTGGACTGTTGGCAAAACCGATGACGGTGAAGGTCTGGACGCCTCCCTCTCCAACGATGATGTTGATTGTATCACCAAGTTCCATGTTGATTTCATCGTTCAATGCGAAGTGTGCATCGATCACAATCTCACCATCGGATGGCGCTGTCGAACCATCTACATTCCACAAGGTATTGACTTGTCCTTGCTCGATACCATAGAATTTCGATGCGATCCAATCCACATCAGTTTTTGACTGTCCGGTGAGAACCAAACTCGATTCACAACTGGTGTGTTCGATGGATGAACATGCGTTGGTTAGGTTGTCTTTGTGTTCGATGTCGTAACTTGTTGCCATCAAATCAGCAAAGTTGGTTTCTGAATAGAAATCGTCGTAGACTCGATCAGCGTTTCTGGAATGTTCAGAAAACACGATCCCTGCATACACCGAGATGGTGATGAGGAGAATAACGGTCAAAACACGCAGTTTTGTACGCATTAAACTGCGTGACAATCGTCGTAACAGCAGTGTGTTCAACTTCTTCACTCCAACATTGATTGAGCCATATCTTTGATTTTTGAGCCTATTTTCTTGACACCATCAACCGTGTTGTCGACAACCGATTCAGCGGTATGCTTAGCGGTCATGGCGATGCTCTTGAGACCGCCAGTTTCGTCCTCAACGATCTTGCCACTATCAAGGTGAACGATTCGTGTCGCAAATCGTGTGAGCGATTGATCATGTGTCACGAAAATGGTCGTCATCTTCTCCTTGCGACAGGTTTTGATCAACGCTTCCATAACCATATTCGACGTTTCAGAATCGAGATTCCCAGTTAATTCATCCCCTAGAATAATTCGTGGACTTTTCGCTAGGGCGCGTGCAATGGCAACACGTTGTCGTTGACCTCCTGACATTTGCGAAGGAAACCGATCTTCGAGACCTTTGAGTCCAACAGAGTCGAGTAAATTCAATGCCTTTTGTTTGTCTCTTGCACCAGACAAATCTTGGACGAGGAGGACGTTTTCAAGCGCTGTGAGGTCGGCTAAGAGATTGAAAAATTGGAAGATATAGCCAACGTTTTCACGACGAAATGTGGTCATCTTTTCGATGTGGCCGAGAGGAACATCTTCTCCCTTGAATTGGTATGTCCCTCTGGTGGGGACATCAAGCGCTGCAATGGTGTTAAGCAATGTAGTCTTTCCAGAACCCGATGGTCCGAGAAGAGCAACGATTTCTCCCTCCTCGATGGAGAGCGAGATATCATCGAGCGCTTTGACCAAGGTTTCGTCTTCGCCGTAATGACGACTCAAGCCGCTAAGTTGAATGAGAGGCATGCCTTTCGGCTTGCATGGGGCGATATAGATGTTGTTTACAGAGAACTATACCTGTTGCCAATCGGTTCCGTTCCACCACAAGGTCGAACCGTCGCTCATCCTTCTCCAGGTATGGCCGTTCTCATCCGTCCATTGATTTTCAACGGTTGGTTCAGCAACCATCGGCTGAACGGGCTCAGGCGTTGGTGTTGTATACATCGGTTGCGAAGGTTGGATTGCATCCATCTCCGGAAGTGGAGTTGTCATCTTCGCTTCTACGGAATCATTGCCCTTTCGTCGCATGAAGAGAAGACCTCCAACTGCGGCAAGAACAAGGACGACACCAACGATGATCATCAGTTGCATTCGTGCAGCTTCTTCCTCTTCCAATGCCTTTTGTTCGTTGTCACCCATACCATCGCCATCGCTGTCCATGGTTTCACTGGCGTCCTCTGGAAAAGCATCGGCGTTGTCCCCTACACCATCTTCGTCGGTATCGAGTGTTTCGAGGGGGTCGTTCGGGAAGGCATCGGCGTTATCGCCAACACCATCATTGTCGGAGTCGAGCGTTTCTGTTGCATCCAATGGGAAACCATCCACACCATCGAGAACACCGTCATCATCAGAATCTGGGTCGAGTCGGTCGGTTCCTTTCGTTAATTCATCGAGATCGAAAAGGCCGTCACCATCATCGTCGGTGTCTGTGTTATCACCAATACCGTCTCCATCGGTGTCCATGGTTTCACTCGCATCAAGCGGCAGAGCATCGTCTTTATCGTTGACTTCATCACCGTCAGTATCCTCATCGAATGGATCGGTTCCAAGGGTAGCCTCTTCAGTATCCAGAAGACCATCGTTATCATCGTCTGTGTCCGCATTGTCACCAGTCATATCTTCATCCGCATCACTCGTTTCAGTTGGATCGTTCGGGAATGCGTCCGTATTGTCGCCGACCATATCTCCGTCAGTGTCCATTGTTTCGCTTGGATCGTTCGGGAATGCGTCAGCATTGTCGCCGACATTATCTCCATCCGAATCCATGGTTTCAGTTGCATCATTCGGGAATACATCTGCGTTATCACCGACGCCATCACCGTCACTGTCAAGCCACTCATTAGCATCGTTCGGGAACGCATCCGCATTGTTCCCTGATGCGTTGTCTCCGTATCCATCCCCGTCCGTGTCCGTCGTTTGGGTGTTATCGTTATCGAAAGCATCAGCATTATCTCCGACATTGTCGCCATCCGTATCTGTGGTTTCAGATGCATCGTTCGGGAATGCATCGGTATTATCACCAACGCCATCGTTGTCTGAGTCAACGGTCTCGGTTGGATCGTTCGGGAATGCATCAGCGTTGTCACCAACACCATCGTTGTCACTGTCAAGCCACTCGTTGACATCGTTCGGGAATGCGTCTGGATTGTTCCCCGAAGCATTGTCTCCGTATCCATCCCCGTCGCTATCCGTTGTTTGGGTGTTGTCGTCATCGAAGGCGTCTGCGTTGTCACCAACACCATCGCTGTCAGAATCAGCCCACTCGTTGGAATCGTTTGGGAAGGCATCGGATTGATCGCCATAGCCATCGCCGTCAGCGTCGTAATCAATGATTTCAACGGAGTTCGATGAAGTGACTTTCGTTCCAAAATCGGTTCCGTCGCTGGGGGTAACCGTCATTGTCCAGATGTCGCCGATTGATGTTGCACCTTGATTCAACAAGTTCATGTCGTTGTATTGTGTAACTTCGACTCCACCCTTCAGCCATCGAATTTGCGTTCCAGATTCTGCATCACCATCTTGATCGTTGAAGTTGTAGTTTCCAAAGAGATCCACGTCATAGTATGCTTGGGTAATGGCTGTTGCAGGTCCTGGCATGTCGCTGATGTAGACACTGGAAGCGGTAGGTGCAGTGTTTGAAGGACCAGCTTCTGGAACTGTGAGCGAGGTTGTTGTCCACGCATCGCCTGTATTCGCACTGTTTCCGTTCGCAGTTAGAACACCGATGTCGATGTCAACAACGCCGCTTCCTGTGGTCGGAGCCGTCCAGTCAAACGACCATGAGCGGTAGGTGTTGGTCGTGTGTGTGGCAGAGAGTCCAGCCGTGTCGATTTTGACCGACATGATTCCTGCACCAGGGAGTGAAAGAACACCTTTGTCAACAACGACGTTGAATCCACCGTTGCTTCCAGAGACGCCTCCAGTTGAGGAAATCTGAATGTTGTAGGTTTGTCCAGCGTTGTACGTCGAAGGGAAATTGTGGTTAATGGTTGGTCCACTGCTGCCGTAGTGGCAGGTACATCCCGATCCTGCTTGATTGTGGATGCCGTTTTGCTTCCCTTCCATCGTTGGAAGAGTAAGCACTGCTGCGGCGATGAAGATGACAATAATACTGCGGGCGAAGAAATTCATGTTTGTAGCGGCCCATCTCTTTGGTATAAGAAAAGTGGTACATTGTTTAGACACAAAAAGACGTATTTTTCGAACATTGAGCATTCCCATTGGCCGCGTCGCGATTAAATAGGGGAGTTTGGTCGGAGGGATGCCTACGTTCGTATGGAAGGAGTTGAGACACAATGCCAAAGCCATGGACTTCGAAGCTTATTATCAAGCAACTCGGTGTACAAAAGTGCAATGGGAGTCTCGACGCCGCAGTCGAAAATCTGACTCTTGAGCAAGCAATGAACGTTGCTCGTGAAAAGGCAGATCTCGGCCACCTGACTGGAGCCGACCTCAAGGCACAGACCCGAGAAGTCATCGGAACCTGTGTCTCCATGAGAGTCAAGGTCGAAGGTCACTGGGCTAACGAAGCCCTCGAAATCATTAGCAAAGGAGAATGGGACGAGCGCTTTAACTGAACAAACATCACGAACCGCAGGAGAGGTGAAAACCTCGCTGACTGCAGAGGTGAGACGATATGGAAGAAAACATCAACACCGCCATCAAGCAAGCCATCGAAGACGCGCCAGAGCGCAAATTCGTACAATCGGTTGACATTGCCTTTACCATCAAGGATGTCGATTTGAAGAACCCAACCAACCGTATCAAGGAAGAAATCCGTCTTCCTTCTGGTCGTGGCCGTGAAGTCAAGGTTGCTATGTTTGCAGCTGGTGAGGCAGCAACACGTGCTCGTGACGCTGGAATCCACGTCATCACTCCTCCCGAAATCGAAGAACTCGGTGGAAACAAGGGTCGTGCAAAGAAGATTGCCAACCAATTCGATTTCTTCCTTTCCGAAGTTCCACACATGGGATTGATCGGTCGTTACCTCGGTACCGTTCTCGGGCCACGAGGAAAAATGCCTCGTCCGGTTCCTCCAACACTTGACCCAGGTGTACTTGCAACTGGACTACGCACAACTGTTGTTGTCAAGTCCGGTGACAAGATGACCTTCCACGCTGTCATTGGAACCGTCGACCAATCGCAAGAAGAACTCCTTGCCAACGCTATGGAAGTTTACAACCGTGTTGTCGGACGCCTTGAGCGTGGCTCAGGTAACATTCGTTCCCTCTTCGTCAAGACGACGATGGGGCCAGCAACTCGAGTCGAGGTGATTGTTTGATTCCAAAGGTCATGTCATGGAAGCGTGACACTGTTGAGGATCTCCTCAACGTCATTAACAGCGGAGAAACGCTTGCTGTTATCGACATTCACGGCGTCCCTGCTGATACCATGATCGGTATGCGTGCTGGCCTTCGTGACAACATGGATATCCGTGTTGCTAAGAAGCGTTTGATGCGTCTTGCCTGGGAACAAGCTGGCAAGGATCTTGATGTTCTTGAGGAACTCTTTGACGGTGCTGTACAACCAGCCGTTGTCTCAACTTCGGCATTCAACTCTTTTGAGGTCTTCTCCGAATTGAAGAAGACCGAAGCCGGCCGTGCTGCAAAGCCTGGTGACGTTGCTCCAGTCGACATTGTTGTCGAAAAGCAAGATACTGGTATGCCACCTGGTCCAATTGTTGGTGAATTGAACTCCGTCGGAATCCCTGCAAAGATCATGGGTGGTTCCGTCCACATTCAGAAGCGACATGTTGCATTGGAGGCTGGTGAAGTCTTCGAAGGCGACCTCGGTATGCTCCTTGGACAAATCGGAATCAAGCCAATCGTCACAGGTCTGCGCCTTTGCGGTACCTACGAAGATGGCGTTGTCTTCTCACCTTCCACTCTGGACATCGACTTCGAGCAATTCGAACAAGATCTCATCGGAATGGCTGCTGGCGGATTCAACCTCGCTTGCAACATCACCTGGTTTACATCACAAACCATGCCGACATTGCTCGCAAAGGCAAGCGGAGAAGCGCTTGCTGTTGCACTTGAGGCAGCGATCACAACCGCTGAAACGCTACCTCATCTACTTGGACGAGCCCACCGCAGTGCCATGGGTATTGCAGGCTCGCTTGACTCCTCCGCCCTTGACGACGAACTGGCTGCTATGCTCGGTGCTGCTGCTTCAGCAGCATCCGCTGCAGCTACCGTCGAGAGTGCGTCTGATGCCCCAGCCGAGGCAGAAGAGGAAGAAGAGGAAGAGGAAGAAGAGGGCGGCTTTGCTGGCCTTGGAGATCTCTTTGGCTGAAACAAACACAAAACATTGAGGTGAAATGAAATGGAATACGTTTATGCTGCTATGCTACTGCACGCTGCTGAAAAAGAAATGACCGAAGACAACATCACAGCCGTTCTCAAGGCTGCTGGTGTAGATGTTGATGCATCCCGAGTAAAGGCACTTGTTGCTTCGCTCGCTGGTGTCGACATTGCTGAAGCAATGACCCAAGCCGTCGCTGCTCCTGCCGCTGCTGCAGCTCCTGCTGCTGCTGGCGGTGACGCCCCTGCCGCTGCCGAAGAGGAAGAGGAAGAGGAAGAAGAGGAAGATGGCGGTTTCGAAGGTCTTGGCTCACTCTTTGGTTGAGTTCAGAACAAGAAACACATCGCTCTCGATCGTTGGTGCCGAAGGCATCTTCTGATTCCAAAGCGTTGCGTGAACTCAACCTGTGGAGGTCATCTCATCCCTGGATGAGATTCGCGCAGCGTAACTCCAGCATCGCATGGTTCTTGCCATAGTGACAGGTACGATGGACATGGTGCGAAGAAACAGTCTCGATATCGAGCTCAGCGTCGCACCGGTCGATTGCATCCGATCGCTTCGGAAACTCTGTGAAGAGAAAAACTGGTCACTCGAACGACATGAAGGCGCACGCCTTGTCGATCGTTTTGCCATCATCATGCCGATGGCACAATCAGCACGAACCCTTGGATTGAAAGTTCTCGATGGACCGTTAATGGGTCTTGAATTGACAACATGGTCCGAAGTTCGTGGTTCAGCTGGAGCCGTTCACATCTGTTCCTGGATTCTTCCGGGAGGTCCTCAACACCCCAAAATTCAGAAGTTGATGCAACACTGGGTTGCGAATCTCCCACGATGTCCTTGGCGTTGGACATTCGGTGAACGATCCAAGATAGGATTCCTCCTTCCAACCTGGAAGAAATCACGTCGCTCATTCACAAATCTTGGTTTCAATACTGAGAAGAATGCATGGCCAATTACACTCACAACGGAGTGGATGAATGAAAATGAAGAAGAATAATCCACCGAAATACATAGAGGTCTCCACCTCTTCGGTAAGTACAGGAGGAGAATCATATGGGCTTTCTTGACGATGTAAAAGAAGACCAGAAATTGCAAATTCAGGTGCTCTGCGTTGCCTTTTTCTTCCTCGCATTCCCTACATACTTCTTCTTGAAGGCAGCTGCGACCGATGACCCAGCAGGAATGGGCGGAGTCGGTACGTACACAGTCACTGGTGAGTTTTCGTACATTGAATTAGCATCGTCTAGTCAAGACATTGCTGATGGAGAAACGTTCACACTCGACCTCAATACAATGGATTTGAGTTCAGAAGATAAAGCCAAGAACATTGTCGGCGTTTTGGTTTCGATGTCTTACTCTGAAAATGAACAATCATCTGCAGGGTGTGTAGGTGGAGACGCTGCGGACACCATTACCGGCTCAGTTGCACATTTAGAATATTCAAACTCAGCGGATGGCCAAAATTCTGGAGGAAGCGGAGCACATGATGTATCGACTGAGTGGTATAATTCCTCGGTAATTGGTGAGAAAATAGACGGCCTCTCAGAATCGGAAATCATAGAGCAACTCGACTCAAACGGTGCTGGTTTGGGAGATTACACTGTTGAAATAACAGTTGATGCAAACCAAGGCGGAAACACTCCCCCAGTCTTGTGCCAGAGATCAGACGACGGTGAAAACGTAACCTACACAGTACAACTCATCGTTCTCGATTACGAGATTACACCCTACATCGAAATTGAAGACATCTGAGGCGATTCCTTGACTCGTCATGCATTTGTTGCAGTTGTTTTGTTGATGTTTCTGAGTGGTTGTACTGCTGAAGAAGAACAACTCATCGACCAGGGAGGGGTTGAAGTTCCTGTTGCTGAGGCCTTCCCCTCATGGTCTGCAATGACTCATGATTCTTCAGAGATGAATGGAACAATGTTCGAAAATACGTCCTATGTTGCTTACTTCTCTGCTCCTTGGTGTGCTCATTGTGAAGCAACTCTCGATGCTTACGATCAAACTCTACCCGAAGGTAAGATGATGGTATTCTCCTACGATGATCGAGAGGATTACAGCGATATGAACGCCTGGCACAACCAGACAGAATCAAGCCTGAATCGAACCGTTGACCGTCCATTCATGCTCCATCCCCTGTTGGCTCAAGAAGTGGAATTGAGCAATATTCCTTACGTTCTATTTGTGAATGCACAGGGCTATGTCTATCATATTCAAGTTGGTAAGATCACCGATATAGATGCAATTTCGAACCTGTGGGATTCGACACTGACAGCGACCACTGATGAGGATGGACGCTGGCTCTAAGCCAGTAGCTTCTCGATGTTGATGATTGGACTGATACGTTCGTCGATGAGTGCAAGCATCTGGTTGAGTTTGTCTTGATTGATTGCTTCGACGCGCATGACGAGGATTGGTTCTGTGTTGGACTTACGTGCGAGATACCACCCGGTTTGTTCTCCATCTTCTGTGAATCGAACTCGAACTCCGTCAATGGTCGATGCTTCATGGTCAGAAAAGGCGTTCTTGATGGCTTCAACCGTTTCGATTTTGTCTTCTTCTGCACATGGAACCTTGACTTCTCCAGTTGTTGGAAGGTTGGGGGCAAGACGGTTCAATTCTCCACTGAACGTAGCATCTCTTCGGGACCAAAGTTCGAGCAACCGGGCAGCATTGTACAAGGAACAGTCGAATCCGTACCATCCTCGATCGTTCATGAAAATATGACCGCTCATTTCTGCGGCCATCAAGGAATCCGGATGTTCAGCAAGAACGCGCTTCATGAATGAGTGTCCTGTTTTTGCCATCATTGGTCGGCCACCTGCTGATAGGATGGCCTTTTCGACATTCATTGAACACTTGACATCGTAGATGAGGAGGTTCTTTCCTTCCTCGCTTCCAACGACATCATCTGCGAGAAGGGCAATGAGGCGGTCTGGATAGACGAAGTCTCCTTTCTCATCAACCGCTCCGATTCTGTCACCATCGCCATCAGCACCAAGACCAAGTTCACATCCATTGTCAACGACTGCTTTTGCGAGGTCAACCATGTTGTATTCTCGGGTTGGATCTGCACCGTGGTTTGGTTCTGTGTTGTCCCAGTCGCAGTAGAGATCGATGTGTTCTGCTCCAATCATATCAAGGAGTTTGGTCATCGCAGGTCCGGGGACTGCGTTTCCACAATCGACTGCGACCTTGACAGGTCGTGCGAGGGTTCCGGTCGATTCGATGATGGCTTGGAGATAGGCATCCTCATGCGGATGGTCGATGTGCTCACCTTGTCCTTCACGGAAGTTTCCATTAAGGAAGACGTGTTTCAATTCTTGAATCTCTTCACCTGCAAGCGGTAATGTTCCCCGACACATCTTGAATCCATTGTGTGTTGGCATAGGAAGGTGAGATGCAGTGACCATGACACCACCATCCACGGGAAGTGTCCAGCATGCGTGATAGACACATCCAGTTGAAACGATGCCGAGATCAAGAACTCGAACGCCTGAATCGACCAGTCCTTGAATCAGGTTTGAAGCATAGCCTGGACTTGATTTACGAATGTCTCGCCCAACTGCATACGACTCGCATTCAAGGTATGTTGCAAGGGCGCGTCCAAGTCGGTAAGCGAATTCATCACTCAATTCATCGCCAGACAATCCGCGAATGTCGTAGGCTTTGAAACACGACACTGGCCATTCCGTCATGTGTTCTGCTCATCCTCTTCGTTATCAAGGGTGCCTATCGCCGGACAACGAACAAAACGAGGCCACTTATGGTCAAGAGAATGAGGAATTCTAGGAGAAAACCAGTCCACCATGCAGCGAACGTGAGAGCTAACAATGTTGGTACGGTCATCCGTAAGAGGACTGGCCACGTAAGAAGGCCTTTGGGGGGTTCCTCAAGATACGGAGAACCTGGCATGGTCGATCCTCAAGATTTGATGCCTTGCACAACGATTTCAACAAGGGCTCCTTTTGGTAATGCACCTGCTTCAAAGGCAGCTCGTGCTGGAGGCATGTCCATGTCTGCAACCCATGCGCCGTAAACGTCGTTCATGGCTCCGTAGTCCTCGATAGAATCGAGGAGAACCTGAGCAAAACAAATGTCGTTTTTCGAGAGGCCACCTGCTTCCAAGAGTGCATCGATTTTTGCTAGTGCTCCTTCGGTTTGCGATGTGATGTCGAGCGCACCATCAATCGCAATTTGTCCAGAGAGCCAGAAATGTTGGCCGTGTCGTATGCCTGGTGTATAAGGCGCATAAGTTACGATTCCATCAAGGGAGATTGGTTCTTTCATGGAGTTGCTAATCCTTGAATGCTCATGAACATTAACCAAGAGCCACTGGGAGATGCATGCGCACATGTTGGGTCTTGGATCATCCAGCACATGTGCGATTGCTCGCTCCATTCATACGAAGTGGAACAACATCGGATGTTATTGTTGCAACAAACAGAACCGAAGTTCGTAATTTAATGGAATCGTCTGAAGGTGTTTTGCCAAAGCGGCAACAGATATGGGTTGAACGCCCGATTGGGTCAAAGCGAGCACGGATTGCATGGAAACGCATGCGACAAGTCCGCCAATTTCTCAAGACTGCTCAACGTTCAGGGGGACGCTTTGAACGGATTATTGCAGTTGGTGCTCCATTGGAATTACGGGTTGCGAAGCGTTTGAAGATTCCAAAGCGTTGGTACATCTCGGATACCGAGGTGAATCATTTCGCACATCGTCTTGCTGTCAATGCTGCAACGGATGTGATGGTTCCAACGCATTGGGACACTTCAATCGATGGAGAATGGCTTGAACAATTCTCGCAGAAAGGAGCGACGATTCATCGCTTGAACGGGTTGCATGGGATGGTTCACTTGCGCCCCCAACTTCGTCCAAGAGTGGTTTCTGCAATACCAAAGGTTGCCATACGTCGCTTGCTTGGAGACGGTATTCATGATGGTGATGAGATTCTGCGAATTCCGGATTCGTTGTTGGATGGTATCGAATCGACACAAGCGGATGAGGGCATGTACGAAGGTGACGCTTGGGAGTTCTCATCGATGTTATCGATGCAAGATGGTGTTATTTCACAATCCGTTACCGTTGCCAGTGAAGCGGTTTTGATGGGTGTACCAACCTTGCTTGTAAGCGATGCACAACGTGGTTTTCTTGATCGGCTTGCATCCGAGGGTTATCCTCTGTTTCGATTGCGAACTGGGGACAATGTTGAGGAAATCTATGCTCAATTCCTCGCAGGGTTGCATCTTACCGATGCACTGGAATTGCCTGAATGGCCAAATGTTCGTCAACAATTTGCTGAATTTATTGGCTCTGAATTGATTGATTGAGCCAAGCTTCGACAATGTCTCCGTGATCTCCTGCTAAGACAAGACGCCCTTCAACAATCTCGGATATTGGCCAGAAACGAGCGTCTTGTGCATCATCGCCTCCAATGGGTTCTCCAGTTGCTTCGACTTCATAGACGATGCTGACGATGTGCTTTCTTGGATCTCGGGCAGGATCGCCCATGACCATGAGCAGTTGCGGATTTGTTCCATCGAGTCCAGCCTCTTCCTTCAATTCGCGAAGGACGGCTTCTTCGGGACGCTCTCCTTGGTCGACGAAACCTCCTGGAAGAACCCAGGAACCCGCGGAAGGAGGGAACTTCCGTTGAACGAGAAGGATGGAATCGTCTCGACGAACACACGCATCCACGGCTAAGGCAGGATTAAGATAGCCTTGACATTCATCACATTGAGCCATATTATTCACCAAATCGGCGTTTTCGCATTTGATAGGTTTGAACCGCTTTGAGGAGGTCTTTCTTCTTGAATGAAGGCCAAAATACGTCTGTAAAATACAGTTCAGAATACGCCATCTGCCACAACAAGAAATTGCTGATTCGCTCTTCACCGCTCGTTCGAATGACAAGATCGGGATCAGGCATGTCGGCTGTGTAAAGGTGTTCTGAAACGGTTTCTTCGGTTATTTGTTCAAGCGTTAATTCTCCAGATTTGTGGAGATCAGCGATGTTCTGGATGGCATGAATCAGTTCTTCTCGAGCACCGTACGCAAGGCAAACAGTGAAGACGAAATCATCGTACTCAGCTGTTTGGGATTCAGCATAATCGATGGCATCATTGACGTGCTGTGGAAGAAGTTCTCGACGTCCAATAATTTGCACTCGAACGTTGTTTTCATGGATACGAGGGTCTTCTGCAATCGACTTTAGCCCCTCAACATAGAGTTTGAAGAGCGTATCGAGTTCTGCTTCCGGGCGACTCAAATTCTCGGTCGAGAGTGCATAGACTGTGAACCATGGAATGCCGAGTTCAAGCACCCAATCGAGGACAGCCTCCAGTCGTTGTTTTCCGATTCGGTGGCCAACATGCGTTGCAAGATTCGATCGCCAGGCAAAACGACGGTTTCCATCCATAATGATGGCCAGATGCTTGGGTTGAATCTCATGCTCGAGGACTTCGCGAAGGAGTTTTGCCTCAACCGCTTGGCCGAGAACGTCACCCATCTTTTCGCTGATTCCCATGGCCGTCCCAACTCTTCCAAACGGTTCTCTTGTTTGATTGCATCCCCTTGACAACAAAGACACATTGAATGGGAAGAGCCAGTTGGGACTGCTCATGGAGGATGAGTCTTGGTGGCCTCAAGGCGTCGCTGTCTCTTCCATGAATGATGCTCTTGAATCTGGTGAGGTCGTAACGAAATGGGGCACTGTAGCCTGTTGGGATGTTCAGAAATGTTTCAAATCAGAATGGTGGACTTCAGCAAAAGAAGGAGCATGGGGTGTCGTTGGAACACTGAGACCAACCGACATTGAAGTCGTTCAATCAGATGGAAATCGTGCTCTTCTTCGGCTTGATGATGCTCACATCGCACTCGTATATTCGATTCCAACGAGCAATCGAACATCCTCACTGGAACAAAAGAATCAGGTTCGCTCAATGCTTCAATCGACTCGTCTTCTCCTCCCAATCGGCGGACTTCTGTTGGATGGAAAGGATGCACTACTCGTGTTTCCGATTGGTAAACGAGTGGATCCATCACCTCAATGGCTTGGTCAAACACTCGGTCAAATCCAAAAGACGCTGGCTCCTCTCTCAAGTCCAAACGATCAGAAACGATGGAATCAGCGATTGAAAGATCTCGAAGATGAATTGAAACCAAACACACTATGGCGAGCGCCCCACACCTCTTCTACGACGGGTATTCCATCGGTTCGAGTTCATCCAAATTGGATTCTCGAGGTTGATGGCGAACATCGAGCTCTCCCTCTGAACCAGAGTGTGAGTGAATTGCTCCTCTGTGGTACGGAGCGCCTACCAGGAATTGCAGAATTCGTCCACCTTGAAGGCCGCTTGGTCGAAGAAAAAGGATACAATCCGGAACAAATTGAGGTTTTGTTTGAACATTGGAAACGTGAAGTTCCTCCGGCATGGACAAGCCGCAAAGCGCTTTCAACAGTCCTCGGTGGAGCCTGGATTTGGCGATACTACGATGTTCTCGTCGTCAACGCGGAATCGGTTCTTTACGGAGATGAACCTCGATACGAATCCGCCCAGAAGTGGCTGAAGGATGTTTCACGATTGCAAGCACATCTTGGTGTGCTTCGTGTGTGGAAAAGTGGAGTTTGGGTCGGCATCACAACGATGGTAGTCGCCTACTATTCATGGCAACTTGAGACGCTTTCAACAACCAATTCAATCGGTCTTGCAGTACTCGGAGCACTCATTTCGATAGGCTCGAATTTGCTGTACTGGAAGAAAGACCCTCCAGCGTTTTAATCATCGCTGTTGGCGTATGCGTCCATCATAGAACGAGAGTTCCAGTTCTTTGGCAAGTTCCATTAAATCGATGATCAGCGATTCACGAGCCTTACGCTCTGCAATCGATGATTCAACATCCCAATACAGGTTGAGTTCAATGTCGATCGATTGTGCTGAAATCGTATTGATGCTGCACCATGACGAATCTTCCTTGGTCGTCGCTTCATGATTGTGAATCAAATCAAGCGTTCGCTGACAGAAGGATTCGACCTTTTCCGGGTCGGAATTGATGTCAAGGTGAACCATGGATTGCCATCGTCGCCAACGACGCTTACCCCAATTTTCAACCGGGATGTTGACCAAATTGGCGTTTGGGATTGTAATAATGGTGTCCAGTGAAGTTCGAACCAACGTGGTACGAAGATTGATCTCAATCACTTCACCTTCGGAAGTCCCAATGATAACCCAGTCACCGACTTTGAAGGGGCGATCGAGCAAAACCGTAATGGCTCCAAAGAAATTCGAAATGCTGTCCTTTGCGGCGAGTGCAAAAGCCAATCCCGATATACCTAAACCAGCAAGTAGCGAAGTGAGTTCAAATCCAAGAGCGTCGGCAATGAAGATGGCTCCAACGAAAATAATGATGAATCGAAGGACGCTTTCGAGTGCAGAAATGAGCGTCTTTTCGGTTCCATCGAGGTCGTCATCTTTGTCGAGGAATCGTACAACATCGTAGACGAGGTTAACAAGTCGGAATGCCCACACAACGATCGAAATTACCAACAAAAACTGAAGCACATCAGGAATGTATTCAGCCCAAGATGGCATCAGAATGTTCGTATTTTCATTTTGCTCACTGACCAATATATCGATGGTAACGAAGGAAAATGCATACCCTGCGACACTACCTAGCGCCTTGTCGCCTTCCTTGACCGTCTTTTGCCGTATCGTATCATTGCGAACGATGACTCCAAAGAATCCATGGGAAATGTTGCTGACAATCAATCGAATGATGACAGAAACAATGAGAATGGCGCCGAGAACGACAAGTGTTGATTGCGAAAATCCAAGCATTTCACTGCTTTCGTAGGTCAAATTATCAAAAAGCCCCATATGCTTCCGTGTAACCTTTTCTTCAATATTTTTTCCCATGATTCAGAACCGTCACCGCGAGGGTTTCAAGTGTGGGAAGCAACTGGGATGAACGATAGCATGTCGTCCAAACGTCGTCAACGCTCGGCCATCGTCGCAATTTTTCTCCTCATGATGCCACTGATGCTTACCTCGGTATCTTCGACAGTGGCAACCTCGTTCGAAGAAAACGAATCAGGTAATACCCCTGAAGGCATTTGGAGCGATGACTATGCAAATCACGTCCATCCATGGGGTGGAGATGACCGTGCTCAGTTCAAGCAATATCACGATTACGACAGCATGCGACAGCGAATGCTCCAACTGGCTGAACAATCCTATTCCTATCAAGGACAAGATGTCGAGATCATGTCGTTCCATGAGGGATTGAACGGTGGAACCAATGCCCGTAACGTCGAGATGACGGCAGACAGCTATAAAGGTCACCATTACAGCCATCCTTCTCCGTGGATGAAAATCACTGGTGGGGGCGAAGATCTCGAGGGTGTTTTTGGCGGTGAATGCAATGATTTCGTTGGCGATTGTGGCAACTATGAGGACATACCTGATGTCCAGATGGTTGGGAATTTCCATGCTCGTGAATGGATGTCCTACGAGGTTCCAATGATGTTCCTTGAGATGCTTGCTCACTATTATGGCACCGTTGGTGTTGACAACGATGGTGATGGTCTAATCGATGAAGACCCATGGGGCGATTCAAACGGTGATGGTATTCTCGATGATGACGGAGATTGTTTGTCACTCGCAGCAGAATATCAAGATTCGAATGGAGATGGAAACCCTTGTGGCCCAGGTGACCTTGGCGTCGATGAGGATTTTTCAGAACAACAACTTACCGATCTTGTCAATTCACGAGAAATCTATCTTGTACCGATGCTCAATGTTGATGGAAACCGATACGACCGAGAAGAATTCTGTGGTGAAAACGCATGGGAAACTTGCCCAACTGGAGGGTGGAGAAAGAATCTACGAAACAATGGCCCACAACCACTTCCTGATTTCAACGAAGAAGTCGACGAGGACTGTGATGGTGTTGACTTGAACAGAAATTTCCAGTTTGAATGGGGTTGGCCGTTGGGAGCAACAATTCCATTGGTTCCAGGAACGTGCACGCCTGCAGAAGACGAACGTGCTGGAATCTCAAACAACGATGTCTACACAGGACCCTATGATACGACCGACAACGATGGAGACGGTCTTGTCAACGAAGACAACGTTGACGGTGAAGACGATGACAATGATGGTCAATTGGATGAAGATTGGGCTGGTGGAAACAGTGAACCTGAGACGCTCTTTATCCAAGATTTGACCGAAATGAACGACGATAACAACGACCTTGCGTCCGATTTCAAGATGACCCTTTCATGGCACTCCTTCTCTGAACTTGTTCTCTATCCATGGGGACATTGTACAGGTTGTGAGACTCCAGATCACCAACAACTCATCTATCATGGTGATCAAATGGCTGAGATGACCGACTACACCAACCTGCAGAGCAGTGATCTCTATCCAACCACTGGCGACTACTGCGATTGGCAATACGGTGTGCACGACGCATTCTGTTACACCATGGAAATTGGAACTGCGTTCCATCAACGACCAGAAGACATCAATCATATTGCCGTGCGAAACGTTGGCGTTCCGTTCTATGTTCTCGAAATCGCTGACAATCCTCGGGAACGTGCAAACCTTGCTATGGACAACATTTCGCAACAAAATTATCTGGTTATTCCAACAGACATTGATGTCCCAGAATCGGGGGATATTCCAATCGATGTCTGCGTTTCAAATCAGTTCCCATACAGTGAAGCCAACAGTTACGTCAAGTATCGTATGGTGAAACCAAGTCGTGCACAGTCCGATTATGGTCCTCGTGAGTGGGCGACCACACCTTGGGAGTCTGTTGCCATTGAGCGTGTCGATGAGGCATGTACAACAGCGAATGGAAACGGTACAATCCTTCGAGCGGAGATTCCAGTATCCGAATCTTCGACAGGAAAGTTGCATTACAAAGCCCTGCTCTCAACACTCAGCGGTTCTGAATCGATATATCCTGCAGATGGTTCATACTTTGAACTAGGAATCGAATATCGCTCAGCATATGGCAGTTTTGCAGGATCGTTGTTCATGTTTGTTATCATTGCAGGAACAGTTTGGGGTGGGCTAGGAGCCTGTCTTCGACTGATGCTCGGAGAGGAAGAACTTCTCGACGCAGAGGTTGTTTGAGGCGATTACTATGGGACAAAGTGACCAATTTTCAGGCCGTCTCGGTCTTATTTTCGCTTCGATTGGAGCAGCTATCGGTACAGGAAACATCTGGCGCTTCCCCCGAATGGTCGGTGCAAACGGTGGTGGAACGTTCCTCATTCCGTGGGTTATTTTCCTCTTTGTATGGTCTATTCCATTGGTTATCGCAGAATTTGCAATGGGTAAACGCTCTCGAACAGGTACTGTTGGAACATTCCGTATTTTTGCAGGTAGGAAATTTGCTTGGATGGGCTTGTGGACGGCTTGGATTTCGACAGCAATTGGATTCTATTATGCGATTGTAGCAGGTTGGTGTCTCAAGTATTTCCAACTTGGAATTTCTGGTGGGTTGACTGGCGATGGGGTTGATACAACCGAAGTTTGGAACTCGTTCCTTCAATCTCCATTGCAAGTGATCTTCTTCCAGTTCCTCGTGATTGCGATTACGCTTCTCGCCATTTGGAAGGGTGCAAAAGCCATTGAGAAGGTCAATGTCATCTTGATGACATCGTTGTTTGTTCTTCTGTTCATGACACTTGGCCTCTCCTTGTGGATGGACTTGTCCGATGGAAGCCTCGATGGTGCCTTGTTCATGTTCACCGTCGATCCTGCAATGTTGTCAGAACCTGAAGTCTGGATCAACGGTCTCTCTCAATCGGCATGGTCGTGTTCAGCAGGAATGGGTATGGCCATTACCTACGCTGTCTACATGCGCAAGGACGAGGACACGGTTCTCAATGCCTTCACCATGGGCTTTGCCAACAACAGCATTTCCATTATCGCTGGATTGGCGGTTCTTTCAGCCATCTTTGCCGTAAGCTCCGACCCTCTTGCAACCGTAACCAATGGCTCATCAGCGATCACCTTCCTCGCTTTGCCTGAAGTCTTTGCTCAGGCGCCGGGAGGAGCGGTTGGAGCATTTGTCATGATGGCAGGTTTCTTCCTCGCCCTCTCGTTTGCAGCGATTACATCGATGATTTCAACGGTTGAATTGTGTGTTCGAAACTTCGTCGACCATGGCTATGACCGACAACGTTCAGTTCTTATCACCTCGATTGCCATCTTCTTCTTCGGATTGCCATCGGCCATCATGTGGATCAAACTCGATGCTGCTGGAGTTGCCTTCCCTGAATTCCTTGAAGTCCAAGATCACATCTGGGGCTATGGCTTAATGTTCAGTGGATTGTTTATCGCTTTCTCCATATGGAAATATGGGTACATCAAGTGGAAGAAAGAGGTCGAATTGGGTAAGGCTCCACCTGGATTTGCGGGCTACCTCGGTGTCGGAGTCTCTGCTTTCCGTGACGATTACATCAACACCGGTGACAACGACATCGAAGTTGGACGATGGTGGGATTTGTGTCTTTACCTTGCGTTCCCGATTCTCTTCAGTGTCCTGATGCTCTCGTACTTTGGAGATATGATTGCCAACACAGAAGACGTGTGGAATCCAGCGAATCCGAAGGGACTTGGAATCATTCTGGCCTTCTGGTCGGTGGTCGCAATCGTGTTCATTTCACTAAACAAATTCCTGATTGCTCGACCGTTGTATCGAAACGTACCAGAAGGAGCAGATGCTGATATCTCGTTGCTACCTGGTGGGGACGACCCACTCGTTTCGGTTCTCGGTGATGATGCATCAATCGACATGACCGAATTGGTCGCAGAAGTTGTCGATTGAGTGAGGTGATTGTTGATGGAACCACTCGTCCAGTGGTTGTTGGGAGGATTTGTTGTATCCCTTCTGTTCATCGTGGTTGCTCGATGGTTTTGGAAGCGATACGACCAGCCAAGCGAAGCTGCATTGGAGTGGCAGAAGGAACAGGAAGAAAAACGCAAAGAGCGAAAGGTCTGGGAATCTGTTGAAATGCAGATGCGTCGGGAAGCTGAAGAAGCGGAACGTCAAGCCGCATTCCAAATCAAGCGCGAAGTTGCTGCATCTTCAGGAAAAGCACCGGATGCAAGTACGGTCTCTAAGGCCTTTGAATCACTTGGAACACCGGTACAACAACCTGCTTCAACCGAAAGCGACCTTGAGTTGGAAGCGGATGATTCCGATGTTGAACTCGCTCCAGACCTCGTTCAAGTCCGACAAGACGCTTGGGATGGTAACGAAGACGTGCCACATGCGGAAGAAGATCGTGAAGAACCGGATTGGGAACTCGTCGAACGTCTGAAACGTATTGCTGAATCGACCGAAACCGAAGATGTTCCTCATCCTGAAATTCCGGAAGCACCTTCTCTACCTGAAATCGAAGATTCAAAACCTGAACAATTTGAATCGTGGTTGACGGAAGAAGAGTAAGCGTTTAGGGCGTTACTATCACCTTCATTAAAGACCTCTCAGACGACGAAACATGAAACCTACAGATGAACAAGCAGGGGCTTGGACGGAAGCGTTTGATGAAGGTAAATTCGTTCGGAAATCGAGTGAATTCCGCGATTCCATTTCGAAAGGAGGGACGTTCGATGTTGAAAGCGGACGATACCATCTCTACATTTCACATGCTTGTCCGTGGGCACATCGAACTTTGATGACACGCACATTACTCGGTCTTGAAGACCACATTACGTTCGATGTGGTTGATTGGAGAATGAACCGAGACGGGTCGTGGTCGTTCAATCCTGAGGAAGAAGGAGCCACAGCAGATACAATCAACGGTGAGACCAGTTTGGAAGGTATCTACAACAGAGCCTTTGAAGGTTGGAATGAAAGCCTTCGAATAGGTACTGTACCCGTCCTTTGGGATCGTAAACATGCCACAATTGTCAATAATGAAAGTCGTGAAATCATTCGGATGTTCGACCAGTTTTCACAGGAAGGATTCGGCAATGGAGTCACGCTTTGTCCTCCAGAGCTGAAACAAGACATCGATGCGATGATCGATGCAAACTACGAATCGGTCAACAATGGTGTCTACAAATCTGGTTTCGCTCGTACACAAGAAGCATACAATGAATCCGTCACTGTTCTCTTTGAGCGACTTGATGAACTTGAGAAGCATATGGAAGGAAGAAAATGGCTCGTCGGAGCAGAACAAGGGCAACTGACGGAAGCGGACATTTGCTTATTCACAACCTTGGCTCGTTTTGATTTGGTCTATGTTGTTCATTTCAAATGCAATCTTCGAAGAATCATTGACTATCCGAATCTTCAGGCCTTTGTTGAACGTATAATTGATCTGCCTGGAATTCGAGAAACGTGCCATTGGCATCACATTAAGGCGCATTATTTCTGGTCACACCAGAACATCAATACCTTCCGGATTATTCCTCTCGGCCCTCTGGAAGGGGCACACACAAAATGATGAGGAATCAACAGAACGCCTCTGATTGAAGCGAAGGGCATTAGAGGGGATGGCTCTTCGATGGTTCATGGTCCAACGTCCAAGAGGTACGCGTGACTTCGGGCCAGCAGAAATGAAACGACGACTTGCATTTGAATCACTTCTGGAAGAACAAGCACGTCGTCACGGATTCTCCCGTGTTCAAACACCGATCTTTGAATCACTCGATTTGTTCACTGCCAAATCTGGTCCAGGTGTCGTATCTCAACTCTATGCCTTTCAGGACAAGGGAGAGCGCGATCTCACACTTCGGCCTGAATTAACAGCCCCAGTCATGCGGATGGTTGCTGAAGAACTTCGTAACGAGACCAAACCACTCCGCCTTTCTTACTATGGCCAGTGCTTCCGCTATGAGGAATTCAAGAAAGGACGCTACCGAGAGTTCTACCAATACGGTGTTGAACTGATTGGGGCAACAGGACCCCTTGTTGAGGCTGAAGTCATCGCTCTCGCCATCAACATGTTAACCAAAGCAGGGCTCAAGAACTGGGAACTACGCATCGGTCACGTCGGTGTCCTCAAGCAAGTTCTTTCAGGTATTGGACTGAGTGATTCTGCTGCATCAGGAGAGCCGCCTCTTGCCTCAGCGATGCGTTTCCTCGATAAGGCTGACTTTGATGGGTTACGAGCATTGTTGGAATCTCAATCCATTTCAACAGATTTCGTAGCACCATTGCAACAACTCTCAGAATTGAAAGGTGGCCAAGAAACCATTGCTTCAGCCCGTGAACTCCTTTCCACCATGGATGGTGTTTCGCTTGATGCACTGGATGATCTCGAATCAACCATCAATTCGATTGCGCAACTTGCACCTTCTCCACCATCACTTTCGGTCAATCTTACCGTCGCACGTGGCCTCGATTATTACACTGGAACTGTGTTTGAAGTCCACGTTCCAGAACTCGGTGGAGAGGGGCAAGTCCTTGGAGGAGGCTCCTACAAACTCCTCCACCTGTTCGGACTTGCATATCTTGACCCATGTTGCGGATTTGGACTCGGCTTCGATCGAGTTCTTCTTGCCCTAGAAGCCCAAGCTGCGGCTGAAGGAAGAACTGAAGTTGTTCCAGGGGAAGACGATGAAACGCCATTCCTCGCCATGATACCATTCAATGTTGAGGCGTCAGAAGTTCTCGATTTGGTACGTGAATTACGCCAATCGGGAATCCGTGTTGAAATTGAACTACGTTCAAGAAAGATTGGCAAAGCGATGGGCTG